>Ga0153921_1000004_pt1 | contig 471159 bp, 451 predicted proteins | sample TSNJ005MetaG_FD_104691 | JGI IMG/M metagenome (GOLD analysis project Ga0153921, IMG submission 104691) | Attine ant fungus gardens microbial communities from New Jersey, USA - TSNJ005 MetaG | ecosystem: Host-associated > Fungi > Mycelium > Unclassified | place: USA: New Jersey, Brendon T.... | reverse complement strand
GTACCACCCCTTCCCATCCCGAACAGGACCGTGAAACGACTCCACGCCGATGATAGTGCGGATTGCCCGTGTGAAAGTAGGTAATCGTCAGGCTCCTCATGCTCCAAACAAAAACCCCACCCCACAAAGGTGGGGTTTTTGCGTTGGGGCGCCGCATTCTGCATGCGCTCTAACGCGGCAAGAGCGGAACCGGGCGAATCTGTCGGTAAAATGGCGCGACGAGGACCCCATCGGAGCGCCTATGAGAACGAGTCTGGTAATTGCCGCGGTTAGCGTCGCGATGTTGACGACGGCGTGTGGCAAGAAGAACGATGCGAGCGAGTCCAGCCTGGGCGACGCGATCACCGCCGACATGAAAACCAACCGCGGGCTCCTGTGCCTGAACCGCAGCGGGCGCGGTCCTTTCACCTTTCCGTCGACCTATTCAGCACGCGACCTCAACGAATATTCTGCCGCTGCATTGCGCGAGCAGCTGGCTGCGCTGGAAAAGAGCGGCCTGATCGCTCGCTCGACCACCACGCCCAGCAACGCGACTCCCAGCACGCAGCGAAACGCCGTCTCCTACAGTCTCACGGGCGAAGGTCAAAAGTACGCAGTAGAAACCGTCAGGCAAGCGGGTGACCCCAACGCGACTCCCGATAACCGTGCATGGATGCTCTGCTACGCACGCGTGAAGCTCGACAAAGTCGTCGCCTGGACGGAACCCGACCCTAACGTGCATCGTACAGACGTGACTTATACCTACAAGCTCGACAATGTCGCTCCGTGGGCGGACGATCGCGATATCAAGCGCGCGTTCGCCGATCTCGTCGCCGCCGATCGCGAAGCGGGCGAAACCAAACTCCATCTGACGCTGGAGCAGCGGCCGGACGGCTGGGCACGGGTGGATTGAGGAACGTGTCGGCGACTATTGATGAACTTCCCGTCGGTCCGCCGCGTATGTCCGACGTTGCGCGGCTCGCCGGTGTGTCGAAGATGACCGTGTCGCGCGTGCTCGCCGGCCATAGCGTCGCCCTTGCAACGCGCGAGCGCGTGCAAAAAGCGATCGACGATCTCGGCTATGTGGCGGATGCCGCCGCCGGTGCGCTCTCGTCCGGGCGCTCGGAATTCGTCGCGGTACTGGTGCCGTCGCTGGCAAGCTCGACTTTCTCCGATACCGTCCGCGGCCTCTCCGCCGCATTGGAGCCGCACGGCCTGCAATTGCTGATCGGCGACACCGACTATCACCTCGACCGCGAAGAGAATCTCGTGCGCTCGATGCTGCGTCATCAGCCGCGCTGCATCGCGCTGACCGGCTCGCGTCACACTGACGCGACGCGCACACTCTTGCGCCGCTCGGGCGTGCCTGTCGTCGAGATGTGGGACTTCCCATCCGATCCGATCGATGCCGCCGTCGGCTTTTCCAACGTCAACGCTGCGCGCGAGATGGTGCGCTATCTCGCGGAGCGTGGCCACGAGCGCATCGGCTTCGTTGGCGGCGCAAGCGAACTGGACCGGCGCGGCCTCGATCGTCTTAAGGGCTTTCGTATGGAGATGAAGGCGCGTGGGCTCGACGCCGGGCGCGTCGTCCGCCTGGGCGATTCACCGATCACCATGAGTCACGGCGGTCCCGCGATGGCCGCGCTCCTCGATGCATGGCCCGATACGCAAGCCGTGATGTGCGTGAGCGACATGTCCGCGTTCGGCGCGATAATGGAAAGCCATCGGCGCGGTCTTTCGGTGCCTGACGATATCGCCGTCGCGGGCTTCGGCAATTTCGAAGTGGCCGCGTGCTGCGCGCCATCGATCACTACGGTCTCCGTCGACGCATATGGCATCGGCACGCGCACCGGCGCGGCGCTGCTGGCCGCACTCGAAGCCTATGAGCAGGGCGTCGCGAGGCGCGCTGGCAAGCGCATTCGCGTGGACTACCACGTGATCCCGCGCGAGAGCGCGTAAGCCCACGGAATCGCGAACATTGCATGTTAATATCGACGAGATGTTACCGGTAACAAACGCACAAGAACGCCCCACGGAGAGAGACATGTCCCAGCAAACACCCCGCCGCCTGCGCAGCCAGGAATGGTTCGACGATCCTTCGCATGCCGACATGACCGCGCTCTATGTCGAGCGATTCATGAACTACGGCCTCACGCGCGAAGAATTGCAGTCGGGCCGGCCGATCATCGGCATCGCGCAAACGGGCAGCGATCTCGCGCCGTGCAATCGCCATCACATCGAACTGGCCGCGCGCACCAAAGCCGGAATCCGCGACGCTGGCGGCATTCCCATGGAATTTCCCGTGCATCCGCTTGCGGAACAGAGCCGCCGTCCGACCGCCGCGCTCGACCGCAATCTCGCGTATCTCGGCCTCGTTGAAATACTGCATGGCTTTCCGCTCGATGGCGTCGTCCTCACGACCGGCTGTGACAAGACCACGCCCGCCTGTCTGATGGCCGCCGCTACCGTCGACATGCCGGCGATCGTGCTGTCGGGCGGTCCCATGCTCGACGGCTGGCACGAGGGCAAGCGCGTCGGCTCCGGCACGGTCATCTGGCATGCGCGGAACCTGCTCGCGGCGGGCGATATCGATTACGAAGGCTTCATGCGCCTGACGACGGCATCGTCGCCGTCGATCGGCCATTGCAACACGATGGGCACCGCGCTCTCGATGAACAGCCTCGCCGAAGCGCTCGGCATGTCCTTGCCGACGTGCGCGAGCATTCCGGCTGCGTATCGCGAGCGCGGGCAGATGGCGTACGCGACAGGCAAGCGCATCGTCGACATGGTGCGCGAGGACTTGCGCCCGTCGAAGATCATGACGCGCGATGCGTTCCGCAATGCGATCGTCGTGGCGTCGGCGCTGGGTGCGTCGACCAACTGCCCGCCGCATCTGATCGCAATTGCGCGGCATATGGGCATCGACCTGAGTCTCGAAGACTGGCAGCGCGACGGCGAGCAGGTGCCGCTCATCGTCAATTGCATGCCGGCCGGCGAATATCTGGGCGAGAGCTTTCACCGTGCGGGCGGAGTTCCGGCCGTGCTGCGTCAGCTCGATGCCGCGGGTCTGCTGCATCGCAACTGTCACACGGTCTCGGGCCGCACGATCGGCGAGATTGCCGACGAAGCGCCCGCCGCCGATCGCGATGTCATCCGCACGGCGGACGACCCGCTGAAGCACGGTGCGGGCTTCATGGTGCTGTCGGGCAATTTCTTCGATAGCGCGATCATGAAGATGTCGGTCGTCGGTGAAGCGTTCACCAAGACCTACCTCAGCGAGCCGGGCGCGGAGAACATGTTCGAAGCGCGGGCGATCGTGTTCGATGGCCCCGAGGATTACCACGACCGCATCAACGATCCCGCGCTCGAGATCGACGAGCATTGCATCCTCGTGATTCGCGGTTGCGGCACCGTCGGTTATCCGGGCAGCGCGGAAGTGGTCAACATGGCGCCGCCGGCGGAACTGATCAAGCGCGGCGTCGATTCGCTGCCCTGCATGGGCGATGGCCGGCAAAGCGGCACGTCGGCGAGCCCGTCGATTCTGAACATGTCGCCGGAAGCGGCCGTGGGCGGCGGCCTCGCGCTGTTGCGCACGAATGACCGCATCCGTGTCGATCTGAACGCGCGCTCGGTCAACGTGCTGCTCGACGAGGCCGAACTCGAAAGCCGCCGGGGCGAGGCCGCGTTCGCCGCGCCTGTCGCGCAGACACCGTGGCAGGAACTGTATCGGCAAACGGTGGGGCAGCTATCGACAGGCGGCTGTCTCGAACCCGCGACGCTCTATCTCAAGGTCATCGAGACGCGCGGCAATCCGCGGCATTCGCACTGAGCGTCACACACGCGCATCGCGGCGTCGCGCGATGCGCGGCTCAGGCTTGAGCGTCGGCATCGTGCCGCTTTCGATGTGATTCTGCACGGCATCGGCGGCGTCGAAGTATCGGCGCTCGTCGAGCCAATGCCAGACGGCAGCGAGAAAAAGGCCGAGTCCCGCGTGACCGCAATGGGCGACGACATCCGCGATGCCTTCAGCCAGGCTTTGATCGCGTCCGTACGAGGTGAATGCGCTCGCGACATGCGATGCGGTGCGCGATACGAGCATCGCGTGCATCGAATGCAATTGCGGATTGAACGTGCGCGATGCGTGACTTCTCAAGCTGCTGCCCATACGGCCCCCGTGGTCGATGCTGGCGTGCTGCGTCTTCTTCTCCGACGCGCGCCGCCGTTGTCTGTTCGATGCGCCGGTTTACGGCGTCGCGTGGTTATCGCAAGAAGCGGGCCGACGGTTCGAAACTTGCTGGCTCGCTTGCCTAGCGAGTGTCTGCGGGCGCCGGGCGAATCGGAACCGGTACGCGCATGGCGCATTTCTACATTACGTATGAACGAACGCCTATGCGCCGACGCATTGCTCGTGTGTGCGAATTCCCTTTGCGATATCCACGGATCTCGATTTGCGCGCTCGCCTTGCTTGCGGGATGCTCTTCGCGCAGTGAGGAACCGCATCGTCCGATCGCGAGCCAGCCGCAACCGCTGCATCACGCAAGGCACACGTCTGCGGGCTTCGAAAACAATTACGGGGATCTGCCTCGCGAATCTTTTCTGAAGTGGCAGTGGGAACGCATCACGCAAGGGTTGCCGAAGCCGCCGGCGAACGGCTATCGCTTCCCGATGGCGCATCCCGATGTCGCGTTTCTGAAGGCTAATCGCAGCGTCGATACGCTGACGTGGATCGGTCACGCGAGTGCGCTCGTGCAGATCGACGGCGTCAACGTTCTCACCGATCCCGTCTTTTCCGAGCGCGCGTCGCCGTTCTCCTTCGCGGGGCCGAAGCGCAAGACGCCGCCCGCGCTGACGCTGGACGAGCTGCCGCATATCGACGTCGTGCTCATCTCGCACAATCATTACGATCATCTCGACAAGCCGAGCATCGAAGCGTTGAACCGGCAAGCGGGCGGGCCGCCGCGCTTTCTCGTGCCGTTGGGCGTGAAAGCATGGATGGCGCGCATCGGCGTGACGAACGCGGAAGAACTCGACTGGGGCGATGAAACGCACGCCGCCGGACTCGATATCTGGTTCGCGCCAGCGCAGCACTGGTCGGCACGCACGCCGTTCGACCGCGCGGAAACTTTGTGGGGCAGTTGGGTCGTGAAGACGCCGCAGGGCGCGGCGCGTCCGTATTCCTTCTTCTTCGCGGGCGATACCGGATACTCGCCCGATTTCCGCGATATCGGCGCCCGCTTCGGCGGCTTCGACCTCGCGCTGATTCCGATCGGCGCTTACGATCCTCGCTGGTTCATGCACGCGCAGCATGTGAATCCGGAGGAAGCGGTGCGCATCTTCGAAGACATTCACGCGCGAAGAGCCATTGGCATTCATTGGGGCGCCTTCGAACTGACCGATGAGCCGCTCGATGAACCGCCGCGTCGCCTTGCCGATGCCGTGCGCAACGCGGGCCTTCCCGCCGATGTATTCACCGTACTCGAGCAGGGCCAGACGATCCGGCTGAATACCGCGTCTCAGGCTCGCTAAACCCCAAGGCCCATAAAAAAACGCGCGGGCGTCGAAGCCCGCGCGTGAGTCAATGCAGCACTCGCGTTGCTACCGGCGTCATCGCCTGAATACGCCGAGCAGCAAAGTCGCAAGGAAGATCACGATGAAGATGAAGAACAGGATCTTGGCGATTTCCGCCGCGCCCGTCGCGATCCCGCCGAAGCCGAAAAAGGCCGCGATGAGCGCAATGATGAAAAATATGACAGCGTAACGGAGCATGAAGCCTCCCACGGGGATCGGTTGGTGATTCGATTCGCATGCGGACTGGACACCGTCGCCGCCTTCGCTCATCGGTCGTGCCGCGCTTTTGTTCAAGGTGGCGCGGTACGGAGCGACAAAGCAACGCGCGTGCCCAAGCGGGGCATCGCGTTTTCACCGGGCAAAGCAAAAACGCCGCAGACCCATGGAAACAGGGTGATTGCGGCGTTGGATGCGCGTTGCGTAAACGCGCGGAGAAGGTTGTGGGGCTAACGGCCTAGCGTGCGATCGGAGTCGGTTTCATCGTCCTCGTCTTCGTCGTCCTCGACGCTGTTTTGTGCATCCAGATGACTCTTCAGTTCATCGCGCTCGATCTGATCGGCTAGGTCGAGGGATTTGCGCGTGGCGGGACCGGACGGGCGGTTGGCTCCAGACATGGCGTACTCCTTGAACAGATTTCACGGCCGCGCCCAAACCGGCGCGAACCAGGGAACAACGAGGCATGTACACGCCGGGCGATGAAACCGCCTCGGAGGATCATCCAGGGCGGCGACGTTGCGATCGTTCATGACGGCAGCGTTCAACGCACAAAACGCTGGATGGGTGATAAAACCGCCGTCCCATTCTTGCAAGCGGAACGGCACATTTTGCGTGGCCGGCGCGTAAGCCAAGTATGCACGGGTCCGGCAGCGAGGCAAAGTGCTTTATCGGATAACGATGGCTCGCCGCGTTACGCAAAGTAATGCGCCACGATCGGATAGAGCGACAGCACGAGCAGCGCGGCCATCGTGATGTTGAATGCGCGCAGCAGACGCGGACGCGCGAGAAAACGCCGCAGCGACATCCCGAACGCCGCCCACGCGACGATGCACGGCAGCCCGACCAGCACGAACATCACCGCCATCAACGCGGCATTGAGCGATAGGCTCGCATGCAGATGGATGGTCGTCGCGGCGGTGAGCACCATCATCCACGCTTTGGGATTGACCCACTGAAACGCAAGGGCTTCGTGAAACCGCATCGGGCGGCGCTCGCCGTCGCGCATCTGCACCGACGACGACGTGCCGATCTTCCATGCGAGATACAGCAGATAGACCACGCTCGCCGTTTCGAGCACGGAATACAGCCACGGCAAGCGATCGAACGCTTGCGCAAGCCCGAAACCGACTGCAAGCATCAGCACCGCGACGCCCGCGCTGATACCGAGCACATGTGGCACCGTGCGCTTCAGTCCGAAATTGACGCTCGACGCGAGCAGCATCGTATTGTTCGGGCCGGGCGTGATGCTCGTCACGAGCACGAAAAGCGCGGCGGCGGGCAGGGCGTGGAGAAATTCGGAAGACATGGCGCATCTCGCAGATGAATCAATTGCAGCCAGTTTAAGCGCTTGCATCTGTACAGTACCGGTACAGCTCGACACGAGAGTTCCGGTACGGCACGAAGCCGAACTTACACCGCAAATCACACCGGGAAAGGATTGCGCTCCGCAAAACCTTCCTGATGCCAGTACGGATACGCCGGCCGCACCTTGCTCGCTTCATCGAGCCTTTTGACCTGTTCCGTGGTCAGGTTCCAGCCGACAGCGCCCAGGTTCTGCCGCAACTGCTCCTCGTTGCGCGCGCCGATCAGCACGGTGGCGACAGTCGGACGCTGCAGCAGCCAGTTCAACGCGATCTGCGGCACGGTCTTGCCGGTTTCCTCGGCGATCGCATCGAGCGCATCGACCACGCGATAGAGATGCTCGTCGGGCACCGGCGGCCCCATGTCGGCGGTTTTATGCAGGCGGCTCGAGTCGGGCAGCGGCTGGCCGCGCCGGATTTTGCCCGTGAGACGTCCCCATCCGAGCGGACTCCATACGACAGCACCGACGCCCTGATCGAGTCCGAGCGGCATCAGTTCCCACTCGTAGTCGCGGCCAATCAGCGAGTAATACGTTTGATTGGCGACATAGCGCGGATAGCCGTACCGATCCGCCACGTCGAGCGATTTCTGCAGATGCCATCCCGAGAAATTGGATACCCCGGTATAGCGGATCTTGCCCGCGCGCACGAGATCGTCGAGCGTGGACAGCGTCTCTTCGACGGGCGTTTTCGCATCGAACCCATGCAACTGAAAGAGATCGATGTAGTCGGTCTGCAGGCGCTTCAATGCATCGTTGACGGCGTTGATGAGATGAAAGCGCGATGAGCCGACGCTGTTAGGCTCGTCCGTATCGAAACGAAAGGTGGCTTTCGTCGAGATAATGGCCTTGTCGCGCCGCCCCTTGAGCGCCTCGCCCAGAATGGATTCCGACGCGCCGCGCGAATAGATGTCGGCGGTGTCGAACATGGTGACGCCAGCATCGAGACAGATGTCGATGAGCTGGCGCGCTTCGCTTACATCCGTTTGTCCCCAGGCCTGGAAGAACTCGCCTTTGCCGCCGAACGTGCCGGTGCCGAAGCTCAGCACGGGCACCTTGAAGCCCGAAGCGCCTAGATGTCGATATTCCATGGTGTGTCCTCTGAACGTTGGTCGCTTTACGTTGTGTTCGATTGACGAGACTAACGCAACGGCCGCATGCGTGCAGAACCGGCATCGGCGCACGGGCACGCTGCTTGCAAACTCCTGACGGACATGTCGCGGCGCGCTGCGGCATGCAGGCCCACATGACGGAGAACGCTTGAACGACGCCCCGATGCGCGATGCTCGCGCGAACGCAGTAACCGCAGAGAAACACGACGAATCCTTCTTCGAGCCGGGACGCAACTGCGCGAGCGTGCGTCATGCGGATCGCTTCAGCCTGCTCATCGACGGTTCCGATTATTTTCGCGTGCTGCGCGAGGCCATCACGCGTGCGGAGCGGACGGTGTTCATCCTCGGCTGGGATATCGACAGCCGCATGAAGCTCACGCCGGAAGGCTCGAACGATGGCTATCCGGAAGCGCTCGGCGACTTCCTGCATGCGATCGCAGCGGAGAAGCGCCGCCTGCGCATCTATATTCTCGCGTGGGACTTCGCGATGCTTTACGCGTTCGAACGCGAATGGCTGCCGGTCTACAAGATGGGCTGGCGAACGCATCGGCGCATCGCGTTTCAGATGGACGGCAAGCATCCGCTCGGCGGCTCGCAGCATCAGAAGCTCGTCGTGATCGACGACCGCCTCGCGTTCGTCGGCGGTCTCGATCTCACGCGCTCGCGCTGGGACACGCCGTCGCATGACCCCGACGATCCGCATCGCCGTGATGCGAACGGTGCGAAGTATCAGCCGTTCCACGACGTCCACACGATGTTTGATGGCGACGCCGCCCGCGAGATCGGCCAGCTTGCACGCGAACGCTGGTCGCGCGCATGCGGCCGTCGCCTGGCGATCCGCGCGCATCGCGCGGCGCTGCAAAACGATCCGTGGCCGCCTTCGCGCGCCGTCGATGTCGAAGACGTGCAACTCGCAATCTCACTCACGGAGCCTGCGTATCTCGGCCGCCCGGCCGTGCAGCAGATCCGCACGCAATATCTCGATGCGATTGCGCGCGCCCGCCGCAGCATCTACATAGAGAATCAGTACTTCACGTCGGGGACCATCGGCGCGGCGCTTTCGGATTCGCTCGAGCGCGAAGACGGACCCGATCTCGCGATCGTCGTGCCGCGCAATCAAAGCGGCTGGCTGCAGGAAGTGACGATGGGTGTGCTGCGCGCGCGCCTTCACAAGCTCCTGAAGCAGGCGGACCGTCACGGCCGCTATCGGCTGATGTGCCCGACCGTGCCCAATCTGGGCGAAGAGATCATCAACGTGCATAGCAAGCTGATGATCGTCGATGACGAACTGCTGATGGTCGGTTCCGCGAATCTAAACAATCGATCGATGGTGCTCGACAGCGAGTGCAACATATCGATCGATGCCGGCGCGGACGCGCGTTTGCGACGCGCCATCGCGACGATGCGCGACACGCTGCTCGCCGAACATCTCGGCTGCGAAGTGGCGGACATCGTGCGCGAGCGTGATGCGCGTGGCGGCCTGAACGCCGCGATTCAGGCGCTTTCACGCGACCGCGACGAACATCGCACGCTGGTGCCGCTCGATCCCGAAGTGTCGCGCGAGCTCGATCAGCTCATTCCGCCCGAGGCGCTCGTCGACCCTGAAACGCCGATTGCCGCCGATGAACTCGTCGATCAGTTCGTGCCCGCGGAAAGGACACGGCCGCTTATCGGGCGCTTTGCGCTGCTCGGCGTGCTTGCGCTTGTCGTCGTCGGGGTGGCGGCTATATGGCACTGGACGCCGCTCGGCGAATACATCAACCTGAAGTCGCTGACCCAGGCGACGCGGCGCATCGACGCGCTGCCGCTCGCGCCGCTTCTCATCCTGTGCTGCTATGTCACTGCCGCCGTGATTTCCGTGCCGATCACGCTGCTGATCGCGACGACGGGTCTCGTGTTCGGCGCGGGATGGGGCAGCGCCTATGCGTTCGCGGGCACGATCATCGCCGCTTCGATCTCGTACATGCTCGGGCAGTGGCTTGGCCGCGATGCGGTGCGCAAGGTCGCCGGGGCGCGCGTGAACCGGCTGTCGGAACGTGTGGCGCAGCGCGGCATCGTCGCGGTCGTCGTGCTGCGGCTGTTGCCCGTTGCGCCGTTTGCAATCGTGAATCTGGTTGCCGGCGCATCGCACATTCGCATGCGCGATTTCCTCATCGGCACGCTGCTCGGCATGGGTCCCGGCATTCTGTTGACGGTCGCGTTCGCGCATCAGCTGGTCGCTTCGCTGCGTCATCCGACGGTCGGCTCGTTTGCCGTGCTCATCGGCATCGGCGTGGTGCTGATCGGCGTATCGATACTACTGCAGCGCTTCCTGGGACGTCGCGGTGATCGCAACGAGAAAGTGGCGGAAGGCGCCCCGAGCGATGCCGACAAGGCGCGCGCTAGCGACGAAGCGCAACGCGCGAGCCGCCTGCGCGAACGCGGCGTGATGCCGCGCGACAGCGCCGCGAACGCCGCCCACCACGCCGCCGACGATGCGTCGTCGCGCAATCACGACGAGGTCAGCTCATGACGTTGATGCACGAAGCGGGAATCGACATCGAAACGATGAGCGCGACGCGCGTGAAGGAACTGCGCATCGCGACGTACAACGTGCATGGCGCAGTGGGCATCGACGGCAAGTTCGCGCCGGAACGCATCGCCGGCGTGCTCGCGGAAATGGATGCGGATATCTTCGCGCTGCAGGAAGTGCCGCTCGGCGGCAACGGTCATCCCGATGTCCTCGACGGCCTGCAACGCATGACGGGGCTGCATGCGGTTGCGGGCCCGACACTCGATACACCGGAGCGCCGCTATGGCAACGCGGTGCTCACGCGTTATCCGGTGCGCGCGGTGCGCACGCTCGATTTGTCGTTTCGAAGCCGCGAGCCGCGCGGCGCGCTCGATGCGGATATCGACTGCAACGGCGAACTTTGGCGCGTCGTCGCGACGCATCTCGGGCTTGCATCGAGCGAACGCCGCGCGCAAGTCGATCAGGTGCTGCAAAGTTTCGATACGCCCGCGCTGCCCGTGATCCTGCTCGGCGATCTGAACGAGTGGTTCGTCTATGGCCGTACGCTGCGGCGGCTCGTCACGCACTTTCATCGCGCACGTGCGCTGCGCACGTTTCCGACGCGCTACCCGCTCTTCGCGCTCGATCGAATCTGGGTGCATCCGGGCGAACGGCTGATGCGAGTGGACGTGCATCGCTCGCGTCTTGCGCGCATCGCATCCGATCACTATCCGCTGATTGCGCACATTGCGCGTCGCGCATCGCGTCACGGATAAGCTGCATTGCAGTGCATCGAAAGCGATGCGATGCGTGACGAGCGGCTCGTGTGTCAGTGCTACACCACGAAAAACCCCTGAAAAAACGATATAAAAACGCAAAAGACTCGCACGAACACGTCTGCGCTATGTAGAATCCGGCGTTGATACGAACGCATCGGTGCTGACGTATTCCGATATCACTGACCAAAACAGGTAGGAGAAACATGCCGACTTCCGCAAAAACCGCTGCTAAGAAAGCCACGGCCAAGAAGGCCACGGTGAAGACTGCTGCACCGGCAAAGAAAGCAGCATCGAAGGTTGCCGCGAAGAAAGTACCCACCAAGAGCGTCGCCGTGAAGAAGACCGCGGGTGCGCTGTCGCCGATCAAGGACACCTTCACGAAGGCATCGCTCGCTGCGCATCTGGCGGATCGCGCCGAAGTCGACGTCAAGGCGGTCAAGGCCGTGCTGGTCGCGCTGGAAGACACCATCCTCGGCTCGGTTCACAAGAAGGGTTCCGGCGAGTTCACGCTGTCGGGTCTGTTGAAGATCTCGGCGCAAACTGTCCCGGCGAAGAAGAAGCGCTTCGGCAAAGACCCGTTCACGGGTGAAGAGCGCTGGTTCCCGGCCAAGCCGGCAAGCGTGCGTATCAAGGCGCGCGCGCTCAAGAAGCTGAAGGACGCGGCGGCTTAAGGCTCGTTTAGCGTTTGATTTGTGAAGAGGCCAGCTTCCCTTACGGGGAAGCTGGCCTTTTTGCTTTTGTCGTCGCGAAGGTCACGGCTTGTATCGTGTTGATACGCCCTTGCGATTGCCTTGCGTCGGAGGAAGATCTCGTTGTTGCAGCCTTCGGCGCACATGGATAGCCGGGGAAACCGAAGCAGGTAAGGAACCCTGATGAAGTTCGCTGGACGCGGGCAAGTGAGAAAGACAGCATGAGCGGGCGGCTCGAGTGAACAGTCATTCGTTTGTCGGCAAGCACGCCCGCCGCTCCGCCCACAAACTCACTTCGTGTTAACCTCTGGTTTTCGCGGCTCCAACGCCGCACCTTATCGCGCGACTCACGCGCTCCCTGCATCGAAACTCTCGCCCCGCCATGCGCGGGCGCTGACATCGCTTACCCGACGCCCGATACGAACATGACGTACAGAAGTCCGCAAGTCGCCGAGTTAATGGCGCAAAGAGAATCGCTCGAAAAAGAACTTGCCGAAGCACGGCGCAAAGAAGAGCGGCTCGCGCTAATTGAGATCGTGGAGAAGATGCGCGAATACGGCATCACGCTAAACGAACTGTTGGGACGCAAGCCCGAGACGCCGGTTGCCGCGTCCGAGGTCGCCATCAAGTACCGCGACCCGGCGAGCGGCGCAACGTGGAGCGGGCGCGGTCGCGCACCGCAGTGGATTGCCGGCAAAGATCGCGATGCGTTCCTCGCCAGCCGGCCCGCAAACGGCGCATCGGTGCGCACATCGCAGGCATCGCTGTTCGCGGACGAGGACTGACCGGCAGTAGCGCAATGCCGGCCTGCCGCACCGCGCTACTGAAGTGCGCCTTACTGCGACAACACCACCTGCGCGATCAGGCCGGTGCCGACCGCCACGAGCAGGTAATCCGCGCCTACGCCGACCCATTGATATCCGCGCGGCGGTTGATGCAGGCCGTGGCCGTGCCAGTCATCGACGACATATTGGCGATCACGATAATCCGCCAACAGACGGTCGCCCTTGCGCCAGTCGGGATGCCCGCGATCGTGATCCGCATGCTCTTGCGGGCGCGGCGCATCGTGGCCGATCATCACCGGTGCGCGTCCGGGTGCCTGATCCGGACGATGAGCGTCGCCGTGGTCATTGCCATGATCGATGCCACGATCCGGTTCGTCATGCGACGGCTGCGCGAAAGTCGCGCTCGCGCCGAGACTCAGGGTTGCGCACAAGAGCGCCGCGATAATTCCATTCTTTCTCATCAAACACTTTCCTCGATAACTAAATTGCCGATCGCGGCCCGGCTTGCAACGCCGATTCACGCGACCCGCCGCCACTCTACGTGCTGGCAATGGGCGCTGCCGTGAGAATGTGTAAGTAACGCTTACTCCGTATTACCGGTGCAATAAAGCAACCGTTTCAGCGGTCCATACATTCAGGTGAATGCGAACAATAAAAATGTTTTGCTATCGTGAATGGTCTTTCTGGCTCACCATGAAACGATTCGATAAAGCAGGGAGACGGAGATGGAAAGCACTGCGGACCTGAAGCGTTACGAGCTATTGATCGGCGGGGAGTTTGTCGCGCCGAGTGGCGGCGACTATTCGACGAACCTCGATCCCGCGACCGAGAACGCCATCGCCTACGTGGCGCAAGGCACTTCGGCGGACGTCGATCGCGCGGTGCAGGCGGCGCGCGCCGCACTGAAACCGTGGAACGCAATCCGCGCCGCCGAGCGCGGACGCATCCTGATGCGGCTTGCCGAACTGTTGCGTGAGAACCAGGAAGAGCTGGCTGCGCTGGAAAGTCTCGATGCGGGTAAGCCGATCGCGGGCGTGCAGCGTCAGGACGTGCCCGCCGCCATCGATACGCTGGCCTATTACGCCGGCTGGTGCGACAAGATCAACGGTCAAGTGGTGCCCGCGCGGCCCGATGCGCTGACTTATACGGTGCGCGAACCAGTCGGCGTCGTCGGGGCCATCGTGCCGTGGAATTTTCCGTTGATGATCGGCATGTGGAAGATCGCGCCTGCGCTCGCATGCGGCTGCACGCTGATCGTGAAGCCCGCGGAAATCACGCCGCTTTCCGCGCTGATGGTCGGCCGGCTCGCGCTCGAAGCGGGCTTGCCGCCGGGCGTGCTCAACGTCGTGACAGGGAAAGGCTCTGTCGTCGGCGATGCGCTCGTCGCGCATCCCGGTGTCGACAAGATCACGTTCACCGGCTCGCCGTCTGTCGGGCGCGGCATTCTGCAGGGCGCGGCGGGCAACTTCAAGCGCGTGACGCTGGAGCTCGGCGGTAAATCGGCAAACGTGATTTTCGCGGATGCCAACATCGACAGCGCCGTACGCGCCACGGCGTCCGGCATCTTCTTCAACGCGGGACAGGTGTGTTCGGCGGGATCGCGCGTACTCGTGCAGCGCGCCGTTTATGACGAGGTCGTCGAACGTCTCGGGCAGCGGGCGCGAAGCATCAAGCTCGGCGACCCGTCGCAACGCGAAACCAACATGGGCCCGCTCATTTCCGCGAAGCAGATGAAGACCGTGCTCGATTACGTGGACATCGGCAAGGGCGAGGGCGCATCGCTCGTGACGGGCGGCAAGCGGTCGGGCGAGCGCGGCTACTTCGTCGAGCCGACCGTGTTCGCGAACGTCGAGCACGAGATGCGGATTTCGCAGGAAGAGATCTTCGGGCCCGTCGCGAGCGTGATCCCGTTCGACGACGAAGCCGACGCGCTGCGCATCGCCAACGGCACCGCGTACAGTCTCGCGGCGGGCGTGTGGAGCGCGGATATCGGGCGGGTGCATCGCATGGCGGCGGAGCTGAGGGCGGGCACCGTCTGGGTCAATACCTACGGTTACACCGACGTGCGCCTGCCCTGGGGCGGCTCCGGCGATTCGGGCTTCGGCCGCGAGCACGGCGACGTGGCCATCGAGAACTTCACCGAGCCGAAAGCGGTGTGGGTGGCGTTGACGTCATGAAGAAACGATGTGGCCTCTCACGGCATGTGTTGTGAGAGGCCACAATGGACTGGAGCGTCTTGCGGGAATAAATTGCGAGCGCAAGCTGGCGAGGGCTGACATCCAGAAGCAAACGCACAAAAGGGCAGCAACCGCTGCCCCTTTTTTTGCGACCTTCCCAGCGTGTTACTGAATCAGACTCCCACGCGCTGACCTTCCTCGTTCCGCGCACGCCAAAGCCGCGCGCGCTGCGTGCTGTCCTCGTACTGCACGGTATTCTGCCGGCAAGCCTCGATCGTCGAATTTTTCCGCTCGATGATCGCCTGGCAAAGAAACTCCGCGCTGTAAGCCGTCAGCAGATGCGGGCAATGCGTGCCGATGTATTGCGCGAGCTTGCCATAATCGCTGTCCGCCGATGCCAGCGAGCGATACGTTTGCGCATCCCACCGGAACATCAGGTCGAGTTCTTCGAAAGCGGTATTGAAGGCGCAGACTTGCGCCTGAATCTCGCGGTCATCGCCAAGCGTTGAATGGATCATGATCGTCTCCTGTATGGCCGTGGGGCATGCATGGAGAATAGGCAACCTGATCCATAGACAACAGTTAAACTTTCTTCTACTTCCTATTCGCGATCTCTTATAAGTCAGGCGTTCCGGTCTTGGCGACGATTTGCGTAATGGCTTCTATCTGCGCCGCGCCTTCTTCTACAAGAAACTCTTTGAAAGCAAGTGCGACGGGCGGCAAGCGTTTATTGTTTCGATGCACGACGAACCAGTTGAGCATCACGGGAAAACCCTCGATGTCGAGCACGGCCAGCTTGCCGACCTGCAATTCCATGCTGATCGTATGCGCCGATAAAAAGCTCACGCCCATTCCCGCAATCACGGCTTGCTTGATCGTCTCCGTGCTCGTGATTTCCATCGCGACATTGAGATTGGCGAGCCGCCCCGCAAAGCCTTCTTCCATTGAGTTCCAGGTATCCGAGCCGCGCTCACGAACGATGAACGGCTCATCGGCGAGGGCTTCCAGCGGAATGTCCTTGCGCCCGACGAGCGGATGATCCGGCGGCGCGACGATCACATACGGATGCGGCGCAAACGATACATTGACCGTATCCATGTCGCGCGGCGGCCGAACCATGACGGCCAGATCAGTGAGATTGTCCGTGAGTTGATGCAGCAGTTCTTCGCGATTGTGTACCGCCAGATTGAGCCGCACATCGGTATTGCGCCTGGTGAACGCCGCCAGCAAGCGGGGAAAGAAGTAGTCGCCCGCGCTGATCACCGCAACGTTGAGCGTGCCGCCCGAAATGCCCTTGAGGCGAGCCATCGCATCGTCGGCTTCGCGAAATTGCTCGAGAATCGACCTGCTGTAATGGAGCATTTCGTTCCCGGCTGGAGTGAGGTAGATTTTCTTGCCGAGCTGCTCGAAGAGCGGCAAGCCCGCATGTTCCTCCAGTTGTTTCACCTGTGTGGATACAGCAGGCTGCGTGAGATAAAGCTCTTCCGCAGCCCGGGAAAAGCTGAGCCGGCGCGCGACCGTTTCGAAAATTTTGAGTTGACGCAGGGTGGCGTTACGCAGCACGGCTAGCCCTCATCCATTCACGATAGCTAACTTATACAATAAATTTTTTTAACTTTCCCTAATCGTTTTTCTCCCCCACGATGCCTTCACGCCTCTGGAATTTGTAAGCCAGTCGCGAAATCGCAGCACACGAAAGCCTGTAAAGGCTGCATCAATCATCCGGACTCTATTGGGAATCGCTCGAAATGATTCTTCGATCGCCTGACGCGGATGTTGGCCAGATGTGCAACTTCATCGCCCTTCTCGATGTGCGCCGCCACGCCCGCGCCGCGCGTCCCGAACATCTTCCCTGACCGACCGCCTCGCCCGCTGGCGCACCGCGCCCGCGTTCTCGCAGTGCATCAGGCGCCGTACGAGCGCCGATTACAGATAACGGAGACAGACATGGCAAGCGCAGACACGGTTGTGTTCGGGCAATCGCACGGGCGTCATCACAACAGGTGGATTCAGCTAGCGATCGGCATTGCATGCATGGGCCTCGTCGCGAACCTGCAGTACGCCTGGACCCTTTTCGTCGTACCCATGGATGCGAAGCATCATTGGGGGCAAGCGGCGATTCAAACGGCTTTCACCATCTTCATCGTCACCGAGACGTGGCTCGTGCCCGTCGAGGGCTGGCTCGTCGATAAATTCGGGCCGCGCCCAGTCGTGATCGGCGGTTCAATCTGCGCCGCGATCGGCTGGGTCATCGACGCGCACGCGACGAGTCTCGCGCACCTGTACATCGCGGCGGTGATCGCGGGTATCGGCGCGGGCTGCGTGTATGGCACATGCGTCGGCACGGCGCTCAAGTGGTTCCCGGACAAGCGGGGACTCGCCGCGGGCCTCACGGCAGCAGGCTTCGGCGCGGGCGCGGCGGTAACGGTCATCCCGATCTCGAACATGATACAAAGCTCGGGCTACGAACACGCGTTCATGTTCTTCGGCATCTTCCAGGGCGTGTGCATCTTCTTTCTCGCCTTGCTGCTCGTGCGCCCGAAGCCGCCCGTCAACGTGGTGCCGGCTAGGCGCGTCGTGTCGACCAAGATCGATTACACCACCGGACAGATGGTGCGCTCGCCGCTCTTCTGGGTGCTGTATCTGATGTTCGTGTTCGTCGCGGCGGGCGGCGTGATCGCCACGGCGCAGTTCGGGCCGATTGCGAAGGAATACGGCTTTGCGAAGATGCCTGTCAACGTGCTCGGCGTGACGCTGCCGCTGCTCGCGATGACGCTGTCCATCGACAATCTGTGCAACGGCTTCACGCGCCCGCTATGCGGCTTCATCTCCGACAAGATCGGCCGCGAGAACACAATGTTCATCATCTTTCTCGGTGAAGGCGTCGCGCTGCTCGGACTGATGGAATTCGGTCATAACCCGTATCTCTTCATGCTGTTCGCGGCGATGACCTTCCTCTGCTGGGGCGAGATCTTCTCGATCTTCCCGGCGACCTGCGCGGACACCTTCGGCAGCAAGTACGCGGCTGCGAACGCGGGCACGCTCTACACAGCGAAAGGCACGGCGTCGATGCTCGTGCCGCTGGCATCGGTGCTGGCGTCGTTCGGTTCGTGGAACGCGGTGTTCATCACGGCGGCGGTGACGTCGATCGCGGCGGGACTGTGCGCCAAGTTCGTGCTCGCGCCGATGCGCAAACGCTGGATCGAGAACTCGGCCGCCGAAACGTCGGGCGATGCATCGGTGAATGCATCGTTCCAGGCAGGCTGGCCGGAAGCGTCGCGCAACACGTCGGTTCAATAAGAAGGCACGGCATGCGCGACCGTCCGCCCGGCTCCGCGCATGCGCCTTCCGTCTCGCTGCATCAATTGCGATTGTTCATCACGCTCGCGCGCTATCGCAGTTTCACGCGCGTGGGCGATGAATTCGGCATTACTCAATCGGCAGTCAGCCGCGGCATTCGAGAACTCGAAGATGAAATCGCGCTGCGGCTGTTCGACCGGACGACACGCCACGTCACGCTCACCGATACGGGACGCAAGCTGTTGTCGCGCATCGCGCCGCTCGTCGAAGAACTGGAGGCCACGCTGCGGCCGCGTGCGCCGGAATCGGGCGAACCGGGCGTCGTCAACCTCGCGTGCAGTTGCGGTTTGACGGCGAGCGTCTTGCCGCCGCTCTTCGCTTCTTGCCGGGAGCGTCTCCCGGATATCACCGTCGTGCTCATGGACCGGCCGCAGAACGCCGTGCTTCAACTCGTGCGTTCGGGCGAGGCGGAACTCGGCGTTGTCATCGCGCCGGACAATCTCGACGACCTCGCGAGCGAGCCGCTCTTTGCAGACGGGCTCGCCGCTGTCGTGAGCGCGTCGCATCGACTGGCCGCGGCAGAGCGCGTGGACTGGCAGCAGTTGCGCGGCATGCCACTGCTTCTTCTCGACGATGACACCGGCAGCCTCGCCGCCATCGAAGCCGCGCTGGCGCGATACGCCGTGACCGGCGCGGTCCGCCAGCGGCTCGCGCAACCGGCGGCGGTCGCACGCATGGCCGAAGCGGGGCTGGGCATCGGGGTCCTGCCGATGCACGCCCGCACAGCCTGTGAAACCGATTGCGTGCGTTTCATCCCGCTCGCACCGGAAGAGTCGCGCACCATCATGCTCGTCCGGCGGCGAGGCCGTGCGTTGCGCGCCAGCGCGGCGAGCGTATGGTGGCACTTCATTGCATCGTCGACGCATACTCTTATCGCATCCCAGGCGATCGAAGCCTGAGCGTTTCCCGATAGACGCCGATCGATGCCGATTACAGACGCACCGCCGGCGCGGCGTGCGGGTTTCCGCTCGCTCGATTGGCCTTGTTCGGCGTGCACCTGGAATGTAGTATCTTGTATATCAGAAGGCTAAAAGCTACTTACTCCTGGAGACGAACCATGAAGATCTGCGTGTACGGCGCCGGCGCCATCGGCGGTTACATGGGAGCACAGCTTGCGCGTGCCGGAGCCGATGTCAGTTTCGTGGCGCGCGGGCCGCATCTGGCGGCGATGCAGGCGAATGGCGTTCGTCTCCGGATCGACAGGGAAGAGCACACGGTCAAGGTCCGCTGCACGAACAATCCCGCCGAACTCGGCCCGCAGGATTTCGTCATCATCGCGCTGAAGGCGCATTCGGTGCCGGGCGTCGTCGATCTGATGCCGCCGCTGCTCGGTCCCGAGACGGCGATCGTCACTGCGGTGAATGGCTTGCCCTACTGGTACTTCCATGAGCACGGCGGCGAGCTGGCCGGCACGACGCTGCAAAGCATCGATCCCGGCGGCCGGCAGTGGAGCGTGTTCGGGCCGGAACGGGCGATTGGCTGCGTGCTGCTGCCCGCCGCGGAGATCGCGGAGCCGGGCGTCATCGAACATCACTACGGCAAGAAGTTTCCAATCGGCGAGCCGAGCGGGCAGATCACGCCGCGTTTGCAGGCGTTGCACGACATCATGGTCGCCGCCGACATGGAAGCGCCGATGCGCGACAACATCCGCGACGAAATCTGGCTGAAGCTGTGGGGCAACCTCTGCTTCAATCCGATCAGCGCGCTGACCCACGCCACGCTCGACGTCCTGACGAGCGATCCCGGCACCCGCGCGCTGTCCAAGGCGATGATGCTCGAAGCCAAAGCCATCGGCGACAAGCTCGGCGTCAATTTCCGCGTGGACGTGGAGCGGCGCATCAACGGCGCGGGCGCGGTCGGCGCGCACAAGACCTCGATGCTGATGGACTGCGAAGCCGGCCGTCCAATGGAGATCGACCCGCTGATTACCGTCGTTCAGGAAATAGGCCGCCTGGTGAAGATCGACACGCCGATGATCGATGCCGTCCTCGCATTGATCAAACTGCGCGAAGCAGTCAATCAAGGCACGGCGCGTGCGCTGCCACTCCCGCAGACGCAGAAAGCGGCATAAACTGCACTCGATGGCCCCAGCGTTGTTTCTGATATACAAGATGCAAAATATGTTGCGTCCTGCTGCGACGCAACATATACTGGAGGCCCTTGAGTGATCAACCGGAGCCTTTAAATGAGCATCGCCTTGTTGGTAGTTGTCGGATTTGCGCTGGTGGCCGTGGGTGTGGGCGTTACGTTTGTGATTGCGTCGGCAGTGCCGCAGGACATGTTGCAGCGCGCACAGGATCACGGTCGCTTTGCCGGTCTCGCGGCGGACGATCGGAACGGCGGTTCGGGCAAGCGTGTTATCGCAGACCGGCCGCAAATGGGAAATCAAGCCATCAATGCCATCTGATACTCAATCCGTAGACCGGCCGGAAGTTCGGGGACTGACGCTTTCGCTGGAGCCGATCAACGCCACGGTTTCGCTGCGCGATCAGGCGTACGCGAAGCTGCGGCAGGCCATTGCGGAAGCGGACATTTACCGCTCACGTGAAGAGATCCGTCTGGATGAAAAAGAGCTGACGGAGGCGCTCGGGGTAAGCCGCACGCCTATCCGCGAGGCCATGACGCTGCTGGAGCAGGAAGGCTTTCTGCGCACGGTGCCGCGTCGCGGTGTGTACATCTTGCGCAAGACCAAGCGCGAGATCGTCGAAATGATCCATATGTGGGCGGCGCTCGAAAGCATGGCGGCGCGCCTCGCGACGCAGCGCGCGACTGACGCGGAAATCGCCCAGTTGCGGCACATGTTCGACAACTTCCGCGACAGCACGCCCGCCGAGCACATCGACGAGTATTCGGAAGCGAACATCGCTTTTCATCAGGCGATCGTGCGGCTGTCGAAGTCGCAGATCATCTTCGATACGATCAAGAACATCTTCGTGCACGTGCGCGCCATTCGAAAGATGACGATCTCGCAGAGCGACCGCGCGTCGCGCTCGATCGTCGATCACATGCGCATCATCGAGGCGCTGGAAAGGCGCGATACCGAACTCGTCGAGCGTCTCGTCAGGCAGCATTCGCTCGACCTGGCGGCGTTCGTCGAAGCGAACTGCGATTTCCTGGACTGAGTCTGCGCCGGAGTCGGCGGTATCGATTAGAAAGGCCGCGCGGCGTTTGCCGCGCGGCCTTTCTTTTTACGTCGCGACCGCGGTTCAGCGCAGCGCACGCACCATCGTTTCACCGAGCGTGGCGGGAGAATCGGCGACATGGATGCCTGCCGCCCGCATCGCGTCGATCTTTGCGCTGGCCGTCCCCGAGCCGCCCGAAATGATCGCGCCCGCGTGACCCATGCGCCGTCCCGGCGGCGCGCTCGTTCCGGCGATGAATCCGACGACCGGCTTCTTCGTCTTCGCCTCTTTCAGGAACTGCGCGGCTTCCTCTTCCGCCGATCCGCCGATTTCACCGATCATGATGATGCCCTCGGTTGCGTCGTCCGCAAGGAACAGCTCGAGGCAATCGATGAAGTTCGTGCCGTTCACGGGATCGCCGCCAATGCCGATACACGTCGTTTGCCCGAGCCCGGCGGCCGTCGTCTGCGCCACCGCCTCGTAGGTGAGCGTGCCCGACCGCGATACGACGCCGATCTTCCCCGGCTGATGAATATGCCCCGGCATGATGCCGATCTTGCATTGCCCCGGCGTGATGACGCCTGGGCAGTTCGGGCCGACGAGACGGCTCTTCGATCCGGCGAGCGCGCGCTTCGCGCGCAGCATGTCGAGCACCGGTATGCCTTCCGTGATGCAGACGATGAACGGCACTTCCGCGTCGATGGCTTCGAGGATCGCATCGGCGGCGAAGGGCGGCGGCACGTAGATCACGGACGCGTCCGCGCCGGTCCGGGCGACGGCGCCCGCCACCGTGTCGAACACAGGCAGGTCGAGATGCGACGTGCCGCCCTTGCCCGGCGTGACGCCGCCGACCATGCGCGTACCGTAGGCAATGGCCTTCTCCGAATGGAACGTGCCCTGCGCGCCGGTGAAGCCCTGGCAGATCACCTTCGTATCTTTATTGATGAGAACGCTCATTTGGACTCTCCCACGGCAACGGCGGAAACGATCTTGTCGGCGGCATCGGCGAGATTTTCGGCGGGAATGATCGCGAGACCCGATGTGCGGAGAATCTCGCGGCCCGCGTCCACGTTGGTGCCCGCGAGACGCACGACCAGCGGCACGTGCAGATCGATTTCCCGCGCCGCCGCCACGACGCCTTGCGCGATGACGTCGCACCGCATGATGCCGCCGAAAATGTTGACGAGAATTCCGCGCACTTTCGGATCCCGCAGGATCAGCTTGAACGCCGTCGCGACGCGCTCTTGCGTCGCGCCGCCGCCGACGTCCAGGAAGTTGGCCGGCTCGCCGCCGTAGAGCTTGATGATGTCCATCGTCGCCATTGCGAGGCCGGCGCCGTTCACCATGCAGCCGATGTTGCCGTCGAGCTTCACGTAGTTCAGCCCGTGTTTCGCGGCTTCGATTTCCGCCGGGTCTTCCTCGTCTTCGTCGCGCAAGGCTTCGATGTCCGGGTGCCGGTACAGCGCGTTGTCGTCGAAATTCAGCTTGGCGTCGAGCGCGATGACATCGCCCGAGCCGGTCACGACGAGCGGATTGACTTCGACGACCGACGCATCCAGATCGACGAACGCCTGATACAGCGCCGCGATGAACTTCGACGCCGCCCCGACCTGCTTGCCGGATAGCCCAAGCCCGAACGCGATCTGCCGCGTGTGAAACGGCTGCAGGCCGGTCGCCGGATCGATCGCTACCTTGAGGATTTTCTCCGGCGTGCGATGCGCCACTTCTTCGATCTCCATCCCGCCTTCCGTCGACGCCATGATCGTGATGCGCGAACTGGCGCGATCGACCAGCATGCCCAGATACAGCTCGCGTGCGATGTCGCAGCCTTCTTCGATATAGAGGCGCTTCACTTCCTTGCCCGCCGGCCCCGTCTGTTTCGTGACGAGCACCGACGACAGCATCTTGCGGGCGTTCTCGCGCACGTCATCGACCGATTTCACGACGCGCACGCCGCCCTTGCCATCGGGATCGTTCGAGAAGCGCCCGGCGCCGCGCCCTCCCGCGTGAATCTGCGATTTGACGACCCAGATCGGGCCGCCCAGCGCGCGCGCGGCGTCGGCGGCCTCTTGCGCATCGAAGGCGACGCGGCCCTGCGGGACCGCAACGCCGTACTTTCGCAGCAGCGCCTTCGCCTGATATTCGTGAATGTTCATTGCGTCTCCTTTTGTGATGGCTGTGGCGCGAGAGAACTGCGGGGCGTTCGCGCTGGTATGTGATATATCACATTTCAGGCGGCATCAAAAAGGCTTCAGCGGGAGTCAGGAATGCTGCACCGCAGCGTGAATAACAAGCGGGAGCGCAGCCGGTAAGGGCAGAACGCCATTGATGCGCCGCATCACAGGGTTTTCGCCCCTGCCGGACGCTTGAACTAATACTGTGTGTGGAATATTGTATATCACAGACACCGGGCGGCAGCGCGACGCCTCGTGATCGCACACAACCCCCATCGAGGAGGAGACAACAATGTCCGAAGTCGTCAGCAGCCGTCCCGAAGTCGCTCCGGCCACCACCACCGCCGAAGACACGCTCAAGCAAAAGACTCGCGGCGCGGGCGTCGTTTCGGGCGGCCACCTGGTCGCGCGAGCGCTCAAGAACGAAGGCGTCGACACGATCTTCACGCTGTGCGGCGGCCACATCATCGATATCTACGACGGCTGCGTCGATGAAGGCATCCGCATCATCGACGTGCGTCACGAGCAAGTCGCCGCCCACGCCGCCGATGGCTATGCTCGTCAGACCGGCAAACTCGGCTGCGTCGTCACGACGGCCGGTCCCGGCTGCACCAACGCGGTGACGGGTGTCGCGACGGCGTTCCGCTCGGAAAGCCCGATCATCCATATCGGCGGACAGGGCGCGCTCACGCAACACAAGATGGGTTCGCTGCAGGATCTGCCGCACGTCGACATGATGGCGCCGATCACCAAGTTCGCCGCGACCGTGCCGAGCACCGAGCGCGTCGCCGACATGATCTCGATGGCCGCCCGCGAAGCGTTCAACGGCGCGCCCGGCCCGGCGTATCTGGAGATTCCGCGCGACGTGCTCGACCGTGAAATCGACGTCACCAAGGCCGTGATCCCGCAGCCGGGGCGCTATCGCGCATCGACGAAATCGGTCGGCGATCCGCAGGACATCGAAAAACTCGCCGATCTGCTCGTCAACTCCGAGCGCCCGGCGATTCTGTACGGCCAGCAAGTATGGACGGCGCGCGGTCACGAGGAAGCGATCGCGCTGCTGCGCGGCCTCGACATCCCCGGCTATTTCAACGGCGCGAGCCGCGGCTTGTTGCCGCCGGGCGACCCGCATCACTTCGACCGCACGCGCTCGCAGGCTTTCGCGAAGGCGGACCTGATCGTGATCGTCGGCACGCCGTTCGATTTCCGCATGGGTTACGGCAAGCGCATCAGCAAGGATCTGAAGCTGGTGCAGATCGACATGGATTACCGCACGGTCGGCAAGAACCGCGATATCGATCTCGGCCTGGTCGGAGATCCGGGCGCGATTCTCGGCGCGGCGCTGCAGGCGGCGAGCGGGCGTCTCAAGAACGACAAGCGCCAGTCGCGCCAGGCCTGGATGCGCGAACTCGCGGCGGCGGAAGAAACCGCGACCGCCAAGCTGATGCCGCTCTTCACGTCCGACTCGAGCCCGATCCATCCGTACCGCGTTGCGCACGAGATCAACCAGTTCCTGAGCGACGACACGATCTATATCGGCGATGGCGGCGACGTCGTCACGATCTCCGCGCAGGCCGTGCGTCCGCGCCGCCCCGGCCAGTGGATGGACCCCGGCGCGCTCGGCTCGCTCGGCGTCGGCACCGGCTTCGCGATCGCGGCGGGCCTCGCCAATCCCGAGAAAGAAGTACTCTGCTACTACGGCGACGGCGCGTTCTCGATGACCTCGTTCGACATGGAAACGGCCAATCGTTTCGGCGTGCCGTATATCGCGGTCATCGGCAACAACTCGGCGATGAACCAGATCCGCTACGGCCAGCTCGCCAAGTACGGGCAGGAACGCGGCAACGTCGGCAACCTGCTGTCGGACGTGCCGTACGGACGCTTCGCGGAAATGCTGGGCGGCTATGGCGAGGAAGTGTACGAAGCGTCGAAGATCGCGGGTGCGTTGCAGCGGGCGCGCGAGTCGATCGCCAGGACGGGCAGGAGCGCGGTCATCAACATCTGGGTCGATCCGACCGTGTATGCCCCCGGCACGATGGCGCAGACGATGTACAAATAAACGTAGAACCTATAAACGTCGCAAGAGAGACTGGAGACAGCCATGACGGTGAACACTTCTGGCAAGGCGCTGGACGGCGTGCGCATTCTCGACTTCACGCACGTCCAGTCGGGCCCGACCTGCACGCAGTTGCTCGCGTGGTTCGGGGCCGACGTGATCAAGGTGGAGCGCGCGGGCGCGGGCGACATCACGCGGGAACAACTGCGCGATATCCCCGACGCCGACAGCCTCTACTTCACGATGCTCAACCACAACAAGCGGTCGATCACGATCGACACGAAGAACCCCGAAGGCAAGAAGGTGCTCGAAACGCTCGTCAAGAAGTGCGACGTGCTCGTCGAGAACTTCGCGCCGGGCGCGCTCGATCGCATGGGCTTCACGTGGGAGCGTATCCAGGAGTTGAATCCGCGGATGATCGTCGCGTCAGTCAAGGGCTTCGGGCCGGGGCCGTACGAAGACTGCAAGGTCTATGAGAACGTCGCGCAATGCGCGGGCGGCGCGGCATCGACCACGGGTTTCGACGATGGCCCGCCCGTCGTCACCGGCGCGCAGATCGGCGATTCGGGCACCGGCTTGCATCTCGCGCTCGGCATCGTCACGGCGCTGTATCAGCGCAACCAGACGGGGCGCGGCCAGAAAGTGCTCGCGGCGATGCAGGACGGCGTGCTCAACCTCTGCCGCGTGAAGCTGCGCGACCAGCAGCGGCTCGAGCGCACCGGCGTGATGAAGGAGTATCCGCAGTTCCCGAACGGCACCTTCGGCGAAGCGGTGCCGCGTGCGGGCAACGCATCCGGCGGCGGTCAGCCGGGCTGGATTCTCAAGTGCAAGGGCTGGGAAACCGATCCGAACGCGTACATCTACTTCATCACGCAGGCGCCGGTGTGGGGCGAAATCTGCAAGGTGATCGGCAGGGAGGAATGGATCGACCATCCCGACTACAAGACGCCGAACGCGCGCCTGCCGCATCTGAAGGACATCTTCGCCGAGATCGAACGCTGGACGATGACGAAGACCAAGTTCCAGGCGATGGAAATCCTGAACAAGCACGACATCCCGTGCGGCCCGATCCTCTCGATGAAGGAAATCGCCGAGGAGCCGTCGCTGCGAAAGACGGGCACGGTCGTGGAAGTCGATCATCCGGTGCGCGGCAAGTACCTGACGGTCGGCAACCCGATCAAGCTGTCGGACAGCCCGACCGAAGTCGTCCGCTCGCCGCTGCTCGGCGAGCACACCGAGGAAGTCATGGCCGAACTCGGCTACTCGCCCGACCAGATCGCCACGCTGAGAAGCCTCGGCGCGATCTGACCCACGCCTCATTCGATGTTGTGACGCCGCCGCCTCCGGTCGAGGGGCGGCGCGAACCGGCACGCCCCTACACACGGAGACATTTCAAATGAACAGCACCGTTGTCCAGGAACGCAACGAAGCGCGCAACGAATCCATGCATGCCACCAACGTCGTGCCGCTGCATGCGAGCGATGCGAAACGCCGCGTCGCCGAGATTTTCGACCGCGTGAAAGCCGAGGGCCGCACCTCGCTGACCGCGCCGGAAGGCAAGCTCGTCTGCGATGCCTACGGCATTTCCGTGCCGCAGGAAGGCGTCGCGACCAGCGCGGACGATGCGGCCAAGCTCGCGTCGTTCATCGGCTTTCCGGTGGTGCTGAAGATCGTGTCGCCGGAAATCCTGCACAAGACGGAAGCGGGCGGCGTGCTCGTCGGCGTGAAGAACGAGGCCGATGTCCGCGCCGGCTACGCGTCCATCATCGAGAACGCGAAGAAGTACGATGCGAACGCGACGATCATCGGCGTGCAGGTGCAGCAGATGGTCGGCGCGGGCCAGGAAGTGATCATCGGCGCGGTGACGGACCCGTCGTTCGGCAAGCTGATCGCGTTCGGTCTCGGCGGCGTGCTGGTCGAAGTGCTGAAGGACGTGACCTTCCGCCTCGCGCCGGTGACGCGTGAAGAAGCGGCGTCGATGCTCGACGGCATCCAGGCGGCCGAAGTCCTGCGCGGCGTGCGCGGCGCGCAGCCCGTGGATCGCGAGGCGCTCGTCACGCTGGTCGAGCGCGTGTCGCGCCTCGTCGACGACTTCCCGCAAATCTCCGAGATGGACCTGAACCCGGTCTTCGCGAGCCCGGGCGGCGCGGTGGCGGCGGACGTGCGGATCGTGATGGACTTCGAGCCGGCCGCGCCGCGCTATCGTCCGACGCAGGAGCAGATCGTCACGCAGATGAACCGCATCATGAAGCCGGATGCGGTCGCGGTGATCGGCGCGTCGAACGAGGACGGCAAGATCGGCAATTCGGTGATGAAGAATTTGATCAACGGCGGCTATCAGGGAACGATCTATCCGATCCACCCGAAGGCCGACGAGATCATGGGCCGCAAGGCGTACAGGAGCGTGAAGGACGTGCCCGGCGTGATCGATGTCGCCGTGTTCGCGATTCCGGCGAAGTTCGTCGCGCAGGCGCTGGTCGAAGTGGGGGAGAAGAAGATTCCGGGTGCGGTGCTGATTCCGTCGGGCTTCGCGGAGACGGGCAATCACGAAGGCCAGGAAGAGATCGTGAAGATCGCGCGCCAGTACGACATCCGCATGATGGGGCCGAACATCTATGGCTTCTATTACACGCCGAAGAATCTCTGCGCGACGTTCTGCACGCCGTATGACGTGAAGGGCAAGGCGGCGCTGTCGTCGCAGTCGGGCGGGATCGGCATGGCGATCATCGGCTTTTCGCGCTCGGCGAAGATGGGCGTGTCGGCGATCGTCGGCCTCGGCAACAAGAGCGATATCGACGAGGACGATCTGCTCACGTTCTTCGAGCAGGACGAAAACACCGAGATCATCGCGCAGCACTGCGAAGACCTGAAGGATGGCCGCGCGTTCGCGGAAGCGGCGAAGCGCGTATCGAAGAAAAAGCCGGTCGTCGTGCTGAAGGCGGGGCGCACGAGTCTCGGCGCACGCGCGGCCAGTTCGCACACCGGCGCGCTCGCGGGCAACGACAAGATTTACGAGGACGTGTTCCAGCAATGCGGCGTCATTCGCGCCCGCTCGCTGCGCGATCTGCTCGAGTTCGCACGCGGCATTCCGAAGCTGCCGACGCCCAAGGGCGAGAACGTCGTCATCATCACGGGCGCGGGCGGATCGGGCGTGCTGCTGTCGGATGCGTGCGTCGACAACAACCTGTCCTTGATGACGATGCCCGACGATCTCGACGCCGCGTTCCGCAAGTTCATCCCGCCGTTCGGCGCGGCGGGCAATCCGGTGGACATCACCGGCGGCGAGCCGCCGAGCACGTACAAGAACACGATCAAGCTCGGGCTTCAGGACGACCGCATCCATTCGATCATCCTTGGCTACTGGCACACGATCATCACGCCGCCGATGGTCTTCGCGAAGCTCGTAATCGAAGTGAAGGAGGAGATGAAGGCGCTCGGCATCGAGAAACCGATCGTCGCGTCGCTCGCCGGCGACGTGCAGGTGGAGGAAGCCGCCGAGTATTTATACGAGCATGGCGTGCCGGCATATGCGTATTCGACCGAATTGCCGGTTGCGGTGCTCGGCGCCAAATATAAGTGGGCGCGCGGGGCGGGTTTGATCTGACGTGAAACGAGGGAGCGCGGCCCGCGCTCCCTCACACAACCAAGGATGCATCAGTGACCACCTGGATACGCTTTCGCGACGGCGACGGACGCATCGGCTTCGGCACGCTCGATCCGCATTCGGGACGCGTCGTGCAGCACGACGGCGCGCTTTTCGATCGACCGCGCCCGACTGACATCAGCTTCGCCGCCGACGATCTCACGCTGCTCGCGCCGTGCGAGCCGAGCAAGATCGTCGCGCTGTGGAACAACTATTACGCGCTGTCGCAGAAACTCGACAAGGCGCCGCCGCAGCATCCGCTCTTTCTCATCAAGCCGCCGATGTCGGTCATCGGGCCGAGCGAGGCGATCAGGCGTCCGCGCAGTTATCACGGCAAGATCGCGTATGAGGGCGAGCTAGGCATCGTGATCGGCAAGACGGTGTCGGGCGCGTCGGTGGAAGAGGCTGAAGACGCGATCTTCGGCTATACCTGTGTGAACGATGTCACCGCGATCGAACTGCTGCAGGAAGATCCGAATTTCGCACAGTGGTGCCGCTCGAAGGGCTTCGATACTTTTACGTGCCTCGGGCCGGCGATCGTGCGCGGTTTCGACTGGCGCAGCGCGACGCTGACGACGACCGTCGATGGCGTCGAACGGCAGAACTATCCGCTCGACGACATGATCTTCTCGCCCGCCGAGCAGGTCAGCCTGATTTCGCACGACATGACGCTCGTTCCCGGCGATGTCATCGCGTGCGGGACGTCGGTCGGCGTCGGCTCGATCAAGGACGGGGCGCGCGTGGATGTATCGATCGCGGGGATCGGCACGTTGTCGAACGTGCTCGCCGTCTAGCGAAGAACCCCAGGCGCACGCGCAAAACGCGCAGAAACGACAAAGCCGGCGCACGAGGGCGCCGGCTTTGCATTTTCGACTGCATGCGCCGGCGGGCGGCGCATCGCACGATCAGCGATCGCGATTCCACAACGCGCCGAGCAGGAAGCCGACGGCAGCCGCAATCAGCACGCCGTTGATCGGCTGATCGGAGACGGCCGAACGCACGTTGTCGATCGTCTGACCGTAAGTCTGCTGCAGCGAGCCCAACGCCTGCCGCGCCTTGCCCTCCACCTGCGTGCCGGCATCGCCCGTCAGCGCGCCGACCGCGTCCTGCACCTTGCCGACTACGTTTTGCGCCGTGCCTTCCACTTGATCTTGCACCATGGTGCCTCCCATTCTGGTTGATGCGGTTTGCGTTGAAATTGCCTCGAAACTGCGTCGAACTGCTTCGATTCAACCGGCAGCGCCGGAACGGACGATAGAGCACGCTTCGTGCCCGGCGCACGAATCACGCTTCACGCCGGGCCGATCAGATGGTTCACCAGCGCGAGCAGCTCGTCAATCGAAAACGGCTTGCGGCGAAACTGCGTGTGCGGGTGATCGACCGCGGGCGCGTGCGCGGCGGCGCTCATCAGGATCACCGGCACCTTGCTCAGCGTCTCACTCGCGGCCAGATCGCGGATCAGCTCGACGCCGTCCTTGTGCGGCATCATCCAGTCGGTGATGACGAGATCGGGCGTGCTCAGGTTGGCGGCCTCGAGCGCGACGCGTCCGTTGAATGCGGTCATTACCTCGTAGCCCTCCATTTCGAGCACGAGCCGCCACGTGGTCAGGATGTCGAATTCGTCGTCGACGACGAGGATCTTTTTCATGCGCGCGCGCCGGGGTCCGACACGGAGATCGCGGGCGAGAGCGACGGATGGCCGGACAGGATGCCCGTCGGCCCGATGAACCCTTCGATAATATGCAGCCCGTCCGAGTCGATCGTGAGCCGGCGGATTCCCGTATCGTGCGGGCCTTCGCGCTGCTTCACGATCGTCACCATGCGATGAAGCGCCGAATTGAGTTCGACGTAGCGCATGAGCACGATGTTCTCGGTCATCGCGGAGGCGCGCAGCGTCGCGGGCGCGCCGAATTCGTTGTAAAGCGGCAATTCCTCGGTCAGCACCGTCGTCACGCCGATATTGCGAAGACGCTGCGTCAGCGCGTTGATGAAGAGGCCAAAACGCTCGCTGCGATTCGCCGACTGCAGAAAGCCGTCGATGCCGTCCACCACGAGCCGCGACGCGTTCGTGCGCGTGACGACGGCGATCAGCTCGGCGGCGAGCTCGTCGATGGCGAGTTCCACCGCGGAATGCCAGTGGATCGCAAGCCGACCGTCCTTCACGGCGTCTTTCAGATCGATGCCGACCCCGAGCGCCTTCGCGAGTAGCCGTTCCGGCGACTCATAAATGCCGAAGTAGACACAGCGTTCGCCGCAATCGGTGCCCGCCTGCAGAAACTTGAGCGCGAGCAGCGTCTTGCCGACACCCGATGGCCCGACGAGCGTGGTGGTGGAGCCGCGCATCACGCCGCCGCCGAACATGCGGTCGAAGGTCGGCAGCGCGAATTCGAGCCTGCCCTCGAGGTGGCACGGCGCGCCCGCCCGTTCAGACGTGGCTTCCAGCCGCGGAAACGCGACAAGCCCGTTCCCCGAGATGTTGAAAAAATGCTTGCCGAGCAGATGATCGCGGGCGCGCAGCTTGTGGACTTCGATTTCGCGCGCGCGGCGCATCCCGTTGTTGAAGCGGTTCAGCTCGATGAGCCCGTCGACCAGCGTGTGCTCCGGATGCGGCTCGTTGCCCGAGAGCGGCGCGAGCACCAGCGTCGTGCAGCGCGCCGCGCTCACGAACGCCGACAACTCGTGGATGAACTGCGAAAGCTCCAGCTCCGTGGAACTGAACTCGCGCGCGCTGCGAAAGCCGTCGATGACCATGAAGCGCGGACGGCTGGTCTTGATCGTCGCGGCGATCAGCGAAAGAAATCCGGAGAGACCGTCGCGCATCAGTTCGTGATAACCGCTCACGAACAGCATGCGGTCCGAGATGGCGTCGGCGTCGTAGAACGACAGTCCGCGCAGATGTGACAGCAGCTTCGTATGCGACTCGGCGATGAGCGTGATGTACAACACCCTGTCGCCGTTTTTGACGCGGTGGAAGCCGATCTGCGACGAGAGGATCGTCTTGCCCGCGCCGGCCATGCCTTCGATCAGATAGAGCCCGCCTTCGACCAGGCCGCCGCCGAGAATGTGGTCCAGGCCCGGGACACCCGTCGTCACGTTGCCGTCGCTGGCGGTCGGCTGCGGCGATGGATCAGGCGGGAGAATGTTGTCTTCGCTCATGGGAATTTCGTTTTTACTCGGCGAACCGCCTTTTCAAGATGGCGAATTATCGCTGACGAGAGTCAAGCTGTCGCCGTAAATACGCGAATTCACTCGTCGCAAAGCCTTTTCGTGCGTGCATTCCGGCGCAGACGGCACCGGCGAGAGGCGACGCCACGATGACCCGTGGTTCGAATGCGCCGCATGAATCGCGCCCGCAGTCGCGCAATATTGCGGTTCGTCACATACAGCGCATTTTGAGATGTTTCTCATGGGCGGCGGACGGCCGCGCTGCTGAAATAGCGGGCGTTGCTTCTCTTGGACGCCGTGTGTTTCCGGCGTCTGTCCCGGCGCGCCGCGCCAGTCATTGCCTTCTAAGCCATGCACCGTTCGCATCCGATTTTGGGCGCTGTCGCGCTCGCCGCCTGTCTCGCTTCTTCGTTGTTGTTCTCGCCGGTCTCGTCGCATGCGGCGGAGCCGTTGATCGACCCTCATATGCTGTCGGCCGCTCCGTTCAGCTTTCAGGCCGACCGGGCGATTTTCTCTCGCATGTCGCCCCCGCCGTCGGATTCGCGCATTTTCTCGCCGCGTGAATCGCTGAAACTGAATGAGTCTTCGCAGTTTTCTCAAGCGGATACGCGGCGCCGTCAATCGCTTTGACATTTCCGGTCGCGATTTCGGCAGGTTCTCCGTCAGGGCATGACGCGAATTGTCGACGTTAGAAATAGTTCGAAAAATTGGGATTTGTCTGCTGCGATCGGCCTGTTCGCCCTTGCTAGAATCGCCCGGCTTTGGAATGGCCCGCCTCGCAACCGCGGCGGGTAACGCAAGGCATCGTCCTCAATGTAAAGCGCGTGTCATCCCAGGCTCGTTGCCCTACCTGACTAAATCCGAGATGTTCAATAAAATCGTTGCCGCTGTACTTGCAGTCGCTGCCGTGCTTTCCGGTTGCGCGTCCAATTCCGGGCCTACTTTCAATACCCAGCAAATCAAGACGTCGAGCGGGCAGTCCGCTTTCCGCGCCGAATGCTATGGCCTTTTCGAAAACGGCAGCGCCTGTATGCAGGCTGTCAAGAAGGCTTGCGGCGACCAGCCGTACACGGTGTTGCAAAACGTCGAAGGCACGCAGGCTCCGGGCGATGCGCGCTCGGTCATCTTCACCTGCGGCGCGCCGGCTCCGGTTGCTGAATCCAAGCCGCAGGCAGTTGTTGCAGTCGCCGCTGCGCCCGTCGCCGCACCCTCACGCAAGGTCACGCTCGACGGGAAGACGAACTTCGCGTTCGATAGCGCCCAACTGACGCCGAAGGCCAAGCGCATTCTCGACAAGGTCATCGCCGATGGCCGCGACGTGACTTTCTCCTCGGTCACGGTCCAGGGCTTCACCGACGCTCTCGGCTCGGATGCGTACAACGTCGCGTTGTCGGAACGCCGCGCGCAGTCCGTGCTCGGATATCTGCAGAGCCACGGCCTCCAGTCGCAGGCGTTTGCGGCGAAGGGCTACGGCAAGTCGCGCCCGGTTGCATCGAATGCGACGAGCGACGGCCGCGCAGAAAACCGTCGCGTGGAAATCGTGCTGACGCAATAAGCCGCATCGACGGCGCAAGATAAAAAGCTCGCGGACCGCAAGGTCCGCGAGCTTTTTTTACGTGTTCAGAAGAGAAGAAGCTGTTCGCGGCCCGGTCCGCCTTCGAGCGTGAGCAGCGAACGCTTGCGATCCACGCCGCCTGCGTAACCCGTCAACTCGCCGTCGCCGCCGATCACGCGATGACACGGCACGATGATCGCCACCGGATTGCGCCCGTTCGCGCCGCCAACGGCCCGCGATGCGCCCGATGGCAAGCCCAGCCGGCGCGCGAGATCGCCGTAGGTCCAGGCATCGCCGAAAGGAATGCGGCTCAACAATTCCCAGACCTGTTGCTGGAACACCGTCCCGTGTAGCCGGAACGGCACCGAGAACCCCCGGCGCTCGCCCGCGAAGTATTCGGCGATCTCTTCCTGCGCCTGAGCGATCACGCGAGGGGCAGGGCGGTCCGCGTCAGGCATCGCTTGCGGGATACCCTTCGGAAAATGCTTCTGTCCGACGAAGAACAGCCCGGTCAGATGCTCGTCCTCCGCGCGGTAGAGAATGGGCCCGAGCGGACTCGGGCTGACACGGAGGTCGATCACGTCAGATGAACGGATTGTCCGCCGTTCCGGTCGGCGCGGGCGGCTCGTCGGCGAGCTTCGCGGGCAGATCCGGCGCGCTCTCGAGCGCCGCGACGATCGCACCCAGCGCCTCGTGAAGCGCCTTCGCGGCGGCCAGGCCCGCCTTGTCCCGCGCGATGGTCAAATCGCCGCTGACGGTCACGCGCGTCGTGCCGTTGACGATGTTGATGGCGTCGCCCGCGATGTTCATCGCGTCGGTATCGTTGGTAAATGGCTTAAACACCTCTTAGTCCTCCAATTCGTTTGTCTTTCAGTGCATCGGGGATACCGGGGAACGCGAGACCGCTCATCGCTTCGAGTTCGCGCACGGTTTTCATCGTATAGGTTTTGGTCGGCGTGTTCTCGACGACGACTGCGAACGCGATCTGCCGTTGCGGCAGATACACCACCTTGTACAGCTGAGTCGGCACGAGCACGCGCGATTCGCCGATCGTCTGCAATTGCCGGCCCGAAAACAGCGGCCCGGTCACGACGTACGCCTCGCCCGATTCTTCCGTGAGGCGGCGCACCGCTTCCTCGATGCGCGACCAGATGCTCCGGTTGTTCGACGGGTCCTGCGGCACGATGTTCGCCAGCGAGAACGATTCCGCCATGCCTTTCTTCGTCGCGCGATCGCCTGCGGGGCTCATGTGGCCGCGATCGTAGCCGCTGCGCTTGTAGTCGTCGAGTTGGGCGCTGTCGCCGGGCGGCAGCCGCTTGTCGACGAAAAAGCGGTTGGTGCGCGTGTTGTCTTTGGCGTCATCGACGCTCTTTGCCGTCAGATGTTCCGCCGACCACAGCGGCCCGTGCGTAATGCCCGAATGAAGGAGCGCGAAGTCGGAGTAGCAGATTTGCTGCGCCGACGCGCGCATCTTCGAATTGGTGACGACCGGCGCGAGGCCGCCCGGGCTGAACTGCGGGCAGTCGCTCGCGAACGCGCTGATGCACGCGGCGCCGAGAAGGGCGGCGACGAGCGCCTTGATGCTTGCTTGCATGCTTGAAAGTCCGAACTGAATGCGACGCTTGATACGTTGTGATAACCCGCCGATGCGCTGCATTCGACACGCGGCCAGCGAGGCGGCACAGTATAAAGGCTGCGCGACGGCATCGAAACGTAAGCGGCGGCTGCGAGCTAGAATCGCTGGGGCCTCCATCATTCCGAAAAAGAACGCCCATGAAGCCTCGTTTGATTCGATCGATCCTGCTATCGGTAGCCTCGTGCATCGCGCTGACGGTCGCCCCGTATGCGTCCGCTGACGATACGGCGCAAGCGCCCGCCAGCAATGACGGTCCCGCGTATGGCCCGGAACTGCAAGGCTTCGACTATCCGTACCCGGTTGCGCGATTCGCGTTCACGTCGCAGCGTCAGGTCGTGCGGATGACTTATATGGACGTGCATCCTGCGCATCCGAACGGGCGTACCGCCGTGCTGCTGCACGGCAAGAACTTCTGCGCGGCGACGTGGAAGCAGACCATCGATACGTTGAGCGATGCCGGTTATCGCGTGATCGCGCCGGATCAGATTGGCTTCTGCAAGTCCACCAAGCCCGAGCGTTATCAATACAGCTTCCAGCAACTCGCGCGCAACACGCATGCGCTGCTCGCGGCGCTCGGCGTGAACCGTCCGGCGCTCATCGCGCATTCGACGGGCGGGATGATCGCGGTGCGCTATGCGCTGATGTATCCGCGCGAGACGGAGCAACTGGTGCTCGTCAATCCGATCGGGCTCGAGGACTGGAAGGCGAAGGGCGTGCCGTCGATTTCCATCGACGACTGGTATGCGCGCGAATTGAAGACGAGCGCCGACGGTATCCGCCGCTACGAGATGAACACGTACTACGCGGGCCACTGGCGCGACGATTACGAGCCTTGGGTGCAGATGCTGGCGGGGATGTATCGCGGGCCGGGCAAGAGTATCGTCGCGTGGAATTCGGCGCTGCTCTACGACATGATTTATACGCAGCCCGTGGTGTATGAGTTCGAGCAGTTGCGCGTGCCGACCTTACTGTTGATTGGCGACAAGGACACGACCGCGATCGGCAAGGACCTCGCGCCGCCGGAGATTCGCGCGACGCTCGGCCGCTATCCGGAACTCGCGAAGCTGGCGAAGGAGCGCATCGAAGGGGCGCGGCTCGTCGAGTTTCCGGAACTGGGCCACGCGCCGCAGATGCAGGACCCCGCGGCGTTTCATAAGGCGCTGCTGGAAGGGCTCGCCGCGTCGCCGGCCAGAGCGGAATAGTCACGCCCGTCCGCCCTCGCACGACGCCCGCTCGATCGACGGCAACTGCACCCACAGCGTGACGCCTCGCGCCACCATGAATGCGGTGAGCGCGAGCCATAGCCCGTGATTGCCGAGTGGACCGGCGAGCGTCCACGCGGCGAGCAAATACACCGCGAGCGACACGGCCATCGCCTTCATCAGTTCGCGCGTGCGCGTCGCACCGATGAACACGCCGTCGAGTTGGAATCCCGCGACGGATGCCAGCGGCAGAATCGCGGCCCACGGCAGATAGCGCATTGCCGCCTCGCGCACGACGGCCTGATCCGTCAGCCGCGCGATGATCCATTCCCCGCCGATCCAGTAGACGATAGAAAAACCCGCCGCGCCGATGGCCGACCACAGCATCGTCACCCTGACGGCCTGGCGAAACGCGTGCCGGTCACGCGCGCCCGTCGCCGCACCGACGAGCGCTTCCGCCGCATGCGCGAAACCATCGAGCCCGAAGGCCATGAAGGTCTGAAAGTTGAGCAGGAGCGCGTTCGCTGCGAGGACGGCATCGCCCTGACGCGCGCCCATGTGCGCGAACCAGCCGTATGAACCGAGCAGGCAGAGCGTGCGCACGAAGATGTCGCGATTGATCGCGACGAGGCGGCGGATCGCGCGGAGATCGAAGAGCGTGGCAAGCGCGAGGGGCGGCAGGCCGCGTTCGCGCAAACGCCAGAGAATCACCGCACCGAGCGCGAAGCCGCCGAAATCCGCAAACGCGGTCGCCGCGCCGATGCCCGCGATTCCCCAGCCGAAGCGATACACGAACAGCAGCACCGCGACGATATTAACCGCGTTGATGAACACCTGCGTGACGAGCGCGAGCCGCACGCGCTGGCAGCCGAGCAGATAGCCGAGCACCGCGTAATTGCCGAGCGCGAACGGCGCGGCCCAGATGCGCGCGTGGCAATACGCGCTCGCGGTCTCCTGCACCGCGCCGCTGCCGCCGAGCATGCGCAGCGCGTATCGGATGATCGGCACTTGCAGCGCGAGCACCGCCACGCCGATCGCGAGTGCAAGCATCAGCGCGCGCATCACGCTGGCCCGTACGGCGGCGGCATCGCGCGCGCCGAACGCCTGCGCGACGAGGCCCGTCGTGCCCATGCGCAGGAAGCCGAAGCCCCAGAACACGAAGCTGAACACGAGCCCGCCGAGCGCGACGCCGCCGAGATACTGCGGGCCGTCGAGATGACCGGCGACGGCGGTATCGACTGCGCCGAGAATCGGCTGCGTGAGATTGGCGAGGACGATCGGGAACGCGAGCGTCAGCACACGCCGATGCCAGTGCACCGGCAGCGCGTCGGCGGGTGAGGAGTGCGGGGAATCGGTCAAAGGAGCAGGCGTCGGCAGGGAAAGGCGACATTGTCGTCAGCGCGGCGCCACGGTGCAACCGGACGTAAATCGACACAACTCGACGCAACTCGACGCAGCTTCGCGCCCCAGCCGATAATGCACGCCATGAAAACCTTCGCGCTTTATGTCGTGACCGCGCTCGCGGAAATCGCGGGCTGCTATTTTCCGTATCGATGGCTGAAGGCGGGCGGATCGCCTTGGCTCGTGGTGCCGGGCGCGCTGTCGCTCGCGCTGTTCGCCTGGCTGCTGACGCTGCACGATGCAGCCTCCGGACGCATCTATGCCGCGTATGGCGGCGTTTATATCGGCACGGCGATCGTGTGGCTATGGGCGATCGACCGCATTCGGCCGACCGCGTGGGACATGACCGGCGCGGCAATCGCGCTGATCGGAATGAGCGTGATCGCGTTTCAGCCGCGCTGACCTTGCGCTCGCTCACGCTTCGAGCGCGAGTAGCGCGAAGGTCGCGAGCCAGTGCTCGCCCATGTAATCCCCGGCGACATGCGCAATGCCCGACGCCAGATGCGCCTCGGCCGCCGCTTCGAGAACGGCGATGCGCGCATCGCCGGCAGGCAGCGCCCGCGCGATGGTCCGCTGGCACCATGCGCGGCTCAGATTGAGGCCGTCGAGATGCGCGAGCTTGCCGTCGCTGCGATCGGTGACGGTCGCGGGAACGAAGAGCGTCGCGGGCTCGCGACGGTCGAGATGCGGCAGGAACGCATCGAACCAGCCGGCGAAGCGCTCCGCCGGCAGCACGTGACGCATCAATACTGCTTCCATCAGCGACGGCGAGAGGAACTCGTCGCCGGCCGGCTCCCACGCCTGGCACGCGACATCGTTCGCGAACCAGCGCATCGCGGTTGCTTCGAGAAGGCGCGCGAAATCCGCATCGCCGGCGATGCGCGCGTAGCCGAGCGAAAGCGTCAGCGCAAACGCCATGTTGAAGTGCGTGCCGACGCGAAGCGGATACGTCGATTTCGGCAGGAAGTCCTTAAAGCGATCGACGAAGGCATCGGCGAGCGGTTGCAGCGTGCGGGCCCAGCGCGCGCCGTCGTCCGACTGCATCGACCGGAGCTGGCCCGCGAGCGCGAGGAGCCACGCCCAGCCGTAGGGCCGCTCGAAGCCGCGCGACGCGGGGCGCTGCAAATAGGCGACTTCGGCGGCGACGTTCGCCTCGGTGAAATGCTCGTCGATGACCGCGCGAATGCGGGCGGCTTCGGGCAGATCCGGGAAGCGGTCGTAGAGACGCGCGATCAGCCAGTAGCCATGCACGCACGAATGCCAGTCGAAGCTGCCGTAGAAGATTGGATGCAAGGCGCGCGGGCTTTGCGCATCGGCGGCGCTTGCCATCACGTGATCGAGCTTGTTCGGGTATTCGCGTGTCAGATGACCCAGCGCAACCTGCGCGAATTTCGATGCCAGCGCGGCGTCGAGCGCCGTCGCATTCTGCTTGTTCATGCGCACCTCGCGGTGATCGGTGGAGCGGGACAGAAATCTAGCATGAGACCTTATCGATAAAGCGGCGGGAAACGCGCGTCGGGGTAATCACCTACGCGCCGCTCTTTCAACGAACGCTGCGTGCGCCGATCGCGGATGCGTCGTTTAAACTTGCGCCCGAACGCCGACAGAGCGTGCCGTTCCGGGGCTCACGCGCCGGATTTGTGATCCGTTGAGACAAAAAAGTTGAGCACATCATGAGCGACCTTCCCATCTATACCGCAGAGGACACCCGGCGACGCGTGTTCGCCATCGTCGGCGCATCGTCGGGCAATCTCGTCGAATGGTTCGACTTCTATATCTACTCGTTTCTCGCACTGTATTTTTCGGCGGCGTTCTTTCCGAGCGGCAATCCGACCACGCAGTTGCTGAACACGGCCGGCGTGTTCGCGGCGGGCTTCCTGATGCGCCCCATCGGCGGATGGCTGTTCGGCCGCATCGCCGACAAGCACGGCCGCCGCAACGCGATGATGATCTCCGTGCTGATGATGTGCGGCGGCTCGCTGGTCATCGCCTTCCTGCCGACGTACGCGACCATCGGCGCATGGGCGCCCGTGTTGCTCCTGATGGCGCGGCTCTTCCAGGGCTTGTCGGTGGGTGGCGAATACGGCACGAGCGCCACGTACATGAGCGAAGTCGCTCTGCGCGGACGCCGCGGCTTCTTCGCATCGTTTCAGTACGTGACGTTGATCGGCGGACAACTCGCCGCGCTGCTCGTGCTCGTCGTCCTCCAGCTCTTCTTGTCGACGGAAGAACTGAAGGCGTGGGGCTGGCGCGTGCCGTTTTTCATCGGCGCGTGCGCGGCGCTCGTGTCGCTTTATCTGCGCCGTTCGCTCGACGAAACCACGACCGCCGAAATCCGCGAACGCAAGGAAGCGGGCACGCTCGCCGGTCTCATGCAGCACAAGAAGGCGTTCCTGACGGTGGTAGGCTTCACGGCAGGCGGATCGCTGATTTTCTATACGTTCACCACGTACATGCAGAAGTATCTGGTCAACACGGCGGGCATGCACGCCAAGACCGCCAGCAACGTGATGACCGCCGCGCTGTTCGTCTACATGCTGTTGCAGCCGCTGTTCGGCGCGCTGTCCGACCGCATCGGGCGTCGCCGGTCGATGCTGTTCTTCGGCTTCTTCGCGACCATCGGCACGGTGCCGCTGCTGCACGCGCTGCGCGACGTGACGAGTCCGGTCATGGCGTTCGTGCTCGTCGTGGTGGCGCTCGCGATCGTAAGCTTCTATACATCCATCAGCGGTCTCATCAAAGCCGAGATGTTTCCGCCGGAAGTGCGCGCGCTGGGCGTCGGGCTGTCGTATGCGGTGGCTAACGCGATTTTCGGCGGATCGGCCGAATACGTCGCGCTGTTTTTGAAGAACGTCGGGCATGAATCGGCGTTCTACTGGTATGTGACTGTGATGTGCGCAATCTCGCTCATCGTGTCGTGGAGAATGATGGACCCGAGCAAGGAAGGCTATTTGCGCAACGAGCCGTAAGGGTTATCACGCGGGCGGCGTCGGCTGTCCGGCGTGATCGGTTGAATCGGGCGGGCGGCGCGCGGACTTCGGTCACGCGCGCCGCTTGCCGTTGACGGTAGTATGGTGTTTTATGCGGTATGTACCGTTAGAAGGCGCGCCGGATGCGGCGCACAGCGGCAATCGGAAACAGGATACACATGCGCGCGGCTTCGCTGCGCGCCTTGGCGAAGAGCGCATTCGGGCGTACCGGTCTGCCAGGAGCCTGTCCATGGAAGATTTCGACGAAACGTTATTTGTCGTCTGGCGAGCGAACTTGAACGTGCTGACCGGCTCGGCCGGCGGCGCGGCGCGGCTCGCGCGCATGATGAACTTCTCGCCATCGTTCATGAAACTGATCGTCGCGGGACAGCGGGATTTCAACGAAGAGTTCGTGCGCGGGATCGAACTGGTGTCGGGACTGCCGCCGCACTGGATGGACGAGCGCCGCTCGTCCGCCGACGTGCCCTCCGAAGTCAGGCGCGCTCTCGACGAGGAACGGCCGTTCGCGGTGTTTCGCGGCACCGCGCATCCCGCGCCGAAGCGTTCGGTGCTTCGCGGCCCGGAGCCGCTGCTGTCGCAAACCGAAGCCACGCGGCGCGTCGCCGATCTCGCCCAGCAGCAAGCCGAAGCGAACCGGCGCGATCTGTTGTTCAGAAAGAATCGCGAATTGCTGTCGCAGGATTTGCGGCGTCTCGAGCGCCAGCTCGGATTGTTGCAAGTCGAGCCGATGCTGCCGAAGGCCGACGAGCTCATCGCGTCGGAGCGCATGAGCGAAGCGGCGAAGGCGGATCTGTCCGGCCGGCTCGAACAGATCGACAAGCACGTCAAGCTGCTGCATCAACACGTCGACAAACTCGTCGCCTTGCTGAGCTCGCCCGACGAGCCGGATTCCAACGACGTCAACTGACGCCGCTAGTCACTTCTTGGGCGCTTCCCCGTCGTCCTTGGATTTGCGTTCCGGGTGGACCGCGATCGGGTCGCTGGCCGGGAAGGTTTCGTCGAGCGCCTCGTCCAGCAAATCGTCGTCGCTCGCGGGCTGTGCGGGCTTGTTCGGTGCGTCGTGCGGTGACTGCGTCATGGTGTCCTCCGGGCGCAGGTTGAGGTGTCTCAATATATCGCAGTCTTTCTTCCGGGGTGCGCGCCGGGCAGCGCACGTCGGCCTCACCCATTCGGGTTGTCACTAGGTGGCGAAAGCGCGCGGTTCGCGTGATCGTTCTGGTCACACGAGACCATCACCGGGTTCAACCATGATCGACAGTTTTCTCACCGAAGAACAGCGCATGATCCGCGACGCGGCGCGCCAGTTCTCGGTCGAAGTGCTCGCGCCGAACGCGGGCCAGTGGGACAAGGACGGCGCGCTTCCCGACGCCGTCGTCCGGCAGCTCGGCGAACTCGGGCTGCTCGGCATGATCGTGCCGGGCGATTTCGGCGGCACCTACAGCGACTACACTGCCTATGCCCTCGCGATGGAAGAGATCGCCGCCGGCTGCGCCTCCTGCGCGACGCTGATGAGCGTGCACAACTCCGTCGGCTGCGGCCCGATCCTCGCCTACGGCGGCGATGCGCAAAAGGCCGAGTGGCTGCCGAAGCTCGCGAGCGGCGAAGTAATCGGCGCGTTCTGCCTGACGGAGCCGCACGCGGGCTCCGAGGCGAATAACTTGCGCGTGCGCGCCGTCGAGCGCGACGGCCAGTGGATCATCTCCGGCAGCAAGCAGTTCGTGACGAACGGGCGGCGCGCCGGTGTGGCGATCGTCTTCGCGGTGACGGACCCGGAACTCGGCAAGCGCGGCATTTCGGCGTTCATCGTGCCGACCAGTACGCCGGGCTTCAACGTCGGGCCGCCCGAGCACAAGCTCGGCATTCGCGCATCCGATACCTGCCCGATCACCTTCGACGACTGCGCCATTCCCGCCGCCAATCTCCTGGGCGAGCGCGGCGAGGGGCTGAAGATCGCGCTGTCGAATCTGGAAGGCGGACGCATCGGGATCGCGGCGCAGGCGCTCGGCATCGCGCGCGCGGCCTTCGATGCGGCCCGCGCCTATGCGCGCGAACGCGTGCAGTTCGGCAAGCCGATCATCGAGCATCAGTCGGTTGCGAACATGCTGGCGGACATGCAGACGCAGATCAACGCGGCGCGGCTGCTCGTGCTGCACGCGGCGCGCATGCGGACGGAGGGCGTGCCCTGCCTGTCGGAGGCATCGCAGGCGAAGCTCTTTGCATCGGAGATGGCCGAGCGCGTATGTTCCGACGCGATCCAGATTCACGGCGGATACGGCTATCCGCAGGACTATCCGGTGGAGCGGCATTATCGCGATGCCCGCATCACGCAGATTTACGAGGGAACGAGCGAAGTGCAGCGGATGGTGATCGCGCGAACCGTTTGAGCGAAGGAGACGCTATGAGCCGTGCCGAGCCGTTCATCGAAGCCAGAGACTTTCTGCTGCGTCATCGCACCGATTACGACACCGCGTATCGCGACTTTCAATGGCCCGCGCTGGACCAGTTCAACTGGGCGCTCGATTACTTCGACGCGATGGCGCGCGGCAACGATGCGCCCGCCTTGCGCATCGTGAGCGAAAACGGCGACGAGACGCGGCTCTCGTTCGCGCAGATGAGCGAGCGTTCCGCGCGGGTCGCGAATCATCTGCGCGCGCTGAATGTGCAGCGCGGCGAGCGCATCTTGCTGATGCTGCCGAACCGCGTCGAGCTATGGGAAACGATGCTCGCGGCGATGAAGCTCGGCGCAATCGTGCTGCCCGCCACGACGCAGCTATCGGGCGGCGACGTGCGCGAGCGCATCGCGCTGGGGCAGGTTCAGCATGTCGTCGCGGAGGCGAGCGAGACGCATAAGTTCGACGGCATCGACCTTCCTGGCGTGCGGCTGTCCGTGGGCGGCGCGAGCGAAGGCTGGCTCGCCTATGACGATGCGTACGGCGCCTCGCCGGAATTCGCTTCGGATGGCGAAACGAATGCGCGCGATCCGTATCTGTTGTACTTCACTTCCGGCACGACGTCGAAGCCGAAGCTCGTTGCGCATACGCACGAGAGCTATCCGGTCGGGCATCTCTCGACGATGTACTGGATCGGCCTTCAGCCCGGCGACGTCCACTGGAACATCAGTTCCCCCGGCTGGGCCAAGCACGCGTGGAGCTGCTTCTTTGCGCCGTGGAATGCAGAGGCGTGCGTGTTCATCTATAACTTCGGCCGCTTCGACGCCGCTCGCACGCTGAATGCGCTCGTGCAGCACGAAGTCACCACGCTTTGCGCGCCGCCGACCGTCTGGCGGATGCTCGTCCAGGAGCCGCTCGCGTCGTATCGCGTGAAGCTGCGCGAGATCGTCGGGGCAGGGGAGCCGCTCAATCCGGAAGTCGTCGAGCGAGTGCAGGCGGCGTGGGGCGTGCCGATCCGCGACGGCTACGGCCAGACGGAAACCACCGCGCAGATTGCTAATTCGCCCGGCCAGCGGCTCGTGCCCGGTTCGATGGGGCGTCCGCTGCCGGGTTATCGCGTGGCGCTGCTCGATCCGGACGGCCAAAGCGCCGACGAAGGCGAGATCGCGCTGTCACTCGATCCGCCGCCGCTCGGCCTGATGACCGGTTACGCCGACAATCCCGCCGCGACCGAAAACGCGATGCGCGGCGGCTTCTATCGCACGTCCGATGTCGCAGCGCGCGGCGCCGATGGATATTTCACGTACATCGGCCGCGCCGATGACGTCTTCAAGTCCTCCGATTACCGCCTGAGCCCATTCGAGCTGGAGAGCGTGTTGATCGAACACGAGGCGATCGCGGAAGCAGCCGTCGTGCCGAGCCCGGACGCATTGCGCTTGTCCGTGCCGAAGGCGTTCGTGACGCTGCGTCATGGCTTCACGATCAGCCCGGACGTGGCGCGCAGCGTATTCGCGTTCTCGCGGGAGCGGCTTGCGCCTTACAAGCGCATCCGTCGGCTTCAATTCGCGGAATTGCCGAAGACGATTTCGGGCAAGATCCGGCGCGTCGACTTGCGCAGGCACGAAGCGGGGCGCGCGCAAGACAGCCAGCGAGCCGAAAACGAGTTTTGGGAAGAGGACTTTCCGGAACTACGTGAGCCGGCGAAATGATGCGGACGAGCGTGTCGGCTCGAGGCGCAAATCGAAAGCAAATGTAACGCGGCGAACCGTCTGAAGGACCGCGAGTCGAATCGGCACCATTCACGTCGGATCAATTCACGGAGGAACCCGACATGCCGAATCGCTCGCTACGGATCGCGCTTCTGACGGCCAGCCTCGCAGGTGCGCTCGCGGCCCCGGCCGCGTCTTATGCACAGATCAACCTTCAACAATTCGGCTTCGGCAACAAATCGGAGTCGGCTGGCGACACCGCCGCAGCGCAACCGTCCGCGCTCGGTTCGCTCGTACAGAACTATCTCGGCGCGAATCAGCAAGTGCTGACGGGGCAATCGAGCCTGGCATCGGCGATGGGCATGTCGAGCGTCGCGAGTCAGGCGCAATCGGCGGCGGGCTTGCTGTCCGGCGCGTCGAGCGGCGGCGTGCCGAGTGCGAGCGTGCTGTCGCAACTCGGCGGGACGCAGCAGAGCGTTTCGCAATCGCTGATGCAGGCGTTCTCTGGCAACGCGGCCACGCCGCCGACCGCTGCCAGCAAGCAGACTTTCACGGATGGACTGGCGTCGCTCGGGCAGGGCGTCAAGCAGTATGCGGGCTTGCAGTCGGACCTGGGCGCGGTGACGAACTCGATGAACATGTCATCGCTGCTTCAGGCGGGGACCAATCCGGGGACGGCGCAGGCGGCGTCCTATATCGCGCAGTCCGCGCCGGGGCAGTTGCAATCGCTCGTGCAGACGTTGATGCAGGCGGTGCAGTACGCGAAGACCAACGGCATTTCGGTGCCGGCCATCGCGGCATCCGCGTTAGGCGCGGGCCAATAGGCGTCTGCGGCGCAAGCATGAAAAAAAGCGGCGCGCTTCATGGGCTCGCCGCTTTTCTGTTGTGGGTCGCATCGCCTCGATGCGTTTGCGTTGTTCCCGCTTACATCATCGCGGTGCGGCGAATCGCCAACCGGTTGAGCAGCGGCAAAGTCTGCCCCCGGCGCGGCGGTCGTGCGAGCGGCGATAGAAACGAAACGTCGCTCACCTCGGTGTACTGCGCGTCAGGTTCGGCGTCCAGCACTTCGAGTGCTGGTGGCTCGACGAGATCGCCCGCATCCGTTCCGCCCGCAACCTCGGCGCATTCCTTGACGTCGAGGCCCAGCGAGCGCCGAACATCGACGCCGCGGGTCCGTACGCCATAACCCGCGCCGCGAATGAGTTCCTCGCGGGTCTTCCAGAACATGACGGCGGTTGGCGTCATGGCTTGCATCGAGACATATTCGACGACGATTTCATAGCCGCGAACTTTCGGATAATTCATCAGCAATTTACCCGAGCGAATATATCGGGTGTAGTGGTCGATTTTCTTCGTCAGTAAGTCCTGATGCAATTGTTCGTCTTGCCAGTCGAGGTCATCGAAAATGCCGACATACACTTGCCTGCACAGGATATTGATCCCGATGTAATCGATGACGTCCACGTCGCGCAAAGACATGGTCATTCCCCTACGCCCTAAAGTGGGCAGTAATCAAAGAGATGCATTGTAACGGTTTTGCTGCCCCGGAAAACCGTGAAACACTGTGTACAACAAGCGAGCGGGCGTTTTTCGTACCACTCCGAATTCAGGTTTTAGAACTATTCCTATATTCCGATATTCGGTTTGTCGGAAGCATTATTGAGATAATCACGGAAGACGCCGTGTCGTGTCGGCGAGACCTTGATCCAGCGCGGGTTTCGCGTTTTCTTCATTATTCAGTGCAGAGGTCTGCGCAGTCGGCGGTTGCTCGTTGATCCAGGCATTCAGAATGGCGGAAGTAACGGCGAGAATCACGGGTCCTATAAACAATCCGACTATTCCGAATGCGAACATGCCGCCAAGCACGCCCGACAGAATCAACAGCATGGACAAATTGACGCCGCGCTGAATCAGCAGCGGTCTTAGGAAATTGTCGAGCATGGCGATCATCAGTGACCACACGAGCAGCAACGCCGCCGCCACATGGGAGCCGTGCCAGAACAGCCAGGCGACGCCGCCGAGCAGCGGCAGCAGCGGTCCGATCTGCGCGAGGCACAACATCAGCATGACGGCGGTGATGACGCCCGCCGCCGGCACGCCCGCAACGAACAGGCCGATGCCGCCGAGCGCCGACTGCGTGACCGCCGTCACGACGATGCCGAGCGCCACCGCGCGGATCGCGAGGCCGGCGAGCTTGATCGCCCCCGCGCCGCGCTGTCCCGCAATGCGCGTGGCGAAGCGCACGACGAAGCTTCCCGCCGCTTCGCCGCGGCTGTACAGAATGCCCGAGATGATGAGCGTAATGAGCATGTGAATGACGAACACGCCGACGACGGCCGCGTGCGACAGCATCCATCGCGCGGCGACGGTCGCATACGGCTCGAGCTTCGCGAGCAGCCCGCCGGGGCCGGCATCGGAGAGCGATTGCCATTCGGTCGTCACGCGCTGACCGACGAGCGGCACGTCGCGCACCCACGACGGCGGCGGAGGCAGCGCGTAAGTCGGCAGGCTCTTGATCGCGGACATGATGTCGCCGGCATGCAGCGCGAGCGTGGAGATGGCCTGATAAAGCGGCAGGACGATGACGATCAGCAGTCCGAGCAGCATCACCGTCGTCGCGATCCAGCGGCGGTTGCCGCAGCGGTGCTGCACCGCGAGCATCAGCGGCCACGTGGCGATGACGATCGTCGTCGCCCAGATGATGCCGGGAATGAACGGCCGCAGAATATACAAGCTGCCGATGGTCAGCGCGAGCAGGATCGCGATGAGCAGCAGGATGCGGGCGATATCGATCGGCTGGCGCGGATTGTAATCCGGCTGCCCGTTAGGTGGAGTTGACATGGCGCGTGTGTTTCGTGATGAATGCGGAGGGTGCGACAAGCGGGGCGCATGCATCAAGCGATAAGCCAAAGCGCGCGCGCGGGCAAGCAGCGTCTTGTGAACGACCGGCGGCATGATACGGCATGCGATCGATAGTACTCGAAACTGCAGACGGTTCCCGCCCGCGCACGTCAATGCGTAACGCTGGAAATGCCCCCTTAAATTGCCTATGCTTCTTCCGGGCGCAGGAGAGGGCAACGCATGTCCCGGCCCACAACAAGAACGATTTGGGAGACTGTCATGGCCGGTTTTTCCCGTACGTCGCTTGCCCCGCTCCTTCCGCTTCTCCCTGTCGCTTTCGGCGCTTTGACGATGCTCGCATCGCCCGCATCGCGCGCCGCCGACGAGATACAGAACGCCAACACCACGCAGGCTTCGCCGATACCCGCGGCGTTACAAGCGGTCTCGCAGTCGCAACTCGACGCCGCCGCGAACGATCGCGCATCGTGGCTGCATTCGAACGGATCGTACGGTCAGATGCGCTATGCGCAGGCATCGCAGATCACGGCCGCGAACGTCGCGAAGCTCAAGCCGGTGTTCGTTTTCCAGACGGCGGTGATGGAATCGATGGAAACCGCGCCGATCGTCACCAACGGCGTGATGTTCCTGACCACGTCCTACAACCACGTCTATGCGATCGATGCCGTCACCGGCAAGGAGTTCTGGCATTACAAGCACAAGATGGGACCGGTCACGACCTTCTGTTGCGGGCCGAATAATCGTGGCGTGGCCATTTCCGGCGATCGTCTCTTCATGGGCACGCTCGACGCGAAGCTCGTCGCGCTGGATGCCAAAACCGGCAACGTCGTCTGGTCGACACAGATTGCCGATCCGGAAGAGGGCTATTCCGAAACGATGGCCCCCGTGGTCGTCGACGGCAAGGTGCTGATCGGCACCAACGGCGGCGAATACGGCATACGCGGCTTCGTCAAGGCATACGACGCGACCTCCGGCCAGCTGCTATGGACGTTCTATACGATCCCCGAAACCGGCAGCGAAGGCGTCTGGGCGGAAAACGACGCGGTCGGCCGCAACATGAAGCGCGACATCGCCGGGGAGAAGCAGGCGCTCGCCCAGAAGGGCGGCGACTTCTACAAGACGCTCGGCGGCGGCGTATGGATGGCGCCGTCGGTCGATCGCGCGACGCGCACCGTGTACTTCGTCGTCGGCAATCCATCGCCCGATCTGTATGGCGCCATTCGTCCCGGCGACAACCTGTACACCGATTCGCTCGTCGCCATCGATCTCGACAGCGGCAAGTACAAGTGGCACTACCAGTACATCGCGCACGACGTCTGGGACCTCGATGCCGTCAGTCCGCCGATTCTGATCGACGTGAAGGACGAGAACGGCCGGACTATTCCCGGCATCATTCATGGCGGCAAGACCGGCTACGTCTATGTGCACGACCGGCGCGACGGGCATCTGATCCGCGTGTCGGAAGCGATGATCCCGCAGGAAGGCGTGTGGACGCTGCCGACTCCGACCGGCGCCCGCATGCTGCCCGGCGCGAACGGCGGCGTCGAATGGTCGCCGATGGCCTTCAGCCCGAAAACGCGCATGGCGTACGCGGCGAATCTGCATCAGCCGATGACCTATCAGGTCGAGGAAGCCGCGTATCCGGGCGGCAAGATATGGCTCGGTGGCGCGTTCAAGGTGATTCCGTCGGAGCAGCAATGGGGCCGGCTGGTTGCGGTGAATGTCGATACCGGCAAAGTCGCCTGGGGCTACAAGACGGATCAGCCATTGATCGGCGGCGTGCTCGCGACGGCGGGCGGACTCGTCTTCAACGGCGAAGGCAACGGCCTCTTTCGCGCGTTCGACGCCGCGAGCGGCCGCAAGCTGTGGGAATTCCAGTGCGGCGCGGGCGTCAACGCGCCGGCGGTGTCGTACATGGTCAACGGCAAGCAGTACATCGCGGTGGCAGCGGGCGGCAACACGCAACTCGACTACAAGCGCGGCAATAGCGTGCTCGTGTTTGCGTTGCCGTGATGCGGAGCCTGCGCGTGATGTGGGCGTGCTGCGCGGCGCTGTGGCTGCCGTCGGTCGCCTTTGCGGATGCACAAGCCGGGGCGACGAAGGCCGCCGTCTGCTCGGCGTGTCACGGGCTGACGGGCAATTCGACGACCGGCGAATATCCGTCGCTTGCGGGACAGACCGCGCGCTATCTGTATCTTCAGTTGCGCGACTTCAAGGCGGGCCGCCGCAGCGATCCACGCATGTCGCCGATGGCCGCGAATCTCTCACCGGATGACATGCACGATCTCGCCGATTACTTCGCCTCGCAGAAACTCGTCGCGACCGACTTCAAGGCCGACGCGGTGAAAGTCGACGCCGGCCGCAAGAAGTCGGAGGAACTGCTCTGCACGATGTGCCATCTCGGCGGCTTCACGGGGCAGAACGAGATGCCGCGCGTGGCGGGGCAGCAGTATGCGTACATCGTCAAGCAGTTGCAGGATTTCCGCGCGAAGAACCGCACGAATGACGCGGGCAACATGACGAGCGTGACGAAGACGCTGACCGACGCGGACATCGAGAATCTGGCGAACTACATCGCCAATTTGCAGTAGCGGTCCGTCGATGAAACGCGTTTCGCTCATCGCCTTTCTTGCGCTCGTCATGGCGACGACGCTCACGCCCGCTTTCGCCGACGACGATGCCTACGTGCGCAACGAGCGCCTGCTCGCGGCCGCCCGCAGCGGCGATCAGAACGCGGTCGCGCAGTTGCTCGACGAAGGCGCGTCGATCGACTCGCGCAACCGCATCGGCGATACGCCGCTCATCAGCGCATGCAAGAAAGGCCTTACGCCGATGGCGCGCATGCTGATCGAGCGCGGCGCGAACGTGAATCAGGCCGACGTGCAGGGCATCACGCCCCTGATGGCCGCCGCGTTCGACGGCAACGATGAAATCGCCGCACTGCTGCTCGCGCGTCACGCGGATGTCGCCGCGACGGACCGCATCGGCAAGACCGCGATGGAATACGCGGCGGGGCGCGGCCATACGGCGATCGTGCAACGTCTGCTCGATGCGGGCGTGGATGTGAACGCCGTCTATCGCAACCATCTCACGGCGCTGATGTGGGCGGCGGGCTACGACCAGGCGCAGACCGCCTCCATGCTTCTCGCTCGCGGCGCGAACGCCGCGTTGCGCGACGACCGCGGCATGACGGCGCGCGATATCGCGCAACAGACGCATTCGGAGCACGTCGCCACGCTGCTGCCGAATCCCTGACCGTCTGCGCCGTTCACTCGTAGCGATAAACGCCTTGCCGCGTCTTGCGCCCGAGCCGCCCGGCCGCGACGTACTCTCGCAGCATCGGGCACGCACGATACTTCGAGTCCGCGAAGTCCCGATACAGCACGTCCATCACCGAAAGGCACACGTCCAGGCCGATCAGATCCGCCAGCGCGAGCGGGCCAATCGGATGATTCGCGCCGAGCTTCATGCCCGCGTCGATCTCTTCGGCCGTCGCGATGCCCTCGTACAGCACGAAGAACGCTTCGTTGATCATCGGCACGAGAATGCGGTTAACCACGAAACCCGGCGAATTGCGCACGCCGATCGGCGACTTGTCGAGCGTCTCGGTCAGCGCGCGCACGGTCGCCGCGGTTTCGTCGCTGGTTCGCACGCCGCGTATCACTTCGACGAGCGGCAGGAGCGGCACCGGATTGAAGAAGTGCATGCCGATGAAGCGCCCCGGCTCGGCGAGCGTCGCGCCGAGCGCGGTGATCGAAATGGACGAAGTATTCGTCGCGATGATCGCGTCGGGCCGCGCGGCGGCTTCGATCTGCTTCAGGATGCGCTGCTTCAGCTCGGTATTCTCGGTCGCGGCTTCGATGACGATATCGGCTTCGGCAAGACGCGCGTAATCGGTCGATGTCTCGATGCGCGCGATGGCGGCGTCGCGCAGGGCGCCATCGAGCTTGTCCTTCGAGACGAGCCGCGCGAGGCTGTTCGTCAGCGTGGCGACGCCTTTCTCGAGCGCGGCGTCGGTGACATCGATCATCACGACCTTCAGCCCCGCGACGGCCGCGACCTGCGCAATGCCGTTGCCCATCGTTCCCGCCCCGACGATACCGACAGTCTGAATGCTCATTGACCTGCTCCTGTTCGTTGATTAAATGCGACGCCTGATTTTACGCAGCAAGCGACGCCTGCCGTGCTGCGCTCGGCATGGGGCGAACCGCGCGCTACCCGAACGCCGTCAGGTCGCGCGGCGCGAGGCCATGCGCGCGGCAGTAGTCCGCGTATCGGTCCCAGCCGCTGCGCCAGTCTTCAGTGGCGAGCGTGCGGCCGTTTTCATCGGTGAAAACGAGTTCGCCCTGAATGATGTTGAGCGTGACGATATCGCCCGGCCCGTCGAGCGGCGCGACGGCTTCAGGCGTATGCGCCGAGCCGGCCGTCTCGTACACGATGCTTCCTTTCTCCGCGATCCACTCGTGCTCGCGATACTTCCATCGCCCCTCGACCGTATAAACGATGACCGTGCCCGTGTGCCGATGACGCGGCATCTGGCCTTTCGCAGGCGCTTTCAGCAGCGCGATGGTTTCGCCGCGAATCGGATCGAGCTTGAAGTATTTGACGAGCACCCGCTCGCTATAAGGCGTGAAGGGTATCCAGGGCAGGTCCGCGTCGTTGATGCACGCGGTCTGAATCTGTTCGAACAACATGGCGGCTCCTTATGTCTGACCGCTCATTTTATGCAGCCGCGCGGGACGCGAACATCGGCCATTCGGACGACCCCTTCCATTCCAGCCGATTGGCGCGCTATCTGCTATCGTCCACGCCATGCCGAACATCATCGCTATATCAAACCTTTACAAGACCTACGCGTCGGGCTTTTCCGCGCTCAAGGACGTCAATCTGGAGATTCGCCGCGGCGAAATTTTCGCGCTGCTCGGCCCGAACGGGGCAGGCAAGACGACCCTGATCTCCACCGTCTGCGGCATCGTGCGCGCGAGCCAGGGCACGATCACCGTCGCGGGTCACGACATCGTCACCGACTATCGCCCCGCCCGCGCGATGATCGGCCTCGTGCCGCAGGAATTGACGACCGACGCCTTCGAAACCGTCTGGGCGACCGTTTCGTTCAGCCGTGGCCTGTTCGGGCGCGCGCCGGACCCGGCGCATATCGAGAAAGTGCTGAAGTCGCTGTCGCTGTGGAGCAAGAAGGACAACAGGATCATGACGCTTTCGGGCGGCATGAAGCGGCGCGTGCTGATCGCGAAGGCGCTCGCGCACGAGCCGGAGATTCTCTTTCTCGACGAGCCCACGGCCGGCGTCGATGTCGAGTTGCGCCGTGACATGTGGAATCTCGTGCGCGAACTGAAGGCGAACGGCGTGACCATCATCCTCACGACGCATTACATCGAGGAAGCCGAGGAGATGGCGGACCGCATCGGCGTCATCAATCGCGGCGAGATCGTGCTGGTCGAAGAGAAGGCCGAACTGATGCGCAAGCTCGGGCAGAAGAAGCTGACGCTGCAACTCGAACAGCCGCTCGCGGCGATTCCCGCCGCGCTCGTGCCTTACGCGCTCACGCTGTCCGCGAATGGCGCGGAACTCACCTATACGTACGACGCTCACGACGAGCCGGGCCGCATCATCGCGCTGCTGCGCCATGTCGATGAAGCCGGCGTGCGTTTCAAAGACCTGCAAACGACGCAAAGCTCGCTGGAAGACATCTTCGTGAGCCTCGTCAGGGAAGCCAAATGAATCTACACGCAGTACGCGCAATTTACCGCTTCGAGATGGCGCGCGCCGGCCGCACGCTGATGCAGAGCATCGTCTCGCCCGTCATCTCCACTTCGCTTTACTTCGTCGTGTTCGGAGCGGCCATCGGCTCGCGCATTCCGGAAGTGGACGGCATCGGCTATGGCGCGTTCATCGTGCCCGGCCTCGTGATGCTCTCGCTGCTCACGCAAAGCATCGCCAATGCGTCTTTCGGCATCTACTTTCCAAGATTCACCGGCACGATCTACGAACTGCTGTCCGCGCCAGTGTCGTATCTCGAACTCGTCGTGAGCTATGTCGGGGCGGCGGCGACCAAGTCGATCATCCTCGGCCTCATCATCCTCGCGACCGCGCGGCTATTCGTGCCGCTGCGCATCGACCATCCGGCGTGGATGATCCTGTTCCTGCTGCTGACATCAGTGACGTTCAGCCTGCTTGGGTTCATCATCGGGATATGGGCGGACGGATTCGAGAAACTGCAGATCATTCCGCTTCTGATCGTCACGCCGCTCACGTTCCTCGGCGGCAGCTTCTACTCGATCAACATCCTGCCGCCGTTCTGGAAGACGGTCGCGCTGTTCAATCCGGTCGTCTACCTGATCAGCGGCTTTCGCTGGAGCTTCTACGGCCTCGCCGATGTCGACGTCGGCATAAGCCTTGCGATGACGCTCGTATTCCTCGCGGTTTTTATCGCGATCGTCGCGTGGATCTTCAAGACGGGGTATCGGCTGAAGGCGTGATGCAACGGCTCGCGCCGGCGCGGCGGGAAACAGGAGGCGTTCATCCGATGAAAGTCATGAGACGCACGAAACGCAGTTTTCTCGGCGCGATGGCCGCCACGTTCGCGAGCGGAGTCGCTCCGTGGCATGTCCGTGCGGCGGCGGTGCGCACGAGCTCGGATACGTCGTACGAGATCGGACACACTCAGGCGCAGTGGCGCAGAAGGCTGTCGAGCGAGCAGTATCGCGTGCTCCGGCGTGGCGCGACCGAGCCGCCGTTCGCCAGTCCGCTTCTGCACGAACGGCGCGATGGCCGCTTCGCGTGCGCGGGATGCGGCCTGCCGCTTTTCTCGTCCGAAGCGAAGTTCGACAGCCGCACCGGCTGGCCGAGTTTCTGGAAGCCGCTCGATGGCGCCGTCGCCACGCATGCGAGCGAGTCGGCCGTCACCCTCGCCAACGAAGTGCACTGCCGGCGCTGCGGCGGTCATCTGGGCCATGTCTTCGACGACGGCCCGAAGCCGACTGGCTTGCGATATTGCATCAATGGCGCGGCGCTGCTGTTTCAGCAGACCTGATCAAGTCAATAGGGCTGACCTGAAGCAGCTAATTTTTCAGAGTTTTCTAGTGGTCGCTGCGGCCCTGATTCTTTAACTTGTGGGTGCTTCGTCGACGGGATTCCCGCTTGTCGATGAAGGGCGTTCGTTCATTCCCGTGGTCGAACGTCGCGCTTTTACCCCAAGCGCAGGACGCGCGTCATGCGGCGCGCGTCCACTTCCTCCCGCAGTCATCCGCTCATCATCCTCTGACGTCCTGCACCGCAGGCGTAACCAGCCGCACGCGCGTGATTTCCGAAGGCGCACCGAGCCGTTTCGGCGGTCCCCAATAGCCCGTTCCGCGGCTCGTGTACACCCAAAGCCCCTTGAATTTCACGAGTCCCGCGACGAACGGCTGCTGCAGGCGCACAAAGAAATTCCACGGCAGGAACTGGCCGCCGTGCGTATGCCCCGACAACTGCAACGTGAAGCCCGCTTCGGCGGCGGCGGTCGCGCTGCGCGGCTGATGCGCGAGCAGGACGCGCACGGTGGCGTCGGCGGGTGCGCCGCTGATAGCCTTGGCCGGATCGCTTTGATGCGCGGGATCGAAGCTGCCCGCGCCGTAATCGGTGACGCCCGCAATCACGGCCCGCGCGCCATCGTGGTCCAGCACCACGTGCTGGTTCAGAAGCACGTTGAGCCCGAGCCGCCGAAACTCAGCGATCCACTTGTCCGCGCCCGAGTAGTACTCGTGATTGCCGGTGACGAGAAACGCGCCGTGGCGCGCGCTCAGTTGCCCGAGCGGGCGCGTGTGGTCGGCGAGATTCGGCACGGCGCCGTCGACGACATCGCCTGTCACGGCGATCACGTCCGGCGCAAGCCCGTTCACCGCCGCGACGATGCGCTCTACGTAATGCCGCTTGATCGTCGGGCCGACGTGAATGTCGCTTATCTGCACGATGGTGAAGCCATCGAGCGCGGCGGGCAGGCCGTCGATCGGCACGTCGACGCTGACGACCGGTGCGCGCCGCCGCGCGTTGTAGAAACCGATCGCGGACGAGAGCACCGCGAGAAGCGGCACCGCCAGCGCGCTATAGGCGACGAGCGCGGGAGAGCCGATCGGCGCACCGCGCACCCAGTCGACGAGATGCACGGCGAAAAGCAACAGGTCGCGGGCGAAAGTCAGCAAAAGCAGCGACGAGAAGAATCCGAGTGCGGTCAGGCCGAACCACGCGAGGCGGTCCGCCAGCGACTGCGGTTCGATGTTGCGCGCCATCATTCCGAGCGGAATCAGCACGAGCGACGCGACGAGCAGCGCCGCCGCCAGCACCTTGAGCGGCATGCCGACGGGCGCGGCGGGAATGAGCCGCACACCCACGTAAAGATGAAACAAGACGCCGATACCGATGAAACGGAGAAAGAATGCGGAACGTCGCATAGCGCCCCTGTGGAGGTCGAAGAGACGGCGGCAACGCGCTTGGCCGCACCGTTCCGCCAGCAGCTGATTCTACCGTTTCACCTGATTTCACGCCGTAGTCGATATGAATGACATCGAGATGAACGATCTTTCACAATAGATTAGACATTTCTCTGGCCCGCGCCCGATGCATAGCGCGATTCGATGTTCACCGCCGCGACAACGTGATATTGAATGCTTGGCACTGCACATGTCGAAAGGAGCCGGTGACCATGAACAAGAAGAGGAGCATGAAACGGCGCGCACTTTCGATGCTCGTTTCGACGTCCATCGCTGCATTCGGCATGACGGCATTCGCGCAAGGCAACGACGATCTCAACAAATTGTCGCAGCAGGTGATTGCCGCCGCGCCGCCGATTCACGTTCAGGCAACAATCACCGGTATCGATCCGTCGACCCGGATGGTGACGCTGCGCGGCCCGCATCGCGATGCCACCGTGCTCGTCGACAAGCAGGTGACGAACTTCGACCAGCTTCGCGTCGGCGACAAGGTCGACGTGCTGTACAAGAACGCGCTGCTCGTGACCGCCGATAAAGTCGCCGGCAGCGACACGGGCGTGCGCAAACGCGTCGATACGCAGACGTACAGGCCGGCGTCGGGGACGGGCGGCGTGAGCGGTTTCGAGTCGTCGCGCCGGGTCGAGGTGCTCGCGACGGTCGAGAAGATCGACAAGAAGCAGCGCACGGTCACGTTGCGCGGACCGTGGCGCACTGAAACGCTGGACTATCCGCCCGACTTCGATGCGAAGCATTTGAAGAAGGGCGATACCGTCCACGCGGTGTTCGTCTCGGCGGCGGCCGTGAGAGTCACGCCCGCGGACGCCGCCAATGCCGCTAAATGACGGTCACACCGCGATGCACAGATACTTGATGACGAGGTAATCGTCGATGCCGTAGTGCGATCCTTCGCGGCCCAGTCCCGACTGCTTGACGCCGCCGAACGGCGCGACTTCGTTCGAGATTAGCCCGGTGTTGATGCCGACCATGCCGTACTCGAGCGCCTCCGCCACGCGCCACACGCGGCCGATGTCGCGGCTGTAGAAGTAGGCGGCGAGCCCGAATTCGGTGTCGTTGGCGAGTCGGACGACTTCTTCATCGGTCGAGAAGCGGAACAGCGGCGCGAGCGGCCCGAAGGTCTCTTCCTTCGCGATCAGCATGTCCGGCGTGACGCCGGTCAGCACGGTCGGCTCGAAGAAGCCGTGGCCGAGCGCATGACGCTTGCCGCCCGCCGCCACCGATGCGCCTTTCGCGAGTGCATCGTCGATATGCGATTCGACTTTCCTGACCGCCGCCTCGTTGATCAGCGGACCGAGCGCAACGCCGCTTTCCGTTCCGCGCCCGACCTTCAGCCCGGCGACGGCGTCGGCCATCTTGCGTGCGAACGCATCGTAGACGCGCTCGTGGACGTAGAAGCGATTCGTGCATACGCACGTCTGCCCGCTGTTGCGATACTTCGACGCAATCGCGCCTTGCACGGCGGCGTCGAGATCGGCGTCCTCGAACACGATGAAGGGCGCGTTGCCGCCCAGTTCCAGCGTCACTTTCTTGACCGTCGGCGCGCTTTGCGCCATCAGGAGGCGCCCGATTGCCGTCGATCCGGTGAACGACAGCTTGCGCACGATCGGGTTGCTCGTCATCTCGCCGCCGATCGCTTTCGGGTCGCCGGTGACGATGCTCAGCACGCCCTTCGGCACGCCCGCGCGCTCGGCGAGCACTGCGAGCGCCAGCGCGGTGAACGGCGTGGCCTCGGCCGGTTTCACGACGATCGGACAGCCCGCCGCGAGCGCCGGGCCGACCTTGCGCGTGATCATCGCGGCCGGGAAATTCCACGGCGTGATGGCCGCGCAAACGCCGATCGGCTCTTTGGTCACGACGATGCGCTTGTCGGCGGCGGGTGTCGCGAGCGTATCGCCCGCCACGCGCTTGCCTTCTTCCGCGAACCATTCGATGAACGATGCCGCGTAACCGATCTCGCCTTTCGCTTCGGCGAGCGGCTTGCCTTGCTCCGTCGTGAGGATCAACGCAAGATCGTCGGCGTGTTCCATCATCAGGTCGTACCAGCGGCGCATGATGGCCGCGCGTTCCTTGGCTGTTTTCGCGCGCCACGCCGGCCACGCGGCGTTCGCGGCTTCGATCGCGCGGCGCGTTTCGGCCGCGCCCATCCGGGGCACCTGGCCGAGCGATTCGCCGTTCGACGGATCGCGCACTTCTAACGTAGCGTGGTCGTCGGCGTGCCGCCATTCGCCGTCGATATAGGCTTCGTGACGCAGCAGCGCCGCGTCCTTGGGTTGATCGTGGAGGCTCATGTCGTGTCCTTCGTTCAGGCTGCCGCGCCGATCTTGTCGCGCAGCGCGTCTTCGAGAATGCCCAGCGCTTCGTCGAAGACTTCCTGCTGGATCGTCAGCGGGAACAGGAAGCGCACGACATTGCCGTACACGCCGCACACGAGCAGCAACAGGCCACGTTCGAGCGCGCGCGTCTGGACGCGCTTCGCGTAGTCGGCGTCGGCTTCGCGCGTGCCGGGCTTGCAGAATTCGACGGCGATCATCGCGCCGGGGCCGCGCACATCGGCGATATGCGGCACGTCGCGTTTCAGCGTGTCGAGCTTGGCCTTCAGCTGGTCGCCGAGCGCGACGGCGCGTTCACACAACGCTTCTTCGTCGATGATGTCGAGCACCGCGTGCGCCGCCGCCACCGCCAGCGGATTGCCCGCATACGTGCCGCCGAGACCGCCGGGCGCGGCGGCGTCCATCACGTCCGCGCGACCGACGACGCCCGACAGAGGCATGCCGCCCGCGAGGCTCTTCGCGATCGTCATCAGATCGGGTGCGACGTCGTAATGCTCCATCGCGAACAGCTTGCCGGTGCGCGCGAAGCCGGTCTGCACTTCGTCGGCGATCAGCAGGATGCCGTGTTCATCGCACATATCGCGCAGACCGCGCACGAACTCCGGCGGCGCGGGATTGAAACCGCCTTCGCCCTGCACCGGCTCGAAGATGATCGCCGCGACGCGCTTCGCTTCCACATCCGCCTTGAACAGATGGCCGATGGCGCGCAGCGAGTCGTCGACGGACACGCCATGCAGCGGGTTGGGGAACGGCGCGTGATAGACGTCCGACGGGAACGGCCCGAAGCCGATCTTGTACGGCGCGACCTTGCCGGTCAGCGCCATGCCCATCAGCGTGCGTCCGTGAAAGCCGCCCGTAAACGCGATGACGGCGGGCCGCCCGGTCGCCGCGCGCGCGATTTTCACGGCGTTTTCGACGGCTTCCGCGCCTGTCGTGAAGAACGCGGTTTTCTTCGGATGGCGGCCCGGCGCCCGCGCGCTGATCTTTTCGGCGAGCGACACATAGGATTCGTACGGCACGATCTGATAGGCGGTGTGCGTGAAGCAATCGAGCTGCGCGCGGATTGCCTCGACGATCTTCGGATGCCGATGCCCCGTATTGCACACGGCGATGCCCGCCGCGAAATCGATGAAGCGTCGGCCTTCGACGTCCCACAGTTCCGCGTTCTCGGCGCGTGCCGCGTAGAAATCGCACATGACGCCCACGCCGCGCGGTGTCGCGGCGTTTTTGCGGGCTTGCAGATCGGCGTTCTTGAGAGGGGCATTCACGGCGAAATCTCCTTTAACCGCATCGGCGCGGCGCTCGTTTTGAGGTTCATCGCGACGGCAGCCGCGATATAACGCCGACTATAGTCAGATTTGGCTCTGCCGCTCAGAGCCATTTCAGAAAAGGCGGGGGAGCCATTTGCGGCGTTTTTGCGTCGGCAACGTGTGAAAAAAGCACAGAACGGTTGCTGGAACTGGCAAGCGGCGCGCGAGTGGAGGATCATGTGCGCCTTTCACGCCGCGCCGCGCATCCTTTTTCAGCAGGGGCCTTTCCATGACGACTGTTTCGTCCCATCACCGCTTGACCGAAATCGCCGATCTTTCCGACGACGCGCCATCGCTGCGCGACATTCGCCACGACATCCATCGTCATCCGGAACTGTCTTACGAAGAGACGCGCACCGCCGCGCTGGTCGCGAGCAAGCTGGAAGAGTGGGGATGGCAGGTGACGCGCGGCGTCGGCGGCACGGGCGTGGTCGGCACGTTGAAGGCGGGCGAGGGGACGAAGAGCATCGGCTTGCGCGCGGACATGGACGCGCTGCCGATCATCGAGCAGACCGGCAAGCCGTACGCCAGTGAAACGCACGGCAAGATGCACGCGTGCGGCCACGACGGCCATACGACGATGCTGCTCGGCGCGGCCCGTCATCTCGCACGCACGCGCCGCTTCAACGGCACGGTGCATCTGTATTTCCAGCCGGCGGAAGAGCATGGCGTGCCGAGCGGCGCGCAACGGATGATCGAAGAGGGCCTGTTCGACCGCTTTCATTGCGATGCGGTCTTCGGCGTCCACAACCATCCCGGTGCGCAACCGGGCACGTTCCTGTTCCGCAAGGGGCCGTTCATGGCGGCGGGCGATCAGGTGTCGATCGCGATCGAAGGCGTCGGCGGGCATGCGGCGCGTCCGCATCTTTCGGTCGATCCGGTCGTCGTGACGGCGAGCATCGTGATGGCCTTGCAGACGATCGTCGCGCGCAACGTCGATCCGGCGCAACCGGCGGTCGTCACGGTCGGCTCGATGCACGCGGGCACGGTCAACAACGTCATTCCGAATCGCGCGACGCTCGAACTATCGGTGCGTTCGTTCAGCCCGCAGGTCCGCGAGCTGCTGAAGCGGCGCATCGGCGAACTCGTGGAAGCGCAGGCCGCGAGTTACGGCGCGAAGGCGACGGTGTCGTATGTGGAAGGCTATCCGGTCGTCGTCAATTCGGATGCCGAAACGGAGTTTGCGGCGCAGGTGGCGCGCGAGCTGGTGGGGGAGGAGAACGTCGTCCCGCACGCGGATCTGCTGATGGGCAGCGAGGATTTCGCGTTCATGCTGCAGGAGCGGCCGGGGACGTTCCTGCGCATCGGCAACGGCGCGGGCGAGGACGGCTGCATGGTCCATAACCCGCATTACGACTTCAACGACAAGAATCTGCCTGTCGGCGCGGCGTACTGGGCGCGGCTGGTGGAGCGGTGGCTGGCGGCGTGAAACCGCTGCCGGCTCGGCAGGCACCGATGCGCGAGGCTCGCCGCCTCGCGCATCGCGCCGGTTGCATCAAGCGGGAAGCCTGAAACTCCCGATCGCCTCGCGCAGCCCGTCGGCCTGATCCTTCAGCGAATGCGCGGCGGCGGCGGCTTCTTCGACCAGCGCGGCATTCTGCTGCGTCACCTGATCCATCTCCACGACGGCACGATTCACCTGTTCGATGCCCGCGCTCTGCTCGCGCGACGCGTTGCTGATCTCGTCGAGAATTTCGTTCACGCGCCGCACCGACTGCACGATCTCGCCCATCGTCGCGCCCGCGTTCGAGACGAGCGACGCGCCTTCCCGCACCGTCTGCGTCGACGTTTCGATGAGCGCCTTGATCTCCTTGGCCGCCGTCGCCGACCGTTGCGCGAGGCTGCGCACTTCCGCCGCGACGACCGCGAAGCCGCGTCCCTGTTCGCCGGCGCGCGCCGCTTCGACGGCCGCATTCAGCGCGAGAATGTTCGTCTGGAACGCGATGCCGTCGATCACGCCGATGATGTCGCCGATCTGCTGCGAGCTTTCAGTGATGCGCGTCATCGTGTGGATCACGTCGTCGACCACGCCGCTGCCGCGCGTCGCCACGTCCGCCGCCTGCTCCGCGAGGCGCGCCGCTTGCGCCGCGCTCTCGGCGTTGTTCTTCACGTTCGCGGTCATCTCATCCATGCTCGACGCCGTCTGCACGAGCGCCGCCGCCTGTTGCTCGGTGCGTTGCGACAGATCGGTGTTGCCCGCCGCGATTTCGGACGCGCCCACGTTGATGTTCTCGGTGCCGTTGCGCACGCGCGAGACGGTTTCGACGAGCCCGCGCTGCATCGTCGAAAGGGCGTGGAGAAGGCTCGTCGTATCGCCCGGACGCACGTCGACGGGCGCGGTCAGATCGCCGCCCGCGATGCGATGCGCCGCGCCGACCGCCAGCTCCAGCTCGCCGCCGAGATTGCGCTTGATGCTGCGCAGGACGACGAGCATCGCGACCGTTGCCGCCGCGCCGAGCAGCGCGGTGATGCCGAGCCAGCGGAGCGCGCTGGCGTAGAAGGCGCTCTCGACGTCGTTCATGTACATGCCGGTGACGACATACCAGTCCCACGGCGCAAACCGCTGCGCATACGAGAGCTTCGGCACCGGCTTGTCGCTGCCCGGCTTCGACCAGAGATAGCTGACGAAGCCGCCGCCCGGCTGATCGCCCGCCTTGACGATGTCGACGAACAGCCGGTTGCCCGCCGGATCGGTGTACGACGCGAGGTTCTGGCCGATCATCGCGGGCTTGATGGGGTGCATGACCATCGTCGGACGCGAATCGTTGATGGACACATAGCCGTCCGTGCCGTAGCGGATCGCGCCGACGGCTTCGAGCGCGCGCTTTTTCGCGTCGTCCTCGGTGAGCGTCTTGTTGGCCGCGAGCGCCGCATAATGCGACACGATCGCATGCGCTTCGCCGACGAGCGATTTGAGTTGTTCCCTGCGGTCGTCGATCATCGACGTCCGGTTCTGCCACGCCCCGATCACGCCGATGGCAATCAGGCCGATCCACAGCACTGCGATCAGCGAGCCGAGCTTTCTGTTGAGGGTCATTCCGTTCATGTGTGCGCCCGCTCTTCCGTTACGTGACCTTGCCGTCACGTTTGTGTGTCACGTTGTCTTGTGGTGTATCGACGATGCGACGGCGTGCGCCGCCGCATGGCTGCTTTACGGCGCAAGGCGGGCGGGATTGAGACGGGGAATACCCGATGGGAAGCGGGCAGGGGGGCGGCGCGCGCTCAGAAACGATGTATCGGGTCCTTGTCCGGCCGCGCGCGCTCAGAAACGATGTATCGGGTCCTTGTCCGGCGGCGCGTCGGGATGCTGCGGTTCGTCCGGACGATGCCCCGGCGACGGCGGCGTGAGCGGATCGGCTTCCGGATCGCGGTTCGGATCCGCGATCGGATCGGGGACGGGACTGGTCTGCATGTCGTATTTCATCGTGGCTCCCGCGAAAAAAATCAGACCGCGTCGTGTGCGGCCGGCATGTGCAGCGTGAAAGGACGGCCGGGATGCGCGTGCTCCACGTCGGACAGTTCGGCGCGGGCGCGGCTGGCGATAGCGTCCGTCGCGGTGTCGCGCGGATGTTCGTCCAGCACGATATGCGGCGTGCCCAGCGCGCGCGCCACGGCGACGGGCGAGGGCGCGGCGGCATCGTCGGAAAGCAGGAGTTGCGCATCGGCGATCAGGCGCGGCAGCGTGCGCGGCGCGACGGCGCCCGCCAGAAAGAGCGCAGCGGTCTGCATCGCGCCGAGCACGCCGGCGGTGCGCTCGGGATCGGGCGCGTCGCCGATGATCGCGATCTGCCAGCCGTCGGCGGCAAGCTGGTCGGCCACATCGGCGTATTGTTCGGCGGCCCACGCGGGCGCGTCGTGGTGGCTGCCCGGGTGAATCAGCACCAGCCGCTCCCGTTCGATGCCGTGAAACGCGACGAGCGCGTTGTATTGCGCGTCGGACAGCGCATCGTCGGAGGGCGGCGCGCACGGCGAATCCGGGATCAGCCCTGGCGCGAGCGGCCGTTCGGGGGACAACGCATCGGCTAACGGAAAAAACGGATTGGCTCGCATCCTGACTCCTGCAATTGGCGTGGCCTCGTGTTGCGCATTGCAACTGCGCGAGACGGGCGGATTGGAGGCATAGGAAGCAGCACGCGTCGTGCCTATCGATTTCAGTGTCGGATGTCGGTATTGAAGGCGGCGGACAAACGATCGTCAAGGCAAAGGCGGCGGTTCGTCGTGCGAGCCGCATCAAAAAGGAAACCGCCGCCCTGCGCGAGGCAGGAGCGGCGGTTTTGGAGGCTGTCTTGAGGGCGACGAAATCGCGCGGCTCAGGTTTCCGGATTGCCGTTTTCCGCCGGCAGCGCCTTCGGCGTGAACGCTTCCGCGCGGCGGCGGATGCCGTCGACTTCGCCGGTCACGAAGGTGCGATTGTCGGCGGCGAGCGCGTTTTGATACGACGCGCCTTCCGGCACACGATGCAGCAACGCGCGCAATTCGCCCTGCGTGGTCTGCTCGACCGGCTCGTAGTCGTAGAGCGCGAGCATCAGCTCGGCGCGCTCGTGCAGCAGAAAGAGACACGATGCGAACACCGCGACGCCCAGCACTTCCTGGAGACCGAAGCTGTATTCGTGCGGCACCGGCGAAAACGGCAGGCCCGCGACGAAGGCCGCGCCCACGATCGCCAGCGCGATGGTCGCTTTGAGAAACAGGCCGGCGCGTGCAATCAGGCGCTCCCGTTCGCTATGCAGTTGCCCGGCCGATTTCGGCACGAGCGCGGTCAGGGCGTGTTGCTGGCGAAGAGCTTCGAGCGGCAGAGCGGCCATGTAAGTATCGTCTCGACGAATAAGCGCAAATACGCGCGACATCGGTTCAACGCACGGCTTACACGATCGTTGACGAGGCTTTCGTTTTGTTGCGTCCTGTTTCCTGCTGTTGCATTTGCCGATGGCGCATACATTCAGCCGGTGCGGTCCTTCACGGGCGTGCGCACCGTCGCGGTGCCGTCCGCGATTTGCTGCGCGAACACGAGCGCCTCGACGATCGTCCCGAACACTTCCTCGCGCACCTTGTCATCGGCCAAGCGCAGCAGATACGACGGATGATAGGTCGGCACGACGATGCGCCCCTTGTGCTCGATCGTCTTGCCGAGATACTCCGACAACGCCATGCGATGCCCCGTCAGCGCCTTCAGCGCCGTCGCCCCGAGCGCGACGACCACCTTCGGCGCAATGCGCGCCAGCTCTTCGTCGAGCCAGTAGCGGCACGCCTCGCGCTCGCGCTGCGACGGCGTCACGAGCAGGCGTTCCCGGCCTTCGCCGCCTTGCTCCGCGTGCTCGTCCCACTTGAAGTGCTTCACCGCGTTCGTCAGATACAGCGATTCGCGCGTCAACTGCGCCTCGCGGATGGCGTCGTCGAGCAGCTTGCCCGCTGCGCCGACGAACGGCTTGCCCTCGCGATCCTCCTGGTCGCCCGGCTGCTCGCCGACCAGCATGACGCGCGCATCCGCCGCGCCCGTGCCCGGCACGGCCTGCGTCGCGTTGCGCCAGAGCGAGCAGCGCTTGCACGCGTCGAGCGAGGGCGGCGCCTTGAGCGACGTGCCCTTGAGCGGCTCCAAGTCGGTATTGAGCGCCACTTCCATGTCGTCCGGCACGTTGCGCGGGTGGCGGTCGCGCCGCGTGTAAGGGTCCGCGCGGGCGATCAGCGCGGGATCGGCGCGCTCGTTCGGCGGACTCTTCCAGTACCGCACCGGCATGTGCGACGCCATTTCGGCGGCGTTTTCCTGCGCCGGCGCGAAAGTGCTCTCGTAATAGGCGAGCCACAACGCCTCGATGGCGTCGCCGCTGACCGCTTCGCCGCTCATGGAGTCGGCGCTCACGCCGAAATCCATCGGTTTCTCTTCCGGCTCGCTCGTGCGGTCCACGCGCAGCAGCGCGCCGTCCCAGAAGGCCGCGCCGTGCGGCGTGGCGATCATCCAGGTGGCGCTGCCCATGCGCGTGGCGAAGTGCATCGCGGCGTGTTCCAGCAGGTCATGCACCGGTTCGCACCAGCTAATGAACTCCGGCGGCCCGAGCGACGCATCCCGATGCCGAAAGCGCAGCGTCGCGCGCATCTTGCTTTCTTCGGCCTGCACCGCTTCGATCATGCGATGCAGCCGATGCCCGTCCGCATCTTCCAGCGACGCGACCGCGCGATCGCCCTGTGTCCAGCGCCACAGCACCTTGTAGAGAAACGGCCAGCGATCCGGCGCGCGGTAACACGCAGCCGTCTCCAGCATGGCCAGCAACTCGCGGGCGATCTTGACCGGCTTGGGCGCGTTCGGGTCCGCCGGGCCGCAAGGCGCAGCAATGGTGCCGAACACCGTGGCCGACGCGGCGGATTCTCGCCAGAGCACGTCTTGCGGCGGCACGCCTTCCGTGACGAGGGAACGCGCGACGGTGCGCCATGCAGCGAACGATGGGTCGAGAATGACGCTTTTCATCGAAAACCGGAACCAGAAAAGGCTGAAAAGTACTGTATATCCATACAGTATTCTAGCGATGGCTCCTGCTTCGCGGCAACTTTTTTGGGATGATCGTGCCCTTTACTGCGTCACGGGGTCTTAGCTCCGTGGCAAGTCGCTTGGCAAATCCACGTCGCGCAAGACGTTCGGATCGTCGACCTCGACGATGAGCGGCGTCATCCTGGCGAGGATGCCGCGTGCGCCCGCATCGCCATCGAGCGAGGCGAGCGCATCGCGATGCACGCTACCGAATCCGACCGGATGCCCGCGCGTGCCGCGATAGTACGGCGCGACGAGTTCCGCGCCGGCATCGAGGGCGCGCGCGACTGCTTCGATCGTCGCGGGCTCGATCCACGGCATGTCGCCGAGCGCGACGATCCACCCGCCGGCATCGGGCGTTGCGCGCACGGCGGCGGCGAGCGTCGCGCCCATGCCGCGCCCGGCGTTGGCGCTGACGATGACCTTGCAGCCCGCTTCGTCCAGCACGCCGGCGAGCGTTTCCGCGCCGGGCCGCACGACCGCGACGACTTCCGCCGCCACGGCCAGCAGCCGCCGCGCCGACTGAACGGCAACCGGCACGCCGCCCGGCAGCGGAGCCAACAGCTTGTTTTGAACGCCGGACGGGTCGAAGCGGGTGCCGAGGCCCGCCGCCAGCAGAATGCCGGTCGCGTTCGACGAATAGGTCATCGCGCTGTGGATGGATGAGGTAGGAAGCCGATTGTGCAGCGCGTGGAAGGCGGCGGCAACCGCCTTCCACGCCTTACGCCACGTTCGAGCCCATCACCTTGTCGAGCGTGAGCGGCAGGTCGCGCACCCGCACGCCGGTCGCGTGATACACCGCATTCGCGAGCGCCCCCGCCACGCCGGTAATGCCGATTTCGCCGATTCCCCGCGCCCCGAGCGGATTGATATGCGGGTCCGGCTGCCCGACGAACGAAATGTCGAGCAAGCCGATATCCGCATTCACCGGCACGTGGTACTCCGCGAGATTGGCGTTCGTGTAGCGCCCGTAACGCACGTCGAGATAGCTCTTCTCCAACAACGCCGAGCCGACGCCCCACACGATGCCGCCCATCAATTGGCTGTGCGCCGTTTTCTCGTTGATGAGCGTCCCCACGTCGTACACGCCGACGATGCGCGGCACGCGGATCGTGCCGAGGTCGGCATCGACATGCACTTCCGCGAAGACCGCGCCGAACGAGTGAAACGAGTACTGCTTCTTCTCGTCGCCGGGGCGCGCGGTGGCGATCGCCTCGATCGGCTTGCCGCCGTTGCGGGCGATGACCGCCGCAGCCGGATCGCGTTTATCCGGCGCCGACACGCTCACGACCCAGCCGTTGCTCACGGTCACGTCCTCCTGCGCAAGTCCCGCGACGGGCGAGCCGCGATCGGCGATGGCCATCGCGATGAGCTGATCGCGCGCCTGTTTCGACGCCGCCTGCACCGCTGGCGAAACGCTCGCCGCCGATTGCGAACCGCCCGACACCGGCGCTTTCGGCAGCGACGAATCGCCGAGCGCGAAGCGCACGTAATCGAGCGGAAAGCCGAGCGCGTCGGCCGCGACCTGCGTCATGATCGTGTACGTGCCGGTGCCGAGATCCTGCGTGCCGGAGGCGACCATCGCGGTGCCGTCGGGCAGGATGCGCGCAATCGCCGACGCCTCGCTGCGGTTCGCCGGATACGTCGCCGTCGCCATGCCCCAGCCGACGAGCGTGTTGCCTTCGCGCATTGAACGCGGCGCGGCGCTGCGCCTGCTCCAGCCGAATTTGTCGGCGCCTGCGCGATAACACTCCAGCAGCGCCTTGCTCGACCACGGCTTTTTGTCCTGCGGCTCCATGTCCGCGTAATTCTTGATGCGCAACGCGAGCGGGTCCATGCCGAGCCGATACGCCATCTCGTCCATCGCCGATTCGAGCGCGAACGAGCCGCTCGTCTCGCCCGGCGCGCGCATGAAGGTCGGCGTGCCGACATCGAGCTTGACGAGCCTGTGCGAGGTGGATTGATTCGGCACCGCGTACATCATCCGCGTGACGATGGCCGAGCTTTCCGTCCAGTCCTCGAACGTCGATGTCGTCGCTATCACGTCGTGACGCATGCCGGTCATCGTTCCGTCGGGGCGGGCGCTCACCTGGATGCGCTGCTCGGTGAACGGCCGGTTGCCGACCATGCCGAACATCTGCGGCCGGTCGAGCACGAGCTTCACGGGCCGGCCCGTCTGCTTCGACGCCATTGCCGCGAGCACGACATGCGACCACGCCGAGCCCTTGCAGCCGAAGCCGCCGCCGACGAACGGACAGATCACCCGTACGTCGTCATCGCGCATGCCGAAGAACTTGGCGACCGCGCTCCGCGTGCCGGACACGCCCTGCGTCGAGTCGTAGAGCGTGAGCTTCGGGCCGTCCCAGCGCGCGAGCGTCGCGTGCGGCTCCATCGGATTGTGATGCTCGTTCGGCGTCGTGTAGACCGCGTCCAGGCGCGCCGGTCCCTGCCGCAGACCGGCATCCACGTCGCCGCGCCGGGTCGTGATCGCGCGGCCCATCATCTTTTCCGGCTGATACGCCGAGCCTTTCGCGCGCTCGAAATCCGCGTTGGGCATCGCGGCTTCGTAGCGGATGTCGACGAAACGCGCCGCGCCGCGCGCCTGTTCGAGCGTTTCGGCGACGACGACCGCGACCGGCTCGTTGCTGTAGCGCACGTCGTTGGTTTGCAGCAGCGTGAGCTTGCGCACGGCGGGCGGCTGCGCGTCGGGCACGCCGCCGTTCGGCAGGCGCATCGCGTTCTGATGCGTCATCACGAGCAGCACGCCGGGCATCGCCTGGGCGCGCGCCGTATCGATCGATGCGATACGCCCCTTCGCCACCGTGCTCGTGATGAGGACCGCATGCGCGAGCTTCGCCTCGCTGTTGTCGCCCGAATAGCGCGCCTGGCCGGTCACCTTGAGCACGCCGTCGGTGCGATCGAGCGGTTGTCCAATGACACTCATGCTGCACCTCCTGCCTGTTCGACGGCGCGTACGATCGCCCGCTGCGCGAGCGTCACCTTGAATGCGTTGTCGCGCCGGGGTTTCGCACCCTGCACGGCGAGCGCGGCGGCGTTTTGCAGCGTGCTTCTGTCGAGCGTCCTGCCGACGAGCGCGGCTTCCGTCGCGTTCGCGCGCCACGGCTTGTGCGCAACGCCGCCCAGCGCGATGCGCGCGCTCTTCACCGTGTTGCCGTCCATCTCCAGCGCCGCCGCGACCGATACCAGCGCGAACGCATAGCTCGCCCGGTCGCGCACCTTCAGATACTTCGAGTGCGCGGCGAAGAGCGGCGGCGGCAGATCGACGGACGTGATCAGTTCGCCCGGCAAGAGCGTCGTGTCGAGATCGGGCCGGTCACCCGGCAGCCGATGAAACTCCGCGAACGGAATCGTGCGTTCGCCATCCCGGCCGCTGACGCGCACGACGGCATCGAGCGCCGCGAGCGCCACGTTCATGTCGGATGGATTTGTCGCGATGCACTGATCGCTTGCGCCGAGAATCGCGTGAATGCGCGTGTTGCCTTCGAGCGCCGCGCATCCGCTGCCGGGCTTGCGCTTGTTGCACTGGGGAAAGGCGGTGTCGTAGAAGTAGTAGCAGCGCGTGCGCTGCATCAGATTGCCGCCGACCGTCGCCATGTTGCGCAACTGCGCCGACGCCCCCGCGAGAAACGCCTGCGACAGCAGCGGATAACGCTCGCGCACCCAGGCGTGATTCGCGGCATCGCTGTTGCGCACGAGTGCGCCGATGCGCAGGCCGCCGTCGGGCAGCGCCGTGATCGTGTCGAGCCCGCCGATATGCGTGATATCGACGAGTCTCACGGGCCGCGCGACGCCGCCCTTCATCAGGTCGAGCAGATTCGTTCCGCCGCCGATGAACGCCGTGCCCGGCTGGCTGGCCGCCTGAATCGCCGAGCCGATGTCGGCCGCGCGCTGATAGGAGATTGCGTCCATGTTCGCCTCCTCAGCTGCGCGTCGAAGCGACGGTCTTCACCGCCGCCACGATGTTCGGATACGCGCCGCAGCGGCAGATGTTGCCGCTCATGCGCTCGCGGATTTCATCGTCGGAGAGTTGCGGCGGGCGATAGCGCACGTCGGCGGTTGCGGCGCTGGCGTCGCCGGCGCGGTATTCGTCGATGAGCGCGGTCGCCGAGCACAACTGGCCCGGCGTGCAGTAGCCGCACTGGAACGCGTCCTTCTCGATGAACGCCTGCTGAAGCGGGCTCAGGGTATCGGCGGCGGGCGCGAGGCCTTCGACCGTCGTCACCGATTCGCCTTCGTGCATCACGGCAAGCGTGAGGCACGAGTTGATGCGCCGCCCGCCCACGATCACCGTGCACGCGCCGCACTGGCCGCGATCGCAGCCTTTCTTGGTGCCGGTGAGGCCGGCGTATTCGCGCAGCGCGTCGAGCAAGGTCGTGCGCGCTTCGACGTGCAGTTCGTGCGGATGACCGTTGATGGTCAGCTTGACGGGCATCGTCGGTGCGGCGGAAGGCGGCATCGGCGCGGATGCGTTGGCATTCGTATCGGCCTGTTGCGCATGGGCGAGCGGCGTAGCGGTCACGGCCGCCGCCGCTGCGGCCGATTGCAGAAAGCGCCTGCGCGCGGGCTTTTGAGCCGCGTCGTCGAGGCCGGGGGATGGCTTGTTGATTGGGGACATGGCGAAAGAAGGCTCCTCGCTCGTTCGGAAGGGCGCCGTGCGGCTCGAGTCTTCATGGGCTGTCCGCTCGCGGCCGATGCGACGTCGGTCCGCCAAGCGCCAATGCCCGAGTCCTTGGGGCGAAGTGGTGCGCGCAGGAAGGCATTGTCCGGAAACTGTCAGGTTACCGAACGTTCGCCCACTCGCGACCGGAGACGGCGAGCAACTTGGATGCCAGGGTGTTACGTGATCAGCGAGGAACAGCCGTGCACGCCGGTTGCATCGACGTGGCACGTAAAAGCTGCATGAGTTCGTAAATTCGCGTTCTAGCCTGGCCTGGAAGGCTTTCGATCGCCTGTCGCCGTGTCGTCCTGAATCGGCGAGCGTTCTTCAGGCGCGCGTTCGAGCCGGCAGCAACGTCAGGCAGACGCGCCCCGTCAGTGGGGCGCCGCCCATCACGCCTCGCTCTCCATGATCTTGTCGATCCACTGCGCATTCTCGCCCGCTGATCCGATGCCCGCGTGCCGCGCCATCGGCACGAAGAAATGCATTGCGATCGGCAGTTTCGACCGTTCGAGCCAGTTCGTCAGATGCGCTTCGAGCCGCCTGCCCGGCGCTTTCAATTCTTCGCGCAGCACGGGGGGCAGCTTCTCGAAGTGACGCATGTCGATCTGATACGGCTCGGGCGCGACGCACAGCGCGTTCGGACGGCCATCGACATCGACGGGAAGGCGCTCCAGCGCCTGATGCAGCAGTGCGACACCGAGTCCTTCGCCGCGCCACGGCTTGCGCACTTCCCACATGCTGATATAGATCACGCGATGCGTGCTGTAGACGTCGCACAGACGCGCATGCCCGAGCGCTTCCGTCGATGCCAGCGCGAGCGACAGCATCTCGCCCGAATACGTGTCGAGCGTATAGACGAGATCGGCGCTGCTCGTGAGCGGCGGCACTTTCACGAGCTTCAGTTCCACCGCCGCCGCGACCGTATCGCTGCCCGCCTCGTGAAACACGGCAAACGCGGTGCCGAGCCGCTCGTCGTCGACTTGCGGATACTCGTGGCGATACGTCATCGTGAACAGGAACGGGCCGATCTTCTCGCGATACGCGAGCGGCCGGTCGACGTCGTAATCGTCGGTGCCGACGAGACCGTAGGGATCGTAATCGCGCTTCTCGCGGCGCTCGCCGTTTTCCATCGCCGATGCGAGTGCGGCGAGCGGGCGGCGCGACTCCGGCACGAGATCCTCGGGCAAGCCTTCCCACGACAGACGCAGAAATTCGCGCCCGCCGCGGTAGTGCGTTTCGAACAGCGACAGAAGCGGCTCGCCCGCGACGGGATCGAGAATGCGTTGCGCGCATTCGAGTGCGCGGTCGAGCAGTTGATCGGCTTCGGCGGGATCGGGCGCGAGCGGCGGCTCGTCAGCGTCGGGCACGGCGGGCAGGCCGCGCGCCGCGCGTTCCTTGTGCGCGAGTTCGAGCCATTCGTCGGCGGCGCGCTCGGCGATGAATCCCGCCGCGATGCGATAGCCCGGCAGCACGATGGACTGCCCGGTGTCGCCCAGCGGAAACACGTACTCGTCGGACATGGCTTCGTCGACGGTCGTTCCGTGGAACGTTTCGCGCGGCAACGCAGCGCCCGCCGCCGAATCGAAACGTTGATGCGAGAGCACGTGCGCGGCGAGATCGGACGCCGCGGGACCGAACTCGGAACCCGGTCCGGGAAGAAGCTTCAGAAGGGATAACGTGCTGCTGCCTGCGATGCCCGATGTCGTCATGAGTGCCGCCTCCGATCGTGAAGGGCTATCGTAGCAAACCGTGCGGCGATGCAGGAACCTCGCATGGCAGTGCAGCCGCGCGCCGGGCGGGCGCGTGATGTGCTTGCCGCGTGAGGACGTCGACTTCGACTTGGATTACGGAGAGCGCATGAACAACGAGATTCATGAAGGCGGCTGCGCGTGCGGAGCGTTTCGTTTCCGGGCGAGCGGCAAGCCGCGACGCGTTTCGCTGTGTCACTGCATGACATGCCGCCGCGTGCACGGCTCGGCGTTCGGCGCCTATGCGATCTTCGCGCGCGGTGACGTCGAGATGAGCGGGCGGCTCGAAACCTGGCGCAGTTCCGAAGACGGGCGGCGGCATTTCTGCCCGGTGTGCGGATCGGTGGCGTACATGGAATATGCGAGCCACCCGGAAGTGGACCTGCCGCTCGGCGCGTTCGACCAGACCGGCATCTTCGAGCCTGCTTACGAACTGTGGTGCACGCACCGCGAGCCGTGGCTGCCGGCCGGCGTGCGCACCGAGTATCCGGAAGACCGGCCCAAATGAGCGCGGCGGGCGGACGCATCCGCATCGGCATTTCCGGCTGGCGTTATGCGGGCTGGCGCGGCGTGTTTTATCCCAAGAAGCTGGCGCAGGCGCGCGAACTCGAATTCGCGTCGCGGGCCGTGCAGACGGTCGAGATCAACGGCTCGCACTATTCGCTGCAGACGCTGTCGAGCTATCGCGCGTGGCACGACGCCACGCCTGCGGACTTCGTGTTCAGCGTGAAGGGGCCGCGCTATCTGACGCACATGCTGCGCTTTCGCGACGAGACGGCGATACCCGCGAGCGCCAACTTCTTCGCCTCGGGCGTGCTCGCGCTCGGCGACAAGCTCGGGCCGTTCCTGTGGCAGTTCCCGCCCAACTTCAGCTTCAAGCCGGAATCGTTCGAACGCTTTCTCCAGCTTCTTCCGAAAGACACGCACGCGGCCGCCGCGCTCGCGCAGCAGCACGATACGCGCGTCAAGGAACCATGGTGCGAACCGGGCCGCAAGCGGGCGCTCCGGCACGCGATCGAGATACGCCATCACAGCTTCTGCTCCGATGCCTTCATCCGGCTCCTGCGCAAATACGGTGCGGCGCTCGTCGTCTCCGATTCGGTCGCCGACTGGCCCTACGCCGAAGACCTGACTTCCGACTTCGTCTATATGCGTCTGCACGGCACCGAGACGCTCTACGGCGGCGCTTATTCCGACGAGGCGCTCGACGGCTGGGCGCGGCGCATCGAGCGCTGGGCGGCGGGCGGGCAGATCGAGGATGCGAAGCTCATCGCATCGGCTGCGCCGCGCCGCCGCGCATCGCGCGACGTGTACTGTTACTTCGACAACGACCAGAAAGTGCAGGCGCCTTTCGATGCCCGCCGCCTGATGGAGCGCCTCGGCATCACGCTGGAGAGCAGGGCGTCAGCGTGAATCGACCGGGACACGCATTGTCTCGAGACAGCGGCATGCTTCATCACACGGTCCCGGCGATTGCATTCGCGTCAGGAAAATAAGACGATAAGCAGCGTGCGTCGCGCAAGCAAGAGAATGCGCGAAGCGCGCGCCGGATGCGTGACAAGCGACAGGATCGGGAACCTCTGAATAGCCTGCAAGGAGCATCGATACCATGGCGAAGCAACCGGTGAGCGGCACGGACAAAATTCATCCCGAAGGCGCGAAGTGCATCGGCAATTGCGATCCCGGCGAACAGATCGAGGTCGTCGTGATGTTGCGGCGTAAGGACGCCGAAGGCTTTCGCCAGATGATGGCGCGCATCGACGCGGGCGAGGCCCCCGCGCAATCCGTCTCGCGCGAAGATTTCGACAAGCGCTTCGGCGCATCGGACGAAGACGTGAAGAAGGTCACGCAGTTCGCCGCGCAATACGGTCTCTCGGTCGTGCGCGCGGACCCCGGCACGCGCAGCGTCGTGCTGAAGGGCAGCATCGAAGCGTTCCAGAAGGCTTTCGATGTGAAACTCGAACGCTTTCAGCATCACAACATCGGCGAGTATCGCGGGCGCGCGGGTCCGGTCAACGTGCCCGACGATATCCACGACGCCGTCACCGCCGTGCTCGGCCTCGACAGCAAGCCGCAGGCGCGGCCGCATTTCCGCTTCCGTCCGCCGTTCACGCCGTTGCGCGCGGTGGCGCAGACCTCGTTTTCGCCGGTCGATCTCGCGCGTCTCTACGGCTTCCCCGAAAGCGACGGCGCGGGCCAATGCATCGCCATCATCGAACTGGGCGGCGGCTATCGCGAGAGCGATCTTTCGGCGTACTTCTCGAAGCTCGGCGTCAAGGCGCCGACGGTCGTCGCAATCGGCGTGGACCGCGCGAAGAATGCGCCGACCGGCAATCCGAACGGTCCGGACGGCGAAGTGACGCTCGATATCGAAATCGCGGGCGCGGTGGCGCCGGGCGCGCGCATCGCCGTGTACTTCGCGCCGAACAGCGACGCCGGTTTCGTCGACGCCGTCAATCGCGCGATCCACGACAACACGAACAAGCCGTCGGTCGTGTCGATCAGCTGGGGCGGGGCGGAATCGAACTGGTCGTCGCAGTCGATGAGCGCGTTCAACGACGTGCTGCAAAGCGCGGCTGTGCTCGGCGTGACGGTATGCGCGGCGTCGGGCGACAGCGGCTCGTCGGACGGCGTCGGCGATGACGCCGATCACGTCGACTTCCCGGCATCCAGCCCGTACGTGCTCGGCTGCGGCGGCACGAGCGTCGCCGCCACGGCGCACGGCATCACGCACGAAGTCGTCTGGAACGACGGCGATCAGGGCGGCGCGGGCGGCGGCGGAGTGAGCGGCGCGTTCGCGCTGCCGGTGTGGCAGAAGGGCTTGCAGGTCGCGCGGGCCGGTGGCCGAAAGGTCGCGTTGAGCAAACGCGGCGTGCCCGATGTGGCCGGCGACGCATCGCCGCTCACCGGCTACGAAGTGCTGATCGATGGCGACGATACGGTCGTCGGCGGCACGAGCGCCGTCGCGCCGCTGTGGGCCGCGCTGATCGCGCGCATCAACGCAATCCACGGCTCGCCGTCGGGCTTCGTCAATCCGAAGCTCTACAAGGCAAAGACCGTGTGCCGCGACATCACCGAAGGCAACAACGGCGGCTTTGCCGCGGCGCCGGGATGGGACGCCTGCACGGGGCTCGGCAGTCCGGACGGCGCGAAGATCGCCGCGGCGCTTGCGCCGGCCCGGCAAGCACAAGTTGAGGAAAGTCAGTGAACAACAACCACGACGACGATTCGGGAGCGACCACGATGAACTCCGATCCACTGGAAATGAAGCGCATTCCCGCCACGGGAACTGGCGTCGCGCCCGACCCGGGCGGCATCAAGGAGCCGCCTGCGGCAGAGGAGCATGCAGCGAAGGCCCCCGCGAAAAGCGCGGGGAAGAAGCATCGGCAGGACCAGCCGTATTTCGATTCCGTCGCGTACGGCAACGGCCCCGACGATTCCATCGACCCCAGCGAAGCCGACGAAAACGCCGCGATCACGCATCACACGGTGACGGTCGGCGGCGAGAAGATTGCGTACACGGCGACCGTCGGCCATCTCGTAACGGTCGATCCGAGCAGTTCGAAGCCCGACGCGAAAATGTTCTATGTCGCGTTCACCAAGGACGGCGCGAAGGAGGAAGCGCGCCCGCTCACGTTCTTCTATAACGGCGGGCCGGGCTCGTCGTCGGTATTCGTGCTGCTCGGCTCGTTCGCGCCGCGCCGCATCAAGACCTCGATGCCGGGCTTCACGCCGCCCGCGCCCTATCAGATGGAGGACAACCCGGACAGCCTGCTCGACAAGAGCGATCTGATCTTCATCAATCCGGTCGGCACCGGTTATTCGGCTGCGATCGCGCCGAACAAGAATCGCGATTTCTGGGGCGTCGATCAGGACGCGGATTCCATCAAGCAGTTCATCAAGCGGTATCTGACGAAGAACAACCGCTGGAATTCGCCGAAGTTCCTGTTCGGGGAGTCGTATGGCACCGCGCGCAGTTGCGTGCTCGCGTACCGGCTGCACGAGGATGGCGTCGATCTGAACGGCATCACGCTGCAATCGTCGATTCTCGATTACGCGCAGGCGGGCAATCCCGTCGGCGCGCTGCCGACCGCCGCCGCCGATGCGTGGTATCACAAGAAGCTCGGCGTGCATCCGACGCCGCCGAATCTGCTCAACTTCATGGAGGAAGTGGCGGAATTCGCGCGCACGGATTACCTGAACGCGCTGCGCAAGTTCCCGCAGACGGACGATGAAGTGGTGGAGAAGCTCGCGGAGTTCACGGGCATCGACAAGGTGACGCTGCTCGCGTGGAGCCTCGATATCGCCGCTTACGATAGCCGGGGCAACTCGCTTTTCCTGACGACGCTGCTTAAGTCGAAGGGCGAGGCGCTCGGTTCCTACGATGGCCGCGTGACGGCGATATCGACGGGCATCGCGGGCAAGATCGATCCGAACTCGGGCGGCAACGATCCGACCATGACGGCGGTGAGCGGCGTCTACACGTCGATGTGGAACAGCTATCTCAACGAGCAGTTGAAGTTCACGTCGACCTCGTCGTTCACGGACCTCAACGATCAGGCGTTCGTCAACTGGGATTTCAAGCACACCGATCCGACCGGCGCGCAGAAGGGGGTCGATTCGAAGGGCGACATCGTGCTCTACACGGCGGGCGATCTGGCCGCGGTGATGGCGCTCAACGTCGATCTGAAGGTGCTCGCCGCGAACGGCATGTACGACTTCGTGACGCCGTTCTACCAGACGATCCTCGACCTTCAGCAGATGCCGCTCATCGACAAGACCGTGCGGCAGAACCTCTCGGCGACGTTCTATCCGTCGGGGCACATGGTCTATCTCGACGGCGGATCGCGCACGCAACTGAAGGCGGACCTCGCGAAGATGTATCAGGAGGCGACGTCGAATCATGCCGCGATGAACCGCATCATCATGTTGCAGAAGACGACGGCGGACAAGATCGGCGCGGCGCTTTCGCCCGCGAACGCCGAGCAGTAGCGGCGCGCGTTTCGCTGCCTGCAACGAGTCGTGAAGGGCGCGCCGTCGTGTCCGATTGGCGCGCCCGTCTGTTTCTGACACACTAGCTGCACCGCCCGAACGAGGGGTGCAGCGTTGTTCAATTCAGCAAAGCCCGGATGCGTCGGGCGTCTCTCGCGCTTGTTGCGCTGCTTGTCGGTGATCGCGTGGCTCTTCGTCTGCTCAGCGGCCATGGCCGCTGGCACGCAGGCGCATGCGCCGCAGCGTCTCGTGATCGGCGCGGTGCCCGGCATGGTCCCGCCGTTCGACATGGCGGATACCGTGACCAGTCCGAACGCGGAGCCGCGCGGCATCTCCGTCGAGTTCGCTCAGGCGGTCGCGGGTTCGCTCGGCATGCAGCTGCAATGGAGGTTCTATCAAGATCGCACCGCACTGATCGGCGCGCTCGCACGCGGCGAAATCGACATGGCCACCGGCGCGACCGGCGAGGACAGCGGCCCCGCGCTCGCGCTTTCGCGCCCCTATATGCCGACGCAAATGGTGCTCGTCGAGCCGCTCGAAAAACGCGCGCCGACATATCGCATCGCATACGTGGATGCGCAGACCTCGCGGGTGCGGCTTCAGGCCGCGTATCCGTCGATGGCGCCCGCTGCGTATTCCGGCACCGTCGCGGCGCTGCTGGCGGTATCGCTCGGTGAAGCCGACCTTTTCGTCGGGGACATGACCGCCGTCGCATACGCGATCGGGCACCTCGATCTTCCGGGCCTCGTCGTCGCCGGCTCCGCGCCCTTCGACGAAGCCGGCTACAGCTTCGCGTTCGCGTCGGGGCGGCCCGGCGCGGATGCCTTGCGTCAGCGTGTCGATGCCGCGCTGGCCTCGCTCCCGCCGCGTGTGATGATCGTTGCGCGGGCGCGCTGGGACGCCGCGATGACCGCGATATCGGCCGAACATCCGCTGCAACTGACGCCCGAAGAGAAGGCGTGGGTCGCGACGCATCCGATCGTCTATTACTCGATGTTCGCGCACGCGCCGCCGCTGATCTTTCGCGACGCGCAAGGCGAGCCCGCTGGCCTGGTGCCCGATCTGCTCGCGGCGATATCGGGCGTTTCGGGACTGCGCTTCGAAGGACGAATGCGCAAGGACGCCGCGCAGATCGACCGCGACCTTCAGAGCGGCGCGTCCGTGCTGCTGCCGTTCGGCATGGCGCGCAGTTACGCCGACCGCAACCTCGTGCCGACCGTGCCGTTCGGCGACGGACTCATCGCCATCGTCACGCGGGCGGACGCCCCGCCGCTGCACGGCGCCGCCGCGCTCGCGGGCAAGCGCCTCGCGTTGCCATCGGAGTATCCGGCGCGTCTGCTGATGCGCCAGCTCGCGCCGACGACCAGCGTCGTCCAGACGAGCCCGATCGAGGGGCAGTTGCAAGCCGTCGCGAACGGCCAGGCCGACGCGACGATCATGGACATGAAGCTCGCGAGCTATGCGATCGGCAATCCTTATCGCGGCAAGCTCGCGATCAGCGGCGTGCTGTCGGCGAGGCCGTCGCCGCATGTGCTGCTTGTCGCCCGCGATCAGCCCGTGCTGCTCGGCATCCTGAACCGCGCGATCGCCGCGCTGCCGCCCTACGAACTCGAAGCGATCCACGCGCGCTGGAAACTCGATGAGCATCCCGAAGCATTGTGGGAGCGCCGGCTGCCGCAGATCGAACTGGCTGCGTCGCTCGGCGGGGCGCTCGTGATCCTGCTCGCGGGATGGGCGGTGTCGCTGCGCGTGCAGATCACGCGACGGATCGCCGCCGAGAACGCGATGCGCGCCGCGAAGGAGGAAGCCGAAACGGCGAACCGCGCCAAGTCGACTTTTCTCGCGACGATGAGCCATGAAATCCGCACGCCGATGAATGCCGTGCTGGGCCTGCTCGAACTCGAACTGCGCGCGCCGGGCGAAGCCGCCACGACCAAGCGCTCGCTTCAGACCGCGCATCACGCTGCGTGCGATCTGCTCGGCATGATCGACGATCTGCTCGATGTCGCGAAGATCGAAGCCGAGCGCCTCGTGCTCGTGCCCGCGCCGATGGATATCGAGTCGTGGATCGCGAGCGTCGCGTCGATCTACGAGCCGGCTGCGCGCGCGAAGGGCATCGCGCTCGTCGTGCAGCGTGACGGCGACGCCGGTCCCGCGTGGATATTGGCCGATGGACAGCGCTTGCGGCAGGTCGTCGGCAATCTGCTGTCGAACGCGATCAAGTTCACGGATCGCGGCGCGGTCACGCTCACCTACGCCGTCGCTCCGTCGCGCGACGGCATGCGCGCGTTGACGCTCGCGGTGGCGGATACGGGCATCGGCATTCCGCCGGAACGGCAGGCTTCGCTTTTCACGCCGTTCGTGCAGGCCCACGACGGCGGCGCGCGGCACTTCGGCGGCACGGGGCTGGGGCTGACTATCTGCAAGCGGCTCGTCGAGATGATGGGCGGCAACATCGAGCTGTCGAGCGAGCCGGGGAAGGGCACGCGGTTTACGGTGCGCGTCGCGTTTCCAGCGGCGCAAGCGGAGCACGCCGAAGCGATCGCGCCGCGCGAGGCGGTGGCCGACGTGCACCGGGCGCTGGCAGGCGTGCGCGTGCTGATCGTCGACGATCATCCGGCGAACCGCATCGTGCTCGATGGACAAATCAGGCTCCTGGGCGGCGCCACGCATTGCGAAGCCGACGGGCGCAGTGCGCTGGCACGCTGGCGCAGCGATCCGGGCGCGTTCGACGTGATCGTCACCGATTGCTCCATGCCGGGCATGAGCGGCGAAGAACTCGCGCAGGCGATCCGCACGGAAGAAGCGCAACGGGCGCCGGGCGCGGGGGGAATGCCGATCATCGGGCTGACGGCGAATGCGCTGCCGGAGGCGGCGTCGCGGGCCGTGGCGGCGGGGATGACGATGTGCCTCGTCAAGCCGATCGCGCTCGATGAGTTGAAGGATGCGGTGTTGTCGGTCGTGGGCGCGGGGGCCGGGTTTGCCGTGCGGGACACGCAAGATGCGCAAGACACGCCGGCACCACCGTCGACGCCCCCGCACCGCGCCCCCGTCTTCGACGAGGCCACGCTGGGCGCTTTCGGCGATCAGGCCGCTACGCTCATCGATACCCTGCGATCCGCGAACGCTCAGGACATCGACGACGCCCGCGCCGCGATGGACGCCTGCGACTACGCATTGTTGCGCGACATCGCGCATCGGATGAAAGGCGCGGCGGCGGTCATCGGCGCAACGCCTTTCATGCAGGCTTGCGTCGTGCTTCAGCGCAACTGCGAACGCGCCATCGACGAGGACCGCAACGGCGAAGACGACGCGAATATCGACGTGGCATTCGCAGCCTTCGCCCGCGAGGCCCGCGCACTCGAAGCGGCGCTGGATGCCGCAGTTGCACGCCTGTCGGTCTGAAGCGCGTGGCTCGCGCCCCCGCGATCGTGTGTTCTAATTGAACCACCGTTCGTCGCAATAACTCGCGGCCGTGCGATGGCCGCGCATCCGCTTGACCAATTTCATCGAGGCATGAATCGAAGCGACACATCCGTCATTCAGCGCGGCGTTCATGGCCGCCGCCGCGTCGGTCGAGCGGCATCGTCGGCGGTCATTGCGCTCGTCGCGGTGTTCGGCGGCGGCACGGCTCGCGCGCAGCGGGCCGACTGGCTCGATGCGCGCGTCACGCAATCCACCATCGTCGATACGATCTGCGTGCCGGGCTATGTCGATCGCGTGCTGCCGTCCTTCGAGATGCAGATGCGCCAGAAGGACCGGCTCCTTAAACAGCGTGGCATCGATGCATCGTTCGGTTCGGAATATGCGCTCGATCACCGCATGCCGGTGATTCTCGGCGGCTCGCCGAACGCAGCGGCCAATCTCGATCTGCGGCGTTGGGAAGGCCGCGCCGGCCAGCGTCGCAAGGAACGGCTCGCGGTGTATCTCAAGCGCTGCGTCTGCACGGGCGACATCACGCTCAAAGCCGCGCAATCCGCGATGGCCGGAGATTGGCCGAATGCGTACCCGAATCTTTCCAGCATGTCGTGCAACGGACTCTGACCCGCCCGCACTGCGGCGGAACGAAGCTTGCTTGAAACAGCTTCCGGTGGACGCATCCAATGTTCATCGTTCGAAGCGGACGATCATCGCGGTCGTCCGTCGTCTGAAGGTCAAGCGGATCAATCAATGCAGCACGCAGGAAACAACAAGACGCCGTTCGGCGCACTAAGAATCGGGGTTGCCGCGCTCGCGGTCTTCTGTCTGATGACGGCGCAGGCAAAGGCGCAGCAGGCGGCGTCGGCGCCGGCGACGGTCGCGCAAGGGCGGGTCGCGATGCCGCCCGCGCCTCCGCTGCCGCATGGCGCCAGTGCGCCGCACGCAGCAAGCGCGCCGGCGCGCGCGCTTCCCGCGATGCCCGTGCCGATACCGCCGCAGGCGGCTCCGGCGGCTCCGGCGGCATCGGCGGCATCGGCTGCATCGGTGTCGGAAGCTGCATCTGCCGCTTCAGCAGCCGAAGCGGCGTCGGCGGCGAGCGCGGCATCGGAAGCCGCCGCATCCGAAGCCGCCGCGCCGGAAGTGCCGCTTCCGCCCGAAGCGCCGGAACCGAACGCCGCGCAGCGATCGGGCCTCGCGCCCAAAGGCGCCTACGCGATGCGACAAACCTTCGCGCAGGAAGTCGATCGCCGGCTCACCGTCCCGGCCGCCGATCAGCAGGCGTATGGCCGCGCGCTTCAGCATGCGCTCGACGAAAACGGTCACGGCGATCTCGCGAACGAGTTCGTCGCGCTCGTCGATCGCGCGGAGAACGTGCAGGCGCTCTTCGTCTACTTCCGTGCGAAGCCGGGCGATGCGTGGTCGATGATCGGCGCATCGCCGGTATCGACGGGACGCCCCGGCTCATACGATCATTTCCTGACGCCGCTCGGCGTGTTCCAGCACGTGCCGGCCAACATGGACTTTCGCGCGGAAGGCACACTCAACGAGTTCAAGATTCGCGGCTACGGGGCGCGCGACATGCGCATCTACGACTTCGGCTGGGCCGAGGGCGAACGCGGCTGGGGCAAGGGCGGCGTCTCGCCGATGCGCTTTCAGATGCACGCCACCGATCCCGAGAAGCTCGAGCCGGTGCTCGGCATGCGTCATTCGAAGGGTTGCGTGCGCATTCCGTCGACGCTCAACGCGTTCTTCGATCATCACGGCATTCTGGATGCGCAGTACGAAGCGCGCGCCGCCGAAGGGCAATCCATGTGGGTGCTGAAGCCCAATCGTCAGACGACGTCGTGGGCCGGCCATTATCTGATCGTCATCGATACGGCGCGAAAGACGCGGCCGGCGTGGTCGCCCGGGCCGGGGAAAGCCGCGCGTCAGCAGGTGCCGGCGGCAGCGAACAACGTCGATTGATCACTTCGATCTCGCGAGCAGCACGCCCGCCAGCGCGACGCCGAAGCCCGCGATCTGGATCGCGCCGAGAGTTTCACCGAACGCGACATAGCTTTCAATGGCCGCGAGCGGCGGCGCGAGGAACAGCAGGGCCGTCGCCCGCGATGCGTCGCCGCGCCGGACCATCCATACGAGCAGCGTCGTCGCGACGCCCGAGAGCATGACGATGCCCCACGCGAGCGAGAGCCACGTCGTCATGGAGCCAATGAAGCGATGCTCGCCGAGCGATACGGCCAGCACCGCCGCGACGATCGCCGCGCCCGCGTTTTGCAACGCGCTCGCGCTGCGGATGTCCGCGTTCGCCAGCGAAGTCTTCTGATAAAGCGTGCCGGCCGTGATCGCAAAAACGGCGAAGACCGCGACCGTAATCACGAGCCATTGCGGCGCGGTATCGACCGTATGCGCGGCGGATGGGGCGCTTCCTGCGAGCTTCGGCGCGAGCACTAGTGCGACGCCGAGCAGCCCGAGCGCGAGGCCGCTCCAGGCGCGCGCCGAGAGTTTTTCGCCGAAAAGACGCGCGGCGAAAGCGGCGGTCAGAAGCGGCTGCAACGCGCCGAGCAGCGCCATCACGCCCGCGCCGAGGCCACGCGCGACGGCCCAGTAGCTCGCGCCGAGGTACACGCCTTGCAGCAGCGCACCCGCGACCATCTGGCGAAGGGCGTCGCGGCCCGTCGGCCAGCGCACTCGTGCGATGAGCGCCAGCACGACGAACAGGATCGCTGTCCCGGTAAAGCGTGCGAGCAGGTAGAGATTGGGATCGACGTAAGGCGTGATCGCCTGGGCGACGATGAAGCCGGTCGACCAGAGGAACACGAACACAGGCGCGGTGAGCAACGAGAACATGAGCGGCACTGGCGGAAAGCGGCGAACGGAAACCGCGCAGTATCCGCGCTAGAGGGTCCTTCGTCTTGTTCAACCGTGCACAGCGTGCTATTCGATCGAGAAGGTGTCGAGCGGCTGATTCGCGCGGGCGTCGCTTTCGCTGGCGAAGCGCCTTGCCAGTTGAGCATGAAGGCGGCGCGCTTCGTCGAGTGTGAGATCAATCCAGTACGGATCGCCGGCGGCGTCGTTGAGACGCTCGGGCGGAAATTGGATTTCGATCACCACGCCTTTCTTGTACATCGTGAGCCTCGTTCCGGTGCATGATTGCGAACCTGGGAGTCTAACGGACGCTGGCTCGCATATTGCGCACCGAGCGGAAAGAGTGAGTTGCCCGCATTCAAGGCTTCGAACTTTCACACGGCTGTCATTGGCGCGACATCGAGAAAAAAAAGCTATTTGGACGACGAAATAATTATTACCGATGCGTATTTGTTGCGCGGCGGGGAACCATCGCGCGTCTCGTCGTACCAAAAAAAATAAAAGTGGCGTAACCTAAGATGCAAACACTGGAGGTATCGATGACATCCGTCGACCTGGAATTCGACCAGCTCAACAGCACCGTCGATGCGCTGCGGCGCTCCATCTCGAACCGCCTGATGTACGGCGTCGGCAAAGATGCGGCGACCGCGCAGCCGCGCGACTGGCTGCATGCTGCGGAACTCGCGGTGCGTGACCGTCTGGTCGCCCGCTGGATGCGCACCACGCGCCAGCAGTACGAACAGGACGTCAAGCGCGTCTATTACCTGTCGATGGAGTTTCTCATCGGCAGGACCTTCACGAATGCGCTCCTCGCGCTCGGCATACACGACGAAGTGCGCGATGCGCTCGCGTCGCTCGGCGTCGATCTGGCCACGCTTGAGGAACTGGAACCCGACGCCGCGCTCGGCAATGGCGGCCTCGGGCGGCTCGCGGCCTGTTTCCTCGATTCGATGGCGACGGTCGGCGTGCCCGGCTTCGGCTATGGCATCCGTTACGAATACGGCATGTTCCGGCAAACGATCGTCGAGGGTAATCAGGTCGAAATGCCCGATTACTGGCTGCGCGCGGGCAACCCGTGGGAGTTTCCGCGGCCCGAAGTGGTCTACACCGTGCATTTCGGCGGACGCACCGTGCAACATGGCGATCGCACGGACTGGATCGATACCGAGCACGTGAACGCGATGGCTTACGACACGGTCATCCCCGGCTACGCGACGACCGCGACGAACACGCTGCGCCTGTGGTCGGCGCGCGCCACCGACGAATTCGATCTCTCCGCGTTCAATCAGGGCGATTATCGTCGCGCAGTGGAAGCGAAGAACACGTCGGAGCATGTGTCGCGTCTGCTCTATCCGGACGATTCGACCCAGGCCGGCCGCGAACTGCGGCTGCGTCAGGAATATTTCTTCGTCTCCGCGACGATGCAGGACCTGATTCGCCGCTATCAGCGCACGCATACGCATTTCGGGCGGCTCGCCGAGAAGGTCTCGGTGCATCTGAACGATACGCACCCCGTGCTCGCGATTCCCGAACTGATGCGCCTGCTCGTCGATACACATCATGTGCCGTGGGACAAGGCGTGGAAGCTCGTGCAGCAGATGTTCTCGTACACGAATCATACGCTGATGCCCGAGGCGCTCGAAACGTGGGACGTCGAGATGCTCGCGCGTCTGTTGCCGCGTCATCTCGAGATCATCTTCGAGATCAACGCGCAATTCCTCAAGCAGGTGACGGAGAAGTTCGGACGCGACGTCGAGCTGATCCGCCGCATTTCGCTCGTCGATGAATTTGGCCAGCGCCGCGTGCGGATGGCGCATCTTGCGATCGTCGCGAGCCAGAAGGTGAACGGCGTCTCGAAGCTGCATTCGCAACTGATGGTGCAGAACATCTTCTCCGACTTCGCGCGCATGTACCCCGAGCGCTTCACCAACGTGACGAACGGCATCACGCCGCGACGCTGGCTTGCGCAGGCGAGTCCGTCGTTGTCCTCGCTGATCGACAAGCGGCTCGGCACGCGCTGGCGCACCGATCTTTTCGAACTCGGCCGGCTGCGCGAATGGCGCGATGATCCCGAGTTCCGCAAGGCATTTCACGAAGCGAAGTTCGCGAACAAGCTGCGTCTCGTCGAACGCGCGAAACGCGATGCCAACGCGATCATCAATCCGGAAGCGCTTTTCGATCTTCAGGTGAAGCGCATCCACGAATACAAGCGGCAGTTGCTGAACATCCTGTATGTGATCGTGCGCTACAACCGCATCCGCGAGAATCCGGAGCAGGACTGGACGCCGCGCGTGGTGATGTTCGCAGGCAAGGCGGCGTCGGCCTACAAGATGGCGAAGAACATCATCAAGCTCATCAACGATGTCGCCAAGCGCATCAACGCGGACCCGCTCGTCGGCGACCGGCTGAAGGTCGGCTTCATTCCGAACTATGGCGTGAGCGTCGCGGAGCTCATCATTCCGGCGGCCGATCTGTCACAGCAGATTTCGATGGCCGGCACCGAAGCGTCCGGCACCGGCAACATGAAGCTCGCGCTGAACGGGGCGCTGACCATCGGCACGCTGGATGGCGCGAACATCGAGATATGCGATGCCGTCGGGCGCGAGAACATCTTCATCTTCGGCAACACGACGGACGAGATCGAATCGCTGCGCGCGGCGGGGTATCGGCCGCGGCAGATCTACGAGGAGAACGCGGAACTCAAGCTCGCGCTGGATCAGATCCGGCTCGGGCACTTCTCGCCGGAAGAGCCGCACCGCTTCTACGACATCTTCCACACGCTCGTGGATTGGGGCGATCACTACATGGTGCTCGCCGACTTCGCCAGCTTCGACAAGACGCAAAGCGAAGTCGACCTCAAGTTCCGCGACAAGGAAGCGTGGACGAAGAGCGCGATCGAGAACGTCGCGGGAATGGGCATATTCTCGTCCGACCGCACGATTGCGGAGTATGCGCGCGAAATCTGGCATGTCGAGCCGTTGAACCTGCGCTGACACCCGCTCGCTGCTCGCCCTGCATCACGCCTGCGGGCGCGCGGCGGCAGTCTGCGCGTGTTTCGCGACCGCTTCGCCGACGAGCGCGGCCACGCGGTCCGCGAATTCCTGATCCTTCGTGATGAGCACCTCGCGTTCTCCGTCCAATGTCGACACCATCAGCTGATAGATGACGTCCTGCGTCATCCACGACAAATATCCGACCACAGCGATCATCACGCCGAGCACGAGCGCCGCGCCCGCGCCGGTCGCGATACCCGCACCGAGCGCCACGACGCCGATGACCGCGAGGCCGACCGGCAGCGGCTTCTTGCGCTCGATCTTCACGACCCGCGCGGCGCGCAGTTCGCGCAGCGGAATCATCTGGCCCGAAGCCGACAGGCCGGCGCGCGACAGGGTGACGCCGCGTTCGTTGAAGGGTGTATCCATAAGCTGATCGTTCCGAATGACGGCAGGGAAAACGCGGAGATTACCAGACGGCCGTCTTCGAGCGAATCGTCCGTTTCTTGCATATCGGAAAATCCCGATATATACTTCGCATCAAGACGATTCGGTACGCGCAGCTTCGCGTACCGGCCGTCAGACGCACGAGCAACGAAATGGACATCGACGCAATTCACAAGGCCCTCGCCAACCCCCTTCGCCGCGAGATTCTCGAATGGCTGAAGGAGCCGGAACGGCATTTCCCTAATCAGGAAATGCCGATGTCGCACGGCGTCTGCGCGGGTCAGATCGATGGGCGCTGCGGCATGTCGCAGTCCACCGTTTCGGCGCATCTCGCGACTCTTCACAAAGCAGGGCTCGTCACCACCAAGCGCGTAGGGCAATGGGTGTTCTTCAAGCGCGACGAGGCAGTTATTCAGGCGTTCCGCGATTCCATGGAGAATCTCTGAACATCTGAAGCGCCTTCGCGGTGACAGCATCCTTACAACTTAATTAGGACACCTTCCGTTATGCCGACTCTCTTCGATCCGCTGAAAGTGGGCGCGCTGTCGCTCAAGAACCGCATCGTCATGGCGCCGCTCACGCGCCAGCGCGCAGGCGTCGAACGCGTGCCGAACGCGCTCATGGCCCAGTACTACGCAGACCGCGCATCGGCAGGTCTCGTCATCACCGAGGCTACGTCGGTCACGCCGCAAGGTCTGGGCTATGCCGATACCCCCGGCATCTGGTCAGACGAACAAGTCGAAGGCTGGAAGCTCGTGACGAAGGCAGTCCACGACGCAGGCGGTCTGATCGTGCTGCAACTGTGGCACGTGGGCCGCATTTCCGATCCGGTCTTCCTCAATGGCGAGTTGCCCGTTGCACCGAGCGCGATCGCAGCCGAAGGTCACGTGAGTCTCGTGCGTCCGCAGCGTCCTTATGCCACGCCGCGCGCACTTGAACTGGATGAAATCCCGGGCATCGTGGCGGCGTATCGCAAGGGCGCGGAAAATGCGAAGCGCGCGGGCTTCGATGGCGTCGAAGTGCACGGCGCGAACGGCTATCTGCTCGACCAGTTCCTGCAGGACAGCACCAACAAGCGCACCGATGCATACGGCGGCCCGATCGAAAACCGCGCACGCCTGATGCTCGAAGTGACCGATGCGTGTATCGAAGTGTGGGGCGCCGATCGCGTCGGCATGCACCTCGCACCGCGCGCCGATTCCCACACGATGGGCGACAGCGATCGCGCCGCGACCTTCGGTTATGTTGCACGCGAGCTGGGCAAGCGCAAGATCGCGTTCATCGCGGCGCGCGAGGCGGAAGGTCCGGATAGCCTCGGACCGCAGTTGAAGAAGGCATTCGGCGGCGTTTATATCGCCAACGAGAAGTTCACGAAGCAAAGCGCCGAAGCGATCATCGCACGCGGCGACGCCGACGCGGTGGCATGGGGCAAGCCGTTCATCGCCAATGCGGATCTCGTGCGCCGCCTTGAACTGGATGCCCAATGGAACGATCCGGACACGTCCACGTTCTACGCGCCCGGACCGGAAGGTTATACGGATTACCCGCTGCTCGAAACGGCGGAGTAAGTAAGAACAGCGGCTTCGGCCGCTGTTTTGTTTCGGGCGTAAATAGTTCGGAATCCGAAGTAAAACAAGACCGCATCTCGCAACGATTCCGCCTATATAAACGCGTATTGAAATTATCGAATTTGGGCTCTACCGCGCCCTGAAAGTAGTGTATTGATGACTTCCAGTCTGCTGAATGCGTCGCATAAGAATATGCGAAGGCATCGGCGCCAATACGCTCAACCTTGCATGCCGGGTTCGTTTCATGAACGATCCAACGCATCTTCGACAATTCCTTGACACGCCAAGCCGGTCGGCACCGATGGCATCGCGTCTGTCAGCCCGCTCGTTTCCTTCGTTTCTTTCGTGCTCACGAGGCACGTAACGGTCGCGAGGATTCTCGCGTAAAGGAGTGCATATGTCGTGGCTTACGCAAACGCTGCGCGCTTACCCGGAAATCGCCATCTTTCTGTCACTGGGCATCGGGTACTGGGTCGGCGGCAAGACCTTCAAGGGATTCAGTCTGGGCGCTGTAACGGCTACGCTGCTCGCGGCCATCGCCATCGGGCAACTGGGCATCACCATCTCACCGAACGTCAAGGCGGTCTTCTTTCTGATGTTCCTTTTTGCCGTGGGTTACGGCGTCGGTCCGCAATTCGTGCGCGGCATTGCGAAAGATGGCTTGCCGCAGGCGCTGTTCTCGGTCATTCAATGCGTGCTTTGTCTTGCCGCGCCGTATGCCGCCGCAAAAATGGCCGGCTATGACATCGGCTCGGCGGCGGGGCTCTTCGCCGGATCGCAGACTATTTCAGCCTCGATGGGGCTCGCCACCGACGCGATCAACCGGCTCGGCCTGCCGCCCGACGAAACGAAGGCGCTGCTCGACGCGATGCCCACTGCCTATGCCGTCACGTACATCTACGGAACGATCGGCTCGGCGGTGATCCTCGCGATGCTCGGACCGAAGCTCTTGAACATCGATCTCGTCGCGGCTTGCAAGGACTACGAGAAGCAACTCGGCGGCGGAACGGCGGAACTGGACGGCGCGGGTTCGGGCTGGCATCAGTTCTCGTTGCGTGCGTATCGCGTGGCGGATCACGGGCGGGCCGTCGGCCTGACAGTCGGACAAGCGGAAGCGATGCTTCCGGGCGGCGCGCGGCTCTTCATCGAGCGCATCCGCCGCAATGGCGCGATCCAGGAAGCGAAGCTCGACGACGTGTTGCAGCCGGGCGATGTCGTCGCGGTCGTCGGGCGGCGCGAGCAACTCGTCGATCTGCTGGGCGGCGCGGCCACCGAAGTGGACGATGCGGAACTGCTGGCCGTGCCGGTCGAAGGCGTCGATATCTATCTGACCAACAAGCGGATCGAAGGCAGGACGCTCGCTGAACTCGCGCAGACGCCGGGCGCGCGTGGCGTGTTCATCCGCAAGATCAAGCGCGGCGCGACCGAGACGCCCATTCCCGTGCTGCCGAGCACAAAGCTGTATCGCGGCGACACGGTGACGATCGTCGGCCGCACGCAGGATACGACCGCGGTGGCGAACGCGGTCGGCGTCATCGACCGGCCGAGCGACGCGGCCGACATGGCGTTCGTCGGCCTCGCCATCACGCTGGGCGCGCTGATCGGCGCAGTCGTCATCCGCTTCGGCGCGATTCCGATCACGCTGTCGACGGCGGGCGGCGCGTTGATCGCGGGCATTGTGTTCGGCTGGCTGCGCGCGATCCATCCGACTTTCGGCCGCATCCCGTCGCCGACGATCTGGTTCATGAATTCGGTGGGGCTGAATGTGTTCATCGCGGTGGTCGGCATCTCGGCGGGGCCGGGCTTCGTCGCGGGGCTGCAAAAGCTCGGCGTGAGCCTGTTTTTATGGGGCATTTTCGCGTCGTCGGTGCCGCTCATCATCGGCATGTACATCGCCAAGTACGTGTTCAAGTTCCATCCCGCGATCCTGCTCGGCATCTGCGCGGGCGCGCGCACGACGACCGCCGCGCTCGGAATGATCTGCGATGCCGCGAAGAGCCAGGTGCCGGGCCTCGGTTACACCGTCACCTATGCAGTCGGCAATACGCTGCTGACGATCTGGGGGATGGTCATCGTGATGCTTCTGACCTGAGGGCGGAGGGCTTCCGCTTCTCGTGTTTTCTTCCCGTTTGATTGCTCAATTGTGGGGGTGTTGGATGTCAAAGTCCTCTAAGTCCGGTTCCGACAATCGCGCCGCGATGGCCTCGCTCAGCCCGTTTGAACTCAAGGACGAACTCATCAAGGCGGCAGGCGGCGGCGTCGTGGAACGCCCGGCCAATGTCTCCATGCTCAATGCGGGGCGCGGCAATCCGAATTTTCTCGCGACGATCCCGCGTCACGGTTTCTGGCAACTCGGTCTCTTCGCGATGCGCGAGTCGGAGCGCTCGTTCGCCTACATGCCCGAGGGCATCGGCGGTTTTCCGAAGCACGAAGGTCTGGAAGAGCGCTTCGAAATTTTTGCGCGCGAGAACAAGGGCACGCCGGGCATCGACTTCCTGTTCGGCGCCGTTTCGTATGTGCGCGATCAGCTCGGCCTGAACGCCGGCGACTTTCTCTATGAGATGTGCGAAGGCATCCTGGCATCGAATTATCCGGTGCCCGACCGGATGCTTAAGCTGTCCGAAGTAATCGTCGGACAGTACCTGCGGCGTGAGATGATCGGCAAGCATCCGTTCGTCGGCGATTTCGACATCTTCGCGGTCGAAGGCGGCACGGCGGCGATGACGTATATCTTCAACACGATGCGCGAGAACTTCCTCATCAAGCCGGGCGATACCATCGCGCTCGGCGTGCCGATCTTCACGCCGTACATCGAGATTCCGCGTCTGAACGACTACAAGCTGGAAGTGGTGAACATCAACGCAGTGGTCGAGCAAGGCTGGCAATACTCGAAAGAGGAACTCGACAAGCTGCGCGATCCGAAGATCAAGGCGTTCTTTCTCGTGAACCCGAGCAATCCGCCTTCCGTGAAGATGGACGACGAAAGCCTCGCGTATATCGCGGAGATCGTCAAGGAAAGGCCTGATCTCATTCTCCTGACCGACGACGTGTACGGCACCTTCGCCGATGACTTCGTGTCGCTCTTCGCGCTGTGCCCGAAGAACACCATTCTCGTGTATTCGTATTCCAAGTATTTCGGCGCGACGGGCTGGCGGCTCGGCACCATTGCGACGCATCAGGAGAATATCTTCGACGAGCAACTCGCCGCGCTGCCCGACGAGCAGAAAGCGATTCTCCACGAACGCTATGAATCGATCACGACGGAGCCTGACAAGCTCAAGTTCATCGACCGTCTGGTGGCGGACAGCCGCACCGTCGCGCTGAATCACACGGCGGGTCTGTCGACGCCGCAGCAAGTGCAGATGGTGCTGTTCTCGCTTTTCGCGCTGATGGACACGCCGGACGCGTATAAGAACGCGTTGAAGCGTCTCATCCGCAACCGCAAGCAGGCGCTATATCGTGAGCTTGGCATTCCGCTCGAAGACGACGACAAGAATCTCGTCGATTACTACACCATTCTCGATGCCGAATATATCGGCGAGCGCATGCATGGACGCGAGTATGTCGAGTGGTTGTTGAAGAATACTCAGCCATCCGAACTGCTGTTCACGCTCGCGAAGGAAGCGCGCGTCGTGTTGCTGCCGGGGCGCGGCTTTGGTACTCAGCATCCGTCGGGGCGCGTGTCGCTCGCCAACCTCAACGAGAGCGATTACATGCAGATCGGCCGCGCGATTCGCAAGATGATGAACGAGCGCCTCGCGCAGTACAAGGCGGAAACCGGCGGCAAGAAGGGCAAGTGAAGCGCGTTTGAACGAGAACGGGCCGCATGCGCGGCCCGTTTTTCATGCGTGGTTCAACGCGCGATCAGAACTTGTGACGCACGCCGATGCGGAACGCGAGCTGATTGTTTTCACCCGCGCCCGACGTGCCGAAGTAGCTCGAAGCGGAGCCGATCTGCGCCTGATTCTCGACGCCGCGATTCGCGCCCGACGCCTTCTGGTAGATCGCGAGCGCATAGACATCGGTGCGCTTGCTGAGCGCGTAATCCGCGCTTGCATCGATCTGATGCCAGTGGCCCTGGAACGCATCCGACAGGTTCATGTACGTGTACCCGAGGCCCGCCGTGAACGCCGGCGTGACCGCATACTTGCCGCCGATTTCGTACGCGTTGAACTTCGAGCTGTTGCCCGCGACCGGTTCGAAGCGCGTGTTGGTCCACAGGCCGAACACCGTCGCTGCGCCGAAGGCATAGTTCGCGCCGACGCCGAACGTGCGCAAGTCCTTGGCGCCGCCCGTCGCGATGTTCGCGATCGTCGTGCTGAACGCGGGCGTCGACGCTCCGGGGAAGCGGATGTCCGTATAGGCCGCGCCGATGCCGAACGGGCCCGCCTTGTAGTTCAGCCCGAAGCTGTATGCACGCGACGAACCCGCGACCGTCGTGGTGCCGACGGTCGTGTTCGGCGCGCCGGCGAATGCGCCCGCCTGATTCGAGAAGCCGTACATCGCGCCGAAGGTGACGCCGTAGAAGCTCGCGCTGCTGAACTTGACCGCGTTGTTGATGCGGCTCGACGTGAGCTGATCGACGTCGTTGATGTGATACGCGTAGTTGCCCGCGACGGTCTGGCCGCCGATCGAATAGGCCGAGCCGAGATAATCGGTCGAGAACGAGTATTGACGGCCGAACGTGATCGAGCCTACATCGTTCTTCGAAATGCCGACATACGCCTGACGGCCGAATTCCGCGCCGCCCTGACCGAGCGCGCCGGTGCCGCTGTTGAAGCCGTTCTCCAGCACGAAGATCGCCTTCAGGCCGCCGCCCAGATCTTCCGCGCCGCGCAGGCCCCAGCGGCTGGCCTGGGCCACGCCGTCGTCGTACTTGAACAGATGATCGCTGCCGGTGCGCGTCGCGCTGTTGTTGACGTAGCTGACACCGGCGTCGATGATGCCGTACAGCGTCACGCTGCTCTGAGCATGAGCGGACGTCGCGATGCAGGCGAATGCGGCGAGCGCGGCGGCTGCCAAAAGATTCTTCTTCAAAACAAGCTCCGTGAGTTGGTTCGCGGTGGGTAGTCGCGCTGCGCAATGCTGCGATAGGTACGAGAGCGGCGGCAGTGACGAAACAGCGCGCGTCGGCGGCGGGTCGCGCTCTGAATGGCGCGTGGCGGCGACGGGCGCAAATGTAGCGGCCGTTGAAGAAAGACATGTGACAGCGCCGCCGGCGGCGTCGGCTGTATCGCGCGTGCAACGGGGCTGGCAAAGCGCACTCGACTGTGTGCACGCGCGCGCGGGTATGCTGGCGGTTCGATCACCGCGAGCGAGATCATGGACGAAAAAGGTATCCGCGAACTGGAAGAGCAGCTCAGGCAGGCGATGTTGTCGTCGGACGTGAAGGCGCTCGATGCGCTATTGGCCGATGACCTCAGCTTCGTCGACGCAACCGGCAAGGTGTGGACCAAGGCCGATGACCTGAACGGCCATCGCTATGGCATGCAGCGCATCGACAGGCTCGATGTGGAGGAGCAGAGCATTCGCGTGTATGGCGCGTTCGCGGTGACGGTGACGCGCGTGGCGCTGTCCGGCACCTTCGCCGGTGCGCCGTTCGCGGGCAGCCTGCGCTACACGCGAACGTGGGGCGAGACCGCCGGCGGCTGGCGTGTCGCCGCCGCGCAGTGCGGTCTCGTGGGCTTCTGACGCCGCGTTACGCGGACAGCAGCGAGCCCGTGCGATAAGCCTTCGCCCCCGCAATGCGCGCGACTTCCAGCCCCGCCGACGCGAAACGCATGATCTGCCGGGCATACATCACGCCGGACGTCGTGCACTTGAGCGTGGTGACGGTGTCGGTGATCGGATCGATGACATCGGCGATGGCTTCGCCCGCATCGACGTATGCGCCCACTTGCGCGCGAAACACGAGCACGCCGGACACGGGCGCGACGATCGGCTCGGCGCCCGCAAGCGGCGTCGCCGGGTACGCGAGCGGCGGCGGCTCGACGGCGGGCGCATCGATCACGCCGCGGTGGATCATGTAGTTGACGATAGCCTGCGCGTCCTTGTCGCCGAGTTCATGCGATACGTCGTGCTGGCTGCGCAGTTCGACCGTCACCGAAATGCCGCCGTTCGGGATCGGGAAGCGTTCGCCGTAACGCGCACGCAGGTCCGACCAGCAGAAGCTGTGGATTTCGTCGAACGGATTGCCGACCGAGTTCAGCGCAAGCAGCGACGCCTTCGCATCGAGATAGCGCGCGAGCGGCTCCACTTCGTCCCAGATGTCCGGGTTGGTGTACAGATGCAGCGCGGCGTCGAGGTCGCAGTGCAGATCGAGCACGACATCGGCGTCATACGAGAGCTTCTGCAGCGCGAGGCGTTGCGATTCCAGCTCGGTGCGCGGCGTTTGCTCGTCGAGCGCTTCCTTCATCGCGGCGCGCACGGCGAGGCGGTTCGCGTCGGCGTCGTTCGACAGGCGCGCTTCGATGCGCGGGGCGATCAGCGCGGCGAGATCATGGAAATTGCGGTTGAAGTTGTGGCCGCTATTGCTCTCGAAGCGGCCGAGCAGATTGCCGTGCAAAAACTGGCTCAGGCCGATCGGATTCGGCACCGGCACGATCACCACTTCGCCGCGCAGCTTGCCGGCGGCTTCGAGTGCGGCAAGCTGGCGGCGCAGCTTCCACGCGACCAGCATGCCCGGCAGTTCATCCGCATGCAGCGACGACTGGATATAGATTTTTTGTCCGCCGCCCGGGCCGTAATGAAAACTCGTGATGCTGCGGGAGGTGCCGAGCGTCGGCGAGATCAGTTGATGAGTTCTAGTCTGCATAGTGTTCGCGCGCACGCGAGTGCGCGAGGTCTTGCCTCTGTGGGTTGCTGAACCGGACGAATCCCGCGCCGAGGTGTCTCTGTCCGCCGGCGCTGCTTCAGACGTTCGATCTTAGCCGAAATCGGCAGCGCGGGAGGCGCGCGCTCGTGCCGCGTGCGCCGGCTTACAAAACGAAACGGGCTCCGCGCAGTGAAGCGCGGAGCCCGTCGACAAGCTGTGTAAGAAGCGATTAGCCGCCGTACACGTCGAAGTCGAAGTACTTCTTCTCGATCTTCTTGTACGTGCCGTCCTTGATGATGTCGGCGATGGCCTTGTCGATCTTCGCCTTCAGGTCGGTGTCTTCCTTGCGCAGACCGATGCCCGCGCCATTGCCGAGGATCTTCGCATCGACGAGATCCTTGCCCGCGAAGTCATAGCCCGCGCCGCGCGGCGTCTTCAGGAAGCCGAGCTCGGCCTGCACCGCGTCTTGCAATGCGGCATCCAGGCGGCCCGAGGTCAGGTCGGCGTAGACCTGATCCTGGTTCTGATACGGCGTGACGGTCACGCCCTTCGGCGCCCAGTAGGTCTTCGCATAGGTTTCCTGGATGGTGCCCTGTTCGACGCCCACGTTCTTGCCCTTCAGGCTTTCAGCCGTCGGCAGGATGTTGCTGCCTTTCTTCGCGACGAGGCGCGTCGGGGTGTTGAACAGCTTGCTCGAGAAGGCGATCTGCTCGGCGCGTTGCGGGGTCATCGACATCGACGAGAGGACGCCGTCGAACTTCTTCGCCTTCAGCGCTGGGATCATGCCGTCGAAGTCGTTCTCGACCCATACGCACTTCGCCTTCAGGCGCGCACAGATTTCATTGCCGAGATCGATGTCGAAACCGACCAGCTTGCCATCTGAACCCTTCGATTCAAACGGGGGATAGCTTGCGTCGACGCCGAAGCGGATCGTCGAATAGTCCTTGGCGTGCGCCGTGACGGCGGTGAACGACGTGGCGGCGAGAAGGGACATCGACAAGGCGGCAAGCAGTTTCTTCACTTGTTAACTCCAAAGGATGGTCGGTTCAGCCCGAAAGGTCTCATTCCGGGTGCGGCCGGCGCCGGTGCGGATCGGTCTTGATCGCTCGGGAGCGCCGGACGGCGGGCATTCGGCGGATCGTGTCCGCGCAGAATCGGCAGAAGGTTACCAAGCCAAAATAGTACGGGACCTAGTGAAAGCACCGATAGCGGTGCTTTAGAACATTTCTTCGCTTAAACACAAGTGTTTCGTTCCTAAATTTTGCGCCGATCTTCAGCGGGTGACGGGTCCGAGACGCACGCTTTCGCTGATATGGAGCACGAGATCGTTCGTTATCGTTGCGTATCAGCAATTAACCAGACGGTTAGAATGCGCCTCTGCGTTTCGCGCGCAAGAGGCCGAGAACTTGCGCGAGGCGCCCGATGCTGCGGAAAGCAGCGCCATGCGACATTCACTTTGCACGGACCAGGACGATGCGCGACAGCTCGCGCTCGCCGCCAGGAGACGACACCGATGACGCAAACGACCGCGGCCGCCGCACGCCGCGCAACCGCCGATGCCGCCACGCCCGCGCTTTCCGCCGGGCTGATTTCAGCGCGACTCGACCGCCTGCCCGCGACGCGCAGCATATGGAAGCTCATCGGCATGCTGAGTCTCGGCTTCTTTTTCGAGCTATACGACCTGCTCTATTCAGGTTACGTCGCGCCGGGCCTCGTGAGAAGCGGCATCCTGACGCCCGCGACCCCCGGCTTCTTCGGCATGACGGGCGTGGCGAGCTTTATCGCATCGCTGTTTGCGGGGCTGTTCATCGGCACCGTCGCATGCGGGTTCCTCGCCGACCGATTCGGCCGGCGCGCGATCTTCACGTGGTCGCTGCTCTGGTACACCGCTGCGAATCTCGTGATGGCGTTCCAGGACACCGCCACGGGCCTCAATTTCTGGCGCTTCGTGGCGGGCATCGGCATCGGCGTGGAACTGGTGACGATCGGCACGTACATCTCCGAACTCGCGCCGAAGCACATCCGCGGGCGCGCGTTCGCGTGCGAGCAGGCGATCGGCTTCATGGCGGTGCCGGTGGTCGCGTTCCTCGCGTATCTGCTGGTGCCGCGTGCGCCGTTCGGCATCGACGGCTGGCGCTGGGTCGTCGTGATCGGCGCGCACGGGGCGCTCTTCGTCTGGTGGATTCGCCGCAATTTGCCGGAGAGTCCGCGCTGGCTCGCGCAAAAGGGCCGGCTCGATGAAGCCGACCGCGTGATGTCCGCGCTCGAAGCCAAAGTGCAGCGTGAGTACGGCAAGCCCTTGCCGTTGCCTGCCGCGCCCGAGCCGGTGTCGGGTGCGCGCGACGACGGCTCCTTCGCGGGCATGTGGCGGCCGCCCTACGGCAAGCGCGCCTCGATGATGATCATCTTCAACGTGTTCCAGACCGTCGGCTTTTACGGCTTTGCAAACTGGGTGCCGACGCTGCTGGTCAAGCAGGGCGTCACGGTGACGTCGAGCCTGATGTATTCGAGCATCATCGCGATTGCCGCGCCGATCGGGCCGATCATCGGTCTCGCGATTGCCGACAGGATCGAGCGCAAGACCGCGATCGTCACGATGGCCGCGGCGAATATCGTGTGCGGCCTGCTGTTCAGCCAGTCGTCGGATGCGGCGTTTCTGATCGCGATGGGCGTGGGCCTCACGCTGTCGGCGAACATCATGTCCTACAGTTTTCACGCGTACCAGGCCGAGTTGTTCCCGACGAGCATCCGGGCGCGCGCCGTCGGCTTCGTCTATTCGTGGAGCCGGTTTTCGGCGATCTTCACGTCGTTCATCATCGCAGGCGTCTTGAAGGGCTTCGGCACGACCGGCGTGTTCGTGCTGATCGCGGGCGCGATGATGATCGTGATGGCGGCGATCGGCCTGATGGGACCGCGTACGCGCGACATCGCGCTGGAGAAGATTTCGCATTGACGGCAGGGCGTGTGTTTGCTGCGTTGGAGCGTCCTGTGTGCCAGAATTCGCAGGTCGTTCCCAATTGCCGGCTACTATTCGAACATGTCCGACACGCTCACTCCAGTCGAAGCAGATCATGCGATGCGCAACTGGACCTATCGGCCGGAAGGCGCGATACCGGTCGGGTCCGAGCAGCACAAGCGCATGTTCTGCGAAATGCTGCTGACGACGCACAATCCTTATAAGCCCGCCGTCATCGACTGGCCGAAACTGGAGCCCGCTGCGCTCAGGCGTGTGACGTCGCTGCCGATCTGGGACATCGCCGTGCAGACGGAAGGGCGTGCGTCGATTCGCGTCGCGACGTATGCGGCGAGCGTCGCCGATCCGCTTCTGCGCGAGGCTTTGCAGATGAACGGCGGCGAGGAGGCGCGGCACAAGATCGTGCTGTCGAAGCTGGTGGAAGCGTATGGCATCGCGCTCGCGCCCGAGCCGCCGTATCCCGCTCCCGACGATGCCTTGCGTGCGTGGATGCTGACGGGATACAGCGAGTGCATCGACAGTTTCTTTGCGTTCGGCTTGTTCGAGGCGGCGCGCCGGTCGGGATACTTCCCGGAAGCCCTCGTTGAAACGTTCGAGCCGGTGATTCAGGAGGAAGCGCGGCACATTCTGTTCTTCGCGAACTGGGTGGCGTGGTATCGGCGCAGCTTGCCGTGGTATCGCAAGCCGGGGTTCATGCTGAAGACCGCGGGCGTGTGGCTTACGCTGATTCGCGACCGCATATCGCTTGCGCGCGGGTTCGACAAGAGCGGCGCGGCGCAGGATGCGAATTTTCCGGCGAACGTCGGGGATTCGGTGGCGGGGGATGTGTCGGTCGGGGCGCTGATCGATTTGTGTCTCGCCGAAAACGATCGGCGCATGGGCGGGTATGACGCGCGATTGCTGCGGCCGACGACCGTGCCGAGGATCGCGCGGGTGATGAGGCGGTTTGTTAGGTAGTGGGGGGCTTTCCCCGCCCCTCGAACCGCCGCGACGCATCCTCCACATCCTGCCGGAACTGCACCAGCGCGGCCAGTTCCGCATCGGCAGGCTGCAAAGCCGCCCATAGCACGTCGATGAGTTCATCCGCGGTCGTATCGATCTGAGCCTGACTCAGCCGGCGCTTGGCAAGCGTCGCATCCCACAGCACGTGTTCCATCGGCCCGAACACCAGTGAACGCAACAGCCGCAGTGGCACGTCGCCGCGCACGTGGCCCAGCGATTGTCCGCGCGCAAGCACCTCCATCAGCGGCGCGGTGTAACGGCGCTGCAATTCCGTCAGCGTGTCCGACAGATCGTGCTGCTTCGTGCGCCCCTCCGACAGCACCAGCGAGCACAGTCCCGTGCCGTTCACGAGCATCAGCCGCAAATGCGTCCTCACGATGAACGCGAACTGCTGCCGCACCGAGCCTTCGCGCGGCAAACCGCTTTCGAACGCATCGATGATTTCGTCGTACCAGTCCGCAATCACGCGCGCGCACAGTTCGCGCTTGCCGCTGAAATAGCTGAACACCGTCGCTTCCGATATGCCCGCGCGCTGCGCGATTTCAGCGGTCGTCGCCGCGTCGTAGCCTTTTTCGGCGAACACGTCGCGGCCGGCTTGCAGGATGTCGCGCACACGCTGCTGAGATTTGACACCGGCGGGCGTGCGGCGGCCAGTGGCGGTCGAATGAGTGGACATGGACGTCGCTCGGAAGCAGAAAGCGGAGTAAATGTGAGCGTAGCTCAAAAACCTATTGACGGCTAGCCAATTTGAGCGTGAAATTGGCCCAATTCTCGGTTGAGCGGCCAGTGTGAGCCTTACTCATTTATGGGCGCGCCGAAAACATTCGCATCTGGAGGAGACACCCCATGAGCACCGTACCCGGCCTCGACTTCGCGTTGGGCGAAGACATCGACATGTTGCGCGATTCGCTCGCCAACTTCGCCTCGAAGGAAATCGCGCCGCGCGCCGGCGAAATCGATCGCACCGACCAGTTCCCAATGGACCTCTGGAAAAAGTTCGGCGACCTCGGCGTGCTCGGCATGACCGTCTCCGAAGAATACGGCGGCGCGAACATGGGTTACACCGCGCATATGATCGCGATGGAAGAAATCTCGCGGGCATCGGCGTCGGTCGGGCTGTCGTATGGCGCGCATTCGAATCTGTGTGTCAACCAGATTCATCGCAACGGAACCGAAGCGCAGAAGCGCAAATATCTGCCGAAACTGGTGTCCGGCGAACACGTCGGCGCACTCGCGATGAGCGAGCCGAATGCGGGATCGGATGTCGTCAGCATGAAGCTGCGCGCCGAGGAGAAGGGTGATCACTACGTGCTCAACGGCACGAAAATGTGGATCACCAACGGCCCGGACTGCGACACGCTCGTCGTCTATGCGAAGACCAATATCGAAGCGGGCGCGAAGGGAATTACCGCGTTCATCGTCGAGAAGGGCATGAAGGGCTTCTCGGTCGCGCAGAAGCTCGACAAGCTCGGCATGCGCGGCTCGCATACCGGCGAGCTAGTGTTCGAGAACGTCGAAGTGCCGAAGGAAAACATCCTCGGCGCATTGAACGGCGGCGCGAAAGTGCTGATGAGCGGCCTCGACTACGAACGCGCCGTGCTCGCGGGCGGACCGACCGGCATCATGCTCGCGTGCATGGATGCTGTCGTGCCTTATATCCACGATCGCAAGCAGTTCGGGCAGTCGATTGGCGAGTTCCAGCTCATTCAGGGCAAGGTCGCCGACATGTACTCGACGCTGCAAGCATGCCGCGCGTATCTCTATGCGGTGGGCCGCCAGCTCGATACGATCGGCAGCGACCATGTGCGTCGCGTGCGCAAGGACTGCGCGGGCGTCATTCTCTATACCGCCGAAAAAGCCACGTGGATGGCCGGCGAAGCGATTCAAATTCTCGGCGGCAACGGTTACATCAACGAATATCCGGTCGGCCGTCTATGGCGCGATGCCAAACTTTATGAAATCGGCGCGGGCACGAGCGAAATTCGCCGCATGTTGATTGGCCGTGAATTGTTCGCCGAGACGGCTTGAGGCGCGACATGGCGATCATCGAATCGAAACTGAATCCGCGCAGCGAAGATTTCCGCACGAACGCGGCGGCGCTCGATGCGCTCGTCGCGGATCTGAAGGAGAAGGTCGCGAAGATCGCGGAAGGCGGCGGTCAAGCGGCGCGCGACAAGCATCTCTCGCGCAACAAGCTCTTGCCGCGCGATCGCATCGCGCAATTGCTCGATCCGGGCACGCCGTTCCTCGAGCTGTCGCAGCTTGCTGCATACGGCATGTATAACGACGAAGCACCGGGCGCGGGCATCATCACCGGCATCGGGCGCATTGCGGGGCAGGAGTGCGTGATCGTCTGCAACGACGCCACCGTCAAGGGCGGCACGTACTATCCGGTCACGGTGAAGAAGCATCTGCGCGCGCAGGAAATCGCCGAACAGAACCGCTTGCCATGCGTTTATCTCGTCGATTCCGGCGGCGCGAATCTGCCGAATCAGGACGATGTCTTCCCCGACCGCGATCACTTTGGCCGCATCTTCTACAACCAGGCGAACATGTCGGCGCAGGGCATCGCGCAGATCGCGGTGGTGATGGGATCGTGCACGGCGGGCGGCGCGTATGTGCCGGCCATGAGCGATGAATCGATCATCGTGAAGAATCAAGGCACGATTTTTTTGGGCGGCCCGCCGTTGGTGAAAGCCGCGACGGGCGAAGAAGTCAGCGCCGAAGACCTCGGCGGCGGCGATGTGCATACGCGCCTGTCAGGCGTCGTCGATCATCTCGCGCAGAACGACGCGCACGCGCTCGGCATCGCGCGCAGCATCGTCGGCAATCTGAATCGCGTGAAGCAGGCGCCGCTTGCATTGAAGGAGCCGCTGCCGCCGCGCTACGACCCGCAGAGCGTGTACGGCGTGATTCCCGTCGATACGCGAAAGCCCTTCGATGTGCGCGAAGTGATCGCGCGTATCGTCGACGACTCCGCTTTCGATGAATTCAAAGCCCGCTACGGCACCACGCTCGTTTGCGGCTTCGCGCATATCTGGGGGCATCCGGTCGGCATCGTCGCGAACAACGGCATCTTGTTCAGCGAGTCGGCGTTGAAGGGCGCGCACTTCATCGAACTCTGCGCGCAACGCAAGATCCCGCTCGTGTTTTTGCAGAACATCACGGGCTTCATGGTGGGCCGCAAATACGAGAACGAAGGCATCGCGCGCAACGGCGCGAAGATGGTCACCGCGGTGGCGACGGCCAAGGTGCCGAAGTTCACGGTCATCATCGGCGGGTCGTTCGGCGCGGGCAATTACGGCATGTGCGGCCGCGCGTATTCGCCGCGCTTTCTGTGGATGTGGCCCAACGCGCGCATCTCGGTGATGGGCGGCGAACAGGCCGCGTCCGTGCTCGCCACGGTGCGGCGCGATGGCATCGAGAAGAAAGGCGGCACGTGGTCGAAGGAAGACGAGGAAGCGTTCAAGGCGCCGATCCGCGACCAGTACGAGGTACAGGGGCATCCCTACTATGCAAGCGCGCGCCTGTGGGACGACGGCGTGATCGATCCCGCGCAAACACGCGATGTCTTGGGCCTCGGACTGGCAGCGACGATGAACGCGCCTATCGAGGAAACACGCTTCGGCGTCTTCAGGATGTAAGGCCATGTTCAACAAAATACTCATAGCGAACCGCGGCGAAATCGCATGCCGCGTGGCGGCGACCGCCAAACGCCTGAACGTCGGAAGCGTCGCCGTGTATTCGGACGCGGATGCGAAGTCGAAGCATGTCGATGTCTGCGACGAGGCGGTGCATGTCGGCGGATCGGCGGCGTCGGAAAGTTATCTGCGTATAGAACGCATCGTCGAGGCGGCGAAGAAGACTGGCGCGCAAGCCGTTCACCCCGGATACGGATTTCTATCGGAGAACGAAGCATTCGCCAACGCATGTGAAGAGGCGGGGCTCGTCTTTATCGGGCCGCCCGTCGAAGCGATCCGCGCAATGGGTTCCAAGGCGGCGGCGAAGGCGCTGATGCAATCTGCATCGGTGCCGCTCGTGCCCGGCTATCACGGCGACGATCAGTCTCCCGACCTGCTTCAACGCGAAGCGGACGCGATCGGCTATCCGGTGCTTTTGAAGGCGAGCGCGGGCGGCGGCGGAAAGGGCATGCGCGTCGTGGAAAAGAGCGAGGACTTCGCACAGGCGCTGGCGTCATGCAAGCGCGAGGCGGCGTCGAGCTTCGGCAATGATCGCGTGTTGATCGAGAAGTATTTGCTGCGGCCGAGGCACGTCGAAGTGCAGGTGTTCGCGGACAAGCACGGTAACGCGGTCAATCTGTTCGATCGCGATTGCTCCGTGCAGCGCCGCCATCAGAAGGTGCTCGAAGAAGCGCCTGCACCGGGTCTTAGCGATGAAACGCGCCGCGCGATGGGCGAAGCCGCCGTTGCCGCCGCGCGTGCGGTGGATTACGTCGGCGCGGGTACGGTCGAGTTCATCATGACGCAGGACGGCCAGTTCTACTTCATGGAGATGAACACGCGCCTGCAGGTCGAGCATCCGGTGACGGAAATGGTCACCGGGCTGGATCTGGTCGAATGGCAATTGCGCGTTGCGGCGGGCGAGCCTTTGCCTTTGCAGCAGCACGAATTGCGTGTGGACGGCCACGCGATCGAAGCACGTGTGTACGCCGAGAACCCATCGCGGGGGTTTTTGCCATCGACGGGCACGCTCAAGCATTTGGCGTTGCCGCATGCAGTCGAATTCACGATCGAGGGTGACGTACGCATCGATAGCGGCGTGCGCGAAGGCGATGCGATCACGCCGTTCTACGATCCGATGATCGCGAAGCTGATCGTGCACGGACGCGATCGCCGCGATGCGCTCGCTCGCATGGCGCGCGCGCTCGCGCAATGCGAGATCGTCGGACTGCATACCAACGTGGAGTTCCTGCAGCGCATCGTTAAAAGCGAGCCGTTCTCGCAAGCCGATCTCGACACGGGCCTGATCGAGCGTCATCACGATGCGCTCTTCGCGCCTTCATCGGTATCGCGCGAGAAGGCGCTGGCGCTTGCATGCGCGGCCTTGCTCACACGCGAGGGTGGCGAGGCGCATGGCCGTTCGCCGTGGGATGCGCTTTCGCACTGGCGCATGTCGGGCGGTTACAGCCAGGATTTGCACTGGCGTGCGCTCGACGCCGATAAGCCATTGAAGGCCGTCTTCACGAAGAACGGCGAGAAGCGTCTGCAACTGGACGCGCAAAGCGCGCGCTTCGACTGGTCGCATCGCGGGGAAACGGCCTTCAGCGTTCAACTCGACGATGCGCTCGTCAAAGGCCACGTCTTCACCGACGGCGATGTCTTTCACGTGTTTTTGGAAGGCGCCGCATTCGCGTTCGAATGGCAGAACCTGATGGCTCATGCGGGCGACGCCGAACACGAAGGGCGCCTGACCGCGCCGATGCCCGGCAAGGTCATCGCGGTGCTGGTGCAGCCGGGCGCATCGGTGGAAAAGGGCGCGCCGCTGATCGTGATGGAAGCGATGAAGATGGAGCATACGATCGTCGCGCCGGCCACGGGCAGGATCGGCGAAATTCTCTTCGACGTCGGCGATCAGGTCACCGACGGATCGCAATTGCTCGTGCTCGAAACGGAAGGCGGTTAGCGCTTCTTCTTCGGCGCGGGACCGAGCAGCGTGTCCGCACTTTCGGCGCGAACGAGAATCTCGACGCGCCGATTCGCCGCGCGTCCTTGCGGCGTGTCGTTGCTGGCGATGGGCCGCACATAGGCCATGCCCTTCGTCGTCAGGCGCTCGGCCGGCACGCCGCGCGCAATCAACGCGCGCGCGACCGCTTCGGCGCGCGCCTCCGACAAGGCCTGGTTATAGGCGAGCGGGCCGTCGTTGTCCGTATGGCCTTCGATCAGCACTGGCCGCATGCTGCGTTTCAATACCGTCGCGGCGCGGTCCAGCGCGGGCAGGCTGCCTTTGCGAATGCTCGCGTCGTCGCTTTCAAAGAGCGCGACCTCGGGCAGGCGCATCTCCACGCCGCCTTTGACCGTCTGCATCGTGATGCCGTATTGCGCGTTCAGCGTCTCTTCGTCCGACCGGTTGAGTTTCGTCGAACAGCCTGCCAGCAGTACGATCGACGTGCATGCTCCAATTGCCACCATGCCTTTGCCCAACATTCGAGGATTCCTTGCGTTGATGCCCGACTCGCGATTATAGGGACGACCAACCGTCCCGTTGTAAAGAACAGTGCAACGATGGCGAGTGCGAAGTGGAATGAATCGTGCGCTTACAATGCAGGCGGCTCTAACGCTTCGCTTTCAGTCGATTCCCTCAGAGGCTCCCTTTCATGGCGATTCCATCGCGCAACGAGGCCGCAACCGACGCGACCGATCGCTCCCGCAAGCTTCAGCGCGCGGCATCGGCGGCGCTTTATACGGTCCTCGTGCTCATCGCGCTGTACACGGCGCGCACGTTCATCCCGGCGGTCGTGTGGGCCGTGGTGATCGCCATCGCGCTGTGGCCCGCGTTTGGCTGGCTCGAGCGCCGGCCTGTCTTCAGGCAGCGGCATACGCTGCTCGCCGTCCTGCTCACGCTTGCAATTGGCTTGCTATTCGTCGTGCCGTTTGGCGTCGTCGCGGCCCAGACGCTCGATGAAGCGCACGACGCCATGCGCTGGTTTCACGACGTGCTGAGAACCGGCATCCCGGTGCCCGCGTTCATCGATCATCTGCCGATGGGTTCGCAACAGGCCGCGCGCTGGTGGCACGACAATCTCGCGACGCCGCTCGAATCGTCGCCCGCGGTGAAGGGCCTGCATGGAGGCACGTTCGTCGCGATGACGCGGCACTTCGGCGGGCGCGTCGTGCACGGCTTCGTCACCTTCGGCTTCATGCTGATGACGCTTTTCTTTATCTTTCAGGCGGGCGCGAAGCTCGGCCGGCAGATGCTTGCGGGATCGAGCCGCGCGTTCGGCGCGGATGGCGCGGCGCTGCTGCAGCGCATGGCCGATGCCGTGCGCAGCACCGTCGTGGGGCTGGTGGTCGTAGGACTGGGGGAGGGCGCGCTGCTCGGCATCGCCTATGCAGTGACCGGCGTGCCGCACGCGACGCTGCTCGGCATGCTGACGGCCGTCGCGGCGATGCTGCCGTTCTGCGCGCCGATCGTCTTTCTCGGCTCCGCGCTATGGCTGCTCGCGAACGGCTCGATGGCGGCGGCCGTGGGCGTCGCGATTTTCGGATTGGTCGTGGCGTTCGTGGCCGAGCACTTCGTGCGGCCGGCGCTGATCGGCGGCTCGACGCGCCTGCCGTTTTTGCTCGTGCTGTTCGGGATTCTGGGCGGCGCGGAGACGTTCGGGCTGATCGGGCTTTTCATCGGCCCGGCGCTGATGACGATACTCGTCGTGTTGTGGACCGACTGGGTGCGCGCTTGATCGCGCTTTAGTTCGCGCTCGACGCGTTGCCGCGTTCCTGCACGCACACCCACGGCGATACCACGACCGCCCACAACTCCGGGTCGCGCGCCGCGAGATCGGCGGCGGTATCCGCCTGTACGCGTTCGATGAGACCGGCGGACAGCCATTGCGTGACCTGCTTCGTGTCGTCGCTGGCGACGGCTTCCGCTACGCTCACCAGATCGAGATCGCCCTTTACCCAGATCAGCACGCCCTTCGCGAAGAAACGCTCGAGTTCGGACCAGCCGATCTGCGCGGTTTCGGCAAGGAGCTTGACATAGAGCGGGCTGGGATTGACGGCGTCGGTCATAACGGGATTGCGATAAAAACGAAAGGCGTCCGACACTATAGCGCAGTGCCGGACGCCTACGTTCATCGCGATTAGGCGATCAGGCTCAGAGATCGAAGAACACGGTCTCGTTCGGCCCGCGCAGATGAATGTCGAAGCGATACACCGTCGCGCCGGTATGCGCCTCTCGTTTTGCGATCAGCGTGTCGCGGCGTTCGGCGGGCACGCTTTGCAGCACGGTGTCCTTCGCGTTGGCTTCGGTTTCGTCGTCGAAATAAAGGCGCGTGTAGGCGTGCAGCAGCATGCCGCGCATCAGCACGATGATGTCCAGATGCGGCGCGGAATCTTCATCGGTCTTGCCGGGCTTCACCGTATCGACGACGAAGCGCAGCTTCGGATCGGTGCCGGTGCCCACGCGCGCAAAGCCGCGAAATCCCGTCTCGCGTGCTTCTTCGGGACTCTGCACGTAGCGGCCGCTCGCGTCCGCCTGCATGACTTCGATCAGCGCGTCGCCGACCGGCTTGCCTTCCGCGTCGTACACATTGCCGACGATGGAAATGTGCTCGCCCGGCACTTCGCGATCCGCCGCGGATGCCGTGAACAGGCTTTTCAGATCAAAGTTGTACTGCTCCGGCACGAGGCCGTAGGCGAAGTACGGGCCGACGGTCTGCGAGGGCGTTTGCTTGAGGGTCGTCATGTCTTCACTCCGTCGGGGTCTGGTCCGGGCCGCGCAGCACGATGTCGAATTCGTAGCCGAGCGCGTAGTTTTCCTGCGTCGTATCGATCGAGAAACGCGACACGAGCCGCTGGCGCGCGTGCTCGGGAATGCCCTGATAGATCGGATCGAGTTCGAGCAGCGGATCGCCGGGGAAGTACATTTGCGTCACGAGACGCGAGCCGAAATACTCGCCAAACAGCGAGAAGTGGATATGGTTCGGACGCCACGCGTTCGGATGATTGCCCCACGGATACGCGCCCGGCTTGATCGTCATGAAGCGATAGCGGCCTTCGTTGTCCGTCAGGCAGCGGCCCGCGCCGAGGAAGTTCGGATCGAGCGGCGCGTCGTGCTGGTCGGCCTTGTGGACGTAGCGCCCGGCGGCGTTCGCCTGCCAGACTTCCACGAGCGTATTGCGCACTGGACGTCCGCCCTCGTCGAGCACGCGGCCCGTCACGATGATGCGCTCGCCGAGCGGCTCGCCGTTCTTCGCGGCATTGCGCGTAAGGTCGTTGTCGAGTGCGCCGAGGTCGTCCGCGCCGTAGACCGGCACGCGGCGATTGCGCAGGTTCTCCTTCAGCGAGATCAGCGGCAGCGACGGGCTGCGCGAAACCGACGACCGGTAGCCCGGCGACAGATACGGCGGGTGCGAGGCCCAGTCGCGCGGCGTGAGGATGGGGGACGTCATGTCACTGTCTCCTGATGTTGTGACGTGAATAGGATATTTCTGGCGGCTACTTTATCGAACGCATCGAGTTATGGAAAATGATGTTTTGTGCGTCAATACATAACGGCTCGTCATGGATACCGACTTCACGAATACGCGCGTCAAGTTCCGTCACCTGCAGTGCTTTCTCGCGGTCACGCAGCTCGGCAGCGTGCAACGCGCGGCGGATAGCCTGTCGATCACGCAGCCGGCGGTATCGAAGACGATCGGCGAGCTCGAATCCATTCTAGGCGTGCGCCTGTTCGAGCGTGGGCGGCGCGGCGCGGTTCCGACGCGCGAAGGGCGGCTCTTCGCGCCGCATGCGAGCGCGTGCGTGGCGTCGCTGCGCGAAGGCGTCGACATGTTGCTGCGGGAGCGCGGCGACATGCCGGGCGCAGTATCCATCGGCGTGCTGCCGACCGTCGCCAATGCGCTGCTGCCGCCCGCGTTCGCTGCGTTTCGGCAGCAGTGGCCCGCCATTTCGCTGAGCGTCGCGACCGATTCGAACGCGTCGTTGCTGGAAAAGCTCAAGGCGGGCGACGTCGATCTGGTCGTCGGGCGGCTGTCCGAGCCGGAGGCGATGCACGGGCTTTCTTTCGAGCAGATTTACCGCGAGCCGCTCGCGGTCGTCGTGCGCCGCGACCATCCGCTCGCGTTCGAAACGCCGCTCACGCCCGCGCTGCTCGCGCGCTTCGCCATCGTCGTGCCGCCGTTCGGCACGCTGATCCGACAGTCCGCCGAAAGCGTGCTGACCGCGTTCGGCGCGCATGCGCTGTCGGCGCTGGTCGAAACGTTGTCGGTATCGCTCGGGCGCTCGCTTGCGCTTCATAACGACGCCGTCTGGTTCGTGCCCGCCGGCGCTGTCGAGCACGATATCGCGCTCGGGCTGCTGACCGCGCTGCCGATGCCCTTCGCCGGCACCGACGAGCCCATCGGCCTGATCCGGCGCAACGACGCGGCGCGCACGCCCGTCGAGGAATCGCTCGTCGATGCGATTCGCGAAGCGGGCCGCTCCCGTGCGGCGACGAAGTAGACACCCCGCACGCGCAATTGACCGACGCCCACGGGCGGCCCGCGGCTTGCTCAAGCAGCATTTACCGCGCACGTTTGGCGCGAACACAATACTATGACGAAAGACAGCGAAAGGACGCGATCGGCAACGAAAGGAGCCGTTGGCGGTCACACCGCACGTTGCCGCCGTATTTGCCCGCTCCCAACCGCGCCCGCCCCGCCTGCATGATGAAGACCGTACTCCTCGTCGACGACGACCCCGCCACCATCGAAGCTTGGTCCCTCTGCATGCAAGGCGAGGATTGCATCGTCCTGAGCGCGGCGGACGGCAACGGAGCGTTGTCGATACTGGGCGAGCAGCGGGTGGATATCGTCGTGTCGGACTGGGTGATGCCGGGGCTAGGGGGCGCGCTTCTTTGCCAGACGATGAAAAACGACGCGGCCCTCGCGCACATTCCTTTTTTGATGATCTCGGGGCATCCGAATCCGCCCGCGTTCGTCAGCTACGACGGTTATCTGCGCAAGCCGGTGGACTTCGAAACGCTGGTCGCGGCGGTCAACCGGCTGTGCGCGGCCAAGAAGCGGCCGTTGTACTGACGCGTAGCGTCAGCGCAATTCGGCAAGCGCGTCGTCCATCTGCGCCTGCGCAAGCCAGTTCAATTCCTGCGGGACATCGCATTCGAGCGGCAGCGGCGGCGTGACGATCACGCGGATATGCCCGCCGTGGTCCGGCCAGCCCTTCGCGGGCCATACCTTCCCCGCATCATGGACGACAGGCACCACCGGCACTTTCGTCGCGCAGGCGAGCCGCACGCCGCCCGACGCGAGCTTGAGCGGCGCGTCGTGGGCGACGCGCGTGCCTTCGGGAAAGATGACGACGGCATCGCCCTTCTTGAGCCGCGCTGCGCATTCGCGCGTGACGGCCTGATGCGCCTGGCGGATCGAGCCGCGATCCAGATGCACCATGTCGAGCCCGCGCAGCACCCAGCCGAAGAACGGGATGTTCATCAATTCGCGCTTGAACACGAAGCTGATGCGGCGCGGAAACAGCGCCATGAACGCGAGCGTCTCCCACGTCGATTCGTGGCGGCTCAGAATGATGAACGGCCCGTCCGGCAGATGCTCCAGCCCTTCGACCGAGGTTGTCACGCCGGCGATGACGCGCATCATCGCGACCATCGCGCGGCACCAGAGCTTCGCGAGCCAGTAACGGCCATTGCGGCCGACGAACGGAAAGAGCGGCAGGATCAGGATCGACCAGACCGTGCCGCTGCCGAGCAGGTAGGTGGCGAACAGCCACTTGACGAGTGTGCGGCGCATCGGGCTTGGCGGAATATGAGTCAAGGATGAGTGGCGGGCAAGCCGCAAGCATAGCGTATCGCTCTTTCGGGAGCTTTCATGCGCCGGCCACCGGGCGATGCAACAATGGCGGCGAGCGATATTCAAGGAGAACACGCGCGATGGACCAACAGCCGGTGACATTCGACGAAGGCATGCTCGACGTAGGCGATGGACACTCGATCTACTGGCGCGCGCAAGGCCCGCGCGACGCGCCCGCGATGCTGGTCGTGCACGGCGGCCCCGGCGGCGCGATGAACGTGAAGTGGGCCGAAGCGCTCGAGCCCGAAGCGTGGCGCGTCGTTTTCTTCGATCAGCGCGGCTGCGGCAAATCGAAGCCTTTCGGCAGGCTCGAGCACAACGGCATCGACGCGCTCGTCGGCGACATGGAAAAGCTGCGCGTCGCGCTCGACATCGAACGATGGGCGATCTTCGGCGGCTCGTGGGGCACGACGCTCGGGCTCGCGTACGGCGTTGCGCATCCGGAGCGATGCACCGGCTTTCTGCTTCGCGGCGTGTTCCTCGCGCGCCGCGAGGATATCGACTGGTTCCTGTGGGACGTGCGCCGCGTGTTTCCGGAGGCGCATCGCGCGTTTCTCGATGCAATCGAGGCGGCGTGCGGCAAGCGCCCGGCGAGCGGGCAGGACATCCTGACGATGACCGAAGCGCCGCTCGCGCGTTTCGACGAAGCCGGCGCGACGCTCGCGCGCGCGTGGACGCTGTACGAGACGACGCTTTCCGTGGTCAACAAGCCGGCGACAGAACCCGCCGACCAGGACAAGCGCCCGAGCGCCGAGGCGAACGCCGCCGCCGTCTCGATGGCGCTGCTCGAGCGTCACTACATGGCGAACGAATTGCCGCCGGCGCCCCTGTTGCCGGGCGTCGCGCGCATCGCGCATCTGCCGTGCCGCCTCGTGCATGGCCGCTTCGACATGGTCTGCACGGCGGATCAGGCCGTGGAACTGGCCGCGCACTGGCCGGGCGCGGAACTGGCCGTCGTCAGCGGGGCGGGGCACTGGACCTTCGAGCCGGGCAATCTGGCGGCGCTGCGGGCCGGCGCGCAGGCGCTGTCCGGCCTGATCGCGAAGGCGTGACGCGGCAGCCAGCTTAGAGCAGCAGCGCGCTCAGGGCAGCAGCGTCGGCGCGGCGTCCGAAAGACGCCGCCAGTCGAGATCGGCGCCGACGACGATCGTGTGACCGCCGCGCTGCGTCGCGATGGTGAGCGTCACGCACAGCGACGTGCCCGTCACCGACAGATACGGCGCGCTCGTGATGATCTGTTGGGGCCGCGCGCAGGCATCGACGAAATAGCCGCGATTGTCCCAGCGGCCGGTCGATGCATCCGCGATCGGCGCGAAGCGTTCGCTGCGCCGCCGCTCGCCCGCGCCCCGCAGCGTCGGATTGAACTGGCGACCGGCTTCATCGAGGAAAAAGCAGCTTACGGTGGCCGGCAGCGCGAGTATTTCCGCGCAGGACGCCTCCATGCTTGCCCCGCCCGCAATCCGTCTTGCGGCCTGTGAAAGATTCGCGCGATACGGCATCAGCAGCAAATCCGCAGCCAGGCGTTCGTTGCGGCGCGCCTGCGCGAGGAGGTCGAACGCGTCTTCGAAGAGTGGCGTGGCCGTGCCATGCGGGGCGAGACCCTCGCACGGTTTGCCGAACAGAAAGCCCTGCACGAAATCGACGTTGGCGCGCGCCGCGAGCAGCAGGTCGTCGCTCGTCTCGATGCCTTCCGCGACCACGAACATGCCCGACTGATGCAAGAGTTCGACGAGCTTCGGCATCAGCGCATCGCGCAGATGAGCGTGCTTCTGGGCGCTCTGCGCGCGCACCAGACTGCGGTCGAGCTTGACGATGTCAGGCCGCAGCGTCAGCAAGCGGTCGATGTTGGAATGCCCCGCGCCGAAATCGTCGACGGCGACGAGAAAGCCCTGCGCGCGGAAAGATCGCGTCGCGCTGGCGATGCGCTCCACGTCCGTGCCGCCCGACTCCAGCACTTCGATCACGAGCTGCTCGGGCGCAACGCCGGCGTCGCGGGTGAGCGCCGCCAGTTCCCTTGCGTAGCCGGCGTGGGTGAACGTGGCCGGGTTCATGTTGACGAACAGCCAGTGCGCGGCAGGCAGGCGCGTCGCCGCATTGCGCAGGTGCGTCAGATGGCTCATGCGGTCGAGTTCGCTGAGCGTGCCGGCGACGATCGCGCGCGCGAACAGATCGAACGGGCCGATCAGCGGGCCGTCGCGCATGCCGACGGGCCGGCCGCGCAAGAGCGCCTCGTAGCCGATTGCGCGCTGGTGGGGAAGGCTGTAGATCGGCTGGAGATGCGTCGAAAGCGCGATCCCGTCGACGATTCCGTCGCCCGGCATCAGCACGTGCGCATCCGCTGGCGCTGCACACGGCGGGCGGGCGCGGGCCGAAGAAAGCAAGGGACAGCACACGGATCGATGAACGGCAGCACGGCAGTGACGCGGGCATGAGAGGGCGATGATCCCGTTATCGGCCTGTGGCGGGCGAACTTGAGCGGGTTAGGCGGTGCGCATCGTGCATCCTATTATTAGGTTGCGGTGATACGATCGCGCTGCACCCTGAGCCGCGCGTGGCTCGTCGAATCTGCGTTGAACTTCAAGAGAGACATCGATGGCGCAACAGAAAACCAATCCCAAACTCGAGCAGGCGCTGACGCGCGGCGACCTCGCGATCCGTCAGGCCAACTCGGGCCGCGCCACCGCGGTGCTACGGGCGCTCGGCAAGATGATCGTCGAGGCATCGTCGACGATCGGCGTCGAAGCGCACGTCGTGATCCACGACGGCGACAAGATCTACGATCCGGCAGACGGCGTATGGCCGCAGCAACTGCTGATCTCGCTCGACGGGCCGGTGGAAGACAACGACCCGGACGAGATCCGCACGGTCACGCTGCTCGCCGACACGCCCGGCACGGTCTTTCGCTGCGAGTGGCAGCGCGCGGACGGCAACCTCGGGCGGCAGGAAGGCCGGCCGCTCGCGATGGTCGCGTTCATCACCGACGTCGACATTCCCTGGCTCGACGAGGAAGACTGAAATCGCCCGTTGTGACGGTGCACGGTCGTACTAGTCGACTGCCATTTCTCAACAACTTAATCGAAAAGTGTGCGGCTGCGCACCTTTCGGACGCCCCAGCGCAATCTCCAGATTTATCTTTTGTGCGGGAACCGGTAGGATGCCCTAAGGCACCGACGGTTACGGTCGTCCACGACGCAACCGTGTCAGGCATGCAGCACCAAAGCGAATAGCAAAAGCAAATAAGCCGAAAGCAGCGATGACGGGGCACCTCGCCCATCGCTGCCGTCCTGCGCTGGTGCAACGTGATGCGCGGCGTGAACGGGGGTTGTCCAGGTATGGCGTCGGTGATTCCAGCTTCCTTATCGAGATTCAGGCAGTCCGGCTCGTGGATCGACGACGCCCTGTACGCGGTTGCCGTGTACGCCGTGCCGGTGCTGATCGCGCTGGGCACGCTGGCCACGCTCTATTTCCTGCCGCGCCAATACGACTCGCGCGGCGCCGTCCCGCTGCCGTTGCGCGTGATCGTCGATCGCAGCGGCCTGCTGCGTCCCGCCGACGCGCTTCAGGCATTGCGCGACGCGCCCGCCGTTTCGAGCTACAGCACCCGTCTCTCCGAAAAGCCCGTCTGGTTCGCTTTCACCGCGCCTCGCATGGGTGGCGATCTGTCGACCGCGATCGAATTACCGTCGCGTCACGCGCAAACGGTTGCGTGCTGGGATGCAGCGACGCTGAAGCCGATCGGCATCGCCGACCGCGACGGCGCGAGCGGCGCGATGCATCCGGTGAAGGCCGGTTTCTTCGTCCAGGCGGGACACCTCTCTGCGCCGCTCACCATGCTGTGCCGCGGCACGTACTCCGGTCCGGCGCAGGTCAGCGTGCTGGCGTGGGACGGGCAGGCATTGCGCCGGTCGGCGCTCGACTTCCAGGAAAGCTCCGGCCTGATCGCCGGCGGCTTGCTGACGCTCGCGGTTTTCGTCTTCGTCACGGCGATGATCAACCGCGAGTGGACTTACGTGATCTTCGCCGCGTGGCTCGTCGGCAATCTGCGCCTGTGCGCGAACGCGATGGGCTGGGACACGCAATGGCTCGGCCGCGTGCTGCCGGCGGAGTTCGTGCCGGCGATGCGGCAGATCACGTTCGCCGCGTATTACATTCTGACCGTCGCGCTCTTTGCGCAACTGTTCCGGCGCGAGTTGCGGATCGTCGGCTACCGGTGGCTGCTGCGCGTCATTCAGTACGTGGGCGTCGTACTGCTCGTAGCGGCGTTCGCGCTGCCTTATGCGTGGTTCATTCCGACGCTCTGGGTCAGCGGCGCGTTGGCCATCGGCGTGCTGCTGTTCTTTCTGGCGCGGCTCGTGTGGATGGCGCGTTCGCGCACGGTGCTCTGGTATGTCGGCTCGCTGGCCGTGGTGTTGTTCGCCACGTTTTCCGAGCTGCTGGGCGCGGTGCTCGGGCTCAAGGTGTTGCTGGGCGGCGTCAATACAGTGATGGCCGCACTGTCGTCGAGCATGATGGCCGCGTTCGCCATTGCCGAGCAGATGCGCGCCGAGCGCGACTTCCGGCGTCAGGCGCAGATGGAGTTGCGCAACACCTACGAAGTCACGCCGATCGGCCTCTTCACGCTCGATGAAAACGGTCACTTCGTGCGCGCCAATCCGGCCTTGCGCGCAATGCTGGATCTGCAGAAGTCCGACTACCGCTTGCGCCACTGGCACGACTACTTCGAAGCGGGCGCGTGGGGCGCGTTGCAGGCGCTGGCCGCGAAGGGCAGCGACGGCGAACTGGAGATGGGCGGATCGGTTGAGCGCGGCACCGGCGAGCGGCGTTATCTGCTGAAGGCGATCCGCTGGAACGGTTGGATCGAAGGCTCGCTGCAGGACACGACCGAGCGCTCGAAAGCGGTCGAGCGGCTGCGCTTTCTTGCCGAGCATGATCAGCTGACCGGCTCGCTGAATCGTCGAGGCGTCGAAAAGGCGATCGCCGCGCAAAGCGGGGAACCGTTGCCATACGCGCTCGCTTACGTGGACCTGGACCGTTTCAAGCTCGTCAACGACCTGTTCGGCCACCGCGCCGGCGACGAAGTGCTGCGGCAAGTCGCGGCGCGCATGCGGGCGCATTTCGCGCGCAGCTATCCGGTCGGGCGTATCGGCGGGGACGAATTCGTCTGCGTGATGAGCGACACGCCGATCGAGGACGCCATCGCACAAGCGCGCGAACTGCTGTCGATTCTCAGCGATGCGCCGTATCAGGTCGGCAATCGCGCGTTCCAGGTGAAGGCGTCGATCGGGCTGGTCGAATGCTCGCAGGGCGTGCGCGTCGCCGACGCGCTTTCCCACGCCGATCGCGCTTGCCGCGAGGCGAAGAAGGTCGCGCATACGCGCCTCGTCACGTATCGCAAGGGCGCGGCGGCATTCGAGGAGCGCGCCGAAGAACTGAAGCTCGTCGAGACGCTCGGCGGCAACCGGCTGCCGGCGGGTCTCTTCCTCGTGATGCAGCCGATCATGTCGCTCAAGGCGCCGAACGAATCGCTCAACTTCGAAGTGCTGCTGCGCATGCGCGCGCCGGACGGCACGACGCTGCCGGCGGGCAAGGTGATCGTCGCGGCGGAGGAATCGGGCAACATCGCGGCGATCGACCGCTGGGTGATTTCGACGCTGCTCGAATGGATCGAAACGCATCGCCATCAGTTGCGCAACACGCAGTTCATCTGCGTGAACCTGTCGGGCGGCTCACTGAACGACGAGCAGTTCATGGAGGACATCTTCGCGCTGTTCGCGCGGCATCGGTCCGTCGTGCCGTATCTTTGCCTCGAAATCACCGAAAGCGTCGCGCTGCACGATCTCGAGAACACGCAGCGTTTCATCGCGCGTGTGCATGAGATGGGCGGCAAGATCGCGCTCGATGACTTCGGCGCGGGCTATACGTCGTTCAAGTATCTGAAGTCGCTTTCCGCCGATGCGCTGAAGATCGACGGCGAATTCGTGCGCTCCATGTGCGCGCATCCGGCGGATGTCGCGATCGTCGAGGCGATCGTCGCGCTTGCCCGCAATCTCGGCATACAGAGCGTGGCGGAATGGGTCGAGGACCTCGACACGCTGCGCGCGCTGCAGGAAATCGGTGTCGACTACGTGCAGGGCTTCCTGATCGCGCGCCCGCAGGACAGCTCGGCGATTCTCGCGGCGCACTCGGCGTCGAGCTTTATCAGCGATCCGGATGTGGTCGGCTTCGTCCAATGCCTGTCGGACCCGGGGCAGGCCATCGCCGTGGACTTCGAAAGGCGCGCCCGCGCCGTGACTGCCCGCTGAGCGCGCAGCCAGTCTTGTCACATTGCAAGGCGGCTCAGGCGGCGTTCATTCCGTTCAGTATCTTTCCAGCCGCAATGGGAATGCGCGTGTCGTCCCATTGCGCGAGCCACTGAATCTCCTTGCGCGTGAAGTAATCGGGATGGTTGCGCAGTGCGAACTGCAGCGCATCGACGACGTGATCGCGGATGATCTGCGGGGCATCGTCGTCGGTGACGATCGCGTGAAGGGCTTCGAGTGTGCTCATGTCTCGTCAACATCGGTAAAGGTCTGCGGGAAACATACACCGGCCAAAATTGCGGACAAAAACACATTGTCATAAGTCATGTCTAGACAAGCGGTGCTGACGAAGCTTCAAGTATCGCATTGGAGGGAGCGGGATTTCCCCAATACAACGCAGGTTGTATATACAAGAACATGGGCGCATTCCAGAACCAACGCGCAGGAGCACCCATGACGTCGTCTTCCCGTTTCCGCGATACCGAGATTCGCGCGCCGCGCGGCACCCGTCTGAACGCAAAAAGCTGGCTCACCGAAGCCCCGCTGCGCATGTTGATGAACAACCTCGATCCCGACGTCGCCGAGAATCCGAACGAACTCGTGGTTTACGGCGGCATCGGCCGGGCGGCGCGCGACTGGGCGTGCTACGACAAGATCGTCGAGACGTTGCAACGCCTCGAAGCCGACGAGACGCTGCTGATCCAGTCGGGCAAGCCGGTCGGTGTATTCCGGACGCACGAGAACGCGCCGCGCGTGCTGATCGCCAATTCGAATCTGGTGCCGCATTGGGCGAGCTGGGAGCACTTCAACGAGCTCGACGCGAAGGGCCTCGCCATGTACGGCCAGATGACTGCCGGAAGCTGGATCTACATCGGCAGTCAGGGCATCGTGCAGGGCACCTACGAGACGTTCGTGGAAGCGGGACGGCAGCATTACGGCGGCGATCTGAAGGGCCGCTGGGTGCTGACCGCCGGCCTCGGCGGCATGGGCGGCGCGCAGCCGCTTGCCGCGACGCTCGCAGGCGCGTGTTCGCTCAACATCGAATGCCAGCAGAGCCGTATCGATTTCCGCCTCAAAACCCGTTATGTCGATGAACAAGCCGGCGATCTCGACGACGCCCTCGCGCGCATCCGGCGCCATACGTCGGAAGGGCGCGCGGTGTCGGTGGCGCTGTGCGCGAATGCAGCCGATGTGCTGCCCGAGCTGGTGAAGCGCGGCGTGCGTCCGGACATGGTGACGGACCAGACGAGCGCGCACGATCCGCTCAACGGCTATCTGCCGAAAGGCTGGACGTGGGCGCAGTACCGCGATCGCGCGCAAAGCGATCCTGCGGGCACCGTGAAGGCGGCGAAGCAGTCGATGGCCGAGCACGTCCGCGCGATGCTCGCTTTCCGCGAGCAGGGCGTGCCGACTTTCGACTACGGCAACAATATCCGCCAGATGGCGAAGGAAGAGGGCGTCGACAACGCGTTCGACTTCCCCGGCTTCGTGCCCGGCTATATCCGGCCGCTGTTTTGCCGGGGCGTCGGGCCGTTCCGCTGGGCGGCGCTGTCGGGCGATCCGGAGGATATCTACAAGACCGACGCCAAGGTGAAAGAGCTGATCGCGGACGACGCGCATCTGCACCACTGGCTGGACATGGCGCGCGAGCGCATCCGCTTTCAGGGATTGCCCGCGCGCATCTGCTGGGTCGGACTTGGACAGCGCGCGAAGCTGGGCCTCGCGTTCAACGAGATGGTGCGCAACGGAGAATTGTCGGCGCCTGTTGTGATCGGCCGTGATCATCTGGATTCGGGTTCCGTCGCGAGTCCGAATCGCGAGACGGAGGCGATGAAGGACGGCTCGGACGCGGTGTCGGACTGGCCGCTGCTGAACGCGCTCCTGAACACGGCGAGCGGCGCGACGTGGGTGTCGATCCATCACGGCGGCGGCGTCGGCATGGGCTTCTCGCAGCACGCGGGCGTGGTGATCGTATGCGATGGCAGCCGCGAAGCCGACGAGCGCATCGCACGCGTGCTGCATAACGATCCCGCCACCGGCGTCATGCGTCACGCCGATGCGGGCTACGACATCGCGATCGACTGCGCGCGGGAACAAGGCCTCGACCTGCCGATGATCTCGCGATGAAGAAACTCTGGCGCCACTGCCACGCCGCGACGATGAAGGGCGGCGCGTATTCGATCATCGAGGATGCTGCGATCGTGACGGACGGCGCGCGCATCGACTGGATCGGCCCGCGCGCCGCTGCGCCGGCCGGGTTCGACGGCGAGAGCATCGACCTCGGCGGCGCCTGGGTGACGCCCGGCCTGATCGATTGCCACACGCATCTCGTCTTCGGCGGCGATCGCAGCGGCGAGTTCGAGGCGCGTCTGCAAGGCGCGAGCTACGCGGAGATCGCGGCGCGCGGCGGCGGTATCGCGAGTACGGTGCGCGCCACGCGCGAGGCCAGTGAGGACGCGTTGTTCGAAACGGCGAAGGCGCGGGCAATCGGCCTGATGCGCGACGGCGTGACCGCGCTCGAAGTGAAGTCGGGCTACGGTCTCGATCTCGCGAACGAGCGCAAGATGCTGCGCGTGGCGCGCTCCCTTGCCGATACGCTTCCGCTTACCGTGCGCACGACGTGTCTCGCGGCGCACGCGCTGCCGCCCGAATTCGCGGGCCGCGCGGACGATTACATCGCCCACGTGTGCGACGACATGTTGCCCGCGCTGGTCGATGAGCATCTCGTCGACGCCGTCGATGCCTTCTGCGAGCACATCGCGTTCTCGCCGCAACAGGTCGAGCGGTTATTTCTCGCCGCGCAGAAACTCGGTGTGCCGGTCAAGCTGCACGCCGAGCAGTTGTCGTCGTTGCATGGGTCGGCGCTGGCGGCGCGGTATCGCGCGCTGTCGGCGGATCATCTGGAGTACATGACCGAAGACGACGCAATGGCGATGGCGCACGCCGGCACCGTCGCCGTGCTGCTGCCCGGTGCGTTCTACATGCTGCGCGAAACGCAGATGCCGCCTGTCGAGATGCTGCGCCGCTACGGTGTCGCGATGGCGCTCGCAAGCGATCTGAATCCGGGCACTTCGCCGGCGCTGTCGCTGCGCATGATGCTCAATATGGGCTGCACGTTGTTTCGCCTGACGCCGGAAGAAGCGCTGGCGGGCGTCACGGTTCACGCCGCGAGCGCGCTGGGCTTGCGCGAGACGCACGGAACACTGGAGGCGGGAAAGGCGGCGGACTTCGTCGCATGGCGAATCAATCGCCCGGCGGAACTCGCCTATTGGCTGGGCGGTGTGCTTCCCAACCGGATCGTGCGAAACGGCGAGGACGTCGCGTTGCCGTCATCGGAGCGATGACACGACGCCTCGCCGTCCAGCGCGGTGTTACGTGCGGCGTGAGCGGATCATTCCATAAATGACGAGCAGGATGATCGCGCCGATCACGGAAGCGATCCATCCTGCCGGCTGACCCGGCTGATACCAGCCGAGCGCCCGGCCGACGTAACCCGCGATCAGCGAGCCAGCAATGCCGAGCACGATGGTCATGATCCAGCCCATGCTGTCGTCGCCCGGCTTGATAGCGCGCGCGATAAGACCGACGACGAGTCCGACGATCAAAGTACCGATGAAGGCAAGCATGCAGTTGCTCCTTGACTAAGTTTGCTGCTTATTGGCGAAGTACTGCCGGGCTGTCCCCGGTAGCTTCAAAGTAGCACGGGCAGCGGGGTTTAGATATGACACCCGCCCCTGCGCGGAATAGGCCATTCGGCCAAGACTCCTAGCACGCCGAATGCCAAGGTGGTCAGCAAGGTAGAATGCGTTGCATTGCTTCACACCGCAAAACGGCACTGCAACGCTATGACCGACTCAGAATTTCCCTCCACCGACGACGCCATCCACGAAGACCGCCTGTGGCGCGACGACGGCTGGACCGCTCGCGTAATCAAGAACGAAGACGACGACGGCTGGGCTGTCGAGATGATCCAGGCTGGCGAAGCGGAACCCGCGCTCGTGGGTCCGTGGACGATGGGCCGCGACAAGAAGAACCCGAAGCCGCTCGATTCCGCGGCATTTCGTACGCTGGTAAAGACGGCGTCGGAAGTGCTGCGACGCCACGAGCAGCAGCGGCACGCGATGCTGCACAAGAACGTGACCATCGACGTCGGCGGCGAGGACATCACCGTGGCGCTCGAGATCGTTCCCGACGAAGACGATCCGTACGCGAATCTCAAGGCGTTCGATTCATTGGGCGCGCAACTGGCGCACGTGCGCGTGTCGCCGGCGTTCAAGCTCACGAAGGCCAGCGCCGAACGATGGGCTGAGAACGGCTTCGCGAAGCCGAACTGAATTTTTCTCCGGCCGCTATGAAAAAAAATGCCGTCGCGCGTGAGCGCGACGGCATTTCTGTCTGACGAACGAATTAGTCTCTTTACTTGACGACGAACTCGATTCGACGATTCGCGAAGCGTCCGCTCGCCGTTTCGTTGTCGGCGACAGGATTGGCGTCGCCATAGCCCATTGCCGTGAGCGACTGAGGCGGCACGCCGTTCTTCACGAGAAACGCCCGAACGGCTGCGGCGCGTTCCTTCGACATTTCCATCTTGGCCGGCGCGCTGCCGACGCCATCCGAATAGCCCGCCACTTCGAGCTTCACCATCGAGCCTTTCGCTGCGCAGCTCTTCAGCAGTTGCGCGGTTTCGCCGAGCGTCGCGACCGCACCCTCGGGCAGGGCGGCGCTGGATCGCGCAAAGTTAACGACCTGCAAATCGAGCACCTTGGCGAGCTTGTCGCCGGAGCAGGCTTCGTCGGTGGCGAGAAGCGACTTCATCGCGCCGCGAAACGACTGCGTCGCCGTGGCGACGGCGCTGTCCACATCGAACGAACTGACCTGGAACATGCCGCCCAGCGTCTTGTTCAGGCGATCCGTCCAGCCGAGCTTGGAGTCGGCGGCGGCGCCGCTCAGTTCGACCTTCGAGCCGATCAGCTTTGCCTCGGCGCCCGGCACTGCCATCAGCGGCGCGAGCGCCTTCAGACGCGAAAGCCACGTGGCGGGGCGCGTCGTGGGAACCACGGAGATGTTCGCGCTATAGCCGTTGGGGAAGCGGCGATTGAGCGTGTCGATCAATTGCTGTTTCTCCGCTTCGGTGCCGACCGTTGCCTGCACCGAAGGAACGCCCGCGTTGCTGACGCTGAACGCCAGTTGAGCGTCCTTCCAGTCTGCCGTCGATGCCGACGCGCCCGAAGCCGCAACCGGAGCGGCGGTGGATGCTGCGGTCGAAGCCGGAGCCGAGGCTGACGCCGCGATCGGCGCCGATGCGCGGTCATCGAAGGCCGCGATTTGAGCGGGCGCTTCCGGTGCGGGCTGGGTGACCGTCGCGACAGGCGTGCCGGCGTTTTCATTCAGGTCGACGCTTTGCTTCTGCGTGAAGCCGCGGTAGTAGACGAGCGCAAGAATGCCGGCAAGCACCGCGAACAGCAGCCAGACCCATTTTTTCGAACTCTTTTGCGGACGCGCTTGGGCACGGGCGCGCAAGGGCGCGGAGGCCGTCATCGGCGCGGGCGCTGCAGCGACCGAAGGCGGCGGCACCGCAGGAAGCGGCTTCGGTGCGCTCAGAGGCGCATAGCCGCCAGCAGCGCCGGTCTGGGCAGCAGGCATCGCCGCCGCTTCCTCGGGCACTTCCAGCGTCGCGCCGGCGGCGTCGAGCCGCGCTCCGATGCTGCTCACGAAGCCGTCGACGTTGCCGAGACCGAGCGCGCCCGCGACGCCATGCGACAGCGACGCGCGCATCTCGCCGATCTGGTCGCGCAGCAAGCCCGGCAGGTTCGAGACGCTCGCCTGCGACAGCAGGAAGTGATGCTTGAGAATGCCGAACAACACGGCGGAGAGCATGCCGGCGAGCGCCGAGGTGGCCTGAACGGGCACGCCGGTTTCCGCCGACACGGCATCGGTCAGTGCGTCGATGCGCTGGCCGGACGCGCGCGACGCGAGCGAATGGCCGGATGCTTCGAGGTGCTTGAGGCCGGTCGTCGTGGTGATTGCATTGCGCAACTGATCGACGACGAAAGCATTCGCCTCCGGCGACATGATCGCGGCGTGCACGGCACGCGCACCGTCGCCGACCGCCGAGCGGTCCATGATCGACGCGACCAGACCCGGAGCGGTGCGTGCGGCGACTTGCTGCACGATCTGCGCAGGAATCCCGAACTTGTGCGAAAGCTGTTCGGCGATCTCGCTTGAGATCGCGGTATTGACCGCCTGAACCAGATTGATACTCATCGACTGCTATCCTTTTACTATGACGCCGAACGCGGGCGTAATGACGCGTGCATTCTATCCGTGCAGGTATCCTGAAAAGACGCGTGCATATTTCTTTACACAAGTGCCGTGCGCGCGCCACTCGATCGGGCTGACGGGACTCCGCGCTTGACAGCGCGTGCTGAGTGCACGTGCGGTGCGCGCTCAAAGCGGGCGTGATGAAGAGCTGGAGAAGAGCCGGGCGAGGCGCCGGGCGGCCGTGGCAAGCCACGACTGGTCTGCCGGGCTTTCCGCGCTGCCGCCCGGTCGCGCAGGGCGCACGGACAACACCGGGCCCGGCGGAACGAACCTTCGATACGATGCGTCGAGCGGCGAAGTCCAGGCGCACGTGCGGCAATCGTGCTTTGTGCACGTATTGCAGGGAGGTTGATCGCGGTACATGGATGGGTCCGATTTGGAGTACCAGCGCATGATGTGCGATCTCGTCACGATTGACGATCGGACGGTTCTGAAGAACTCTTAGACTTGCGGAAAAAGGCGGCAAAAAAACTTCGGATAGCCAATCGGCCGATGAAACGGTGAACCAACCAGGAGACGAAGAAAATGCACTATTTATTGATCTATGAACTCGCGCCCGACTATCTAGAGCGCCGGGCGCAATTCCGCGATGAACATCTGAAACTGGCGTGGCAGGCGGTCGAGCGCGGCGATATCGTGCTGGCCGGTGCGCTCGACAGTCCCGCTGACCGCGCGATGCTGCTCTTCGAGGGCGAATCGCCGGCGGCCGCCGAGGCGTTCGCGCAAAGCGATCCCTACGTTACCAACAAGCTCGTCGAACGCTGGGAAGTGCGCAAGTGGAACACGGTGGTCGGCGAAGACGCGGCCACCCCCGTGCGCTAGGTTCGATCAGGCCTCGGCGGGTTCGTCGGAACGCCGCCGCGCCGCGCGATACAGGCTCGTGAGCGTATCGTCCACTTGCTGCGACCGCTCGAAAAGCGCCGCGAGCCAATCCACGAAAGCCGATACGCGCGGCGTCGCCTGGCGGCTCTTCAGAAACGCGACCGATACCTTCAGCGGCGGCGACTTCCACTGCGGCAGCACTTCCCGCAGTTGCCCCGAGCGCAGATAAGGCTGCGCTGCGATCCGCAGCGGCTGAATCAACCCGAGCCCTTGCAGGCCGCACGCCAGATACGCGTGCTCGTCGGCGACCTGCACGAAACCGCGCATGCTCATCAAGTGCGGTTTGCCGTTCACGTCGAATTCGAAATCGGCGGGGCGGCCGCTCTTTTCCGGCATGCAATTCACCGCGACGTGCTGCGCGAGTTCGTCGAGACTCGCGGGCGTGCCGTGCTTTTCAAGATAGGCGGGGCTCGCGCACGTCACCTGTTCCAGCAATCCGAGCCGGCGCGCGACCAGCCCCGAATCCGGCAACTCGCCCAACTGCACGCTGCAGTCGACGCCTTCGCCGACCAGATCCACGTTACGCATTCCGATGCCGATCGACAGTTCGATCTGCGGATAGCGCGCATGGAACTCGGGCAGCGCGGGCACGACGATCGACGTGGCGACCGTATCCGGCATCTCGACGCGCAGGCGTCCGCGCAGCCGCTCTTCGCCCGCTGCGAAGCCGGAGTCGAGCTCGTCGATGTCAGCGAGAATCCGGGCGCAGCGCTCGTAGTAGGCGGCGCCGTCGACGGTGAGGTTCAGGCGCCGGGTCGTGCGTGCGAGCAGTTGCACGCCGACCAGCGCTTCGAGTTGTTGCACGGTCGTCGAAACGCTCGCGCGCGGCATGCCGAGCGACTCGGCGGCGCGCGTGAAGCTGTTCGTATCGACGACGCGCGTAAAGACACGCATGGCATGAACGCGATCGATCACAGTGAGTTTCCTTGTTCCCGATGAATGGCGATGCGCTAGGACGCACCGGCGATGACATCATCGTAAGGACCGTGACAGCGCGCGTGAATACACAAAAATCGACAATTCTTGCCTGATTCTTCCGGGGGGCGAAAGTCAAAGAGTCGGCATCTCGCCGCGCAGCCGTCCCGCCACGCCGGAGAAGTCGCTTCCCGACGGCGCCTGATACAGCCGCAGCCCCATTTCGGGAAGAATCGAGAGCAGATGGTCGAAGACATCGCCCTGAATGCGCTCGTATTGCGCCCACGCGGTCGTTGCGGTGAAGCAGTAGACCTCGATCGGAATGCCTGCCGACTCTGGCTCCATCATGCGGACCATGATCGCCATGTCCTGCCGTATCTCCGGATGATGCTGCAGATACGCAACCCCATACGCGCGAAACGTGCCGATGTTCGTCAGCCGCCGGCGATTCGCAGGCTCCTCGGCCAGTTCACCGAGATTGCGGTTCGCCTGCTCGACTTCGGTCTGCTTCTGTTGCAGATAATCGTGCAGCAGGCGAAAGCGCAGCATGCGCTCGGTTTCCTCATCGGTGAGAAAGCGCACGCATTGCGCGTCGATGCGCATCGTTCGTTTGATGCGCCTTCCGCCCGATTCGAACATGTGCCGATAGTTGCGATAGCTCTCGGAAAAGAGCTTGTAGGTCGGCACGGTGGTGATCGTGTTGTCCCAGTTCTGAACCTTGACCGTATGCAGCGCGATGTCCTTTACCGCGCCGTCCGCGAGGGCTTGCGGCATCTCGATCCAGTCGCCGATGCGCAGCATGTCGTTCGACGTGAGCTGCGTGCTTGCGACGAGCGACAGCAGCGTGTCCTTGAACACGAGCAGCAGCACGGCGGAGAGCGCGCCGAGGCCGGAGAGCATCCAGAGCGGCGAGCGGTCGATCAGAATCGACAGTACGAGCACGCCGCACACCAGTGCCAGCGCGAGCTTGCCGATCTGGATATAGCCTTTGATCGAGCGCGTCTGCGCCTCCTTGCTCGCGGCGTAGACGTCCTGCCACGCGGACAGCGCGCTGCCCGCCGCGAGGAACACGCAGACCCACGCGCAGCCGTGCGCGACGCGTTCGATCGGCGCGGCCCATCGCCCGATATGCGGCACTTCGCCGATGCCCAGCGCGACGACCGCGAACGGCGCCGCGTACCACAGCCGCTGATACGCGCGATGCCGGATGAACGCGCGATCCCACGCCGCGTGTCCCGCGAGCACCAGCAGCCGATGCGCGATGCGCAGCAGCACACGCGCGATGACCCATTGCACGAACTCGGCGATGACGAAGAGCGCAAATAATCCCACGATGAGCTGCGCCCAGGGTTGTGTCGGAAAGTGCTGCGAGATGCTGTCCGGAAGGAAGTCGAAGCTCATGCGTCGATGTCGGCTCGTAAGCGATACGTCCCGTATTGTGCATGAACGTGCATGGGCGTTTGACGCATCGCGCGACGTCATCGAAAACCCGAGTTCGATGAAAATGAATTTTTTTCGGCGGCCGTTTTAGGTAAACATGCTTTCATCGCGACTACCCGACGAGCGTGCCGCCGCCTCATGTCCCGCCGTTTTCCGGTTTTACCGCCGATCAGCGCCGACGAACCGATCGCGACGCGCATCGCTGCCGCGATGCCGGCGCTCACGCCGGTCCATCAGCGCATGGGCGCGTTCGTGCTGGCGAACCTGTTTCGCTCGGCGACCATGCGCATCGACGAATTCGCCGATGCCGTCGGTGCGTCCATCGCGACGGCGAACCGCTTCGCGCGGGCGCTCGGCTTCTCGGGCTATCCGGCGTTTCGCGATGCGCTGGTACGCGGCTTCGAAGCGACGATCGCACCCGTCGAACGTTTGCGCTCGTCGCTCGAAACGCCGGCGAGCGGAGCCGAAGTGTTCGAGGCGTCGCTCGCGCAGGCGGCGTCGAATGTGCGGCTGGCGCAAGCATCGGTCGATGCGGCGAAGGCCGATGCGCTCGTCGACGCCGTGCTCGGCGCGAATCGCGTGTTCGTGCTCGGCTACGGCGCGAGCGCGTTTCTCGCCGGGCTGCTGGAGCACGGCCTCACGCCGTATTGCGCGAATGTGCAGTCGCTGGCGCTCGCCGGCGGGCCATCGCATGCGGCGCGCCGGTTGTTCACGGCGTCGCGCGAAGACGTGCTCGTCGCAATCGCATTTCCCCGCTATGTCGACGACACCATCACGCTCGCGCGGCAGGCCCGCGAACATGGCGTGCGCGTCGTCGCACTGACCGATAGCGGCGCGTCACCGCTCGCCCGCGTCGCGGATCTCGTGCTCGCCATCCGCGCCGAACGCCGGCTCGCCGCGAATTGCGACACGGCCGTGCTGGCGGTCATCGAAGCGCTGTGCGACGCGGTCGCGCATCGCGCGAAACGATCCGTGGAAGCCGCGTCGGGACTCGCGGAATTCGTGCTGCCGTGGCTCGCGGCTGCATCCATCGAACAAATAACTCGAACGGAGCCGCGCGAACCATGAGCGCCATTCCAGTCATCGCGATACACGGCGGCGCGGGCACGATCCTTCGCTCGGCCATGAACGCCGACGCCGAAGCGCGCTATCACGCTGCGCTCGCCGGCGTGCTGCGCGCGGGCGAGCGCATCCTCGCTAGCGGCGGCCGCGCGCTCGACGCCGTCACCGAAGCCGTGCGCCTGCTCGAAGACTGTCCGCTCTTCAATGCGGGCCACGGCGCCGTGTTCACGGCAGCGGGCACGCATGAACTCGACGCGTCGATCATGGACGGCGCGACGCTCGAAGCGGGAGCGATCAGTTGTGTGACGCACCTGAAGAACCCAGTCCTCGCCGCCCGCCGCGTACTCGAGGTAAGCGAGCACGTGATGTTCGCCGCGGCCGGTGCGGAAGCGTTCGCGCTCGAGCAAGGGCTCGAGTTCGTCGAGCCGTTGTATTTCCATACCGATGCGCGCTATCAGCAGTGGCTGAAGGCGCGCGGCACATCGCGCACGTTGCTCGATCACGATGCCGCCTCGCAGGCCACGGACGAAGACGATCCGCTCGATCCCACGAAGAAGTTCGGCACGGTCGGCGCGGTGGCGCTCGATGCGAACGGCCATCTCGCCGCCGCGACATCGACGGGCGGCGTCACGAACAAGCAGGCTGGCCGCGTCGGCGATGCGCCTTTGATCGGCGCGGGCTGCTATGCGAACGATGCGACCTGCGCCGTCTCGACGACCGGAACCGGCGAGATGTTCATCCGCATGCTCGCGGCGTATGACGTGTCCGCGCAGATGGCGTATCGCGGCGTGACGCTGGAAGAAGCCGCACGCGATGTCGTGATGAACAAGCTGCCGCGCATCGACGGACGCGGCGGGCTCATCGCCGTGGATGCGAAGGGCAACGTCACGCTGCCATTCAATACCGAGGGGATGTATCGCGGTTATGCGCATGTGAACGCAACGCCGGTCACGGCGATTTACCGCCCATGACGACGACGCTCACCCTGCCTGATTCTCGCGTAATCGACGTGCGCGATCTGTCGGTCACGTTCCGCTCGCGCTCGCGGATCATCGAATCCGTGCGCGGCGTTTCATTCACGGTGGATCGCGGCGAAACGCTTGCGATCGTCGGCGAATCGGGCTCGGGCAAGTCGGTGACGTCGCTTGCGCTGATGCGGCTCGTGGAGCACGGCGGCGGTGCGATCGCGGCGGGCAGCATCGCGTTTCGCCGGCGCAACGGCAACGTGCTCGATCTGGCGCGCGCTTCGTCAGCGACGATGCGCACCGTGCGCGGCGCGGACATCGCGATGATCTTTCAGGAGCCGATGACATCGCTCAATCCGGTCTTCACCGTCGGCGATCAGATTGCCGAAGCGATCTCATTGCATCAGGGCAAGAGCCGCTCGGAAGCGCGCCAGGAAGTCTTGCGCCTGCTCGATCTCGTGCGCATTCCCGAAGCGCGCAACGTGTTCGCACGCTATCCGCATCAGCTTTCAGGCGGGATGCGCCAGCGCGTGATGATAGCGATGGCGCTTTCGTGCAAGCCCGCGCTCCTCATCGCCGACGAACCGACGACCGCGCTCGACGTGACGATCCAGGCGCAGATTCTGCAACTCGTGCGCGGCCTGCAGGACGAGATGAACATGGCCGTGATCTTCATCACGCACGATATGGGCGTCGTCGCGGAAGTCGCGGATCGCGTGCTGGTGATGTATCGCGGGGAGAAGGTGGAGGAAGCGGCTTCGGAGGAAATATTTCGGAAACCGAAGCATTCCTACACGAAGGCACTGCTTGCCGCCGTGCCGACGCTCGGCGCGATGCACGGCACGCATCGTCCGGCGAAGTTTCCGATAGTCGAGGTCGAGCCGGCGGACGCCGCTCCCGACGATGCCAGCGCGCTGCGGCCATCGGCGGCAGTGGAGCATCAGGTGCAGCCCGCCGTCGATGAAACCAGTCCGCCGATCTTGCGCGTGCGCGATCTGGTCACGCGCTTTCCCGTGAAGACCGGGCTTTTCGGCCGCACGACTGCAGCGGTGCACGCGGTCGAGCGCGTCAGCTTCGATCTGCGGCAGGGCGAAACCCTTGCGCTCGTCGGCGAATCGGGCTGTGGAAAATCCACGACGGGGCGTTCGCTCCTGAGACTCGTCGAAAGCCAGAGCGGTTCGATCGAGTTCGACGGACGCGACATCAGCGCGTTGCCAGGCCATGAATTGCAGGCTTTGCGCCGCAATATCCAGTTCATTTTCCAGGACCCGTTCGCGTCGCTCAATCCGCGTCTGACCGTCGGCTTTTCGGTGATGGAGCCGCTGCTCGTGCATGGCGTGGCAAGCGGGAAAGAAGCGCAGGCGCGAGTCGACTGGCTGCTCGAAAAAGTCGGCTTGCCGCCGGAAGCCGCGCAACGTTATCCGCATGAATTCTCGGGCGGACAGCGTCAGCGCATTGCGATCGCCCGTGCGCTGGCACTGAATCCGAAGGTCGTCATCGCGGATGAGTCCGTCTCCGCACTCGATGTCTCCGTGCGCGCGCAAATCGTGAATCTGATGCTCGATTTACAGCGCGAACTGGGCATCGCGTATCTGTTCATCTCGCATGACATGGCGGTGGTGGAGCGCGTGAGCCATCGCGTCGCGGTGATGTATCTCGGGCAGATCGTGGAGATCGGCCCGCGTGCCGCCGTGTTCGAGGCGCCGCGTCATCCGTACACGAGAAAGCTGATGAGCGCGGTGCCTGTCGCCGATCCCGCGCGCCGTCATGCGCAGCGCATGCTCGCCGCCGATGAAATCCCCAGCCCGATACGCAAGCTCGGCGACGAGCCGACGGTCGCGAAGCTCGTCGCGGTCGGGCCGGATCACTATGTCGCCGAGCATCATGTCGGCGGCGCGTATTAGGTTTCCGGAAGCACATCGTAGCGAACCATAACGTCAAGCAAAGGAGTTCACGATGCCGTCCTCTCGTTCCCTCACGCTGCGCCGCGTCTTCACAGCGAGCGCAGTCGCCTCGATGATCGCTAGCGGTTCCATGACCGCGTATGCGCAAAGCACTGCGGTCATGGCCGTCGCTTCGACCTTCACGACGCTCGATCCCTACGACGCCAACGACACGCTCTCGCAGGCCGTGTCGAAGTCGTTCTATCAAGGGCTCTTCGGCTTCGACAAGGACATGAGGATCCAGAACGTGCTCGCCACGAGCTACGAAGCGAGTCCCGATGCAAAGGTCTATACGATCCATCTGCGGCAGGGCGTGAAGTTCCACGATGGCACCGACTTCAACGGCGATGCCGTGAAGGCGTCGTTCGACCGCGTGATCGATCCGGCGAACAAGCTCAAGCGCTATAACCTCTTCAACAAGATCGAGAAGACCGAAGTGCTCGACCCGTACACGGTCAGAGTCACGCTGAAGATTCCGTTCTCCGCGTTCATCAACGTGCTTGCGCATCCCTCGGCGGTGATGATTTCGCCGGCCGCGCTCCAGAAATACGGCAAGGAGATCGCGTTTCATCCGGTCGGCACGGGTCCGTTCGAATTCGTCGAATGGAAGCAGACCGACGACCTGAAGGTGAAGAAGTTCGCGGGCTACTGGAAGAAGGGTTATCCGAAGATCGACATGATCGACTGGAAGCCTGTCGTGGATAACAACACGCGTGCGGCGCTCATGCAGACGGGCGAGGCGGACTTCGCGTTCCAGGTGCCGTTCGAGCAGGCGGCCACGCTCAAGTCCAGCCCGAAGGTCGATCTGATCGCCGCGCCGTCGATCATTCAGCGTTACATCAGCATGAACATGGGCCAGAAGCCCTTCGATAACCCGAAGGTGCGCGAAGCCCTCAACTATGCGATCAACAAGGAAGCGCTCGTGAAGGTCGCGTTCGCGGGTTATGCGATGCCTTCCGAGGGCGTCGTGCCGCAGGGCGTCGACTATGCGACGAAGCTCGGCCCGTGGAAATACGATCCGGCGACGGCCCGCCAGTTGTTGAAGGAAGCGGGCTATCCGAACGGCTTCGAAACGACGCTCTGGTCCGGCTACAACCACACGACCGCGCAGAAGATCATTCAGTTCGTGCAGCAGCAACTCGGGCAAGTGGGCGTGAAGGCGTCGGTCGAGGCGCTCGAAGCCGGGCAGCGCGTGCAGCGTGTGGACAGCGCGCCTGATCCGGCCACCGCGCCCGTGCGGATGTACTACATCGGCTGGTCCTCGTCGACGGGCGAAGCGGACTGGGCGATATCGCCCTTGCTCGCGAGTTCGTCCATGCCGCCGAAGCTGTCGAATACGGCGTACTACAAGAACGAGAATGTCGATGCCGACTTGCAGAAGGCGCTCGCGACCACCGACCGCAATGAGAAAGCCGCGCTCTACGCCGACGCCCAGAAGCGAATCTGGGCCGATGCGCCGTGGATCTTTCTCGTCACGGAGAAAGTGGTCTATGCGCGCAGCAAGCGGCTTTCCGGCGCGTACGTGATGCCGGATGGCTCGTTCAATTTCGATGACATCGCCATCAAGTAACGATGCTCAACTTCCTTGCGAAGCGTCTGCTCGGCCTGCTGCCGACGCTCTTCATCGTCGCGGTGCTGGTGTTTCTGTTCGTGCATCTGTTGCCCGGCGATCCGGCGCGTCTCGCAGCCGGAGCCGAAGCGGACGAAGCGACGGTCGCGCTCGTCCGTGCCGATCTCGGTCTCGACAAGCCGCTGCCGCAGCAGCTCGTGAGCTTCTTCAGCAAGGTCGTGCACTTCGACTTCGGCATGTCGACGCGCAGCAAGCGGCCCGTCAGCACCGAGATTGCCGAGCGCTTCATGCCGACGCTATGGCTCACGCTCGCCAGCATGGTGTGGGCGGTGGTGTTCGGCATGGCGATCGGCATCGTGTCGGCGGTGTGGCGCAACAAGTGGCCCGATCGCATCGGCATGACGCTCGCGGTCTCGGGGATATCGTTTCCAGCGTTCGCGCTTGGCATGCTGCTTATCGAAATCTTCTCGGTGAAGCTCGGCTGGCTGCCGATCGTCGGTGACGGCAGCTGGCAAAGCTATGTGCTGCCGTCGCTGACGCTCGGCGCGGCGGTGGCCGCCGTCATGGCGCGCTTCACGCGGGCATCGTTCGTCGAAGTGCTGGGCGAGGACTTCGTGCGAACCGCGCGAGCGAAGGGCGTGCATGAGCCGATGGTCATCGTGAAGCATTGCCTGCGCAACGCGATGATTCCTGTCGTCACGATGATGGGCCTGCAGTTCGGTTTCCTGCTGGGCGGCTCGATCGTCGTCGAGAAGGTGTTCAACTGGCCGGGCCTCGGACGCCTGCTCGTGGATGCCGTCGAGATGCGCGATTACCCGGTGATTCAGGCGGAAGTGCTGCTGTTCTCGCTGGAGTTCATCGTCATCAATCTGGTCGTGGACGTGCTCTATGCAGTCATCAATCCGACCATCCGGTTCAAGTGAGGAACGCATGAGTGTCACCGCCAGAGTCGCCAGCAGCGGCCAGCAGGAAATACGCACGCCGTGGAGCGAGTTCTGGCGTAAGTTCAGGCAGCAGCACGTCGCGCTGGTCGCAGCGGTGTTCGTGCTGCTGCTCGTTTTCATTGCGATCATCGCGCCTTATATCGCACCGTATGATCCAGAAAACTACTTCGATTACGATGCGCTCAACGCGGGACCGTCGGCCGCGCACTGGTTCGGCGTCGATTCGCTGGGCCGCGATATCCTGAGCCGCATTCTCGTCGGCAGCCGTATTTCGCTGACAGCGGGCCTGGTGAGCGTCGTGATCGGCGCGGTGATCGGCACGCTGTTCGGCCTGCTCGCCGGTTATTACGAAGGCTGGTGGGACCGCATCGTGATGCGCATTTCCGACGTGCTGTTCGCGTTTCCCGGCATCCTGCTCGCGATCGGCGTCGTGGCGATTCTCGGCAACGGCATGGTGAACGTGGTGTTCGCCGTCGCCATCTTCAGCATTCCCGCGTTCGCGCGGCTCGTGCGCGGTAACACGCTCGCGCTGAAACATCTCACGTATATCGAGGCGGCGCGCAGCATCGGCGCATCGGACTGGACGATCATCGTGCGGCATATCCTGCCGGGCACGATATCGTCGGTGGTCGTGTACTTCACGATGCGCATCGGCACGTCGATCATCACGGCGGCCAGTCTTTCGTTTCTCGGGCTGGGCGCGCAGCCGCCGACGCCCGAGTGGGGCGCGATGCTCAACGAAGCGCGCGCCGACATGACGATGGCTCCGCACGTCGCGATCTTCCCGAGCCTTGCGATCTTCTTCACGGTGCTCGCGTTCAATCTGCTTGGCGACGGCCTGCGCGATGCGCTCGATCCGAAGCTGGACCGGCCATGAAGAACGCACCGCATATCGGCTTGCTGGAAGCGGGCGCACGCGGCACGATCGCGGATGTCGCCGGCGTGAGCGTCGGACATTGCACGCTCGATGCCGGCGACGTGCAGACCGGCGTGACCGTCGTGCGTCCGCATGAGGGCGACGTGTATCGCAGCAAGGTTCCCGCTGCGGCGTGCGTGATCAACGGCTTTGGCAAGAGCATCGGAGTGGTGCAAATTGGAGAACTCGGCGTGCTCGAAACGCCGATTGCATTGACGAATACGTTTGCTGTCAGCACGATAGCGCAAGCGCAGATTCGTTCGGCCTGCGAAGCAAACGACGAGATCGGGCGCGACTGGCCCAGCGTGAATCCGCTCGTTCTCGAATGCAACGATGGTTATCTGAACGACATGCAGACGTTCGCCGTCGAAGAGCCGCACTACCGCGATGCGCTCGCCGCCTGTTCGAAGGACTTCGCGCGTGGGGCGGTCGGAGCGGGACGCGGCATGTCGTGCTTCGAACTGAAAGGCGGCATCGGCACGGCCTCGCGCATTGCACGCATCGAAGGGCGCGCGTACACGACAGGCGCGCTCGTGCTCGCGAACTGCGGCCGCCTGCCGCAACTCACTATCGCGGGCGATGCGACGGGGCGTCGGCTGCACGCGGCGATGCAATCGAACGCCGGCCCCGAGCAAGGCTCGATCATCATGCTCGTCGCCACGGACGCGCCGCTCGATTCGCGTCAGCTGCGCCGCCTCGCGATGCGCGCCGCAGCGGGACTCGCGCGCACCGGCTCCGTTTATGGTCACGGCAGCGGCGACATCGCGCTGGCGTTCTCGACGGCGTACGCGGTCCCGCATGACGCCGCTTTCATCGCGATACCGCCGCTGCTGAGCGATGCCTTCATCGATCCGTTGTTTCAGGCGACTGCCGACAGCATCGAACAGGCCGTGCTCGATGCGCTTTTCAGCGCGGAAAGCGTGACTGGCCGTGATGGTCATCGACGGATATCGCTGACGGATGCACTCGAAGCGCAACCCTGAACAGACCCGGCTGGCGCGCTCGATTGCCTTTCGGCAATGTCGTTCATGTTACGGTGCGAGGCTGAAGTATCGTTAGAATGCCGATAGCTGGCTCTCGCAGGCGACGTTCATGCACGACATAAAGCTCGAACACAACGATGACATGGCGCTCGATCCCGCCGATCCCGCGCTCGTCATGCGCGGCTCGCTTTTCATCGACGGCCACGAGGCGGGCTGCTGGGAAGCGCGGCGCGACGGCACGTGGGCCGCGCATCTGCGGCACGAGCGGGGATGGATCGTCGAGCCAAGCCGCGCTGCGCTCGTCGAACGGCTCGCGAACTTTCATTCAGATCACTAAGTTTATTCATGTACCTGTCGATTTTCGCCGTGGGACTCGGCGGCGGCCTCGGTTCGCTGCTCCGATGGGCGCTCGGTCTGCGCCTGAACGCCATCTTCCCGAACCTGCCGCTCGGCACCTTCACGGCCAATGTCATCGCGGGGTACATCATCGGCGTGGCGGTGGCGTTTTTCGCGCGCTTTCCAGACATCTCGGTCGAATGGCGGCTCTTCGTCATCACCGGATTGATGGGCGGGTTGTCCACGTTCTCGACGTTTTCCGCGGAAGTGGTCGCGCATCTTCAGCAGGGACGGCTCGGCTGGGCGTTTATCGAGATCGCGACGCACGTCGGCGCGTCGCTTCTGATGACCGCGCTCGGGATCGCGACCGTCGCTGCGGCGAGCTGATGCCGCCACACCTTTTCGCGTTTGCCCCGCGCCTGTTCCCTACAATTTCGTCCCGCGTCAACTGACGCTCCACTTCGCTGCGCCTGCAGCGGCTTTACTCATTGACCGCAAGAAAGAAGATGAAAGACATGTCCGTGTTCCCGCTTATCGAAATCAGACCGTACCGGCCGAGCGATCTCGACGGCATCATCGATCTGTTTCTGCGCGCGGTGCGCGAGACGGCATCGGCCGATTACAACGAAAAACAGATCGAAGCGTGGGCGCAAGCCGACCCCGACGAATGGGCGCTGGCCCGTGCGAGCCGCCCGACCTGGGTGGCGTTCACGGACGGCCAGCTCGCCGGTTTCGCCGATCTCGAGAAGAACGGGCTCATCGACATGATGTTCGTGCACCCCGATCATCAGCGCAAAGGCGTGGCGACGGCGCTGCTCGCGCGCATCGAAGCCGAAGCCGACGAAGCCGGCATTCGCGTCCTGCACACCTATTCCAGCGCGACGGGCCGGCCGTTCTTCGAGTATTGCGGCTTCACGATGCTGCTCGCCCGCGCAGCCGTCATGCGAGGCCAGCGGTTCGTGCAGCTCGTCATGGAAAAAGTGCTGTAACGCCCACGGTATCTGTATAGACAAGACGCGGCATCTTTGGGATTTCGTCTCAGTGGAATCCCGGAGTTCCCCTTGTTTCGTCGCTTATGCGCGTTTAGACTGGCGTCTAACTTGTATAGACAGGACGAAACATGATTACGCTGACGCCCGGGAAACTCACGCTGCCGCAACTGCGCCGCATCGCACGCGGCTCCGACTCGCTGCGCCTCGATCCGGCGAGCTTCGACGGCATCGACGCGAGCGCGCGCGCCGTTGCTGCGATCGCCGCCAAGGGCGATCCCGCTTACGGCATCAACACGGGCTTCGGGCGGCTCGCCAACACGCATATTCCGGCTGATCAACTCGAACTGCTGCAGCGCAATCTGGTGCTGTCGCATGCGGTCGGCGTCGGCGAGCCGATGTCGCGCCCGGTCGTGCGCCTATTGATGGCGCTCAAGCTGTCGAGTCTCGGGCGCGGTCATTCGGGCATTCGCCGGGAAGTGATCGAGGCGCTGATCACGCTGTTCAACGCCGATGTGCTGCCGGTCATCCCCATCAAGGGCTCGGTCGGCGCATCGGGCGATCTCGCGCCGCTCGCGCATATGTCGACGGTGCTCCTCGGCATCGGCGACGTGATGGTGCGCGGCGAACGCGCGAGCGCCATCGACGGCCTCGCGGTCGCCGGACTCAAGCCGCTCACGCTGCAGGCAAAGGAAGGGCTGGCGCTGCTCAACGGCACGCAGGCGTCGGCGGCGCTCGCGCTGTACAACCTCTTCGCAATCGAAGACCTGTTCCGTACCGGGCTGGTGGCGGGCTCGCTGTCGGTGGATGCAGCGGCGGGTTCGGTCGTGCCGTTCGATGCGCGTATCCACGAGTTGCGCGGGCATCGCGGGCAGATGGACGCGGCAGCCGCGTATCGCACGTTGCTGGAAGGCTCGGGCATCAATCTGTCGCATGCGGATTGCGAGAAGGTGCAGGACCCGTACAGCCTGCGCTGCCAGCCGCAAGTGATGGGCGCGTGTCTCGACCAGATGCGTCACGCGGCCGACGTGCTGCTGATCGAAGCGAATGCCGTTTCCGATAATCCGCTGATTTTCCCCGATACCGGCGAAGTGCTGTCGGGCGGCAACTTCCATGCGGAACCCGTTGCGTTCGCCGCCGACAATCTCGCGCTCGCCGCAGCGGAAATCGGCGCGCTGGCCGAGCGCCGCATCGCACTTCTGATCGACGCGACGCTTTCCGGCCTGCCGCCGTTCCTCGTGCGCGATGGCGGCGTGAATTCCGGCTTCATGATCGCGCACGTGACGGCAGCGGCGCTGGCCTCCGAGAACAAGACGCTCGCGCATCCCGCTTCCGTCGATTCGTTGCCGACCTCCGCGAATCAGGAAGACCACGTTTCCATGGCGACGTTCGCCGCGCGCAAGCTCGGCGATATCGCGAGCAATACCGCCAACATTCTGGCGATCGAACTGCTCGCGGCGGCGCAAGGCGTCGATCTGCGCGCGCCGCACAAAACGAGCGAACGGCTCGACAGCGTGATGAAGACGCTGCGCGCGCACGTTGCCCATTACGATCTCGACCACTACTTCGCACCCGATATCGCGGCCATCGCGACGCTCGTGCAGGACGGCGAGATCGCCAGGCACAGCCCGTTTTCGTTCGCATCGGAAGCGGCGGAAGCGAGCGAATGAGCACGCCCGCGTATCGCGAGATCAAGGATTACATCCTCGCGCGCATTCACGTCGGCGAATGGAAGGAGGGCGATCAGGTGCCCTCCGAAAACGAGCTTGCGCGCGAATTCAAGGTCGCGCGCATGACGGTGAACCGCGCGCTGCGCGAACTGACGGCGGAGCAAGTGCTGACGCGCGTGCAGGGTGCGGGCACGTTCGTCGCGCAGCCCAAATACGCGTCGACGCTGGTCGAGATTCGCAGCATCTCCGATGAAATCGTCGCCCGCGGGCATGCGTATCGCGCGGAAGTGCTGCATCTGGGCGCATCCATCGTCGATGAAACGCTCGCCGCCGAGATGCAGCTTGCGCTCGGCAGCCCGGTGTTTCATTCGCGCGTGCTGCACTTCGAGAACGACGAGCCGGTGCAGCTCGAGGAGCGCCACGTGAACCCGGCGCTCGCGCCCGAGTACGCGCGGCAGGATTTCACGACGATCACGCCGAATCAATATCTGATGGTGGCCGCGCCGTTGCAGCGGGTCGAGTACCGGATCGAGGCGTCGGTGCCGTCGGCCGGGATTCGTCACGCGCTCGCGATGACCGAGCAAGAGCCGTGTCTACTGCTGCATCGGCGCACGTGGTCGCGCGATGCGGTCGCGTCGGTTGCGAATCTCTGGCATCCGGGCGACCGTTATCAGTTCACCGGACACTTCTGACGTGACGATCATCCGCGCTGCTTCGCTCAACGACGTGCCGTGGAAGAACGGCGGCGGCATGACGCGCGAGATCGCCGCCGGGCCGCCGGGCGCGTCGCTGGATGCGTTCGCGTGGCGTCTGTCGGTCGCGGAGGCATCGGCGGATGGGGCGTTCTCCGCGTTCCCCGGCGTCGATCGCGTGCTCGTGCTGCTCGACGGCGCGGGGATGCGACTCACCGAGGCGGGCGGGCGCGTGCATGTACTGGATCGGCCGCTCGCGATGACGCGCTTCGCAGGCGAAACGGCGATTCACGCGAGCCTGCTGGCGGCACGAACGCGCGACTTTAACGTCATGGTGCGGCGCGATCGGGCGCGGGCGTCGGTCGAGGTGCGGCGCGGTGCGTTGCGCGAATTCACGGGCCGGCACGATGTCACGTTCATCTATTGTGTAAGCGGCAGCCTGAGCGTCGACGGTGAAAGCACGACGCTTGATCCCGGCGACACGCTGCGCACGGATCGAACGCCGGTTCAAGTCGCATCGACGCAGGATGGCGTGTGGCTGCACATCGGCATTGACGAGCTTTAGCGGCGTTAGGCAGATAGCGCGTGAGCCGGTTCTTTGCGCACTACGCGGGGGCGACGGCGAATTGAACCGCGACGCCGCTGCGCTGGTGGTCGTCTAAGCGGTTAGCGTCGCGCTGGCTCGCGTCGACATTGCGTGTTGTCGCTCGCCAGTCCTTTCGACGCCGCGCTCGACAGCGGCGCAAGCGCGAACGGGCCGCACATCGGCACGCTCGCGGCGGACATGCGCGCGGACTGGATCGTGCTGGACGAAGCGTATGCCGACACCCGCAGACATCCATGCGAGCACTGACTTTCCCGCGCAGTTTTCTGGGAGCATGGTGAAACGGCTATCCGCGACCTGATTGACCCCCTGCAGGCCGACGAAGACGCGGCACGCCCAATGACCGAGACCGCCAACATGGAAACCACCCACGATTGTTCCATCTACACGCTCGAACGCGGCGCCGCGCCGCTTCTGATCTCCGTTCCGCATCGAGGCACGCGCATTCCGGAGGCGCTCGCCGAAGAAATGACGCCCGCCGCGCTGCGCGTCGATGACTGCGACTGGCATCTCGAACGGCTCTATGCGTTCGCACGCGAGATGGGCGCGTCGATTCTGCTGCCGGAGTATGCGCGCTACGTGATCGACCTGAATCGTCCGCCCGACGACGCGAATCTCTATCCGGGCCGCGACACGACCGGCCTCTGTCCCGTCGATACCTTCGACAAGGAGCCGCTCTATCTGCCGGGGCATGCGCCGTCGCGCGAACAGATCGATGCGCGCCGCGCGTTGTACTGGCAGCCGTATCACGACGCCCTCGCGACCGAACTCGCCGCGCTGCGCGACGCGCATGGCCGCGTGCTGCTGTGGGAAGCGCATTCGATCCGCTCGGTCGTGCCGCGCTTCTTCGACGGCCGGCTTCCCGATTTCAACTTCGGCACGGCGGATGGCGCATCGGCGGCGGCGGGGCTTGCCGAGCGGCTCGCCGGAATCGTCGATCGCGACGGCCGATATTCCAGCGTGGCCAACGGACGTTTCAAGGGCGGCTATATCACCCGGCGCTACGGCGATCCCGCGAGCGGTATCCACGCGGTCCAACTCGAACTGACGCAGGCGACCTACATGCAGGAATCATCGCCCTATGTGTACGACGAAGCGCGCGCGAGCGACGTCCAGCCGCTGTTGCGGGAATTGCTCGGCGCGGCGGTCGAGTACATCGCGGCAGCCTGACTGGCGCGGAAGTGACGGCGGGCTGACGCGGGCGCAATGGTCGCTGCCGGCCGCTGGCTTCGGCGAGGTGCGGTGACGGCAATGATCGCTTTGAAATCAACGGCCTATAGCGAATACCAACGCGCGGCAGCGCCCACGTCCTCAGCGCGATTGTTGTCGATTCAACAAATATCTTTCGCTCAAATAGGGGTTTCCCCTAGTGCGCTGCGCTCCTAAACTTGTTTTCAACGAAACGAAATCAGACACCGCTTAAAAAGCTTCCGATTTCGGTTTCGATCTCAAAACAAGATACTGGAGGTTTCATCATGATCAAGTCCTTTGTTCCGGCTCTCGTCATCGCTTCGGCTCTGGCCGCTCCGACCTTCGCTTTCGCGCAAAACAACGGCGCGCTGACCCGCGAGCAAGTTCGCAGCGAACTGGTTCAACTCGAGAAGGCCGGCTACAACCCGTCGCAGGATCGCGTGACCTATCCGCAAAATCTGCAGGCTGCTCAAGCGCGTGTGAACGCTGAGCAAGGCGTCGCGGCAACCTCGTACGGTCCGTCGGCTGCCGGCACGGCGCAGTCGGGCTCGCGTTCGGGTGCGACCATCTCGATGTCGGATCGCAATTCGGTGTACTTCGGCCATTAAGGCGAAGAGCGGTAGCAGTAGACGTTGGGCAGTAGACGTTGGCAGTAGCTGTGAAGTGCGAGAAACGTAGTACGTAGTACCGCAGGAAGCAGTAAGAAAGCGCCAGCCGTGTTGTTCGCGGCTGGCGCTTTCTTCATGCGCGCCCGATTTCCGACGCTCCCGCAGCGCCGACACAATTCGCATGCATAATTCGGCACGCTAACTTTTTTGCCTGCTGGATTGCTGCCGATGCACATCATCAGGAAGATCGTCGTGTTCGGCGTCGCCGCCGCGCTTGGGCTCGTCCTCCCGCCCGCTCGCGCCGCGAATCCCGACGCGCTGTGGAATATCGTCAACGGACAGTGCGTCCCGGCGGCGCATGGCGCGCCCGTCAGGCAACCGTGCGCGGACGTCGATCTTGCTGGCGGCTATGCGGTGCTGAAGGACATCGTCGGGGTCGCGCAATATCTGCTGATTCCGACGGCGCGCATCAGCGGCATCGAGAGTCCGGAACTGCTCGCCGCCGATGCCCCGAACTACTGGCGCGATGCATGGCAAGCCCGCCGCTATGTCGAGGGCGCGTTGCGCCGCCCCTTGCCCCGCGACGAAATCTCGCTCGCGATCAATTCCGCGAGCGGGCGCTCGCAGAACCAGTTGCACATTCACATCGATTGCCTCGCGGCGGATGTCGGCGAGGCGCTGCGCGCGGCGGGGCCGGGCATCGGCGCTGAGTGGACGCCGCTGCCGATGCGCCTGCGCGGGCATCGCTACCGCGCGATGCGCATCGACGATGCCGATCTCACGCACACCGATCCGTTCAAGCTGCTCGCGGCGACGGTCGCCCGCGAAGGCGGCGCGATGGGCGATCAGACGCTGCTGCTCGCCGGTGCGGTGCGCAGCGACGGCGCGCCCGCGTTCTACTTGCTCAACGATCACGTCGGTCTCGGCGACTGGGCGTCGTCGGAAGAGCTTCAGGACCACACGTGCGGATTAGCCGATCGGCCCATCGAGAAACCGTGACGCAGCAGGAACAGCGCTTCCTGTTTGCGAACGCGCTCACTCGCCGATCAGATGCAAAACCAGTTCCCGATCATGCGGCGACGCCCGGTGCTCGAACACATAGATGCCTTGCCACGTGCCGAGCACCATGCGCCCGGCTTCGACCGGAATCGAAAGCTGCACGTTCGTCAGCGCCGTGCGCAGATGCGCGGGCATGTCGTCGGGGCCTTCGGCGTCGTGGATATAGCGGCCCGGCGCTTCGGGCGCGACCGTTTCGAAATAGCGTTCGAGGTCCGCGCGCACGTCGGGATCGGCGTTTTCCTGAATCAGCAGTGACGCCGACGTGTGCCGGCAGAAGACCGTCAGCAGGCCCGTGCGGATATCCTGCATATCGATCCACCGGTCGATATCGCGCGTGACTTCATGCAGCCCGCGCGAGCCCGTGGCGAGCCTCAGATGGTGAAGTGCCTGTTTCATGTCGTTCTCGTATCGAGTTGAGGGTTCACGTTGATGGACTATGCTTCTCGATTGCAGGTTCACGGACGCCGCCGCCGATGCGACCATCGCTCTCCACCACGAATACGACGCGCGTGCTCGCTGTCGTCATCGCGACGCTGCTGCGCGCCGCGCACGCCGCCGATACGCCAGCCGATGCGCCCGCCAACACGCCCGCCGATAAGCCCGCGAATCGCGGCAACGATCCTTTCCTGCACGTCTCCAGCGCCATTGTCGCTTGCCCGACGCCGAGCGGCCCAGTGCAAACCGAACAGGAATGGCTCGCCGATGCACACTACCGCATCGAACGCGGCAATAGCTGCTGGATCGCCGGGCGCTGCCGCCTGCCGAACAGCTACGGCTACGACAAGGAAATCGCCGAAAATGTCACGCGCCGCCTCAACGCGCTGAACGCATCGCTGCACTGGCGCGAGAAAACGAGCCTGTGGCTTACCTTACAGCGCCGCTTCATTTATATCGACGGGTGCGTGTCGCCCGACTTCGACAAAACGCGTTTCGTCTCCGAACTGGGCGAGACCGCCGATGTCGAGAAGATCATCGACCGGACGACGGTTCTATCGCCTAAGCTGAAAGCGAGACCGTGAGCGACGCCGGTGCGGCCGGCGATTGCCGATGACAACGAATTCCGCTGACTGGCTACTCCGCTTCGTCCGACGCTTCCTGCTGGCGGCGGCGCTCGGCTTCGTCGCGCTGCGAGCGGACGCCGCCGCGCCGGTGGTCGTGATCCCGCTGTCGGGCGCAATCGGCCCCGCGAGCGCGGACTTCGTCGTGCGCTCGCTTTCCCGCGCCGCCGACGAGCACGCGCAACTCGCCGTGCTGCGCATCGATACGCCCGGCGGACTCGACCTTTCGATGCGCGCCATCATCCAGGCGATTCTCGCGTCGCCGGTACCGGTGGCCGCGTTCATCGCGCCGAGCGGGGCGCGGGCGGCGAGCGCGGGCACGTACATCGTCTATGCCAGTCATATCGCCGCCATGGCGCCCGGCACGAATCTCGGCGCGGCCACGCCGATCCAGATCGGCATGGGCGGCAAGGAGCGGGCGGCGTCGTCGCCCGACGAGTCGACCGCTGAAACGCGCAAGCAGGTGCAGGACGCAGCCGCCTATATCCGCGGCCTCGCGCAGTTGCGGGGCCGCAACGAGCAATGGGCGGAGCGCGCGGTGCGCGAGGCCGTCGCGCTGTCGGCGAACGAAGCGCTCGCGCAGAAAGTGATCGACCTGACCGCCACCGACACGCCCGATCTGATCGCGAAACTCGACGGCCGCCACGTGCGGACCGCGCTGGGCGAACGCATCCTTGCGACGCGGGCGGCGCCGGTCATCGCCCTTCAGCCCGACTGGCGCAGCCGCTTTCTCGCGGCCATCACCGATCCGAGCGTCGCGCTGATCTTGATGATGATCGGCATGTACGGGCTCTTTTTCGAGTTCGCCAATCCGGGCTTCGTGCTGCCGGGCGTCGCCGGCGCGATCTGCCTGCTCGTCGGATTGTTCGCGCTGCAACTCCTGCCGATCAGCTACGTCGGACTGGGACTGATTCTGCTCGGCACCGGCTGTCTGATCGCGGAGATGTTCCTGCCGACGTTCGGCGCACTCGGCATCGGCGGAATCGTGGCTTTCGCGATCGGCGCGCTGATGCTGATCGATACCGACGTGCCCGGCTTCGGCGTGCCGATCGGCGTCGTGCTCGCGCTCGCGGCGACCACGGCGCTTTTCGTGTTCGCGGTGTCGGGCATCGCGTTGAAGGCGCGCAAGCGTCCCGTCGTGAGCGGCGGCGAGGCGATGCTGGGCAGCATCGGCGTGATGCTGGAATCGGACGGCGGCAGCGGATGGGCGCGCGTGCACGGCGAACGCTGGCGCGTGCAGGCAACCGGTACGGGCGGCTTGCCGGGTGCGGGCGAGCGCGTGCGGGTCGTCATGCGCGACGGGCTCACGCTCACCGTCGAGCCGCTCGAAGATCAACGTCAGCAGGCAGCTTGAGAGGCTAGGGACATGGGGCTTACTTTCGGCTTTAGCGGCATCGTGATTGCGCTCGTCATTTTCCTCCTGGCGTCGGCGGTGCGGATTTTTCGGGAGTACGAGCGCGGCGTCGTGTTCATGCTCGGGCGCTTCTGGAAGGTGAAAGGACCGGGGCTCGTGCTGATCATTCCGGTCGTGCAGCAGGTCGTTCGCATGGACCTGCGCACGGTCGTCTTCGACGTGCCGCCGCAGGACGTCATCACGCGCGACAACGTGTCGGTGAAGGTGAACGCCGTGGTGTACTTTCGCGTCGTCGATCCGGAGAAGGCCGTGATTCAGGTCGCGCGCTTTCTGGATGCGACGAGCCAGCTATCGCAAACCACGCTGCGCGCGATCCTCGGCAAGCACGAACTCGACGAACTGCTGTCCGAGCGCGAGCGCCTCAACAGCGACATCCAGCGCGTGCTCGATGCGCAGACCGATGCGTGGGGCATCAAGGTATCGAACGTGGAGATCAAGGACGTGGACATCAACGAGACGATGATTCGCGCGATCGCCCGTCAGGCCGAAGCCGAGCGCGAGCGTCGCGCGAAAATCATTCATGCGGAAGGCGAGTTGCAGGCGTCCGAGAAGCTGCTGCAGGCGGCGCAGATGCTCGCGCAGGCGCCGCAGGCGATGCAATTGCGCTACTTGCAGACGCTGACGACGATCGCCGGCGACAAGAACTCGACGATCGTCTTTCCGGTGCCAGTGGATCTGGTCAGCACGATCGTCGATCGCTTTACGAAGCCTTAGACCAGCGCGGGGAAATCCAGCGTGGTGTCATTCACGCGATTGACGAGGTTCGTGAAGTTGATGACGCTCATCGCGAACAGCGCGTCGATGACTTGCGCTTCCGTGTAGCCGGCTTCGCGCACATCGGCGAGGACGCGGGCATCGACGGTGCCGCGCGAATCCGCCACTTGCCGCACGAAGCGCACGAGCGCATCGCGCTTCGCGTTCCCTGTGGCTTCGCCCGCGCGGATCTGCTGCGTTTCGAGTTGCGTGAGGCCGGCCATCTTGCCGACGACCGTATGCGCCGCAGCACAGTAGTCACAGCCCGCGAGTTCGCTGATGGCGAGCTTGATCGCTTCGGCATCGGCCTTGTCGAGACTGCTCTTCGCGAGCACGGCATCGTTGGCGAGCGCCGCGCCGAGTGCGCCGGGGCTGTGCGTGCCGACCGTCGCATACGCGTTCGGCACGCGGCCGGCGGCCTTCTTGATGGCGGTGAAAAGTTCGGCGGTCTTGCCGCTGGCTTCGTTGACGTCGAGCTGAGAAAGACGTGACATGGTGCGCTCCTGGGTTCGTTGATCGCCATCTGCATGGCATGGCTCAACTGTAGGGGCGCACCGCATCGGCGTGAATGCGCGCGCGTCTCATAGACACGCGCGATCGTCTCAAACCTACTTCACGCTTTCCAGCACCTTCCGCACGGTCCCGAAGATCTGATCAATCTGATCGTCCTCGATGATGAGCGGCGGCGAGAACGCGAGGATGTCGCCGGTATAGCGCACCAGCACGCCCGCCTCGAAGCACTTGACGAAGACCTCATAGGCGCGCGCGCCCGGCGCGCCTTCGCGCGATTCGAGCTCGATCCCGGCGACGAGTCCGAGATTGCGAATGTCCTTCACGAACGGCGCGTCGCGCAGCGCGTGCGCCGCGTTTTCGAACTTCTCCGCCTTCGATGCCGCGCGCTCGAAGAGCTTGTCGCGTGCGTAAAGATCGAGTGTGGCGATGGCCGCCGCAGTCGCCGCCGGATGCGCGGAATACGTGTAGCCGTGAAACAGTTCGATGGCGTTGGCCGCGCCTGCATCGACGATGGCGTCGTGCACCCGGCGATGCGCGGCGACTGCGCCCATCGGAATGGCCGCGTTGTTGATCGCCTTGGCCATCGTGATGAGGTCGGGCGTCACGCCGAAGAACGCGCTCGCGGTCGCTGCGCCGAGACGGCCGAAGCCGGTGATGACTTCATCGAAAATCAGCAGGATGCCGTGCTTCGTGCAGATGTCGCGCAGCTTCTGCAAATAGCCCTTCGGCGGTATCAGCACGCCGGTGGAACCCGCGACCGGTTCGACGATCACCGCCGCGATCGTCGATGCGTCGTGCAGCGCGACGATGCGCTCCAGTTCGTCCGCGAGGTGCTCGCCCCACGCGGGCTGTCCCTTCGAAAACGCGTTGTGGGCGAGATCATGTGTATGCGGCAGATGATCGACCGACGGCAGCAGCGCGCCGGAAAACGTCTTGCGATTCGGCGCGATGCCGCCCACCGAAATGCCGCCGAAGCCCACGCCGTGATAGCCGCGCTCCCGCCCGATGAGGCGCGTGCGCTGTCCTTCGCCGCGCGCCCGATGGTAGGCAATCGCGATCTTGAGCGCCGTGTCGACCGACTCGGAGCCGGAGTTCGTGAAGAAGATGCGGTCCAGTCCTTCGGGCATCAGCGCGGCCACTTTGGACGCCGCCTCGAACGCGAGCGGATGTCCCATCTGGAACGTCGGCGCGAAGTCCAGCGTGCCGAGCGCCTTCTGCACGGCATCGACGATTTCGTCGCGGCAATGGCCCGCGTTCACGCACCAGAGACCCGCGCAGCCGTCGAGCACTTCGCGGCCATCGGTCGAGCGGTAGTACATCCCTTTCGCGCTTTCCAAGAGACGCGGCGCGCTCTTGAACTGGCGGTTCGCGGTGAAAGGCATCCAGAACGACGACAGATCATCGATGACGGGGCGAGCATTCATAACGGGTCTCCGGGAAAGAACGCTCACTCTAGTGCCGGACAAAATTGCGCGGCATAGACAGTCGCTTTACTGCGCTGCCAACTGTGCTGGCAAAATGCGGCAAACTGTGTTGGCTGACATCGGTCGAACCATCCCATGATAGAACTGAAGCTGGAGCGCGGTTCACGGCAAGCGCCGACGCTCGTCGAACAACTCGTGCGCGCGTTTTCGTCCGCGATCGAAGCGGAGACTCTGCGCGCGGGCGCAATTCTGCCGTCCGTGCGCCGCCTGGCCGGGCAACAGGGCTTGAGCACGTTCACCGTGACAGAAGCCTATGGCCGGCTCGTATCGATGGGGCTCGTGACCGCGCGGCGCGGATCGGGTTATCGCGTGGCGCAGCGCGACCGCTCCAAACGCCCGCGCCCGGTCGAATGGCAGCCGCCGAGCCTCACGGCGACATGGCTGCTCTCCGATGTCTTCGCCGATCATTCGGTGCCGATCAAATCCGGCTGCGGCTGGCTGCCGAACGAATGGGTCAACGGAAGCGGCCTGCACCATGCGTTGCGCGCGATGAGTCGCGTGCCGGCGGCGCGCCTCGCGGATTACGGGCACCCGTACGGCTTCGCGCCGCTGCGTGAACACATTGCCGAGCAACTGGATCGTCATGGCTTGCCCGTCGATGCCGCGACCAACGTGCTGCTGACAGCGGGCGCGACGCAGGCGCTCGATCTGATCGTGCGTACCTTGCTGCGCCCCGGCGACGCGGTGGTCGTCGAGGACCCCGGCTACTGCAATCTGCTGCAGATTCTCAAGCTCGCCGGACTCGACGTGCATGGCGTCCCGCGCACGGTGGCGGGCATCGATACGGACGTGTTCGAGCGCATCGTGATCGAACATCGGCCGAAGGCCATCTTCCTCAATACGACGCTGCAAAATCCGACGGGCGCGACGTTCAGCATGGCGTCCGCGTTCCGGCTGATGCAGATTGCGGAGCGTCATGGCATGTGGGTCGTCGAGGACGACGTGAACCGCGAACTGGCCCCGCCCGGCGCGCCACTGCTGGCGGCGATGGAAGGCTTGAATCGCGTGTTGTACGTCGGCGGTTTTGCGAAGACCATCACGCCGTCGCTGCGATGCGGCTACGTCGTTGCCGAGCGCGACGTACTGCGCGAACTGGCGCGCACCAAGATGGCGGTGGGCCTGACTTCGTCGGAAGCGACGGAGCGTATCGTCGAAAAAGTGCTGACGGAAGGGCGTTATGCGCGGCACGTCGAATTCGTCGCCGACAAGCTCAAGGACGCGCATGCGCTCGTCGAAGAGCGCATGGACGCACTGGGCGTCACCTTGTTCCGGCGTCCGCGCGCGGGTCTGTTCGTGTGGGCCAGTTTGCCAATCGATCCTTCGGATGCGGGCACGGTCGCGACGCGCGCGCTCGAGCACGGCATCTGGCTCGCGCCCGGTTCGTACTTTCGGCCGGGCGATGCGCCAAGCGCGTGCTTTCGCTTCAACGTCCCGTATTCCGTCGACGACGCGCTGTGGGATTTCCTGAGCAAATCGCTTTAGCCGCAGCTAGCCGCTCAGACGCGGTGTTCCGCCGTGCCCGAGCGATGCGCGTGCGTGCGCTGGCGCGCCGCGCTCTTGTCTGCCCTTCGCGATGCCGCGAGATGCGCCTGCAAACGCTCGCATACGTCCTTTCTGCGCACCGGGTTGAGTGGATCGCACAGACGAATGGTCAGCGTCGCGGCCTGCATGTGCAGAGGCATTAAAGCCTCCGGATCGGGCGCTTCCCAAAGCACGACGGTATTCGTGCCGTCGGAAACCTGCACGATCTGAAAGCGTGCGAGGTCGATTTTTCCAAGCTCGTGAGGTTCGATCGAGTGATGCATGATGTCCCCGAAGCAGTTCTCCATGTGCCGCCATCTGATGCAAAGTCCATGCCGATGGCCGCCACCCGCGAAACGCCGAAACTATCTTGTTTTTCAGTGTAAGTTTCAGCGTGCCGTTCGTGCAATAACGACAGTCCCTATCGCAAGGCTGCGTTAATTGTCGGAGAAACCGCACAGCTCACTCGCCGTAGATGTCGAAGTCGAAGTATTTCTGCTCGATGCGCTTGTACGTGCCGTCCTTGATCATCGCGGCGATGGCGCCGTCGAGCTTGTCCTTCAGATCGGTGTCTTCCTTGCGCAGGCCGATGGCCGTGCCGGGGCCGAAGATCGCGCTGTCTTCGAGCGCCGGACCGGCAAAAGCGTAAGGCTTGCCGCGCGGCGTCTCCAGAAAGCCGCGTTCCGCCTGCACCGCGTTTTGCAGCGATGCATCGAGGCGGCCAGTCAGCAAGTCCGCATAGACCTGATCCTGATCCGCATACGATACGACCGTCACCCCTTTAGCGCCCCAATGCGCCTTGGCATAGGTCTCCTGCATCGAGCCTTGCTCGACGCCGACCGATTTGCCCGCAAGCGATTCCGCCGTCGGCTCGATCTTCGAATCGCGCTTTGCGACGAGGCGCGTCGGGACGTGAAAGAGTTTGCTGGAGAAGGAGATTTGCTTGACGCGCGAGGGCGTCATCGACATGGTGGACAGCACGCCGTCAAATTTGCGCGATTTGAGGCCCGGAATCATGCCGTCGAATGCGTTTTCGACCCACACGCATTTCGCTTGCAAGCGGCGGCACAACTCATTGCCGACATCAATATCGAAACCGACGAGCTTGCCGTCAGGCGCTTTCGATTCGAATGGCGGATAGCTGGCGTCGACGCCAAAGCGAATAGTCGACCAGTCTTTCGCCTGTGCGCCGATGGACACGGCCAGCATGGAACCCACTAACACCGTCAACAGCCTATTCACGATCGTCCCTTTTCTTTAGCAATGGATTCGAGTAGTTCTAAAGCGCCGCCAGAAGTATAAAGGGACACTCGCGCCAGATAAAAAAATGGCCGCGAGATTCGCGGCCATTGTTCGCTCGGGCTTTATCAGTTCGAACGCACGTCGATGCGTCGAGGACGTGCTTCTTCGCGGCGCGGAATGGTCAGCTTCAGAACGCCATTCGTGAGATTGGCATCGATTTTCGTGGTGTCGAAATCATCGCTGACAGTGAAGGCGCGGGCAAAGCGCGGCGCGCGCACTTCGGCATGATGCACGCGCAATCCCGCGTGCGCCGATACGACGGCTTCCGCTTCGATATAAAGCCTTGCGTCATGCACTTTCACGTCGAGCTTGTCGCGCGGCACGCCGGGCAGATCGGCCCATAGCGTGATGCCGTGGCTGTCTTCGACGATATCGACGGGCGGCGTAATCGTTGCGCGGCGCACCGTTTCATCGTTCTTGCGCGTGACTTCGCTTTCGTTGCGCTGGGCAATCTGAGTCGTGTCGGTCATGGTGTGCTCCGGATCTTCGATTACTGAATGGTGATGGCGCGCGGCTTGGACGCTTCGCGCTTGCCGACGGTAATGGACAGCGTGCCGTTCTCATAACGGGCCGTGACCTTGTCGATGTCCGCGTTTTGCGGCAGCTCGATCACGCGGCGGAAGCTGCCCGTGAAGCGCTCTTTCGCATAAGTGCGCGCGCCTTCGGTCGGGGTCTCGGCCTTGCGCTCGCCGCTGATCGTCAGCGTGCCCTTGTCGACGGTGACATCGAGCGATGCGGGATCGACGCCCGGCGCAAACGCCACGATTTCGACGGCGTCGTCGGTGCTGCCGATATTCAATTGCGGAAAGACATCGGTGCGGCTCGAACGAATGCTCGAAGGAAGATTGCCGAATAGATTCGACACTTGCCGTTGCATGCGGTCCAGCTCCTGAAACAGGTCGCCGCCAAAGTAGAAGTCACTCATGGTCCAGCCTCCGATAATGCGAATAGGTTGATCGACAGGTTGATCGTTGAAGGCCGCGAATCGCGCCGCCGCCGTTGCATCGAAAATAGGAGCGGCGTCTATCGTTTCAATAGCGCATCGTGCATTTTCAACGTGGTTTTTTATTCGTTTTCGCGCTCTTGAAAAAGCGCCGGCCGCGCTTAAATTCGATCGTTTGCACCAGTCGTGCAAAGCGCGCGACTGCTCTTACAATGGGCGCTTCACGGCTCATGGCGAGGACGGCACGATGAAGGTTTGCATATACGGCGCAGGGGCGATCGGCGGGTGGATCGGCGTGAAGCTCGCGCAGGCAGGATGCGATGTCAGCGTCGTCGCACGCGGCGCGACGCTCGACGCGCTGCAGACGCACGGGCTGAAGCTCGTCGAGCAGGACGCGACGCATGAAGTGCAGGTGAAGACGAGCGCCGCACCGGCAGATTTCGGGCCGCAGGACCTGGTCGTGATCGCAGTCAAAGCGCCGGCGATGGAATCGGTGGCCGCGCACATCGCGCCGCTGATCGGCTCGCATACGACCGTGCTGACCGCGATGAACGGCGTGCCGTGGTGGTTCTGCGAAGGCTTGGGCGACGCGTTCGCCGGCCGGCGTCTTGCATCGGTCGACCCGCATGGCGCGATCGCTGCGGCCATCCCCGTCGCGCAGACGGTCGGCTGCGTCGTGCATGCAAGCTGCTTTGTCGAAGAGCCGGGTGTCATCCGTCATCGACAGGGCAAGGGGCTTATTCTTGGCGAGGCGAGCGGCAAACCGAGCGAGCGAGTCGAATCGCTCGTTGAACTTCTCGCCAAGGCGGGCTTCGACGCGTCCATGTCGCCGCAGATTCAGCGCGATGTGTGGTTCAAGCTGTGGGGCAACATGACGATGAACCCGATCAGCGCGATTACGGGCGCGACGACGGATCGCATCCTCAGCGACGATCTGGTGCGCGACTTCGTCACTCAGGTGATGCTCGAAGCGAAAGAGATTGGCGCGCGCTTCGGCATTGCGATCGAACAGGAACCGGCCGATCGTCACGCGGTCACGCTCAAGCTCGGCGCGATGAAAACGTCGATGCTGCAGGATGTCGAAGCACGCAAGGCCGTCGAACTCGATGCGCTCGTGACTTCGGTGCACGAACTCGGCGCGATGACCGGCGTGCCCACGCCTTTCACCAATGCGCTGCTCGGCCTTGCACGATTGCACGCGCGCACGGTGGGCCTTTATCCCGCGCAATCGCAATGAGTGAGACGCCGAATGAATCAGTCAGACGCTAGCAAGGCAACAAGCGAACTCATGGCAATGCGCGATGTGCTGCGCGAATTCGTGCGCGAGCGGGACTGGAGCCGTTTCCATTCGCCCAAGAATCTGGCGGCGGCACTGAGCGTCGAAGCGAGCGAGTTGCTCGAGCCGTTCACATGGCTTGCCACTGGCGACAAGACCGAACTCGACGACGCAAAGCTGCGCGCCGTTCGCTATGAAATGGCCGACGTCCTCGCCTATCTGATCATGCTGGCGGATTCACTCGATGTCGATCTGCATGGCGCGCTGCTCGAGAAGATGGCGATCAATCGTGTGAAGTATCCGGTGCACAAGGTTCGCGGCGATGCGCGCAAGTACAGCGAATACGATGAATAACGAAAGGCGCGCGCAAGGCTGAACGCGCTTTACTCAACGAAGACCAAGGACCGCCGATGGACTTTTCGCTTTCGCCCGAACTGACCGAATTGCAAGCCCGCGTGCGCGCGTTCATCGCAGAGGAGATCGTGCCATTCGAGCGCGATCCGCGTTGCACGCCGCATGGCCCGAACGAGGACTTGCGCGCCGAACTCATCGCCAAGGGGCGCAAGGCGGGTTTGTTGTCGAGCCATGTGTCGCCGGAATATGGCGGGCTTGGACTGGGACACGTCGCCAAGGCGATCCTCTTCGAAGAAGCGGGTTATTCGCCGCTCGGGCCGGTTGCGCTGAACATCGCCGCGCCGGATGAAGGCAACATGCATTTGCTGGAAGCCATCGCAACGCCCGAGCAGAAGGAGCGCTGGCTGCGTCCTCTGGCGGCGGGCGAGATTCGCTCGTGCTTCTGCATGACGGAGCCGCCGCCCGGCGCGGGCGCGGACCCGGCGATGCTGCAGACCATCGCCACGCGCGATGGCGACGAGTACGTCATCGACGGCCGCAAGTGGTTCATTACCGGCGCGGAAGGCGCGGCTGTCGCGATCATCATGGCAAAGTTCGCCGATGGCCCCGCGACCATGTTTCTCGCCGACATGAAGAGCGAAGGCATCGTGATCGAGCGTTCGATGGATTCGCTCGATACGTGTTTTCCGGGCGGTCATGGCGTGGTGCGTTTCGATGGTCTGCGCGTGCCGGCTGCAAACGTGCTGGGCGAGCCGGGCGAGGGCTTTCGCTATGCACAGGTGCGTCTTTCGCCCGCGCGTCTCACGCACTGCATGCGCTGGCTTGGTGCGGCACGCCGCGCGCACGATGTCGCGAGCGAACATGCGCGACGGCGGCAGGCGTTCGGCAAGGCGCTCGGCGAACACGAAGGCGTCGGCTTCATGCTCGCGGACAACGAGATGGACCTGCATGTGACGCGGCTTGCCATCTGGCACTGCGCGTGGGTGCTCGATCAGGGCGTGCTCGGCAAGCATGAATCGAGCATCGCGAAGGTCGTGTCGTCGGAAGCGTTATGGCGCGTCGTGGATCGCTCGGTGCAAGTGCTGGGCGGGCAGGGCGTCACGCATGAGACCGTGGTCGCGCGGATTTTCGCGGACATGCGCGCGTTCCGCATCTACGATGGCCCGTCGGAAGTGCATCGCTGGAGCATCGCGCGACGTATTCTCCGTGGAGATAAGCCGCGGGCTTAGATGCGTCGCTTATGCGCCTGATGCACGACAATGACGCGGTGGCTTTAATCGCGTCGTCGACATTTAAGTGCAAAGCAACGTGTGACGAGGATGTTGCCTGAATGCCGCGTAACTAAAACGTAAGCAATCGGGCGGTATCTGTTGCGGGCGCACGCGGAGTGAACGTTACATCTGGTAGCGATTTACCTCTATGTTTAGTGCTTCGCCCGCTAAACGTTTCATCGACACCACGCTGGGGAAAGCCCGTGTTGCGACGCAGCATTTCATTGAGTATGCTGTTCAGGGAGCCGGCATTGCCGCATGAAATCATTGCCCATGAAAGGGGCTAACTCAAAGCGTCCGTCATCAAGAACGCGCGTCAAGTCAGCAAGCATGGCGAACGTCGACTTGTAGGAGCCGCATATATGGAACTGACCACATCACCGAATCCGACGCTACATGTCTTTCATCAGGAAGGCGGCTGGCATTGGGGAATCACCGTTGAACGCGCAGCCGGCGGCGGGATGAAAGTGGTCGCCTATAGCGACGAAGGGTTCGGCTCCGAGCACGAAGCGCGCGAGGAGGGCGAATACGTGCTGCGCTCGGAAGACTGGCGTTCGCGTCAAAGCTTTAGCCGTAGCGAGCGGCGTACGGGCTGCACGTAGTGACGGCGTAGCCCTCGCCGCTGTGCCTTCGCTGTTCATCATTTCTCCCCCGCCTGTTTCTTCTGCCTGTCTTTTCCCCAAGCCGCAAACGCGCGACACTGCATGCACCGCCCATTCCGATAAGGCGCGCCGCATGTCACCTAGTCCCGATAACGCTCGTTTCATCATCCGTCGCATGAACTTGGCCGATCTCGCCACGGCGCTCGACTGGGCCGCGGCGGAGGGTTGGAATCCCGGCCTCGACGATGCGCGCTGCTTCCATGCGGCCGACCCCGACGGCTTTTTCCTTGGCACATGGGACGACGAGCCCATCGGCTGCATTTCCGCCGTGGCCTACGACGACGCGTTCGGCTTCATCGGCCTCTACATCGTGCGGCCAGAATGGCGCGGCAAGGGGTTTGGAATACGTCTCTGGCGCGCGGGCATCGCGTATCTGGGCGAACGCAACGTCGGACTCGACGGCGTCATTGCGCAGCAGCCCAATTATCGGAAGTCGGGCTTCGTGCTGGCCTATCGCAACGTGCGTTATCGAACCGTAGCGATGCGTGGTGACGATCGATTGTCCGGTGTCGCGATAGTGGATGCGTCGAGCGTTCCGTTCGATCGCCTGTGCGACTACGACGCGCGCTGCTTCATGTCGGCGCGTCCGGCATTCTTGCGCGCGTGGATCGCGCAGCGCGAGGCGCATGCGCTCGCCGCAGTCGATGGCGAAATCGTGCGCGGATACGGCGTCGTGCGTCGTTGCCGTAACGGATACAAGATCGGCCCGCTTTTCGCCGATGATTTGCCGACTGCACGCGCGCTTTATCGGGCGCTGGTTTCATCGATTGCAGGCGAAACCGTATTTCTCGATGTACCGGAGAGCAACGCGTCGGCCGTCGCGCTCGCAGCCGAGCACGACATGACCAGCGACTTCGAAACGGCGCGCATGTACACGCGAGCGGCACCCGCTGCGCCGCTCGATCGTGTATTCGGCGTGACGACGTTCGAACTCGGTTAGCGGAGCGCGAAGCTCACGCGCCTGGCCGCTCCACGGGCGGCGTGCCGTCGTGAAAGAGCTTCTTCAACTCCGAGCGCAACTCCGGCGAATCTTCGTGCCGATGGACGCTTACCGCGTGCTGCACGGCGGCTTCCAACAGTTCGTCTTCGGAGTCGGCGGATAACGCGACCGTGCAATTCGTGTCGCTCGGAAACTCGCGGCAATCGATGTACTTGCGTGCCATGGCATCCTCCTCGCATGAGACGCTGAATTCAGTATAGGCGCTGGTTTTGTGAATGATGGCCGCGTTTGCGTGCGCCTTTGCGCTCCGGTAACGTGTCGCCATGACTTCGATTCCCGACGACACGCTGCGTGCTTACCGTTCAGCCATATATCGTATCGATGGCGAGCCGCCGATCGACATGATCATCGACGAGAAGAACGACGCGGTTGCCTCGCTGTTGGCGCGTCATGGCGTGACGAGCGCGGTGTTTGTAACGGCGTTCAATCCGTTTGGAGAAGTACTCGGTGAACACGAGAACGCGGTTCGACAGCGCGCGCTGGCCGCGCACATTGGTCGGTCGGGGCGGACTGCGCTGGCGGGGGCGGGTTTTGATCCGGGCGGCGTCTGGAGAGCGGAAGTTAGTTTATTTGTGCTCGGAGCCGATGAGTTCGTCGCCGATGAACTGATGGCCGTATTCGGGCAAAACGCGGTTGTGATCGTGCGCGAAGACGGTGTGCCACGGCTGCGGTTGCATCGGCGGTATCGTTAAATGCGGCTGGGTTTAATCGTTATGTTGCGTGAGTTTCATGCGCGACGATAAGCAACGCTTCCGCTGTATATTCTTCCTCCGCTATCAACGGCGAAGCCGCATCACAGGCAACGTAATTCAAAAATGCGGATACACCTTCTACCAGCCGATGCACCTCCCGACGTATGCCTCTGGCTCGTCGACATCGACCTCGACGCACCGCTCACCCAAGCTGGCGCAAACGACCTGCATGCCAGCGAACTCGCACGTGCACATCGCTTCTTGCGCCACCAGGATGCAGCTCGCTTCGTGACGATGCGTGCCGCCTTGCGACGCCTGCTCGCAGCCGAACTCAACGTCGATCCAGCCGGCCTCGCCTTCACCGCCGACACAAACGGCAGACCATCACTCTCGATGCCCGATGCTCCGGATTTCAACGTATCGCATTCGGGCGCGCATGGCCTGATCGCTCTGTCGTTCAGGCGGCGCGTGGGCGTAGATATCGAAGAAGCGCTGCCTTCGCTCGACTGGCACGCACTCGAAGCCTCGGTGCTTCATCCCACTGATAGGCGAATCATCGACGGGATGCCGCAAGCCGACGCGAGCAGCGCATTCTTCGCATGCTGGACCGCGAAAGAGGCGATATTGAAGGCGCACGGCGACGGCATCGGCGGCAAGGCCATAGGCATGCAGCACTTCTCCGTTCTGCCGCGCAGCGACGCACGTTATGCAGTATCGGCAGAGCCGGGCGCGTTTCAGGCGATATCGCTTGCAGTCCCGCAAGGCTATGCGGCGGCGCTCGCCTGGTCAGAGATCACTCAACCTTAGTGCGGATCAGATCGCGATGCGTGAGATACAGCCGCAGATCGAATTCAATCTGATGGTAGCCAGGCTGCATTAGTTCGCATAGACGATAGAACGCCTTGTTGTGCTCGCTCTCCTTCAGATGCGCAAGCTCGTGCACGATGATCATGCGGAGAAACTCGGGCGCCGTGTCCTTGAACAGCGAGGCGACGCGTATCTCTTTCTTGGCTTTGAGCCTGCCGCCTTGCACGCGCGAAATGGCGGTATGAAGGCCCAGCGCATGCCGCAGCACATCGAGCTTGCTGTCGTAACACACCTTGTCGATGGCGGGCGCCACACGCAGAAACTCATTCTTCAGATCCGTGCAGTACTGATACAGCGCGCGGTCCGACTGAACTGCATGCCGCTTCGGGTAACGCGCGTCGAGATACGGCCCGAGTTGCTGCTGGGCGATGAGTCGGCGCACCTTGTCCTGTAGCGTGTTCGGGTAGGCGCTCAGGTATTTCAGGTGTTGCATGACGGCTTTTCTAGTAGGAATCGAAGGAAAGTTTTCAATCGCGCACGGCCTCCGCCGCAACGGTTCTTGCAATCATTTTAGTCATTGCCGCGCCGGCTCGCCGATGATGTGCGTCAATGGCCGCCTCAAGACCGAGCTATTGCGTAAGTTTATGTATCCGCACGCGCAAGGAATGAACCGTCGTGCGAACATGCGCGGTTTCCACAGCATGCGTTACAAGGCAGGTTGCACATGGCATCGAGCAAGGCCCATCACGCGACCGGATGGGCGGCGGGCATCATCGCGGCGGCGCTCGCCAGCAAGGCCGCAACAAGCGTCGACTACGTGTCGTGCGCGCTTGCGGTTCTCGGCGGCGTCGTGGGAGCAACCGCGCCCGACTGGCTCGAAGTGGCCTGGTGGACGAGAAAACGCAAGCTGTGGATCACGCACCGGACGCTCACGCACTGGGGCCTCGGATGGGCCGCGCTTTTCGCTCTATGCTGGCACTACCTCGGGCGTCATCCGGCGGTGCCTTTCGCTTTGGGTTTCGCATGCGGCGGGATCATCCATTTGCTGGCGGACTGGCCCAATCCGATGGGTGTGCCGTGGATCGCAGGGCGTCATTCGCTCAAGCTATGGACGAGCGGTCACTGCGATCTGATCGTCGTCGGCGCGGCGTGGATCGCGGCGTTCTACGTTGCCGATGGCGTCTGGTTTCATCACGAGTATGGCCGCCTGCTGCTTCATGCGATGCGTGCCTAGAACGCCCGCTGTCTTCTTAACGCTTACGGAAATCGTCCATGCAATCGAATCACGCGGTACGCAACGGTTTTATCGCTCTTTTCGTTTTCTTCGCAATGCTCGCGCTTGACGGTTGCGCGGGCTTCATGAATCGCGATCCGCTGCGTGTGAATGTTGCGGGCATCGAACCGCTTGAAGGGCAGGGGCTTGAAATGCGCTTCGCCGTCAAATTGCGCGTGCAGAACCCCAACGATGCGCCGATCGAGTTCGACGGCGTCGCGCTCGATCTCGACCTCAACGGTCGCCCGTTCGCGAGCGGCGTCAGTGCGCAGCGCGGCACCGTGCCTCGCTTTGGCGAGGCGGTGCTATCGGTGCCGGTGACGGTATCGGCGTGGTCGGTGGCGCGGCAGGCGCTCGGGCTTGCAAGCGGCGATGCATCGACCAAAGTCGCCTATGAAGCACGCGGCCGGCTCGCTGGCGGTGCGTTTGGCGGTGCGCGCTTTTCGGACAAGGGCGCGATCGACTTCCCCACTGGTGGCGGCGCGCTCGGCTATTGATCGTACCTGTTAGCGACGCTTCTTTCGCCGCGATGCTTTCGGCGGCGTCAGCGCGGCCGTCCAGAAGTCCGTGACCTGCTTCTGCGACTGGCGCTTGACGGCGGCAGTCGCATGGCCACGCGCCGATCCGGCGATCGCGTTCGCGCCGGAAAGCCACATGCTCATGAAAGGATTCTTCTTCGTCCAGGGATTCTTCATGCGGTTCTCCCAAGTGGAATGCCCATCGTCAGGCGTCGGGAGCTGCACGTTGCGTGCCTGAGACGAGCGCCGCGCGGCGCTCGTCTTCGTCAGCGGTCTTTCGACTGCGACGCTTAGTGCGTCACTTGGAAGCCGTTCGCGTGATCGTTACGGATGTCGACGCGCGCATTGCCGACCGTCGTATCGCGACGGCCGATCTCTTCAGCACGCTTGTGTTCGTCACGCACTTCACGATGCTCGCGCTCATCGCGATGCTCGCGCGCGTGCTCGATGTTTTCGCGACGTTCCTTGTGCTCGACCTTCTCGTAATGCTTGAAATCGTGCGGCTTTGCAAAAACACCAGCGGACAGGCAAGCGATAGCAGCGGCGACAAGCAGTTTCTTCGTCATGGAATACCTTCTTAAGGAGAAGCAGATCGAAATGACCTGCATGCCACGAGAAACGCAGGCGATCTCCGCTGGTTGACGTTTGCTGCCTTCCTGTAAGGACATTTAACACTTATTGCCGAACTGGCTTTAAGTGCTCGTTCAATTAATGCTGCAAGGAAGAAAGTAAGCGATCCATAACGTTGATTAGAGCCTCGCTTCGGCAAACTTGGCCGATGCGTGCTAGGTGTAATGCGTAATTTTACTGGGCGCGCACTTTACATTCCGCAATGCCGGGCCTTTAATCAACGAGCGGACATGCGTGTCCGCCATCGCAATTCCGCTTCTCAGAGCGGCGCTGGCCGCTCGAGCGGATTCCTTGCGCTCTAGCGTTCCAGATGGCAGGGTCGGGCACGTCGCGGCGCGGTCTTATATGCAGCGAGGTCTTCATGGTCAACATCCCGGTCGAATCGATCGATACCCTCAAGACGGCGGTGCGCGGCAAGGTTATCGCGCCCGCAGACTCCGACTACAACGAAGCGCGAAAGGTCTGGAACGCAGCCATCGACAGGCGTCCCGCGTTGATCGTGCGCTGCGCCGGCACCGCCGATGTCATCGCGGCGCTTGCCTTCGCTCGCGACAACGGCATGCTTATATCGATACGCGGCGGCGCACACAACATTGCGGGCAGCGCGGTCAGCGACGACGCATTGATGATCGACCTATCCGCGATGAAATCCGTGCGCGTCGATCCGCAAGCGAAACGCGCGTATGTAGAGCCGGGCGCGTTGTTATCCGACTTCGATCACGAGGCGCAAGCGTTCGGACTGGCGACACCGCTCGGCATCAATTCGACGACCGGCGTCGCCGGCCTCACGCTTGGCGGCGGCTTTGGATGGATCAGCCGCAAGTTCGGCGTCACGGTGGACAATCTCGTCGCCGCCGAGATCGTCACGGCGGATGGACAATGGCATCGCGTAAGTGTCGAATCGGAGCCTGATCTGTTTTGGGCGTTGCGCGGCGGCGGCGGCAATTTCGGCGTGGTCACGCTATTCGAATTCCGCCTGCATGAAGTGGGACCGCAAGTGTACGGCGGGCTCGTGGTTTATCCGCTAGAACAGGCGGATCAGGTGCTGCCGAAGTATCGCGATTTCGTCGCTTCAAGCCCCGATGAGATGACCGTATGGGCCGTCATGCGCCTTGCGCCGCCTTTGCCGTTCCTTCCTGAAGACGTGCATGGCAAGCCGATCATTGCGCTTGCATGCTGTTTCATCGGTCCAGTCGAAGATGGCGCAAAGGCAATCGAGCCGGTGCGATCCTTCGGCACGCCGTATGGAGAACATCTCGGACCGATGCCCTTCGCCACTTGGCAGAAGGCGTTCGATCCGCTGCTGACGCCGGGCGCGCGCAACTACTGGAAGTCGCATAACTTCGCGTCCCTGCCCGACGAGACGTTCGACGTGCTCACGAAGGCCGTGCTCGCGGTGCCGTCGCCGCATTGCGAGGTCTTCATCGGAGCGATGGGCGGGCAGACGAACCGCGTTCCCGTCGATGCCACCGCGTATGCGAATCGCGACTCGATCTATACGATCAACATACACGGCCGATGGACCGACCCCGCCGACGACGAGAAATGCACGCAATGGACCCGCGAGATGTTCGCCGCGTTGACGCCGTATGCCATAGGCAGCGTCTACGTGAACTTCCTGACGGGCGATGAAGGGGATCGTGTGAAAGCGGCGTATGGGCCGAACTTCGAGCGGCTTGCCGAAGTCAAGCGGCGCTACGATCCGAATAACGTGTTCCGCAGCAATCAGAACATCCCGCCTGCGTAATCAAACGATGCGCGCCGCCAGGAACTTTCAGCGGCGCGCATGACGTGCGTCCTGCGTGTCGATGTTCGATGCGTCGTTACTGCGTTTTTCGTACACCAGCTTGCGCGTTTCGCTGCTCAAGTGTTCACTCAATACGTCGAGGAAGCTGGATTCGACCGCAAGCCGCAAGCGGTCGAAGCGATGACGCAATCGGCTTTCCTCGAGAAACGCCGCCACCGATCTGGCGAAAGACTCACGGTCCTTGTCGATTGAATCGGCGGCACGCACCGCGGGATTTCTGATGTCCTCGACCTGTTGAAGATCGAGTGTGAGGCCTCGCGTTTCGAAGATCCGGGCGCGACTGCTGTCGGCGGCGAGAACCCACGTAATGGCGGTCATGATGCTCCTCCTGTACGCCCACCTTCGGGCGACCTTCAGGCATTGTGCGCCGAATCTTCCCCTTTGCGAATGTTTGGGCTTATTGCGAACCGTCGGGCAGCATCGACCCTGTTTGTGCGAAGCGCGTATGCAGCGCGAACGCCGCGTCGAGACGATGCGGCGTGTGTCCACCAAGCGATGCTGCATCGCGGTAGTAGTCGCGCAGGAGATCGCGATAGAGCGGGTGAGCGCAATGTTCGATGACCGCGAGCGCGCGTTCGCGCGGCGCAAGACCCGTCAGATTGGCAAGGCCGCGCTCGGTGACGATCACGTCCACATCGTGTTCGTTGTGATCGCAATGCGGAACCATCGGCACGATGCTCGAGATGCGGCCATCCTTTGCGATCGACTTCGTCGCGAACACCGCATACGACGCATTGCGCGCGAAGTCGCCCGAGCCGCCGATACCGTTCATCATGTGCGTGCCGCCGACATGCGTCGAGTTGACGTTGCCGTAGATGTCGGCTTCGATCGCCGTATTGATCGCGATCAGCCCTAGGCGGCGAATCACATCGGCATGATTGCTGACCTCTTGAGGACGCAGGACGAGCCGCTCGCGATAGCGATCGATGTCGCTCAAGACCTGCTCCTGGCGCTTCGCCGAAAGCGTGATCGAGGCGCCCGATGCGAACGCGAGCTTGCCTGCGTCGAAGAGATCGAAGGTGGAGTCCTGCAGCACTTCCGAATAGAGCGTGAGTGCTTCAAACGGCGACGCCGCGAAGCCGGACAGCACGGCATTGGCAATCGTGCCGATGCCCGCTTGCAGCGGCGGCAACCGTTTCGGCAGACGGCCGCGCGAGACTTCATGCTGAAAGAATTCGACGAGATGGCCCGCGATCAGCGCAGTGTCTTCATCGGCAGGCAGCACGGTGGATGGACTGTCGGGCTGATTGGTCACGACGATTGCCGCAATCTTCTCAGGCGCAATCTCGATGCAGGTCGTTCCGACGCGATCCTCTACGCGCATCAGCGCCAGCGGCGCGCGCTCCGGACGCGGCGCGGGCGACCATACGTCATGCAGCCCTTCGAGGCCCATCGGTTGGGCAAGGTTGATCTCGACGATGACCTTTTTCGCGAGCATCGCGAACGTCGCGGAATTGCCAACCGACGTGCTCGGCACGATACCGCCCGTCTCCGTGATGGCGACGGCTTCGATGATCGCGAGATCGAGCAGGCCCAGGCGATTGTCGCGCAATAGCTCGACCGTCTCGGACAGATGTTGATCGATGAACATCACTTCGCCGCGGTTGATCGCGCGTCGCAAGGTGGCGTCGACCTGAAAGGGCAGGCGGCGTTCCAGCGCGCCCGCTTCGGTGAGAATGCGATCGGTGTCGCTGCCAAGCGATGCACCGGTCATCAACGTGATGCGAAGCGGATCGCTTTCCTCACGCGCACGCCGTGCGATTTCGAGCGGCACGGCTTTGGCATCGCCGGCACGCGTAAAGCCGCTTGTACCTACGCGCATGCCGTTGTGTACGAGCTGTGCAGCCTCGGCTGCAGAAGTGATTTTTCCGCGCAAGGCGGCACAACGAATACGGTCATCCAACATCGATTTCTCCACTAACACTGACTGGCTCGTGCCCCGAGTGAGTCTCGTCGTCCGCTAGCGAAACGGCGCACGAAGGCGCGCGCTTCGTTCAGCGTGCTTGGACGCGGCGCGTTGATCGGGAGTGTCTTGCGTAGGCTTCGATGATCTCGCGGCGATGCGCGATGCTCGGATGCTGCGGACGGAGACGGCGGGGCAACGGCGCAATTATTCGTTATCCCTAGGCGTTTTCATAGGCGCAGTATCGAAAGCGCAACCTTCGTCATGCCACTCTTTGCGCTTTGTCTAATTTCGGCGTCTCGATGCTGCAAAGGCGCCGATAACCAATACAAAGAATCAACTGCCGCCGAAGAAGATGCTGCAATAGCTGGCGGGTCCCACGCATTCCTGCCCTCGCTGCGGCGTTTGCGTGGACTGTTGATTCGTGTCGCTGGCAGCGTTGCCAGCGGCGGGCGTGGAGGTTTGCGCCATCGCGAGCGTTGCGCTCGTCAGCAGGATGGCTGCAAGGGTGATCTTCAACGGCTTCATGTACTTCTCCTTTGAGACGTGTGCCGTGCGTCGGATGGTTCGGGCACGCAAACACTATAAGTCGCGCTATCCGGCGGATAAATCGTCCCGCGTGCAAGGCACATTTCCAGCACGAGGAAGGATGGGCTCAGCGTTGCGCATCGAAGGGCGCAGTGGGATCGACGAGCGTGCTGCGGATGAAATGCAGGCAGGCCAGGAAGCGCCGCAGATCGCGCGCTGCCTGGTGTGAGGGGAGGTGTTCGAGCAAGGCGTCGCTTGCGAAGATCGACGACACCACGGCGTTGATCGCACGGCGCAGCGTCGCGCTCGACGGCGTGCGAAACAGCATCGCCATGTCATGCAGCATTTGCGCGACCGATGATGACCATGCGATGCGCAGCGACGCCGGTGCATCATCGACGTTCAGTGCGGCGCGCAGCGTGCGCAGGTCGATCATCGCCTGTCCCGCTTCGAGCGTGACGAGCATCCACGCGAGCGCACGGCGATGCTCGCGCGAGGGCGGCAGCAAGAGGCCGAGCAATTGCGACATGAGATCGTGCGTGCCCGAATGAAAGCGTTCATTCAGTCCGGGAAGCCTTCCTTCACAAGCGAGCGCGGCCTGAGCGCGCAATGCCGCCAGCGTTTTGCCGACGAGCCAGGGCGTATGCGGCGGCACGATGATCGCGCACGCGATCGCGGTCACGAGCATCGAAACGACGATTGCAATACCGTTGTTCAGCAAGAGGCCCGGATCGTAGACGATGGCGTTATCGGGTGCCGCAAGAAGACAGAAGAACACGCAAAAGCCGATGCCATATCCAGCCGTGGCGGGGCGCATCGCGACGAAAGCGCCTGCGGCAAGGGGCGGCGCAAGCGCCGCGCACAGGAGCGGGAAGCCGTCGATCGCGGGATAGACATGACACAGGTAGACATAGCCGAGCATCGTGGCAAACGCCGCGCCAGCCGCCATTTGCGCGACGAACTTCGCCGGCCTTGCCGATGCGGACGACAACGCGCAAGCGAGCGTCGCGGCGATGACGGCCAGTCCGCCGCTCGGCCATGCGGTCGCGATCCAGAACCACGCGACCGCCGCGATAACGATGCCCGAGCGAACGAAAGTGGCCGCAATGACAAAGCGATTCGTCGTCGCGACGTAGCGCGGACTGGTGCCCCCGGCGGGCAATGATGCGTCGTGCTGGCCGTTCGCAATCGATGAACGAAGGCGCATCAGGCGAACGATGTCGCCGTTGAAGCGATCAAGCAATTCGGCGCACGTCGTGACATCGATATTCGACGAATCCGCGATACGTTCGTCGAGCGACGCGCCGAGCCGCGCGAGCGCGCGTTCATCGCAACGCGGCGAAGCGAGCAGGTTCGCATGTTCGTCGAGACAAGCCGCGAGCGCGGGATATTGATCGAGCGAACGCAGCCGCTTGATGCACTGATCGAGCGCATGCAGACGCGCACACGCGTCCATAAACGCATTATTTAATCGAGCAAGCAACACGCTTTGTCGGCGTAGCGCAGGGTTTTCGTAAGCCGCAATACGCCGTGTCGATTCGAATCCGGCGATCTCTTCAACGAGGTTCGCATAACGACGCTCACGAGCGCGGCGAGTCAGTCCACCGCGCAGCACGCTCGCAGCAAACGCGATGAAGTCGGACTCACGTTGCGCAAGCGTCGCGCTAAGCCTCGCGCTGGCATGACGCGGCAGCACGAGCGCACTGATCACGCTCGAAGAGAGAATGCCAATCATCACTTCGGCGCCGCGCGTGAGCGTCGCGAGCAGCAATTGATCCGGCGCAGTGACGACAGGCACGCCGATCAGCGCGGCCGTGTATCCGGCGAGCACGAAACCATACCAGCGAAATTGCCGATGCCGCACGGCGAGCGCCGTGCATGCCGCGACCCACACGGTCAGTCCGAGCGCATAAAGCTCCGCGGTCTGCACGAACACCGCGCCGAGCACGAGCGCGGCGAGCATGCCCAACGCGGTGCCGGCGAAGCGATACACGCTCTTTGCGAGTACCATGCCGGAGAACGGCTGCATCAGCACGAAGGTCGTGGTCATTGCAATGCGTGGCTGCGAAAGCTCGAAGCGCATGGCAAGGCCCATCGCGATGAAAGAGGCAAGGAGCGTCTTCAGCAGATGCAGCCAGACGTTGCCTTCGGTGGCGAGCCAGTCGCGCAGTCCGTCGATGACGTCTCGTGCGCAAGCCCGGCTCGCACGCGGATGATTCATGAACGACATGCTTGAGCCCGCTACTTCCCTTTCGTGAAGTGGCCGATTGTAGGCAGGGCGGCAATATCAATTAATGAGGGAATCAGGGAACATTCTTTCCAGATTCAATAACAATGCTTCGGGCAATTGAGCGGACAATGTCGTCCCTCTGGCAACTGTGACGGTTCGATGGACACCCTACAGAACATGCGGGTATTTGCCCGCGTGATCGAAGCCGGCAGCTTTACGGCTGCGGCTCAATCGATGAATTCCACGACCGGCGCCATGTCGCGCGCCGTATCGGAACTCGAGGCTCATCTGCGCACGCGATTGATGAACCGCTCGACGCGGCGTCTCGCGCTGACGTCGGCAGGCGAGCGCTATTTGAAGCGTGTTTTGCAGATACTCGCCGATATCGACGGCGCAGAAGAAGAAGCAAGCGACGCGCATGAGCATCCGTCCGGCACGCTGCGCATGTTCAGTTTCGCAAGCGTCGGTCAGCACTATATTCTGCCGGCCATCGCGCGATATCGTGCGCTCTATCCCGACGTGAAAGTGGAATTGACGCTTTCGCAGCGCATGCCCGATCTCTTCGAAGGCAGCAGCGATGTCGCGGTGGTGTCGGCGGGGACGTTATCGGATTCGGAGGTGATCTCGCATCGGCTTGGCAGCACCTTCAGCATTCTGTGCGCATCGCCCGCTTATATCGATGCACGCGGTACGCCTGCACAGCCCGCCGATCTCGCCAGCCACGATTGCCTCACGTTGCAAACCCCTGCGTTTCCCGCACGCGAATGGACGCTCGAAGGACCGCAAGGCCGCGAGACCATGCACATCAGCGGGACCGTGCAGGTGAATATCGCCGAATCGCTCGTCGTGGCGATACGCGAAGGCATGGGCATCGGCATATTGCCGCTTTATGCTGCAATCGACGGCCTGCGTGATGGCTCCCTCGTGCGCGTGCTGCCGGACTACACGTTGCAGCACACCAATCTTTTTGCACTCTATGCATCGCGCAAGTTTGTCGATGCAAAGACGCGCACATGGGTTGAATTCCTGCGCGCGCATCTTCCGGATGTCATTGCACGCGATGAAGCCTTGCTGAAGGAATTCGGGCAGCCTCACTGAGCGATCACGTCTCGCTCCACATGCGCAGCAGGTTGTGATAGCAGCCGACGAGCGTGCGCTTGGCCGCTTCATCGCCGTTGGTCGCATTCAGGCGTTGAATGGAGTTGTCGAGATCGAATAGCAGCGCGCGCTGGGCATCGTCGCGGACGAGGCTTTGTGTCCAGAAGAAACTCGCCACGCGCGCGCCGCGCGTAACGGGACGCACCTGATGCAGACTCGTGGCGGGATACACGATTGCGTGTCCCGCCGGCAGCTTCACTTCCTGCACGCCGTAAGTGTCTTCGATGACGAGTTCGCCGCCGTCGTAGTCTTCGGGGCGTGAAAGAAACAGCGTGACGGATACGTCCGTGCGAACGCGCGCACCATGCCCCGGCACGATGCGAATGGCGCCATCGACGTGACTGCCGAAGTGCATGCCGCCTTCATAGCGGTTGAATAGCGGCGGATACACACGGTTGGGCAGCACCGCGCTGATGAATAGCGGATGCCGTTCGAGCGCACCGACGATCGCATCGCCGAGTTCACGCGCAATGGGCGATCCTTCGGCGATCTGCTGATTGCGCTTGACCGGCGCGCCCTGATAGCCCGCGGTGGCGCGGCCATCGACCCATGAGTCGCTGGCATCGAGACGTGCGCGCATCGCTGCTGCGTCTTCTGGACTGAGTACGTTCGGTATCGAAAGAATCATGATTCGGTAAGTCAGATGACGCGCGCGCCGCTTCGTGGACCGTTGAAACGGCGCGCGTGCGCATCAACGGAAGCGGTAGTTCACCGTCGCAAGGAACGTGCGGCCGATGCCCGGCACCGCGCGTCCGCCATCGGAAGGAATGAGGGCATCGTAGTACTTCTTGTCCGTGATATTCCACACGTTGAACTGGATATCGTAGCGCTTCTGATGATACGCGGCCATCACGTCCCAGCGCGTATAACCGCCCACTTTGACGAAATTGTTGTTCGCCGCATAGCGCGACGACACGTACGACGGCCCGCCGCCGAACTCCCAGTTGGGCGTGAAGTTATACGTCGACCACAACGTGAGCATGTTGTGCGGCGTGTTGGCGAGCGTGTTGCCGGTGGTGCCGTCGAGTGCCTTCTCCACGGTGCCGTTCATGTACGTATAGCCGCCGAAGAGCTGCCACTTGTTCGTGATGTGCCCTGCGACGCCGAGCTGATAGCCGCGCACGCGCACATCGCCATCGAGCGTGTATTCACCCGTCGATACCTGCGTGCGTGCATTCGTTTTTTCGATGTTGAAGAGCGACTGCGTCACGGATAACCCGCCGTTCAGCAAGTCCCACTTCGAGCCGATTTCATACGAGCGGTTCTTCTCGGGCGGCGTGTTCTGCTGATTGTTCGTGAGCGTGAGCGCTTCGAGAGACGGGTTGAACGACGTCCCGTACGACACGTAATACGACTGCCATTCCGTCGGCTGCCACACGATGCCGGTACGCACGCTCGTGAAGTAGTTCGTTTGCGTCGCGTAGCGCGGCGCGTTGATCGAGTTGTTGATCGATGCTTCGTAGCGGTCCCATCGAACGCCGCCGATCCACTTCCAGTTCTCGCCGATCGAAATCGTATCGTTCAGGTAGAGGCCGATGCCGTTCGCGCTCGACTCCGCAAGATTGGTCGCACGTTCGCGATAGTTCGATGGCCGCGTCGTATAGGCCGGATTCACGAGCGGCACGATGGCCAGCGTGTTCGACGGCAGGCCGGGCGTCGTCGCGGTGAAGCTCTGATTGCTGTACGTCTCGTGGCTCAGATCGACGCCGACGAGCATGTCGTGCTTGAGGAAGCCGGTCGCGAACTTGCCCTGGAAATCGGTCGTGTTATAGACCGAGTGATCGTTGATGTTACGGTCCTTGCCTTGCAAGCGCACGTACAACGACGAAAGCGGCAGCGTGGTGTAATTGCCGTTGCTGAGCGCCGGCGACGTGCCGAGCGGACCGGTCAGCACGGCCGCCGCATTGGTCGCGCGTGCCTCGGTGCTGTAGTGGCTGAACTGCGTCTGGTTGCGCAACGTGAACATGTCGTTGAAGCGATGTTCGATGCGCGCGTTTAACGTCTGCACGTCCTGAATGGTGCGGTCGTCGGTGAAGCCGTAAAAGGTCTTCCTGTCGACAGGCGCCGGGTGGCCGTTCAAAGGCGGAATGCCATAGTCGGGCTGATCGTAGTTGTGCTGGATCAGCGCGGACAGCGTCACTTGCGTGGGCGTGCCGATGCCGAACTTCACTTCGGGCGCGATGCCGAAATCCTTGTTCTTCATCTCATCGCGCGTCGAGCCGAGCGACTGGCCGAATGCGTTGATGCGAAACGCGGCGGTATCGGTCAACGGCTGATTGATGTCGACCGTCGTGCGATAGCGGTCATGCGTGCCCGCCTGCAACGACACGTCGGTGCGCGGCTTCAGGTTGGGCTGCTTGCTGACCTGATTGATGACGCCGCCCGTCGAGCCGCGTCCGAAGTACAGCGACGAAGGACCGTACAGCACGTCGATCGATTCGAGATTGAACGTATCGCGATAGTACTGGCCTCGGTCGCGAAAGCCGTCGAGATAGATGTCGGTGCGTGCGGTGAAGCCGCGCAAGTTGATGTTATTGCCGATCTGGCCGCCTTCAGCGGCGCCCAGCGTGACGCCCGGCACGTTGCGCAAGGCGTCGGAAAAGGAACTCACTGCCTGCGATTGCAGCACGGCTTTCGGCACGACGACGACGGCCTGCGGGATGTCGCGCAACGCGGTCGGCACCTTCGCGCCGACGCTCGACGTTTCCGCCTGGAAGTCGGCTGCTGCGTCGCTTCGTCCGGTTACGGTGACGGCCGGCAGGGTGGCGTCCTGAGCGATGGTCTGACTAGCGGAAGAGGCTTCCGTTGCGGGCGATGCTGCTTGCGTGGCTGAAGCGCCTTGCGGTGCGGTCTGAGCATAAAGCGGTGCGGCCATCGGCGCCGCGGCAATAGTGACCCATGCCGCTGCAAGCGGCGTTTTCCTCAACATGTCGTTCCCCGATACTTGTTAGTGATTTCCGACCGGCGCGAAACGGGATTCGTCGCCGAAAGCGATGACGCGACCTCGCCTGCCCGCGCATCATGTTCGACGGGCGGGAAGCGTTATTGGTCAAGCTATGATCGCAATTTGTTAATGCGAATCAGTATCATTACACATTACGGAAATATTTGGAAAAAAATGTATCGACACGTTGTGTTCTCGCTTGCGCGAGCTAAAACGAAATTGAATTCGGCATGCCGCATGCACGCCGACTGTGCAATGCGTGCACAGTAACGTTCGCCGCGCACCAAATGAGAGCCAAAAGCGTGCGCACCGCGAGAGCCAGACGCACCGCACCCGCGCACGTGCAGCCTGGACAGAGCACCAATTGCATGCAAAATGCGCCAGCGTGGCCCGGAACTTGCAAAAAGCGCCGCTTTTCAAGATAAGCTACGCGCCATGCAGGCCCTTCAAACCGGCACCAACACACTGTTCCTGCTCCTGGGCGCTGCAATGGTGCTCGCGATGCACGCAGGCTTTGCATTCCTCGAACTCGGCACCGTGCGCCGTGAAAACCAGGTGAACGCGCTCGTGAAGATCCTCGTCGACTTCGCCGTGTCGACGCTTGCGTACTTCTTCATCGGATACAACATCGCGTATGGCGTGCAGTTCATGCATGGCGCCGACATCCTCGCCGAGCACAACGGCTATGCGCTCGTGCGCTTTTTCTTCCTGCTGACGTTCGCGGCGGCGATTCCCGCGATCGTCTCCGGCGGCATCGCGGAACGTTCGAAGTTCAATCCGCAATTGTTCGCGACGTGCGTGATCGTCGGCTTCATTTATCCGTTGCTGGAGGGCGTCGCGTGGAACGAACGTTTCGGCATTCAGCACTGGCTTGCGCAGACCTTCGGCGCGCCGTTCCATGACTTCGCAGGCTCCGTCGTCGTGCATGCGTTCGGCGGCTGGGTTGCGTTGCCTGCCGTGCTGCTGCTCGGGCCGCGTCACGGGCGCTATCACAAGGACGGGCGCATTGCCGCGCATCCGCCGTCGAGCATTCCGTTTCTCGCGCTGGGCGCATGGGTGCTCGCAGTCGGCTGGTTCGGCTTCAACGTGATGAGCGCGCAGACTGTCGACAAGATCAGCGGCCTCGTCGCCGTCAATTCGCTGATGGCGATGGTCGGCGGCACGCTCGCTGCATGGTTCGCGGGCCGCAACGATCCCGGCTTCACGTATAACGGGCCGCTGGCCGGTCTGGTCGCGGTGTGCGCGGGCTCGGACCTGATGCATCCATTGGGCGCGCTGATCGTCGGCGCAGTGGCGGGCGTGTTGTTCGTGCAGATGTTCACCTGCGTCCAGAACCGCTGGCGTATCGACGACGTGCTCGGCGTGTGGCCGTTGCACGGCATGTGCGGCGCATGGGGCGGCGTCGCGGCGGGCGTGTTCGGACAACGGTCTTTCGGCGGCATCGGCGGCGTGTCGGTGTGGTCGCAATGCATCGGCACGCTGGGCGCGGTGGCGCTCGCGCTCGCGGGCGGCGCTGCCGTCTATGGCGCGATCAAGATGACCGTCGGCTTGCGGCTCGAACGCGAAGACGAATTCAACGGCGCGGACCTCGCGATACATCGCATCTCGTCGACGCCGGATCGCGAAATGGCAGGGTGATGGATCGGTGACAGCGCGCGCGTGGCTATGCGCCACACGCACGCGCCGGTTACGATATACGGCCGACACACGAAAAGGCCGAACGTTTGAACCCAACCGAGAACGGGACCCTGGATTTGCCGCTCCCATCGCGCAACTTCGCGTTGACGCGGCGGGTGCTGCTGCTCGTGCTTGCGGCGTCGGTGCTGATACCCATGGCGTGTCTCTGCATCTATGGCTATTACGACTATCAGCGCCGTTTCGCCGATGCGGAAGAACTGACTGAACGTCTCGCGCGTGTCGCAAACGAACACGCGCTGAAGGTACTCGATCTCAATCAGCAACTCGAAACGCGCGTCGTCGATACGCTCGGCGATAGCGACGATGCGGACATCGCCAGCCGGCAGCAAGCGCTGCATCGCGCGCTCGACGACATGAGCGGCACGCTGCCTCAAGTGGCTGCCATTTCAGTGTTCGGTGCGAATGGCGCGCTGCTCGCGAACAGCCGCTGGTATCCCGCTCCGCAAGTTTCCATCGCGGAGCGTGACGACTTCCGCTCGGCGCGCGCCATTGCACCGGTCACGTACTTCTCGCTGCCGTTGCGCGGGAAGGTCGCGAACTCCGACGTCTTCACGGCGACGATGGGACGCATCAGCCGCGATGGCCACTTCCTCGGCGTCGTATCGATTGCGCTGAAGCGTGACTATTTCACCGACTTCTATCACGAGATCGCTGCGGGCGATAACGCGCTCGTCATCGGCCTCTATCGACGCGATGGCGGCCTGCTCGTGCGCTTCCCGTCAGCCGGCAACGGCGCCCAGCCCGCGCCCGATACGCCGTTCACACAGGCGTTCCGCAATAACGAGCTATACGGCCGTTTGCAGATGACATCGACTATCGATCAAGTCGAACGCGTGCTGGCTTATCGCCGTGTCGGAGACTTTCCTCTCTACGTTGCAACCGGTTATGCGACTTCCGCCGTGCAAGCGCGATGGCGGCATAACCTCGCGCTCGTCACGGCGATTGCCGCGCTGCCTTGCATGGCGGTGTGGCTGCTGATTGCATACTCGATTCGTCGCCTCGATTCGGAACAGGCCGCATGGGAACGCTGGCAAGCGGAAGTCGCGATGCGCCTATCCGTCGAAGCATCGAGCCGTCAATTGCGGCGAATGGGCGCGCTGGGCAATCTGGTCGCGAACGTCGCGCATGACTTCAACAACCTGCTGATGGTGGTGTCGTCGAATATGATGCTTGCACGCCGCAAGCATTTCAACGATGTCGAGAGCGAAGTGCTCGCGGTCGAACGCGCCACCGCCGGCGCGGAATCGCTGGCGCGCAGGCTGATGAGCGTGGCGCGCAAGCATCCGCGCAAGCAGGAAGTCATCGAACCCGCTGCGTGGCTGAGAAGCGTGCTCGATACCGTGAAAAGCGCGGTGCATCCGTCTATCCCGCTGACGGTCGAGTGCTCCGCGGACTTGTGGAACGTAATGGCCGATGCGGTCGAACTGGAGCTTGCGCTCGTCAACATCGCCGTGAATGCGAGCGATGCCATGCCGCATGGCGGACGCATCGTCATTCGTTGCCAGAACGCGCGCGTGCGCGGCGCGGAGAACGACTTGCCCGATGGCGAATATATCCTCATCTCCGTCACGGACAATGGCGAGGGCATGAGCGAGCCGGTGCTTCGCCGCGCATTCGAGCCGTTATTCACCACGAAGGAACGCGGAACGGGTACGGGCCTTGGCCTCGCGCAAGTGCTCGCGGCTTGCGAGCAGGCGGGCGGCACGGCGCGCATCACGAGCGTGCCGGACGCGGGCACGACGGTGCGCTTGTATTTGCCGCGTTATCAAGGGCCGGCCGCGTCGTCGAAGCCAGAAGAAGTTAGGGAACCTGAGCAAACTGCATCGGAGCCGCCTATTGCCGATGACCATCCGTTGCGCGGCATGTCCGTGCTGCTCGTCGAAGATAACGTCGACGTTGCGGCCGGCATCACGGCAGTGCTCGAAGTATTCGGCTGTGCGGTCCATCATGAAGAAAGCGCGGACGCGGCCTTCGCGTTATTGGGCGAGGGCTATGGCTTCGATCTCGTGTTGTCGGATGTGCAGATGCCGGGGCGGATGAACGGCATCGACCTGGCAGAACAGATCATTCAGCGCCTTCCTATGCAGAAGCTCGTGCTGATGACGGGCTATGCGGACGACATCGAACGTGCAAAACATCTGGGCGTGCGCATTCTCGCCAAGCCGTTCAATATGGATGAGTTGCGCGATCTGATGGCGGACGGCGTGCCGCATTGAGCGAATTACTAGCCCTTAGCATGCTTGGGCAGTGCACGCGCGCCGACCAGTGGATTGAAGCCCGCAGACTTGCGCGACGATGTCTCTTGCTTCCTCCCGCCCTCATCGCTGCGATTGCCGCCTAGCTGGCTGAGCAGGTCTTCGTCGTCGCCAGGCTCTTCGTTGGTATCGTCCGTGGCGTGCGCCTTCGGTGCACTTTTGCCCGCAAGATGCTCGACTACCGACACGAAATCCTTCTGCGCCGAACGCAATGCGCGCCCCGGCATCATGATGAGCACGACCGCTTCCTGAACGGTGCGTTTATCGACGGTATGCAAGGAGCCCGGCTCGTTCCAGTCGATGCCGCTATCCGCATAAGCGGCTACCACGTGATGCAGCACCGCCGGCGACAACACGCCCGCATCGTATAAGCCGACGATCTGCCGCTCCGCGAGCGCGAAGAGCGTTGGCTGAGGCGGGGCCTCGGCTTGAGCCTGCTTTTTAGGCTTGCGCGCGGCCATTACTTCGAGGCGGGCGCGACCCGCCACACGGTGTTGCCGACATCGTCGGCGACGAGCAGGCCGCCCGCATGATCGACCGCAACGCCGACCGGACGTCCAAGCGCACGCCCATCGGACCCAAGAAAGCCGGTCAGTATGTCTTCGGGCGGGGCCGAAGGCTTGCCGTTTTCGAATGGCACGAACACGACTTTATAGCCGCTCTTGGGCTTGCGGTTCCACGATCCATGTTGACCGATGAACGCGCCGTTCCAGTAGTGTTGCGGGAACGCTTTAGCATCATAAAACGCGAGTCCGAGCGATGCGGTATGCGCGCCGAGCGCATAGTCGGGAACGATCGCCGCGTCCACGAGTTCGGCGCGTTGCGGCTTCACGCGGTCATCGACATGCTGGCCATAATAGCTATACGGCCAGCCATAAAAGCCACCGTCTTTTACGGCTGTCATATAGTCGGGCACGAGCTCGTTGCCGAGTTCATCTCGCTCATTGACAGCGGTCCACAACGCACCGGTCTGCGGTTGCCATGCCATGCCGTTGGGATTGCGCAAGCCTGTTGCATAGAGCCGCGATTCTTTCGTGTCGATATCCACTTCCATGATCGCCGCGCGGCCGTTCTCGGCGTCGATACCGTTTTCCGCTGCATTGCTGTTCGAGCCGACCGTCACGTAAAGCCGCTTGCCATCCGGACTCGCGATGATGTTTTTGGTCCAGTGATGATTGATCGGGCCAGCAGGCAGGTCGATGAACTTTTCGCCCGGTGATGCGATCTGCGTGTCGCCGCTTTGATACCGGAAGCGCACGACAGCATCGGTATTCGCAACATAGAGATAGTCGCCGACGAGCGCCATGCCGAAGGGCGAATGCAGCTTGTCGATGAAGACCGTCCGTGTTTCGGCGATTCCATCGCCATCGGCATCGCGCAGCAAGGTAATGCGGTCCGCGCTCGGCCCCGCAGCGCCCGCGCGCTTCATCACCTTCTTCGTGATGACGCCCTTGAGGCCCGCGTTTTCATCGTGCTGTGCAGGCGTGTTGCTCTCGGCGACGAGAACATCGCCGTTGGGAAGCGTCGCGAGCCAGCGCGGATGATCGAGTCCTGAAGCGAACTCGGTCACGCCGAAGCCTTCCGCCGGAACGGGCTTCTGACCTTGCGCCCACGGCTTTGCGTGCGCAATGTTAACCGTCGGCAATAGCGCCCGTTTCGGCGCGGGCAGAGACGGATTCGGGCCGAAGCCGGGAGGGTAATCGTCGGCGCTGGATACCGGACTTGCGAAGGCGAGGACGGTTATCGCTGCGGCCGCCAGCCGATCGATGCGGCGCTTCATCAGCCCCCGCCGATGCCTTGTATGACTTTGCCCGTGCCGTCGCAGGTCGGGCAGTCGCCGCCGTTTTGCTTGCCGGTGCCGTTGCAATCGGGGCAGAGGTCTTCGCCGGTGCCGGGCACGCCGGGTTCGGCTTCGTCGCCGGGACTGAGAGGAGGTTCTTGCGCCATGGTCGTCTCCTTGTCGGTTGAACGGCTTGCAGCAACTTGTGTTCCCAGTAAGTCACGACGCGATCAAGGCTTGCGGCCAAACGCATCGCGCAAGTGTTTCTTTGCTCGCTCCAATGTGTTGCGGCGAGTCTTGGGCAAATTACGCCCCGCGCGATTGATATAGAAGTTGAGCATCGACATAGCCGACTGGTACGGCGTGCCTTTGCGCCGCGTGCTGCTCGTCGAAGAATGCTTAAGGGACTGAGCAATTTCTTCGGCGCTGCCGGTCTTGAAGATGTCGCGTTCGATATCCATCGCATCGCTGGTTTCCATCACATGATGCGACCAGCGATGCTTGGCATTTTTGGCTTTGCGGACTTCTTCGATGCACTGCTCGTCTTCTTGCGATCGCTTGCGAGCGCATGACGTTGGCGTGTGCTGCCTGTCTTCGTGTTCTTGCGAGTCGTTGCCATGAGATATTCCGATCAACGTTTAGGCTTGAGCAGACGATGCGCTTCGCGCAACGCATCGACGATGGCCTGATACGCCGCATGCCGCGTCTCAGGGTCGGGCGCGCGCAATACATACGACGGGTGATAAGTCGCTATGACCACGCGTCCGTCATGTTCGATCGGATGGCCCATCGAAGCCTGCAGCTTGGCCTTCGAATCGCTCAATACGGACTTAAGCGCGGTTGCGCCGAGCGCGACGATGACCTTCGGATCGATATCGGCGGTTTCGCGGTCCATCCAGTAATGGCACGCGTCGATCTCGCGCTGTGCCGGTGTCTTGTGCATGCGCCGTTTGCCGCGTGGTTCCCATTTGAAATGCTTGACCGCGTTCGTGACATACACGTCTTTTCGCGTGACGCCTGCCTCTTCCAGCGCGCGATCGAGCATTGCGCCCGCGGGACCGACGAAGGGCTTGCCTTGCAGGTCTTCCTGATCGCCGGGCTGCTCGCCGACGATCATCAACGGCGCGTGACGCGGGCCTGCACCAGGCACGCCCTGCGTGGCATCCTTGTAGAGCGCGCAGCGGTGACACGTATCGAGCGATTCCGGCGTTTGATCCGGTTCGACGCCGGGTTGTCTGATCGTCGCCATGAGGGTCAAGCGTTCAACGCACTACGCGCGGCACGAAAGGGCGTTCGAAGCGAACAAGGCATTTGCAGCCTCCGTCGATTAATGCAGAGCGCTAAGCAATTCGCGGACCTTTGAAGACCGGAGTGGAATGCTCGTTGCTCAGTTTCGAGTTATCAACTCGACAGGAGGCCTGCAATGGGTATCGACGAACGTTTGGAAGGGGAAGGCAGTACAGATAAGCCACTCGGCGATGCCGGCAGCGGTGCGAGCGGTGGCGGGTCGATCGGGAATCTGCCGGGGCCGGGCGCGGCAACAGGTGGCGATCCGAAGCAAGGCGTTCGACAGCCTAATGCGGGCGAAGTCGAACCAGAGAACCGGCGTCTGGAACAGGAGCCGCATCAGACCGCTGAGGTACCGCTGGGCTCCGGCGACCGGCCTGAGCCGGCTGGCAAGGGCGGTCAGGGCCCTCAAACGGGCCAGGACACTCCTCCACGCGCGAACTAACGCAAACGCATGACAAGCAAAAAGAACGGCCGCGATAAGCGGCCGTTCTTTTTGCCGATTAGCGCGTGGCAATGTACATCGTGATTTCGAAGCCAAAACGCATGTCGGTGAAGCTCGGAGTTTCCCACTTCATAAAGCCTCCTTGTGCAAGAAGCGGCCTGACGGATGCCGGGCCGTTGCGCGGTGTTCTACTGCAAGCGCCGTGCAAAGCCGCGCCCCCAATTCGACGCTCTTACATGCTAGCGGAGTTTAGCGCTTGCATGATTGGAAATCGCCTGGCCGTTCATTTAATTTATTTATAGCGGTCTTGGACGATTGCCTGAGTCGTCAGGGTTTACGCTCGCTTTGTCCGGGTCGGTCGCTTCATCGCGTTCCAGTGCCTCGCCGGGACGAGGGATTACCCTGTCAGCTTCTTCAGGTGTAATGTTGTTCAGTTGATTGCCGCCCGGTGCATGGGGCTTGTCATGCGTATCGGGTGCTTCGGGTGTTTGAGCCATCACGTTTCCTCGTCGAGAGTCATTCGGCGCGCGAGGCTTCGCGCAATACCGCGGCATCGCTGTCGTATTTGTGATCGCGCATTTTCTGAAGCAGCGCCAGGACCTCACCGTTTGCTCCGTTGCGTTGCGCGAGCGCAATGAGTTTTTCCTTGCCCATTGGATATTCGGCGCCCTTCAGCGCCTGAGCGACTTCATCCATGCGCGGTTCGTCCTCATGCCGCTGATCTTGCGAATGCGCGGGATGCTGAGACATAACGCCTCCTTTTCGATGTGACGATAACGCCAATATCGGCAGCAACACACGTACCCGTCTGCGGGCGCGTTTGATGCTGCACTGCTTCCACCGATCGACGCATGAAAATGGAGGACAAGCAGATGACCATTAGCGCAGACCGCATCTCGGACACGGAAGTCAAAGTCGAGAGCACGATCTACACGTTCGACAGCAAGGACAAAGCCGACGCGTTCCAGCAGTGTCTGGGCAGCGATACCGTCGAAACTTGCGCGGCCGATCACGCGCCGCTATCGACGCGCGCCGCTGTCTCGAGCGACAGTGCGCTCGGCGGCGAGCCGGGCAGCATCATCTCGCCGTCGATGGGCGGCATGCCTTGAACGCAACGCGCTTCACAGCGCCGCGCTGTTCGTCGCACGCGGCGCAAGCGATGCACGAGTGAGTGCGTGCAACGGCAGGGGCTTGGCGAAGAAATAGCCTTGCGCCTGCGCCGCACCCATCTCACGCAACACGGCAAGCGTCGCTGCGTCTTCCACGCCTTCAGCGACGAGCGTCAAGTCGAGCGATTCGGCCATCCTGACGATTGCACGCACGATCGCGCGGCTGCGAGCGCTTTTAGTCAGTTCGAGAATGAATGACTTGTCGATTTTCAGACCGCTGAATTGATACTGATGCACGTAGCTGAGCGATGAAAATCCCGAGCCGAAGTCATCCAGCACCACCGACATGCCGTTATCGGCAAGACGCTGCATCGTGCGGCGCGCCAGATCCGGCTCGGCGACGAGCGCGCCTTCGGTGAGTTCGAGACATACACGCGAAGGCGAAACGTAATAGCGCCGCAATAAGGCAAGGACGTCATCCGCGAATTCCGGTCGCGTCATGCTATAGCTCGAACAATTCACGTGGACCGGCGGCCAGTGAGCGTAACGCTCGTTCGAAAGAATGGCGGCCACGCGTTCGAGCATATAAAGATCGAGGCGGCCGATCAGCCTGAGCCCTTCGACGGACGGCAAAAATTCGCCCGGCCCCACGATGCTTCCATCGGGCTGACGCCAGCGTATGAGCGCTTCCAGTGCGACGACTTCGCCGCTCCTGGCATCGACGATAGGCTGAAAATAGGGCAGCAATTCGTCGTCGCGCTTCATCGCATTGCGCAGCGCACCTTCGCGTTCCACCTGATCCGACACTTCGCGCCGGAGTTCCTGATTGAACACGACGAAGCTGTCGCGTCCCGCATTCTTCACGCGATACATCGCCGTATCGGCATCGCGCAAGAGATCGGCAGGCTCGGTATGAAACTGACTGTCCGCGGTAACGATGCCGATGCTGCACGACGAGAATACGACATGCTCTTCGATATGAAACGGTAAATCGAAGGCAGCGAGAATGCGCCTTGCAATCGCGACCGCATCGTGAACCGGCGCATTCACGGACAGCACCGCGAACTCATCGCCGCCGAGCCGCGCGAGCAGGTCGCCGGAGCGCACGCAGTCGCGCAGGCGAGCGGCGGCTTGCACGAGCAGCATGTCGCCGAAGTGATGCCCGAGACTGTCGTTCACGACCTTGAAGCGATCGAGGTCGATGAACATCACCGACAGCTCGTGCCCGCGCGTGCGATAGTCGTCCCATGCGCCACGAAGCCGCTGCATCAGACGGCTACGGTTGGGCAGGCTCGTCAGCGAATCATGCGCGTTCTCGTAGAGCAGACGCGCATTGGCTTCATCGAGTTCGCGCGTGCGGGCCTGCACGCGCGCTTCGAGTTCGAGATTCGCCGCATGCAAGGCTTCAGCGTCGCGGCGGCGCGACAATGCGGTATCGATATGACGCGATACGAAGGTCAGCAATTCCTGATCGCGCAGTGAATAGCGCACGAGCGGCGAGTAACTTTGCACGGCCAGCACGCCGCGCACGACGTCGCCGTCGAAGAGCGGAATGCCGAGCCATGAACGCAGGCGCACGGTGCCCGTTTCGGTTTCGAACGCGCCTTCGTCGATGAGCCGCATGGCTTCCTGATGGTCGATCAGCCGCGCACGCCGCTCGCCGATCACATACTCGGTCAGCCCGCGCTGACCGCTTCGCGGAGCAGGGCGTTCCAGCACGATCTCGTCGACGTAATAGGGAAACGACACTTCGCCCGTTTCCGGTTCGATCAGCGCGATATAAAAATTGCGCGCATAGAGCAGCTCGCCGACGATGCCATGCAGGCTGCGAAAGAACTCCATCATGTCGCCGGGCCGGCTCGACAGTTCCGCGATCTGATAAAGCGCGGCCTGCAGGTGCTCCGACCGCTCGCGCTCGGCAATGCCATGACGCAGCGCGGCGTTGAGTTGCGAAAGCTCGGACGTGCGCCGCGCAACCTGTTCTTCGAGATCGGCACGGTGAAGAATGCGATCGAGCGCCATGGCTACGTGACGCGCGACGACGAGGAAGAGCGCACGGTCCTCGGCCGTGTAAATGCGCGACACGTCGTAGACCTGCATCGCCAGCATGCCGAACACTTCGTCCGACGCGTTCTTGAGCGGCGCGCCCATCCAGAATTCGGGGCGGTCGCCGAGGCAGTAGAAGCGTCCGTCGCGCTCGGCGGCGGTAATGTCGGCGTGCGTGACGAAGAGCGGCTGACCGCTCGTCAGCACGCGGCCTGTCATCGAGAGATGCGACGGATCGAGAATGTCGTAATTCTCGGCGGCCTGCACGTCGGTATCGATGACATCGACGTAATACGGATACGTGATTCTGCCGGTCTTGCGATCGTAAAGCGCGAGATAGAAGTTTTCAGCGTCGATCAGCGTGCCGAGCCGCTCGTGCACGCAGCGAAGAAATTCGGCGCGGTCGCGCACCGAGCTTGCGAGGTACGCAATCTCATACAACACGCGTTGCGTCAGTTGCGCACGGGCCAGCGCGTCAGCCTGCACGCGTTCGCCAAGACGCCGCGCGAGGCCGGCCAGTTGTGCATCGTTTTTGTGCGCCGCCGGCGCGACGAGCCATCCGAGCACGGCTTCACCGCGCCCGGTCGGCCAGCGATGCCAGCCATGCGCCGAGCACTGCTCATCCAGCCCTTCTTCCGGGATGCTGCGGGGCCATTTCTGGGACGCGTCGCCGCGATGCGCAAGATGCAACTGCTCGCCCGCGCGGTACCATGCCCACTCGCGGCTGCAGTCCGTCGACACGGCATCGCGCAGCAGCGCTTCGATGGGCTGAGCGTCGGTCACTTCGGTCACGTCGTCCGTCCGGGCCGCGATTGCAGCCGAAATCGGCGTCGCGTTATACGCGGAAAACACACTCATCGGCGCTCCAGGCCATTTTTATAGGGCATTCAGGCCGCCGCGCTGGGGGCCTGAGTCCGCGTTCAGCTGTTAGTCAAGCAATCGCTCCTTACCGGGCTAACGGCACGGAACATACAGGCTTGAGCATCGCCGAAAAAAAATGTAAGGCGCGATGGGATCGACACACGCGAATGCGCGGTCTGGAAGGCTCGTTAGAAGCGCTTCTGCAGGAAAAAACGCGAGCGTCCGCCGTGAAAATCGGCAAGCTCGCCGAAAGTCTCATAGCCGCAGCGCACGTAAAGATTACGTGCCTGCGGGTTGAGCGTGTCGAGCCAGGCGGCGCGGCAGCCGCGCTGTTTCGCTTCGATTTCGGCGGCTTCGAGCGCGCGCGCGGCGAGTCCACGGCCACGCAGGTCTTCGCGTATCCACAGCCATTTGACGAAAAGCCAGTCCCACGCGGTGAAGCCGGCGAGTCCGCCGACGAAGTCGTCATCGGCATACAGCGATACCGAGAGATCGCGATGCCCGCTCGGTCCAAGCTGCGATGCGTTGAACGCCGCGAGCCCGCCCGCGACATCGGCCTCGAACGATTCGTCGATCCAGTCGGTGACGGAAATGGTGATGTCGCTCATAACGCAGAGTGAAGCGTCCGTGGAACGTGCAGAATACGCGAAACTTGCGAAAGGGGAATCGACCATGCACGAAGCGATCGACAGTCAGGCGCTGATCGCGCGCCTGCAATTGAAACCGCATCCGGAAGGCGGCTACTTTCGCGAGACGTATCGCGCGGATCATCGGGTGTTGCGGGAAGCATCGAACGAAGCGCGTTCGGCTTCGACCGCCATTTACTATCTTCTTTGCGATGGCGCGCATTCCGCGTGGCATCGCATTCGCTCGGACGAGGTCTGGCACTTCTATGCGGGCGATCCGGTCGACGTGCATGTGCTCGACGCAAACGGCGCGCTGCTGACGCATCGGCTGGGCAATGCGCTCGTGCATGAGGACGCGGTTTTTCAGGCCGTCGTCAAGGCGGGCGACTGGTTCGCCGCCGAATGCCGCGATGCATCGGGCGCGGCGCTGGTTGGCTGTACCGTTGCGCCGGGCTTCGAATTCATTGAGTTCGAGCTTGCGGCGCCAGGCGAATTGCAAGCGCGCTTTCCGCAGCATCGCGAATTGATTGCGCGGCTTGCCTAAGGCTTCAACTCAATGCCCAATGCTTCGCAGATGAACGCGCCGATGCGCGGTATGTCATCGAGCGGCAGCGTCGGAAGCGTCGTGTCGATCGACGATGCATCGTCCGTTGCGATGGCGAGAATGTCCACGTCGGTCTTGAAGAGCGGCTCCGTCGCCGTCGATGGCCGCACGACTTCGAGCCGGGGCATCGCTTCGCGCGCGAAGCCTTCGACAATCACGATATCCGCATGCGACAGCCGCGCGGCCAGCGTAGCAAGCGGCGGCTCCGGTTCGTCGTTCAGTTCATGGAGGATCGCATAGCGGTAGGGCGAGGCGATCAGCACTTCGCCCGCGCCGGCGCGACGAAACCGCGCACTGTCTTTCCCCGGCGGCTCGAATTCGATCGAATGATGGCTGTGCTTGATGACGTTCACGGTGAGACCGTGCGCGCGAAACCACGGCAGCAACGCCTCGATCAACGTGGTCTTTCCCTGGCCCGAGCGGCCCGAAATGCCGAAGAACGGCAGGTGCGGCGAATTCATGCGATGGTTTTATATCGTGGTGAATGTTGCGAGGGCGAGTGTAGCGGTTCGGTGGCGAGGGCGGGGAAATCGCGCTATCGTCGGGCATCGCGTTTGCGAATCATGGCAAGCCCGCGACATACCATAGGATCAGACATGGCCGAAGACAATCCCAGTACCGCGTTAGCGCCGCAGCAATTTTCCACCGACGTGATGCTCGAGAAATACGCCAAGGGCGACGAGACGCGCGTCGACGATATCTACCGGCGCGTCGCGCGTGGTGTGGCCCTCGCAGAGCCGGCGGAAGTGCGCGCGAAGATCGAGGCGGAGTTCGTCGACAACTTCAAACGCGGCGCTTTGGGCGCCGGGCGCATCATGAGCGCGGCGGGCGCGGGCATCGATGCAACGCTCATCAACTGCTTCGTACAGCCGGTCGGCGATGCCATACAGGGCGTCGATGACAACGGCCTGCCCGGCATCTATGTCGCGCTTCTGCAAGCCGCTGAGACGATGCGGCGCGGCGGCGGCGTGGGCTATAACTTCTCGGCGATCCGTCCGCGCGGGGCGCGCGTGCATTCGACGGGTTCCGCCGCTTCGGGGCCGTGCAGCTACATGGACGTGTTCGACGCATCGTGCCGCACGGTCGAGAGCGCGGGCGCGCGACGCGGCGCGCAGATGGGCATTCTGGACTGCACGCATCCGGACCTGCTTGAATTCATCGCGGCCAAGCACACGAAAGGGCGCTGGAACAACTTCAACGTCTCTGTCGCGGTAAGCGATGAATTCATGCAGGCCGTCGCCGACGATGCCATCTGGCAGCTCGTGCACAAGGCCGAGCCGTCGCCGGCGCAGCGGTCATCGGCGGATATCCGTCAACGCGACGACGGTCTGTGGGTGTATCGCGAGGTCAAGGCGCGTGAGGTGTGGAACACGATCATGCGTTCTACTTACGATGTCGCGGAGCCGGGCGTCGTGTTCATCTCGCGCATGAATGGCGATAACAACCTGCGCGCGGTGGAATCCATCCGCGCGACGAATCCGTGCGGCGAGCAACCGTTGCCCGCCTATGGCTGCTGCAATCTTGGCCCGATCAACCTCACGCGGCTCGTGCGCGAACCGTTCGCGCAGATGCGAGGCGGCGTGCCGGCATTCGACTGGGAGGGTCTCGCGCGCGCCACACGCACGCAGGTGCGCTTCCTCGACGATGTGCTCGACGTCACGCTCTGGCCGCTGACCGAACAGGCGCGGGAGGCGGAGGCGAAGCGGCGCATCGGCGTCGGCTTCACGGGCCTCGGCGATACGCTCGTCATGCTCGGATTGCGTTACGACACACAGGAAGGCCGCGATTTCGCCGCGCGCGTGGGCCGTGCGATGCGCGACGAAGCGTATCGCGCATCCGTCGATCTGGCGCGCGAACGTGGCGCGTTCCCCCTGTTCGATGCGAAGCGGTATCTCGAGCAAGGCACCTTCGCATCGCGCCTGCCGGAAGACATCAAGAGCGCGATTCGCCTGCATGGCATCCGCAACAGTCATCTGCTTTCGATTGCGCCGACCGGCACCGTGAGCCTTGCATTCGCGGACAATGCATCGAACGGCATCGAGCCCGCGTTCTCATGGACGTATCAGCGCACCAAGCGCATGGCGGACGGATCGCGCCAGAGCTTCGCGGTCGAGGATCATGCGTATCGGCTGTATCGCGAGATGGGCGGGGACGTGAACGCACTGCCGGAATACTTCGTGAACGCCTTGCAGATGTCCGCGCACGATCATCTTGAGATGATGGCGGCGGTGCAGCCTTTCGTCGATACGTCGATCTCGAAGACGGTCAACGTGCCCGCAGATTACCCGTTCGACAAGTTTCAGGACCTTTATTTCGATGCATGGCGACGCGGCCTGAAGGGACTCGCGACGTACCGGCCAAACGAGACGCTGGGCGCGGTGCTGTCGGTCACGCCGGAAACAACGCCGAGCGATTCACCCGACCCCGAGCTGGACCTCGATCCGTTGCGCATAGCGATCGATCATCGGCCGCGCGGCGAGTTGCCCGCGATCATCGAGAAGGTCGAATATCTGACGCAGGCCGGCAAGAAGTCGCTTTATCTCGCGGTCTCGTTCATCGAAGTGACGGGGCGCATTGCGGGCGAGGACGTGACCATCGAGCGTCCCATCGAGTTCTTCATTCCCACGGGCCAGCGCGACGAATCGCAGCAGTGGATCACCGCGACCATGCGTTCGCTTTCACTCGCAGCACGCGGCGGTTTCGCGGCGCGCACGCTGCAGGACATGCGCAAGGTGTCGTGGGATCGGGGCCAGGTGCGGCTTGGCGATGTCGAGCGGCTCGACGGTCATCGCAGTCCGCGCTGGCACGATTCGGAAGTCGCGGCGCTGGCGTTTGCCATCCAGCAGATTTTGCATCGGCGCGGCTTTCTCGATGCCGAGGGCAATCAGGTGCCGTCGCGCGTGCTGGCGAAGAAGCGTAGCGAGGGCGCACAACCGGTGCGCGCGTTGACGGCGGACGATGACGCCGTCACCGACGATGCTGCGGACTCCGATGCATCGCCCGGTGATCCGAACAGCCTCGAACTGATGCATGGACGCAAATGTGCGACGTGCGGCGCAAACGCGGTCATTCGCCGCGACGGTTGCGATTTCTGCACCGCCTGCGGAGAAGTGGGGGCGTGCGGCTAGCGCGGCTCGGCACTCGCGCCCCGCCGCACGGCGCGCACGAGCCGGGCAAGCGCCTTCAACGCATCGGCGGGGGCATCGGCGAATTGCGCGGCGACAATCGCCCCATCCACCGCGAGCGCCAGCGCCTCGGCGTCGGCCTTCGCGGTGCGTGACGCGGGCATCAGCGCGCGAATGGCGGCGGTCATGTCGCGCTTGTGCCGTCGCGCGATATCGACGGCTTGCGGCAGGGTGCCGCCGACTTCCACCACCGAATTGATGAACGCGCAGCCGCGATAAGTCTCATGGCTGAACCATTCCGCGAGCGCCGGCACGAGCGCCGGCAGCGTGCCGCCGTGACGCGCAAGGGCGTCGCGGAACCACGTCATCCAGTTGTCGTGCCGATACTCCAGGAACGCAACGATCAGATCGTCCTTGCTTGCAAAGTAGCGATAGAAGGTTTTCTTCGCGACACCCGATTCCGCGATCACCCGGTCGATACCGGTCGCGCGTATGCCATCGCGATAGAAAAGGTCGTGTGCGGTGCGAAGGATGCGCGCATCGGGCGAAAGCCCGGCGTCATCCGTGGAAGATTCGATGAGGTTCATGCCGTCGATTGTAGACAGGTTCGTCTACCTGGGCTAGAGTGCTGACGAGTAGACAGACCTGTCTACCATCTACCGACAAGGAGCCGCAATGGAATCCCGACCGCCTCTTCCGCCGTTCGATGCACAAACCGCCGCGCAGAAAGTCCGCCTTGCCGAAGACGGCTGGAACACGCGCGATCCGAAGCGCGTCGCGCTGGCTTACAGCGAAGACACGCGCTGGCGCAATCGCGCGGAGTTCGTCACGGGGCGCGCGCAGGTCGAAGCGTTCCTGCAACGCAAGTGGGTGCGCGAACTGGACTACCGGCTCATCAAGGAACTGTGGGCGTTCACCGGCAATCGCATCGCGGTGCGCTTCGCGTATGAATGGCACGACGACTCGAACAACTGGTATCGCAGTTACGGCAACGAAAACTGGGAATTCAACGAGGCGGGGCTGATGACGCATCGTCACGCGTCCATCAACGACCTGCCGATCAAGGAGTCCGAGCGCAAGTATCACTGGCCGCTCGGCCGCCGGCCCGACGACCATCCGGGCCTGAGCGACCTCGGACTGTAACGCCCGGACACGCTCACATATCGCGCCGCCGCCGGAAAGCCCACCATCCGGCGAGCGCCGTGAAAGTCGCGACGACGAGCACGAGCAGCCAGAATCCGTGATGATTCTCCGCGAGCGGAATGCCGCCGACGTTCATGCCGAAGAAGCCGGCGACGATGTTGATCGGCAGCGCGAGCACGGTCACGAGCGTCAGCGTGAACAGCGTGCGGTTGCTCTGTTCGTCCATGCGCGTCGCGATCTCTTCCTGCAAGAGCTTGATGCGCTCGACGAGGCCTGCGAGATCGTTCAGCACCAGTGAGAACTCTTCGGTTGCGTCGCGCAAATCCTGAATGTCCTGCGCGTGCAGCCAGCGCGGCGGCCGTGCGAGCAAGCGGAACACGGACCCCGGCTCGGGCGCGAGCAGCCGCTGCAGGCGCACGAGCACGCGCCGAAGCGCGCCGAGGTCGGAGCGCGTCTTCGATGAATGCGTCGAAAGAAAGCGGTCTTCAATGCTGTCCACGTCCGCGCTCGTACGCCGCACGATCTGCACGAGAAGATCGGCCTGATCGCGCAGCAAATGGGCGAGCAGTTCCGCCGGCGAACGAAACACCTCGCCGCGCCGCACCGATTCACGCAGCGAGTCGATGGAACGCAGCGGCTTCATGCGCGCCGTGACGAGCAGCTTCTGATGCGTATAGACCCAGAGCGTCGCGATTTCCGACGGCGTCAGTTCGAAGTTGAACATGACGTCGTTGATGACCGCGAACAGCGCGCCTTCCTGATGCTCGATGCGCGTCGAGTGCGAGCCTTCGTGCAGCGTGTCGAAGAACGCGTCCGGCACGCCGAGGCGCGTGCGCATCCAGCGTTCGCACGCGCTGTTCGCGAGATCGAAGTGCAGCCAGATGAACTCCTTCGCCGTATCGTCGCGGGCGAGCCATTCGCTGGCGGCCTCGGCGTCGATCGGTTCGCCCGGTTCATCGACAGGGAATCGAAAGCCGCAGACGAGGCCGGTGAAGTCGGAGCCGTAGGGCGGTCTTTGCAGGGTGGCAGCATTCATGCGGGCGTTCGTGCGTTCGATGTGCAATACGGGCGCTAGCCGGCTGGCGCGTTCAGGCGCTAGTGTGCCATTGCTCGCGCATGAAACGGTCGATACATCCGCTGCCTGCCATGCAAGAATGACTGTCATATTGGCGGCGTATCATGGAACGATGCGAGACGGTCCGCCGATTCAGGCGCATACGCCGTCGGTCAACTAGGGGAGAAGCGCGGTGGATGATCTGGACGATCTGGACGGCGTGACACAAACGACGGCAGCGGGACTGATACGCCTTTCATCGGTGCTCGCGGCGCTGGCGCGCGACGGCGCGGTGGACACGCGCTTCGGCGCGAAGCTCTTCAAGCGGCTCGACAAGGAAGCGCGGCGGGTCGCGCAACGCGGCGACGAAGCGTTCGACGGCGCCACGCGTGAGTCGCTTCTGGCGGCAATCGGCGAACTCGACCTGGCGCTGCGCCAGCGCGATGCGGCCTCGCTCGTCGAAGCCAACGCGCGTCTGCGCGAGCAGGAGGAGGATGCCCCGGCGAAGCGCCGCAAGAGCAAAAAGGAAAGCAACGCCTGAAAGGGAAATCGAAGTCAGGCGCAAAACGTGCTGTATGGCGGACGATCCATTCATCGAATCGCCATGTCCGTGAACTTGTATTCCCCTCATTGCGCCGTGTGGACGAACCGCAGCGTCGACGTCGAGGTGCAGAACTGGCGCATCCTGGTTGTCGATGACAACGCTTCCAGCGCGGAAGCCCTCGCCGCGGCCCTGACCGCGGATGGTTTTGATACACGCGTCGCGCTTTCCGGCGTCGACGCGCTGCACGCCATCGACGGCTGGGTGCCGCACATCGTCGTCCTGGATATCAGCATGCCCGAGCACGACGGTTTTGCGACCGCGCGCGTGCTTCGGCGCATCGCCCGGACGCGCGACGCGGGCATCATCGCGTTTACTGCGCTCGGCGAGGAACTGGTGCGCCCGCAAGGCCTGCATGCGGGGTTCGACGCCTACTGCCAAAAGGGCAACTCGCCCGCGACGCTGGTCAACCTCATGCAGCGCCTCGTTCACTGAACAGCCGGTTGCGCACCCCGTTGCGCAAAAACATTGTTCTGTCCCCGCGTAACGGCGGGCCAGCAATGGCGCGTGCGTTCGTCCCCCGAGAGCCTTATGTCGTGTGGCAGAGCGCGTTTTAAGCACGTTCGTGCGGCCAACGATTGTTGGCTCACGGTGAAAAGTGTATTGAATTATATCGGGATAAAAAAACGATAGTAGGGGTATACACTGCATTCCATCGACGTAGCAGACAGTTTCTCGCCATCCGCTGCGGCGCTTTCTGACACGAACGTCTACCGTCTTTGGAGCACACCATGAAACGCAATCTGATCGCTACCCTGCTTATCGCTGTTTCCGCCTCGATCGCCGCGCCCGCTTTCGCGAGCGGCTACGGTCCGGCTCCGTCCTACCGTCCGTCTGTCGGCGCACCGGCTTCGCAACAAGGCCCGAGCGCACAAGCCATCGCCGCTGAAGAAAACGCGCACGGCATCGACGCCAACGCGTTCGGCGGTTCCCGCGACTCGCTGGCTCAGTCGGGCAACCGCTCGCAAGGCACCAACAGCACGAACTCGATCTACTTCGGTCACTGATCGAACCGGTCTGGCCGGATTATCCTCCGGCCCTGAAGACTGAAGCGACCCATTCGGCGCCCGTTGCAGCAGACTCAAAAGGTCTGTGCGCACCGGGCGCCGATGCATTTCAGCCCGCGTCGACGAGCGCGCCGCGCATCACGCTGGCAAGCTCCGACGCCACGAATTTCGACACATACGCGTTCGCACCGACCTTGCGCACGTGCTGCTCGTTCGCCGACCCGGACAGCGACGAGTGAATTACCACCGGAATGCGCTGCAGGCCGGTATCCGCCTTGATGCGCCGGGTCAGCGTGAAGCCGTCCATTTCCGGCATTTCCAGATCGGTCAGCACGAGCGCGATTTCGTCGGACACATCGGTGCCGTACTTGCGCGCCTTGTCGAGCGCCGCTTCGAGCACTTCCCACGCCTCTTGCCCCGTTTTCGTCATCACGTACGGAACGCCCATCGCGGTCAGGCTCTGCTCGATCAGCGCCCGCGCGACGCCGGAATCGTCCGCTGCGAGCACGCGCGCGCCCGGTTTCAACTGGAGACGGCCGGTGCTCGCCTCGGTGATATCCACGTCCTGCCCCGGCAACACCTCACGCACGATGCGCTCGACATCCAGCACTTGCGCGAGCCGCGTCCCGTCGACATTGCCGTCCAGCCGCGCGAAGCTCGTCACCGTGCGTCCGCCCGAATGCGATTCCGCCGACAACACCTGATTCCACTCCAGCCGCACGATATCGTCGACTTCCTCGACCGCGAAACCCTGCGTCGTCCGCGCAAACTCTGTGACGAGGAGAATCTTCGGCCCGTTCTTCGGACGGCATCCGGTGATGCGCGCCAGATCGATCACAGGGATGATCTGCCCGCGAATATCCGCGACGCCCAGAATTTCCTCGCTCGATCCCGCGACGGCCGTGATCGACGGCATCGCCAGAATTTCGCGCACCTTGAATACATTGATGCCGTAAAGCTCCCGCTGCTCCGAGCCCGGCGCCTCGCCGAGCCTGAACAGGAGCAACTCGAACATGTTGCTGCCCGCGAGCCGCACGCGCTGCTCGATATCCTGCTGTGAATTGCTCATCTTGTCCTCTTTGTGGGCGGGAACGGGCGCACGCGCGCCTCGTTCCGCCGCGTGCAACCAGTGGCGGTTCCGCGCGCAGGGCGCACGGCGTTCGCGGATTGCTGCTTTTTCCGCGCGATGCCTGATTAGCGGCATGGTTTGGCGAAACTGAAGTCGGGCAAAGCGTGTATGCCGCCGCCGGGCTTGATCTATACTTTTTCCCGAATGGTCGGGTTAATGCCGATGAAGGCATCGAGCCGGAAGCCTTACGCTCGACAGCAGGCGCAGCAACGCATCGCGGATACAACGAAGCGCGCGCTCACCGGCCGTCGCCGGGCCGGCGAACACGCGAAGCCAAGGGAGGCGGTCGATGGCAACAGTCGCAGAAGTGCTCAACGCAAAACCGGACCAGACGGTCTATACAGTCGCCGAGACGTCGCCGGTCTACGACGCGATCAAGCTCATGGCCGACAAGCACATCGGCGCGGTGCTCGTCACGCAGGGGGAGGAAATCGTCGGCATCATGACCGAGCGCGACTACGCGCGCAAAGTCGTGCTGATGGACCGGTCATCGAAAGAAACGCCGGTGCGCGACATCATGACTTCGCACGTGCGTTACGTGCGCCCCGACCAGACCACGGACGACTGCATGGCGCTCATGACCGACAAGCGCATGCGCCATCTTCCGGTGATCGACAACGGCAAGCTCGTCGGCATGATCTCCATCGGCGATCTGGTGAAGAACATCATCTCCGAACAGCAGTTCACCATTCAGCAACTCGAGTACTACATTCGCGGCGAACACACCTGAGCATCGCATCGAACGTTCGGCTTGCGCTGAAACTGTAAGCGTATCGTTATAATCGGCAGGGTTCGCCGGCTACCTCGCCGGCGCGCGCAAACACGCGACGACCGCAAGGAGCGCTGCCGATGAACGTGCCCGCCGAATCCACCGACGCCGCCCCGATTGCACAAAGCGAGCAACGCGCACGCGCGCTTGCCCCCGGCGCGCCGTTTTTCGTCGTGATGAACGCGGGCTCGGGCCGCAAACAGGTCGATGAAACCCGCGCCGTCCTCGAACGCCATCTGGGCGGAGCCGGCCGCCGCTTCGATCTCTCTGTCGTCACCGATCCACGCGAACTCGCCGCGACCGCGCGCAAAGCCGCCGAGCGCGCTCGGGCGGACGACGGCGTGCTCGTCGGCGCGGGCGGCGATGGCACGCTTTGCACGGTGGCCGAAGCCGCGCTCACGGCGGGCGTGCCGTTCGCGGTGCTGCCGCGCGGCACGTTCAATTACTTCAGCCGCGATCACGGCATCCCCGCCGATCTCGACGCATCGACGAAACTTCTGCTCGAAGCGCGCGCCTATCCGGTGCAGGTCGGCTATGTGAACGACCGCATGTTCATCGTCAACGCGAGTCTCGGCCTCTATCCGAAGCTGCTCGAAGATCGCGAGACGTACAAGCAGCAGTTCGGGCGCAGCCGTCTGGTCGCGATGTGGTCGGCGCTCTTCACGCTGCTGCGGCGGCATCGGCATTTGCACCTGCATATCGAGCATGAGGGACGCACGCGCGAAGTACGTTCGTCGACCTTGTTCGTCGGCAATAACCGATTGCAGCTGGAGCAGATCGGCATGGCCGAGGCCAAGGCGGTGGAATATGGCTTGCTCGTCGCGATTGCGCCTCGGCCCGTTGGCCGGCTTGCGCATTTGATTCTCACGGTGCGCGGAGCGGCGGGGCGCCTGAGCGATTCGGACCACGTGATGAGCTTCACCTTCGACCGCATCACCGTGGCGCGGCCAACGCGGCCGAACGACAAGCGCCGCCGCATCAAGATCGCGACCGATGGCGAAATCGCGTGGCTCGACTTGCCGCTCGAATTCCGCGTGTCCGAAAAGCCGCTCCTGCTCTTGAAGCCCGAACCCGCCTTGGCGGAAGCCAATCGCTCATGACCTTGCTGCTGCAGATTTCCGATCCGCATTTCGGCACCGAGCAGCCTCGCGTGGTCGCGGCGCTGTCCCGTCTCATCGAGACGATGCCGCCCGATCTCGTGATCGTCTCCGGCGATATCACGCAGCGCGCCCGCAAGCGCCAGTTCGCGGCGGCGCGCGCGTTCTTCGATACGCTCGGCGCGACGCCCGCGCTCGTCGTGCCCGGCAATCACGATATCCCGCTCTTCAACCTGTTCGTGCGATGCTTCAAGCCGTACGCGAATCATCAGCGCGCGTTCGGCGCGGAACTGGAGCCGTCGTTCGAATCGCGCGATGTGATGGTGCTGGGCGTCAACACGACGCGGCCGTATCGGCACAAGGACGGCGAAGTGTCGATGCAGCAGGTGAAGCGCGTCTCGGCGCGGCTCGAGTCGGCGACTGCGCGGCAATTGCGGATCGTCGTGACGCATCAGCCGGTCGCCGTCACGCGCGCGCAGGACGAAGACAATCTGCTGCACGGACGCGAGCGCGCGGTGCCGCGCTGGGCGCGAGCGGGCGCGGATCTGATCGTCGGCGGGCACATTCACTTGCCGTATGTATTGCCGCTCCACGATACGTTCGCCAATTTGCCGCGCCGGCTATGGGCCGTGCAGGCGGGCACGGCGCTGTCGTCGCGCACGCGGGGAAGCATCGGCAATTCGGTGAACGTGATCCGCTATTGCGCCGATGCAAGCGATGCCGCCGGGCGGCGCGTCGTCGTCGAACGATGGGACTACGCCGACACCGGCGACCGCTTCGAGCAGCGCGCGAAGCACGACCTGGCGCTCGATGGCGCGGCGCAAGCGGCGGCGATGACGTCCGCCGGATGACCCGCCGCCCCGGGCACGCGCGCTGCGCACATGACAGAATGGACGCCGCCACGCCACCCGCCCCGGAGCCCCGATGACCTTCGAACTGACCATGCTTGCGTGGACGCTCGTCCTCGCCCTGGTGCAAGTGCTGTTGCCCGCGTTCGTGCGCAACCGCGAGACGGGCATCCGCTACAACGCCGGCCCGCGCGATGGCCCCGCGCCGCCGCCCGGCAAGCTGTCCGGCCGCCTGATGCGCGCGCAGGCCAATCTCTTCGAAACGCTGCCCGTGTTCGCGATCGCCGTGCTGATCGTCCATGTAACCGGACGCGAGAACGCGCTCACGCATTCCGGCGCGCTGACCTATTTCGTCGCGCGGCTCGTCTACGTGCCGCTCTATGCGGCGGGCGTGCCGTTCGTCCGGTCGCTGGTGTGGCTGATATCCATCGTGGGCATCGTGCAGATGCTCGTCCCGATCATCTGAGGCATACGGAGTCCGCATGACCGATTCACCATCGACCGTCGAAATCGAAACCGCGCCGAATCCCGAGTTCGCCGTCATCCTCATGCACGGCCTCGGCGCGGACGCCAACGACTTCGTGCCGCTCGTGCCCGAACTGCGCCTCGCCGATGCCCCCGCAGTGCGCTTCGTGTTTCCCAACGCGCCGGAAATTGCCGTGACCGCGAACAACGGCTATGTGATGCGCGCGTGGTACGACATTCTCTCCTTCGAGGGCATCGTGAGGCGCGTGGACGAGGCGGGCATCGACGCGTCGGTGAAAAGCGTGCGTGCGCTGATCGCGGAGCAGAACCGGCGCGGCATCGCCTCCGAGCGCATCTTTCTCGCGGGCTTCTCGCAGGGCGGCGCGATGACGTATCAGGCGGGGCTCACGCATCCGGAGCGGCTCGCGGGGTTGATCGTGCTGTCGGGCTACATCCCGTCGAAAGGTTTGATCGATGCATCGATTAGCGAGGCGAACCGCGATGCGCCGGTCTTTGCGGCCCACGGCGCATTCGACGACGTGCTCGACGTTCAGCTCGGCCAGGACGCGTGCGAGTTCGCACGCGAACTGGGTTGCACTGTCGACTGGCATACCTATCCGATGGCGCACACGGTCTGCATGGAAGAAGTCGAAGCGCTGCGCGAATGGTTCGGCGCGCGTCTCGCGGCTGCGAAAAGCTAGTTCCCGGCGATGAGCGACACCATCTCGCGCCGCAATTCGGCTGGGCTGACCGGCTTGCTCAGCACGTCGTGTTCGCACGCGAGCGGCACGATGGTCGCCGCCGGTTCGCCGGTCACGACGAGGCAAGCGCACGCGCGCCCGAGCCTGAGCGCGGCGAGCATCGCGACTTCGCGCGCCGTCTTGAAGTCGCGCAGCCGGTAATCGGTGATGATCAGGTCGGGGAAGCGTTCGATCGTCGCGAGAATCTCCTCGTATTCCTCGAAGGTCGCGGCGGAGTCGTAGAGCACGCCCCATTGCGCCAGCAGCGCTTCGGTGGACGCGCGCACGAGGCCGTCGTCCTCCACGAGCAACACATAACGCCCCTCCAGTTGCGCCGCTTCCGCCGCCTCCGGGCGCGCCGGCGCACGGCCCGCAGGCGTGTCGGGCGACGGCCCGCACTGCGGCATCTCCAGCGAAAAACGCGAGCCGCGCCCCTCGGCGGACTTCAGCTCGATGCGATGCTCGTCCAGCATCGACACGACCGCGTTGACGATCGACAGCCCCAGCCCCAGACCCTTGTCGCGATCGTGCTCCGGGTTGTCGAGCTGAAAGAACGGCTGAAAGATCGCGTCGAAATAATCGGCGGGAATGCCGATGCCGTTGTCGAGCACGTCGATGCGCGCACGCGTCGGCGAGCGCACCACGCCCACGATGACCGTCGGCTTCGTCTGCTTGCCCGTGTCGGCGTACTTGATACCGTTCGACACCAGATTCGCGACCGCACGGCAGAGCCAGTGCGAGTCGCTCCGCACGCAGACGACGTCGTCTTTCGGCAGACGCAAGCGCAGGTCGACGCCGCGGCTCGCCGCGAACGGCCGCAACTGCTCGGCCGCTTCCTCGACGATCTCCCGCACGTCGAACACGTGGTAGCGCGGCACGACGCGCCCCGATTCCAGCCGCGACAGGTCCAGCACCGCGTTCAACAGCCGCGCGAGGATGACCGACGAGCGCCCGCATTCGTCGATCAGCCGCTCGGCCTGCGCGAACTCGCCGTTGCGGATGGCTTCGGCGGCGGCCTGCAAGAACAGGTTGAGCGCGTGCATCGGCTGGCGAAGGTCGTGCGTCGCGGCGGCCAGGAAGTTCGACTTCTCGCGGCTCGCGGTTTGCGCGGCGATCATCTGCTGTTCGCGCAAGGCGAGCAGCGCGTGCGTCTTCGTCTCCTGATCCTTCTTCGACACTTCGAGTTCGCGGTTCTTGCGCTCGAGCGAGCCGTTCGCGGAGCGCAACTCGTCGTTGAGCGACGCGAGCGCGCGCTCGGCCAGATAGCGTTCGCGCGATACCCGCTCGGCGTGGGCGCAAACGCCGTGGCCCACGACGACCACGTTGAACATATAGAAGAGGCCCGCGAAGAAGTCTTCCGGATTGAGCAGGCGCACGGTGATCTGCAGGAACACGACCGCGGCCATCGTGACGACGCCGACCATCAGCGCGAGCCGCGAGCGCAGGTAGAAGAAGCTGAACTGGAAGAAGAGCGCCAGATACAGCCCGATGAAATACTGCGTGTAGTTATAGGGCGCGGGCGTGATGGCGACCATCGTCAGGATGAGGCACAACAGGCCGTAGATGCCGGTGAGGATGACCCGGTGCGCCATCGCGTGCGATCTGAACGACGGCCGCAGCACCAGAAAGCCGACGCAAATCAGGAGCGCGACGCCCGCGAACCGCAGCGCGAGGATGTCGGCGAGGCGCACGTTGAGCGCCTTGTTGCCGCGCACGAAGCTGAAATCCCACCACAGGAAGCACGTCCAGATGACGAGCGCGAGCAGCGCCGATGCGCGCCGGAACGCGCAGAACCGCTGGCTGTGATCTTCGAGAAATTGCGCTTCGAGCGCTGCGTCGGCGAACGGCGCGGGAATCGACAGATTGCGCACGAGGCTCGCGCCGGCTTCACGCGCGGCGGCGGCGAGCATGCCTCGGGTGCGCACGGTGGCGGCGCGTTGCGGAACGGCCATCGTCGGGGCCCGGTCGGGCGAGAGCGGAGGGAATAACTACTTTAGGCTACGGCGATCGGATAGAAACGTCTTTTTTGCCGGGCGGCGCGCTTTTCGGGTGCTGTGCGCGAGCGGGCGGTGCGCAGAAATGCCGAACGGCGAGCGCTTGACAAGGTGCTCGCCGTTTCGAAGGACAGCCGCGATCGATGCCCGGCGCAACGCGGGCTCTGCGCGTTCAGCGCATGCTCACGACTTCGGTTTGGCCTTGGTCGTGCGTTTCGTGACGCTGGTTTCCTTGGCGCCCGTGCTTTTGGTGGTGGACGCTTTGCTGCCGGCTGTCTTCTTGCGGCTGGACATTTCCGTTTCGGCGGGATGGCTCGCCTGAGCCTTACGTGGCGATGGCATGAGGGACCTCCTTCAGTAAGTGTCGAAGCGACACACTGATAACCATAGGATGCGGGTAGCCGCTATTCAAGCGATCGCGGGCGGGCACGCGAAAAAGCTTCTGAGAGCGAAGCATTTCGATGCGGCCCGCCGCCGCTTTCTTCGCCGCCGCTTCATGGCCGCCGCTTCCCGGTACTTCAGCCGATCAGCTTCAGCCCCGCCGGCAGCGTTTCGCCAAACACGCGGCCTTCGTCGGCGCGATCCAGCGCGACAGTCTCGCGCACCATCGCGATCCACGACTGCGCTGCGCCCATCGTCTCCAGTCGTTCGATGACGGCGGCGCGAACCTCGTCGGACACGTCGCGGGAGCGGTCGCCCGTCATGCGCGCGATCTGCACGGCCGCGAACGCCGCCGGCTCGACTTTTTTCCAGTCCAGCGCGAGGATCGTCTTCAGCCACGCCTCGGCGATGCCCGGCGGCACGACGCCATGCGCGCTGCCATAAAACGGCTGCCGCGCGCCGATGCGTCCGACCGCCCACCAGCTCTGCAAATTCTCCGACGGCTTCTTCAGGCGCGTGAGCAGCCACTCGCCCGCCTCGATCTTGCGTTCGACCGGCACGCGCTCCAGCGATGCCGCGAGCCGCACCATGTCCTCGTAACCCGCGCGGGCCGCACCCGCCGCACGGCGGTAACGGCTCGCGCCGGGCGGCTGAAGGAAGAACGCCATGTCGTCGAGCAGGCGCAACTGCGCGGCTTCGTCGAGACCGCCGGCGGCGCGGCGCCAGAGCGTCCACCATTCCGACCAGACCTGGTTTTCGTTGACGTACTGAATGCCCTGATCGAAAAGCGTGCACAACTGCTCGACGCGCCATTCGTCGAGCGGATGCCCGAAGCCCGGCCGCATGCAGTAGCCCGCGAGATTGAGCCACAGCCGCTCGTGATCGGCGGTGCGCCGGCGTTTCTTCGCGCGGTCCCACAGCGCGCCGAAAAGTTCGCGCAGCAGCGCGATGTCCCATGTGTCGCGCGGACCGAGCGCCTCTTCCAGATGCGCGCGCAGGCGCTTCACTTCCTTGGGGCTGACGTCCTTCGCGCGCGTGCCGAAGGTCCGGTCGATCAGTTCGATGGCCTTCGGCAAGGCCGGATGCGTCTGCGGTTGCGTCTGCATCGCGTCGGCGTTCGGTTCGTCGCGGCGTAGCTGGAATTCGAGGAGCCAGCGTTTCGCGGGATCGTCGATGGCGATGCAGTGCATCTCCAGCGTGCCGACTTCGGTCAGCGATGTCGTCAGTTGCACGGGCGTCTCGCGCGGTCCGGCGCTCGCACCGGCGCTCGCCTCACCGCGCGCGTCGACGATGGTGGCGATCGGCGGCAGGCGCACGAAGTCGCCCGCCGATGCGCTCACGTCCGCGATCTCGCCCGCCTTGTACGCGGTATCCGCCACCGACGAGACGAGGTGAAAGCGCACAGGCGAGCCGAGCCTCAGCGCGAAGGTGCGATCGGCGAGATGAATCGGCTGGCCTTCCTCGGTGCCGCGCGGCAGCACGCAGACGCCGCGCGTGGCGTCGCCTTCCTCGTCGAGCAGCAGGAAATAGCTGCGCGCCGATCCGCCGCCGATCTTCGGCGCATGGCCCGCACGCGCGAGCGCATACGCGACCGCACCGCGCGCGACGGCCACGTCGGGATGGTCGTTGGCGAGCACGTGAACGGGCGCGCCGCGCCAGTTGCCGAGCGTATCGGCGATGCGGCGTGCAAGCGGCCCGGCGCGAAAGACGCCGCCGTTCAGGAGCAGGGTGTCGGGGACGGCGAGCGGCGGTGTATCGCGTGCATCCGCGCCGCTTTCTTGCGCCGCGTCCGCTGGCTCATCTTTGCTCAACGCTTCGCGCGCCTGCGTCGCGTGCTGCGCAAGAAACGCGGCGACATGGCGCGTGATGGCCGGATCGCTCGCGTACGGCAGCCCGAACTCCACGAGCCCGCCGCGCGCCCGCCCTGGCCGCTCGTTGCCCGACACCAGCGGAAAGAAACCCTCGACGATGATCCGCTCGATTTCCTCGCGCGTCACTTCCGCGGAGCGCGCGCCGCCGATCAGCTTCGATCCCGCGCCGAGCAGCGTGATCGACGTGGACTCCGGCGCGTGCTCATCCAGCAATTGTTCCTTTGCCGCGCGGCAGCGTTCGACGAGTTGCGACAAACGCGCCGCGGACAGACGCCCGTCATCGCCCGCGAGCCGCTTCTCGACGAGATGCGCGAGCGCGAGGTCCATGTTGTCGCCGCCGAGCATCAGATGGTTGCCGACGCCGATGCGCGTCAGCAGCGGCTCACCGCCGGCGTTGGCGTTGGCTTCGACCTGAATGAGCGTGAGATCGGTCGTGCCGCCGCCGACATCGCAGATCAGCACGAGCCGCGTTTCGGCGAGTTCGTCGCCCAGCGTCTCGCGATGATGAAACAGCCAGTCATAAAACGCGGCTTGCGGCTCTTCCAGCAGCCGCAGCGTTTCGAGCCCCGCCATCTTCGCCGCTTCGAGCGTGAGGGCGCGCGCGCCTTCGTCGAAGGAGGCGGGCACGGTCAGCACGACGTCCTGCGCATCGAGCGGCGCGTCGGGGAAGCGCTCGTTCCATGCCGCGTGGACATGCGCCAGATAGCTTGCACTGGCGACCACGGGCGAGATCTTTTCGATGTCGTCGCCCGCGCCCCACGGAAGAATGGGCGCGAGGCGATCGACGGCCGCGTGCGACAGCCAGCTTTTCGCGCTCGATACGAGCCGCCCGGGCGCCTGCGCGCCAAGCGTCCGCGCGAACCTGCCGATGACAGCGGGCGCTTCCATCTCGCCCCACGGCAATTGCAGGTCTTCGGACTTGAGTTCGCCGGGCGCGAAGTGATAACGCAGCGACGGCAGCAGCGGTTGCGGCGCGACCTCGCCGGCGGCGATCAACTGGTCGACCTCGAAGATGCGGATATCGTTCGAGCCGGACGCCGCGTAAGCGACGACCGTATTGCTCGTGCCGAGATCGATGCCGACGCGAAAGCGCGCCTGCACCGGCTTCTTCTTGCGCGCGGCGGACACTTACAGGCCCATGCCCTGATCCGCGCCGACGCTGCCGCGCACATCGAATTCGACTTTCCAGCGTTCCGGCGAATTGCGCGGCAGCGCTTCGAGTTCGAGCGTGCCCGCTTCGGTCACACGGGCGTGCAGCCTGACCGGCACGACTTCGCCGGGCGTGCGGCCTTCGGTCGGCAGCGATGCTTCGATTTCTTCGAGCTCCTGCAATTCGTCCGGCTGCCAGTAATCGAGCAGGGTGCCGACGGTGTCCTGCCGGCGCACCGACGACCCGAAGAAGCGAAACCGCACCGGCTCCCCGACGACGAGCCCGAACTCCTGCGCCGGCAACGCGGCTTCGGTGCCTTCTTCCATGCCGAACGGCGCGACGCATAGCGCCTGCACGGGCGGCTCGAGGCCGGGAACCGCCGGCATCGCCGATTCGACCGCGATGTAATAGGCCCGCGCCGTGCCGCCGCGAATCCGCACGCCCTTGCCGCGCCGCACGTAGCCGTAATAAGCGGCTCCGCGCGCGACCGCGAGATCGAGGTCGGCGCCTTCGAGCAGCCGCGCGGCGGGCGCGTTCTCGGCGGCGAGCCACGCGTTGAGCGTGGTCATCACGCGCTCGACCAGCAGCGGCGACTTGAACACGCCGCCGTTGAACAGCACGGCGGTCGGGTGAAGCAGCGTCGCGCCGGCGGGCGTCTCGTGCTGCAGGCCTTCCACTTCCGCGAGCGCATTCACCTGACGGCCGAGGAACGCGGCAAGGTGACGTGTGACGGCGGCGTCCTGCGCGTACGGCAGGCCGAGCTGCGTCAGACCCACGCGCGCACGGCTGACGGGACGCGCGGCGGCATCGACGTGAGGGAAGAAGCCTTCGAGCAGAATCTGCGTCAGTTCGGCGCGCGTGAGTTCGGTGCGCAGCGATCCGCCGATCAGCTTGGACCCGCGGCTCGGCACCACGAGCGGCACGATGTCGGTGTTCGGATCGGACAGCAGCGTTTCCTTTGCCGAACGGCACGCGTAGGTGAGCGCGCGCAGTTGCCACGGATCGGGCTGCGTGCCTTGCGTCGCCAGCTTGCGCGCGACGACGTGCGCGAGCGCGAGGTCCATGTTGTCGCCGCCGAGCAGGATGTGCTCGCCGACCGCCACGCGATGCAGTTCGAGATTGCCTTCGCGCTCGACGACCGCGATCAGCGACAGGTCGGTCGTGCCGCCGCCGACATCGACAACGAGAATCACATCGCCCACCTGGACCTGCTTGCGCCAGCCGCCCGCGGACTTCTGAATCCAGCTATACAGCGCGGCTTGCGGCTCTTCGAGCAGCGTCATGCGGCCGTAGCCTGCGGTGGCGGCCGCTTCGGCGGTCAACTCCCGGGCGGCGGGATCGAATGAGGCGGGGATCGTCACCGTGACGTCCTGCTGATCGAACGGGGCATCCGGATGCGCGTAGTTCCACGCTTCGCGCAGATGCGTCAGATAGCGCACCGAGCTTTCGAGCGGCGACACGCGCTCGACTTCCTCGGGTGCATCGGCGGGAAGAATCGCCGCGCGGCGATCCACGCCGGGATGACAGAGCCAGCTTTTCGCGCTCGACACGAGGCGGATCGGCGTGCCCGCGCCACGGCTGCGCGCCAGTTCCCCGACGATGTACGGCCGCTCCTGCGTCCACGGCAGCGTGAGATCGCCCGGCGCGAGTTCGTTCGCGTGGGGGAGATAAAGAAACGACGGCAGCAACTCGCGCTCTTCGGCGGCGCCGGGCGCGGTGAGTTGCGCGATCGGCAGCACGCCTTGCGTGGTCTTTTCGCCGTCGCTCGCGGACATGTCGACGTACGACAGCGCGCAATGCGTCGTGCCGAGATCGACGCCGATCGAAAAGCGAGCCTGCTCGCGATGCGGTTCGTTGTAATCGCTCATAGCTCCACCTCGGCGGGCGCGACGATGCTCGCGTCATGCGTCTGCGCGAGCTTCGGCAGGCGCGTTTCCTCGACCTTCCAGCCGCGATGGCTGATGCTTCCGTTGAACGGCGGCTTGCCGACGACGTTGCCCGTGAGCCGCACGGCGCTCGCGTCGAAGCCATCGGGCAGGGTGATGCGGCTGCCTTCGGCTTCGCTGCGCACCGGCTTGATCGTGAAATGCTCGCGCAGCACGGCGCGGCAGCCATCGTGGACGAGTCGCGCAGCCGCGCCGATGTCCGCGTCGCCGTAATTCGCGATGTCTTCTTCGACGAAATCGATGAAGCGCGCGTCCCGTTGCAAAAGACCCAGCAACTGGAGCGCGGCGACCGGGTTCGCTTCCGTCAGCGGCGACGGCGCGGGCGTCGAAACCGGGGCCGCCGCGGGCGTCGGGACGTGCATGTCCGGCGCTTCCGGCGCATGTTGTGTTTCGCGCAGCCGCTGGACGCGGCCCGCGAAATTGCTGTTGCCGAGGATGCCGAAGAAGGCGCCGAAAGCAATGGACAGCCGGCCGAAGAAGGACGGATTCATGTCGGTCATATGTGATGCTCCTGTGTTCTTGTCGACCGCTCCAGGGACGACCTTATCCTCGGAGCGGCGCCGGTGGGCGTGTTCGGTGGCGCATCGGCTGAAATCGCGCCGATCGCCGTGGATGCTGTTTCGGATGCGCTGCCGCCTCGCGAAATCGTTGGGCGCAAGCGCACCGCATCCCGATATTGTCCATGATGTCGCGCATCGCGAGGAAAAACGCGCGGGGCGGCCCGTTCCGCCGCTGGCGGGCGCTCGCTGGCCGATGCCGCCCGGCTTCGGGGCGGGCCTCATTCTCGCGATTTGCGCGGGCAAGTCAAGGCGCGGCCCCGGCCGGTTGCACGACGGCTCCGGGGACGCCTGTCGATCGCGCCCGCCCGGCCCGCCAACGCGCCCTCAAGCCCTCACAAGCCCTCAAGCCTTATACCCGATCTGCCGCAGCAGGTCCTTCCGCCACCGCACGTCGTCCGCGCTTTCGACGCCGAGCGGCGGCAGTCCGTCCACTACGCCGATGATCCCGCGCCCCTGGTCGGTTTGCGCGACGAGCACTTGCGTCGGATTCGCCGTCGCGCAGAACACGCGGCAGACCTCGGGCACCGCCTTGACTGCATTGAGGACGTTGACGGGGAAGAAGCCATCGCCGAGAACGATGATGAAGCTATGCCCCGCGCCGATGTTCTCAGCATTGCGCGTGGCCAGCTCGACGAGACTCTCGTCCGTGCCCGACGCGCGCACGAGCCGCTTGCCCGATGCCTCGCAGAAAGCGAGACCGAAGCGGATGCCCGGCACCGCGCCGACGAGCGTCTCGTGCAGGTCTTCGACCGTCTTGATGAAATGCGACTGGCCGAGAATGAAGTTGGTGTTGTCCGGCTTCTCAATGCCGATGGCGAACAGTTGCATGGCGCACCTCCGTTTCAGGATCGCTGCATGGCAACCCTAATGGTAGGCGGTCGGTAGGCGGTCGGCGCGCCATCGACGCTCCTATGCGCGGATGTCGAACCCGGCGAGATACGCCTTCGCGTCGCTGCCGTCCCATACGCGGCCATCGCACAACGTCGCGATTCGACGCTCGGCGGGAAGCGAGACCCCTGCTTCCCGCGCCGCCTGTGCATACAGCGCGGTCTGGTTGACGGCTGCGGCGACGGCGTCGTCGTCGCCATTGCCTGAGAGCATGCCCCATCGACGATACTGTGTGATGAACCACAGGCCGTCGGACACGCGCGGATAGTTCACCGCGCCGCCATCGAAGAAACGCAGCGGCGCGACGCCCTCGACAGGCCCGAGCCGCGACGCGATCAGCTCACGCGGCACGCCGACCAAGCCGGACGCCGCCAGCGCGTCCGCGATTTCCAGCCGATGTTCCTGCGCATCCACCCATTCGCATGCGTCGAGCATCGTGCGAACGAGCGCGCGCGCCGTCTTCGGATACAACGCGACGAAATCCCGCCGGCACGCGAGCACTTTCTCCGGGTGATCCGGCCAGATCTCGCTCGTATGGACGACCGTGCGCCCCGCGCCGCGCGCCTCGGCCACCGCATGCCACGGTTCGCCCGCGCAGAAACCGTCGAGCGCGCCTTCGACGAGCGCATCGGCCATGCGCGGCGGCGGGATCACGACGCTGCGCACGTCCGAGAGCGGATGCACGCCCTGCCTCGCGAGCCAGTAGTAGAGCCACATCGCGTGCGTACCGGTCGGGAACGTCTGCGCGAGCACCGGCGGGCGTCCGAGCGACGCGAGTGCGTCCTTCACGCTGGCGCCCCGCTGGATGGCGTCGGCGAGCGGATTCGACAGCGTGATCGCCTGACCGTTGCGGTTGAGCACCATCAGCACGGCCATGTCCGCCTGCGGCCCGCCGATGCCCAGTTGCACGCCGTAGACGAGGCCGTACAGCGCGTGAGCGGCGTCGAGTTCGCCCGACAGCAGCTTGTCGCGCACCGCCGCCCACGAGGGCTGCCGGCACAGTTCGATGCTGATGCCATGCCGCCGCCCCATGTCGCGCAAAGCGGCGGCGGCGAGCGGCGCGGCGTCGCTCAGGGCGACGAAGCCGAGCCGCACATGCGGGCGTTCGGGCGTGAGGCTGGCGGAAGGAGGCGTGACAGGCGAATTCATGGATGCTTGGGGTTCTTGATTACCGAAGCAGATCGGCAAGCGAAAGAAGCTGGCGCGCGATCTCGGCGACTTTGACGCCCTGATCCATTGCGCGCTTGCGTAGGGTGGCGTAAGCGTCATTCTCCGACATGCCGCGCCGTTCCATCAGGAGCCGCTTCGCCCGGTCGATGACCTTGCGTTCCGCCAGCTCGCTTTCGACTTGCTCGAGCCGCTGACGCAATTGCGCTTCATGCGCGAAGCGGGCAAGCGCGACTTCGATGATCGGCGCGAGCCGCTCCGGCGCGAGACCTTCGACGGAATAGGCGGTCACACCCGCACCGACCGCCGCGCGGATGAACTGCTGGTCCGCGTCGTTGCTGAACATCAGCACCGGCCGCGGCGCGGCCTTGTTCATCACCGCGAGCTGTTCGAGCGTGTCGCGCGAAGGCGAGTCCGTATCGATGATGACGACGTCCGGCTTCTGACTCTCCACGGCCGCATGCAACTGAGCGGGCGCGGCGGCTTCCGCGAGCATCTCGTAGCCGAGACGCGCGAGCTGGTCGCGCAGATCGCCGATGGGCTTGTCGGTGTCGGTGACGAGAAGAACGCGAAGCATCGGGAGGCGTTTAGAGGTGTATCGGTTCGTTGGACTTTAGCGCGATGCACCTTCGCTGAACATCTGGCCGAATGGCATAGGCCGAATCACGCGGATCACGCCGCGTGCGCGATGCCGTGGCCCTGGCGTTCGCGCTGCGCCGAAAATTCGACGGCTTCGCCTATCGCCGCGCCCACGAAAATCACGGCGGGGCTGCCGAGGCGGGCGGCGGCTGCATCGTCGGCGAGACGTCCGAGCGTCGTCACGAGCCGCTTCTCTTTCGACGATCCCGCGTGCTGCACGACCGCCGCGGGCGTCGTCGCGGGCAGCGCGTCGAGCAAGCTCTGCGCGATGCCGGCGATGCGGCTCATGCCCATGTAGATCGCGAGCGTCATGCCAGTGGCCGCGAGTGCGCGCCAGTCCGGCTCGCTGTGATCCTGCATGTGCGCGGTGACGAAGGTCACGCCCTGGCAATGATCGCGATGCGTGAGCGAAATGCCCAGGCCCGCTGCCGCCGCGAATCCCGACGATACGCCGTTGACGATATCGACCGTGATCCCCGCATCGCGCAAGGCGGCGATCTCTTCGCCTGCGCGGCCAAACAGCAGCGCGTCGCCGCCCTTCGCGCGCACCACGTGCAGTCCCTTTCGCGCATAACGAAGCATGAGGCGCTGAATGAACACTTGCGGCGTGGACTTGCAGCCGCCGCGCTTGCCGACGCGAATCACGCGAGCTTGCGGCGCGAGCGTCACGATGTCCGCGTTAGCGAGGTCGTCGACGAGCAGGACATCGGCGGCGGCGAGCGTTTTCGCGGCGCGGATCGTCAGCAGGTCGAGATCGCCGGGGCCTGCACTGAGAAGGGTGACTTTTCCGGAGGTCATCGTCGTGTCGTGTTTGCTTGTATCGGGGAGACGGTTCGACCCGGCGAACACGCAAAGCGTCCGCTCGTGTCGGGCACGAGGGACGCCATTGTCCTGAGTTCCATGTTCTTGCGTTGCCGCCAGCGCCGTTGCCGGTGGCGCTCTCACCAATGCAATAAGCGGGCCATTTCAGCGCGATAAGGCTTTACCGCATGTCTGCATCGTGAATGCGCACCGATCATGCGCGAGACGCACTCGTGCGGCGCGTGGATGCCTCCATCGGGTGATCGTCGAACGGGCTAACCGGATCGTACAAAGTGCGGAGACACAAGCGATCACCGCACGTCATCAGTGCTGCGTCGCACCACGCCTGTGCCGCGCCGCATCACAAAGCTGCGTGATTGCGATGCCCGCGCTCAGTGCACGCATCGCGCAAAGCCATGCCGCATAAGGCTCTCAGCCTGATGCAACGCGCATGGCATAGGCCTTGCCTTTAGTCCTGCCATCGGATCAACGGCGATCCGTCCTGAACATAGCGCCCCGGCTTCGTAGAGCCAGACGGGCATTGGACAACGGCGTCCCCCGCATCTGGCTCGAAAGGCCCGGTGCGCGGGACGCCTTTCTTTTTGCGACCAAGAGAATGGATAAAGCCACCCGAATCGATCTCTTCAGCATGCGCAGTGCGCCGATGCGCGCGTTCCATCTCACGTGGATGGCGTTCTTCGTATGCTTCTTCGCATGGTTCGCATGCGCGCCGCTGATGCCGCTCATCAAGCGCGAATATGGCTTGAACGCGGATCAAATCGCGAACATCAACATCGCGGCGGTGGCGGTGACCATTCTCGTGCGTCTCGTCGTCGGCCCGATGTGCGATCGCTTCGGCCCGCGCAAGGTGTATAGCGCGCTGTTGCTCGCCGGTGCGTTGCCCGTGATCGGCGCGGCGCTGTCGACGGGATATGACAGCTTCCTCTGGTGCCGTCTCGCGATTGGCGCAATCGGCGCGAGCTTCGTCATCACGCAATACCACACGTCGGTGATGTTCGCGCCGAACGTCGTCGGCACCGCGAACGCAACGACCGCCGGCTGGGGCAATGCGGGCGCGGGCGCGGCGCAGGCCATCGTGCCGCTTCTCGTCGCCGCAGCGATCGTGCTGGGTGCGGGCGAAGCATCGGCATGGCGCGTCGCGCTCATCGTGCCGGGCATCGCGATGCCGGTCATGGCGTTCTTCTACTGGCGCTACACGCAGGACTGCCCGCAAGGCGATTTCGCGGAGTTGCGCCGTGCGGGCATCGCCATCGACGGCGGCAAGAAAGGCGGCTGGGCCAGCTTCGTCACCGCCTGCACGAACTATCGCGTGTGGATGCTCTTCGTGACCTATGGCGCGTGCTTCGGCGTCGAAGTGTTCATCCATAACATCGCGGCCGTGTACTACGTCGATCACTTCAAGCTCACGCTCGGCGAAGCGGGCATGGCGGCGGGCAGCTTCGGACTGCTTGCGCTGTTCGCTCGCGCGCTGGGCGGCTGGCTTTCCGACAAGGCCGCCGCGAAACGCGGCCTCGATATTCGCGCGACGCTGCTGTTCGCGCTGATCGCAGGCGAAGGCATCGGACTCTACGCCTTTGCGCATGCGGGCAGCGCGGCGCTCGCCATCATCGCGATGCTCGTGTTCGGTCTCTTCACGCACATGGCCTGCGGCGCGACGTATGCGCTCGTGCCGTTCATCGACCGCAAGGCGCTCGGCGGCGTGGCAGGCGTGATCGGCGCGGGCGGCAACGTCGGCGCGGTGGCGGCGGGCTTCCTGATGAAAGGCGTCGGCGATGTGCAGCAGACGCTGTCGCTGCTCGGCGTGCTCGTCGCCGGTTCCGCGCTGTGTGCGCTCGCCGTGCGCTTCTCCCCCGAACACAAGGCGCGCGAAGCCGCGCTGCGCGAAAGTGCACTCGCCGTCAATAACAGCGTCGCCCACTGAGGCAAGGTCCAGTCATGAAAATCGTCGTCATCGGCCACGGCATGGTCGGCCACAAGTTCCTCGAATGTCTCGCGCAGAGCAGCAACGATGCGCTGCACGTCACCGTCGTGTGCGAAGAGCCGCGTGCCGCATACGATCGCGTGCATCTGTCGGAGTTCTTCGCGGGCAAGTCCGCGGACGATCTTTCGCTCGTCCAAGAGGGCTTCTTCGAGCGCAGCGGTTATGCGCTGAAGCTGAACGCGAAGGCCACGTCGATTGATCGCGCGGCGCGCACGGTCACGGTATCGACCGGCGAGACGCTTGCATACGACAAGCTCGTGATCGCAACCGGCTCGTATCCGTTCGTGCCGCCCGTCGAAGGGCGGGAGCGCGATGGATGTTTCGTCTACCGAACGATCGAAGATCTCGAAGCGATGCAGGCGTTCGGCGCCCGCGCGAAAACAGGCACGGTGATCGGCGGCGGACTGCTCGGACTCGAAGCCGCGAAGGCGCTGCGCGACATGGGGCTGACCACGCATGTCGTCGAATTTGCGCCGCGCCTGATGGCGGTGCAAGTCGATGAAGGCGGCGGGCGCGTCTTGCGCAGCAAGATCGAAGAACTGGGCGTGACGGTGCATACGAACCGCAACACGCTCGCCATCGTCGATGGCGAAGACGCCGTGAATCGCATGAACTTCGCGGATGGCGGGCATCTCGACACGGACATGATCGTGTTCTCGGCGGGCATTCGTCCGCGCGACGATATCGCGCGTGCAGCGGGACTCGAGATCGGTCCGCGCGGCGGCATCGTCATCGACGATGCATGCCGCACGAGCGATGCGGACATCTACGCTATCGGCGAATGCGCGTTGTGGCAGGGCCAGTTGTTTGGACTGGTCGCGCCGGGCTACGACATGGCGCGCATCGTCGCAAAACGATTGATGGGCGACGAAGCCGCGTTCGCCGGCGCCGACATGAGCACGAAACTCAAGCTGATGGGTGTGGATGTCGCGAGCATCGGCGATGCACACGGCAAGACGCCGGGCAGCCGTTCGTATCAGTTCAGCGACGAGCGCAAGCAGGTGTACAAGAAGCTCGTCGTGTCCGGTTGCGGCAAGTATCTGCTGGGCGGCGTGATGGTCGGCGATGCAGCCGAATACGGCACGCTGCTGCAAATGATGCTGAACAAGATCGAGCTGCCCGAAGCGCCCGAGTTCCTGATCCTTCCGCAAAGCGACGGCAAGGCGAGACCTGCGCTCGGCGTGGAAGCATTGCCCGATGCGGCGCAGATTTGCTCGTGCAACAACGTGAGCAAAGCTGAAATCTGCGCGGCCGTGTGCGCGGGCGCAACGAGTATCGGCGCGTTGAAGAGCGCGTGCAAAGCAGGTGCGTCGTGCGGCGGCTGTGTGCCGCTCGTCACGCAGGTGATGAAGTCGGAGATGGCGCGTCAGGGACTCGCCGTGAACAACCATCTCTGCGAGCACTTCCCGTATTCGCGGCAGGAGCTGTATCACATTGCGCGCGTGGAAGGGCATCGCACGTTCGCATCGCTGCTTGCGAAGCATGGCAAAGGACTCGGTTGCGATATCTGCAAGCCGGCCGTCGCGAACATTCTCGCTTCGTGCTGGAACGAATTCGTGCTGAAGAAAGAGCACGCGAGCCTGCAGGATTCGAACGACTACTACCTCGCCAATATCCAGCGCGACGGCACGTACTCGGTCGTGCCGCGCATGCCGGGCGGCGAAGTGACGCCGGATGGACTCATCGCCGTCGGGCAGGTTGCGAAGAAATACGGTCTCTATACGAAGATCACCGGCGGTCAGCGTGTCGATATGTTCGGCGCGCGCGTCGAGCAACTGCCGCTCATCTGGGAAGAGCTGATCGCAGCGGGCTTCGAGTCGGGACATGCCTATGGCAAGGCGCTGCGCACGGTGAAGTCGTGCGTCGGTTCGACGTGGTGCCGCTATGGCGTTGGGGATTCGGTCGGGCTCGCGGTCGAACTGGAAAACCGCTACAAGGGTCTGCGCACGCCGCACAAGATCAAGTTCGGCGTGTCGGGCTGCACGCGCGAATGTGCCGAAGCGCAGGGCAAGGACATCGGCGTCATCGCGACGGAAAAGGGCTGGAACCTCTATGTCTGCGGCAACGGCGGCATGAAGCCGCGTCATGCCGAACTGCTCGCGTCGGATCTCGATCAGGACACGCTCGTGCGCTACATCGACCGCTTCCTGATGTTCTATGTGCGCACGGCGGATCGCCTGCAGCGCACGAGCGTATGGCGCGACAACCTCGAAGGCGGCCTCGATTATCTGATCGATGTCGTCGTGAACGACAAGCTCGATATCGCCGCCGAACTCGAAGCCGAGATGCAGCATGTCGTCGACAGCTACGAGGACGAGTGGAAGAAGGCCGTCACCGATCCCGATACGCGCAAGCGCTTCCGTCACTTCGTGAACAGCGACGAGCGCGATGCGAACGTTCGCTTCGTCGAAGAGCGCGGCCAGATTCGTCCTGCGACGCCGGAAGAACGCACGATGAAGCGCATCGATATTCCCGTAGTCGTTGAAACCGTCTGAACGAGAGGACCACATCATGAACGATCGCATCGAACAGGACTGGACGCCCATCTGCGCACTCGACGACATCGTCCCGGACACGGGCGTCTGCGCGCTCGTCAACGGCGCACAAGTGGCCGTGTTTCACGTTGCGGGCGATTCGTCCGTGTATGCCATCGACAACTTCGATCCGCATTCGCAAGCGGCCGTGTTGTCGCGCGGCATCGTCGGGAGCGTGGGTGAGCGCATCGTCGTCGCGTCGCCGATCTACAAGCAGCACTTCGATCTGCGCACGGGCGAATGCCTCGAAGCGCCCGAGCGTTCGGTGAATGCGTATCGCGCGCGCGTCGCGGCCGGCAAGGTCTGGATCGCGGCATGAAGACCGAATACGCGGTTGCGGCTGCGGCGGGCGTGATCGCGCGTCAGCGGCTCGTGGTGATCGGCAATGGCATGGCGGGCATGCGTACCGTCGAGGAGCTGTTGAAGATCGCGCCCGACCTGTACGACATCACCGTGTTCGGCGCGGAGCCGCATGGCAACTACAACCGCATTCTGCTTTCGCCGGTGCTCGCGGGCGAGAAGCGCATGGACGACATCATCATCAATACGCGCGACTGGTATGCGGCGAACGGCATCACGCTGCATGCGGGCGATGCGGTCGCCGAGATCGATCGCGCGCGGCGCATCGTCCGTTCGGAGAAGGGCGTCGAGGCGCAATACGATCGTCTACTGATCGCGACGGGATCTAAGCCGTTTATCATTCCGGTGCCCGGTTGCGATCTGCCCGGCGTGATTGCATTCCGCGATATACAGGATGTCGAAACAATGCTCCAAGCGGCGCGCGATCATCGTCATGCGGTGATCGTCGGCGGCGGTTTGCTCGGGCTGGAAGCGGCGAACGGCCTGCAGCGGCAGGGCATGTCGGTAACGGTCGTGCATGCGAGCGACAGCCTGATGGACCGTCAGCTCGATGCGAGCGCGTCGGCTTTGCTCAGGCGTTCGCTCGAGGAAAAGGGGCTGCGTTTCGTGATGGCTGCACAGACGACGGAGATTATCGGCGACGAGCGCGTGCGCGCCGTACGCTTCGCCGATGGCACGCAAATCGACGCGGACCTCGTCGTGATGACCGCGGGCGTGCGTCCGAATATCACGCTCGCGAAAGCAGCAGGCTTGCATTGCGATCGCGCGATCGTCGTCGACGATACCCTCCAGACCTTCGACCCGCGCGTGTATGCGGTCGGCGAATGCGTGCAGCACCGTTCCGCCACGTTCGGCCTCGTTGCGCCGATCTGGGATCAGGCGCGCGTGGCGGGGGCGCATCTCGCGGGCGCGGGGCATCGGCGTTATGTGCAGCGCGCAACCGCGACGAAGCTCAAGGTCACCGGCGTGGACCTGTATTCCGCGGGCGATTTCATCGGCGGCGACGATAGCGAAGACCTCGTGTTGCGCGATCCGCGCCGCGGCGTCTACAAGCGCGTGGTGCTGCAGGCGGGACGTGTGATCGGCGCGGTGCTATACGGCGACGTGAAAGACGGCGCGTGGTACTTCGAGCTGATTCAGAACCGCACGGATGTATCGCATCTGCGCGGGCGTTTGTTGTTCGGCAAGACGCTTTGCGAAGCAGGCGCATAGACAGCATGAATATGAAAGCGAGCATTCCCATCATCCCGAACGTGCCGGCTGCCGTCCGCACGACGTGCCCCTATTGCGGCGTCGGCTGCGGCGTGAAGGCGACGCCTCGCAGCGCCGTCGATGTCGCCATCGCGGGCGATGAAGCGCATCCTTCGAACTTCGGGCGGCTATGCGTGAAAGGCTCGGCGCTGGGCGAAACCGTCGGGCTGGAAGGACGCTTGCTGAGTCCGAAGCTGCGCGACAGAACGACCGGCGCACTTTCCGACGTGTCATGGGACCATGCGATCGGTACGGTGGCGAGCGGCTTCGCGCGCATCATCGACGAGCACGGTCCGGATGCCGTCGCGCTGTATGTGTCGGGGCAATTGCTAACCGAAGACTATTACGTCGCGAACAAGCTGATGAAGGGCTATATCGGCAGCGCGAACATCGATACGAACTCGCGGCTGTGCATGTCTTCGTCGGTGGCAGGGCACAAGCGCGCGTTCGGCGAAGACCTCGTGCCGATGAATTACGAGGACCTCGAACTTGCGGACCTCATCGTGCTCGTCGGATCGAATACCGCATGGTGCCATCCGATCCTGTTTCAACGCATCGTCAAGATGAAAGAGACGCGCCCCGATGTAAAGATCGTCGTGATCGATCCTCGCTATACGGCGACGTGCGAGATGGCCGATCTGCATCTGCCGTTGAAGCCGGGCAGCGACGTGCGGCTCTTCAACGGACTGTTGGCGTTTCTCGCGGAGCACGGCGCGACCGATGCCGCTTTCATCGACGCCCACACGAACGGCTATGACGCCGCGCTCGCAGCGGCCATGCCCGCCGATATCGCGCAGCTCGCCAGGGACTGCAAGCTGGACGCGCATGACCTGATGACGTTTTACCGCTTGTTTGCGCGCACCGAACGCGTCGTCACGGTGTACTCGCAGGGCGTGAACCAGTCGAGCGCGGGCACTGACAAAGTCAACAGCATCATCAACTGCCATCTTGCGACGGGACGTATCGGCAAGCCCGGCATGGGGCCATTCTCGTTCACCGGCCAGCCGAACGCGATGGGCGGCCGTGAAGTCGGCGGCCTCGCGAACACGCTCGCGGCGCATCTCGAACTGGACAATGCCCGGCATCGCGAGATCGTGCAGACCTTCTGGCACTCGCCGCGCATCGCGCAACGTGCGGGCCTCAAGGCCGTCGATCTCTTCGATGCGATCGAAGCAGGCCGCGTGAAAGCGGTTTGGATCATGGGCACGAATCCGGTCGTGAGCCTGCCTGATGGCGATCGCGTGAAGCGCGCGCTCGCGAAGTGCGAACTGGTGGTGAGTTCGGACATCATCGAGAAGACAGACACGAATGCGTTCGCCCATGTGCTGCTGCCGGCGCTCGGCTGGGGCGAAAAGGACGGCACCGTGACCAATTCCGAGCGGCGCATATCGCGTCAGCGTGCGTTTATTCCGGCGCCGGGACACGCGCGCGCGGACTGGCGCATCATCTGCGACGTGGCGCGCCGCATGAATTTCGATGGCTTCGAGTTCGAAGGCCCGCATCAGATCTTCGACGAACACGCGCGTCTGTCGGCGTATCGCAACGATGCGTCCGATGGCGTGCCTCGTGCCTTCCATATCGGCGGACTCACTGCGCTCGATCGCGAGCGATACGATGCCCTGGAGCCCGTGCAATGGCCGCTGCGCGCGAAGAATGAGACAGGCGCCGCACGCCTCTTCGACACGCAACGCTTCAGCCATGCCGATGGCCGCGCCCGCTTCATCGCGACACCGCCGCGCGCACCCGTCAACGCGCCGGATGCCGAGTATCCGCTCGTGCTCAATACGGGCCGCGTGCGAGACCAGTGGCACACGATGACGCGCACGGGCCGTTCAGAGAAGCTCGCCGGGCACATCAGCGAATCGTTCATCGACATGCATCCGCAAGACGCGCTTGCGTGCGGCGTGCGCGAGGGCGAGCTTGCGCGCATCACGAGCCGCTGGGGTTCGATGATCGCGCGCGTGCAGCATGGCGGCGGCATGCCGCGCGGCAGCGTGTTCGTGCCGATTCACTGGAACGATCAGGTGGCATCGGATGCGCGAGCCGGCGCAGTGGTGAACCCCGTCGTCGATCCCGTTTCCGGCGAGCCTGAATTCAAGCACACGCCCGTTGCGGTCGAAAAATTCCATGTGATGTGGCATGGCTTTTCGTTCTCGCGGGACGTCCCCGCGCTCGATGCCGTCACGCACTGGACACGCGTACACGGCGCCCGCTTCATGCGCTATGAACTCGCGGGACGCAATCGTTTCGATGCGGCGCATGGGGATCATCGCGAATGGGCGCGTGCATTTTTCGCTATCGACGATCCGCACGCCGACTGGATCGAATACGAAGACAAGAGCGCGGGTATCTATCGCGCGGCGCATGTGGTGAACGACCGCATCGAGCATTGCATCTTCATCTCGGAGCGCCCGGATCTGCCGGCGCGTGCCTGGCTTGCGAGCCTGTTCTCGAAAGATCATCTGGACGATGAAGACCGCGTGAGTCTCTTGCTCGGTCAGCCGGTCGGCAAGGGCGAGGACACCGGGCCGACAGTGTGTTCATGCTTCGGCGTGGGCCGCAATACCATCTGCAATGCGATACGCGACAAGAACCTCAAGACCGCAGCCGACGTTACCGCTTGCGTGAAAGCGGGTGGAAACTGCGGTTCTTGCGTGCCGGAGTTGAAGAAGCTGATCGTCGAAACGGAGATGGCGCGGCTCAGTACTGTGTGATTCCAAGAACAGGGACGCCGCGAGTGAATTCAATCACCCTGCGGACCGCACGCCTATCTTGTCGCCACGCGCCGGCGCATGTTGCGGCACGGCGTGCGTCGAGCCGATCGGACGATCATCATTGCCGAAGCGTGCGATGGAGAATGCGAACGTATTGACGCCGTTCGCGCTCGTCGCCGACACCGTGCCGCGGTGCATCTCCGCCACGGCCTTGACGATCGCGAGCCCGAGGCCATGATTCTCGCGGCTGTTCGTGCGCGAGCTTTCCGCGCGGAAAAAGCGGTCGAAAAGATGCTCCATGATAGGCGGCGCAATCGGCTCGCCGGGATTGGTCACCGCGACGCGCACGTGTCCGTTTTCACGCACAATCGACACGGATATCGTTGCGCCCGGTGCGCAATGCTGGATCGCGTTCATCACAAGGTTCGACAGCGCACGGCCGAACAGCGATGTGTTGACGAAGGCGCGGGCGTCGCCGCTCGATACCGCGCGCACCTGAGCGTCTTCGAGCGGAATCTCCAGAAACTCCAGCGTGCGATGCACTTCGGCCGCAAGCGAGACTTCCACGAGACCAGTCGCGCGTTCGCCCTGATCGGCGCGTGCGAGAAACAGCATGTCGTTGATGATCGCGCGCACGCGCTCGAATTCTTCGAGATTGGATTGCAGCGTGTGGCGCAGTTCGTCGATGGAGCGATCGCGCGTCAACGCCACTTCCGTTTGCCCAATGAGGATGGTGACCGGCGTGCGCAATTCGTGCGCGACATCCGCGTTGAACGATTCGAGACGCCCATACGCATGATCGAGCCGCTCGAGCGCGCCGTTGAAGGACTTCGCGAGGTCTTCGAGTTCGAAGGGCAGCGAACGCGTATCGAGCCGTTGCGACCGGTTGTTGGGCCTCACGTTCTGCGCGTCGCGCGTGAGCCGTGTCAGCGGTGCGAGACCGAGCCGCGCAACCGAATAACTGAGTAACAGCACGGCAACGGTTGCAAGCGCGAGCAGCGCCGCGAGCGCCAGACCGAACACGCGCATCGTGCGTACATTCGGCGAGCAATCGACCGCGACAAACAACTGCAGCGGCGGACGATCCGCGTAAGGCGGAATGGTCAGCGTCGTCATCAGCATGTCGTAGGCGCGGCCTTCGGGCCGGAAGCGCGCATAACCGCCGAGCACATGCTTGACGACGCGGCCCGCGGGCGGCAGGCCATAGCTAAAGCGCGGATCGTTGCTCGTCACTGCGAAGAGCGTCGAGCCGTCGCGCGGAGTGATGTCGGCGAGCTTCTCCTTCGCGATCTTCCACTTGTCCGGATTCGAAGCATGCGAAACGATGAGCCGTGCAATTTCTGCGCGATTATCGAGTGAATCGCGCAAGTGCTGCTCCAGTTGCATGCGCAACACCAGGAAGAGCCCTGAGCCGACGAGCGAAAACACGAACAGCGCGACGAGCGCGAACATCACCGCAAGCCGCCGCGCGATGGAACGCTGCACCTTCATAATGGCCTCGCGTCTTCCCTCGGTTCGCGCATGTCGCGCGGCTCGCGCACTTCGAGCACGTAGCCCATGCCGCGCACGGTATGCAGCAGCTTCGTGCGGAACGGTCCATCGAGTTTGGCGCGCAAGCGTTTGATCGCGGTTTCGACGACGTTCGTATGGCTCTCGAAATCGACTTCCCAAACGAGTTCGGTGATCGCCGTCTTCGAAAGAATGTCGCCGTAACGTCGCGCGAGCACGCTCAAGAGCTGAAACTCCTTCGCGGTCAGATCGAGTCTTACGCCATCGCGTGTGGCGCGGCGGCCGATGAGGTCGACGTATAAATCGCCCACGGAAATCAGTGTCGATTCCTGCGCGCGCGTGCGGCGTGCGAGCGCATGCAACCGTTCGACGAGTTCGAGAAACGAGAAGGGCTTGGTGAGATAGTCGTCCGCGCCTTCGCGCAGGCCGCGCACGCGATCGTTGATGTGATCGCGTGCGGTGAGCATGATGACGGGCGTCGATTTTTGCAGACGCAGCGCCTTGAGGACCGCGAAGCCGTCGCGGCGCGGCAGCATCACGTCGAGCACGATCACGTCGTAGTCGTATTCGATCGCGAGATGCGTGCCTTCTTCGCCGTCCATCGCGATATCGACGACCCAGCCTTGCTCGGTCAATCCCGAGCGCAGGTAGTCCACCACCTTATGCTCGTCTTCCACTATCAGGACTTTCATGCCTGCCCCTGTGCTTGTTCAATGTGTGCTTGCCGCATCCGCGCTTTCGACACTATACGAGCGTTGCGCGCTGGCCGCATCGTTGTGTGCTGCTTCATCGACGTTCCATCCTCCGCCCAGCGCCTTCACGAGCGCGACCGAAACCGTGTGCTGCTGGCCGCGTATCTGCACGTCCTGACGCTCGCTCGTGAGCAGTTGCTGTTGCGCGGTGATGACATCGAGAAACGCGACCAGACCGCCCGAATAACGATCGTTCGCAAGCGAAAGCAGGCGCTCTGCATCCACGACGGCCGCGTGTGACTGCTTCGCCGCGCCATCCAGCACCGACAATCCGACGATGCCGTCCTGCACTTGCTGAAACGCATTGAGCACGGTCTGACGATAGCTCGCCTCCGTCGCCCGATACCCTTCGCTTGCGAACGCGACGGCAGCCGAGCGGCGTCCGCCATCGAAGACGACCTGGCTGGCCATCGTGCCGATGGTCCACAAGAGACTCGGCGCGGACACGAGACTCGCCAGCGCCGTGCTTTCCCAACCGATCGTGCCGTTGAGTGTCAGGCTTGGGAAGAACGCCGCCTTCGCCACGCCGATCTGCGCATTGGCCGCGGCCATCGCGCGTTCGGCTGACGCCACATCGGGCCTGCGCTGAAGAACGTCGCTTGGCAAGCCGAGCGGTATCGCGGGGATAGGGTGCGCGTCGTGCATCGGTGCAATGGCGAACTGCGGCGCGGGTGTGCCGACGAGCGCCGCAATCGCATGCTCGAACTGCGCTCGCCGATTGACCAGCAATTGCGCCTGCACGCGCGTCGAATCGAGTTGCGATTGCTGTTGCAGCACATCGAGGCCGGATACCGCGCCGAGATCGTGTTGCGCCGTCACGTAATCGAGCGCTTTCTTCTGAAGCTCGACGGAGCGGTTCAGCACGTCGATCTCGGCATCCAGTTCGCGCGTCGAAAAGTAATCGCTTGCAAGGTCCGTCGTCAGCACGAGGCGCGCGTTGGCGAGATCGTCGCGCGACTGTTCCGCCGATGCCTGCGCGCTTTCCACTTCCCGACGAATGCGGCCGAAGAGATCGACGTCGTAATCGACGGTCGGCGCGAGCTTCAGATCGCTCTGCACCGTCGACATGCTCGGCGTCGCGTAGTTGTTCACCGGGCGATTGCGCGACGTGCGCGAGCGCGATGCCTGCGCGCCGAGGTCCACTTCTGGCAGCGCAAGCGATGAAGTCTGTGCGAGCGTCGCACGCGCTTGCTCGTAGTGCGCGCTCGCGGCGGCAAGCGTCTGGTTTTGCGCGAGCGCCTGCGTTTCCAGCGCATCGAGCGCGGTGTCGCCGAAGCCGCGCCACCAGTCGAGCGAAAGCGGCGCATGCGAAGGTTCACCGATGCGCCAGTACGAATCGGTCTTCCAGGCAGGCGGCGTTTCGGCGATCGGACGCTTGTAATCGGGGCCGACGGTGCAGGCCGCGAGCATCGCCAATGAAAGCATGACGGCGACGGTTCTCACGACGCCGCCTTCTTGTCGGGCGCCACGACGACATGATCGCCGTCTGCAATCGAATCGCTCGGGTTGATGATGATCCTGTCGTTCTGACCGATGCCGCTTTCGATCTCGAGCGATTGCCCTAGGTCTTGCGCGATCACGATCTTGCGCAATTGCACGTGGCCGTTGTTATCGACGACAGCGAGGCGCGGGCCTTCCGAACGAAACAGCAGCGCGTTGCCTGGCACGAGCAGACGCGCATGCGCCGCCGACGGCAACGCGACCTGTACATAGGCGCCGGGCCGCAGACGTCCATCGGGATTCGGCAGTGTCACTTCGACTTGCAGCGAGCGCGTGGCGACATCGATCGCACCCGACACGTGCGTGATCTTCCCGTGAAACTGCTGGCCCGAGAGTTCCGCCTGCGTGACGACGACCTGCTGTCCGATCGATACGTTCTGCGCATAGGCTTGCGGCAGTTGCACGTACACGCGCAACGGATCGGACTGTGCGAGCGCGAAGAGCGCGCGGCTCGCGCCGCTGCCCGCATCGATGAGATCGCCGACATCGACATTGCGTTGCGTGACCACGCCCGCGAACGGCGCGACGATGCGCTTGAACGATTCGAGCTGACGCAGACGCTTCACGTTGGCGTCTGCGGCGGCGAGGTTCGCGACGTTCTGGTTATACGCACTCTGCCGTTCGTCGAGTTCCTGTTGCGAGACGGCATCGCGCTGGCGCAACTGCTGCCAGCGTTGCAGCGAGCTTTTGGCAAGCACGAGGCTCGATGCGGTCTGATCGCGTTGCGCGACGGCTTGCGCGAGTTCCTGATCGATCTCGGGCGTATCGAGATCGGCGAGCAGTTGGCCCTGCTTCACTTGCGCGCCGATATCGACATACCAGTGCAGCAGATAGCCCGTGGCGCGTGCGTAGATCGGCGATTCGACGAAGCCGCGCAAGGTGCCCGGCAACGTGGTGTCGCCGCCGCTGGTTGCGTGCGTCGGCGCGACGACATTCACATACTGCTGTGCATTTTGCTGCGTGCGCGTGGCGACGGAACGGCCGTGCATGACATCGGTCACGACCGTGCGCGCCGCGCCGATTGCAAGCAGCGCAAGCATGATGACGATCGCGATCTTCGCGCGCTTCCATTCGAGATTGCGCGGCGGCAGCGCGGGGCCTTCATCGGAATCGCGCGCGGGAATCGCGAGGGATGCGTGGTTCTTTTCTGTCATGTTCGGCGAGAGACGTGAGACGGATTAGCTTGCTTCATGGTCGTGCGAGTCTTCGTTTCGCCGCGCTTTGCGGGCAATGCGCGAATGAATGCCGGCGAACACGAGCGGCACGAAGAAGAGCGTCGATACGGTGGCGAACAGCAATCCTCCGATGACCGCGCGTCCGAGCGGCGCGTTCTGCTCCGCGCCTTCGCCGAGACCGAGCGCCATCGGAATCATGCCGATGATCATCGCGAAGGCGGTCATCAGGACCGGACGGATGCGGCTCGCGCCTGCTTCGAGCGCGGCAGTGAGGGGCGGTGCGCCGGCCGTGAGACGCTGGCGCGCGAACGAGACCATCAGGATGCTGTTCGCGGTGGCGACGCCCATCGTCATGATCGCGCCGGTCAAAGCAGGCACGGACAGATGCGTGCCCGTGAGGAACAGCATCCATACGATGCCGGCGAGCGCGGCGGGCAACGCGCTCACGATGATGAGCGGATCGACCCACGACTGGAAGTTCACGACGATCAGCAGATACACGAGCACGATCGCCATCGCGACGCCCACGCCGAGGCCGAAGAACGATGTGCGCATCGTTTCGACCTGTCCGCGCACCGCGATCTGGCTTCCGCGCGGCAAGGTGCGGCGCGCTTCAGCGACGAGATGATCGACCTGCCGCGCGACGCTGCCGAGATCGCGCCCTTCGACGCTCACGAAGATGTCGATCACCGGACGGATGTTGTAGTGCGTGACGACCGCGAACTCGCTTTGCGGCGAGAGGCGCACGAGATTGCCGAGCAATTGCGTCGGTCCATTCAACGATGCGGATACGGGCGTGCGCATCAGTTCGTCGATCGACGACACCTGATATTGCGGCGTCTGCACGGCGAGGTTGTACTCGACGCCGTTGCGCGGATTGAACCAGAACCCCGGCGATGTTTGCGAGCTTCCGGAGAGCGAAACCAGCACGTTTTGCGCAACATTGCTTGCGGACAGATTGAGTTGCTGCAGGCGCGTGCGGTCCATTTGCAGATTGAGCGTCGGCTCGTCGAGCTTTTGCTGGATATGCGTATCGACGTTGCCGGGGATCATGCGGATCTGCTTCATCAGCTTGCTGGCAGCCTCGAAGTTCGCTTGCTGGTTTTGCCCCTGTATCTGCACGTCGATGGCGGCGGGCAAGCCGAAGTTCAGGATCTGCGTGACGATATCGGCCGGCTGAAAGAAGAACTCAACGCCGGGAAAGCGGTGCGGCAACAGGTTGCGCAACGTGTCGATGTAGTTCTGCGTCGGCGCATGATCGGGCGTGAGCGCCACCTGGATCTCGCCATCTAGCGTGCCGATGGTGCCCGCGTTGCTGTACGAGAGATTGATGCCGCTGTACGGCAGACCGAGGTTGTCGAGTATCGTCGTGAGTTCGTCTTGCGGCACGACCTGACGCACCACTTTTTCGATCTCGTCCGCGAGACGCGCGGTCTCCTCGATGCGCGTACCGGTCGGCGCACGCATGTGCAAGCGGATATCCCCGGCATCGACGCTGGGGAAGAAGTCTTCGCCAAGCAGAAACACGAGGCCCGCCGACGACACGCAGAAGCCGAGAAACAAGGCTCCGAACATGCGGCGGCGCACGAGCAAAGTGCTCAGAACGACGATATAGGCGCCACGCATGCGCTCGAAGCCATGATCGAAACGGCGATGCAGCCGCACGAAGACATTGGGCTTGCTGTTCGCGCCGGGTGCATGCGCGTGGCCCATCAGCAGCATCGCGAGCGTCGGCACGAGCGTGCGCGAAAGAACGTAAGACGCGATCATCGCGAAGACGACGGCTTCCGCGAGCGGCACGAAGAGATAGCGCGCGACGCCGGTGAGAAAGAACATCGGCACGAAAACGATGCAGATGCATAGCGTGGAAACGAGCGCCGGCACCGCGATTTCGCCTGCGCCTTCGAGGATCGCGTCGTGCAGATCGGTTCCCATGTGCAAGTGACGTTCGATGTTCTCGATGGTCACGGTGGCGTCGTCCACCAGAATGCCGACCGCGAGCGCGAGGCCGCCGAGCGTCATGATGTTGATCGTCTGCCCGAGCGCATGCAGCGCCAGCAGCGACGCGAGAATGGACAACGGAATCGAGATTGCGATGATGCAGGTGCTGCGCCAGTTGCCGAGAAAGAGCAGGATCATCGCGGCAGTCAGCGCCGCCGCGATCAGCGCTTCGCGCACGACGCCCTGCACGGCGGCCTTCACGAATACGGACTGATCGAACAGGGCGCTGATCTTGAGGTCCTGAGGCAACGAGCCGCGCGCCTGCGGCAAGAGATCCTGCAGCGTATTGACGATGGAGAGCGTCGACGCATTGCCGTTCTTGAGCACGGAGATCAGCACGCCGCGATGTCCGTCCTGCCGAACGATGTTCGTCTGCGGCGAGAACCCGTCGCGCACGTGCGCCACTTCGCGCAGATACGTCGTCGCGCCGTTCACCGTGCGCACGGGAATGTCGTTGAGACCCGCAACGGTCGTGGGCGACCCGTTCATGTTGATCGTATATTCCTTCGGGCCGATCTTCGCGGTGCCCGTCGGAAGGATCAGGTTCTGCGCGTTCACGGCGCTGACCACGTCGGTAGGCGTGAGCCCTTTGGCGAGCAGCGCGCGCGTGTCGAGGTCGACTGAGATGAGGCGCGTCTTGCCGCCATACGGATACGGCACGGCTGCGCCCGGTATCGTTACGAGTTGCGGGCGCAGGAAGTTGAGCGCCGTGTCGTTGAGGTCCTGTTCGGATTGCTTCGGGCTAGACAGGCCGAGCTGAATCACCGGAATGCTGGAGGCCGAATAGCTGATGACGAGCGGCGGCGTCGCGCCGGGCGGCATCTGCTTGAGTTGCGCCTGTTCGACGGCCACGGTCTGCGCAATCGCCGTCTGAATGTTCGCTGTCGGTTGCAGAAACAACTTGATGATCGCGATGCCCGGCAGCGACTGCGACTCGATGTGCTCGATGTTGTTCACCGTCGTCGTGAGGCTGCGCTCGTTGACCGACGTGATGCGATTCGCCATGTCCTCCGCAGAAAGGCCCGTGTAGTTCCAGATGATGCTGACCACGGGAATATCGATCTCGGGCAGCACGTCCACCGGCGTCGTCAGGAGGACGAAAGGTGTAGCCAGCAGGATCATGATGGCCATCACGATGAACGTGTACGGCCGCTTGAGCGCAACGTTGACGATCCACATCGAGTCGTTCGGAGAATGCGAGGGAAGGGCGCGGCCGTGATGAGGCGCACGAAGTGTCGCTATGGTAGTGGCCAGGCGCCAACGACAAAATGACCTGAAAATGGCCCTTTCGTCATCTAAGGCAGTTTGAAAGAAAAAAGATCGCGGGCGATCGCAAGCTGCGCGATCGCTTCATGCGGCAGCGTTCAGTTCGCAGTGGAACCGTTCGTATTGGCGGGGAGATTGCGCGGCGTGGCGGAGCGATAAACGCTTGCGCCGGTATAGATGCCTTCTTTGATGTCGAGGAAACTGCCGGGATAACGCTGATCGTCGACGCCGGGGTAATAGCCCGCGCGTTCTGCGCGAATCAGATCGTCGACGACTTGCTGACGCGTGAGGCCGCTGGTTTGCGCTGCCGCGACGACGGGCGACAGCGCAACCACAGCGATGGCAAAGCGCATGACTGGCTTCATGGCGAACTCCTCATACGAAGGGATCGAGAAACACGACTACAGTGCGCGGCCACGTCATCGTGACGCGGCCTCGTTCATTGTAGGCATGCCCTGCGCGCCGGAGTTCGCCTGCGACGGCGCTTTTGCAACCAGCGGCGCGAACCTTACTGCGGCGTCTGTCCGGGCGGCGTGGTCGACATCGAACCGCCCGATGCCGACGTGCCATCCGGCGATGCGCCGTATGCGTTGCCCGAACGGATCTTTTCTTCGGCGGCCTGGATGTTGTTGGGATAGAACGCGTCGCGCTCCGACGGGTTGTAGCCGGCCTGCTCCAGTTGCTGGAGTTGCGCCTTGACCTGCGCGCGCGTCAGCCCTTCCTGGGCGGAGGCGACGAGCGGCGAAGCGACGAGTGCGGCGACGGCAATGCGGGTGACTAGCTTCATGGCGGATTCCTCAAGCGAGTGACGGGCGATCGCGATATGCACGCCAGGATCACGTGCAGATTCTATTTGTCGGACAGTGACGACATGCTGGCGTGCAGATGGCGCCTCCGTCAGACGTATTGCCATGCGCGCCCTGAAAGCGCGCGGGGCCGGTGATAGACTCGCCTGCTCGTTACGCTTGCCTTTCGCCCCTCTTATCGCATGTTCAAATTGCCGACCACGGCGACCGCGCCGTTCTGCCCGTCCGAAGTCAAAGGGTCCGTCATCGTCGCGCCCGGTGCGCCGCTCTGGAAGAAACTGCTTCAATTCGCAGGGCCGGGGCTGCTGATTTCCATCGGCTACATGGACCCCGGCAACTGGGCGACGGATATCGAAGCCGGGTCGCGCTACGGCTTCAGCCTGCTGTTCGTCGTTGTTTTGTCGAGCCTGGCGGCTATGGTGCTGCAATGCCTGGCGATGCGGGTTGGCATCGTCACCGGGCGCGATCTTGCACAGCTTTCGCGCGAGCGCTATTCGAAGCCCATCGCCAATGCGCAGTGGCTGCTCGCGGAGCTTTCGATCATCGCGTGCGATCTCGCCGAAGTGCTCGGCGGCGCGCTGGCGTTTCACTTGTTGTTCGGCTGCTCGCTGATGTGGGGCGTCGTCTTCACCGCATTCGATACGATCATCGTGCTCGGCCTGAAGGGGAAGAACTTCCGCGATCTCGAGGCGATCATGCTCGGGCTGATTGCGACCATCGGCGTGGGTTACATCGTGGAACTGGCGCTCGTGAAGCCGCACTGGCCCGCGGTGGCGGCGGGGCTCGTGCCGTCCATCGACGTGCTGTCCAGCCGGGAGCCGCTTTATCTCGCGATCGGCATTCTCGGCGCGACGGTCATGCCGCATAACCTGTATCTGCATTCGTCGATCGTGCAGACGCGCGTGGTCTCTCGCGATGAGGCGAGCCTCGCTTCGGCGATCCGTCTTTCGCGGCTCGACACCATCGTGTCGCTCGTGCTCGCGCTGCTCATCAACGCGGCGATTCTGATTCTCGCGGCTTCCGCATTCCACGCGACGGGGCATACACAAGTCACCGAAATCGAGGATGCGTACAAGCTGCTCGCGCCGATCGTCGGCACCGGGCTTGCAGCGATTCTTTTCGCGGTGACGCTGTTCGCTTCGGGTCAAAGCTCGACCTTCACCGGCACCATCGCGGGACAGGTCATCATGGAAGGGTTCTTGCGCCTGAAGATTCCGTGCTATCAGCGGCGTCTGATCACGCGGGCGCTCGCGCTGGTGCCGGCAGTGATCGGCGTGTATCTGATGGGCAACGGGGCGGTCGGCAAGCTGCTCGTGGCGAGTCAGGTCGTGCTGAGCTTGCAATTGCCGTTCGCACTTTATCCGTTGATTCGGATGACGAACGATCGCACGCTGATGGGCAAATTCGCGAACGCCTTGCATACGAAGGCGCTCGCGTGGCTGCTGTTCGCCGTGATCAGCGCGGCGAACGCATGGCTCGTGGTGCAGACGGTGATGGACTGGTTCGCCTGACGCGCGCTTACTTGACTACGCCGACCTGCATGTTCGATTTCGCCGCGACCGCTGCGGGAGCGGCGGATTCGGCGGGCAAGGCCTGATCGCTCGTGGTGCGCCCGCCATCGCGGAAGAATGCGAGCTCGGCGGCCTTGTTCAGCACGAGAATGCTGATGCGGCGATTGGTCGGCTCGTCGATGACGTCCTTGTTGAGCGGAAGCGCATCGGCGAGGCCGCGCACCTGCAGCACCTTCGTTTCGTTCATGCCGCCCGCGACGAGCGCACGGCGCGCCGCGTTCGCGCGCTCGCCCGACAGTTCCCAGTTCGAATAGCCTTTTTGGCTGCCCGAATAGGGCACGGCATCCGTATGGCCCGCAATCGACACGCGATTGTCGACATCGTTGAGCGAAGCGCCGATGTTCGACAGAATCGTCGTCACGTAGCTTTCGAGCTTCGAGCTGCCCGATGCGAACATCGGCCGCTTGAGCGAATCCACGATCTCGATGCGCAAGCCTTCGCTCGTGATCGCGATGCGAATCTGGTCCTTGAACGCACGCAACGCGGGCGTGTTCTCGATGAGCGCGGTCAGCTTCTGCTTGAGCTGTTGCAGACGCTGCATGTCTTCTGCCGCAACCGAGGCGCGCGCCACCGAAGGCGGCACCGGCTGCGTCTGGCTCTTGCTGGCTTCGCCGGGACGCGAGCTTGACAGATCCTTGCCGCCGCCGTTGATGATGCTGGTATGCGCCGACGCACCGCCTTCGTTGCCGAAGAGCGCGGAGAGCGGCGTGTTGAAGTAGTCTTCGATGCCGGCCTTGTCGTACTTCGACGTGGAGCCGAGCAGCCACATCAGCAGGAAGAACGCCATCATCGCGGTGACGAAGTCGGCGTAAGCGATCTTCCATGCACCGCCATGATGTCCGCCGTGGCCGCCGCCTTTCTTCTTGCGACGCACGACGACAGTGGGGGCGAGCACCGATTGCAACGGGTCGCGTGAGGGTCTTTCAGCCATGAGCGTAACTCCTTCGGATCAGGGCTTCGTCAGGCCGACTTCGGCATCTTGGTAGCGCGCACGGCGTCGTCCAGTTCCTGGAAGCTCGGACGGTCCGCGGTGAACAGCACCTTGCGGCCGAACTCCACCGCCACGGTCGGCGCGTAACCGTTCATCGATGCGAGCAGCACCGACTTCACGCACTGAAACGGCTTGGCTTCGGCCGCGCCCTTCGCGTTGAGCAGATCGGCGAGCGGTCCGATGAAGCCATACGCGAGCAGAATGCCGAGGAACGTGCCGACGAGCGCGCCGGCGATCATCTCGCCGAGCACGGCGGGCGCGGCGCCGACCGAACCCATCGTATGCACGACGCCCATCACAGCGGCGACGATGCCGAATGCCGGCAGGCCATCGGCCATCTTCTGAATCGCATTGGCGGCGATGGCGCTTTCCGCGTGATGCGTTTCGAGTTCTTCGTCCATCAGGTCCTGCAGTTCGAGCGCGTTCACATTGCCCGCCGACATCATGCGCAGGTAATCGACGATGAAGTCGAGCAGGTGATGATCGGCCATCACGTGTTCGTACTTTTGAAACAGCGGGCTGGCTTCGGGCGCGTCGACATCGGCTTCGAGCGCCATCATTCCTTCCTTGCGCGCCTTTTGCAGCAGCTCATAGAGCAGCGCGATCAGCGAAAGGTACTTCTCTTTGGTATAGCCGCCGCCCTTGAACACTTTAGGCAGCGCCTGCAGCGTTTTCTTGAGCGTCGCGGTCGGGTTCGATACGACGAACGCGCCAATCGCCGCGCCGAAAATACACAGCAGCTCGAACGGCTGAAAGAGCGCAGCGAGGTGGCCCCCGACGCCGATAAAGCTCCCGATCACCGAGCCGATGACGAGTACCCATCCGATAACGACAAACATGATTTCTCCGCAAATGTCCGGGCTTGGCGAGCCGTGCGCGCTCGTTCGACGAAACACGCACGGCTCGCAAAGCATTGTCTGCATGGTGCTGGGCTTTTTAACGGCGCAGTACACCGGGACATTAAGGGTGGCTCGCGGAAAGATTTCGAAAGCAGGTTGGCGGCGGTAAATGTTACGCGGGGATTTACCTGGCAGGTAATGGAAGCACATCCGCGCTTCATCTACCATCGGCACATGAACTCGACACTGACAGCCCACACGTTGCGCGCCGCGCCTGCGACGGTCGGCGCGTTGCTGCGCGAATGGCGGCAACGCAGGCGCATGAGCCAGCTCGATCTCGCGGGCATCGCCGACATATCGACGCGGCACTTGAGCTTCGTCGAATCGGGACGCTCGATGCCGAGCCGCGACATGCTGATGCGCCTCGCCGAGCAACTCGACGTGCCGCTGCGCGAGCGCAACACGCTCTTCGTGGCGGCAGGTTATGCGCCGATCTATCGCGAGCGGGCGCTGGCCGATCCGCAACTCGACGCCGCACGGCGCGCAGTCGATCTCGTACTGAAGGGACACGAGCCGTATCCGGCGCTCGCCATCGACCGTCACTGGACGATGATCGCCGCCAACGCGGCGCTCGAGCCACTGGTCGCGTCGGCGGATGCGTCGCTGCTCGCGCCGCCGGCGAACGTGCTGCGGCTGTCGCTGCATCCACGCGGGCTGGCGGGCGTCATCGGCAACTGGCACGCGTGGCGCGCACATGTGCTCGCACGCGTGAGGCGTCAGATCGACGTATCGGGCGATACGGCACTCGCCGCGCTCCTCGCCGAACTGGACGCTTATCCCGCGCCGCCGCACGCGGCAGACGAGCCGCACGGCGAACCCGACGCCGTCGTCGTGCCGCTCAGGTTGCGCACGGCACACGGCGTGCTTTCGTTCTTCAGCACGACGACTGTCTTCGGCACGCCCGTCGACATCACGCTGTCGGAACTGGCGATCGAAGCCTTCTTTCCGGCCGACGAGGCGACAGCCGTCAAGCTGCGCGAACTGGCCGACGCGCGGCGCTGACGCTTACAAAGTGGAACCTGGCGGCGTCGTGCGGATCAATAATGAAACTGAAGCGTGCGACGTCGTGCACGATGCAGTATTCGTTCAACCAACGCGGAAAAGTCAGCCATGATTCAGACATTCGAACAAGTGATCGGCGGCGAGCGCATGCAGTTCTGCGCCAGCATCGCGGAAGGGGGCGGGCCGCAACGGGTCATCATCAGCCGGGCGGATTCAGCGGAATCGCTGGTGATCGTGGAGGCCGACGGCATCATCGGCGCGATCAAGGCGGAAGTGGAAGCGCCCGATACGTTCGTCGCGGACGCGGTGCGCAAGGCGCAGCAGGACGCGCTCATCGAGCGTGCGCTGGAGACGGGCGAAGTGCAGACGACGAGCCTTTGAGGCCCGTCTTCGTTGGATGATGCCCGCGCGCGCCGGTGGCCGCGCGGGCATCGCTTTACATGCGCGGTTCGCCGTTATGGGGATCGGCGGGCACGAGCGGCGTCGCCGAATCGGGACCGTCGGGCATGTCGGGGTCTTCGGGATTGGGCGCTGCGTCGGGATCCAGTAGCTTGTCCGGGTCCGGCTCGATGGATTCGTCCGGTGAGCGAGGCATGGTCGACATGATGACGTGTTCTCCGGGAGAGTAGCGAAGGCGCGCGTTCGCGCGTTCCCGGCCAATGTTGCAACGGACGTACCCGGTACGGCCGCCCGGACAAAAATGGCGCACCCCGACCGCGAGTGCGCCATTCGACGTCGAACCGCGCGACTCAGCGTGCAGCCGGCGCGTCCTTGATGAAGAGCGACGTCAGCGCGCCCACGATGCACAGCGCGCCGACATAGAGCGCGGGCGCCATCGGGCTCGATTTCATCATCAGCGACACGACGATCGGCGTGAGTCCGCCGAAAACCGCATACGCGACGTTGTACGAGAACGAGATGCCCGAGAAGCGCACGGCGGGCGGGAAGGCCTTGACCATCACGAACGGAATCGCGCCGATCACGCCGACCGTGAAGCCCGTGAACGCGTACCACGGCAGGAGCACGGAGGCATCCGCCGCCACTTGCTTGAAGAGTGCGTAGTACGACACGGCCAGCACGCATCCACCGATGAAAATCGTCTTGCCCGCACCGATGCGGCCCGCGATCGCGCCCGCCAGCACGCAGCCGATGGTCAGGCACAGCGTCGCGGCGCAGTTGGCGGCGAGCACCGTCGCCGGAGCAATGCCGAATTGCTTTTGCAGCAGCGTCGGCGTCATCAGGATCACGACGACGATCGCGGCGGACAGCATCCATGTCAGCAGCATCGACACGATCACCGCGCGTCCGTGGTCGCGCAGCACGGCCTTCAGCGGAATTTCCGCCGCAAGCGACTTGCGCTTTTGCAACTCCGCGAAGACCGGCGTTTCATGCAGCCAGCGGCGCAAATAGACGGAGCACAATCCGAATATGCCGCCGAGCAGGAACGGTAAACGCCACGCGAAACCGGCGACATCGGCGGGGAGGAAGGTCTTGTTGATGGCCGTGGCGACCAGCGAGCCGAGCAGGATGCCCGCCGTGAGGCCGGCCGTCAGCGTGCCGCATGCATAGCCGATATGACGGCTGGGCACGTGCTCCGACACGAACACCCACGCGCCCGGCACTTCGCCGCCGACCGCCGCGCCCTGCATCACGCGAAACAGCAGCAATAGCACGGGCGCCATCATGCCGATCGACGCATACGTGGGCAGGAGGCCCATCAGGAGCGTCGGCACCGACATCAGCAGCACGGACAGCGTGAACATGCGCTTGCGCCCGAGCAGGTCGCCGAAGTGCGCCATGATGATGCCGCCCAGCGGCCGCGCGAGATAGCCCGCCGCGAAGATGCCGAAGGTCTGCAACTGCCGCAGCCAGTCGGGAATCGACGGCGGGAAGAACAGTTGGCCGATGACCGGCGCGAAGAACACGAAAATGATGAAGTCGTAAAACTCCAGCGCGCCGCCGAGCGCGGCGAGCGTGAGCGTCTTGTAGTCGCTGCGCGTGAGCGAGCGGCCGGCGGCGTGCGATGCGCCGTCGAAAGGTGTTGCCTGCATCGAATGAGAACCCGGAATGAGGAAAGCCACGCGTGCGGCGAGCGACGCATGGAACGAGGCGATGCCCTGCGGGATGTCAGACGCGCCGGGTGAGCGCGAAACGGGAACGACTCGGGCGCGGATATGAAGCCGTCGCCCGCCATCCGCACTGCGCATGGCGACGGAGAGCCGCGGCGCATGCCCTCGCAGCGTCTCGGTAAAACGGCGAAGGCTGGATTTCGGCCATTGTGAGCCGAAGGCGGCATGTTACAGGATGTAAGCCGCCGCTCCACGAAATTCCTCAAACAAACGATCGCACGGTTGCGTCGGCGAGACGCATCCCGGTGACATGCCTTGACACTTTCGGACCAATCCGATGGGAAAGGGAAGCGTGGCTGACCAGAACGCCTGCCTGTAATGACCGTCTCCTTTTGTAACGAGACGCCCGGGGAATGCAGCGGCAGTCACGCGCGGCATTCGGCCCATGTCCCTTAGACTCATCAGGCCTGACACTATGCGCGTCGCCGTATTGCAAACCGACACAACTTATCGAAATCTCATCAGCGAGGTCGTGAAACGCCTCGGCCATACGGTCGTGACGTTCGGCGACGGTCTTCTGCTGTCGAAAGCGCTGTCGCGCTCGACGGTCGACCTGCTGATTCTGGACTGGAATTCGTCGGGTCTCTGCGGTCTGGATCTTCTGAAATCCGTGCGCTCCAGCTTTGGCGAGCGCGTTCCGGTCATGTTCGCCACACCCGACGGCGCGGAGCACAACGTGGTCTGCGCGCTGACGGCTGGCGCGGACGATTACGTGGTGTATCCCATTCGGCCGGGCGAATTCGGCGCGCGGATCGAAGCATTGCTGCGTCGCGCGTTTCCGGCCACGTCGAGCGCGTGCCTGGAGATCGGACCGTATCGCTTCGACTCGCGGCAGCAGACCGTCACCGTGCGCGGCCGCCCGGTCGAACTGAGCGGCACGCAGTTCCGTCTTGCGCAGCTATTCTTCTCGAACATTGGCCGGGTGCTGTCGCGCGATCACATCTTCGCGATGGTCTGGGGCCGCGAGTTCCGCGAAACCACGCGCACGATCGACAGCCACGTTTCCCGCCTCCGCCTTGCGCTCGAGATCGAGCCGGTGAATCACTTCCGCCTGCAGCCGGTCTACAAAAGCGGCTACCGTCTCCTGCATCTTTACGATGACAGCGAAAACTCCGGCGAAGACCGCGTGGAGCCGGAGCAGGCACGATTCGCCGCGTGAGTCGTGAAGACCGAATCAGCAGCACCTTGATGAATGCCGTCGCAAGACGGCATTTTTCATTTTGAAGCGGCGGCGTGCGGGCCGGGTTTCGATGCTGCGGCGGATCAGCGCCGCCATCTCTTGCGCTAACGGTGGAGTGTCTCGCGCCGGTCGGACAGATATGGGAGCCCCGAGAGCATCAGTTAGCCAGTAGCGCCGAGCGACGCGGCGCTTTTAGCCTGGCGATAACCGCCGAGCGTGCTGTTCTCAGTGATCATCAGCAGCGCCGCACAAGCGCCCGCGCGACGCCTTTCCGCGCGATCCGCACACGGTGGTGCCGCATCGACCTGCGCTTCGATAATCCTCTCGATAATGCGCGGTCTATGCTGGAATCGGCGTTGAATCGCGCGATGACGACGGGCTTTACGCATTGCCAGATACGCGCCAGAACAGCCGTCGAAGGGCACTCCGCGTGGAAGCTGCGCAATTTGCGTGTTGTGCATAAATGGCCACGCCCATTTCAGCCCCGCCGCAAACCCCGCGCATTATGCCGATTTCGTCATTCAAACCGCCTAGCCGCGCCAAGACTCCCGGCGCGAGCATTTCTACGATAGGCGGCATGAAAACCATCGACATCATCGACTCTCACACCGGCGGCGAACCGACGCGCCTCGTCGTCGCGGGTGGCCCGGACCTCGGCGGCGGCACGCTGGCGCAACGGCTCGATACGTTCCGCACACAGTTCGACGACTGGCGGCGCGCCATCGTAACGGAGCCGCGCGGCTCGGACGTCATGGTCGGCGCGTTGCTGTGCGCACCCGACAATCCGGACGCGGCGGCGGGCGTCATCTTCTTCAACAACGTCGGCTATCTCGGCATGTGCGGGCACGGGACGATCGGCCTCGTCGCCTCGCTGGCGCATGCGGGCACGATCGCGCCGGGGCGGCATCGGATCGACACCCCCGTCGGCCCCGTCGATGCGACGCTCAACGCAAACGGCAGCGTCAGCGTGCGCAACGTGCCGGCGTATCGGCACCGGCATGCGGTGACTGCCGACGTGCCCGGCTACGGCCCGCTGACCGGCGACGTCGCGTGGGGCGGCAACTGGTTCTTCCTCGTCGCCGATCATGGCCGCGAACTCGTGCCGGCGCGCATCGGCGAGTTGACAGCGTTCACCGAAGCGATCCGCGACGCGTTGCACGCGCAAGGCGTCATGGGCGCGGACGGCGCGTATATCGACCACATCGAACTGTTCGCGGATTCGCCGCGCGCCGGACTCGACAGCCGCAATTTCGTGCTTTGCCCCGGCAGCGCGTACGACCGCTCGCCGTGCGGCACCGGCACGAGCGCGAAGCTCGCCTGCCTCGCGGCGGACGGCCTCCTCGCGCCGGGCGCGGTGTGGCGGCAGGAGAGCATCATCGGCAGCGTGTTCGAGGGGAGCTACGCACAGACGGCCGGCGAACTGATTCCGACGATCACCGGCTACGCGCACATCATGGGCGAAGGGCGGCTCGTCATCGACGAGCGCGATCCGTTCGCCTGGGGCGTGTCAGCGAGCGCGGGCGCATGACGGCAGATGTGATCGTCGTCGGTGCGGGCATCGTCGGCGCGGCGTGCGCGGCGGAACTGGCGGCGCGGGGTTTGTCGGTCGATGTGCTCGACGCCGGCGTCATCGGCGGCGGGGCGACGGCGGCGGGCATGGGGCATATCGTCCTGATGAACGATTCGCCCGCCGAATTCGCGCTCTCGCGCCTGTCCCGCGATCTGTGGCTCGCGCTCGCGCCGGGCTTGCGGGCGCGCGATGCCTTCACACGATGCGGCTCGATGTGGGTGGCCGTGGACGACGAAGAGTGCGCCGCCGCCCGCGCGATGCAGTCCGCGTTCGCCGCCGCCAGCGTCCGCGCGCATCTGCTCGACGCCGCCGCGCTGCGCAAGGAAGAGCCCGCGCTGAGTCACGCGATGCAGGGCGGGCTGGTGGTCGAAGACGACGCCATCGTCTACGCGCCCGCCGCCGCGCAGTTTCTGTTGACGTGCTCAGCGGGCGCGAGCCGCATTCGCGTATCGACGCAAAGCGCGGTCAGCGCGGTCGATGCCAACCGCACGCACGCAAGCGTCACGCTGGCGGACGGCGAGCGGCGCACGGCGGCGCATGTCGTGGTGGCGAACGGCCTGGCGGCGTCGCGGCTCGTCGATGGCGTGCCGCTCGAAGCGAAGAAGGGCCATTTGCTCATCACGGACCGTTATCCGGGGACCATTCGGCGTCAGATAGCGGAACTCGGCTATATCAAGAGCGCGCATCACGCGAGCGGAACCTCGGTCGCGTTCAACGCGCAGCCGCGTCCCACGGGCCAGTTGTTGATCGGCTCGTCGCGGCAATTCGGTACGACCGATCCCGCCGTCGAAATGAACGTGCTCGGCGCGATGCTGAAGCGCGCGTCGCGCTATCTGCCCGGTATCGGCGACATGAATGCGATCCGCACGTGGACCGGCTTTCGGGCTGCGACGCCGGATGGCCTGCCGATCATCGGCGCGGCGCGGCACGACAACGACCGCTTGTGGCTCGCGACGGGGCACGAAGGGCTGGGCGTGACGACATCGCTGGGAACGGCGAAGCTGCTCGTCGCCCGCATGCTGAACGATCCGCCGACGCCCGGCTTGCCCGATCTTGCGCCGTTCTCGCCGCGACGGTTCGTGGTGGCGCACGCCGATGAGTGACGCGTGCGATCCCGTTCTGCCTTGTGCCCTCAGAAACCGCTATTCCGCCGCAAGCCTCACGCCAATGACCGACCGCATCCGCATCACGATTGACGGCACGCCGCTCGTCGTCGCCGAATATACGACCGTCGCGGCCGCGCTCGCGCTTCACGGCCGCGCCGCCGCGCGCCGCTCGGTCACCGGCGAGGCGCGCGCCGCGTTCTGCGGCATGGGCGTGTGCCACGAATGCCGCGTCGCCATCGATGGCCGCGCGCACGTGCTCGCCTGTCAGACGCTCTGCCGCGATGGCCTCGTCGTCGAGACGGCGCGATGAAGACCGCGCATTTCGATATCGCGATCGTCGGCGCGGGACCGGCGGGCCTCGCGGCGGCGCGCGTGGCGTCCGCCGATGCGGGCGTTCGCGTCGCGCTGATCGACGACAATCCGCGTCCCGGCGGCCAGATCTGGCGGCAAGGCCCGGGCGCCGCGCCGTCGCCGTTCCTGCGCGAGTGGCTCGCCACGACGGCCCCGCGCGCCAATCTCGAACGCATCAGCACGACGAAAGTCGCCGCCGCGCCCGGCGACAAGCGGCTCCTGCTCGAGCGCGACGGCGCGCCCGCCGTCATCGCCTATTCGAAGCTGATTCTCGCCACCGGCGCCCGCGAGCGGCTGCTGCCGTTCGAAGGCTGGACGCTGCCCGGCGTGACCGGCGCGGGCGGCTTGCAGGCGCTCGTCAAGGGCGGCTTGCCGGTGCGGGGCGAGCGCATCGTGGTCGCGGGAAGCGGGCCGCTGCTGCTCGCCGTCGCCGATACCGCGCGCCGCCACGGCGCGGACGTTCTCGCGGTGATCGAACAGGCGCCGATGGCGCGCGTCGCGCGTTTCGTGGCGTCGCTCGGCGCGACGCCGGGCAAGTTCGCGCAGGCGATATCGCTCGTGCGCGCGCTGGGCGTTTCGCGGTATCGCGCGGGAAGCGTCGTCGTGAAGGCGCAGGGACAAGGGCGCGTCGAAGCCGTGACGATCCGCACGCGCAACGGCGATAAAGTGATCGAAGCCGATCGCGTCGCGTGTGGCTACGGACTCGTGCCGAACGCGACGCTCGCATTGGCGTTCGGCTGTACGGTCGATGAACGCGGCGCTATCCGCATCGACGATAACCAGTGCACGTCGCTCACCGATGTTTTCGTGGCGGGCGAATGCACGGGCATCGGCGGCATGGAGCTGTCGCGGGCGGAAGGCGCGTGCGCGGGACATGCGGCGCTCGGCGTGCCGATCGACGCACGCCTGGCTCGGGAACGAAACCGCTGGCGCGCATTTGCGGCGCGCGTCGATCACGCGTTTTCGCTCGGGGCCGACGCCCGCGCGATGCCGCCCGCCGACACGCTGATCTGCCGCTGCGAGGACGTCCGCATCGGCGATGTCGCTGCGCACGGAAACTGGCGCGACGCGAAACTTCAGACGCGCTGCGGCATGGGCGCGTGTCAGGGGCGTATCTGCGGCGAGGCGGCCGCGCTCTATTTCGGCTGGCCGCGAGCGATTGCGCGTGAGCCGTTCACGCCGGTGCGCATCGACACGCTGATCGCGGCGTGCGAGCTTGCGGAACCGAACGAAGAATGACGGACGGAAAAGAATAGTGGGGACAGCGCGAATATTGGCGCAGTTCGCGCGTCACTATAATCGTCCCGAAATTCACGACCCCCGAACGCACGATGAGCATGCAAGGGCTGATTGCCGGACCCGCTTCGCCTCGTGCGGCCAACGACGATGCCTTGCCGTCGCCTTCGACGCTGCGCGACATGCTCTCGCACTTCGCCTTGCTCGCGCCGGTCTTCGATGCGATGCCCGACATCGTCTTCTTCGTGAAGGACCGCGACGCGCGCTACGCGATGGTCAACCGCACGCTTGCGCGGCGCTGCGGACACAAGGACGACAAGACGGCGCTCCTCGGCAAGACGGCGGAAGACGTGTTTCCGCGCCGCTTCGGCCGCATTTACACGGCGCAGGATCAGACCATCATCGCGCAGGGCGTGCAGTTGATCGATCAGCTCGAACTGCATCTGTATCCCGGACGCGAGCCCGGCTGGTGCATGACCTGCAAGCAACCGCTTTACGACGCGCAAGGCAGCATCGTCGGACTCGCCGGCATTTCGCGCGACCTGCAAGCCGCGGAAGGAACGCATCCCGCGTATAGCCGGCTTGCGGCGGTGGTGCAGCACATTCAGGAAAATTACGTGCAGCCGCTCAACATGCGCGATCTCGCACGGATGGCGAACATGTCGATTGCGCAGCTCGAACGCTACTTTCACAAGGTCTTTCACCTGACGCCGCGCCAAGTCCTGCTCAAGACCCGGCTCGATGCCGCCACCGCGCTGCTCCTCACAGACGAGAAGGTCACGGACGTCGCCGCATTGTGCGGATACACCGATCACAGCGCGTTCACGCGGCAATTCAAGGCGACGGTCGGCATCACGCCGACGGAGTATCGCGCGTTGCTGCAATCGGCGCCGGTGCGGGCGGATATACCGAGCCTTGCGAATGTCTGACGAGAAAGTTGGGCGCGTGCACGACGAAATTACACGGTCGTGCGTATCGCCGGCCGGTCTGCGGCAAACGGGCGCAATGCCTTGCGCCGTATGGGGCGACGCTCCGATGCGGAAGCCCCTCGCCGGTCCGGATATTGCTAAATGTGTTCGCCGGGTTTCGGCGACTGTCCTGGTCAGGGCGGCGCTCCCCCGGACACCGCGAGACGTTCCGCACCGGCGCACGCGCGGTAGAAAACACGGTGCGTTCGGAATTCCTGCCGCGTTTTTCTGTCAACGAAAGCGCACGAGCGCAAGGTAGACAGATTTGAACGAAGCGGCGAGCCGTGGAGACCGTGCGCGAGAATTCCGTTTTAGGCAGTCGAAAACAAAATCATGAACGAAGTTGCAAGACTGGGGCATACGCGGATCGTACTCATCGAAGACGATCCCGAAAGCAGGGCATCACTGCAGTTGTTGCTGGAAGAAGAAGGGGCCGATGTCATCGCCGTGGCCGACGCCGAAGACGGCGCGGAAACCGCGATCCGCGTGCTTCCCGATGCAGTGATCTGCGATCTAGACCTTCCGGGAATGGACGGTTTCTATCTCATCCAACGTTTGCGCGACCACGAGATACGCGGGAATCTGCCGCCTTCCGTCGCCATCGCGCTGACGGGGCACGACGGCGATGAGTATCGATTACGAAGCATCGGCGAAGGCTTTCAGCACTTCATGACGAAGCCCGCGAATCCCGACGAGCTCGTGACGCTGATTCAGGACGCGCTCAACGTGCGTGTCGTCGCCTGATGCCGGCAACGCGCCGCGCAGCCCGCGGCGCGTCGCACTCAGGAACGGTCGCGGTTGCGCGCTCGCGTGGCGCCCGTTATCACGGCGATACCGAGCAGGATGACCGCGACGATGGCGATCGTGTGCTGCGCCACGTGCATGGCGACGAGCGCCCACGACACCCCGCCGATGAAAATAAGCCAGCCCACGAGATAAATGATGAGCGTCATCGAGTTCTCCTTTTGCTTGGTCTAACGTGTTGAGCCGAATGGTTCTGCAAGATCCGTACCGTCCATCCTCGTACCCGCCGGCTCACCGCGAACAACACCATGCTGACTGTGCATCACCTCAATAATTCGCGGTCGCAGCGCGTGCTGTGGATGCTCGAAGAACTCGGCGTCGAATACGAGCTGAAGCGCTACGAACGCGATCCCCACACGATGCTCGCGCCGCCCGAATTGCGCGCCGTGCATCCGCTCGGCAAGTCGCCCGTCATCACGGATGGCGCGTTGACCATCGCGGAATCGGGGGCGATCCTCGAATATCTCGTCGACCGCTACGGCGAAGGGCGCTTTGCACCGCCGCATGGCGCATCGCCGGAACGCGTGCGCTACAACTACTGGATGCACTACGCGGAAGGATCGGCGATGCCGCCGCTGCTGCTCAAGCTCGTCGCATCGCGGATTGCGGGCGCGAAGATGCCGTTCTTCGCCAGGCCGATCGCCAAGCGCATCGCACAGACGCTGCAGTCGGGCTTCATCGATCCGCAACTGAAGCTGCACTTCGGCTATATCGACAGTGAGCTTTCGAAGTCGCCGTGGTTCGCGGGCGATACCTTCAGCGCCGCCGACGTGCAGATGAGCTTTCCGCTCGAAGCGGCCAGCCAGCGCGCGGGCGCGAAGCAACTGCCGCATGTCCGCGCGTTCCTGGAACGCATTCATGCGCGGCCGGCTTATCGGCGTGCGCTGGAACGCGGCGGCCGATACGACTACGCGGATTGACCGTTGCGTACAATGAGGCGCACAGCGGGCGTATGCGACGCCTGAACTCACGCCAAAGGTAACGCATGGCCCGAATCGTTCCCGACGACTGGAAGAACCTCGAAGCGACCGGCGCCGCCGCACGCGAACTGGAAACGCTCTCGCTGCTCGAAAAGCTGCCTGAGGACTATACGGTCTATCACGGCGTTCACTGGACACGCATCAACGAAGGCTTCTCCGTCTTCGGCGAGGCGGACTTCGTCGTCGTCGCGCCGTCCGGACGCGTGCTGATGATCGAGATGAAAGCGGGCTTCCTGCGCGAAACGAGCGCGGGACTCGTCAAGGTGTATCTGCAGAAGGAGCGCAACGTCGCGATCCAGCTTGCGCGCACGCTGGAGAATCTGCATCGGCGCTTCACGGCGGCGTTCGGCGCGGGGACGTATCGCATCGAAGAGCTGCTGTATTGCCCGGATTACACGGTGAAGGACGCGGCGATCGCGGGTGTGCCGCCGGGGCGTATCGTTGATGCAAGCCGCAAGGCGCAGCTTGCGCGCGTGGTGCTGGAGATTCTTCCGCCGGACGAGCCGCGCTTCGAAGCAGCCGCGCGCATCCATCACTTTCTCGCCGATGAACTCTCGCTCACGCCGGACACGAACGCGCTCGTCGGCGAGGCTAACACGCTCGTCACGCGTCTGTCGGGCGGTCTCGCGACGTGGGCGCGCCGGCTCGAGTTCGAGCCGTTCCGCTTGCGCGTGATCGCGACGGCGGGCGCCGGCAAGACGCAACTCGCCGTGCGTGTCATGCGCGATGCGCTCGCGGCCGGCAAGAGCGTGCTGTACGTCTGCTTCAACCGGCCGCTAGCGGACCATATCCGCGCGATTGCGCCGAAAGAAGCGAAGATCGCGAATTATCATCAGTTGAGCGCGGCGGTGGCGCGCGATGCCGGCAGTCCGCCCGATTTCAGCCAGCCGAACGTCTTTACGACGCTCGAAGAGCGCTTCGCCGCCGTGCCGGTGCCCGAGCACTGGAAGACGGATGTGCTGATCGTCGACGAAGGCCAGGATTTCCATGCGGCGTGGGTCGAAGCGCTGGAACGGCTGCTCAATCCGGATGGCGCATGGTGGTGGCTCGAAGACCCGATGCAGAACCTCTATTTGCGCGAGCCGGTTGCGCTGCCCGGCTGGACGATCCTGCGCGAAAGCACGAACTATCGCAGTCCGCGCGACGTGCTCGGCTTCATCCGCAAGATCGTCGGGCCGAACGTGCGGCTCGAATCGGGGAGTCCGTTCGATGGTTCCGATGTCACCGTGTCCACGTACAAGGACGGCCATCCCGAGGAAGTGATCGAAGCGACCAAGCGCGCGATCACTCATGCGCTGTCGCTCGGCTTTCGCAAGCAGGACATCGCGGTGCTGTCGTTCCGGGGGCGCGAGGGCTCGGCGCTGACGGCGGTCGATCATCTCGGGCCGCATCGGCTGCGCGCTTTCACCGGAACCTATGATTTGTTCGGCAATCCGGAGTATCGCGAAGGCGACGTGCTGCTCGAATCGATCTATCGCTTCAAGGGCCAATCCGCGCCGTGCGTGATTCTCACCGAAGTCGATTTCGATGTCCTCGACGATCAGGCCGCGCGCAAGGTCTTCGTCGGCGCGACGCGCGCAACGATGAAGCTGATCGTGGTCGCGTCGGAGCGCGCGGCGCACGAAATCGACGCGCTCGGTTGAGCGGCGTCGCCCGCCGCCCCCGCTACGACCGAACATGGCCATCACCCGCACCGACGCTCCGCTTCGCACGCCGGCCGCGCGTCCGTGGCTGCGCCGTGTCTGGTATGCGGTGATGCTCGCGCTGGCGGTGGCGCCGCCGTTCGGCATCGTCGGCTATATGGTGTATTCGGGGCTCGTCTCGCGCGAGTCGCATCACATCGTGATGCCCTACGAAGGCGTGTACTGGAATGCCGCGCAGTTGCAGATCGCCTATGAGCGATTCGAGACGCAGGTGCTGCTGTATCGCAATGGCATCGACGAGGATGCCGACGCCGTGCGCGCAAGCTATGCGCGCCTGCTGGCACGGCTCGACGACGCATCGAAAACGACCCGGACGCCGGAGGGACACGAGGCGCTCCTCGCACGTCAGCGAGAGATTTTGCGGCAGTTGCGCACGGCGCTCGCGTCAATCGAGTTGGATGTGCAGACCCTGCAGGGCGAGCGGCAGCGCACGCTGCGCATCATCGGCGTGCTGCGGCAGAACGCGCCCGCCGTCTCGGAACTGGCGAGCGGCCGGCGGCTCATGGATGCCGCCGAGCACGAGGCCATCTACTACGACTTTCAGGCCAAGCGCCGTTATCTGATCTATAGCGGCATTCTGCTCGGGCTGCTGTCGGCGGGGGCGACGTCGCTGCTGCTGCTCAACGGCTACCGGCGCACGCGGCTGATCGAACAGCAACGCGCCGCGCTCGCCGCCGAACATCAGGCGACGCGGGCGGCGCGCGAGGCGGGCGTCGCGAAGGACACGTTCCTCGGCATGATCAGTCACGAACTGCGCACGCCTTTGCACGCCATCGTGTCGTCGATCGAACTGCTCGGGCTCAATCTGCGCAACGAGGCGGACCGCAAGATTATTCAGCGGCTGGAAACCGGGGCGCGCCATCTCGAAGCGCAGATGCGCGATCTTACCGACTACGCGCGCCTCGGCGCGGGCAAGCTCGAACTGCGCATGGCCGTGTTCGATCCGGCGGAGTTGCTCGAATCCATCGTCGATGCCAACGCGCCCGCCGCCACGGCGAAAGGCCTGCATTTGCGCGGCGACTATACCGGCAAGCGCGGGCCGCTCGAGTCGGACCCGCATCGGGTGCGGCAGATCGTGACGAATCTCGTGACCAACGCGATCAAATACACGGATTCCGGTTCCATCGACGTGCATTTCGCGCGCTCGGAAACGCGCCTCGACATCACCGTGACGGATACCGGGCCGGGCATCTCGCGCGAGCAATTGCCGCTGATTTTTCAGGAGTTCACGCAACTGGATTCGTCCAGCACGCGGCGTTTCGATGGCGCGGGCATGGGCCTCGCGGTCGTGCGCGGGCTCGTCGAACTGCTGGGCGGGACCATCGAAGTGTCGAGCGAAGTGGGCGAGGGCGCGGCGTTTCGCGTGAGCTTGCCGGCGGCGTCCGTCGAGCGCATGCCCGAACTTGGCGAAACGCATGCCGATGCGCCCGGCTCGCGCAAGTCGCGCGTGCTCGTCATCGACGATCACGAGGCGATCCGCGAATCGCTGATCGAAATGCTGACGCATCTGGGCTATTGGGCGGTCGGGGCGCCGGATGTGGACAGCGCGCTCGCGTGGCTGCGCGCCTACGACGCCGACGTGATCCTCGCCGACCTCCACATGCCCGGCAAGGATGGCTATTCGTTCGCGAACGAGTATCGTGCGCGCACGGCGCCGGGCGGAAGCGTGCCGATCATCGCGGTGAGCGCGTATGTGCCGGAACTGGTCGATCCGAGCGCGTCGGTGCTGTTCTTCGATTACCTGCTGAAGCCCGTGCGATACGACGTGCTGAAGGCCGCCGTGCATCGGGCCGCGACGGCGCGGCGGCGCGCCGCCTGATGCGCGGCGCGATTGCGCTCAGGCGCGCAATAGCCGCTTGGATAAGTCCGCGACCAGAATGCCGAGCCGCGCGGGTTTCTCGAAGCAGGTGACGTTGTAATCGCGGATGATCTGGCTGATCTCCGATTCGCTCGCCTTGCCCGTCATCAGTTCGCCGGTGAGCACGAACACCGGCGCATCGGGGTTGTCCGACTCGCGCACCGCCTTGATCGCGTCCGCCGACGTGTGGACGCCGAACAGCCAGTCGATCACCACCGCATCGAATACCTGCGACTGCAGCGCGTCGAGGAACGCGTCGAGCCCGTAGAAGGCCATCGCCGTGAAGCCGGTCATCTCCAGATAGTCGTGCAGGTTGTCGGCGGAGGCGTGATCGTCATCGACGACGGCGATGATCGGCTTGTCGGTATCCGCCCGGCGCGGCAGGATTTCGATCTTGTGCACGTCGCAGGCTTCCTGCAACAGCACGCCTTCGTGACGCGTCACGACCCAGCGGCCGTTGACCTTCTGCGTGATGAAATCGGGCCGCGTGCCCGGTTCTAGCGCATTGCCGATCCACGCGGTGCACGGAATCTCGACGGAGCCGAGTTTCAGCACGGCGTCGTGCGGCACGCCTTCGGTGTCGTCGGGACGCGCGTTGATGGCGTCGAAGAGCTTGCGCGCGGGTTCGTCGAAGGCGTCGGCGACGCGGCGAATCTGCGCGATCGTCCACGGGCTGTTGCCGCGCAGTTTCCGGTGCCCCTGCGAAAAGCTGAGGTCCAGAATGCGGCACAACTCGGCCGTTTGCTGCCGCTTACCGATGCCGTGACGGCTCATCAGCTCGCGCACGCGCTCGGCGACAGCGAGCGATTCCGAAGAAGACGTTTCAGTGACCATGCTGCCAGGCGAGTGCTGTAGGAGGTGGCGCGGGGCGGCGTCGGGGCGCATCGCGCGCACGCGGCCGATACGCGGTAAACGTTGATTGTAAACGCCGGCGCATCCTGCCCGAAAAAGCGAAACGGTCGATACGCCGATGGTACGCGCCGCCGACAGCCGGTCGCGTACGCTGGCGCGCACTGCGGTGTGATCACACGCCGTGGATGACCGCATCGGCGAGTTCGCGCGGCGTCGGAAGCGTGCTGTGGCGGCGGCAAGAGGGTCGGGACGCTTGCGGATGACGCGGACGGGATCGGTCGTGCCGCTGGCGCTGATTCGCGTCCCGAGCGCATCGGTCGGAGCGATTCGATGTTCGCCGCGGGCTGGCGTTGCAACCGGCGCAAGCGCCCAGTGCTCCACCGCGCGTGATCGTCGAAAAAAAGCCGTGAGAGTTGATCACCCTCACGGCTTTCCACTGATCGCGGCCGGCTTACTGCGGCTGAATGTTCGCGGCTTGCAGACCCTTGGGGCCTTGGCGCACTTCGAACAACACCTTCTGGTTTTCCTGCAGCGACTTGTAGCCGTCCGCGCGAATCTCCGAGAAATGCGCGAACACGTCGGGCGTGCCGTCATCCGGCGTGATGAATCCGAAACCCTTCGTGTCGTTGAACCATTTCACAGTGCCAGTTGCCATTTATTTCCTCTTCTTCTGCAGCGTTGAGCGAGGGCATTCCTCGCGTGGGTTGATTCGGTTGTGCGGGCGGCGTGCGCGCGTCACGCCATCGCCGGTTCTTGCGGCATTTCGTCCAGCAGCGTCGCTAGCTGGCTTTCAGTATCGCGTCCGCTGAACTCGCGCAAGGTCGCGAGCAGCGTGCGCCACGGGGCAGGCCAGCGCGTTTCCCGCACGCATCGGCCCGTGCTGGCATCGGTGATCCGAAGCAGCGTGGTGTCAGGAAAGTAGGTCAGGGTGACGGGCATTCCGTCGAGAACACAGGTCGCGGTACAGGCTTTTGGTTTGAACATGCTTTTTTGGTCGGTAGAAGTCGCTGGCCATTCAGCGGTGGTCGCATTAAGCAACAGGCGTGCCTGAAGGCCTAGGGGGCGTGCGTATCGGCCGAATTCTGAAATTAGCTTCCATATTGTTGAACGAAGTATTGTCGCTTTAGCGGTTAATTGACTGAAGTTATCGTCTTATACTGCACCGCAATAATGCTTTGGGAGCTATCCATGTTCGTCGCTGTTCTGCTTCTGTGCCCCGTTGGTGTCGCTGCGCTTTTTGCGTTTGCGCTGTTCGCCGACAAGGTTTTTCACGACGCGCGCTTGCCGAAAGCGCCAACTGCCGTCATTCCACAAGTGCCGCGCCGCGTCCGGATCCGCCATCACTGACGGCGGCCGATCCGCTTTCGCTATCGAACGATCGCCCTTTCGAATTGTTACGTTATTGGTCGCCGGTCTATAGTGCTTGTCACGGCGCAAAGCCGATGCAAGAACAACGACAGGAGACAGGGCATGAACCGTATCGATCTGGCAGGGCGCAGTGTCGTCATCACGGGCGGTGCGCGGGGCATCGGCCTCGCCGTTGCCGAGCGCGCACTCGCGTCGGGCGCGAACGTCGCGCTATGGGATGTCGACGCCGAGCGGCTCCAGCGCACTTGCGCCGAACTCGCGTCGAAGAACAAGGAGCGCATCGTCAGCGACGCCGTCGTCGAACTGACCGATGAAGCCTCCGTCGAAGCCGCCGTGCAAAAGACGCTTGCCGCGCACGGCAAGATCGATGTGCTCGTGAACAACGCGGGCATCACCGGCGGCAACGGCGCCACATGGGAACTGGCCCCCGACGTGTGGCGGCGCGTGATCGACGTCAATCTGATCGGCCCGTTTCTGACCTGCCGCGCGGTCGTGCCGCACATGCTGAAGGCGGGCTATGGCCGCATCGTCAATATCGCGTCGATCGCGGGCAAGGAAGGCAATCCGAACGCCTCGCACTACAGCGCGTCGAAGGCGGGGCTGATCGGCCTCACCAAGTCGCTCGGCAAGGAACTCGCGGGCAAGAACGTCCTCGTCAACGCGGTCACGCCGGCCGCCGCCAAAACCGAAATCTTCGATTCGATGTCGCAGCAGCACATCGACTACATGCTCTCCAAGATCCCGATGAACCGCTTCCTGATGCCGGAAGAAGCGGCGTCGCTGATTTTGTGGCTCTCGTCCGAGGACTGCGCGTTCAGCACGGGCGCGGTGTTCGATCTGTCGGGCGGACGCGCGACTTACTGATCCGCCCGTTTCACCGGAGAGAGACATGGAACATTCCGCATCGGCGGAAGGCGCTGTCACGTCTCGCGTGATGCGCCGGCTGCTGCCATTCCTCCTGCTGATGTACGTGCTCGCGTTTCTCGACCGCGCGAACATCGGCTTTGCTCAGAAGGCGCTGCAACAGGACACCGGCCTCACGAACGCCGCGTTCGCGTTCGGCGCAGGCGTGTTCTTCGTCGGTTACGCAATCTTCGAAGTGCCGAGCAATCTGCTGCTCCACCGCGTCGGCGCGAAGGTGTGGATGTGCCGCATCATGGTGACGTGGGGCATCGTTTCAGCGGCGATGGCCTTCGCGCATTCCGCGACCACCTTCTATGCGCTGCGCTTTCTGCTCGGCGTGGCGGAGGCCGGATTTTTTCCCGGCATCGTCTATTACCTGACGCGCTGGTTTCCGCAGGCGTCTCGTGCGCGGGCGCTCGGCGTGTTCTACTTCGGCGCGCCGCTCGCGTTCATCTTCGGTGCGCCGCTTTCCGGACTGCTGCTCGATCTGCACGGCATGCTCGGCCTCAAGGGCTGGCAGTGGCTGTTCCTCGTGGAAGGGCTGCTTGCGTCGATCGTCGGCGCATGGGCGTTCCGGTATCTCGACGACGATCCCGCCCGCGCACGATGGCTCACGCAGGAACAGCGCACGCTGCTCGTCGCGCGTCTCGCGGATGACTCGCGCCGGGCGTCGTCGCACGGACCGAAAAGCGTGCTGGCCGCGCTCGTCGATCCGCGCGTGCTCGTGCTGTGCTGCGTGTACTTCCTGATTCAGGCGTCGGTGTATGGCGTCGTGTTCTATCTGCCGCAACAGGTGGCGGCGCTGCTCGGCACGAAGGTCGGCTTTCGCGTCGGGCTCGTGACCGCGCTGCCGTGGATCGCGGCGGTCGTCGTCACGTGGCTCGTCCCGCGCTATGCGGATCGCACGTCGAAGCACCGGACTTGCGCCGTCGCGCTGCTCGTGATGTCGGGTGTGGCGATCGCCGTCTCGGGTATCGCGGGTGCGCCGATCGTTTCGCTGCTCGCGCTGTGTTGCGCCGCGAGCGGCTTCATCGCCGCGCAGCCGCTCTTCTGGACGTTCCCGACGCGCTATCTCACCGGCGCGGCGGCCGCCGCCGGCATCGCGCTCATCAACTCGCTCGGCGGACTCGGCGGATTCTTCGCGCCGATGGCCCGCACCGCCGCCGAAGCCGCGTTCCATTCGACCAGCGCCGGTCTCGCCGTGCTCGGCGCGGCGAGCGTGCTGGCCGCGCTCGTCATCGTCGCGCTGGTGCGCGTGCCGGAGCGCGATCCGATTCCGGGCGGCGAGACCGCCAACGCATCCTGATTAAGAGGAGACAAACGATGTCCATGCCGACCATCAAGCACGTGCGCGCCTTCACCGTCCGCGGCGGCGGCGCCGATTACCACGACCAGGGCGCCGATCACTGGATCGACGATCACGTCGCCACGCCGATGGCGCGTTACCCCGAGTATCGCCAGAGCCGGCAATCGTTCGGTCTGAACGTGCTCGGCTCGCTCGTCGTCGAGATCGAAGCGAGCGATGGCACCGTCGGTTTCGCGGTGACGACGGGCGGCGAAATCGGCGCGTTCATCGTCGAGAAGCATCTCGCGCGATTCCTCGAAGGACAGCGCGTCACCGACATCGAAAAGATGTGGGACCAGATGTACAACGCGACGCTGTATTACGGGCGCAAGGGCATCGTGCTGAACGCGATATCGGGCGTCGATCTCGCGTTGTGGGACCTGCTCGCGAAGGTGCGCGAGGAACCGGTGTTCCAGTTGCTCGGCGGCCCGGTGCGCGACGAACTGCAGTTCTATGCGACCGGCGCGCGTCCCGATCTGGCCAAAGAGATGGGCTTCATCGGCGGCAAGATGCCGTTGCAGCACGGCCCGGCTGAAGGCGAGGAAGGGCTCGCGGCGAACATCGCGAAACTCGCCGACATGCGTGCAAAGGTCGGCGACGACTTCTGGCTGATGTTCGATTGCTGGATGTCGCTCGACCTGAATTATGCGAAGCGTCTCGCCACGGCGGCTCACGAATACGGTCTGAAATGGCTGGAGGAAACGCTTCCGCCGGACGACTATTGGGGCTACGCCGAACTGCGCCGCTCCGTGCCGCGCGGCATGATGGTGACGACGGGCGAGCACGAAGCGACGCGCTGGGGTTTTCGCATGCTCTTCGAAATGGGATGCGCGGACCTCGTGCAGCCGGACGTCGGCTGGTGCGGCGGCATCACGGAACTGATCAAGATTTCGGCGCTCGCCGACGCGCATAACGTGCTCGTCGTGCCGCACGGGTCGTCGGTGTACAGCTATCACTTCGTGGTGACGCGCCACAACTCGCCGTTCGCGGAATTCCTGATGATGGCCCCGAAAGCCGATCAGGTCGTGCCGATGTTCAATCCTCTGCTGCTCGATGAACCGGTGCCGGTCAATGGCCGCATGAAGGTGCCCGAGACGCCGGGCTTCGGCGTGCGGCTCAATCCGGAATGCGCGCTCACGCGGCCTTACACCCACTGACGAGGCGCACCATGCTGCTGGAGAACAAGGTCGTGATCGTGACGGGCGGCTCGCGCGGCATCGGCCGGGCGATTGCGCTGGCATGCGCGAGCGAAGGCGCGAACGTGGCGATCAACTATTGGCGCGACAACGATCAGTCGTACGGCAAGGCATCGGCGGCGGAGTCGATCATCGGCGAAATCGAGGCGCTCGGACGGCGCGCGATTGCGGTCGAAGGCAACGTCGCCGAACGCGAGACGGGCATCGAGCTGGTGCGGCGCACCGTGGAAGCGTTCGGACGCGTCGACGTGCTGTCGAGCAACGCGGGCATCTGTCCGTTTCATGCGTTTCTCGATATGCCGCCATCGGTCTATGAAACGACGGTCGCCGTGAATCTCAACGGCGCGTTCTATGTGACGCAGGCCGCCGCGAATCAGATGAAAGCGCAGGGCACGGGCGGCGCGATCGTCGCGACGAGTTCGATCAGCGCGCTCGTCGGCGGCGGCATGCAGACGCACTACACGCCGACCAAGGCGGGCGTGCATTCGCTGATGCAGTCGTGCGCGATCGCGCTCGGGCCGTACGGCATCCGCTGCAATTCGGTGATGCCGGGCACCATCGCGACGGACCTGAACGCCGAAGACCTGTCCGATTCTGAGAAGCGCGCGTACATGGAAAAGCGCATCCCGCTCGGGCGTCTCGGCGCACCGGACGATGTCGCGCAATGCGTGGTGTTTCTCGCGTCGGACCGGGCGCGCTATGTGACGGGCGCGTCGCTACTGGTGGATGGCGGCTTGTTCGTCAACTTGCAGTGAGCGCAAGCGACGCCGCCGAATACTTTCTCAAGAGCGCGATGAAATACTCGGCCGGCTCGCTCAAGGTTTCGGATTTCCGTCGCAACAGGCCGAAACCGGACAGGCTCTTGCCGATCTCGATGGGAAGCTCCGTGAGCAAGCCCGCGCGCAGGTAATCGCGCACGACGGACTCGGGGAGCATCGCGACGGCGTCGCTGTTCTGCAGCAGTTGCAAGGTGGCGAAGATGGACGCGCATTCGACGATATCGGCGGGCGTCGTCAACCCGGCGCGTGCCAGTTCTTCCTCGAAGAGGCCGCGCGCCGGACTCGTGATCGGCTGAAGAATCCACGGCCAGCCGACGAGCATGTAGAGCGAGAGCGATGTCTTCGCCGCAAGCGGATGCGCCGCCCGGACCACGAGGCGCATCGCTTCGCGTGCGAGCGGCTCGAAGTCGAAGTCGTTGTGTTGCAGAGGCGTCGTGAGCCGGCCGAGCGCGAGATCCACTTCGCGCCGATGCAGCAGTTGCACGACCTGATCGCTCGTCTCGCCGAGGATGCGCACGTTCAAGAGCGGCCGCTCGGACTTGAGTTCGGTGACGGCCATCGCGAGGACGTCGGGCGCGGCGCCCATGATCGCGCCGACGGTCAACTGGCCGTGGCCGCCGCGCCGCTTGTTGTCGAGATCGTCGGCGAAGCGGGTGAGGTCCGCGAGCGAGCGTCGCGCGTAAGCGAGCGCGGCCGTGCCGAGCGGCGTCGGATGCATGCCGCGTGCGTTGCGCTCGAAGAGCAGGAAGCCGAACGCCTCTTCGATGTCCGCGAGCATCCGGCTTGCGCTCGGCTGAGCGACGTTGACGGTGTCGGCTGCCTGATGAAGATTGCGCGTGTCGTCGAGCGCGACGAGCAGCGCGAGGTGCTTGAATTTCAGGCGGTTGACGAGCGATATCTGGGAGACGTTCTGATTCATTTGGCTGTCCGGATGATGCAAGCAACGCAACACGGCATCGCGACCCTGCCTGATACGCTTTTGCGATCGGCCAATCCTGCTTTCGAATTGTCGTGTTATCGGTCGGCGCATTATAGTCGCAGCACAACGCGCCTCGTCTCACCGACAGGCGCACACACATAAAAAGGCGGGCCGCCATGGAGACAGTGGCATTTCGCATGACCCTCAAGCCGGGCATGCGTGAGGAATACACACGGCGCCATCGCGACATATGGCCCGAACTGGCTGATGCCCTGCGCGCCGCGGGCATCCGCGATTACCGCATCTTTCTCGACGAAGCGACCGGGCATCTGTTCGCCATCTACCAGCGCGCGGACCCGCACACCACCGATGCACTGCCTGCGTTGCCCATCATGCGCAAATGGTGGGATTACATGGCCGAACTAATGGACACGCACGCGGACAACGCGCCCGTTACGGCGCCGCTCGTGCCCGTGTTTCATCTTCCCTGAAGCGCATCGCTTGCGAGGAATCATCATGCAGGTCGTCGATCCGCATATTCATCTGTGGGATCTCTCCACGCATCACTATCCGTGGCTGGCGAATCCGCAGACATCGTTCGTCGGCGATGCGCGCGAACTGAAGCACGATTATCTGATTCGCGACCTGCTGCGCGACGCGGGCAGCGTCGCGGTGCTGAAAGTCGTGCATGTCGATGCAAATCACGATCCCGCCGATCCGGTGGAGGAAACGCGCTGGCTGCAAGGTATCGCCGATGGAGAAGGGCGCGGCATGCCCGATGGCATCGTGGCGGGCGCGGATTTGTCGGCGGACAACGCGCCGCAAGTGCTGGAAGCGCACGCGGCGTTTGCGAACACGCGAGGCATTCGGCAGATTCTCAACGTCCATCACGATCCGCTTTACGACTATGTCGGACTCCACTACATGCACGAGCCGCAATGGCGCAGGCATTTCGCGCTGCTGAAACGCTACGGGCTTTCGTTCGATCTGCAACTGTATCCGTCGCAGATGAACGATGCGGCGGCGCTCGCCCGCGAGCATCCGGATACGCAGTTCATCGTCAATCACGCGGGGATGTTCGTGGATCGCGCATCGCCTACGGGGTATCGCGCGTGGCGCGAAGGCATGCGCGCGCTGGCCGCATGCCCGAACGTCGCGGTGAAGATCAGCGGCCTCGCGATGTTCGATCACGACTGGACGATCGAGAGCTTCCGTCCTTACGTGCTCGAAACCATCGACACCTTCGGCTGCGAGCGCGCGATGTTCGCATCGAACTTTCCGGTCGACCGGCTCTTCGGCTCGTACACGGCGATATGGAATGCGTACGCGCGCATCGTCGGCGATGCAAGCGAGAGCGAGAAGGACGCGCTTTTCGTGCGTAACGCCGAGCGCATCTACCGCATCTAGGAGACACGATGACCACGCCCAGACTCGAACTGAGGCACGCGAGCAAGGCATTCGGCCGCGTGCGCGCGCTCGGCGATGGCAGCCTGCAACTCTTTCCCGGCGAAGTGCACGCGCTGCTCGGCGAAAACGGCGCGGGCAAGTCCACGCTCGTGAAGCTGCTCGCGGGCGTGTATCAGCCCGATGCGGGCGAATTGCTCGTCGATGGCGTCGTGCGGCGCTTCGGCAATCCCGCCGAAGCGCGCGATGCGGGCATCGCCGTGATCTATCAGGAACCGACGCTGTTCGCGGACCTGTCGATCGCCGAGAACATCTACATGGGCCGTCAGCCGCGCGACCGGCTCGGGCGCATCCGCTACGACGAGATGCATCGCGAAGTCGATGCGCTGCTCGCATCGCTCGGCGTGAGCCTGCGCGCGCACAGGCTCGTGCGCGGGCTGTCGATCGCGGACCAGCAGGTCGTCGAAATCGCGAAGGCGCTGTCGCTCGATGCGAACGTGCTGATCATGGACGAGCCGACTGCGGCGTTGTCGCTGCCGGAAGTCGAGCGTCTCTTCGCCATCGTGCGCGCGTTGAAAGAGCGCGACGTCGCGATTCTCTTCATCACGCATCGGCTCGACGAAGTGTTCGCGCTCACGCAACGCATGACGATCATGCGCGACGGCATGAAGGTCCACGACGCGCTCACCGCCGACATGAGCATCGACGCGATCGTGAGCCGGATGGTCGGCCGCGATCTCGACACGTTCTATCCGAAAGCCGATGTCGCGCCCGGCGACGTGCGGCTCGCGGTGCGCAATCTCACGCGCGAGGGCGTGTTCAAGAACGTTTCCTTCGATGTCCGCGCGGGCGAGATCGTCGCGCTGGCGGGTCTCGTCGGCGCGGGACGCAGCGAAGTGGCGCGCGCCATTTTCGGCATCGATCCGGTCGATGGCGGCGAAGTGGCCGTCGCCGGCAAGAAGCTCGCGCTCGGTAAGCCGGCGGCGGCGGTGCGCGCGGGCCTCGCGCTCGTGCCGGAAGACCGCCGCGCGCAAGGGCTCGCGATGGAACTGTCGATTGCGCGCAATGCCTCGCTGACGGTGCTCGGCCGATTGATGCGGCATGGCCTGATCTCGGCGCGCAGCGAATCGACGCTCGCCGCCGACTGGGGCAAGCGCCTGCGCCTCAAGGCGAGCGATCTCGATGCGCCCGTCGGCACGCTGTCGGGCGGCAATCAGCAGAAGGTCGTGCTCGGCAAGTGGCTGGCGACGAACCCGAAGGTGCTGATCATCGACGAGCCGACGCGCGGCATCGACGTGGGCGCGAAGGCGGAGGTGTATCGCACGCTGGCCGAACTCGTGAAGGAGGGCATGGCCGTGTTGATGATTTCGAGCGAGCTGCCGGAAGTGCTCGGCATGGCGGATCGCGTGCTCGTGATGCACGAAGGCCGCATCAGCGCGGACATCGCGCGCGCCGATGCCAACGAGGAACGGGTGATGAGCGCGGCATTGGGCGCGCCGTCGCAGACCCTGGGGCGCGCAGCATGATGACACGACATTCTCCAACACTACCCGCGATGCCGCCCGCCGAAACGAAGCGCGACAGCCTCGCCGTCTGCATCGCTAAGAGCCGCGAGCTGACGCTTTTCATCGTGCTGCTCGTGCTCGTCGGCGCGACGGCCGCTGTCAAGCCCGACTTCCTCAATCTGCAGAATCTGCGCGACGTCCTGCTCAATGTATCGATCATCGGCTTGCTGACGGCGGGCATGACGATCGTGATGCTGATGCGGCACATCGACCTGTCGGTAGCGTCGATCGTCGGCGTGAGCGCGTACGCGGTCGGCAGTCTCTTCGTGATGTTCCCGCAGATGCCGGTGGTCGTCGCGATGTTCGCCGGCGTCGGCGTCGGCTTCGCAATCGGCGCGGTGAACGGCGCGCTCGTCACCTTCGGGCGCGTGCCGTCGCTCGTCGCCACGCTATCGACGCTGTATATCGTGCGCGGCGCGGACTACGCGTGGGTCCACGGCGGACAGATCAACGCGACGAGCCTGCCCGATACGTTCGCCGCCATCGCGACCGGCACGCTGATCGGCGTGCCGAACCTTGTGTTGATCGCGCTCGTCGTGCTCATCGCGCTGTCGGTGTATCTGAAGCAGTATCGCGGCGGGCGCGAGCACTATGCAATCGGCTCGAATCCCGAAGCGGCGCGGCTGGCGGGCATCCGCGTGGACCGTCGCGTAATGATCGGCTTCCTGCTGTCCGGCGCGATCGCGGGGCTGGCCGGCGTGCTGTGGCTCGCGCGCTTCGGCACCGTCCACGCCAGCACGGCGAAAGGCATCGAGCTGCAAGTGGTCGCGGCGGCGGTAGTCGGCAGCGTCGCGATCACGGGCGGCGTGGGCACCATCGCCGGCGCGACGCTCGGCGCGCTCGTGCTCGGCGTCATCAACATCGCGCTGGTGGTGTTGCGCGTGTCGCCGTTCTGGCAACAGGCGATTCAGGGCGCGCTGATCGTCGCGGCGATCACGCTCGATACCTTGCTCGCGCGCTCCGTGGCGCGCCGCATGATGAGGAAACGCGATCATGGCTAAGCCCGACTCGGCCTTGTCCACGGCCCGGCGCCGTCACGTGCAGTGGGAAACGATGCTCGTCGTCGTGCTCGCCGTCTCGCTCGCGGCGGGGCGCGTGCTGTCGCCGATGTTCCTCTCGTCCGCGAATCTCTCGAACATGCTCGCGGATTTCACCGAGATCGCGCTGATCGCGTTGCCGATGACACTCGTGATCGTCGCCGCCGAAATCGATCTGTCGGTGGCTTCGGTGCTCGGCGCATCGAGCGCGCTGATGGGCGTGCTGTGGCACATGGGCTTGCCGATGCCGCTCGTCATCGCGCTGGTGCTTGCGTTCGGCACGCTGGCGGGGCTGCTCAACGGGCTCGTGATCGTGCGCTTCGGCCTGCCGTCGCTCGCGGTGACCATCGGCACGCTCGCGCTGTTTCGCGGGCTGGCCTACGTGCTGCTCGGCGATCAGGCGATCGCGGATTTTCCCGCGTCGTACACGGCGTTCGGCATCGAGACCATCGCCGGTACGTTCCTGCCGATGCCGTTCGTGCTCGTCATCGCGGGCGCGATCGTTTTCACCGTGCTCCTTCAGGCGACGCCGAATGGCCGCAGCCTGTACGCGATCGGCGCGAATCCGACCGCCGCGCAGTTCTCCGGCATCGACGTCGCGAAGACGAAGCTCAGGCTTTTCATGATGTCCGGCGCGATGGCCGCGCTCGCGGGCGTCGTCTATACGCTGCGCTTCACGAGCGCACGCGGCGACAACGGCGAGGGCTTCGAACTGTCCGTGATCGCGGCGGTGCTGTTCGGCGGCGTGAGCATCTTCGGCGGACGCGGCTCGATGATCGGCGTGCTGTTGTCGCTCGTCATCATCGGCGTGCTGCGCAATGCGCTGACGCTCGCGGATGTATCGAGCGAAACGCTCACCATCGTGACCGGCGCGCTGCTGCTGTCGTCCGTGCTGATACCGAATCTCGTTGCGCGCTGGCGGGTGGCGCGCGAGAAGCGCCTGATGGCGCAGTTGCCCTGAACGCGTGTCGTGCCCGTTGATAACCAGCGCAGCCCTGCGCAATGACAGGAGACTTACCGACATGAAAACACCGTACCGACTCATGCGCGCCCCGCTGCTCGCGGCGGCTTTGCTGGCGGCCAGCGTCGCGCTGACGGCGAGCGCCGCCGAAGTGAAAAGCGGCCTCAAGATCGCGTTTCTGCCGAAGCAGATCAACAATCCCTACGAGGTCATCGCCGACGATGGCGGCATGGCGGCGATCAAGGAGTTCAAGGGCGAAGGCAAGGTCGTCGGCCCGTCGGATGCGGGGGCGTCGTCGCAGGTGAGCTACATCAACACGCTGATCACGCAGCGTCAGAACGCGATCGTCATCGCGGCCAACGATGCGAACGCCGTCGTGCCGTATCTGAAGAAAGCGATGTCGCAGGGCATCAAGGTCGTCACGTTCGATTCCGACACCGCGCCCGAAGGACGGCAGATTTTCGTCAATCAGGCGGAATCGGAGGCTATCGGGCGCGGACAGATTCAACTGCTGTCGAAGCTCGTCGGCGGCGAAGGCGAATTCGCGATTCTCTCCGCGACGCCGAACGCGACGAATCAGAACACCTGGATCAAATGGATGCAGGACGAGTTGAAGAAGCCCGAGTATTCGAAGCTGAAGCTGGTGAAGATCGCCTACGGCAACGACGACGATCAGAAGTCGTTCGTCGAAACGCAGGGCTTGTTGCAGGCGTATCCGAACCAGAAGGGCATCGTCGCGCCTACGTCAGTGGGAATCGCGGCGGCGGCCCGGTATATCTCGACTTCGCCTTCGAAGGGCAAGGTCGTCGTCACCGGGCTCGGCACGCCTAATCAGATGCGTGCGTTCGTGAAGAACGGCACCGTCACCGCGTTCCAGTTGTGGGACCCGGGCCAGTTGGGCTATCTGGCCGCGTTCGCAGCGGCGAATCTCGCGTCCGGAACCATCACGGGCAAAGAAGGCGATTCCTTCGACGCAGGCAAGCTAGGCAAGCGCACCGTCGGCAAGAGCGGCGAAGTGATTCTCGGCCCGCCGACGACCTTCGATGCGAGCAACATCGACCGCTTCAACTTCTGAGGCGTCGCACGCGTGAGGCGGGGCGACATGCTCACATGCCGCTTCGCCTCAACGCCGCGACTTGGACAGCAAATGCCCGAGCCCGAGATTCGTCGCGATTTGCCAGACATAGACGCGCGAGTAGCGCACGCCGTAGCGCCGCTCGATCACTTCGCGCAGGCGCGAGTTGGTCCACGTATCGCTTGCGAAGCCGTGTTCGCGGGCGGAGCCTTGCAGCGCCGCCGCGATCCAGCCGAGCGCATCCTGATCCAGCACCGAGGCCCGCCCGCCGACGCCCATTTTGGCGAGCGCGTCGAGACCGCCTTCCGACACCAGCGCCTTGTAGCGGCGCACGGTCTGCACCGACAGATGCAGTTCATCCGCCACCTGTTCCACCGATACCCCTTCGAGCAGCATGCGGCCCGCCGTCATGCGGCGCACGACGGTCGGGAGGGAGGCGGAGCGGGAATGCATGGCGCTCGTCCCTCGATGCGTCAACGAAGGCCGCACATCGCGATTCAGGCGCGGCACCCGCAAGCGCGACCGCCGTCCGGCGTTCGCCCAGGCGGGAACGGAAGTGCGTCGAGGGTAAGTTCGCGGGTAAGTTCGCGGCGTGCCTGTGCGTTCATGCGTGGCTCCTCCCGACCGGGAACGTTCGGACGACTCAACAGAGTCGATGCGCGGCGGACTTCTGCCCGCCGCTACAGAGAAGAGCAATAAACCGTTTCCGGCACGATGGGGATGCATCGCCGAAAATTTTTGAACTTGATAAACGGCAGCGAATTGCCTATGACGCGATGGCCCTTCGATACGCCATGCGTAACGTCGCGCGCGTTGATTTCGCCCGGTTCAAGCGCGATCGTTCGATGCAATGCTCACGGCAACGATTGGCCATGAAGCCGTCGCCTCACACGCGATAAAACTCGATGTCCTGTCCGGCATGCACCGCGCGTTTGAGCCATTCGGGCATATCGCCGACGCCGTCCCATGTATCGCCGCTGGCGTTGCGGAAAACCGGCTGGTCGCCACGGCTTTGCGGCATGACCGGAAGTTGCGGCATCGCCCGTTTGGGTTTCTGCGCGCCATTTGCTCCGTTGGTTTTCGTGAGCATGGGCGGCGGGGGCGTCTCCGACGCTTCGGCTAATGCTTCTGCCAATGCGCTTTCGGTGATGCCGAATTCGGCCATACGGCTGCGCAAATACGCAATGATGCTATCTCGCTTTCTTTCGTCCACGGCTTCCCTGATTCAGCTTTTTGATTTGCAGAAGACGAACCGATGCCCGCGCGGACCGGGGCGGTTCGATGGCCTGAATATGTATTTAATACAAGCGTGGCGCAGCGGCTGCTGCGCGTCAATTAGTGTATTTACCGCAAGGCTGTTTTTTTAATCCGCCAGTCGATGCCTGAATAGCCGGCATCGGGCCGATTGCGGATATCGTCAGTTCGGGGATCACCGTGACGGACGCGCGACGAGCGTGCGCGCGGAAGTCACGCCGCAAGGCCTGAACTGGCCGTGATCCGTGGAACATGAGGCTCGCGCCGCCGCGATTGCCGTATGGCTACATCCTCGCTTTGAACGCCGCTTTGGACTCTATTGTATGCTGCGCGCGGCAATTATTAAAAAAGTTTTAACGGCTATGCTGCTCTCCCGGTAATTCCGCACCGTGCGCGCGAATCGCGGCAATCAGTTCCGCCGGCGTAATCTCATAACGCACTTCACGATGAATTCCGGGTTTGCGCTCGTCGATTTCGATCAGCAGGACGGCCTTGCCGTCAGCGGCGGGTTCGAGCCGCAGCGAGCGCACTTCCTGGCCGCTCGCCTCATCGTATTCGGTCAGGAGCGTCATGGCTCCGGTGGCAGCGCTTCTCGGCATCGACATTCTTCCTCCCACTTGCGACATCGTTGTTGTTGTCCGCCGCATCGCCGGGCCGCGCGCAGGAGAACGTGCGCGCCCATTCGACGATGCGTGGCGGTAAGACAGACGCGAAGCGCGGCCGCTTGATGCGGCGGGCGGCGCGGCTCCGGTGTCTCATTATTGCCTGTCAAAAGCGCGCGCGTCCAGCATGGGCCGCTATCCGGCGCGCCGATTCAGGCGGCTGCGCCGATGGCGTCCCGGGCTTCGGCGGTGATTTCGAACGAGCGCAGGCGCGCCTTGTGGTCGAAAATCTGCGCCGTCACGATCAGTTCGTCCGCCCGCGTCTGCTCGATGACCGAGCGCAGCCCCGCCTCGACGTCCGCGCGATTGCCGACGACGGAACACGCGAGCGAGCGCTCGACGCCCGCGCGCTCGGCCGGCGTCCAGTCGATCGACTCGACCGGCGGCGGCAGTTGCCCCGGCGTGCCGCGCCGCAGATTGACGAACTGCTGCTCGAGCGACGTGAACAGGAAACGCGCTTCTTCCGTGGTATCGGCGGCGAAGACGTTGACGCCGACCGCCGCATAGGGCTTCTGAAGCGTCGCCGAAGGACGGAACTGCGAGCGGTACACGTCGAGCGCCGTCAGCAGATAGTCCGGCGCGAAATGGGACGCGAACGCGAACGGCAGTCCGAGCGCGGCGGCGAGCTGCGCCGAAAACAGCGACGAGCCGAGCAGCCAGATCGGCACGTGCAGGCCCGCGCCGGGCACCGCGCGCACTCGCTGACCCTCGACAGGATCGGCGAAGAAGCGTTGCAACTCGGCGACATCGTCCGGGAACGAATCGGCGCTGCCTTGCAGATCGCGGCGGAGCGCCCGCGCGGTGGTCTGGTCGGTGCCCGGCGCGCGTCCGAGCCCGAGGTCGATGCGGCCCGGAAACAGCGACGCGAGCGTGCCGAACTGCTCGGCGATCACGAGCGGCGCATGGTTCGGCAGCATGATGCCGCCGGAGCCGACGCGGATCGTCTTGGTGCCCGCCGCGATATGGCCGATCACGACCGACGTCGCCGCACTGGCGATGCCCGTCATGTTGTGATGCTCCGCGAGCCAGTAGCGCAGATAGCCCCAGCGTTCAGCGTGCTGCGCGAGATCGAGCGAATGGGCGAACGCATCGGCGGCGGTAGAGCCGAGCGGAATGGGGGAAAGGTCGAGCAGCGAGAAGGGGATCATGGCGGAATCTTGGCTTTCGGTGACGTGACGCTCCCGCGCAATTAACACGGCGGCGAACGCGGCGAACGCGGCTACGCGGGGGAAAACTCGATTGTGCCGAAAGTCAGGAAAGTCTGCCGGGACCGGCTTGGGGGATGCGCGGCATGTATCGCGATTATTCGCAAATGGAAGCTGCCGCCGTGCTACACGTCCGGCCGCGGTTTGTCCCCGAACGAAACGCAAGCATCAAACCGCGAGAAGGCCGTCTACCGAAACAACGACGAACGAACACAACAATCAGCATCCCGAACGGAATGCGTCCCGCTTTGACGCAGCCCGCACCGACGAGCGCGCGACACTCCCGGTTCACCGACGGGCGCGAACGCCATGAGCGACGCAGAGTGGCAGGCGCTCGCCAGGATATGCGCGGCCTGAATTCACGCGAGCCGCGGATACCCCAGCTCGATCGCCTCGCGTTCGTATCGGTCAATGCTCGCGTAATCCGCTTCCGTGAAGCGCAGGACGCCGCGGAGCCTTAGCCGCCCAGCCAAGGCTTCGTGCTGCGCGATGACATCGGATAGCGCGGCGGCGAGTGCATCGACGATACCTTTCGGCACGCGCTTCGACGCGATAAGCGGCAGCGCAGGCGCGCTCGCCGTCACGCCGATTTCGCGGATGCCCGCCGCCAGTTCCGGCCGATGCGCCCGCACGAACGCGAGCGTGACGCAATCGATGGCGGCGACATCGGCTGACCGCTCGACGGCGATCGCCCGCAGCGACGCCAGATGCCCGCCGCTCTTCGTGACCGACGAAAAGAACCGCCCGCCCGATGCCAGCGGGGCGACCGCATGGCGAAACAGGTTCATGCCGCTGTTGGAATCGTCGTCGTTATAGACGGCGCGCAGTCCCCGGCACGCTTCGAGCGACGACGCGCCGGCCTGTGCGCCCGCTACCAGCACGCTGCGATAGCCGCCGCGCTCGCAGCCGGGCGCATCGAACGCGGGCGTCGCGACGAGCTGCACGCGGCCACTCAGCGCGTGCAGCAGCGGATAGCCGCAGGTTTGCGAGAGCAGCACGTCGTCGCGCACCCAGAAGGCGGTGAGGTCCGCGCCGGGATCGACGATCCGCACGGTATCGCCACGCGCGTCGAGCCACGGGGATACGCGCCCCAGCACGGCGCCGAGCAGGGCGCGCCAGTCGTCGGCGAGGGCGGGCGCGATGTTGTACATCGGCAGAGCGGCGATCCACTGCATGAAGGCGGGTAATTAGGCGGAAGGAGACTGCATCGTACCCAGTTCGCGACGGCCCGGCGCAATCCGCGCCGCAGCCTGCGCGCCCGTGTCCTGCGCAAACGGATGCACCGGCGACGCCGCTTTCGTGAACGCGTGCCGCGCGAACCATTCGCCATATCCCTGCACGACGAAGCCGCCGTTACCCGCCCGATACGCGTGGCGCCGTTGCGCATAAATTTCGCCGAGGCCATACCACGGCACGCCGGGCAAGTCGTGATGCACCGCGTGATAGTTGTTGTTGAGGAAAAGCAGTCGCCACGGCCACGCGGCCTCGTTGATGACCGTGCGTTCGCGTTCGTCGTGAACCGCGCGATGCTCGCGAAACGATCGCACTGAAGCCAGCGCCAGCGACGCATAGCCGACGCCGAAAATAAACGCGCGCCACGGAATGCCGCATCGCGCGTCGAGCCACCATGCGAGCGCAATGAGCGCCGTTACGTGAACGATCCAGCTTCCGGCGATCCGCCATTGCCGCGTCGCGAGCGCCTGCGCCGCTTCGCGCCACGACGCCGCGATCGAAAACCACGGCCCGATCAGCATGCGGCCTGCAAACGTGTTGCGCGCGGCGATCGCGGCCCGCAGCAGCGCGCCCGCGTTGTTCCACTGTTCGGGCGTGACGTAATAGCTCTCCGGATCGCGGCCGGGCACGGTGAGATGCGCGTCGTCGTGATGGCGCAGATGCGAGTCGCGATACACCGCGTACGGAAACCACACCGCGAGCGGCGCGATGCCGAACAGCATGTTGACGAACGGCCAGCGCGTCGGATGCCCGTGCAGCAATTCATGCTGCAGCGACATGTACCAGCACGACAGCACCGTGAGCAAGACAAGCGCGACCGGCAAGCCGAGCCTCTGTGCGTTGATCGCGACGGCGAACCAGCCGCCATGCACCGCGACGATCACGAGCCACGTCGGCCATTCGCTGCGCCAGCGCCACGACGCGCGCCGATCCTGAATTGCATCGCGTTGTGCGTCGTCGATATAGCGTGGCATGGCGGGCTCTGTTCAGCGGAAGGGCCATGTTAGCCGCGCGGCCTCATTCGCCCAACGAACGAATCGGCCTATGTTTTTCGCGGTGAAGGGAAAGGCGCGGCATCTCCTGCGCCGCCCTGGGCTTTGCAAATGTTGACAAGTCGATCGCACGCCCGTGCTATACCTCTGCCCGCTTGAATAAGCGCATCCGTAACATGCCGACATTGCTTGATGGTTAGACATGCCAACGTGATGCAGTCACGGCGCGCGGCGATGCTCTGCGCGACGCCAATTTCACGAGCTGCAAGGAGAAAGAGTTGAAGAAGCTGATGGCTATGAGCGCCTGTGTGGCTGCCATTTCCGTGCTGACGGGTTGTTCCAGTCTAAACCGCACGAACGAGGAAGCCCTGAACCAGGCGGCGGGGATCGAAGTGACGAAGACGGATCAGGGTGTCGGCGTCCGTCTGCCGGAGAAGGTGCTGTTCGACTTCGACAAGTCCGCGTTGCGCGCCGGTTCCGCCGCCGCCATCGACCGCTCGGCCGTGCTGCTCAAGCGCAGCACGAAGCCGGTGCTGGTCGAAGGTCATACCGACAACGTCGGCGATCACGCCTACAACCAGACGCTGTCGCAGGAGCGCGCCGAAACCGTCGCGCGGGCGATCGCTGACAAGGGCGTGGCGCCGGCGCGCATCAACTACAAGGGCTATGCGTACGACCGTCCCGTCGCCAGCAATGACACCGACGAAGGCCGCGCGCGCAATCGCCGCACCGAAATCGTGATCATCGGCGAATCGGTCGAAACGATCATGGGCAAGTAAGCGGGTTCATTGCCGGCTCGTTCCATCGCCCGGCCGTCGCATGTTTCGCGGCGGCCGGGCGATTTCGCCTGGGCGATAGCGAATATTGACCGGGGACCGAAGCGGAGTATTCTCTGACGCTCCGTCCAGCCCCGCGCGCATATGGCCCGACCTCCCGAAACCGGCACCGCGTCACTTTCCCTAAGTTCTTCCATCACGCACCGGCTGCCGCGCCGCTCGATGCGCCTGCTCGCCGGGCTCGTCGTGTTCAATATCCTTGCCTGGGTCTGGGCGCTCATCGCGTTTCGTCACTATCCGCTGCTGCTCGGCACGTCGATGCTCGCGTATTCGCTGGGGCTTCGCCATGCCGTCGACGCGGACCACATCGCCGCCATCGACAACGTCACGCGCAAGCTGATGCAGCAGGGGAAGCGCCCGCTTGCCGTCGGCATCTTCTTTTCGCTCGGGCATTCGACCGTCGTCGTGCTCGCGACGGCGCTCATCGCGGCGACCGCGCTCGCGGTGCAGGACCGCTTCGCGTCGTTTCGCGAGATCGGCGGATTGATCGGCACATCGGTGTCCGCGCTCTTTCTGTTTGCGATCGCGGCGATGAACCTGTTCGTGCTGCGCGGCGTGTGGCGCGCGTTCCAGCGCGTGCGCCGCGGCGGTGCCATCGGCGAAGCGGATGCCGACATGCTGGTCATCGCCGGCGGTCCGCTCGCGCGCATCGTGCGTCCGCTGTTCGGCTTGATCGGCAAGAGCTGGCACATGTATCCGCTCGGCTTTCTATTCGGACTCGGTTTCGATACGGCCACGGAGATCGGGCTGATGGGCATCGCCGCAAGCGAGGCGGCACGCGGCATGCCGGTCTGGTCGATCCTCGTGTTTCCGGTGCTCTTCACGGCGGGAATGTCGCTAATCGATACCGTCGACAGCATGCTGATGCTGGGCGCGTACGGTTGGGCCTTCATGAAGCCGGTCCGCAAGCTCTACTACAACCTGACGGTGACGCTCGTGTCGGTGGTGATCGCCGTGTTCGTGGGCGGCGTCGAGGCGCTCGGCCTGATGGCGGACCGGCTGCAACTGAAGGGCGGGCTATGGGATTTCGCCGCGATGCTCTCGGAGCACTTCGGCGCGCTCGGCTATGCGATCGTCGGCCTCTTCGCCGCATGCTGGCTCGTGTCGGCGCTGATCTACAAGTGGCGCGGCTACGACGCGCAGGACGCCGTCAATGCGCGCTGACTGACATTTTCTTTACACGGGCATCGTTCCTGCTGTCACCGTGCGCCTGCCGCCCATCGATCCTGCATCGGGCGGCCTACACGGAGAACAATCATGGCAGAGCTGGACAAGGACCCGTCTGCGGGACAAGACTCACCTCACCTCGACGACGCCGAACGCGAACAGGCGGCCGAGCACTCGACGCCGCGCGCACTCGTGATTCACGAGATCGTGCGCGAGGAGGGCGAGGCCGCGATGGAGCGCACCTTCGCGGCCCTCATGTGGTCCGCGCTCGCCGCCGGCCTCTCGATGGGCTTCTCGTTTCTCGTCCAGTCGATCCTCGAAAGCGAACTGCCCGATACGAGTTGGCGCAGCCTGATCGCGAGCTTCGGCTATACGATCGGCTTCGTCTTCGTCATTCTCGGACGCCAGCAGCTTTTCACCGAAAGCACGTTGACGGCGGTTCTGCCGGTGCTGACGCGGCGCGACATGAAGACGCTCGGAAAGACGTTCCGGCTATGGGGCATCGTGCTGTTCTTCAACCTCGTCGGCACGGTGATTTTCGCGGGCCTGCTGCAGATCCCCGGCGTGTTCTCGCCGGACGTGATCGAATCGCTCATGAAGGTATCGAAGGTGCCTCTGTCGGGTGAATTCGGCGTGACCGTCGTGCGCGCGATGTTCGCCGGCTGGCTGATCGCGCTGATGGTGTGGCTGCTGCCGAGCGCGCGTTCCGCACGTCTTCTCACGATCCTGCTCGTGACCTATACGGTCGCCGTGAGCAAGCTGTCGCACGTGATCGCGGGATCGGTCGAATCGGCGTATGCGGTGATGACCGGCGCGGCCAGCGTATCGGACTACTTTCTCGTGTTCCTCGTGCCGACGTTCATCGGCAATGTGATCGGCGGGGTGTCGCTGGTGGCGATCGTCAATCACGGGGCCATCGCGCCGGAGATCAACGGGACGGCGCGGCACGCGGACTGAATGCAAAGACGGCCCGCGCGCTGCGATGCGACGCGGGCTACTTGTTGTTGCCCGCGCCCGTGCCGTACAGGCCGTTGTTGAATCCGCCCGCGCCGTCGGTCTTGTGTTCCTTTCCGACGGTCGCGCCGCGCGCCTTGCCGGCGGCATCCTTCGATTGCGGACGCTGCGATTCATGCACCACCGTTCCCGATGGATTAGCCCGGGTAGTCGAATCCGAGGTGCGGTTTTCCTGCTGATCGGAACCGGCAGGCTGCGTGATCTGGGCGTGGCTGGTCGTGCCGAATGCGGCGGCAGCGCACGCGAAAAGAGTGGCGGCGATTCGATGTGACGATACTGACATGGCGCCTCCAGGCGTGGCTCTAAGGAGTTTCATATCGAGCACGAACGATGCCTGAGGCCGATTCGCCCGCCGGGTATTGCAAGCACGCGCGGTATGCCCCGCGCAAGACGACCGGGGATCGCGCCCGCGGCGCGAGTGGCGAAAGCGGTTGTCAGGCCGCTTTCGCCCAAAGCCTGTTGGTCGTCCTTTTGCGGCTTCCGCCGTCGCGTGGCGTGCTTTGCATGGCGTCGAGCGCGATGCGCAACGCCTCGATGCGCTGCGTCTGCGCCGGCACGAGCGCATAGCCGTTGACGACGGCCGTGAGCCGTTCACGCCAGTATTCGACGTTGAGCGTGCCGGGCGACTGATTGTTCATCGTGCGAAGCTGCGCGACCGCGCGTTCGATATGCTGAAGTTCGACATCCGCCAAAGCCGAGGGCAACAGGCTGCCCGTGGCCTCGCTTTTTTTCTTCTTCATCGCTGGTCTTCCTCTCAGCCGCGCGGCGCACGCTCTTCGTCGTTACGCCAGCCGGCACCCCGTTTCGCCCGCGCGATTTCTGCTGAATCGTCGTGAGCGGCCCTTGCTCGTTATCTTCACGATCGTGACCGTTGTGCTTCTTTGAATCTTTGTCGATCAAAGGTACGACCGTTGAACGAAATGTACGCAACGAGCCCGGTATGGCTCCGTCTGTCAACGCACACTCGACGCGGGCGACGCCCGGCTTTCGATGCTGCGACGCGCCACACGCGATGCAAGAGCCTTACGCGTCTTCGTCCGATGAGGGCCCGCCCGCGCGCTTCCCGCTGCGTCCGATTTGCGCTTCCATCGCCTGGTCGAGCTTGCTGACCTTGCGCGGCCTGGCCGGTTCGCGCGCGTTGACGAATGCGATGAAGTCGTCCATCGGCAGCGGCTCGCAGAGCTTGCTGGAGCCTTCCGCCGAGCGTTCGATGAGATAGAAGTAGCCGCCCGGCATGCTGACGGCCGCGTAGTGCGGATTGCCGCTGCGGGTCTTGAGCCGTTCGACGGCGTTGATGGCTTTGGTGGAGCGCATGAGCTTCAGGCTTCTCGCGTCACGGCGCGCATTTCTTGCCCGCGCCTTCGAGCCACAGGTTCGATGCGTGGCGCTCGCCCGGATAGAAGCGATAGACCGTCTGGCCGTTGTCGTAACGGACCTTGATGACGTTCGAATCGCCGAATTCGAGCATCGCGCCTTGCGGAATCGCGGTCTGCTTGAACGTGGCGTCGTGCTTCTTCGCTTCGCCGGCGATGCATTGAACGATGCTGTTGACCTTGTTTTCCGTCGATGCGGTATCGACTTCCGGCTGGCCTGCATCGGCGTTATAAAAGCGGCCGCAAGCGGCGAGGAGCATGGGCAGCGCGAGGGCCGCGGCGAGTTTTTTCATGGTCTTCCCGTTATCGTGGGTTCAGGCGATCACGTGATTAGAGCACAGCGCCTTTACAGTTCGGACAAGTAGCGCAGCAACCTGCGCGCCCGCGCTTCCTTGGCGCTGCATCGGCGCTCTATCGGCGCCTCATGCGTCCGGCGGGATGCCGAGCAGCGGCAGCGTCGCGCCGACGATGCACGAGAACACGGGCCCCGCGACCGTTCCGCCGTAATACGTGCCGCCGGAAGGCTCGTCGATCATCACCGCGACGATCACGCGCGGATCGCTCATCGGCGCGATGCCGACGAACGACGCGCGGTACTTGTTCGCCGCATACGACCGCCCGACCTGCTTGCGCGCGGTGCCGGTCTTGCCGCCCACGCGATAGCCTTCGACTGCGGCGGCGCGTCCGGTGCCGTTCGGGCCCATCGCCATTTCGAGCATGTTGCGCACGGCGGCCGCGGTCGCCGGCTTCATGACGGGCACGCTCTCGCGCCGTTTCTCGCCATGAATGAGCGTCGCCGCGTGGAAGCGCCCGTCGCCGGCATACGGCGTGTAGAGCTGCGCGATTTGCAGCAGCGAGAGCGAAAGGCCGTAGCCATACGCCATCGTCGCCTGTTCGATAGGCTTCCATCGCTCGGGCGAGCGCAGCCGCCCCGTCGCCGCGCCGGGAAACGTGAGTTCCGGCGCGCGCCCGATGCCGTATTCGCGATACTTGTCCCAGATGGTCTGCGCGGGCAGTTGCAGCGCGAGCTTCGTCAGCGCGACGTTGCTCGACATCTGTACGGCTTCCGACACGGTGATGATGCCGTGATTCGACGTATCGTGAATCACGTTCGGGCCGATCTTCATGGTGCCGGGGCTCGTGTCGATGCGCGTATCCGGCCGCACTTTGCCGAGGTCGATGGACAGCGCCGCGACCAGCGGCTTGATCGTCGAGCCGGGTTCGAACGTGTCCGTCAGCGCGCGATTGCGCAACTGCTCGCCGGTCAACCGGCTGCGGTCGTTCGGATCGAAACTCGGATAGTTGGCGAGCGCGAGCACTTCGCCGTTCTTCGCATCGAGCACGACGACGCTGCCCGCACGCGCCCGATGCTTCGCGATCGCCATCTTCAGTTGCGAATGCGCAAGCTGCTGAATGCGCCGGTCGATGGTCAGTTGAATCGTCTCGCCGTTCTGCGGCAGGTCCGTTTCGCCGATCTGCGAGACGACGCGCCCCAGCCGGTCGCGAATGACTTCGCGCTGGCCCGCTTCGCCGGCGAGACGGGCATCGGCGGCCAGTTCGACGCCTTCCTGACCCTTGTCCTCGTTATCCGTGAAGCCGACGACATGCGCCGCCGATTCGCCTTCGGGATAGAAGCGTTTCGTGTCCGGCACGAGCGTGACGCCCGCGCGCCCGATCTCCGCGATGTGCTCGGCGGCTTGCGCTTCCACCTGCCGCTTGAGCAGCACGAAGCTGCGATCGGTGCCGAGACGCCGCGTCAGCTCGCGCGGCGGCATGTCGAGGAGGCGGGCGATGTCGTCGGTGCGCGCGCCGTCGAATCGCTTCGGATTCGCCCAGACTTCGTACGTGGACAGGCTCACGGCGAGCATCGCGCCATGCCGGTCGACGATGCGCCCGCGTGTCGCCGCGAGCGCCAGCGTGCGTTGATAGCGCTTCTGTCCTTCGCCGATATAGAACTCGCGGTCGACCACTTGCACCCACATCGCACGTCCGGCGAGCGCGAGAAACGCGGCGGTCACGCCGGCGAAGACGAGCCGCGAGCGCCAGGCGGGCAAGCGGCTACCGAGCATCGTGCTGCGGTGATGCGTATGAAACTCGCGGCCGCCGGTCGTTTTTTTTCTGAACATCGGGTGTGTGCGGTCTCGTGTGGTCAGGCCGGATCGATTGATGGAGGCGTGAAGAGCCGTGCGAGCGCGGCGTCCAGGTCGGCGGAAGAAACGGGGTTCGCGCAATCGGGCGCATCCGGCAGATGAATGCCGATCTCTCCGCTCAACGTGCGGCGCAGGTCCGCCACGCTGGACGACTCGCGATGCGTGGTGCCTTCGTGATCGTCGTGCGAGGAGAAGCGCTGGTTGAACAGCCCGTAGCGGCGGCCCGGCGCGAGGCGCGCGGCGAGCAGGTTATGCACGAAGATCGAGTGCGGAAAGGTCGAGACGAAGTGGTTCGACATCTCGTAGTCGATGTCGTATTGCGGATCGAAGTCGAAGCGATAAACCGGCGTCCACTTGCCTTCGATCAGCGCATCCAGCCGGTAATGCGGCAGCCGCGCGTCGGGCTCGATGCTCTCCAGGCGAAACGCGCCGTGAGGCGTGATCTGCTCGAGCCCGCTTGCGAGCGCGAGCGGCGCGGACAGCGTCATGCCGCCGAAGCCGACGTCGGTGACGAACGCGCCTTCGTCCAGTTCGACGACCAGCAGCATGTGCGAACGCGGCGGCATCGCGGCATCGGTGCGGCCCCACAGCACGCGCGCCGCGTAGCTTCTGACGCGAAAACCCAGCGCTTCAAGTACGCTGCGGAAAAGCAGATTGTGTTCGTAGCAGTAGCCGCCGCGCCGGTCGGTCACGAGCTTGCGCTGCAACGACGCCAGATCGAGCCGCACCGGACGCCCGAGCAGCACGTCGAGATTCTCGAACGGGATCGCCTGAGGATGAAGCAGATGCAACGCGCGCAGTGTGTCGAGCGTCGGCGCGGGACGTTGTGCGTCGCGATAGCCGATGCGCGCGAAGTAAGCGGACAAATCGATGGATGTGTCGGTTGCATTCATGTGAGTAAGCGGTGAAGGCGCGACGCGTCGTCGTCAGCGCGGACATTTTACGACACGAAAGGCGAGAAATTACAAATAGCATACAAAGAAGCACGCGCGGCGAAAGACGCAGCGACGAATTGAACTGTGCCGCATCGGCGAGGGTCTTTCCAGCTTCAGCCCAACGGACAAGGATTTCAGGTCATGTCAAATGACGCAAAGCAGTCGCGCGATTCGAGCACATCGGCCAAGCGCGCGCCCGCCTGCACGCTGGTCATCTTCGGCGCCGCAGGCGATCTCACCAAGCGGCTGCTGATGCCCGCGCTCTACAACCTGTCCGCCCAGGGCTTGCTCGACGACGACATGCAGATCATCGGCGTCAATCATGGCGTGCGCGAAACCGCGCAATGGCGCGATGAACTGACGCAGGCGCTGCGCAAGTTCGCCGCCGACAAGGCGAGCACCTTTCATACGTCGGAGCTGAACGAGGACGCGTGGAACCGCATCGCGCAAAAGCTCGAATACTTCTCGGGCGAGTTCGCCGAAGACGAAACGTTCACGCGCCTCAAGGAACGGCTCGCGCAGCAAAAGAGCGGCAATGTCGTGTTTTATCTCGCCGTGAGCGCGCGCTTCTTCGCGCCGATTGCCGAGCGGCTCGGGCGCACCGGCTTGCTCGAGCAGAAGGACGGCGCGTTCAGGCGGATCGTGATCGAGAAGCCGTTCGGCACGGACCTCGCCTCCGCGAAGGAACTGAACCGCTGCATCCTCGCGCATGCGGACGAATCGCAGGTGTATCGCATCGATCATTTTCTCGGCAAGGACACCGTGCAGAGCATTCTCGCGGTGCGCTTCGCCAATGCGATGTTCGAGCCTGTCTGGCGGCGCGAGTACATCGACCACGTGCAGATCACGGCGGCGGAAACCATCGGCGTGGAAGGGCGCGGCAGTTTCTACGAGCAGACGGGCGCATTTCGCGACATGCTGCCGAACCATCTGTTCCAGTTGCTGGGCATGGTCGCAATGGAGCCGCCGAATTCCTTCGATGCCGAGAGCGTGCGCGACAAGAAAGCCGACGTCTTCGACGCGATCAAGCCACTGACCGCGAACGATGTCGTGCTCGGCCAGTACGAAGCCGGGCCCGCCGGCCGCGCGTATCGGGATGAGCCGGGCGTCGCGAAGGACAGCCGAACCGAGACCTACGCGGCGGCGCGCGTTTATGTCGAGAACTGGCGATGGGCGGGCGTGCCGTTCTATCTGCGCACCGGCAAGCGGCTGACGGAGCGGCGCACGGAGATTTCGGTGCAATTGAAAGCTGTGCCGTTCCGCCTTTTCCGCGATACTCCCGTCGATGCGCTGACGCCTAACGTCTACACGCTTCGCATCGATCCGGCGCACGGCACGAGCTTCGATTTCAATGTGAAGATCCCCGGCCCGCTGATGCAGGTCGGCGCGGTGCGATCGGCGTTCGACTACAGCGATTTCTTCGCCGCGAGCGCGAATGTCGGCTACGAGACGCTGCTGTACGACTGCATGCTCGGCGACCCGACGCTGTTTCAGCGCGCCGACAGCATCGAGACGGCGTGGGCGGCGGTGGATCGCGTGCTGCATCCGGATGCCGAATTGCCCGTGCACGGCTATGCGTCGGGCAGCGCGGGCCCGGAAGCAGCGGATCAGCTGCTCGCCGCAGATGGCCGCGCGTGGCGTCCGCTGACCGATGCTATCGGCAAGAAGTAATTCTCTTTCGAACGAGGACAAGCAGCGTGAGCACGGAATCCAAAACGAAGCACAGGACGCGCGTTTCCACCGCCAAGGGCGCGCCGAAGGCTGACCGTATCCTCGCCATCGACATCGGCGGCACGGGGTTGAAGGCGGCGGTTCTCGCCGAAGACGGCGAGATGAAAAGCGAGCGCGTGCGGGTGCCGACGCCCAGGCCCGCCACGCCCGATGCCGTCGTCGATACGCTGATGACGCTCATCGAGCCGATCATCGCCGAGCCGCCGACGCATCTTTCGATCGGCTTTCCCGGCGTCGTGCGCGACAACGTCGTGCTCACTGCGCCGAATCTCGGCAACGAATACTGGTATCGGGTGCCGCTCGCAGACATGATCGCCGCGCGTCTCGGCGGCGTGCCCGCGCGGATGATCAACGATGCGGAGATGCAGGGCCTCGCTGCGATAGAAGGCAGCGGCATTGAAATGGTGCTGACGCTCGGCACGGGCGCGGGCACCGCGCTCTTTCGCGACGGCGAACTGATGCCGCATCTGGAGCTTGCGCATCATCCGGTCTCGAAGGGCCGCACTTACGACGAATACATCGGCAATGCGGCGCGCGAGAAGGCGGGCAACAAGCGCTGGAACCGGCGCGTCGAGAAGATCATCGGCATACTGGCGACGCTCGCGAACTACGACAAGCTGTGGATCGGCGGAGGAAATGCCGCGCATCTGAAGTTCGACTTGCCGTCGAACGTCGCGGTCGTGTCCAACGCGGCGGGCATCGAAGGCGGCGCGAAGCTGTGGCATCCGCGTTCGGTTCGCGAGACCCGTCAACTGCCTCACTTCAATCAGCGCGAAGGAGCGCTCTCATGAACGCCAAAGGCCAATACAGTTTGCATAGCGTCGACGGCGACGGCGCGGCCGCCTTCGAGGCGCTTGCGCACGTGGAACTCGTCGTATCCGATTGCGACGGCACGCTGCTTCATACCGACAAGTCAATCAGCGACGCCGCGAAGGACGCCGTGCGCCGCCTGCACGAAGCGGGCGTCGCGTTCACCGTGGCGAGCAGCCGGCCGGGTGCGGGCATGCGGCATATCGTCGAGACGCTTGCCGTCGACATGCCTTACGCGTCGTACAACGGCGGCAATCTCGTCGATCCGCGCACGCGCGAAGTGCTCGCCGCCCACAAGCTGCCGCGCGACGCGGTGCAGACCTCGCTCGAAGCGCTCGCGGCGGCGGGCGTCGATGCGTGGGTGTTCGTCGGCGACGTGTGGTATCTGACGAATGCGGAGGGCGCATACGTGCCGCGCGAGCGTCGCACGGTCGGTTACGACGGCGTGCTCGTGCAGCGTTTCGATGACGTGGATCTGGATGCGGTCGACAAGATCGTCGGCTCGACCGCCGATGCGCCGCTGCTGGAAGGTGTCGAGCAGCAATTGCAAACGCGGCTCGAAGGACGCGCGAACGCGGCGCGCTCGCAGAGCTATTACCTCGACATCACGCACGTGCTGGCCAACAAGGGCGAAGCGGTGCGCGAACTGGCGCGTCGCAAGAACGTGCCGCTCGAACGCGTGGCCGTGCTCGGCGACATGACCAACGACATCGCGATGTTCGAGATTGCGGGGGTGTCGATTGCGATGGGACAGGCGTCGGAAGGCGTGCAGCGCCGCGCGAGCCTGGTATCGGCGACGAACGACGCCGATGGATTTGCCGTGGGAATCAACGCGCTGCTGTCGGCGCGAGGGTAAAACAGGGGCGCCGCCCGCCGCGGATCAAGGGCTTTGACGCAGCCTTCGGATCAGCGGTGGACGCTATTGACACACGCCGGTTGCTTTAGCGCCGGCGCATCGGTGCGCGTGCCGCGCCGCCGCTTGCACGCTCGTCTTTGTGACGGAAGTTGATGCGGCCTTTCGTCAGGTCGTACACGGACAGTTCCAGCGTGACGCGATCGCCCGCCAGAATACGAATGTGGTTCTTCCGCATGCGGCCCGATGCGTACGCGCCGACGACAACTCCGTTGTCGAGCGTCACGCGATAGCGGCTGTCGGGGAGGACTTCGTCAACGATGCCATCGAGTTCGATGAGTTCTTCTTTCGCCATGTGAGCTCCAGTTATGAGTTTGTAAGGTGATGCGCTTGCCTGATTCACACATCCGTTGCCCGCGTCGGCGCAATCGCGCGCTCTTTCTCAGGCACACAACGCCGATTCGCGGAGGGAGGCATGAACGGCCGCGCCAGAAGGCATCGTCGCTGCAATGCGTCAGAAGCGATGTAAAGCGTAGTCCGGCACGCTCGAACGGCGAGCGCGCCACGTCTCGATTCAGGCTCGTCTTGAGCTTGACGGCATAGGCCGGAACGACTGCGTTCGCCGGAAGACGGGGAACGCTGGCCGGCATGACCGGGACGGCGACATTGGCGCGGGAATCGCTCGACGTGAGGGTCAGGCGACGGCACGGCTGCCAACGTGCGGTGTGATGCGTGACTGCAGGAGTGATGTGTCCGCTGTTGCTACTAGTTGCGGCCTGCGAGCCGAAATGCAAGGCTCCGGGCTTTCAGCAAACATGTCCGATTAGACAGACGGCACCGCGCAAAAGTTCCCGCGCGACGCCCTATGAATGATCGTTGTTCGATGCAGACTTCACATCGCAGGCGCCATTATAACCAACCTGCCCTCTTGAAGCGCAGATAAAGCAGGACATCGACGATCAGCATCACCGCGATGCACGTCGGATAGCCGTAGGTCCAGTCCAATTCCGGTATGCGATGAAAGTTCATGCCGTAGATGCCGGCGATCATCGTCGGGACGGCGAATAGCGCAGCGAACGAGCCGAGGCGCTTGGTCACCTCGCTTTCGGCGAGCGCGATCAGACCGAGATTCACCTGAATCGCCGTGACGATCATTTCCCGGCGGCCTTCGATGGTCTTCACGATGCGCAGCAAGTGGTCGTACACGTCGCGGAAATAGTCCTGCATGCCCGCGCATACGCCGGGCGGCCGGCCGCCGTACAGCTTGCTGACGGCTTCCAGCAAGGGCGCGGTGTGATGCTGCATGAGCGTCATGCGGCGCTTGAGCGAATAAAGATCTTCGATGATCTCCCGCGACGCCGCCGAACCGTTGTGCTCGAAGATGCGCTCTTCCACTTCGTCGAGATCCGCGCCGAGCGTCTCCAGAATCGGGAAATAGCGGTCGACGACGGCATCCAGCAACGCGTACATCACGAAGGCCGGGCCGTGCTTGAGCAATTGCGGCTCGCGCTCGCAGCGCTTGCGCACTTCCTGAAAGCCTTGCGTCGTGCGGTTGCGCACCGAGATCACGTAGTTCCGTCCGACGAACACATTGATCTCGCCGACGAGCAGTTCACCTTCTTCATCGAACTCGACGGTGTGAAACACGGCAAACAGCGAATCGCCGTATTCCTCGATCTTCGGCCGCTGATGCCCGTGTTGCGCATCTTCGACCGCCAGTTCATGCAGGCCGAACTGATGCGCCATATGCGCGAGTTCGCCCGGCCCGGGTTCCTTCAATGCGACCCAGATGAAAGAGTCGGGCAGGTCACGATACGCGTTGATGTCGTCGATATCGACGTCTGCCAGTTTTCGGCCGTTCTGATAAGCCGCGCAATTGACCAGCATGGGGCGCCCTTGTTAACTCGATGTAATGAGCCGTGCGCCTCATGCCCGGCGGGCGCGAGCGTGCGGCTTCGTCATCGTTCGAATCTTAGCGGATTGGCTTCTATAACGGGCCTTGGCGTCCCGCGCGGATACTGGTTTCCTACCGCCTCGTTCAGTTCGGCGAGTAGTCGAGCGCGGGCACGACTTCGGAAGCGGGCAGTGCGGCGGGGCCCGATTGCATCGAGTCGAGCTTGGTCAGCTTGCCCTCGACCGTCGCGCCGACATCCATGCGCAGCTTTTGATAGTAGATATTGCCGTGGACGTGCGCGTTCGGTTGCAGCTCGACGAAATGCGCGACCATCACGTCGCCGACGACGCGGCCGTTGATGATGACATCGTATGCGCTCACGTTGCCGTGAATTGCGCCCTGATCGCTGATGACGAGAAGCGATTCGTCGCCGGGACGGCCGGTGACGTTGCCGGTCACCTGACCGTCCATGCGCAGCCCTTCGCTGAATTCGAGGTCGCCCGAAATATGGACGTTATGTGCGATGAGCGTGGAGAGCTTGGCCGGCTTGACGCCGTGGGGGTCTTTCTTCGATGAAAACATGGCGAGTCCTTGCGATGCGATAAAGGTTGCTTCAAACAGCCACGCCGCGCGGCGTGGCAGTGTCGTCCGGATGAATCAGCGTTGCTTCCTGAGGAAGGCGAGGTCCGTCTGCAGTCGTTCGATTTGCTCGGTGCCTTGCGCCACCCGCTGCTCGAGCGCGGTGCGGGTGGCGGCTTCCTGTTCGAGCGCAAATTGCGCGTGCGTCAGTTGCTCGCGCAGTTCCTGTTCGGCGACGGGCGGCGCGCACAGCACGTCGAGCTTGCGCGACTGGTCCTGCGAATTCTTGAGCGCGAAGCCCGCCGCCACGAGCGCGCCGGCCGCGCAGATCGCGGCGATGATGCCGGGCACGTAGGCGGCGTTGCGCTTCGGCGTCAGCGAATAGCTGTGCTGCGTTAGCTTCAGCGACGCGCGTTTGGAATCAGCTTTGCGCATGGGGCTTGGGCCTGAAAAGCGAGAGATAGGGCTTCGGATCGAGTTGCGCGCCGCCGACGATCACTTCGAAGTGCAGATGCGGCCCGGTCGAGCGGCCCGTCGATCCGACTTCGGCGATTTCATCGCCGGGCATGACGAACTGGCCTTCCTTGACCAGTAAGCGCGATGCATGGCCGTAGCGTGTGACGACGCCGTTCGCATGACGAATATCGATCGCGTTACCGTAGCCGTTGCGCTCGCCCGCCAGAACCACACGGCCGCCTGCGCTGGCATAAATGGCCGTGCCGGTCGGCGCGACCATGTCGAGGCCCGGATGAAAGCTCACGTGGCCCGTGAACGGATCGACGCGGTTGCCATAAGGCGAGCCGTAGCGAGAGCCGGGTGCGGGATCGCGGCCCGGAAACGCCATGTACGCCGTATAGTGCGCGAGCGTCTGGCTTTGCAGTTGCGAAAGGGTGTCGTCGAGACATCCGACCATCTTTTCGGCGCGCTTGAGCCTCTGCGCCGGCGTGCCGACGCTCGCGCGATCCGCATTGCACAGGCGCGGCGGCAGTTCGGGGCCGCCGGAGCCGTCGAGCGCCGTCGCGGATTCCTCGCTGTCGGGCAGCGGCGGAACGTCGTGCACGCCTGAGGCCGCGCCGCTGCCCGGCGAGCCCTTCAGCCGGCTGTCGAAGTCGCGAAGTTCGCCCACTTGCGCCGACAGCGCCGCAACGCGCGGAGCAAGCGAGCTGAGATCGGCGTCGATGCGGCCAATCTGCTCGATCTCGAATGAACGCCGCGCCGCGAGCGCCTGCTTTTCGCCGAGATGCGTGCGGGCGAACATCGTGCCGATGACGATGCCGAGCGCAAGCGCCGCGACCAGTAGTGCAATCAGCGCGATGACGGCGATGGTGCGCGCGGTGCGCGCTTCGACGAAGCGAACGCGCTGGCTGGACATCGACCGCCTGGACCAGATGACGAACGACATCAGCGGGCGGCAGTCGGTTGACGAGGTTGATCGAAGCAGGATTCGTGACGAATCGCGCGATGCATCGGCGTTTGTTCGGGATAGCGAATCAAAATAATACGGAGCTGGTTGTTGACGTCTTGTGACGATGTGCGATGCATCGTCGGAAAGCGGCATTAAAACACTTGACCGCGATAACAACGTCAAAAAGGGTGAACGGGCGATGGAGCCTCGCCCCGGCGTGCGGCAAGTGGAGCGCAACGGCCGAAAGGCGGGCGTCGCCGCATCGATCGGGTGTTGCTCTAGTGCCGTGAAGGACGGTTGCCTCACTATACTCAGAGGGTCGAGCATTCCGATAATCCGACCAAGGAGACATCCGTGAACACCGTTGCTGAACAACCGGCGCAGCGCGCGTCCGTGCGCACCGCCAAGCTGCTGATCGACGGCGAGTTCGTCGATTCGAAAACGAGCAAGTGGCGCGATATCGTCAATCCGGCGACGCAGGAAGTCGTCGGCCGCGTGCCGTTCGCGACCGCCGACGAAGTGAACGCGGCCGTCGCCGCCGCGCAGAAGGCGTTTCACACGTGGCGCACGACGCCGCTCGGCACGCGGATGCGGATCATGCTGCGCCTTCAGGACCTGATCCGGCAGAACATGAAGCGGATCGCACAGACGCTGACCGCCGAGCAGGGCAAGACGCTCGCGGACGCCGAGGGCGACATCTTCCGCGGGCTCGAAGTGGTCGAGCACGCATGCTCGATCAGCACGTTGCAACAGGGCGAGTTCGCGGAGAACGTCGCGGGCGGCGTCGATACGTACACGCTGCGTCAGCCGATCGGCGTCTGCGCGGGCATCACGCCGTTCAACTTCCCCGCGATGATCCCGCTCTGGATGTTCCCGATGGCGATCGTGTGCGGCAACACGTTCGTCCTGAAGCCGTCCGAGCAAGACCCGCTTTCGACCATGGAACTCGTGGAACTCGCGATGGAAGCGGGCATTCCGCCGGGCGTGCTCAACGTCGTGCACGGCGGAAAGGATGTCGTCGATGCGCTGTGCACGCATCCGGATATCAAGGCGATATCGTTTGTCGGCTCGACGGCCGTCGGCACGCACGTCTATAACCTTGCCAGCCAGCACGGCAAGCGCGTCCAGTCGATGATGGGCGCGAAGAATCACGCCGTCGTGCTCCCCGACGCCAACAAGGAGCAGACGCTCAACGCGCTGGCGGGCGCGGGCTTCGGCGCGGCGGGCCAGCGCTGCATGGCGACGTCGGCCGTCGTGCTGGTGGGCGCGTCGAACCAATGGCTGCCGGAACTCGTCGAGCGGGCGCGCGGGCTCAAGGTGAACGCGGGCGCGGAGCCGGGCGCGGACCTGGGGCCGGTCGTGTCGCGGGCGGCGCAGGAGCGCATCCTCGGGCTCATCGACAAGGGCGTGGAAGAGGGCGCGACACTCGCGCTCGACGGACGCGGCATCACCGTGCCGGGCTACGAGAACGGCAACTTCATCGGCCCGACGATCTTTTCCGGCGTCACGACCGACATGAGCATCTACAAGACGGAGATCTTCGGGCCGGTGCTGTGTGTGCTCGAAGCGGCCACGCTCGACGACGCCATTGCGCTCGTCAATCGCAATCCGATGGGCAACGGCGTCGGCCTCTTCACGCAAAGCGGCGCGGCGGCGCGCAAGTTCCAGAGCGAGATCGACATCGGCCAGGTCGGCATCAATATTCCGATTCCGGTGCCGGTGCCGTCGTTCAGCTTTACCGGCTCACGCGGCTCGAAGCTCGGCGATCTCGGCCCGTACGGCAAGCAGGTCGTGCAGTTCTACACGCAGACCAAGACGGTGACGGCGCGCTGGTTCGACGACGCCACGGTGAACGATGGCGTCAACACGACAATCGCGCTGCGATAAAAACAGGAGGATGGCAATGCAAATCGGTTTTGTTGGCCTCGGTCACATGGGCGGCCCGATGGCTGCGAATCTGCTGAAAGCGGGTCATGCGGTGACCGCCTTCGATCTGTCGGCGCCCGCGCTCGATGCCGCGAAAGCCGCGGGCGCAACGCTCGCCGCGTCGCCGCGTGCGGCGGCGGAAGGCGCCGAAACCGTCATCACGATGCTGCCTGCCGCGCAGCACGTGAAGGCGGTCTATCTGAACGACGACGGCGTGCTCGCGGGCGTGAGCGCGGGCGTGCCGCTCGTCGACAGCAGCACGATCGATCCCGCGACGGCGAAGCTCATCGGCGAAGCGGCCGCTGCGCACGGCAATCCGTTCGCGGATGCGCCGGTGTCGGGCGGCGTCGTCGGCGCGCAGGCGGGCACGCTGACCTTCATGGTCGGCGCGGACGAGGCGCTGTTCGAAACGCTGCGTCCGGTGCTTTCGGGCATGGGCAAAAACATGGTGCGGTGCGGCGAAATCGGGACCGGGCAGATCGCGAAGATATGCAACAACCTTCTGCTCGCGGTCTCGATGATCGGCGTTGCCGAAGCGATGAAGCTCGGCGAAACGCTTGGCATCGATCCGGCGAAGCTCGCGAACATCATCAACACCTCGACGGGGCGATGCTGGAGCGCGGACACGTGCAATCCGTATCCGGGCATCGTCGAAACAGCGCCGGCATCGCGCGGCTATACCGGCGGCTTCGGCGCGGACCTGATGCTGAAGGACCTGGGTCTTGCCGTCGATGCGGCGCGCGGCGCAAAACAGCCGGTTTTCATGGGGGCGCTGGCGCAGCAGTTATATCAATCAATGAGCCAGCAAGGACTGGGCGGACTCGATTTTTCAGGCATTATCAAGCTGTACGGGAAGCAATAGTTCGCACGCACGTGCGTGCAGATTAAAGGCTCATAAATAGCTGTTTTATTAAGCTGCACTGCACAATGCATCGCGCTCGGCCTTAGTGGTCGAACTGATCGGGAATACGATGATTCGTTTTCCCAAAAAATGTCCTATTCTGAAAGCACGACGCGCGTGTGCCGTTGAATTAAGCGTCTCGCTAAACGGCTTCACGCGTGTCACCGATGCAGGCGAAAAGCCCGGCCTTTCGGGCGATCAGATGAGGAGTACGCGATGCAAGTCACACGTCACTTGAACATGGAATTGCGGCACGCCACCGTGCCGACTTATGTCGCCAGCTATTTCTTTCCGTTGCTCTTATTGGCATACGAAGCGTGGCGAGTGGGATCGTGGGTCGCGGTGAATGGCTTCAACTTCACCAACTTCAGCGCGATGGGTTATGAGTTCGCGTTGATGATCGCCGTGTTCGCCATGCAGGTGATTGTCGAAATCGCGTTCCTGGCGGGCGCCGTGCTGACGCGGCACAAGGACGTCGGCCACCGGCTGGCGAATCTGTCGCTGGGTCTGTTCTGCTCGCTGGTCGTGCTCGGATTCGACCTTGCACTGCAATATGGATTGGGCGGAAGCTGATCGGCTGCGGTTGCATCGCAATGAAAAAGGCCGGCTTTGCAGCCGGCCTTTTTCGTTGAATGCGCGGTTTAGCAACCCGCCGCGCTCGGCAGTCCGGGCGGCGTTTCCGCACGTTCCTCGTAGCACTTCTTGTCGGCGTCCTTCAGCGCCGTGCGCAAGCCTTCTTCCACCACCGGGTGATAGAACGGCAGCTTCAGCGCGTCATCGAGCGTCAGTTCCAGTTGAATCGCCCACGCGAGCAGATGACCCAGATGCTCCATCGCCGGACCGCAGCCTTGCGCGCCGCGCAGCGTGCCAGTCTTCGCATCGGCATAGACGTGCAGCAGGCCGCGATTCTGCCGCATCACGCGGCTTCGGCCCTGCGTTTCGAACGATGCCTCCCCGGTCACGGTCATCTGCTTGTCGAGACTGTCGTACGATGCGCCGACCATCACCGCCTGCGGCTCGCAAAATACGATCGAGAACGGCACCTTGCGCTTGACCGCCTGCACGTCGGGAAAACGCGCGGCGTTGTCACCGGCGAGCTTGCCTTCGTCGGCGGCGTCGTGGAGCCAGGGACGCGTTCCGTCGCAATCGCCCGCGATGAAGATGGCGCTCTCGCCGCATTGCATCGTGGTTTCGTCGAACAGCGGCACGCCTTTGTCGTTCAGTTCGATGCCGGCTTTATCCAGCGCGAGCGGCTTCAGATTCGGCGCACGGCCCGTCGCGGCCAGCACGAGGTCGAAGCGTTCGGTGCGCTGCGCGCCATCGGGCGAGGTGAAGCGCAACGTCGGCTGACCGTCTTCGAGCGACATCTCGTCGATCTTCGCGTCGGGGTCGAAGTAGAACTCGCTCTTGAGCGCGGCGGTGAGCGCATCGCGCACCGGCGTGTCCGACAGCGCCGCGACGCTGCCGCCCTTGCCGAACATGAAGACCTCGACCGACAGCCGCGACAGCGCTTGCCCCAGTTCGAGCGCGAGCGGCCCCGCGCCGAACACCGCGATGCGCTTCGGCAGCGAGCGCAGTTCGAACAGATCGTCGCTCGTGATGAGCTTGTCGCCGAACACTCTCAACTCGTCGGGGATGCTGGGCGATGCGCCCGTCGCAATGACGACACGCTTCGCTTCGACGCGCGTGTCCGCGCCGACGATCAGGCATCCCGGCGATTCGAACCGCGCCTGACCGCGCAACAGCGTTCCTTCCGGAAAGTCCCGCGTTTCTCGGATGACGCCGCTCACGAAGTGATCCCGCTCGCGCCGAACGTAATCCATCACGCGAGCGGAATCGGCATGAAGCGCATCGCCGCCGCCGATGCCGCGCGGCTCGAGCGCGTGTGCGTCGTGCAGGCCGTTCGCAGCAGCGAGCAGCAGTTTCGACGGCATGCAGCCCACCCGCGCGCACGTCGTCCCGAGTTCGCCGCCTTCGATCAACACGGCTTTTGCGCCCGCATCGCGCGCTGCGCGAAACGCGGCCATGCCGGCCGTGCCCGCGCCGATCACGGCGACATCGACTTCGATTATTTGCATGAGACCGCCGTTCCGATCGGCCGCATGTCAGCCGTTGTCCGCGAAGCCGGGATAAAGCGTCATCCCGCCATCGACAAAAAGCGTGGTGCCGACGACGTAATCGCTCTCGTCGGATGCAAGCCACACCGCCGCGCGCCCGATATCGTCCACTTCGCCGATGCGTCCGTATGGCACGAGCGTCAGCAGCCGGTCCATCGCTTCCTTCGATGCCCACGCGTCCTGGTTGATCGGCGTGCGGATAGCGCCGGGCGCAATCGAGTTCACGCGAATGCGCTGCGGCGCCACTTCCTGCGCGAGCGATTTCATCAGCATCTGAATGCCGCCTTTCGACGCTGCGTAGTTCACATGGCCGGCCCACGGAATCACTTCATGCACGGAACTCATGCAGATAATCTTGCCGAGCGCCTTCGAGACCGGGCGCGGTCCGCGTCGCTGAAACTCGCGCACTGCGCGCTGCGCCGTCAGGAACTGACCGGTGAGATTCGTATCGATGACCTTGCGCCAGTCCGCGAGCGTCATGTCGGCGAAGGCCGCGTCCTGCTGCAAGCCCGAGTTCGCGATCACGATATCGACGGTGCCGAAGCGATCGACGACGGCCTTGAACATCGCGTCGACGTCGTCTTCGTCGGAAACATCGGCGGCGACCGGCAGCGCTTCGCCGCCAAGCGACGCGATCTCATCGGCGAGCTTTTCGGCAGGCTCCGCGTGCGAGTGATAGTTGATGGCGACGTGCGCGCCCGCTTCGGCGAGCGCCTTCGCGACGCCCGCGCCGATACCCGAACTTGCGCCCGTCACGAGCGCGATCTGGCCTGCGAGAGCTTTTTGCATGAATGTCCCTGCTGTCGTGTGAATAATGGGCTGGCGAGCAAGGGACGCGCCCGCATCACGGCGCGAGCAGTCCCTGATACACCTCGGCGTAGCGCAGCGCCGCCGATTCCCAGCCGAAGTTCTGCGTCATCGCGCGCTTGACGACCGCTTTCCACTCGGTGCGGCGTCCCTTGAGCGCGAAAGCCCGGCGGATCGCGGCGACGATGCCCGCACGGTCAAAATGCTCGAATACGAAGCCGGTGGCGAGCCCGTCCGCGAGATTTTCCAGCGAGCAGTCGGCGACCGTGTCCGCGAGCCCGCCCACGCGATGCACCAGCGGCAGCGATCCGTAGGCGAGCGCATAGAGCTGCGTGAGTCCGCAAGGCTCGAAGCGCGAGGGCACCATGACGACGTCGCTGCCCGCGATGATCCAATGCGAGAGTGTTTCGTCGAAACCGAGCACGACCGCGACCGCGCCCGGATGCGCCGCCGCGGCGTTCTTCATGCCGGTTTCGAGCGCCGGATCGCCGGTGCCGAGCACGACGAGCTGTCCGCCGCGCTGCACGATGTCCGGCACCGCCGACAGCAGCAGGTCCAGCCCCTTCTGTTCGGTCAGCCGGCTGACGACGCCGAAGAGCAGGGCATCGTCGTCGCGCGCGAGGCCCACGCGTTCCTGCAGCGCCGTCTTGCACTTGCTCTTGGCGGCGGGCTTGGCGGCGGTATAGCGCGCGGCAATGGCCTCGTCGATCGACGGACTCCAGATCGTATAGTCGACGCCGTTCAGGATGCCGCTGATATCGTGGGTGCGCGTCTGCAAAAGGCCGTGCAGTCCCGCGCCGTGCGCCTGCGTCTGGATTTCGCGGGCGTAGGTCGGGCTGACCGTGGTGATGCGGTCCGCGTAGAACAGCCCGGCCTTCAGAAAGGAAACGTGGCCGTAGAACTCGAGGCCGTCGACCGCGTAGAAGTCGCCCGGCAACTGGAGCACGCCGAATTCCGACGCGGGGAACACGCCCTGATAGGCGAGGTTATGCACGGTCATCACGCTCGCGACATGCGGTGCGCCGTCGCGCTCGAACGCGCGCAGATAGGCCGGCGCGAGGCCCGCGTGCCAGTCGTGCGCGTGGACGATGTGCGGCTTCCATTCAGGATCGGCGCCGGTGGCGATGCGCGCAGCGGTCCATCCGAGCAGCGCGAAGCGGCGATCGTTGTCCGCGTACGGGCGATGCGCGGCATCGAGATAGGGATTGCCGGGACGGTCATAAAAGGCGTCTGCGCGCACGACGTAGACGACGACCCCATGCGGCTTCAGCACGCCGCGTTCGAGGCGTACGCCGGCTGCGCCGAATGCGTCGCCGAGATCGGCGACGGGCGCGAGATCGGCTAGGCCCGCGAGCACGGCGGGAAAGCCTGGCAGCACGACGCGCACGTCCATGCCTAACTGGGATTGCGCGGGTGGCAGCGCGCCGGCGACATCGGCGAGGCCGCCGGTTTTCAACAGCGGAAACATCTCTGCTGCGACGTGCAACACGCGTACGGTCATTGATCCTCCTGTTGGGTGCGGTTGGCGCTTCACCGCCTTATTGCGGCGCCATGCGAGAAATCGCGGTCGGTCGCGGTTGGGTGTTGTAGCGGCTTATCGTGGCTTTATGCGGCGAAGTAGCGATTGGCGCTTCAGCAGTCTCACTGCGGCTCAGTGCGACGAAGTAGCGGCCGGCCGCAGTTGACACTTGAACGCGCTACCACAGCCTCGTGCCCTGAAAGCGGCAATGCGACTTCGACTCGCCGAACGCGCCGGAGCGGCGCTTCAGCGCATACTCCGGCGTCCAGGCAACATGGGTTCTTCGGTAGTGATCTGGCTTCGCTCCCGAGCGCCTGCGAAGCCCAAGTCCCGCTACCGCTGCGCAAGCCGGTCGAGCGCCTCCCGCGTGACGAGCGTGATCCCCGTCTCGGTGCGGAAGAATCGCGCGGCGTCGTCGTCCGGGTCCTCGCCAATGACGAGCCCTTCCGGCACCGTGCATCCCCGGTCGACCACCACGCGCTGCAGCCGGCAACTCGGCCCCACGGTCACCTGCGGCAACAACACGGCCTCGTTGATGTTGCAGAACGAATGCACGCGCACCGCCGACGAAAACACCGACTTCGACACCTGCGATCCCGATATCACGCAGCCGCCGCACACGAGCAGATTCGTGATCGCGCCTTGCTGGCCGTTGAGATCGCGGACGAACTTGCCCGGCGGCAGTTGTTCCTGATTGGTCCAGATCGGCCAGTTGCGGTCGTAGAGGTCGAGTTGCGGAATCGTTGAAGCGAGATCCAGATTGGCTGCCCAGTAGGCATCGACGGTGCCGACATCGCGCCAGTACGCCGGCGCGTTCGGATCGGCGTCCGAGGTGACGCAGGACATGCTGAACGGATGCGCGATCGCGCGGCCGCTCGTCACCACGCGCGGAAGGATGTCCTTACCGAAATCGTGATCCGTGCTCGACGCAGCGATGTTCTCTTCGAGCAGGTGATACAGATACTTCGCGCTGAACACGTAGATGCCCATGCTCGCGAGCGCGATATCCGGCTTGCCCGGCATGGCGGGCGGATCGGCTGGCTTCTCGAGGAAGTCGGTGACGCGGCGGTTTTCATCGACATGCATCACGCCGAAAGCGGTCGCCTCCATGCGCGGCACTTCGATGCAGCCGACCGTGCAGTCCGCGCCGCTCTCGACGTGGTCCAGCACCATGCGCGTGTAGTCCATCTTGTAGACGTGATCGCCCGCGAGCACGATGATGAATTGCGGCGCGATTGACCGGATGATGTCGAGATTCTGGAAGACGGCGTCGGCGGTGCCGCGATACCAGCTCGAATCGACGCGCTGCTGCGCCGGCCAGATATCGATGAACTCGTTGAACTCGCCGCGCAGAAAACCCCAGCCGCGCTGCAGATGGCGCAACAGCGAATGCGCCTTGTACTGCGTGACGACCGCGATGCGGCGGATGCCCGAGTTGAGGCAGTTGGAAAGCGCGAAATCGATGATGCGGTATTTGCCGCCAAAGTGGACGGCGGGCTTTACGCGCTTGTCCGTAAGCGGCCCGAGACGCGTGCCGCGCCCGCCGGCGAGGACGATTGCGAGGGTCGACTTTTGCAAATCGGTGCGATTCTTAGACGGCGTCTCCATGTCAGCTCCTGATTTGACTCGGGTTCGTTAATGTCGTGTATGCGGGTGGTGCGGGGGTCCTCGTGTGATGGCCGTGCGTGGTGCGCGGGTGGCGCGCCTTTGCAATCGTTGCATTATCCGGCGCGCATTCGAATTCGTGTGCTGAAGTCGTTCGATTTTTTATTGCGGTGCTGATCGAGATATCCGCAGCGGACCAGTGCATGGCATCGGCGACGGTTCGAGCAAGCATCATGCCGTCGCAGTCGTGCATGATGTTGCAGGCGCGCGACTACGCGGCATGCTTTGCCGCAATTTATAACCGCCACACCGTGCCGCGGCGCGTCGAGGCACGGCACAATACGGAGCACGTTCAGGCGTCGCCTGTCTGGACGCCCGCCGATCATCGCTCATGCCTCGCCCCGGAATCGCAATATGAATAACGTCCTGAGTATCCAGTCGCACGTCGTCTTCGGGCATGCGGGCAACAGCGCGGCGGTGTTTCCCATGCGCAGGCTCGGCGTCAACGTGTGGCCGCTCAACACGGTGCAGTTCTCGAATCACACGCAATATGGCCGCTGGACCGGCGGTGTCGTCGATGCCGATGAACTGCAAAGCGTGATCGAAGGCATCGGCGCGATTGGCGTGCTCGGCCGCTGCAACGCGGTGCTGTCGGGCTATCTCGGGGCGACCGAACAAGGACGCGCGGTCGTCGAGATCGTGAAGATGGTGAAGGCGGTGAATCCGCGCGCACTGTACTTCTGCGATCCGGTGATGGGCACGACGGGCGGCTGCACGGTCGCGCCGGGCATCGAAGATTTCCTCGTCACGACGATGCCCACCGTCGCCGACGCGATGATGCCCAACCATACCGAACTCGAGAAACTCGCGGGGCGGACCATCGAAACGGTCGAAGAGGCGGTCGATGCATGCCGCGACGTGATTGCGCGCGGGCCGCGTATCGTATTGGTCAAGCATCTGTTCGATCGCAACAGCCGCGCCGATACCTTCAACATGCTCGCCGTCACGGCGAGCGAAGCGTGGTTCGCACAGCGGCCGTTGTATCCGTTTGCGCGGCAGCCGGTCGGCGTCGGCGATCTGACGAGCGCGGTGTTCGTCGCGCGCACGCTGCTCGGCGATTCGCTGCGCAATGCGCTCGAACATACGCTGGCGGCAGTGAACGCCGTCGTCAAGACAACCTACGATGCCGGCCGCTACGAACTCGAGATCGTGGCTTCGCAGGATGAAATCGCGAAGCCGACGGACCGCTTTCCGGCCATCCGCGTGACGGGCGGCGACGTCGTGCGACGCGGCTAGGCTCCGCACTCAGGCAGTCGCCGCGGCTGCCATCGCCCGGAAATTCTCTGGCGTGGCGAACGCCAGGTACTGGGCCTGCATCTCGGGCGTGAGGAATTCGAGCATGGTCGAGTTCTCGATCCAAAGCTCGATCACATCGAAGAAATCGTTGCCGCGCGTGCATCGCACGGCGCGCCATCCTTCGCGCTCGCCAATCGCCAGTACCTGATCGGCGCTCAGCTTCGTGGCGATTGCCATGTGGAATGCGCTGTATTGAGGGCGGTCTATCGACCCCGCGCCGTAACTCACGCTCGTCTCGTGTCCGCCGCCCGGCGTGATGACCCGATCGCCCGGATAGACCTCGATAATGGTGCCGCGATCGTCGCCGGCCACGGCCATCCAGGCATCGGGAAACGGCGAGAAAGGCGCGGCGAAGCCGTCCCACAGTTCGGCGAGCACATGAGCGACGTGCTTCGGATCACGGGCGGGAATGGATGCGTGGAAGATCATGGGGAGCGCTCCGGTCGGGATGAGGAGACTGCGCCGGCGATGCTTTCATGCGGCTGTCAGCGCTGTCAATTGGCGTTTTCGGGCGAATTGCGGATTAATACTTTATTTTGTCTTCCGCCATCCACCAGTATGAACATATGAACGATTAATCCGCGATAAAATCCGCCCGCACTGGAATATGGGGACATTTCTACTTGCGACGGCGCAGCTTGAACGTTACGCTTCGTCTCACCGGCGAATTCGCTCGCCGAAATGCGTTTCTATTAATCACCATATTCGTGATTGATTAACCCGCGCCCGTCAGGGCGTTATTCCGTGGCCTTCGGCACAGGTTCGGCTAAATCGACCGAATGTCCAGGCCATACACGGCAAAACTTGCGTGCATGAGACCCGCGCCCGGAGCGAAACGAATCGTTCCGTCTGTCTTATGCCGTTTCAATGGTTTTGCGAGTGTGCTCGATTCACGCGGACAAGGCATGCATGCGCATGCCGTCGAATGCGTTGTGCGTTTAAAGCGTACCTCGCCACAAGAGTTTGATTAACGAAAAGCGGAGTTGAGACATGAAAGAAGGAAAGCATGCTTATTGGATGAGCGCAATTGCTTCGGCGGCGGCGCTCGTCGTGCTGGCCGGTTGCGGCGGCGGAGGTGATTCGTCGAGCGCGTCTTCGCCTTCCGGCGCCAGTGCGCCCTCCGGCGCCAGCACGCCGACGACGACCACGCCGACGCTCGCCGCAGCGACACCCGTGGTCGACGGCAGCACGATCGGCGCCGCGCAATGGCCCGATGGCTCGACGGCGACCGGCGGCGCGGGCCAGGCGGTCGGCGGCCTGAACTGCGCACCGGCAGGCGCGTCGTACACCTATTCGCATCTTTCCATCTATCAGAACGGCAAGCAGCTCGCGCTGCCCGCCAACATCGGCGCGGTGGGCTCGAGCCTGGCTCTGCAGCGCGGCTGCGTCTATCCGGTCCACACCGACGACGCCAGCGGCAAGATCCGCATCGATGCGACGACCAACACGCAATACACGCTCGGCCAGTTCTTCGCGGTCTGGGGTGAGACGCTGTCGGCGACGAACGTCGCAGGCGTGACGGGACCGGTCACCGCATGGGTGAACACGGGCGGCACGCTCACGAAGTACACGGGCGATCTCGCGAGCCTCGTGCTGCCGCGCAACGGCGAAGTGACGCTGGAAGTCGGCACGCCGCTCACGCAGATTCCGACCTATACGTGGACCGATCCGCCGCCGCTTGCCACCACGCCGATCACGCTGACTTACGGCGGCACGGTGGGCACCCTGTACTGGCCGAACGGCGCGACGTCGACGGGCGGAACGGGCTCGCCGGTGGATGGCGTGGTCTGCGCATCGGGGATGGCCGAAACGTACCACGTGCATTCGCATCTCTCGATCGTCTATAACGGGCAAACGCGTGCGCTGCCGGCGAACATCGGGCTTCCCGGCTCGTGCAACTACGAGCTGCACACGCACGACAACACCGGCATCATTCACGTCGAGACGCCCAACAACAAGCGCTTCACGCTGGGTCAATTCTTCGACATCTGGGGTGAGCCGCTCACGACGACGAACGTCGCGGGCCTGACCGGAGACGTGGTGGTGTACATCCGCGACAACGGCGATATCCGGCGCTATATGGGCGATCCGCGCAACATCCAGCTCGGTTCGCTGCGTGAGATCACGCTGCAGGTCGGCACGCCGCCCATCGGTTCGATCGCTCAGTACAACTGGTACGAAGCGCAATAAGCGCGTGGTGTGAGCTTGCAGGACGAAGCCGCCGTTTCATACGGCGGCTTTTTCTTTGCGCCAAAAAAAAGCCGCCTGGGGTGGTAGGCGGCGAGAGCGCGTCCGTTGCGAGACTGTCCCTGTCGGGGAACGGACGCGTGAGGAGACAACTGGACCTCGGTCAGTATGGCAAACGCCGATGACCGGCTCAATCGTCTGTTTGAAGCAGTGCGTTTCGGTTCGGCCCGATTATGCCGATGACCCGATACGCCGCCGCTCCATCGCAATGAAGCGAGCGATCCGTACTGAAACGGCGGCATGGGCCGTTGCCGTTCAGCGGTTCAAATCAGCATTCGTTCGACGGCGCCAGTCGCGGATAACCCGGCTGCGCGGAATCGATCGTCGTCACGCATGCGCCATCGGGAAGATCGAGCGTGCTGTCGATGTCGCGCTTCGCGCCTTCGCGCATCTGAATGCTGTAGCGATAGACCTTCGCAGTCGGCTCCGGGCTTTTGTCGAAAAGGCTCGTCAGGTCGAAGCTCAGTCCCGCGCCGGCTCCGACGCCGCTCCATCCGCCGCCGCCGATGCCGCCCGCGCCCACGCCGACCGTCGGCGCCGACGACGATGCCGCACGGGTCGCGACCGTCGTCAGATATTGCTTGCCGGCGACACGGCCGCTCGCGAGCTTCGCATCGGGCGGCATCGCCGTGGATGCACCCGGTCCGCTCGCGCATGCCGCGAGCAGCGCCAGCCCGGCAGCGGCGACGCCTGCGCGCGCCACGCGTTTCAAAATGCGTTGGTTGAAATTCATCACAGCTTGATTGACCCTTGATTGACCCTTGATTGACCCTCTGTTCCCGCCGGCGTCGGCGTCGGGCAAAAAAATGCCGCCCGTGAAAGGGCGGCTGGTCGATGCGGGCCATGAGTGCGGCCCGCTGCCATGCCGGGCCAGCGTGCGCTCCCGAGGGGACGATGGCGCGGCGCTATGGTGCAGGAACGCGCCGGCCGTTTGAACCAGACTGGTCCTATTCCAACGCGCGTTGCGAGGAATCAGCCCTTGATCAGATAGTCGACGATCGCATCGCAGACGCGGCCGAACATCTGCGTGCCGGTGACGGTCGGACAGCCGCGCGCGCGGGCCGCTTCGATGAACGGCGTGAGCGGCGGCTTGGTCACGACATCGCCGACGAAGGTCGTCGGAGCAAGGCGGGAGACGTCGATCGGAAGCGGATCGCCGGGCCGCATCCCCGCCGGCGACGCATTCACGACGATGTCGTAGGTCTCCGCGCCCGCGTCATCGGCGATGCCGACCGCACTGCGCCCGAGCGATGACAGCCGCGAGGCGAGGGCGTCGGTGCGCGCGGAATCGAAATCGCGGATGGCAAGCGACGCCACGCCCGCCTCGACGAGCGCATGACCGATTGCCGAGCCCGCGCCGCCCGCGCCGATCAGCAGCGCGCGCTTGCCCTGCGGCTCGCAGCCCGCATCCCCGAGCGCCGCGACCATCGCGACGCCGTCCGACATGCCGCCGTGCCACGTGCCGTCGGCGTTGCGCCGGAGCATGTTCGTCGCGCCGAGAAAGGCGGATTCGCTCGCGAGGGTGCCGCAATACTTCGTCGCGTCGAACTTGTGCGGCACCGTGATGATGACGCCATCCACGTTTTGCATCCGCGTGACGCCCGCGAAGAACGCGTCGAGGTCGGCGGGCGCGACGTGCGCCGGAATCACGATCGCGTCGCGTCCGGCGGCGCGCAACGCCGCTGTCACGCCGGAAGGCGAGCGCACCTGCGCGATCGGATCGCCGACGATGAAGTAGACGCGCGTTGCGCCGCTCAAGCCCGCATCGAGCGATGCGGAGAAGGTTGTGTCCTGCGCCATGCTTTCGATGTCTCCTGTGAAGCGCCCGTCGTCGAGCGTGCGAGCGCGTGATGTCCGGACGAAAAAATTCGTCAACGCGTGGACGAAACTGTAGTTGAAAATGGAATAGGATTCAACAAATGCGTTTTTTCCTATGAGGCAACTAACTGTCGAAATTTTCCAATTACAGCGAATCGGAGGAGCACACGCATGATCAAGAAACGGCTGGCAATCGCAGGCGCGGGAGCCATCGGACGGATGCATATGGAGCGCGCGCGTCTGCATCCTGATTGCGAAGTGGTGGCGGTGGCGGACCCATCGGCGGGCGCGAAGGCGTTTGCGGAAGAGCACGGCGCGAGTTACTTCTCCACCGTCGACGCAATGCTCGACGCCGCATCGCCCGACGGCGTGATCGTCGCGACGCCGAACGCCACGCACGTCGAGGCGGGCCTCGCGTGCATCGCGCGCGGCATCCCGGTGCTGATCGAAAAGCCAATCGCCGATACCGTCGAACAGGCGCGCGTGCTCGTCGATGCCGCCAGTCGCGCGGGCGTGCCGCTTCTCGTCGGTCAACATCGGCGGCATAGCCCGATTCTGCGGCGCGCACGCGAAATCGTCGCGAGCGGGCGGATCGGCGAGCCGGTCTCGGCTAATGCGCTTGCGACGTTCTACAAGCCCGATCCTTACTTCGATATCGACTGGCGCAGGCAGGCCGGCGGCGGACCGGTGCTCATCAACCTGGTCCACGACATCGACATGATGCGGTTCCTGCTCGGCGAAATCGTCGAGGTGCAGGCGCTGACGTCGAGCGCGGTGCGCGGCTTCGAGGTCGAAGACACGGCCGCGGTGCTGCTGCGCTTCGAGAATGGCGCGCTCGGGACGCTGACGGTGTCGGACTGTGCGGTGTCGCCGTGGAACTGGGATCTGGCGGCCGGCGAGGCGGCGCACTATCCGCGGCAGAGCGTGAATACGCACTTCGTCTCCGGCACCGATGCGTCGCTCGCCTTGCCGCAGCTCGATGTCTGGGAGTATCGCGGCCAGAAGGGTTGGCACGATCCGCTGACCGTCGAGCGCACCGCGCCGCATGCCGGCGATCCCTATCACGAGCAATTGCGCCATTTCGCGGCAGTGATCGACGGCAAGGAACCGCCGCTCTGTTCCGGCGATGACGGCGCGCGCACGCTTGCCGCTACTCTGGCGGTGCATCGGTCGGCGAGAGCGCGCGCGCCGGTCGCACCGGCGTACTGGCCGGGCATCGCAAAAAAACCGCTTGGCACGAACCGCGATTCTGGAATAGCATTCCACAATCAAATAAAGTTCCGAGAAGGGGCGAAAGATGGTGGAGACGCTAGCGAGCCTGAGCGGCAATGAATCATTCGATGTGGTCGTCATCGGCGCGGGCGGCGCGGGCATGTCGGCGGCGCTGTTTGCAGCGATCGACGGCGCGCGCGTGCTGGTCGTTGAAAGCACGGAGTACGTCGGCGGAACGACTGCTTACTCGGCGGGCACGACGTGGATTCCCGCGTCGATGCACATGGCGAGCGTCAATCGCGACGATTCGCAGGCCACGGCGGAAGCCTTTCTGAACCGCGCCGTCGGCGCACGCAGCAGCGCCGCGATGCGCCGCGCGTTTCTCGACGCCGGGCCGAAGGCGGTCGCGCATATCGAAGCAAACTCCGATGTGAAATACCGGGCGCGCCCGTTCCATCCCGACTACCTTTCGAAACTCGAAGGCTCGACGCTCTGCGGCCGTGCGCTGGAGCCGCTGCCTTTCGACGGCCGCAAGCTGGGCCGCGCATTTGCGCTGATTCGTCCGCCGATTCCCGAGTTCACCGTGCTGGGCGGGATGATGATCGACCGCGACGACATCGGGCATCTGCTCAACATGACGAAATCGCTCGCGTCGTTCAAGCATGCGGCGAAGCTGCTGGCGCGACACGCACGCGACCGGATCGGATCGCCACGCGGCACGCGGCTCGTAATGGGCAACGCGTTGATCGGCCGTCTGCTTTATTCGCTGATGCAGCGCGGCGTCACGGTGCTGACGCGCACGACGGTCGAAGCGCTGCATACGGGCAAGCGGGGCGTCGAAGGCTTAACGCTCGCTCAGGGCGCCGAGCGGCGGCGCGTTTCGGTGACGGGCGGCGTGATTCTCGCGAGCGGCGGCTTCAATCGTCATGCCGCGCGACGCGCCGATATGCTGCCCGGCGCCGATGCCGCATGGTGCCCGGGCGCGCCGGGCCATACCGGCCACGCGCAGGATCTCGCGCTTGCCGCAGGCGCGCGTTTTGGCGAGGGCGCGTTGTCGCACGCGTTCTGGGCGCCGGTTTCCGTGCGCAAGCGAGCCGACGGCACAACCGCCGTGTTCCCGCACTTTCTGATGGATCGCGGCAAGCCGGGCATGATCGTCGTCGATGCCAGCGGCAGGCGCTTCCTGAACGAGAACACGTCGTATCACCTGTTCGGCATCGCGATGCAGGAAGCGCATCGCACGAGGGCGTCGGTTCCGGCGTATCTTGTTACGGATTCCGAAGGAATTTGCAAGTATGGGCTTGGCATGGTGCGTCCCGGCGGCAAAGGACTTCAACCCTTCATCGACGATGGCTATCTCACGCAGGCCAGCACGCTCGACGAACTCGCGGCGAAGCTCAGCATCGACAAGACAGGGCTCGCGGATAGCGTCGCGCGCATGAATCGTTATGCGGAAACGGGCGTCGATCCGGACTTTCAGCGCGGCACGACCGACTATCAGCGTGCGAATGGCGACGTCAACTGGACAGGCCCGAATCCTTGTCTTGGCCCGATTGCGCAGGCACCGTTCTACGCGGTGCGGCTTTATCCCGGCGATATCGGCGCGGCGACGGGGCTCGTCACTGACACGAACGCCCGCGTGCTAAATCGCGACGATCAGCCGATCGGCGGCCTCTACGCCTGCGGCAACGACATGCAGTCGGTAATGGGCGGCGTCTATCCGGGGCCGGGCATCACGCTCGGGCCGGGGCTAGCTTTTGCGTATCTGGCTGGCCGGCATGCGGCGGCGCGGGCGGCATCGCCGGAAGCCGGTCATGCGGATGCGCGCGAGGAAACGCGAGCGCAGACATCATGAGCGCGCTGCAATGCGATGTCCTCGTGCTCGGATCGGGCGCAGGCGGCCTCTCCACGGCGGTCACTGCAGCTACGCTGGGTTTATCAGTCATCCTATGCGAAAAGGAAGACGTGTTCGGCGGCACGACCGCGTGGTCAGGCGGCTGGATGTGGCTTCCATGTAATCCGCTCGCGAGGCGCGGCGGTATCGTCGAACATGCCGATGCGCCGCGCACCTATCTGCGCAACGAACTCGGCAAGCACTACGACGCCGGGAAAGTCGATGCGCTGATCGAGCACGGCCCGCGCATGATCGAGTTCTTCGAGCGGAACACGTCGATGCGCTTCATCGACGGCAATCGCATTCCCGACTTTCATACGACGCAAGGCGCGGGCAGCGGAGGCCGCTCCGTGTGCGCGATGCCGTTCGATGGCCGCGCGCTCGGCCCGCTCATCGACAAGCTTCGTCCGCCGCTCACGGACATGACGATCAGCGGCATGGCGATCGCATCGGGGCAAGATCTCGCGCATTTCTTCGACGCGACGCGCTCGGCGCGCTCCGCGTGGCACGTGACGAAGCGCTTCGCCGCCTTCGCGATGCACAAGCTGCGTTACGGCCGCTCCATGCATCTCGTGAACGGCAACGCGTTGGTCGCGCGTCTGTTGAAGTCTGCCGCCGATCGCGGCGTGCGGCTGGAAACGCGTGCGAAGGCCGTCGATCTGATACGCGATGGCGCGCGCGTGAGCGGCGCGCGCATCGAGATGAATGGCGTGCCGCGCGATGTGATCGCGCGGCGAGGCGTCGTGCTGGCGTGCGGCGGCTATCCGCACGACCGCGTCCGCCGCGCACGCACCTTCGCGTACACGCCATCGGGCGATGAACACTGGTCCGCTGCGCCGCGCAGCAATACGGGCGACGGCGTGCGCATCGGCGAAGCGGCCGGCGCCCATTTCGACGCATCGCTGAAGGCGCCGGCGGCGTGGGCGCCCGTATCGCTCGTGCCGAAGCGCGAAGGTGATGCCGTCGCGTTCGCGCATCTCATCGAGCGGGCAAAGCCGGGCGTGATCGCGGTGACGCGGGCCGGGCGGCGCTTCGTGAACGAGGCGTCGTCGTATTACGACTTCGTCTCGGCGATGATCGGCGCCACGCCGCCTGGCGAGGAAGTATGCGCGTGGCTCGTCTGCGATCACCGGTTTCAACGGCGCTACGGGCTGGGCGCGGCGAAGCCGTTCCCGTTCCCGCTGCATCGCCATGAGCGCACCGGCTATCTGAAAACCGCGCCGACCATCGAGGCGCTCGCCCGTCAATGCGGCATCGACGCCCGCGCATTGAGCGAGACCATCGCGGCCTACAACGCGCATGCGAAAGACGGCGCCGATCCGCACTTCCACAAAGGCTCGACGCCCTACAACCGCATACAGGGCGATGCGTCGCACGAGCCGAATCCGTGCGTCGCGCCGATCGTCGATGGTCCATTTCACGCGGTGAAAGTGCTGCCCGGCAGTCTGGGGACCTTCGCGGGCCTCGCCACCGATGCGCGCGCCCGCGTTCTCGATGCGACCCGCTCGCCGATTCCCGGCCTCTACGCCGTGGGCAACGACGCGGCCAGCATGATGGGCGGCCACTATCCGGCGGGCGGCATCACGCTCGGGCCGGCGATGACGTTCGGCTATCTGGCGGGCCACGACCTCGCTCGTCCCGCCGATACCGACGCCGACGCCGATTCCGATAACGCACTCTCTCTATCCAGTCACGCAAGGACGATCCCATGAATCTGTACGACACAGTCACGCTCACCGTGAAGATCGGCGCCAATGCGCAGGTGTTCGAGCACATTCAGGCAAGCGCCGCGCAGCCCGGTTCGACGCTGCTCGGCTGCTGGTATTCCGATATCGGCGCGCTCGGCAAGGTGATGGTGCTGCGCGGCTTCGAATCGGAAGCGGCCCTGATCGGCGAACGCAGACGGCTTCTTCTCGAAGGCAATCCGTTCGGGTGCGGCGAGTTCGTCACCGATGTCGAAGTGAACAGCTACGCGATGTTCCCGTTTCTCCCGCCGATCCAGCCGGCCGTGCACGGCGGCATCTACGAGATGCGCGTCTATGGCACGAGGCTCGCGAGCCTGCAGCACACCATCGACGCGTGGGAGAAGGCCGTGCCCGAGCGCACGAAGCGCTCGCCGCTGACCGGCGCGATGTTCGCACTCGACGGCACGGTGCCGCGCTTCCTCAACATCTGGCCGTACAAGTCGGTAGACGAACGCTCGCGCATTCGCGCGGAGGCGGTGAAAGACGGCATCTGGCCGCCGAAGGGCGGGCCGGCGCATCTCACGACGATGGAATCGACCATCTACGTGCCCGCGCCGTTTTCGCCGCTGCGCTGAGGATCGCGACATGACGACGCCAACACGCAAGCTGTCGCTTTCCGCACTCACGGTGCTCGAACTGACGCCGCCGCAGATGGTCGAGTGCGCGGCGCGGGCGGGTTACGATTTCGTCGGCCTGCGGCTCTTGCCCGCGACGGACACGGAGGTTCGGCACGAGATCATCGGCTCGACGCGGCTCAAGCGCGAAACGCTCGCGGCGCTGCGCGACACCGGCATCCGCGTGCTCGATGCCGAAATTCTGCGGCTCCAGCCCGATACCGATGTGACGGCGTACGAGCCGATGCTCGAAACCGCCGCCGAGCTGGGCGCGCACTTCGTGCTGGTGGCGGGCAACGATCGCGATGAGGCGCGCACCGTCGACCGGCTTGCGCAACTGTGCGATATCGCCAGGCCCTACGGTCTCGCACCGAGCCTGGAGCCGATGCCCTGGACCGACGTGAAGGACATCCAGCAAGGCGCGCGCATCGTGAAAGCGACGGGGCGCGCTAACACCGGGCTGATCGTCGATCCGATTCACTTCGACCGCGCGGCGTCGTCCGTCGATGCGTTGCGTGCGCTGCCGCGTGAGTATTTCGGCTATCTCCAGTTCTGCGACGCGCCCGCCGAGCGCCCGGCCGATCTTGCGACGCTGCTGCATCAGGCTCGCTGCGCGCGGATGATTCCGGGCGAAGGCGCCATCGACCTTGCTGGCATTCTTCGCGCGCTGCCGGACGATTTGCCGATTTCCATCGAAGCGCCGATGGACGAATGGGCCAAGACCGCGAAGGCGCTCGAACGCGCGAAGCGTCTGCGGGAAGCGACGATAACGGTGCTCGACGCGACGTACGGTTGAATTCCGTGGTGGAATCGTGTTCTCATTCCGAACAGGACATTTCGAACGAGAGACTAAATGGCAGGAAACCTCGAGCGCGCGTTGTCGATCATCGAATTGCTCGCGAAGAACGGCGGGCGCATGCCGCTCGCGACCATCGCGGATACACTCAACATTCCGCGCAGCGGCACGCATCGGCTGCTCGCAATGCTGATCGACGAAGGCTATGTGCGTCAGGACAAGGATCACGGCGAGTACATGCTCGCGCTGAAGCTCGTGTCGCTGGCGCTCATCTACCTGTCGACGGGCGGCGTGCTCGATGTCTCGCAGCCGGTGCTGGACCGTCTCGCGGCGGCATCGGGGGAACTGGCGCGGCTCGGCGTCGTCGAGGACGATCACATTACGTTCGTCGGCAAGGCGCAGGGCGCGAAGTCCGGCCTGCGCTACGACCCCGACATGGGCAGCCAGCCGCCGCTGCATTGCACGGCGAGCGGGCAGGCGTGGCTTTCGTCGTTGTCGGACGAAGAGGCGCTCGCGCTCGTGTCGAAGCAGGGCGGGCTAGGCAAGCCGGGACAAGGCGGCCCGAAGGCGCCGAAGACCATACAGCAATTTCTCGCGGATCTGCAGGCGGCGCGAAAGCGCGGCTATGGCATCGCGAGCGAGACGTACGAGGCCGGCATGACGTCGATGGCCGCGCCGATTCATCATCCGGTGACGGGCGCGGCGGTCGGCGTCGTGAGTCTCGCGGGACCGACGAGCCGCCTGCCCGAAGCGCGTCTGAAGGAACTTGCGCCTGCGTTGCTTGAGGCGGCGTCGGATATGGGAGCCGCGACGTTGAGCTCGCCGTACTTCAAGCGTTCCGCGACGAAGCCCGATGCTCCCGAACCGGCGCGCACGGAAGGAAAGAAGCGCAAGACGGCGGTTTGACGGCGTTCGATTGGCCGAACGGTCGTCGACCGTGCAGTATCATGGTTTGCGTGACTCGAAGTCATCACGTCGCGCAAGCGCGCCAGCGTTATATGTTCGACTGAAGCGCGTCACAGAAACGCATCCAGGAGACCTCCGTGCAACGAGTCGATCCCGCTGCTTTCACTCCCGAACTCGCCGTCGATGCCCTCATGAACGGTCCCGGCGCCATCTGCGTGCGAGGCTTGTTCAGCGCGGCGCAGATCGACGAAGCGCGGCGGATCGTCATGGCGCAGTCCGATGATCGCGCGCAGACGGTCACGCATTTTCAGGGGCAGGCCGCGCAAGACGACACGCTGCATTTGCAGCGCCGCGTATGGAACCTGCTCGCGAAAGGCGACGTGTTCTCGCAGATGGCCGAGCAGGAAAGCATCGTCGCGGCGATGCGGCGCTTTCTCGGCGACGACTTCATCATGGGCTCCATCGCGGCAAACCGCATTCTGCCGGGCGGGCCGGGACAGGAGCCGCACATCGACTATCCGTACTGGGACTATCACATGCCCGCTACGTTTCCGGTCGGGATCAACGCGAGCTTTCCGCTCAACGCGCAAGTGACCATTCCGCTCGATCCGTTCACCGCCGAGACCGGCGCAACGGCGTTCGTGCCGCATACGCAGCACACGCTTCGGTATCCGAACGAAAATGTTCGCTTCTACGAGCGCGCTGCACGCATGGAGGCGGAACCGGGCGACGCCATCGTGTTCTTCGGCGCAACCTGGCATTGCGCGATGCCCAATCACAGCACGCGCGACCGCAGCGCCGTCCTGATCCAATACCTGCCCAAATTCGTGAAGCCGATGGAAGACCTGCGCGCGATGGTCGGCGAAGCGTTCGTGAAGCGCGCAAGCAAGACGATGCGCCAGTTGCTCGGACTGAACTACCCGTATCCGCAAAACCTCGAAGCGATCGAACGGGCCACGAACGCCGAAGGCCGAACGAACGCGAAACGCTACTGAGCGGCGGGCGGCACGCCGCCGCCGGTCGCCATCCAGAGCACTTCCGCGTCTTCCTCGCTGGTTGAAATCGCGGCGTGACCCGTGCGGCTGTCGAAGTAGAGACTGTCGCCGGCGTTCAGATGCGTCGGCGCGTACAGTTCCGAATAGAGACACACGCTGCCGCTGATCACGTAGAGAAATTCCTCGCCTTCGTGACGGCCCCAGTCGTCGAACGCGTCGAGCGTGTGCGCCGAGATGCGGATGCGAAACGGCAGCATCGCCTTGTGCGCGAGATCGGTGGCAAGCAACTCCATCTGATAGCCACGATACGCATGGCGCTGGCCTTCGTTGCGGCGCGTGAGCGCGCGGCGGCCGCTCGCGGTGGGCGCGCTTGCGCTGCCGAACAGTTCGCCCAGATCGATCCGCAAGCCGCGCACGATCTTCTGCAATACGTCGAAAGTCGGCGACATCAGCCCGTTTTCGATCTTCGACAAGGCCGAGCGCGACACGCCGCATAGCCGGCTCGCGGTTTCGAGCGTCATGTTTTGAGCGACGCGCGCCTGTCTCACTCTGCGCCCGAGATCGGCGAGAGACGGTTCGGGCAAGTGGTTCATGGGGACGGTGTTCATGGAGGCGAGGCGCGTTTGTTTCCGATAATACATCAGCGCACGGTCAGCCGTCCGGACTGGAGAAAACCCGAATATTGGCTGCATTGTGAGCGCGGACAACGGCGAGTATAGTCTCCGGACAGCGAAAAGTTTCTGATCAGAAACACGCGGCGCCTCTCAACGCATCGGCTTCAAAGGGACTTCATCGTGGACGCTCAATCGATTCTTTCCGACCTCGGCATTAGCAGCCTCGTCGCTGACGGCGACATCGCCGTGACTTCACCGATCACGGGCGAAGTCATCGGACGCGTGAAGCGTCACACGTCCGCGCAGGTCGACAGCACACTCGCGAACGCGCGCACCGCCTTTACCGCGTGGCGCAACGTGCCCGCGCCGCGCCGTGGGGAACTCGTGCGATTGCTCGGCAATCGCCTGCGCGAGAAGAAGGCGGCGCTCGGGCGGCTGGTGTCGCTCGAAGCGGGCAAGATTCTTCAGGAAGGCCTCGGCGAAGTGCAGGAGATGATCGATATCTGCGACTTCGCCGTCGGCCTGTCGCGGCAGTTGTACGGGCTCACGATCGCGTCCGAGCGCCCGGGGCACCGGATGGCGGAGACGTGGCATCCGCTGGGCGTCTGCACCATCATTTCGGCGTTCAATTTTCCGGTCGCGGTGTGGTCGTGGAACGCGGCGCTCGCGCTCGTCTGCGGCAACGCGGTCGTGTGGAAGCCGTCCGAGAAGACGCCGCTTACTGCGCTCGCCGTCGATCGCATCCTGCGCGACGCCATCGAGGAATTCGGCAGCGCGCCTGAGGGCCTGGCGTCGGTCATCATCGGCGATCGCGACATCGGCGCGCAACTGGTCGAGGACAAGCGTTCGGACATCGTCAGCGCGACGGGCAGCACCGAGATGGGCCGCGCGGTGGGTGTCGAAGTGGCGCGGCGCTTCGGACGCCCGATTCTCGAACTCGGCGGCAACAACGCGGGCATCGTCTCGCAGACGGCGAATCGCGATCTCGCGCTGCGCGGCATTCTCTTTTCGGCGGTCGGCACGGCGGGGCAGCGCTGCACATCGCTGCGGCGTCTGTTCGTGCATGACAGCATCTACGACGAAACCGTCGCGCGCCTCAAGGACCTCTACGCGAAAGTCCCGGTCGGCAATCCGCTCGAAGCGGGTGTGCTGATGGGGCCGCTCATCGACGTGCAGGCGTTCGCTCGCATGCAAGATGCAATCGAGCAGGCCAAGGGCGAGGGCGGCAAGGTCTCCGGCGGCGAGCGCGTGGCGGTTGACGGTTGCGAAGGCGGCTATTACGTGCGTCCGGCGCTCGTCGAAATGCCGGCGCAAAGCGAAATCGTGTTGAAGGAAACGTTCGCGCCGATTCTCTACGTGATGCGCTACACCGATTTCGACGAAGCCATCACCGCGAACAATGCCGCCGTGCATGGCTTGTCGTCGTGCGTCTTCACCACCGACTTGCGCGAGGCCGAACGCTTCCTGGCGGCGTCGGGCAGCGATTGCGGCATCGCCAACGTGAACATCGGGCCGAGCGGCGCGGAAATCGGCGGCGCATTCGGCGGCGAAAAGGAAACCGGCGGCGGACGCGAATCCGGCTCCGACGCATGGAAGGCGTACATGCGGCGCGCGACGAACACGATCAATTACTCGTCGGAATTGCCGCTTGCGCAGGGCATCGACTTCAATCTCGGCTGAAGCATTCACTCGCGACGGGGGCGGTGTGGCATCTCATGTGGTGATCGTCGGTGGCGGGGTGATCGGCAGTTCGGCGGCGTATTTCCTGCGCGCATCGGACCCGAGCGTGCAAGTGACGGTAATTGAGCGCGATCCGACTTACGCGCGCTCGTCGTCGGCGTTGTCGGCGGCGTCCATCCGGCAGCAGTTTTCCACGCCGCTTTCGGTGCGGATGTCGCTTTACGGTATCGAGTTCCTGCGTGCGGTCGGCGAGCGGCTCGAAGTGGATGGCGAGCGTCCTTGCATCGATCTGCACGAGGGCGGCTATCTCTTTCTCGCGACGCCTCCCGGCGAAGCGACGCTGCGCGAGAACCATGCGATGCAGCGCGAACTCGGCGCGGATATCACGTTGCTCGATCCCGCCGGCCTGCGCGCGCGCTTTCCATGGCTGAACACCGACGATCTCGCAGCGGGCGCGTTCGGTGAAAGCGGCGAGGGCTGGTTCGACGGCTACGGGCTCGTGCAGGCGCTGCGACGAAAGGCGCTATCGCTCGGTGCGCGCTACGTCGCGGCGGAAGTGACTGGCATCGAACGCGAAGGCCGGCGCGCCACGCGCGTGCGTGCATCCAACGGCGAAGCGTATGCCTGCGATGTCGTCGTCAACGCGGCGGGCGCGTGGTCGCGCTCGCTGGCGGCGATGCTCGACATCGACATTCCCGTGCATGCGCGGCGGCGCAGCATCTTCAATGTATCGTCGCCCGCGAAGCTCGAGGGCAGTCCGCTGCTGATCGATCCGACCGGCGTGTATTTTCGGCCCGAGGGACGCACCTACATTTGCGGCGCTTCGCCCGCCGCCGATAACGACCCCGACGACCTTCCGCTCGACGAAGTGGATCACGCGCTTTTCGACGACGTCATCTGGCCTGCGCTCGCGCATCGCGTGCCGCAATTCGAGGCCTTGCGCGTCGAGCATTGCTGGTCCGGCTATTACGAATACAACGTCCTCGATCAGAACGCGATTATCGGCGCGCATCCGGGCATCGATAATTGCATCTTTGCAAGCGGATTTAGCGGACACGGTCTTCAGCACGGTCCGGCGACGGGGCGCGGCATTAGCGAACTGATTTTGCACGGCCGCTATACGACGCTCGATTTGTCGCCGCTTGGCTGGGCGCGCATTATCGAGGAAAGGCCGATTGTCGAGAAAAACGTGGTGTAAAAGCGATCGTTTAAGATGCCGTCGCCGCGAACGGGCAGGCATCATTCTAGCTGGCTTAATGACAGGCGGAATCGTTATCGAGGTCAGGCAATTGAGAAGCGTCCGCCAGGCGCGCATTCTTTAAATCATCCGCACAGTTACGGACTGCGTCCATCAATGAAATCCACTAGGGCCACTTGGCCCGTAGAGGCGCATTCTGGAACTGTTGAGGAAGAAAGGAGGCGAAAGATGGATGTTCGATCAAATATGTCCAACACGCGTTTTGCAGAATGGATGGAAGACTCCGAAGCACCGGGCGATACGACGGCTCATGCATCGCATCGTTCTAGCCAGGTCAGTGGCGAGCCGGAATATGTTGCCGAAATTTGCGGCCGTTTCGCCGGCGAAAAAGCAGACGAGGAACAAAAGTCTTGCGTGGTTCGGGGATATAACTAATCGTTCTACGATGTAATGACTTGCGCGCGCTATCGCTATTTGGCGGGGCGCGCAAGGGCGGTTGCCCCTAGTCCAGATCGTTCGCGCTTTGACGCGAAGTTTTTCTAATTCCCCCGACCCGAATCTCGCCAAGCCGCCGTCGCACATGACGCAGCGTACGACAGGCACGGCGACACGATGGCACAATCCCTTGCATCGGATCATTGAGACGACCACGCGTCTCGTCGTCCATGACAATTACGACGCAGGGAGACTGTAGCTTGGCGAATCTGGATCTCGACAATCCTTTCCTTGAGGCGCTCGGCGCGACGCTAACCGAATGGCGCGCCGGCTACGCCGAATTCACGATGCCCATTCACGCGGGCCATCTGAACCGTCAGCGCATCCTTCAGGGTGGCGCAATCGCAACGCTGCTGGATGTCGCCTGTGGTTACACCGGCCTCTTCACGACCGGCTCGACACCCATACACGGCTTCACGTTGTCGCTGACGGTGAACTATCTTGATCGCGGCATCGGCGACAAGGTCGTGGCGAAGGGCTTTCTCGAACGGCAGGGCAGGTCGGTGTACTTCGCGCGTGGTGAAGCGTGGGTCGATGGCCGGCTCATGATCGCGAGCGCGCAGGGTACCTTCAAGTACGCGCGGTGAGCAAACAGGGATGCGGCGAATCGCATGCGGCATGCAATGCGCTGCATGCCGCATGCAAAATGCCAAATCAGTGAGCCAGCATCCGTCGGCAATGCCGCGCAATCTGCCGCTCTTCGTCCGTTGCTACGACACGATGTTCGGCATGCAAAAAACCAAGCCCCTCGAGTATTTGCGTGCGGATCGCCTCGGCATGTTCGCCGATTCCGCCGCTGAACACGATCAGATCGACACCGCCCAGCAGCGCCGCATACGCGCCGATGTGTTTGCGGACCGCCGTGCAGAACACGTCGATCGCGAGCGCGGCGTCCGCATCGCCCCGGTCGCGACGCGCGAGCAGCCCTTCCATGTCGTCGTCGGAACCGGATAGCCCCTTCATGCCGCTTGCGCGGTTGACGAGCGTTTCGAGCGCGTCCGCATCGCGCGCTTCGTGGCGCAGAAGGTGAATGAGCACGCCCGGATCGAGATCGCCGCTGCGCGTGGCCATTGGGATGCCGCCGGTCGGCGTCATGCCCATCGACGTATCCACGGAGCGGCCATCTTTCACGGCGCACAGGCTCGCGCCGGAGCCCAGATGCGCGATCACCACCCGCGAAGGCAAGCGCGCGCCGAGCGTGTTCACGATCGACTCGTACGACAGCCCGTGAAAGCCGTATCGCACGACGCCGCGCTCCGCGTACTCGCGCGGCAGAGCAAAACGCTGCGCACGCTCGGGCATCGTGCGATGAAACGCGGTGTCGAAGCATGCAAAATGCGGCACGTTCGGGAAGATGCGCTGCGCCTCGTCGACGAGCGCGAGCGATTGCGGCAAATGCAGCGGCGCAAATGGAATTGCCTCACGCAACGCGTCCTTCACGCTCGCTGTGATTTCGCCGTGCATCCGCACATGCGGGCCGCCGCCGTGCACGATGCGATGCCCGACGCCCGCCAGCGGTTCGCGCAAATGGCTCGCAAGCGCATCGGCGACGCGCTGTAACGCATCGTGCTGCGACTCCATCAAGTGATCTTGCGCGATATCGATCTTGCCGTCGGACGAGCGCATCGACAGCGAACCGCTCGCGCGTCCGATGCCTTTTGCGCTGCCCGAGAGCCACGCCGCTTCGTCGCCATCGCGCGCGATGAATACGCCGAACTTGAGCGACGACGAGCCGCTATTGAGCACCAGGATGGCTTGTGTCATGGCGTCAGCCCTTCCAGGTCCAGTCGCGGATTTCCTCGCGATCGATGCCTTCGTCGTGCGCGTAACGCACGCTTTCGATGATGCGGTTCTTGAGCAGCTCCTTCGTATGCGCGGCGGTGCTCGAAAGACCCGGCACGCGATCAATCGCGTCAATTGCAAGCGTATAGCGGTCGACGCCGTTAATGATCGCAAGTTCGAAGGGCGTGTTGATATTGCCGCGCTCACGATAGCCATGCACGTGCATGTTTGCGTGATTGGTGCGGTTATACGTGAGCTTATGCACAAGCGACGCATACGAGTGAAAGTTGAAAATCACCGGCTTGTCGCGCGTGAAGATGGAATCGAAGTCGCGATTCGACAGGCCATGCGGATGGTCCGTTTCAGGCATCAGTCTGAACAGATCGACGACATTGACGAAGCGAATCTTCAGATCCGGGCATTCCGCCTTGAGTATCTCGACGGCGGCGAGCGCTTCCATGGTGGCGATATCGCCGGCACATGCGATCACCACATCCGGCTCATGCCCCTGATCCGTCGATGCCCAGTCCCAGATGCCGATGCCCTTCGCGCAATGGACGATCGCCTCCTGCATGTTCAGATACTGCAAATGCGGCTGCTTGTCCGCGACGATCACATTCACGTAGTCATGCGAGCGCAGGCAATGATCCGCGACGCTCAGCAGGCAGTTCGCATCCGGCGGCAGATAAATACGCACGACGCCCGGGCTCTTGTTCGTGACGACATCGAGAAAGCCAGGGTCCTGATGCGTGAAGCCGTTGTGATCCTGCCGCCAGACGAGCGACGTGATCAGCAGGTTGATCGATGGCACCGGCGCACGCCACGCGAGTTCGTTCTTCGCCTTTTCGAGCCACTTGGCGTGCTGGTTGAACATCGAATCGATCACATGCACGAACGCTTCGTAGGTCGCGAAGAGGCCGTGGCGGCCGGTCAGCACGTAGCCTTCGAACCAGCCTTCGAGCGTGTGTTCCGAAAGCATCTCCATCACGCGGCCATCGGGCGAGAGTGCGCCGCCGTCGGCGTCTTCCGGCTTCGTTTCCGCAAGCCACCGCTTGCCGGATGCTTCGTAGACGCCATCGAGCTTGTTGCTCGCCGTTTCATCGGGACCGAAGAGGCGGAACGTCTTCATGTTGCGGCGGATTACGTCGCGCAGGAACGTGGCGAGCACGGCGGTCGGCGATTGATAGACCGCGCCCGGCTTCTCCACATCGAACGCATACGCGCGAATGTCGGGCATATCCAGCGATTCGCGCAACACGCCGCCGTTCGCATGCGGATTCGCGCTGATGCGCCGCGTGCCCTCCGGCGCGAGTTCGCGCAGGCTTTCGATGAGCCGGCCGTCGTCATCGAAGAGTTCTTCGGGTTTGTAGCTTCGCATCCATTCTTCGAGCACTGCGAGGCTCTTCGGATTCGTGGCCGGATCGGGCACCGGCACCTGATGCGAGCGCCAGAAGTTTTCCACCTTGTGACCCGCGAATTCTTTCGGGCCGGTCCATCCTTTCGGTGTACGAAGCACGATCATCGGCCACCGCGGGCGCGTAAGCTCGCCCGGATTCGCGCGTGCGCGTTGCTGGATGGCCTTGATGTCGCCGATACAGCGTTCGAGCGTCGCGGCCATCGACTGATGCATGAGTACGGGCTCGTCGCCTTCGACGAAATGCGGCTCGTAGCCGTAGCCTTTGAACAGCGCTTCGAGCTCGTCGTGCGGAATGCGCGCGAGGATCGTCGGATTCGCGATCTTGTAACCGTTGAGATGCAGGATCGGAAGCACTGCGCCATCGGTCGCGGGATTGAGGAACTTGTTCGAATGCCACGATGTGGCGAGCGGTCCCGTTTCCGCTTCGCCATCGCCGACTACGGTTGCGACGATCAACTGCGGATTGTCGAAGGCCGCACCGAATGCATGCGACAGGCTATAACCCAATTCCCCGCCTTCGTGGATGGAACCCGGCGTTTCCGGCGTGCAATGCGAACCGATGCCGCCCGGCGATGAAAACGCGCGAAAGAGCCTGAGCATGCCGCGTTCATCGTAACTGCGGTCGGGATAGATCTCGGAGTAGTGGCCTTCGAGATACGAATTGGCGAGCGTCGCGGGCGCGCCGTGACCGGGGCCCGACACGAACAGCACATCGAGGTCGTCGCGCTTGATGAGCCGGTTCAGATGCACCCAGACGAACGATTGACCGGGGTCCGAGCCCCAGTGCCCGAGCAGGCGGCGTTTGATGTGTTCGGGATCGAGCGGCTCGCGCAGCAACGGATTGGCGCGCAGATAGATCATGCCGACGGAGAGGTAATTGCACGCGCGCCAGTAGGCGTCGATGTTGCGCAATAGGTCGGCGGAAAGCGGTGCGGGCGTTGCGGTTTTGCCCTGGACGTCGTCGTTCACTTGCTTCTCCTTGCGGTCAGCGTTGCGTAGAGCGTCGGTCTTGCGGCTTCGTACCCGGGAAGGATGCGGAAGCGTCGCGCTGATCATACTTTGGATCGCGCGACGCGTTGTTGACAGAAACGGAGGGCGCGCTCACTCCATGGCGGATTGCGTGACGTCGTAATCCATCAGCAAGGCTTTGTTGTCTTCCCACGCACCGATGTAGTGAACCATGAAGCTGTCCGGGAGGCGGTAACACCACGGCGTATTCCATTCGACGAACGAAGCGATGTGCGTCGCATCGAAGCCCGCATGTTCCTTGAACTCGCGGTTGAAGAAATGCTGATCGCCATGATTGACATAGACGCTCGACTTGTCCGGAAGTTGCCCGCATACGTCGAGAATGCGCTGAAACGCATCGTAGTTCTGCTGCGTGCGCTTGAATCCCATGATGCCGGAATTGAAGATCCAGCTGCCGACATCGCGGGCGAAAAGGGCATCGTGCCCGTGCATGATCGATTCGAGCTTGCGGTTCATGTCGTTGAAAAGCACATCGGCATCGACCCAGAAAACCCATTTGTGATGCGGCAGATACTCACGCAAGAGCGCCGGCTTGAGCCAGTTGCCAGCGGTCTTGCCATCGTTCAGATGCGACGGAATCTCGCGATGCAGATAGAGCGTATAGCCGTGCCGCTCGCAATAGCGCCTGAAGTTCGCCTCGGCGATGCGTCCGTAACGCGCGACGTTCGGCGTGTAAAGCGTGACGACAGCGATAGCCTGTTCCGGCTGATAGACGCTATGCGGCTCCGTGTCGCAAACCTCGGTGCCGGAAAACGAGAGCAGCGGCAGGTTGCGCGTCAGGCGTTCGTTGACATGCGCGAAGAGCGCCGCGCGAAACCGCCGATGATGCTTCTCGTCGGCGATGCAGACGGAAAACGTGCTCCACGTGGCCCACACGCTCTCCAGATTGGCCGCAGCAGGCACGACAACATGAGCATCGGCGATCTTGTGGCGCGAGGGCAGCGCTTCGAAGTCGCATAGCAACTGGCCTTCGTCGGGGGGAAGTTCCACGCCGAACCGGCAATGCGTGACGACTTTGAGCAGCTTGCGACGAACCCGCTCGGTGTTGCGCCAGAGCTGGATATCCGTCTGAGGAAGCGGCGATTCGGCGCAAGTGAGAAGCCAGTCGCGGCCGTCGAGCAGCGTGGGAAGCGGCGTCGAGCCGAGAATCACGGCGTTCTCGCTGAGCAGCAGCACGATCTCGCCCGGCTCGATCCGTTTCAGCTCGTGCAGCAGCACCTCGTATTTGTACGTCCACAGCTTCTCCGGCGCGCTGCCGGATTGCTGCGACATGTCAATCTGCACGTGCCGGTAATCATGCATGCGTGCGTAGCGGCGATGATTGGCGAGCGCGCCCGGCGCGTGGTCGAAGAAAAGGCTGATGACGAGCATGAAGAGCCTGAAGGCGAGCGATTGAAAACCGCCTAGCATCGCCTCAAATAGGATCAGTTCGGATGGGACGTGTCCTAAAACAGCGCCAGATCGCTTGAATGCACCGTTGCGCGTCCTGTCGCGAGCGACTCTAGAATGTTCCGATGACCGCCGATTCCGAATCCTTTTCACCCGATACCGCGCTCGACGGCTTCCATCCCGCCGTCGCCAACTGGTTTCGCGCGCATTTCGCCGCGCCGACGTCCGCGCAGGCGCGCGCCTGGCCGCTCATCCATGCGCGCCGCGCGACGCTCGTCGCCGCGCCGACGGGCTCGGGAAAGACGCTGACCGCGTTCCTCGCCGCGCTCGATGAACTGGTGCGCGACGGCGTCGCGGGTGGCGGCGTTCTGCCGGATGAAACGCGCGTCGTGTATGTGTCGCCGCTGAAGGCGCTGTCGAACGATATCCGCGTCAATCTGCAGGAGCCGCTTGCCGGGATCGCGCAGCAGTTGCGGGAGATGGGCGCGGCCGCGCCGGAAATCCGGGCGGCGGTGCGTACCGGCGACACCACTCAGCAGGAGCGCAACGCGGTGCGCAAGCGTCCGCCGCATATCCTCGTGACGACGCCCGAATCGCTCTACGTGCTGCTGTCGTCGGATTCCGGCCGCGCGATGCTGTCCACCACGCGCACGGTGATCATCGACGAAATCCACGCCGTCGCGGGAAGCAAGCGCGGCTCGCACCTGAGCCTCAGCCTCGAACGGCTCGATGCGCTCTGCGAGGCGCGCGGCGCGGCGCGTCCGGTGCGCGTCGGCTTGTCGGCGACGCAAAAGCCGATCGAACGCGTCGCGCGATTTCTGGCGGGCGAGGGCCGGCCGTGCGAGATCGTCGATGTCGGACACGTGCGCGCCCGCGATCTCGCGCTCGAACTTCCGCCGATGCCGCTCGAAGCGATCATGTCGAACGACATGTGGGAGCGCGTCTACGACAGGCTCGCGGAACTGTCGGCGCAGCATCGGACGACGCTCGTGTTCGTCAATACGCGCCGCATGGCCGAGCGCGCGGCGCGGCATCTGACGGACCGGCTCGGCAAGGAGGCCGTCGCGGCGCACCACGGCAGCCTGGCGCGCGAGCATCGGCTGGACGCGGAGCAGCGGCTCAAGCGCGGAGACTTGCGCGTGCTGATCGCGACGGCGTCGCTGGAACTGGGTATCGATATCGGCGATGTCGATCTCGTCTGCCAGATCGGCTCGCCGGGATCGATCGGCGCGTTCCTGCAGCGCGTGGGGCGCTCGGGGCATCACGTCGGCGGGCTGCCGAAAGGGCGGCTCTTTCCGACTTCGCGCGACGATCTGATCGAATGCGCGGCGCTGCTCGATTGCGTCCGCCGTGGCGAACTCGACGCGCTGACGATTCCCCGCGCGCCGCTCGACGTACTCGCGCAGCAGATCACCGCCGAGGTGGCGTGCCGCGAGTGGGGCGAGGACGAACTGTTCGGGCGCATCCGGCGCGCGCATCCCTATGCGACGCTCGACCGCCCGCACTACGACGCGGTGCTCAGGACGCTCGCGGAAGGCTATACGGGGCGGCAGGGCGTGCGCGGCGCTTACGTGCATCGGGATGCGGTGAGCGGCACGCTGCGGGCCCGGCGCGGCGGCAAGCTGACGGCGGTGACATCGGGCGGCGCCATTCCCGACAACGCGGATTTCGCGGTGCTGCTCGAGCCGCAGGGCTTGCAGATCGGCACGGTGAACGAAGACTTTGCCGTCGAAAGTCTCGCCGGAGACATTTTCCAGCTCGGAAATACGTCGTACCGGATCGTGCGGGTGGAAGGCGGCCGCGTGCGCGTCGAGAATGCGAACGGACAGCCGCCGAATATCCCGTTCTGGCTCGGAGAAGCGCCGGGACGCAGCGATGAGCTGTCGTTCGCGATCGCGCGGCTGCGGGCGGAAGTCGATGCCCGGCTTAGCGAGGGCGATGGCGCACAGGCCGCAGGAAGCAGTAACGTCGACGCCGCCACCGCCTGGCTCGCTGGCGGAGCCGGCATCGGCATGGAAGCCGCGCGTCAGATCGTCGACTATCTGGCCCGCTCACGCGCCGCGCTCTCCGTGCTGCCGACGCAGGATACGCTCGTCATGGAGCGCTTCTTCGACGAATCCGGCGGCACGCAGCTCGTCATTCACGCGCCGTTCGGCAGCCGCGTGAACCGGGCATGGGGCCTCGCGCTGCGCAAGCGCTTTTGCCGCACCTTCAACTTCGAACTGCAGGCGGCGGCGACCGAGGACGCCATCGTGCTTTCGCTGACGGGCGGCCACAGTTTCGCGCTCGATGAAGTCTGGCGTTATCTGAAACCGGCGACGGCCGAGCACGTGCTGATCCAGGCGCTGCTCGACGCGCCGCTCTTCGGCGTGCGCTGGCGCTGGAACGCGACGAACGCGCTCGCGCTGCCGCGTTATGCGGGCGGACGCAAGGTCGCGCCGCAATTGCAGCGGATGAAAAGCGAAGACCTGCTCGCCGCCGTGTTTCCCGATCAGGTCGCGTGCGCGGAGAACATCGCCGGGGAGCGTGAGGTGCCGGCGCATCCACTCGTCGAACAGACGATCGACGATTGCCTGCACGACGCGATGGACAGCGACGCGTGGCTCGCGCTGCTACGGCGCATCGACGCGGGCGCGTTGCGGCTCGTGACGCGCGACTTGCCCGCGCCGTCGCCGCTGGCCGCCGAAATCCTGTCGGCGCGGCCTTACGCGTTTCTGGACGATGCCCCGCTCGAAGAGCGCCGCACGCAGGCCGTGCTCGCGCGCCGCTGGACCGATCCGCAATCGACCGACGATCTCGGCGCGCTCGACGCCGAAGCCATCGCGAGCGTGCGTGCCGAAGCGTGGCCGTCGGTGACGAGCGCCGACGAAATGCACGAAGCCCTGACGACGCTCTCCTGCATCACCGATGCCGAAGCCGCCGCCAGCGATGGCTGGCCCGTTTGGCTCGATGGCCTGGCCCGCGCCGGCCGCGCGACGCGCCTCAGGATCTCCGATGACGACGCGCTGTGGACGCCGGTCGAGCGTCTCGCGTGCGTGCGCGCGGTCTACCCGCATGCGCCGATGCATCCGCGTCTCACGCCGCCGCCCGGTTTCGACGATGCCTGGAGCGAAGACGACGCGCTGCTCGAAATCGTGCGTGCGCGGATGTCGGGCTTCGGGCCGCTGACCGTGGCGGAGATCGCGCGGCCGCTGGCGCTGCAGGCATCGGCCGTCGCGGTTGCGTTGACGCGGCTGGAAAGCGAAGGCTCCGTGATGCGCGGGCACTTCACGCCGCACACACCAGGCGCGCCGGGCATGGACGAACAATGGTGCGAGCGGCATTTGCTCGCGCGGATTCATCGATACACCGTGCGCCGGCTGCGTCGCGAAATCGAGCCGGTCGAGCGGCAGGACTTCATGCGCTTCCTGTTCGAATGGCAGCGCGTGGCCCCCGACGCCCGCGGCGAGGGCCGCGACGCGCTGCTCGCCGTGCTCGAACAGCTCGAAGGTTTCGAAGCGCCCGCCGTCGCGTGGGAGGACGAGATTCTGCCCGCGCGCATCGCCGATTATTCGGGCATCTGGCTCGATGAAATATGCCGCGCGGGAAAGATCGTCTGGTCGCGGCCGGCGGGGCGCGCTCGTGCGACGGGGGGCCCGGTGCGCGGCACGCCGATCGTCCTGTTGCCGCGTCGCCAGCTTGCGGCGTGGAACGCGCTGATGGCCGCGGATGAGTCGCCGCAACAGTCGTCGCGGGCGCAACGGGTCTTCGACGCGCTGAGTGCGCACGGCGCGATGTTCTTCGACGAACTGCTCGCGGACACGCGGCTCCTGCGTACCGAACTCGAAGACGCGCTCGGCGAGCTCGTCGCGCTCGGACTCGTCAACGCCGACAGTTTCGCGGGTCTGCGCGCGCTGCTCGCTCCCGCCGCGAAGCGCAATGCGTTGTCGCGCCGATCGCGCGGGCGAACGGGCGGCCTGTTCATCGGCGGAATGGACGATGCAGGGCGCTGGGCGTTATTGCGAAAAGCAAGCGCAGGCAAAGAGCCCGGTCGAGACGGCGACATCGAGCACGTCGCGCGGACGCTGTTGCGGCGTTACGGCGTCGTGTTCTGGCGGCTGCTGGAGCGCGAGGCGCAATGGCTGCCGCCGTGGCGCGATCTGCTGCGCGTCTATCACCGGCTGGAAGCGCGCGGCGAGATTCGCGGCGGGCGCTTCGTCGCGGGGCTGGCGGGCGAACAGTTCGCCTTGCCCGAAGCGGTGCCGGTGCTGCGCGAAATGCGCAGGCGGCCGAAGGAAGGCGTGTTCATCGCACTGAGCGCGGTGGACCCGCTCAATCTCGTCGGCACGCTGCTGCCGGGCGAGAAGGTGCCGGCGCTGGCGGGCAATCGCGTGCTGTATCTGGATGGCGTGCCGGCCGGCGCGGTCGTCGCCGGCAAGACGCGTTATTTCGACGGCTCCGGCGAGGCGGACGGCGAGACGCGCGAACGCATGCGTCTCGCGCTCGTCAGGCGCACGGCGCGCTCGTTGAGTCCGGGCGCCGTCGTGCAAGGTTGATGCATCACTTAGAAACGATCTTGTTGCGGAACGGCCCCGGCTGCTGAACCGGCACGTCCTTCACCGGCACGCCCGGATAATCGACGACCCGCCCGGGATTCGAAGCGCGTATGCGAAACAGCGGACGCGCGGCATCGCGTGCGCCGCCGGCGATCGTCGTCATTGCCTGCCGGTCGAGCTCGACGCTGTCCGCGAGATCCCTGATTTTGATGACAGCCATGACTGCTTCCTCCTTCGTGATGGAGCCGTGCTGCGGGGCATCGTTTCGAGTATAGGCAATCCGGCCGGCTCCTTGCCGGGATCGCAGCGAGGCGACGCCATCCACGTGAAAGCGACGAAAGGCGGCGAAAAGCCGAAGCTTTTCGCCGCAAACGCCGCGTTCGATGTTCGATGCTTCTACTGCGGCGCGCGCGTCAGAACGACGCCGATGCGTTCAGCTTGCCGATCTGCATCGGGTTGATGTCGAAGTGCGGCGAGACGCCCGCGCCGACATAGCCGATGTTGCTCAGCGCCGTGACATCGACCTTCTGAATCTGCGTGAGGTTCTGAAGGATGCCGACATTCACTTCGACGTTGGCATACGGCCCGTAGCCTTGCCCGCCCGATACGGCGGACATCGCGCGGCAGTCGAGTTCCTTGCTGTGGGACAGGTCCCTGACGATGATGGACGACATGGTGGTGCTCCTCGCGAAGGGTGTCGTTGTTCCGGCTCAGGCCCAGGCGAGCCCGCCGCCGATGTTGATGTTGCTCGTGTTGCGCGCCTTCTGATCCGGCTGAACCTTCGAGTGAATGTCGTCGGCGAACGCGACGTTGACGCCGTTCTCGTTGAACGTCTTCTGGTCCTGTTGCACCATTTGCTGCGTGTTGAACGACAGCGAAACCTTCGAGATGTCGAAGACCGGCACGAAATAGCTCGACCCGCCTCGCACGGCCGACATTGCGCGGCGATCGAGTTGTTCGGTGACGGGCAGGTCCTTGATGGTCAGCGTCTTCATTGCGGTTCTCCTGATTGCGCATGGCGCGTTCGGTGGTGGATTGAGCAACATGTCTGCTCGGGCCACTTCAATGCATCAGCCATGCCATGCGTGATGCCGCGAAGTGCCAGACGCCGCCCTGCCTTGCAGGACGGGCGTGTGCGGTGGATGAAGCCGCGCGCCGCGAAAACGTCGATCGCATTGAATGCCTTCGCCCGACCGACAGCCGTCGCGTTGTGTCGGTATCCGAACGACATGTGCGCGATGCCGCTCTTCGCTGAAAACGCCATTTGCCTAAGCCGCATGCGAGGGCTAGTATCGAACGAGCATGGGTTGTTTGGTACGACAAGTGAGTTTGTCGGTCGATTGGCGCCGCAACGAGTCGCACAGATGACTAGCTTCCGAGAAGCGCTTCGCACATATCGGGGCGATGGCGGTTCGCGCGACGCGTTTTTTGCAGGGGTCGATGGCGCATTGGCCGCCGATCGCACGCCGGGCGCGCGGCTCATCGAGATCCTCGACGAGGAGAACGCGGCGAATCCGTTGCCGCGCGATATCTACTCGGCCATACGCCGCCGCATCGAACATACGGCGCGCATGCGCCCGACGCCGGACCCCGGCACGACCTATCAGCCAGGTCGCGACGAAACACGCCTGCACGTCACGCCCAGTGCGCCGCCGCCGCTACCGCCGCGCGCATCGGACGGCGCAGGCGCGAGCGCGGGCGCCGACGCGACCGGCGGGACCGGCGCGACATCGGGACAAGCAACGCAGGTGCTTCCCGAAGTCGATCAGGTCAAGGGCGTGGGCGATACGCTGAATAATCGCTTCGTACTCGAAGAATGTCTCGGCATCGGCGGGATGGGCACCGTTTATAAGGCGCTCGATCTGCGCAAGCTCGAAGCGTCGGATCGTCGGCCTTATGTGGCGATCAAGGTGCTGAATCTGCAGTTTCGCGGCAATCCGAATTCGCTGATCGCGCTGCAACGCGAGGCGCGCAAGGCGCAGCAGCTTGCGCATCGCAACATTGTCACCGTGTACGACTTCGACCGTGACGGCGCCATCGTTTATCTCACGATGGAATATCTGTCCGGCCAGCCGCTATCGAAAATACTTCGGATGCCGAATTTCAGGGGCATGCCGTTCCACGAGATGTTCCGCATCTTCAAGGGCATGGCGACGGCGCTCGCGTATGCGCACGAACGCGGCTTCGTGCATTGCGATTTCAAGCCGGCCAACGTGTTCGTCACCGATGCGTCGGAAGTGAAGGTCATCGACTTCGGCATCGCACGCGTGATCCAGCGGCCCGAAGAAGACACCGAAGCGACCGTCTTCGATCCCGGCAGCCTCGGCGCGTTGACGCCCGCGTATGCGAGCCCGGAGATGCTCGCGCATCGCGAGCCCGATCCACGCGACGATATCTATGCGCTCGGCTGCATCGCGTACGAGCTGTTGACCGGAAAGCATCCGTTCGACCGCGTGCCCGCGTTGCAGGCGAAGAGTGCGGGCATGAAGCCGCAACGTCCCGAGAATCTCGGCAACAAGCAATGGAAGGCGCTGAGAGCCGCGCTCGCTTTCGAGCGGGAAGAGCGGACGCCGACCGTCGCACAGTTTCTCGACGAGTTCAGCGAGGAACAGCCGGTTGCATCGGCGCAAGCGAAGAAGAAGCGCGTTGCTGCGCCGAAGCTCGCTATCGGAGCGATGGCGCTGGTGTTGATCGCCGGCGCGGGGTACATGTTCTTCGCGCATCAGAAGGGCCGCAATTCGACCGCAACGACCGCGACGACCGCGACGACGGCCGCGCCAGTGACCATGCCCACGCCCGAACGACCCGCGATTACGCCAGCGTTGCCCGCCGCGCCCGCGCCGACGCTTACGATTGCCGCGGTCACGCCGGTGCTCGCGAGCGTGCCGTGCTCGGCGCTCGTGGCGTCGGTGCACGATCAGACGGTCGACGTGCAAGGCTTCGTGTCTGAGAAATACGGGCTCGCGCGCCTGAAGGAATCGCTCGGCCGCGTGCCGGGCGTTCGTGCGACGAACTTCGGCGTGCAGCAGGTCAGCGACGACAAGTGCGACATGCTGACGACGTTCGCGCCGTACTGGACGGCCAATCGTCAGGCGGGACGTCCCGCGTCGGTGCATACGCGATCGAGCCAGACGCGGCTTACGGAAGGCGATCCGCTGATTGTCGAGCTAATGACGCCCGCGTTCGATTCCTACGTGAACGTCGACTACTTCATGCTGGACGGCAGCGTGGTTCATCTGCTGCCGAACGGGCGTTCGCGCGACAACCAGGCGCCGCCGAGCTATAGCGCGACCATCGGCGCGATGGGCGACTGGGTGGTCGGCAAGCCTTTCGGCGCGGAGATGATCGTGTTGACGGTGGCGCCTGCGCCGCTCTTCGACGCTCTACGTCCCGACAGTGAAGCAAAGCCGGAATATCTGCGCGCAGTGGACAAACGTCTGAAGGCGCTCGCGGCCCGTTACGGACGCGAGCGCGTGCTGGTCGATATCTTTCAGATTACGACGCAGCCAAAGAAATGACCTAGCTTTGCGGCTTCTCGATGGCCGCCTTCAGTTCGTGCAGTGCTTCTTCGACGCGTTGGGTCACGAGCGCATAGGCCTCGGCCTGCGTTTGCTGCGTGGTGCGCGCGATGTCCTGCATGTCGGCGAGCGCATTGTGGAGGGTGCGCTGCACGACTTCGTTCGCATTGAACGGAGGTTTTGCCGACGACGAAGCGAACTGCTTCGCAATGTCTTCGAGTTCGCCGAGCGTGCGGCGCAGGATTTCGACTTGCTTGTCGCGCAACGCTTCCATGCCGCCGAACGCCACACGATTGGTCGCGGCGAGCGCTTCGACGTCCTTGCGCCGCGATTCCATGATCGCGGTGACATCGAAGCCCGGCAATTGATACTGCTGGAACATGGCGGCAAACTGGCTGAACGGATCGCTGAATTTTGATTGATTCATCTTGCCTCCCAGGTTCTTCCCGTATGACCGCGAGCGAGACCGAAGAGACCAGCGTCGTCGCGCGGCAATGTGCGGTCGCGGCAATTGCAAAGAAGCCGCATCCCGACCCCGATACTACCAATATAAGCGCCCGAAATGGGGCAAGGGAAAACACCAGAACGTCGGGGCCGCCTTGACTCAGGTCAATACGGATACCGCAGCAGCGCCGACCATAACAAATGAAGGCGCCGTGCGGTGCAAAAGGGGAAAGAGATGATAAGCAGCGAAGCGCGGATCGTCGCGGCGGCGATCGCGGTCTTCACGGCGCTGGCGGGAATCGTCGTCGCGCTGCACGGCCTTGTCTTCGACAAGGTGAGCGTGCTCAACTATGGCGTGCTGATCATCCTCGTCGGGGTTGCGTCTTTCGCCGTCATGCTGATGCCGATGCCGGAAGACCACCCCTGAATGCCATCGTGCGGCGGGTTGGCGGGCTAGACCCGCCAGGCATCCTCCTCGCCGGCGAATACGCTGTGCTCCGCCTTGATTTGCGCCCGGTCGATGCACTGCACGTGCCACCGGCCCGCGCATTCCTGACGCGCCGCATCCACATACCAGACGACGCGCCCGGCGAGACCTTCGCTCGGTCCGTCGGGCGCGTCGACGTCGAGCTGCTCCAGCACACATATGGGCTGCTGCGTGTGCTGATCGCAGATCATCGTTCCGTTCGAACCCGAGCGCAGTCCGCCCCAGTCCGGCACGTCGATCGCCTGATGGCCCTCACGCGACCAGCGGCGGGATTCCTTGTCGAGCCACAGGATGGCGTAGGCGGCGTCCTGAGCGCCTTCGAACCCATCCAGCTTGACGGTGATACGCATGACATCCTCCATGAACATCGAGTTCAGCGAATGCGACGCTCCGGCGCGATCGCGCTGGCCATGAGCGTTCGGTTTGTATGCGGCATTTCACCCGGACTTCGAAGTGTCTCGCGCCGCTCGTCGTGCGTCGATTGAATCGCGTGCATGCCCTGGATTTGACACGTCGACATGATTGCACGCGCACCCGGTTCGATTGATTGAACGGCTTTCGGTTCGCTCTTCGTGATGCGAAAGATTTTGTGCGGCGCATCAGTGCGGCACGGTCTGTCAAAGCAAGTCCGGTGCCGGGCGTTTGATCCCAGCTTTTTCTTTCAGCTTAGCTGTGTATTTTGACGGCGACGCGACAAGCGTCATGAGCGCGATGAATGGTCCGCATGGCTCGCGCGCTCTGTTCGTGCATGCGTGCACGGATCGCAAGCGGGACGCCCAACAATGCGGCGCGAATCATTAAGGCATGCGTTGCATTGCACCATGGACCGGTCAGCCGATGCGTTCAAGCCGCGTTCGATCCACGATACGCAATTGCCGTCCGTGAAGCGAAATGGCGCCCTCGCGCTGAAGCTTCGACAGCATGCGGCTCACCGTTTCGAGTTCGAGGCCGAGATAGCTGCCGATATCGGCACGCGTCATCGGCAGGATCACAACGTCGAAGGTATCAGGCCGCGCGCCGCTCGCATCGAATCGCATCGACAAGTCCAGCAAGAAGGCGGCGACGCGCACGAGCGCGGGCATCGTGCCGAGCATCAACGCAAGCCGCGCCGCGCGCACGATCTCCGCACTCATGATCGCGAGCAACGCGTGCTGCATCGGCGCATATTCGCGGCAAAGCGGTTCGAGAATGCCGACCGGCATGATGCGGACGACGCTGTCTTCGAGCGCGATCGCGTCGCTTTCGTGATGACCCGTGCAGATGCCATCGAGCCCGAGCGTCTCATCGATCAGGTGGAACGCGGTGACCTGCGCATGCGGAACGGCGTCGTCGTTGGCGCTCGGGTACGCGGCCACGCTCTTGAAGCAGCCGGACTGCACTGTATAGAGGCTTCGCAACGGCTCGCCTGCGCAATACAGCGCATCGCCGCGAGCGATGGAGCGCGTGGGAAACGGAAGCGCATCCGTGTCCGTGAAGTGAACGTGCAGGGCAGGGACGTGATGCCGCGCACCGGGACCCGCTGGTGTGGCCATGCTCTTCCCTCCTGCCGGTTCCACCGCTTTTAGTATGGGCGATGGCGGCGGGATTGGTACTCCGTTCGATTCACGGCTGCGTTTCGTTTGGCGATGCCGGCATCGGCAAGACGATGACCGCTTCGACGCCGCCGCCTTCCCGCGCGCGCAAGTCGAACCGGCCGCCATGCAACCGCGCGATGCGTTCGACGATCGCAAGCCCGAGGCCCGTGCCTTTCGGCTGACCTTCGCCGCCGCCGCGCTTGAACGGCTGCTTGAGCGATTCCGGGTCCTGCGTGCCGAGGCCCTTGCCGCGATCCGCCACGACGATGCACGCCGCGTTCGCCTGTTCATCGGTCCATGTACGCACTTCGAGCCCGCTGACGCCATAGAGCACTGCGTTCTGCATGACGTTCATCAGCATGCGCATCACGCTGATCGGACGAAACGCGAACGTTCGGATGCTGCCGAGCGATAGCGAAAACTCATGCCCGAGCCCCGCGAAATCCGCCGCGAGACTGGCGACGAGCGCATTGAGATCGCCGGCGACCGGTGTTTCCTTCGCGCCGCTGCCCGCGTAATCCATGAACTGCTGAAGAATGCTGTCGATCTGATCGAGATAACCTTCCGCCGATGCCGCGAATACCGCATCCGTCGATGGCACGGCGGACATCGCCATGGCGAGGCGCAGCTTCGTCATCGGCGTGCGAATGTCGTGGGAGATGCCCGCGAGCATCAGCGCGCGTGTGGCTTCTGCTTCGGCGAGCGCGGCCGTCATGCGATTGAACGCGTCGCTGACCTGGGCGATTTCGGTCGGGCCGTCGGTCGGCAGCACGCCCGGGTCATCGCCGCTGGACACGCGGCGCGCGGCATCGGCGAGATGTTCGAGCGGGCGATTCAGATGCCGCTGGATCGCATACGCCGTCGCGACGGCGAGCGCCCCCAGTCCGAGCGAGAGCAGCAGCGCCGTCGCGAGGCCATCGTCGTGCGCGGCTTCGGGAACGGGCAACGCCATCCAGCGCGGCTCGCCCGACAAATGCACGCGAATCCATAGCCGCTGCTGTCCATCGTCGGACGTATCGGCGCTTTGCCAGCGCACGGGCATATCGGCGGGCAGATGACGGCGCAGGCTTTCGACGAACGTCTCGCGCTGATACGTCCGATAGAACCGCAAACGCGATTCGTCGACACGCGCGCTGGCGGCGGCAGGAAGATCGCGGCGCACGTCGAGATGCGCGGTGACGTCGCGCGCGGTGCCGGGTGCGGTCGAGCGCAGCACCGTATCGAGCGTCTGGATGTAGCTTGCGAACGTGGCCGCGGCGCGTTCGATGCGCGGCGTCTGGATGAAATGCAGCAGCACCGCCAGCGCGCATACCTGACTCACCGCGACCAGCGCGACGAGCAGCAGCACATTGCGCGCGAACAACGAGCGCGGCGCCACCCTCACGATTCGACATCCGCGAGCAGCATGTAGCCGACACCCCACACGGTCTTGATGAAGCGCGGCTTGCCGGGATCGTCTTCGATCAACTGACGCAGCCGCAACACCTGCACGTCGATGCTGCGATCGAGCGCGTCGTGATCGCGGCCACGCGTTCGCGCGATGAGGTTATCGCGGCTGACCGCGCGATTCGGTGACGACCCGAGCGCGTGCAGCAACTGCATCTGCGCGGAATGCATCTCGAACGGTTCGCCGCCGCGCGAAAGCCGTTGCTTGGCGAGGTCGAGCCGGAAATCGCCGAAGCGGATGACTTGCGAAGTCAGCGTCGGATCGCCCGCGGCGATCTTCTGGCGGCGCAGCAACGCGCGCACGCGGGCGACGAGTTCTTGCGGAAGGAAGGGCTTGGCGAGGTAATCGTCGGCGCCGGTTTCGAGGCCCACGACCTTGTCGACCGGATCACCCTTCGCCGTGAGCATCAGGATCGGCAGCGTGTGGCCCTCCGTGCGCAACCGGCGGCAGACGGAGAGGCCGTCTTCCGGCTCCATCATCCAGTCGAGCACGAGCAGGTCGTACGGTTCGCGCTGGAGATAGCGGTCGAGCCGCTTGCCGTTCTCGACGACGCGCACGTCGAAACCGTGCGAAGTCAGGAAACGCTGAAGCATGTTGCGCAACTCGGCTTCGTCGTCGAGCACGATGATCTTCGGCAGGGCTTCCATGCAGCGGCCTCCGTGGGCTTTCAGCGTTGCGTCGCGTGTTCGCGCAGGAAGGCTTCGATCTGCGGCAGTGTGACGTAGCCGTTTTTTTGCGCGTCGATTTCGTCGAAGTGTTTCGCGACCATCGGCATGCCGGTGGAGGCCTGATCGCGGGTGAGCTTGCCGTCGTGCGTGGTGTTGGCCTGCGCGAAGCGCGTCTGCAGCTTCGGCATCGCTTGCGCAGCCTGTCCGATATGCGGGCTCGCGCCCATCGGCTGCGTCGCGGTTTGCGCGTATGCCCCGCCCGACGCGAGCGCGGCGCAGCAGGCGAGCACGGCGGCGATCTTGTGCATCTCTTTCTCCTCGATTGGAACGCAACGTCGATGTGATTCTATTGAGCCGCACGCCGATGGCAATGTCAGGGATGCTACCGGTCATGTCGCCATATTTCACGGCATCGCGGCGCGTGATCGCCGACATTCGGCGACACATCTTTGCGCTCACTCTTTGCGCAGTCCTTCGCTATCGTTCTGCTGGCCGGCTAAGCCGCCACTTCTTTCGATGATCGAGGACATCCATGATGAACATCCGTCTCTTCAGTGCTACTGCCGTCGCCGCAATCGGTCTGACGTGTGCGCAAGGCGCATCGGCGGGAACGACCGTCAGCGTCGCGTACGTTGCGCCCGCCGTCGTTTATGCGCCGCCGCGCCCGGTGTACTACTACGCGCCGCGTTACTACGTGCCGGCACGCACCGTCGTCGTCGCGCCTGCCGTGGCGCCGGTGGCCGTGCTTCCGCCGCCTCCGATGCCCGCGCCCGTCCCCGTGTATGCGCCCGTTCCCGTCTATGCGCCCGCCGTGCGCGTCACGTACGCACAGCCGGTGCTCGTCGCGCCTGTCGTCGTGATGCATTGAGGATAGTGCATCGCATGCTTCGCAATGTCCATGCGGGTCCGCTCCTTGCGCATCGCTTGCGATGGCGCCGTCGCCGGCTCCTATACTGGATGAGACCGCATCGGGCAGACGCGTCCGATGCGGGATCGCCGGAAGGAGGGCCGAGCCATGTTATTCATCGTGAACTGGACCGCGCTGCCCGAAGTGCAGAAAACGGCAGCCGAACGCTTCTTGCAAAGCGGCGGTGCGCCGCCCGATGGCGTGCGCTTGCTGGGGCGCTGGCACGGGATCGGATCGATACGCGGCTTCGCCGTGTGCGAATGCAGCGAGGTGGAACCGATCGCGCGATGGGCGCTTGGCTGGGCCGACCTGTTCTCGCTCGACATCGTGCCCGCGATGACCGACGAACAAGTCGGCAAGCTGCTCACGGAAGCGGCCGCGCAGTAGCTTTCTCGAAGACGGGCATCGGTCATTCAAAAGGAGACAAGCGTGACGCAAGCCACCACCACCGAACCGTGCATCATATCCGTCGCCATTACCGGGTCCGTGCCGCGCAAGAAGGACAATCCGGCGGTGCCGATCACGATCCCCGAGCAGATCGAAAGCACACACGAGGCTTACGAAGCGGGCGCGACGCTCGTTCATCTCCACGTGCGCGACGAGGACGAGAAGTCGAGTTCGGACCGGCATCGCTTCGCGGAGCTGCAAGAGGGCATTCGCAAGCATTGCCCCGATATCATCATCCAGTTTTCGACGGGCGGACGCGGACGATCGTTCGAACAACGCGGCGCGATGCTCGACCTGAAGCCCGACATGGCGTCGCTGGCGACGGGATCGGTCAATTTCCCGACCATCGTTTATGAGAATCCGCCCGACTTCGTGCGCTCGCTCGCGCAGCTCATGCTCGATCACAACGTAAAGCCCGAAATCGAAATCTTCGATCTCGCGATGCTTTACAGCACGGTCGATCTCGTCAATCAGGGCTTGCTGAAGCCGCCCGTCCACGTGCAATTCGTGCTGGGCGTGAAGAACGCACTGCCGGCGCGCCGGGAGATTCTCGAATTCGAAGTGGCGCAACTCAAGAACCTGCTACCCGATGCGACATGGACGGCTGCGGGCATCGGACGTCATCAACTCGAAGTGAATCACTGGACGCTGCAAATGGGCGGCCATTGCCGAACGGGCCTCGAAGACAACGTGCGCTGGGACAAGGACACGCTCGCGAAAAGCAACGCGCAACTAGTCGAGCGGGTGGCGTCGTTGTGCGCGGAGTACGGACGGCCGGTGGCGACTGCAAAGGAGGCGCGGCAGTTGTTGGCGCTTTGAGCAGCATGGCGAGGCGAGTGGCGAAGCGGGGCCGAGATTGAGACGATGGATTCAGGTCGACAAGTCCAAAATCTGTCTTACAATCGACTCCCATCCTGACAAGCACGCCACGGCGCGAACATGAACGAGCGTAAGTCGCACGGCCTCGCCGACCGCATCTACAGCGATATCCTCAGCAGCATCATCGAAGGCGAGTTCAAGGAGGGCGACCGGCTCATGACCGAACACGCGCTCGCTGAACGCTTCGCCACTTCGCGGCCGACTGTCCGGGAGGCGCTGGCGCGTTTGCGCGCGGACGGGATCATCGTCACGCGACGCGGTTCGGGAACGACGGTCGGTCGCCGGCCCGACCCCAATGTGCGCCGTTTTGCACCGCTCGAAACGCTGTCGGACATCCGGCGCTGCTACGAATTCCGCATTGTCACGGAAGCGGGCGCTGCGGAACTGGCCGCGTCGAAGGCGGACGAAGACGACATTTCCGACATCCAGGACGCGTGGGATCGGCTGGAGCGCGTGGTGGAAGCGCAGCAGGGCATCGGCGCGAAAGATGATTTCGCGTTCCACCTCGCCGTGGCGCGCGCGTCGAAGAATCAGTTCTTCATCACGGCGTTGTCGTTCATCGAAGAGCAGGTCGTGTTCAGCATGAACCTGTCGCGCAATCTGTCGCTCGTGAAGACGCTGGAACGGCAGCGGCTGGTACAGCGCGAGCATCTCGACGTGCTCGATGCCATCCGCGCCAGGGATTCCGCACGCGCCGCCGATGCGATGAAAACGCACCTCGAAAACGCGCTCGACCGCATGTTCGGCGACTAGTTGTCATACGACTGTTCTGCGGTTTCTCACGGCTTTCCGATCTGGCTCCAAGTTGTTTGACAACTTTAACTGGACTTGTTACTTTCTGCGCACATCTTAGTCACTACGCGAGGCGCAATGAAAGTCGATCCGATAGCAGTCAGCGAACTCTCCGAAAGCGTGATGGCCGTGCCGCCGCTGGCACGGCGCGCGACCTTAACGCTGGAACCCGCGCAGAACCGCGCGCTGATTCGCCACATCGAAGCAGGCGGCGTTCGGACGCTCCTCTATGGCGGCAATGCGAACCTCTACCACGTCGCCGTGAGTGAGTATCGCGAGTTGCTTGACATGTTGGCGGAAAGCGCGGACTCGCAGACGCGGGTGATCCCCGCCATCGGCCCGGATTACGGGAAGATGCTCGACCAGGCGGCCATCCTCGCGCAGACGCAATACCGCACCGCGATGGTCCTTCCGCTCGCCGGCTTCACCACGCCGCAGGGCGTGGCGACGGGCCTGAGACGCCTCACCGACAAAGCCGGGATGCCGTTCACGCTCTACATTAAGAGCGAGGACTATATCGACGTCGACACGCTCGCGGCGCTCGTCGCCGACGGCACGCTGCTCGCGGTGAAATACGCGATCGTCCGCGCCGATCCGTCCAGCGATCCTTACCTGCGCCGCCTGCTGCAGAGCGTGCCCGCATCGCAAGTCGTATCGGGGATGGGCGAGCGTCCGGCGCTGATTCACACGCGCGACTTCGGGCTCGCCGCGTGGACCACCGGCTCCGGCTGCATCGCGCCGCACGCGGTGATGGCGCTGCTGCGCGCCGCGAAGTCCGGCGATACCGCCGCCGCCCAGCCGCTCTACGATCGCTTCCTCCCGCTCGAAACCCTGCGCGACGATATCTCGCTGATCCGCGTGCTCCACGATGCCGTGACGCTGTCGGGCATCGCCGACATGGGGCCGATCCTGCCGCTCCTCAGCAACACGCCCGATCACGCGCTGCCCGCCGTCGAACAAGAGGCGCGGGCGCTGCTCGCGTTTGACCGCTCGTTAGCGTGATAACAAAGGAAAACGCCGGTTAAAAGCGGTTAAACAAGTCGGGTAACAAGCGATTCGGGTATATCCCGACCGTCTCACGGAGCGTCAATCCGTGCGTGGATCAGGCACCTTTCAGCGGGCTTGGGAAACACGCAAGGGCGCTTGCAATTTGCTTGACATACGACGAGTGGGTTGGCTATTTTTCAGCTTCGTGAGCTAATGACGGATCGCGAGGACGCAAACCGACACAACAAAGTCCGCGCGGCCCGGGGCAAACAACCAGAACGAAGTTCCAACAGCGGTTGCGAGAGAAGTGAGGAGACAACATGGCTTTCAAGGCAGGACTGTCAGTGAAACTGGCGGCGTTGTGCGTCGCTGCGAGCGCGGCGTTTGCGACTAGCGCGGCCCATGCGGCCGATCCCGTGGCGATCAACATCGTCGACGTCGCGGGCAATCTTCAGCTGACGCAGAAGGGTTTCGAAGCGTTCAAGGCCAAGTACCCGAACCTGGTTTCCAGCATCACGTTCACGAACGCGCCCGCACCGCAATTGCCGGGCAAGATCAAGGCGATGCAGGGCGCTGGACGCTCTGACATCGACCTCGTCGTGACCGGCACCGATGCGCTCGCCGCCGGCATCCAGCAAGGCCTGTGGGAAAAGCTGCTGCCCGAGCAAGCGGCCGTGTTCCCCGGCGTGCTCGACAAATACGCGCCGGGTCCGCGCAAGATGCAGGACATCGCGCAGGGTTACGGGCTCGAAGTCACGTACATGCCCGCCGGTCCGCTGCTTGAATACAACCCGGCGAAGGTCAGCGATCCGCCGAAGACGCCTGAACAACTGCTCGCATGGTGCAAGGCGCATCCCAACAAGCTGATCTACGCGCGCCCGGCCAACTCCGGTCCCGGCCGCACCTTCCTGATGGGCCTGCCCTACGTGCTCGGCGACAAGAACCCGACCGATCCGATCAACGGCTGGGACAAGACGTGGGCGTTCCTCAAAGAGCTGAACGAATGCATTCCTTACTATCCGGGCGGCACGTCGGCGGTGATGAAGGAGCTCGGCGAAGGCACGCGCGACATGACCGTGACCGTCACCGGATGGGACATCAACCCGCGTGCGCTCGGCATCGTGCCGGCGGAATTCAAGGTGCAGGCGTTCGACAACATGACGTGGGTGAACGACGCGCACTACATGGTGATCCCGAAGGGCGTGCCGAAAGAAAAGCTCGACGTGCTCTACAAGCTGATGAACTTCATGCTCGAGCCGGCGCAGCAGGCGCTGACCTATGACGACGGCTACTTCTATCCCGGCCCGGCCGTGAAGGACGTGCCGCTGTCCGCCGCGCCCGCCAAGAGCCAGGAAGTGATCCAGAAGTTCGGCCGTCCCGAGTACGCGAAGCTGCTGGCTGACCGTCCGCACGTGGTGCCGCTGAACGCGCAGGCGATGGTCGCCGCGTTCCAGAAATGGGACCGCGAAATCGGCGCGCAGAAGACCAAGTAATCGGCTGTTCATTGCCATGAGACGGCGGCGCTCCTCGCGAGGGGCGTCGCCGCTTGCTTAAAGAGCGCGGGAAATCGTCATGAAGCACACTTTTGAGCAGTTGCGCCTGGACTCGGTCTCGCGCAGCTTTACCAACACGGAAGGGCATCAGCTCGCCGCGCTGAAGGGCCTCGATCTCAACATCCAGCGGGGCGAATTCATCGCGCTGCTGGGACCATCGGGTTGCGGCAAGTCCACTGCGCTGAACTGCATCGCCGGCTTGCAGCCGTTGACGGGCGGAGGCATCTGGCTGGACGACACGCGCATCGACATCCTGCCGCCCGAGAAACGCGGTTTCGGCATGGTGTTTCAGAACTACGCGCTGTTTCCGCATATGTCGGTGCTGGATAACGTCGGCTTCGGACTGAAGATGCGCGGCGTGCCGAAGGCCGAGGCGGTCAAGCGCGCGAAGGCCGCGCTGCAGCTCGTGCAATTGATCGGCCACGACGCCAAGCTGCCCGGTCAGCTGTCGGGCGGCCAGCAGCAGCGCGTGGCGATCGCCCGCGCGATCGTCATCGAACCGCCGCTGGTGTTGATGGACGAGCCGCTGTCCAACCTCGATACGAAGCTGCGCATCGAAATGCGCGCCGAGATCCGGCGCATCCACGGCAAGCTCGAACGCGCGACTATCTACGTGACGCACGATCAGGACGAGGCGCTGTCGATGGCCGACCGCATCGTCGTGATGAGAGAGGGCGTCGTGCAGCAAGTGGCGTCGCCGAAGGAAGTCTATTCTCGGCCCAAGAACCTGCACGTCGCGCGCTTCATGGGCTTTCGCAATGTCGTGCCGTTCACGCTCGAAGGCTCGCAAGGCGAGTCCGTCGCGGTGACTGCGAACGGCGTGCGCCTGCTCGGCACGCCGATGGAAGGCTTCGACAGCAAGCAGGTCAGCGTCGCGCTGCGTCCGGAAGACATGGAACGCGCGTCGCCCGGCGATCAGAACTCATTCGACGCTCACGTCGAAACCGTCGAATACGGCGGGCGCGATTCGCTCATCATCGTGAACACGGCGTTCGGCAAGCTGTGGGCGCGCATCGCGGGCGAATGCAGCGAAGGCGAGCGCATCGCGTTGCGCGTCGCGCCGTCGAAGGCGCTCGTGTATGGAGAAGAAAAATGATTGCGCTTCCCGCGCAGCCGCGCGATCCGAAGGGCTGGCTGGTGACGCCGGCGCTGGTCTTCATCGTCGCGCTGTTCATCTATCCGTTCGCGTATGGACTCATGCTGTCGTTCAATCCGATGAACGGCGGCGGCGTCCTGGCCAACTACGTCACGTTCTTCACCGATACGTCGATGTGGCCGACCATCATCGTCACGCTGAAGCTCGCCGTGCCCGCGACGATCATCAACGTGGGCGTCTCGGTGCCCGTGGCCTTCGCGCTCAGGCGCTCGTCGCCGTATCAGAAGTTCGCGACGACCCTGCTCGTGATTCCGGTCACGCTCGGCACCGTGCTGATCGCCGACGGCATGCTCACGTACTTCAGCCCCAACGGTTGGTTTCCGCAGGCGGTTCAGGCGCTGCATCTCTACGGCGACGAAGTGCGGCTCACGCATAACTACTGGGGCGTGCTGATCTCGCTGATCGTGTCGGGCTTTCCGTTCGCGTTTCTGCTGACACTGTCGTACGTGACGGGCATCGACCCGACGCTCGCGCGCGCAGCGGCCACGCTCGGCGCAAGCCCGTGGCAACAGTTTCGCCAGATTTATCTGCCGCTTCTGCTGCCGGGCCTCACGATGACCGCCTGCCTTTCGTTCGTGCAGGCGTTCTCGGTGTTTCCGTCGGCGGTGCTGCTCGGCGCGCCGGCCGGCCCGACGCGCGTTATTTCGATCGCCGCATCGGAAGCCGCGTTCGAGAGTTACGACTACTCGCTGGCATCGACGATTGCGATCGTCATGGGCTTCGTGCAACTGCTCGTCGTGGCGGGCATGCTCGGCGCACGGCGCTTCTTCTACACGGGTCCGGTGACGGGAGGAAAGGGATAATGGCTACCGACAATCGCGCGGCTTCCGCCTGGCAAGCCCCGGCTCCGACTCAACGATCCGGCAAGAACATGAAACAGCATGCGAGCCTGCGCGACAGGCTGTGGAAGTTCTTCGTCTGGACGACGATGGGCTTCTTTCTCGTCAACGTGCTGCTGCTGATCGCGACTGTCGCGGTCAACTCGGTCGCGACGCGGTGGTTCGGCACGCTCTTGCCGCAAGGCTTCACGCTGCACTGGTATGCGCAGGCGTGGAGCGACTTCCAGTTGTCGAGCGTGCTGCTCGTGACGCTGGAAGTGGTGGGCGCGGTGGTGCTGCTGTCCATCGTGCTCGGCGTGCCGGCCGCGTATGCGCTCGCGCGGGTGCAGTTTCCCGGCAAGCGCCTCGCCATGCTGATCTTTCTGCTGCCGCTGATGGTGCCGCCCGTGACTTACGGCATCCCAATGGCGACGGTCATGTACAAGTTCCATCTGGCCGGCACGCTGACTGGCGTGATCCTCGCGAATCTCGTGCCGGCGCTGCCGTTCGTGATCCTCGTGATGACGCCGTTCATCGAGCAGATCGATCCGAATCTCGAATCCGCTGCACGCATCTTCGGTGCGAACACGGCCCGTTATTTCCGCTATGTGCTGTTGCCGCTGCTCGTCCCCGGCATGCTCGCGGCGGGATTGCTGGTGCTGGTGCGGACCATCGGCATGTTCGAGCTGACGTTCTTCACCGCCGGGCCGACGACCCAGACGCTCGTCGTCGCGCTGTACTACGCGGTCTTTTCGACGGGCGTGCGCGCGCCGCAATCCATCGACGCCATGGCGATGATCTATATGGCCATCACGCTGATCTGGGTTCTGATCGCGCTGCAGTTCGTAAGCCCGACGCAACTCGTCTCGCGCGTGAAGGAGCAGCGATAGTGATGCGCGCGGTCATCGACCTGAAGGCCGAGCCGCTTCTGCGGATCGCGAATGGCGCGCAAAGCGTGTACGTCGCGCCAGCGGCGGGCGGGCGCATCACGCGTTTCACGACCGATGACGCTCACGGCACGCACGACTGGCTCGTGCCGATCACCGCGTCGGCGTGGCCTTGCGATGCGTGGCCGAAAGGCGGCAGCTATCCGCTGGTGCCGTTTTCGAATCGCGTGCGCGACGCGCAGTTTCCCGCGCCCGATGGCGCGCGTATCGAACTGGCCACGTTTCCCGGCATGGCGCACGCGCTGCACGGCTTCGGCCAGTACGCCGCGTGGAGCGTCGAGCGTCACGATGCGGATTGCATCGCGATGCGCTATGTGCATCGCGAGGGCGAGCATGGCTGGCCCTGGGCCTTCGAAGCGATGCAGACCATCGAAGCCACCGCCGATGGCGCGCGCCTGTCGATGCGCGTCATCAATCGTTCCTCGCAGCCGATGCCCGCGGGCTTCGGTTTTCATCCGTATTTTGCAGCGCAGGAAGCCGAACTCGACGCCACGACGCTCTGGCGTCACGAAGCGGAAATTGCGGTCGGTGTGTCGGACGAAGCGCCGCCGCATCGTCACGCTAGAGAGGACGACGGTTACACGCGTTATCTCAGCGGCTGGAAAGGTCGCGCGACGCTGCGTTACGCCGATGGCCGCACGCTCGCGCTCGTCGCCGATGGCCCGCTCGATCACGTCGTCGTGCATTGTCCGGCGGGCGCGGGGTATCTGTGCGTCGAGCCGGTTTCGCACGTGAGCGACGGTTTCAACCTCCATGCGCAAGGCATGGCGGGGACGGGTGTGGTCGCGGTGCCGCCAGGTAGTGAAGTATCGGCGTCGCTCGTGATGGCAATCGGCGCAGGCCCGCACGCGAACCGCGCCGCCGGCGCCGCCTGACGCGCGCTTCGACGCAGCGCCTTGTGTTGGTCGAGTGCATCGCGTTCACCGGGAAACAAGGGTGGAAAAGAACGCATCGACCATATCGACGATGCGCCATGTCGAACACGGCCGGCGGCAATGCGCGTCGAAGCCGGCGTCTTTCAGCGATTCGACGGAATCGGCGGGCCATACGTTGCTCATCGCGACGAGCAGACGCCCGGTGACATCCGCGTCCATGCGCAGCGTGCGGATGAAGACATAGCCCGATTCGCTGTCGAGACTCGTATCGAGCGCGAGCGCCTGCGGGCGCCAGTTGTGCACGAGCGAGCGGACCGAGCCGAGGTCCTGCGAATGAATGACCTGCAGGCCTTTGTCCCGCAGTTGCAGCGCGAGCGAATCGCAAATGGACTTGTCCCTGTGCGCGATCAGCACGCGGCGCGCCGAAGCGCCGGCGGGTGCGCGCTTGATGCGCCACAACGCGAATTCGCTTTCGTGATCGGCTGATCGGGGCGACATGGCATCCTCCTCTTCGTCATGCGACCAGTGTCGGCGTTGCGCGCCGCGCGCCCAACCCGGCACGGGCGGGGAGTCGCGGAGATTTTAGGAGACCCGCGAATGTATCCCTGCGAAAGGAGGGATGGGAAGCCGTTCGAGCCGCGCGTAACATCGGAAGCGTTCTCGGGGACTCGCAATGGAAAACGGTTATTTCAAAACAGTATTGCTGGTAGAGGACGAAGGGCTCACCAGGAGCGCGATGAAAAGCCTGATCCTGGCGAACGAGCCTCTACTCGATATCGACGAGGCGGACGGCTTCGAGCAGGCGAAAGCCAAGCTCGCGACGAACTCGTACGACCTGATGTTCCTCGACTACAACCTGCGCGGCGAGGCCACGGGCATCGATCTGCTCAACTGGATACGCGAGGAAGAGCGCGAAGTTCAGACCATCATGCTGTCCGCGCAGGACGACCGCGATACCGTGCTCGAGTGCATCCGCCAGGGCGCGTGCGGCTTTATCTCGAAGGGCAGCGAGCAGGGCGCAAGCGTATTCCGCGAGGCGCTCAAAACCATCCTGAACGGACGCGTCTACTTGCCCAACACCGTGCTTGGCAAGGGCGGCCATAGTCCAAAACCCGTTTCCACCCATTCCGCCGTGACGGTCGAATCGCTCGACCTGCCGCCGCGTCTCACCGAAACGTTGCGCTATCTGCTGCAAGGGCTGTCGAACAAGGCCATCGCGCGCAAGATGAACATCAGCGAAAACACCGCCAAGGAATATTCAAGCGACCTGCTCGCGCGTTTTCACGTGACGCGGCGAACGTTTCTGATCGTCGAAATGGCGCGGCGCGGAATTGAAATGCCGATGGGCAACACGTCGTCGGCTTCGTAGTTTTCAGACGGCGTCTCCCCGATTCTCAAAAATCCGAGCATTACACGCCGGGATGGTAAGGTAACGCTAGGATTATTTCTAAGACGGGATGAGTGCAGGTGAATAGCAGGTCGATGGTCAACAGAATGAAAGGCGCCGGCAAGGCCTTCGCGTGTGTAGCGGCAACTTCAACGGCGTTCGCACTCGGCGCATGTGCGCCGCTCCCCGAGCAGCAGGCTAGCTCCGACGCGGCCGCCGCCGCTTCTGCTGCATCGTCGGCACGAGCCGCGAGCGCCGCCGCAGCGGCATCGAAAGCCGTCGCGCCCGCGCCGGGGCCGACGGAACAGCGCATCGTCGTCGGCGGGGCGAGCGGGTATCGCATGACGGTCAAGGTGACGCCGCCCGCTCAGGTCTGCGACAACGCGGCTTTCGCCGATGGCGTCCGCTACGGCTACGCGCTGACCTGGAACCGGCTCGTCGGCGAGGAAATGCGCAACAGCGGCGGCAAGCCGCCAAAGCACAAACTCGTCAAGTTCGACGCCTCCGCCGTCCACTCTCAAGACGATGACTACAAAATCCAGTGGAACGGCAAGGAGCGCACGAACGCTTGTGCTTCCGACGGCTATCTGATCGGGCGCATCGTCGGCACGCATCTGGCAGGCGAAGACCTGCGCAACGGCAAGTCCTCGTAAGCGCGACGCTTCAGTCGCACACGTGCGTGGCCGTCACGTAGCGGCTCGCCGCGATTTCGCCGTAAATCGTATAGCCGGTGCCTCGTGCGGCGGGTTGCGCGACGACGAGCACCATCGACGCGCCGCCCGCGCCTTTCACCGACACGGCCTGGCTATCCGTGCCGAGCGCGTATTCACGCACCGGGCCGCCGAGCGGCGTCCATCTGTCCTTCACGCAACGCACGAAATCGAAGGTCGCCAGGGTCGACGTGCCCGAGCCGATCGGCACGGTCTTGAGCAGCGCGTCGTCCGTGGTCGCGCATCCGGCGAGACCAAGCGTGAAACAAGCCATCAACGCATTTGCGACAGTTTTTCTCATTTATCCGATCCCTCAGTGAGCGGTATCCGCTTAGTCTTTGCGCCGATGGTTCGCGACGCGGCTTTTTCGATGAGCAGCCATCGCTCCCGGCAGCGACGGTTTCGTCGATAGCAGTCAAGTCGGGTCAACCGTAGCCGTTATACAGACGTTTCTCAGTTCACAACGTTTCGCATGGCGCGAGCGCAACGGTCGAAAGCCGAAGCCTCGCCCACTGTGCATCACACGCGGCCCCACTACAACGATTCGCGCGGCAGCCGGCGGTTTCATCGTCAGGCTGCGGCGCCAGCAAGTTCACATAACGCATGTCTCGCAGAAAGTTGTTCGCCCGGCTTCGCGCCCACTCCACGCCCGGAGATTCCCAAGGCGCCTTTCCTGATTTGCAGCGCTTCGCGGCGCCCGCGCTGACGGTCGTCGTGTGCGCGCTGCTGCTCGTCGTGTTCCAGCATCTGTCGCATTCGGTCGATTACAAGTCCGTCGTCCGTTCGCTGCGCCTGCTCACGCCGCAAGCGTGGGGCGGGGCGCTGTTCGCGACGGCGCTCAGTTTCGCCGCGCTCGTCGGGCGCGACGCCATCGGCTTGCGTCATATCGGCGTGACCGTGCCGCGCTCGCTGCTGTGGGTCGGCGCGACGGTCGGTTCCGCGCTCGGCAACGTCACCGGCTTCGGCGCGCTGACGGGGGGTGCGGTGCGCTGCCGCGTGTACGGCGCGGCGGACGTCACTGCGGCGCAAGTCGGCCGCCTGTCGATTTTCACGGGCGTGACGCTCGCGCTGTCGCTGGCGTTCATGACGGCCGTCGGCATGGTCGCTTCGGCGGGCACGCTCGCCGGCATGATGCATCTTTCCCCGGCGATACTGCGCGCGATCGGCGCGGCGCTCCTCGCCGTATTCGTCGCGATGCTCGTCTTCTGCGGACGCGAGCAGCGCACGCTGCGTTCGCGCTGGAAGTGGCTCGCGTTCAACGTGCCGACGCGCCGTGATTTCATCGCCCAGACGGCGCTCGCCATCGTCGACGTGTTCGGCGCGGGCCTCGCGCTCTGGGCGATGCTGCCGGGCGCGCACGTCGGTCTCGCCGAGTTCATGACGGTGTTCTCGGCGGCGATGCTGCTCGGCATGATCGGCCACACGCCGGGCGGCGTCGGCGTATTCGAGGCGGCGATGGTCTTCACGCTGGGCCGCGAGGTCGCGACGCCCGACGTGCTTGCCGCGCTGCTCGCGTATCGCGCGATCTACTTCGGTCTGCCGCTGATTCTCTCCGCCGGCGTGATGGCCGCGTTCGAGGGCCGCGCGCTCAAGGGCCGCTTCGCGTTTCTGCGCCCGCATCGCGTGTCGCAGCTTGCGCCGCTGTTTCTGGCGATCGTCACGTTCGCAGCCGGCTCGATGCTCGTCATCTCCGGCGCGACGCCCGCCTTCAAGATGCGCATCGCGTTGCTCCAGACCGTGGTGCCGCTGTGGGTGCTGGAAAGCTCGCAATTGCTCGGCAGCGTGCTCGGCGTGCTGCTGTTGTTCGTCGCGCGGGGCCTGATGCGCCGGCTGGACGCCGCGTGGTGGCTCGCGTTGATCCTCGCGGTGGCGAACTTCGCGCTGTCGCTCGCGAAAGGCCTGGCGTTCATCGAAGCGGGCGTGCTCGCGTTCCTGATCGTGCTGCTCGTCGCGACGCGCGAGCGGTTCAATCGCCGGGCCTCGCTTTTTGCGGAGCGCTTCACGCTGACGTGGCTGTTCTCGGTCGGCATGGTGATGGCGGTAGCCGTGTGGATCATGTTCTTCGCGTTCCGCGACGTCCCCTACGACACCGACCTCTGGTGGCAATTTGCCTTCGACGAGCGCGCCCCGCGTGCGTTGCGCGCGACGCTGGCCGCCGGTGTGTTCGCCTCGGCGTTCGCGGTGTGGCAACTGCTGCGTCCGGCGGCGGGCCGCTTCGTGAAGCCCGCGCCACAGGATCTCGCCAACGCCGCGCGAATTTTCCGCGCGCAGGAGCGCAGCGACGCCGGCCTCGCGATGATGGGCGACAAGAGTTTCCTCTTCTCCGAATCGCGCGAAGCCTTCCTGATGTACGCGAAACATGGCCGCACGTGGGCCGCATTGCACGATCCGGTCGGCCCGCGCAGCGAGTGGGCGGGGCTGATCCGCGAGTTCGTCGCGCTGGCGCACAAGCACAACGGCCGCGCCGCGTTCTACCAGGTGCGCGCCGATGCCCTGCCGCTCTATCTCGACGCCGGTCTTACGCTGATGAAACTGGGCGAGGAAGCGCACGTCGCGCTGGCGGATTTCGACCTGAAGGGCTCGCACCGCGCCCATCTGCGCTACGCGCTCAAGCGCGGCGAACGCGATGGTTTCGACACCGAACTGATCGGCCCGGACCGCATCGCCGAATGCATGCCGATGCTGCGCGAGATTTCCGACGACTGGCTCGACAGCCGCTCCGCGCGTGAGAAGAGCTTCTCGGTCGCCGCGTTCAATGAAGACTATCTGGCGGCGCAATCGGTGCTGCTCGTGCGTCAGGCGGGCGCGCCGGTCGCGTTCGTCACCTTCATGACGACGGACCTCAACACCGAAGCGACCGTCGGCGTGATGCGCCATGTCGCGAATGCGTCGTCGTATGCGATGGAGTATCTCTTCACGAAGCTCGCGCTGCATCTGAAGGAAGCGGGATTCCGCTCGCTGTCGCTCGGCATTGCGCCGCTTTCGGGGATGGAGCCGACGCCGCTTGCCTCACACTGGCACCGGCTCGCCGGACTGGTGTGGCGCTTCGGCGGGCGTTTCTACAACTTCCGCGGTTTGCGCGGCTTCAAGAGCAAGTTCCAGCCGCACTGGGAGCCGCGCTATCTGGCGGCGTCCGGTTCGGTCGGCGTATTTTTCACTTTGGCGGACCTTTCGCTGCTGGCGGGAGGCTGGCGTTCATGAGTCACTTTGGCAAGAAACTGGCGGCGCTCGCCGTATTGGGCGTATCGATCCTCGGCGCGGCCCACGCCTCCACCATTTCCGGCGGCCGCTACGGGCAGGTGACGCTGACCAAGCCCGCAGGCGAAATGACGGGCTTCGTCGTCCTGTTCTCCGATAAGTCCGGCTGGAGCCCCGCCGATGCCCAGGCCGCCGATGCGCTCGCGGCGAAAGGCGCGATGGTCGTCGGCGTCGATACGCCGCGTTATGCCGCGCGCCTCGCGACGGAAAAGAAGGAGACATGCCACAACCTCGTCGGCGATGCGGAAGACATGAGCCATCAGCTCGAACGCACCGTGCAGACGAGCCACTATTTCTCGCCGATTTTCGCGGGCTCCGGGCAAGGCGCGATGGTGAGCGAGCAGGCTTTGACGCAGGCTCCTGACAACACGGTGGCGGGCGCGGTGTCGCTGGCGGCGGATGCACAACTGGACGCGCGCTTCAAGCCGTGTCCGCCCGACCCGACGATCATCCACATGAAGGGCTTGCCCGGTTTCCTGGAGCGCGCCGCGTTGCAGCCGGGCCGCTCCCGGGCCGATGCGATCGTCGCCATGACGGCGCCGCATCTGAAAAAGGCGGAAGCGCCCGTCGATAACGATGTCTCGGATCTGCCGCTCATCGAACTGCGCGCCGCCAAGCCGACCGATCTGCTCGCCATCGTCATTTCCGGCGACGGCGGCTGGCGCGATCTCGACAAGACGATGGCGCTTGCGCTGCAACGCGATGGCGTATCGGTGATCGGCATCGATTCGCTGCGCTACTTCTGGAGCGAGAAGTCACCGGAGCGCACGGCAACGGACATCGCGCGAGTGATTCGCACCTACAACGCGCGCTGGCATACGAACCACGTTGCGCTCGTCGGCTACTCGTTCGGCGCGGACGTGATCCCGTTCGCGTACAACCGCTTGCCGGATGCGGTACGCGCGCAAGTGTCCTATGTCTCGCTGATGGGTTTCGCGCCCGAGGCGGATTTTCAGATTCGCGTGACGGGCTGGCTCGGCATGAAGGCGAGCGAGAAGGCGCTGAAGGTCAAGCCCGAACTGACGAAGCTGCCGCCCGCGATGGTTCAGTGCATCTACGGCGAAAAGGAAGACGACACGCTGTGCCCGACGCTCACCAAGACGGGCATCGAAGTCGTGAAGCTGCCGGGCGATCACCACTTCGGCGGCGATTACGATGCGCTCGCGCGGCGCATTCTGACCGGCTGGCGCAAGCAGATCGCGGCGCGGGCGGGAGCCTGAGTCCGCCCGACGTCAATCGAGGCTTTGCTTCGTGCCGACAGCGCCGCTCGATGGCCTTATCGAGCGGCTTGCACTCCGTTCAAATGCTCACTTGAGCGCGCCGAGATAATCGCGCTTGCCGATCGGCGCGCCGAGATGGCGCAGGATGTCGTGCGTCGTGACGACGTGAAAATAGAAATTCGGCAGCCCGAAGCCGAGCAGATAATCGACGCCTGAAAACGACGGCGAAAAGTCCGGAAACTTGAGCGTGACCGTGCGCGATTCGCTATCGGCGAGCGCGGCCCGGTCGATGGTCTTCAGATACGCAATCGTCTTCGCGATGCGCTCCTGCAGCTTGGCAAAGCTATCCTCGTCGTCCTCGAAGCGCGGCGCTTCGACGCCCGACAGGCGTTGCGCGGAAAGCTTTGCCGTGTCGCTGGCGCGCTGGATTTGCGCAGCGAGCGGCAACATGTCGGGCGCGAGGCGTGCGCCGATCACATCGGCGTGGGCGAGGCCCTTTTCATCGGCGAAGGCTGCGCCTTTCTCTAGCAGGGACGAGCACACTTCCAGCCCGCGAATAAAAACCGGAATCGACGCGCGATACATCGAGAGGGACATGGTCTTGCGCTCCTTGATTGTGCGGACCTTCGCGGTCCTCTTGTCGAAAGGAGGACAAGCATAGCGCCGTGCGCTATCGGGCGCTCGAATGACCGCGGCTACCCCTGCAAGCCCGGCGCATGCCGCGCTTCCCACGCACGCAATTCCTGCTCGTAACGGTCGAGCGCGTCCTGATAGAGATCGAAGACGCACGGATGGCAGCCGCTGTGGCAGCACTCGTCCGGCGATGGGCGTTCGGGCGGCGTCGGGCGCGGGTCGCCGGGTGTTTGCTCGGATGAGGTCATCGAAACTCTTTATTCTCGTGCGCGGACTCAGCCTTCCATTGTGCAACCCGCCGATGCTTTGCTGCTGACGCTGCAAGCGACGCCGCGACGCGCCAAGGTCCGCAGCTAACTTTTGGCGGTGCCCGCGCGCCGCACGGTGCGATACTGGCCCCATTCCGCCCGGGCTTCCGCCCAATCGAGTGATCGGAGGACCGTGACCGATGAATCAGACCGTCAGTCGTGCGATGCTCGGCGCGCTCGCCATCGCGATGCTCGCCGGCTGCGCCGCGCCGCAACAGGCGTCGGAGCGTGCCGACGCGGCGCCGTATCGCGCGGAGATTCGCCGCACGCAGTCGGGCATCCCGCATATTCGCGCCGCCGACTGGGGCAGCCTCGGCTACGGTTACGGCTATGCGCAGGCGCAGGACAATCTGTGTTCGCTCGCCGACGGTTTCGTGACCTGGCGCGGCGAGCGATCCGAGCATTTCGGTGCGGACGCGCGTCCGCCCAATCCGTCGATCTTCGGCGAGCCGCGCAATCTCGACTCTGACTTCTTCTTCCGCCTCGTCGACGACCAGGCCGCCGTCGACCGCTATCGCGCCGCGCAATCGCCGGATTTACGCAGTCTTATCGACGGCTTTGCTGCTGGTTACGACCGTTATCTCGCCGATCTCGACGCCGGCAACTTTCCGGGCGCACATGCCGCCTGCCGTGGCGAGCCGTGGGTCGGCCAGATCGAGCCGGACGATATCTACCGGCGGCTGATCGCGGCGAATCTGGCGGGCGGATCGGCAAGATTCGTTGAGGCAATCGCGGCGGCGCATCCACCGAAGGCGGGAGCCGTGTCGAGCGATCCGCATGCCGTGCGTGGCGCACCGGGCGTCGGCAGCGCGCTCGATGCGAGTGTCGATCAGCCGCCCGAGCCAGCTCCGTCTGCGCTTCGCGTCGCAGGCAACGCGCTCGCGTCGAACGTCCGCGCGAGCGATCTCCGCTATCCCGTAGGCGAATTGCCCGGCATCGGCAGCAATGCGCTCGCCTTCGGCGCGCCGATCACGCGCGACAAGCGCAGCATCCTGTTCGGCAATCCGCACTGGTTCTGGCGCGGTCCGGATCGTTTCTATCAGGCGCAACTGACCATTCCCGGCCGGCTCGACGCGGCGGGCGTGTCGTTTCTCGGCGTGCCGCTGATCGTGCTCGGCTTCAACGAAAACATCGCGTGGACGCATACGGTGTCGACCGCGCGCCGCTTCGGCCTCTTCGAACTGACGCTCGATCCCGCCGATCCCACGCGCTACCGCTTCGATGGCGCGACCGAACCGATGACGCCCGTCCCGCTCTCCGTGCGCGTACGCCGCGCCGACGGCTCGGTCGAACCGGTGGCGCGCACGCTGTATCGGACGCGCTTCGGTCCGGTCGTCGATCTGTCGACGCTCAACGCCGCGCTCGGCTGGAACGCGCAGCGCGCCTACGCACTCGCCGACCCGAATGCGGACAACGTGCGCAGCTTCGAGAACTTCTTTGCGTGGAACCAGGCGCGGTCGCTCGACGATTTCATCGGCATCCAGAAGCGCTATGCGGCGATTCCGTGGGCCAACACGTTCGCGATCGGCCGTGGCGACCCGCGCGCCTGGTTCGCGGACATCGGCGTGATGCCCGGCGTATCCGACGCGCTCGCCGATGCCTGCACGCCGCCCGCCGGCCGTGCGCTCGCGAGCCGCATGCCCGGCGTGCCGTTCCTCGACGGCTCGAAAAGCGCGTGCGCGTGGACGCAGCGGGGAACGCTGCCCGTCGATCAGATGCCGAGCACGGCGCGCGGCGATTACGTCGGCAACTTCAACGACAGTTACTGGCTCACGAACGCGAACGCGCCGCTTTCGGGCTATCCGCGCATCGCGGGGGCGACGCGCTACGAGCAGTCGCTGCGCACGCGCTACGGGCATCTGCTTGCCGCGCGGCTGCAGCGGGAAAGCGGCGGCGTCACGCGCGAGGCGGTGGAATCGGCAGTGCTGGAGGCGAAATCGATGTCGGAGGCGCTTTATCGGCAGCCGCTGCTCGACGCCGTCTGCACGCCCGGCGACGCGGCCAGCGCGCTCAACGACGCCTGCGACGTGCTGCGCAACTGGAACGGCACAGCGGATATCGATGCGCGCGGCGCGAATCTCTGGGACGAACTGTGGCAGCGTCTGATGCGCATCCCGCCCGAGCGTCTTTTCGCGACGCGCTTCGATCCATCGCGTCCGCTGACGACGCCGAGCGGCCTGAACACCAGCAATCCCGCCGTCGTGCAGGAGATCCGGCAGGCGCTGGGCGGAGCCGCGCTGTCGCTGCGGTTGAACGGCTTCGCGCTCGATTCGCGTCGTGGCGATCTGCTCTATACGACGCGCGACGGAGCACGCATCCCGCTGTTCGGCGGTTGCGACGAAGCGGGCTATTTCACGGTCGTGTGCGCCGGGCGTCCGCTGGACGCGAAGGGGTATCCGATGGACGCGAACGGCGAGGGCGACAGCTACCTGCAAGTCGTGACCTTCACCGGAAACGGGCCGCAAGGCGTCGAAGCGGACACGCTGCTCGCGCCCGCCGAATCGGACGATCCTGCCTCGCCGCATTTTGGCGACGCCACACGCCTTTTCTCGGCGAAACAGTGGCGGCGGTTTCCGTTCACGGATGAGGCGATCGACGCGGAGTCGTCCGCCGCGCCGTTCGTCGTCACGGGTCCGCGCTAGAAAGCTGTCATTGTTCATACGACAGGCCTCGCGCGGATCGTAAAGATTCCCGTCTATCATGGTGGTTTGTCCGCATGGAACCACCGTCATGAACTCTGGCGACAGCACACAACACGAAGAAGCGGTGCGGCTCGATCCGTCCGCATTGCAGGAATTCGTCAATCGGAAGTGGGACGACGAGATCGTTCCTGCGCTGACCGACTACATCGCGGTGCCCGCGAAAAGCCCGATGTTCGACGTCGACTGGGCGCGCCACGGTTTTATCGAACGCGTGGTGACGGACGCCGCCGACTGGGCCAAGAGGCAGCCCGTGAAGGGCCTGAAGGTTGAGATCGTGCGGCTCACCGGCCGCACGCCGGTCATCTTCTTCGAAGCACCCGCGACGCGCTCGGGCAGCACCGAGACTGTCGTCCTCTATGGACACCTCGACAAGCAGCCCGAATTCGAAGGCTGGCGCAGCGATCTCGGCCCGTGGACGCCCAAGCTCGAAGACGGCAAGCTCTACGGCCGTGGCGGCGCCGACGACGGCTACGCGACCTACGCGAGCATCACCGCGCTCGCCGCGCTGGATGCGCAGGGCGTGGAGCGGCCGCGCTGCGTCGGCATCATCGAGACGTGTGAGGAATCGGGCAGTTACGACTTGCTGCCGTACATCGACGCGCTGCGCGACAGGCTCGGCGACGTCGGCCTCGTCATCTGTCTCGATTCCGGCGCGGGCAATTACGACCAATTGTGGCTCACCACGTCGCTGCGCGGCCTCGTCGCCGGCGACCTAGAAGTGCAGGTGCTCGAAGAAGGGGTGCATTCGGGCGGCTACGGTGGCATCGCGCCGTCGACATTCCGCATCATGCGGCAACTGTTCGAGCGGCTCGAGGATGCCGCGACCGGGAATCTGCTGCCGAAGAACTTTCATTGCGCGATTCCCGGCCAGCGCATGAAAGAGGCCGAAGCAACCGCGCACATCCTCGGCGACGATGTCTGGAAGAAGTTGCCCTGGAGCTGCGGTCAGGACGGCGGCAGCGTGCTGCCGACCACGACCGATCCGAAAGAAGCGCTGCTCAACTCGACGTGGCGTCCGTCGCTGACGGTGACGGGCGCGGCGGGCCTGCCGCCGCTTGCGGACGCTGGCAACGTGCTCGCGCCGCGTACGGCGTTCAAGCTGTCGCTGCGCCTGCCGCCGCTCGTCGAAGCGACCGAAGCCGTCGCGCAATTGAAGTCGCAGCTCGAACTCGATCCGCCGTACAACGCGAAGGTCACGTTCAAGCCCGAAGCCGGCGCGGCGACCGGATGGAGCGCGCCGGAGCTTGCGCCGTGGCTGGCGTCGTCGCTGAACGATGCGTCGCGTCGTCATTTCGGCGCGGATGTCGCGTATATCGGGCAGGGCGGCACGATTCCGCTGATGAACACGCTCAAAGAGGGTTTCCCGCGCTCGCAGTTCATGGTGTGCGGCGTGCTCGGGCCGAAGTCCAACGCGCACGGGCCAAATGAATTCCTGCACGTGCCCTACGCCAGGAAGCTGACGGCGGCCGTGGCCGAAGTGATCGCCGCAGCGCCCTGAGCGGTTCCCGGCTATTCCGGAATAGCAACGCCCGCCATGAGCGGGCGTTTTTTCGCCGTTTTCAGTGTTTTCTGAAAAACAAACTGGTCAGGCCAGTTGAACGTCTGTAAAGTAACAGGCACGCGCGCTTCTTCAGAAAGCGCCGCACCAGTCATCGATCAAAGGAGACGAGAGTCGCAATGAACGAAACCAGCAAACCCGAACAACGCATTGCCGCCGATACGCTGCACGCCTACGTCCGCGCCATCTGGGAGCGCGCCGGCAGCGCGCCGCGCGAAGCGGAACTGGTCGCCGATCACCTTGTGATGTCGAACCTGTCGGGCCACGATTCGCACGGCGTCGGGATGATTCCGCGCTATGTGTCGTCGCTCGGAGACGGCCAGTTGCAACTGAACACGCACGCGGAAATCGTCCGCGACGCCGGCGCGGTGCTGACCGTCGACGGCCGCAAGGGTTTCGGGCAAGTCGTCGCCTACGAGGCGATGGAGCACGGCATCGAGCGCGCGAAGAAGTTCGGCGTGTGCGCGGTCGGCCTGCGCAACGCGCATCACATTGGGCGCATCGGACACTGGGCCGAGCAGTGCGCGAATGCAGGGCTCGTGTCGTTCCACTTCGTGAACGTGGCGGGCGATCCGCTCGTCGCGCCGTTCGGCGGGATCGACCGGCGCTTCGGCACGAACCCGTTCTGCGCCGCGTATCCGCGCGACGGCAAGAGCCCGCTCGTGCTCGATTTCGCGACAGCGGGCATCGCCTACGGCAAGACGCGCGTGGCGTACAACAAGGGCGTCCAGGTCGCGCCGGGCATGCTGCTCGACCACGAAGGCCGGCCGACGGTCGAACCGAAGGTCATGCACGAGCAGCCGTTCGGTTCGCTGACGGCGTTCGGCCTGCACAAGGGTTCCGGTCTCGCCGCGCTGTGCGAGATTTTCGGCGGGGCGCTCTCGGGCGGTTACACGACGCACGAAAGCACGCTCGAAAAGACCAGCGCGATCATGAACTGCATGACGTCGGTGATTCTCGATCCGAACGCCTTCGACGCTCCCGCCGCTCAGGCCGAAGCCGAAGCGTTCCTCGAATGGATGAAGGCGTCGCCGCGCGCCGAGGGCATCGACGCGATCTACGCGCCCGGCGAGCCGGAAGAAGCGCGCCGCGCGGAACGCCGTGCGAATGGCGTGCCGATCGATCCGACAACGTGGAAGCAGATTCGTGAATCGGCGCAGAAGTCGGGCATGGCCGAAGCGGACATCGAAAAGTTCGCGAGCGCGCTGAAGTAAGCGGCTCAGGTGTGGAACGCGGCTAAATTGGTCAAGCCAATTTAGCCGCGTTTTCGTTGGTTGCCGATCAGCGAACCATTTCCTTCTCGATCCACTCGACCACCGACTTACGCTTCGGCGCCCAGCCGAGCAGCGTCCGCGCGCGCTCGCCGCGCACCCGGCTATTCGACCCGAGTCCGTAAGACGCCATCTCGTAGCCCCATTCCTCGATCGCCTGTTCCAGCGGCCAGTCTTCCGGCCCGCGCAGGCCGAGCGTCTTCGCCATGGCGACGGTCATGTCGCGGAACTGCGCTTCCCCGCTTTCGATGAAATAGAACGTGCCCGCCGGCGTCTTGTCGAGCGCGCGGCGATAGGCGTCGACCACATCGTCGATATGCACGTTCGACCAGATGTTCAGTCCGCGTCCCACATGCCGCACGATGCCGCTCTTTTTCGCCTGCCGCTCCAGACGCGGCAACTGCACGCTGGCGGTATCGGGAATCGCGCCGTGGCCGTAAATCAGCGTGTTGCAGAGCACGGCCGAGCGCACGCCGCGCTTCGCGGCATCCAGCACCAGATTGTCGATGGCGACGCGCGGCGCCTTGTCGGCAGTCGGCTCCGGCAGCGTGGTTTCGGTGTAGACGGAATCCGATGCCTCGCCGCCCGACGCATCGCCGACGATGCTCGATCCGCTCGTATGCAGGAACGGCTTGTTCGAGCCTTCGAGCGCGCCGATCAGCGCTTCGACCGCGCCGCGATGATCGCTGCTCGCCGCGTTGACGACGGCATCGGCCGCGCGGGCTTCCGTGGCGAGCAGGGCGGCGTCGTCGAGGCTGCCGACGACCGGCTCGATGCCCGCTTGCTTCAGCGCCGCGCTTTGCTCGGCGCGGCGGATGAGACCCCGCACCTGATGGCCGTCGCGCACCAGCCCCGCCGCAATCGAACCGCCGATGAAACCGCCTGCGCCCGTAACGAAAATCTTCATGTGCCTGCTCCTGAGAATTGAATCGGTACACACAGTATGGGCGGCTTCGACTTTCGCAAAAAGAGTGGTAGTCTCAAATCAACCTTGACTGCAAATCAACAATCGCGCGCATCACCATGAAAACGAATACCGACGAACTGCTCGTTTTCGTCACCGTGATCGACAGCGGTTCGATGACGGCCGCCGCCGAAACGCTGCAGCAGACTGTTTCCGGGGTCAGCCGCACGCTCACGCGGCTCGAAAAGAAGCTCGATGCGACGCTCGTTCGCCGCACCACGCGCCGCCTGCAGCTGACGGAGGAGGGCGAATTGTTTCTCGCCCGCGCTCGCGCCATTCTCGCCGCGATGGACGACGCGGAAGAGGCCATCTCGCGACGGCGCGAGCGTCCAGCCGGGCGGCTGCGCGTGGACGCGGCGTCGCCGTTCATGCTTCATTGCGTCGTGCCGCACGTGAAGGCGTTCGCAGCGCTGTATCCGGAGATTTCGCTCGGGCTGACGAGCAACGAACGTATCGTGGATTTACTGGAGCAGCGCGTGGATATCGCGATAAGAATCGGCGCGCTGGAGGATTCCACGCTGCACGCGCGCACGCTCGGCAGCAGCCGGCTGCGCGTGCTTGCGAGCCCGGCTTATCTGGCGGAGCACGGCGAGCCGCGCGATGTCGAAGAGTTGATGCGCGCCCGGCTCATCGGTTTTACCGCGCCCGAAAGCCTCAACGACTGGCCGCTGCGTGATGGCCGCGCCGCGTTCGTGACGATCAAGCCGGCCGTGTCCGCGTCGAGCGGCGAAACCATCCGGCAACTCGCGATCGACGGCGGCGGCATCGCGTGTCTCGCCGATTTCATGACCGCCGCCGATGTCGAAGCCGGCCGCCTTCGCACGATTCTCGACGACGCACTCGAAGACGTTCGGCAGCCGATCAGCGCGGTGTACTACCAGAGCGAATCGCTGGCGGCCCGCGCCCGCGCGTTCCTCGATTTCCTCGCGAGCAGACTCGCGCTCTGACCCATCGACTCTCAACTCATCAACGACGATGCCACCGATAGAAACCATCAACGCTCCCGGCCTGCCGATTCCCGCAGGCCACTACAGCCACGCGACGCGCGCCGGCAATCTGGTCTGCGTCTCCGGCCAGTTGCCGATGCGCCCGGACGGCACGCATACCGGCGACCGCCCGTTCGAAGAGCAGGCCGAGCAGACCTTGCTCAATCTCCGAACCGTGCTCGAAGCGGCGGGCGGCGGCCTGACGGACTGCATCGAAGTGACGGTTTATCTCGTCGGCGTCGAGCACTGGAAGGCGTTCAACGAGATTTACGCGCGACACTTCGGCGCGTGGAAGCCGGCGCGCGCCGTCGTGCCCGTCGGCGCGCTGCACTACGGCTATCTGCTGGAGATATCGGCGCGTGCGTGGATCGAGCGCGTCTAGGCCAGATCCAGCGAGGCAGTGAGGTCGCCGAGCGGCGCTTCGCCGTTCGCCGCGAACGCCCGGTCCCGCGCCACGACGCCATCGAGCGGCGCAAGATCGTGCACGCGCGAGATGAAGCGCAGGATCGAATTCGTGTCGTAGACCGTGTGATCGACGTAACCCTTCCGGGCGAACGGCGACACGACGAGCGCCGGAATGCGCGAACCCGGTCCCCAGCGATCGCCCTTTGGCGGCGCGACGTGATCCCACCAGCCGCCGTTTTCGTCGACGGTCACGATCACGACCGTGTTCTCCCACTGCGGCCCGCGCCGGATGTGCTCGATCACGTTCGAGATATGCCGGTCGCCCGATGCGACATCCGCGTAGCCCGCGTGCATGTTCAGATTGCCTTGCGGCTTGTAGAACGTGACGGACGGCAGGCGGCCCGCGTCGATGTCTGCGAGCAGCTTGTTCGTGGAAGGATCGTCGCCGAGACCCGCGTCACGCAGATACCGCTCGCGCGCTGCCGTGCCCGGCGCGAAGTTGCGGAAGTAATTGAACGGCTGATGGTGATACTGGAAGTCGGGCACCGCGCCGGTGTCGCGATGCTCGAGCGCGTATTGCCACGCGCCGCTGTACCACGCCCAGTCGACGCCCTTCTCGGACAGGCGGTCGCCAATGGTCGCGTACGTCTGCGGCGGCAGCACGAATGCGTTCGCGGTATCCGCGAAACGCGGGTCGCTGTCGGGCGCGGGCTTGACGTTGCTCGGCTGATACGGCGGCGCCATCGTGTTGACCGCGTAACCGTCGGCGGTGAGCGAACTGTCGCGCACGAACTTAGGCGGACCCTCGAGCGCGGACTTCGGTGAATCGGGCGCGAGCTTCAGGCGCGAGCCGGTGGGATCGTCGCCCTCGACGGCCGAGATCAGCTTCGCCGCCGGGCTGTTGTGCGCGTCGGGATAGTACGGCGCCTGCGCCGAAATCAGGAAGATGTGATTGAGCCAGGAACCGCCGAACGCCGACATGAAGAAGTTGTCGCAGAGCGTGTATTGCTGCGCGAGGCCCCAGAGCTTGAAAGTGTCCGGCGAGTTCCGGTAATGGCCCATCACGAGGCCGCCCGAGTCGCCCCATGCCGCAAACTGGTTGTTGCGCCCGGCGTTGATCTGCATCTGGTTCTGATAGAAGCGATGCACGAGATCGCGTGTGATGACGCCGGTCGGCAACGGATCGCCTTGTGCATCGGCGAGGCGGAACGGGCCGTTGCGCAAACCGGCTATCTGCTTCTCCGCGATGGCGTAACGCTTTCCGTCGAACTCCTGCGCTTGCGGCACGAGTCCGCCCCAAATTGCGGGCAGCGTGGGCAACGGCGTGACGCCATCACGGTCGAGCTGCGTGTATTGCGAGGCCGGCACCGCCGAAAGCGGATACTGCACGCCCGGGAAGTCGCCGTACAGATTCGTGAAGCTGCGGTTCTCCGCGTAGATCACGACGATGTGCCGCACCTTGGCGGCGAGCGTGCGGTCGAGCGAAAGATCGGCTGCGGTCTTGGGCGTCGACGGCTTGTGCTCGAAGAGATTGCATCCGCCGAGAGACAGGCCGGCAAGCCCGACGCCTGCCGCGATCAGCCGCCGCCGCGCCGGATCGGCGGGCGCGTCGTGGTCAGCCGGAAGGTCCTGATGCGGATGCTCGTTCTCTTTCATTGCCTGACTCCTCGTGAACGTTCAGGCTGCCGCCGGTTTGCCTCGCAACGTCGACGGCAGAAGACGGCGCACGCATCGCGATGACCTCAACACCGCGCCGCGCCGCCGGACTGGCCGCGCGCATCGCAATAGCGGCGCGTCAGCCGATTGACTGCGCATGATGCCGCATCGGCCGCTCGTGTGAAACCCGGTCAAACGGCTAGGCCGAACGACCGGCCATGCGATTTCGCCTATGCCATCCGGCCGGCTGTGCATCGGCGGGCGGCGCGACTAACATCAGCTCAACACGAGTTTTAAGCCAACGAGGACGAGCGTTGCGGCGAGGACGTGGCGCAGCAGCGCTTCGGGCGCTTTGGACGACAGCGCACTGCCGGCGGCGATGCCCGGAATCGAACCGACGAGCAGCGAAAGGAGCAGCGACCAGTCGACCGAGCCGACCATCCAGTGTCCCGCGCCGGCAATCAGCGTGAGCGGCACCGCATGGGCCACGTCGGAACCGACGATGCGCGCCGTCGCGAGACGCGGGTAGAGCAAAAGCAGCACGGTGACGCCGATCGCGCCCGCGCCGACCGAAGTGATCGACACGAGCACGCCTAGGATCGCGCCCGTGAGTATCGTCCAGGCGGCGGTGCGCGCGGGGTGTTCGGGGCGGCTGCGGCCCTTTTCATAGGCGAGGCGCGCAAGCTGCGTGCGGAAGACGAGCGACACGGCGGTGATGAGCAGCGCGGTGCCGAGGATCAACTGGATGAGCCGAGCCGTGTCGGGCGAGGCCATGCCATGCCGATGGAGGAAATAGAGCGTCACGGCGGCGGCCGGCACGCTGCCCGCCGCAAGCCGCCCGGTGATGCGCCAGTCGACCGAGCCTTTCAGGCCATGCACGAGCGTTCCGGCGGTTTTGGTCGCGGCGGCGTAGAGAAGGTCGGTGCCGACCGCCGTCGCCGGATGAATGCCGAACAAAAGGACGAGCAGCGGCGTCATCAGAGAACCGCCGCCCACGCCCGTCAGGCCGACGAGGAAACCGACCGCGAGCCCGGAGGCGGAATAGAGGAGATCGATATGCGGAAAGGACATCGCGCGGAAGAGGACCCGTCAGGCAAGGTGGAGTCGAAAAACCGTCGATGATAGCCGGTAAGACGTTCCGTTGCTGCGCGTTGGCCGCGGGCGGAAGCTGCGGGCGTGCCGGAGCGGTCAGAAAACAGGCGCAGTTTCCGCGCAACCGGGCGTTCCCGCCCGGCGCGCGCAAGCGCATTAAACCGCCACGCTTCCCACGTAATTTTCCGCCAGCGCCGTAGCCGCCGCCCGCGAGGTCGTCACGTGCTCCAGTTCCGCCACCTGCAACCGTTGCTCGAACGGCGAGGTGTCTTCGAGCTTGTGCAGCATGCGCGTCATCCACCACGAGAAATGCTCGGCGCGCCAGATGCGCTTGAGCGCCGTCTCGGTGTATCGCGCGAGCTTGTCGGCGTTGCCGTCGTGATAGAAGCCGACCAGCCCGGCGGTCAGCACGCGCACGTCCGACACCGCCAGATTCAGCCCCTTCGCTCCCGTCGGCGGCACGATATGCGCGGCGTCGCCCGCGAGGAAGAGCTTGCCCGACTGCATCGGCGTGGAAACGAAGCTGCGCATGCCAACAATGTTCTTCTGAAAAATCTTCCCTTCCGTGATCTGCCAGCCGTCAGCCGTATCGACGCGTGCGTGCAGTTCGGCCCAGATGCGGTCGTCGGACCAGGCATCGACGGAATCTTTCGGGTCGCACTGGAAGTACATGCGCTGCACGCCCGGCGAACGCGTGCTGATCAACGCGAAACCACGGTCGTGCCGCGCGTAGATCAGTTCTTCCGATGAAGGCGGCGCTTCGACCAGAATGCCGAACCAGCCGAACGGATACACGCGCTGATAATCCTGCCGCACGGCTTCCGGAATCGACTGCCGCGACACGCCCTGCGAGCCGTCGCAACCGACGATGAAATCGCACTCCAGTTCCTCGTCGCGTCCTTCGTGGCGATACTTGATGCGCGGCTTGCGGTCGCTGTTGTCCGCGAAGTCGTGCAGCGAGACATCCGACACGCCGAACTTCAACGCGCCGTTCGCCGCCATGCGCGCCGCGACCAGATCCTTGATGACTTCGTGCTGAGCATAAACGGTGATCGAATGACCGGTCAGCTCAGTCAGCGCGATACGCCGCCGCTGTCCTTCGAACGCCAGCTCGAAGCCGTGATGCAGTGCGCCTTCGGCCTGCATGCGCGCGCCGAGACCCGCTTCGTTCAGCAGGTCCATCGTGCCCTGTTCGAGCACGCCCGCACGGATGGTGGACTCGATATCGAGCCGGCTGCGCGTCTCGAGCACGACCGATTCGATACCGCGCTGATGAAGCAGATGAGAAAGCAGAAGCCCGGCCGGGCCCGCGCCGACGATGCCGACTTGAGTACGCATGTGTGTCTCCGTTGCGTCGTGATGTTGTGCACACAGTGTCGGCAACGCGGCCTTATGTCGCAACGCGATACGGCGGATAGCGCGTATCGGCGATTCGGATAAAGGCCCGAAAAGCGGCTAAAAGCGGGTCCGGTGCTTGCTGAATGAGGGTAAATCCCGACTCTTCATCAATGAGGACACCCATGAACACAAACGCCTATCCCACCCCTCCGTTCCCCGATCAGCAGCAGGACCGCACGCCGGGCCTCACCGCACCAATGGACCCGAAGCCCGATCACGGCGAGCAGAGCTACAAGGGCAGCGGCAGGCTGGCAGGGAAGACGGCGCTCATCACGGGCGCGGACAGCGGCATCGGGCGCGCGGTGGCGATCGCCTATGCGCGGGAAGGCGCGGATGTCGCCATCTCCTATCTCGACGAACACGACGACGCGAAGGAAACCGCACGCTGGGTCGAGGAAGCCGGGCGCAAGGCGTTGCTGCTGCCGGGCGATATCACCGATCGCGAGTTCTGCAAGGAACTGGTCGCGAAGACGGTCGAGGCGTTCGGACGCGTCGACGTGCTCGTGAATAACGCGGCGTATCAGATGACCTACGACAGCCTCGAGGAAATCAGCGACGACGAGTGGGACAAGACCTATTCGACCAATATCGGCGCGATGTTCCGCATCACGAAGGCGGCGCTCCCGCACATGAAGGAGGGCGGGGCGATCATCAACACGACGTCCATCAACGCGGACAGTCCGAACCCCGGTCTGATCGCTTATGCCAGCACGAAGGGCGCGATTCAGAACTTCACCGGCGGCCTTGCGCAATTGCTGGCCGAGCGCGGCATCCGCGCGAATTGCGTCGCGCCGGGGCCGATCTGGACGCCGCTGATTCCATCGACGATGCCGCCCGAAAAGGTCAAGAACTTCGGCTCGCAAGTGCCGATGAAGCGCGCCGGCCAGCCCGCCGAACTCGCCGCTGCCTACGTGATGCTGGCATCGGACGAGGCGAGCTACATCTCCGGCGCGACAATCGCGGTGACGGGCGGCAAGCCGATCATCTGAGCGGCCTGCCGCATCGCGAGCACGTTACCCGGCCGCCGCTTCTTTCAACTGGTTGCGGCGGTACTCGCCTTGCCGCGTGAACATCCAGCCGGGATATTCCGACGGCAACTGGCTCACTTCATCGAGGGCGGCGAGTTCGTCGCTGTTGAGCTTCACGCGCGTCGCTGCGATGTTGTCATCGAGCTGCTCGACCCGCTTTGCGCCGACGATCACGCTCGTCACCACCTTTTGATGCAGCAGCCACGCAAGCGCGATCTGCGCAACGGACACGCCCTTGCTTTCCGCCATGCGGCGCATCACGTCGATGCAGTCGTACGCACGTTCGACGTTCACCGGCGGGAAATCGAACTTCGTACGGCGGCTGCCTTCTTCCTTGCCGCCTTCGCGCGTGTATTTGCCCGACAGCAAGCCGCCCGCGAGCGGACTCCACACCATCAGGCCGACGCTTTCGCTTTGCAGCAGCGGCACGATTTCCCGTTCGAGGTCGCGGCCGGCGACGGTGTAATAGGCTTGCAGCGATTCGAAGCGCGCAAGGCCGAGCCGCTCGGAAATCCCGAGGGCTTTCATGATCTGCCACGCCGCCCAGTTCGACACGCCGATGTAACGCACGTGGCCATGCTGCACGAGCGTATCGAGCGCGCGCAGTGTTTCTTCGATGGGCGTTGCGGGATCGAATCCGTGAATCTGGTACAGGTCGACGTGATCCAGTTGCAGACGCTTCAGGCTTTCCTTCACGCCATCGATGATGTGAAACCGGGACGCGCCGCGCGAGTTCACGCCCCTGGTGCCCGCCTCACCGAAAATCTTCGTCGCGACGACGACGTTCTCGCGCGGCACCTTCAGGTTCTTCAACGCCTGACCGGTGATGATTTCGGAGCGGCCGTCGGCGTAGACATCGGCGGTATCGATGAAGTTGATGCCCGCGTCCAGCGAGCGGCCGACGAGCGTGTCCGCATCGGCTTGCTGAAGCTGGCCGATGTTGTCCCAGATGCCGCCTGTACCGCCGCCGAACGTCATCGTGCCGAGGCACAGCTCCGAGACGAACAGACCGGTATTGCCGAATTTCTTGTAGCGCATGCTTGCTCCTGTGTCCGCGTTAAAGGTCAGCGTAAAGCGCCCGCGAAAATTGACGAGCGTTCGCCAGCCCGTGCAGTATCGTCCGGCAACGCGGACCGTTCATAGCCTGATCCTGTCGGATCCTTGCCTTTTCCTGCAAACGGTGGCCCCTCGTGCGCGCACGATCGCGCTTGCGCGAGTAAGCTATCGACACTCTTCCACGCTTACATTTCCGCGGACATCATGGCGCTGAACGACACGCCCGGCCTCGCCGGCAGAGATGCTCACGATCCACCTCGCGACACCCGCCACGGCGGTTCCCTCGACGCTGCGCTCGACCATGCGCGCGTCGACCTCGTCTCGCTGCTCGACCGTTTCACGGCCGGATGCGAAGGCTCGCTCGAAACGCCGGTGCCGGGCGTCTACCTGCATCGCATCACGAATCCGGGCGGGCCGAAGCCCGGCATGCAGACGCCCGCGCTCGCGCTGATCGCGCAAGGCAGCAAGCGCGTGATGGTCGGCGACGATGTCTACGTCTACGACCCGATGCACTATCTCGTTTCGTCCGTCGATCTGCCGGTGATCGGGCAGGTCACGGCCGCGAGCGAAACCCAGCCGTATCTCGGCATGCGGCTCGATCTGGATGTCGACGAAATTACCTCGCTGATTCAGGACCAGAACCTCCCGCCTGCAACGCAGACGGAAGCGTCGCGCGGCCTCTATGTGAACCGTCTCGGCAGTTCGATGCTCGACGCCGTGCTGCGGCTGTTGCGTCTCATCGATACCCCCGAAGACGTGCCGATCGTCGCGCCGCTCGTGAAACGCGAAATCCTGTATCGCCTGCTGATGAACGGCTCCGGCGCACGCCTGCGGCAGATTGCGCTGCAGGACAGCCAGACGCAGCGCATCGCGAAGGCCATCTCGCTGCTGCGCCGGAACTTCGATCAGCCGCTGCGCGTGGAGGACATCGCGAAGGACGTGCATATGAGCGTGTCGTCGCTGCATCATCACTTCAAGGCGGTGACCGCGATGAGCCCGCTGCAGTATCAGAAGCAGTTGCGCTTGCAGGAAGCGCGCCGGCTGATGCTGCTCGATATCGCCGATGCCGCGACCGCGGCGCATCGCGTCGGGTATGAAAGCGCCTCGCAATTCAGCCGTGAATACAGCCGCCTCTTCGGCGCGCCGCCGCTGCGCGACACGCGGCGCTGGCGCGACGCCGCAGCCGGCGCATAGGGTTATGTGAAGGCGCGCAGGACGCCGCAAATTTATTTCATCGCTCGCGGAATAGAACGGCAACGCCGAACGTTCCACGAACACCCCACCGTAGCGCCACGAAAAGGAAGATGAGATGAACAGGCAAATCGTGTTGGCCCTGACCGCGGTCGCGGCCGTCGGTTGCTTCGCCTCGCAAGCGTTCGCGGCGGCGCCGAAGGAATCGAACGGCGTCTTCGTCGACGAAAACGGCATGACGCTCTATACCTTCGACAAGGACACCAAGGGCGGCCCGAGCGCATGCACCGGCGGCTGCGCACAGGCGTGGCCCGCCGCGATGGCGGCCGGCTCCGATCAGCCAAGCGGCAAGTGGACGCTCGAATCCGCCGACGGCGGCAAGCAGTGGGCCTACGACGGCAAGCGCGTGTACCGCTTCGCCAAGGACACGAAGCCCGGCGACAAGAACGGCGACAACTTCCGCGACGTGTGGCACGCGGTCAAGCCCTGAACGTCGTGATGCACGCGCGAGACGGTTCGGCATGACCGCAAAGAGCTTCGAAAGCGATCTTCTCGCGCATCTTCCCCAGTTGCGCCGCTATGCCCGCGCGCTGGCCGGCGATCGCGCATGGGCCGACGATCTCGTTCAGGACGCGACCGAACGCGCACTGAATCGCGCTAGCGCCTTTCGTCCGGGCACGAATCTGCGCGCGTGGCTGTTCACCATCATGCGCAATCTCTATATCGATCAGTTGCGCGGACGCCGCGACATCGCCGTCGACGATGAAACCGCGCCCTGGCGGCATATGGCCGCGCCGCGCGGCGAAGTCGACGGCCTCGTGCTGCGCGACGTGCAGCGCGCGCTCTACTGCCTGCCGGTCGAGCAGCGCGAAGTCATGTTGCTCGTTTGTGTCGAGGAAATGAGTTATCAGGAGGCGTCGCAGGTGTTGAACGTGCCAGCGGGCACGGTAATGTCGCGTCTTTCGCGAGCACGCGAGCACATGCGCGTGATGCTCGGTGAAGATGCGGGACGCAAGGCGTCGTCGCTCAAGGTAGTGAGCCGGTCATGACGAATCACGAGCACGCATCTCACGGCAACGAGCGCGACCTTCAGGCGCTGTCCGCTTATATCGACGATGAACTCGGCGACGCCGAACGCGCCGCCGTCACCGATCGCCTCGCGAGCGATCCCGCCAGCCAAGCGGCGGTCGCCGCCTATCGCGCGCAGGACGGCGCGCTGCGCGCGCTGTTCGCCGCCGATGAACCGGAGCCGCAAGTCATCGTGATGCGGCCGCGTGCGCGCGGGCGCTATCTGCTTGCGGCGTGCTTCCTCGTCGTCGGCATTGCGTGCGGTTATCTCACGCATCTGCTGTTGCCGAATCTCGACGATACGCGCCCGCGTTTTGCCGAACGCGCGGATATCGCGTATGCGGTGTATGCACCCGAGCAGCGTCATGCGGTGGAAGTTGCGGCTTCGCAGCGCGATCATCTCGTGACCTGGTTATCGAAGCGCCTTAACCGCTCGCTCACGATACCGTCGCTCGCGGAATACGGTTTTCAGCTCGTCGGCGGACGCCTGTTGCCGGGCGAGAAAGGACCGGCCGCGCAGATTATGTATCAGAACGCGGCGGGTGAACGCCTCACGCTGTACATGACGACGGTCGCGCGCAACGACGCGAAAATCCGCTCGTTGCGCGACGGTCCGCGCACTACTTACTACTGGACCTACGACAGCGTGGGCTATGCGATATCCGGGCAGATCGGCGAAACGAAGCTGCAGGCGATCGCCTACGACACATGCAAGGAACTCGGCGGCGATCCCGCGAAGTGGTAGCGCATGGTTCGATGAAGAGCCGCAGCGGACTTAACACGCTGCGGCTCATGCATCAACGATGCGCCGGTTCCATGTGACGCGGATGATGGCGCTCCCACTGCGTCCGCTCCCAGTAGCGATGGCCGTCCCAGTAACGCTCGCCGTGCCAGCCCAGCTTGACCGCATGATGCGGTTCGTGATGCACCTCCGCCGATGCGACGTTCACGAGGCCAAGCCCCAGCGATGCGGCAACCGATGCGATCAGCAGGCTCTTCTTTGTCTTGTCGAACATGATTCGTTTTCTCCTTCGATGGTCATGCGTTTTGGTGCGTGAGCGTATTGCCCGTCTTAACGGTAGTAGTCACGGTGATGGTGATAACCGCCGCCATCCCCCGGCAGAATGATGCAGCCGGACAACGTGCTTCCCAGTAAAACGCTCAGTACTGCAAGAATCGCTACCTTCTTCATGGGTTTCTCCCTGTGAATCCATGAAGCGAAATTTAGCCGCTCGCCAAATGACAAGCCGTGTTCCTTTGTAAGCAAACGTGTAGCGTGAAATATTTACGAAGGGAGACTGTGAGCGACAAAGGCGCACATGTGGACAGCGCCCACATTAGAGCGGGCGCAGAGAGAAGCGCGATACGGTAATCGGCTCGCTAGCGAACGATCTTCGGCTTGAGATTGGGCGTGAGCGCCACGCCGACGACATGACCATCGCGCACGCCGCATCGGCTATCGACGCGCGTCCATTGCGCCTTGCCGCGCGCTTTCGCAAACGCGCGCATCACGATGACCTGATCGACGGGAATCGGATTGCCTGCATCGAAGATAGGCGTCTGGCTATCAATCTTCGCGGACAGCACGCGCCGGTCGGGAACGATTAACGTGTCGTACTTGGGCGCGTCTTCGACCCAGCGGTCGAATGCCGCGACGCATTGCACGACGGTGTCCGGAACATGGAGACGGGCGAGGTACGAATAGTCTTCCGATGCGTCAGGCGTTTCTTGCGCCTGAACGAGCTGAAACGCAGAAGCCGAAAGCAGGAGCGCGGCGAGCGCCGAAGCAAAAGAGATTTTCATGCGATGACGATGAGGATGGCGGCAGACCGCGCGGCGGAACGAGGCGCGCATCGCGGCAGCACGGCGATGACGACCACTGGCTCACGAAGCCACGCGCCTTTTCGAGATGGTGCGAAGTATACCGCGCGACGTTTTTATGCGTCGAGTGAATCATGCATTCTGAATGCAAAACGAAAGCCCACGCGGGGCATTCCCGAAGTGCGCGTTGTATCCTTTCCGGCTGATGACGCGAGCCGGACTCTTTCATGAAAACAGTGCGATGGTCGCAGCAGGATGGGGCAGGGCTGGAGCATTTGCTGTTCGACGCACGGCCCGACGGCGTACTCGTGGAGAGCGCCGTCGTGGGCGAGGACGATGGGCAGTCCTTCGGGCTCATGTATCGCATTGAATGCAATATGCAATGGCAAGTGACGCGGCTCGCGATTCGGCTTGCGGGCAGCACCGCGCTCAACCTGCGCCGCGAGGCCGACGATCACGGCGTCCTGCACGCATGGACCGACGCGGACGGCGCGCCGCAACCGATGTTCGACGGCTGCATCGATGTGGACATCACGGCAACCCCTTTCACCAACACGCTGCCGATACGCCGCCTGCGCTTGCAACCCGGCGAGCGGCGCGTGATTCGCGTCGTGTATGTGAGCGTGCCGTCGATGACCGTTCTCGCTGTCGAGCAGGCTTATACGTGCCTCGAAGCGGGGCGGCGGTATCGCTTCGAAGGACTCGATACGGGCTTCGAAGCGGAGATCACGACCGACGGCGATGGTCTTGTCATCGACTATCCCGGCCTTTTCAGGCGCATCCGGTAAAGGCGCCCGAAGCCGAGAGCGGCGATAATGCAATACACCGATCGAACTTCCCGCACGACACACACGATGAACACCACGCACGACACCACGAACTCCCCACGCCTCACGAGCCTTTCGCATGGCGGCGGCTGCGGCTGCAAGATCGCGCCCGGCGTGCTCGCCGAACTGCTGAAGCGCACGACGCCGATGGCCGCGTTCCCCGATCTCCTCGTCGGCAACGACACGGCCGATGACGCCGCCGTCTACAGGCTCAACGACGAGCAGGCCATCGTCGCGACGACGGACTTCTTCATGCCGATCGTCGACGATCCGTTCGACTTCGGCCGCATCGCGGCGACGAACGCGCTGTCCGATGTCTATGCGATGGGCGGCAAGCCCATCCTCGCGCTTGCGCTCGTCGGCATGCCGATCAACGTGCTGCCGCATGAGGTGATCGCGCAAGTGCTGAAGGGCGGCGAAGCCGTTTGCGCGGAGGCGGGCATCCCGGTCGCGGGCGGTCATTCGATCGATTCCGTCGAGCCAATCTACGGACTCGCCGCGCTTGGCATCGTGCATCCGTCGCGGGTGAAGCGAAACGCAGCGGCGCGCCCAGGCGATGTGCTCGTGCTCGGCAAGCCGCTCGGCGTCGGCGTGCTGTCGGCGGCGCTGAAGAAGGACAAGCTCGATGCGGCCGGCTATGCCGCGATGATCGCCGCGACGACGAAGCTCAATCGTCCGGGCGCGGACCTCGCGCAACTCGACGGTGTTCATGCGTTGACCGACGTAACCGGCTTCGGCCTGCTCGGCCACACGCTGGAACTTGCGCGCGGCGCGGGTTTGACGGCGCGCATTCGTTATGCGGATTTGCCGTGGCTGCCGCAGGTGCGCGACTTCGTGAGCGAAGGCATTTTCACGGGCGCGTCGGGGCGCAACTGGACGGCGTATGGCGCGGATGTCTCGCTCGCCGAGTCGATCGGCGGTTCGCTCGAAGCGGCCCGCGCATTGCTTACAGATCCGCAAACATCCGGCGGGCTGCTCGTCTCGTGCGCCCCCGAATCCGTCGACGACGTGCTCGCGATCTTCCATGCCGATGGCTTCGACCATGCGGCGGTGATCGGCGAAATGACAGACGGAGCGGGCCGCGTCGAGGTGAGATGAGCCGTCAACATCGACGACCAAGGTGGACATGAAGGAAGAATCGCCGAAAGCCATTTTTTACGCGCTGGCCGCGAACCTGGGCATTGCCGTGTGCAAGTACGGCGCGGCTGCCTACACCGGCTCCGGGTCGATGTTTGCCGAAGCCATCCATTCCACCGCCGACTGCTGCAATCAGTTGCTGCTGCTTCTCGGCCTGAAGCGGTCGCAGGCGCCGGCCAGTGCGCTGCATCCGCTCGGTTCGGGGCGTGAGGTCTATTTCTACTCGCTGATCGTTGCGCTGCTGCTGTTCTTCGTCGGCGGGGCGTTTTCGGTGTACGAGGGCGCGCATCGCCTGATGCATCATGAGCCGTTGTCGAATCCGATCGTCGCGCTGGTGATATTGGGCGTGTCGGTCGTGCTGGAGGCGCTTTCGCTGGCGGGCGCGTTGCGGGAGATTCGCAAGGGCGCGCCGAACAAGACGCTATGGCGATGGTTCCGCGAGACCCGCGAGTCGGAATTGCTGGTTGTTGCAGGCGAGGACGTGGCGGCGCTGGCTGGACTGGCGATCGCGTTCGCGGCGGTCCTCATGACGATGCTCACCGGCAACGCGGCTTACGATGCGGCGGGTTCCATCGGCGTGGGCGTGTTGTTGATGGTGATTGCGTTCCTGGTGGCGCGTGAAGTGAAGTCGATGATCGTCGGCGAATCGGCGAGTCCGGAAGTGCGCAAGGCGATCGACGCGCACTTGAGAGGACGGCCGGAGGTGACGCGCATCATCAGCCTGATCACGTTGCAGTGGGGCAAGCACATCGTGGTGGCGGTGCAGGCCGAGATGATCGACTATCCGAGCGGCCGCGCGATGATCGATGCGATCAACGTCATCGAGGAAGACTTGCAGAATGCGTTTCCGCAAGTGCGATGGGTATTTTTCGAGCCGGACGTGGCGAACGAAGCGAGTAAGCGCGCGGCGGCATGAATGTTCCGCAACGTCGTCTCAGAGTTTCGTGCTTGGGCCCCGATAGGGGCTTTCCAATGAACCGGCGCGATCCAGCGCCCAGGTGCGGTTAGTGCTATACCGACACGAGCGGTCACTGGCCGCCTCGTACACCGCACGATGAACCTTCAATCAAGCTGACCCTTACAGAAGCGCACCCGGAGTTCGCGCGAAAGCGCCTCCGTGCATGGCGACACCCATCGCGTTAGCCTGCAGCATGCACACCCTCGCATCGAGTCCCCGAAATTTCGAGATCTTCATCCGACCCATGCGCAAACTATTTCTTGCTCTCTGTTTGATCGTCGTCGCGATCAACTTTCAACAAGCCAACGCAGCCACATCGCAACCGGCCTCGCAGCCCGCTGTCGCGCTGACGCCGCAGCAAGCCCGCGATGCGCTTTCGGTGCTCAACGATCCGCAACGCCGCGCGCAAGTCGCCGACACGCTGCGTGCCGTCGCTGCAGCCGGCGCGCTGGCCGCACCCGCGAGCGCAGCGCAGCCGGCATCGGCGGCAGCGCCGGCGTCCGGCGCATCCGGCGTGCTCGCCAATTCATTGACCGCGAACGGGCTCGCGTCGCAAATATCGCGTCAGGCGGGCAACTGGCTGGTGCATTTCGGCGCGGGTCTGCGGCACTCGGCGAGCGCGTTGCTCAACATACGCTCGGTCGTGTACTGGTGGCGTGACCGCATCAATACGGAGCAGGAACGCGCGCTATTGGTACACGTCGTATGGACGGTCCTGTTGTCGCTCGTACCCGCGCTGCTGATCGAATTTTTCACGTCGAAGCTCCTGCGCAAGCCGCGCGAGAAGGTCGCGGCACGTGGAATCGCGGATACCGAAGCGAACGAGCCGCAACTCGTGCACGAACAACGCGCGGCCGAGCGCGCCGAAGACACGGCGCAGCGCACCGGCGATGAAGTCGCGATGCACGTCGCCGAGCGTAAGGTCGACGCGGCGCGCGGAAAGCGTCACGCCGCGCATCACTGGACCTTGCTGCAACGCCTGCCGAACGCGCTTTTGTATCTGCTCTACAACGTGATTCCGCTCGGCGCGTTCATGGGCGCGGTGGCGATCCTGATGTCAATCTTCATCGACGACAACACGACCGAAGCGCACGTCGCAGGCGCGCTCATCGACGTCTATCTGGTTTGCCGCGCCGTGATGATCGTCTGCACGTTCCTCGTCGCACCGCGTGCGCGCGGACTGCGCCTGATCCAGATGCGCGACCAGTACGCCATTTACACAACGCGCTGGCTGCGGCGCATCGTGATCGTCGGCGGGGCGGGCATTGCGTTCGCGAACGGCTGCGAGCCGCTCGGGCTGTCCGATGCGGCGCATATCGCGATCCTCAAGATCGTGACGCTCGTCGTGCATGTGATGATCGCGTGGGTCATCTTCGAATCGCGCAATGTCGTGGGCGAGAGCATCCGCCAGCGCATGTCGGCGCATCGCTCGGTGGCGCTCGTCGGCAGTTGGGTCGCGGATGTATGGGCCGGCGTCGCGATCTTCTTCGTGATGGCGATGTGGTTCGTATGGGCGCTCGGCGTGGAGAACGGCTACGCGACGCTGTTCCATCTGGGCGGCGTGTCGCTGCTGGTGCTCGTCGTGTCGCGCGTCGCGGCCATCGTCGCGTTCGGTGCGCTCGGACGCCTCTTCCGCGATAACGACGAAGAGGACTTCGCCAGCAAGTCCATCGCGCATCGGCACGCGTACCGCTACTACCCGGCGCTGCGCCGCATCGTGCAGACGGTGATCGGCGTGGCGACCGTGATCGCCCTGCTCGAAGTGTGGGGCGTGCACATCTTGCGCTTTTTCACGTCGGGCGGGGTCGGCAACCGGCTTGCGTCTGCACTGCTGACGATCGCGGTCGCCGCCGCCTTCGCGGTGCTCGTGTGGGAATCGGCCAACGTGTTCGTCGAACGACGTCTGGAGCAATGGAACACGACCGGCGATCGCGTGCGCGCGGCGCGCCTGCGCACGCTCCTGCCGATGATGCGTACCGGTCTGTTCATCATCATCGCGATGGTGGTCGTGCTGACCGGTCTCTCGGAGATCGGCGTGAACACGGCGCCGCTGCTCGCGAGTGCCAGCATCTTCGGCGTGGCGCTTGGCTTCGGCTCCCAAAAGCTCGTGCAGGATTTCATCACCGGCATTTTCCTGTTGATGGAAAACGCGATGCAGGTCGGCGACTGGGTGACGGTTTCGGGCGTTTCGGGAACGGTCGAGTATCTGTCGATTCGCACCGTACGCCTGCGTGGCGGTGACGGCTCGCTCTACACGGTGCCATTCAGTTCGGTGACGACGGTGAACAACACCAATCGCGGTATCGGCAATGCGGCGGTGCGGGTGTCGATCGCGCTTGGCCAGGACGTCGATCTCGCCATTTCAACGCTCAAGGAAATCGGCGCGGCGCTGCGCGAGGACGAAGCGTTCCGCGACGGCATCCTGTCTGACTTCAGCTTCTGGGGCGTCGACGCCGTCGACGGTTCGACCGTCACGCTCGCCGGTCAGATCCAGTGCCGGGATAGCTCGCGCTGGCCGGTGCAGCGTGAGTTCAATCGCCGCATCCTGAACGAGTTCACGGCGCGCGGCATCGAGATCGCGAATCCGCAGCGCAATTTCGTGATCGTCAACGGCAACGGGCAGGATTCGACACTGGACATCCAGGACGACAGCGACAAGGCGGGCGCGGATCAGCGCGCGGAACCGTCGAAGGCGGCGCAGCATCCGACGAACGAAGCGGCCGCCGGCAACGATGCCGCGTCGAGCGCGCCGCCGCCGCGCGGCGCGCAGAGCGGGACGTGAGTCGATGGACCGCGCCGTTCGATTGAACGGCGCGGTTTGTACGGGCCGTTAAGGTCCCGCAGGCACGCTTTGATCGCTGTCGGTATCGGCGCGTTGCCGGCGCTCAGCGAACCAGCGTCAGGTCCCGTTCACCGCAATTTCTCGCTTCCAGCTCGTCTGGCTGAACAAGAAGCGCACTACGCACATTTTGCTGAACCGCTGCCGCGCAACGCGGCTTCGCGCCCGCCATTCGGAATTTGTAACTGGCGGGCAGCCGCCTCGCACATGAAGTCGTCATGTATGGCGAAGCGGCGTTCCAGTGCACGGAGTCTGCCGAAAGACTCGGCATGGAACACATGTAACGCGCACACCGCAAAAATTACTCAATCGTGCATTAGTCGGTAAAACAGGTTTTCACGGCGTTTTTACCTGTTTTTCACCGTCGTTTTGCCTCTCTAAAATACCGCGATACCTGTCAACCGATTCCCGCAATCCCTCGTTGATGCGGGCGTCAGGCGATTACTCCCATCCAAAACCAGCCTGTATCGCGCCGTCCTGAAAGTCCCATCATCCGACAAAACGACGCGGTCAAATTTGCAGGTACAAAACTTACCGAGTCGATGTGTTGTTTGCAACAAAATATTATTGAGATGGCCTTGCGTTCGTTTCAGGCCGTACTTAGAATCCGTTTCACAGAGTTTGTTACGAGTTGTAACGGGCTGTATCAAAGTACGTAGCCGGTCGAAACCGGCACGGCGACGGAATAAAAAAGAAAGCGGCAACAAGCCGGCGGGATATTCGGGGATTTACTGGAAGCAGCAACCATGAACGGTCGCGAAACGCTGGAATCAATCCGGGAAATCAACTTGTCTTACATCATGCTCGCTCAGCGTCTGCTGCGCGAGGACCGGGCCATCGGCATGTTCCGGCTCGGGCTGTCGAAGGAACTGGCTGACTTGCTGTCCGGGCTCACGCTCGCACAGGTCGTCAAGCTCGCGCAATCCGACAACCTGCTGTGCGCTTTCCGCTTCAACGATCACACGATGCTGTCGGCACTGACGCAGCCGGCGAAGAACGCCGACATCGCGCCGACGCATGCAGCAATCCTGCTGGCTGGCCAGCCGGCTGAACAGTTCGCTTAAGTGATGACGGAGCGAGCCATGCTTAAGAAGAGCCTCACCGAAGACGCCCAGGAAGTATTCCGCGCCATCGCGCTGATCGAGCTTGGCGCGCGCATGCAAGTGCTGGAGAGTGAACTGACGCTCTCGCGCGATCGCATGATCCGTCTGTATCGCGAAGTGAAGGGTGTATCGCCGCCCAAGGGCATGCTGCCGTTTTCGGCGGACTGGTACATGACGTGGCTGGCCAACATCCACGCATCGCTTTTCTACAACACCTATACGTTCCTCAAGAACGAAGCCGGTTGTTCGCATCTCGATGCGTTGACCAAGGGGTATCGGCTGTATCTCGAGCACTGCAAGCATAGCGGCGCCGAGGCGGTACTCGATCTTACGCGGGCCTGGACTCTTGTGCGCTTCTTCGACGCGGGCATGCTGCAGATGACGCCCTGCTGCCGCTGTACCGGGAAGTTTGTCGCACACAAGCATGATTTGCAGAACAACGTGGTGTGCGGGGCCTGCCAGCCGCCGTCACGCGCGGGGAAGACCAAGAAAGCGGCGGCCGCGAAACAGGCCGTTCAAGAAGCCGCTCTGGAGGGTGTGTCCATCAAGAACGAAGTGCCGCAAGCGCCGGATCATCTGGAGCAGATCGCACTCGAGAACGTTGCGGCTATGCAGTCGCAGCGCGCGAGCCTGGTCGCACAGGCTGCTTAGGCGGTAGCGGCGCCGGTCGCCCAGCGAGGGCCATCCGCTGGATGGTGGACGACCGGCATGCCGCTACCGTTTTTTAATTCTCTTTGCAACGCGCCATTCGTGCGCGGAGCAGACATCTTCCGGCCCCAAGTAAAATGCTTCGACAGCACGCGCTATCGAAGGAAACGCCTTGGCTCAGGCCGCACAGACATCAAAGCAAGGCTTCTTGCTGACGCGTCATTGGCGCGATACGGCAACCGGCACGGAGGTCGAGTTCTGGCTCGCCACCGATGACGGCCCGCGCAAGATCCGCATTGCCCCACAAACGCCAGTTGCATTCATTCGCGCGGAAGATCGCGAGCGAGCCGAGCCGCTCGTTCGCACCGTGCGCGATGCGCAACTGCGTGAATTGCCGCTCAAGGACTTTCGTCAGAAGCCGGTGCTTGGGCTGTATTGCCCTCAGTATCGCCAGTTGCTTGGGCTCGAAAAGACGCTGAAGAATGCGGGCGTCAATGTCTTCGAAGCCGATATCCGCCCGACCGAACGCTATCTGATGGAGCGCTTCATCACCGCGCCCGTGTCATTCGAAGGCGAAGCGAGCGGGGGTGTCGTTCATAGCGAACTGAAGCCTGCTGCAGCTTATCGTCCGTCGCTGAAGCTCGTCTCACTCGATATCGAAACCAGCGCCAAGGGCGCGCTCTATTCGATTGCGCTCGAAGGCTGCGGCGCGCGTCAGGTTTTCATGCTCGGACCGCCGAATGGCGATACCGAAGCCGCACGCGATTTCGCTCTCGACTATTGCGCGACCCGCGCCGAGATGTTGCAGCGTTTCAACGCGTGGATAGCGCAACATGATCCGGATGCGATCATCGGCTGGAACGTCGTGCAGTTCGATTTGCGCGTGCTGCAGAAACATGCCGACGATTACGGCGTGCCGCTTGCATTAGGCCGCGATGGCAGCGTCGTCGAATGGCGCGAGCACGGCATGAAGCGCAATCATTTCTTCGTGTCCATTGCAGGACGGCTCGTGATCGACGGCATCGAAGCGTTGCGTTCGGCGACGTGGAATTTTCCGTCTTTCAGTCTCGAATACGTATCGCAGTCCCTGCTCGGCGAAGGCAAGGCGATCGACAGTCCCTATGCCCGCATGGACGAGATCGAGCGGCGCTTTCAGGAGGACAAGCCCGCGCTTGCGCATTACAACCTGACCGATTGCGAACTCGTTACGAAGGTCTTCGAGAAGACGGAACTGCTGCCGTTCCTGCTCGAACGCGCGACCGTCACGGGACTGGCGGTCGATCGCAGCGGCGGATCGGTGGCCGCGTTCACGCATCTGTATATGCCGCGCATGCATCGGCTTGGCTACGTCGCGCCGAATCTCGGCGACGTACCGGAAGAAGCGAGCCCTGGCGGCTTCGTCATGGACTCGCGGCCCGGTCTCTACGACTCGGTGCTCGTGCTCGACTACAAGAGCCTGTATCCGTCCATCATCCGCACCTTTCTGATCGACCCCGTTGGTCTCGCGCAAGGCATGAGCGAAACGGATGCGGCACGCACCGTACCCGGCTTTCGCGGCGCGCTGTTTTCGCGCGACAAGCATTGCCTGCCCGCGATCGTCGAGCAGGTATGGCAGGGGCGCGAGGCCGCGAAGCGTCAGCGCAACAAACCGCTTTCGCAGGCGCTCAAGATCATCATGAATTCGTTTTACGGCGTGCTGGGATCGAGCGGATGCCGCTTCTTCGATCCGCGCCTCGCGTCGTCGATCACCATGCGCGGCCATGAAATCATGCATCGCACGCGCGAGTTGATTGAAGCGCGAGGTTATGGCGTCATTTACGGCGACACGGATTCGACCTTCGTCTGGCTGCGCCGCGCACGTGATGAAGACGACGCCGCGCGCATCGGCCGCGCACTCGTCGATTACGTGAACGACTACTGGCGCAAGCATCTGCATGAAACATTCGGACTCGAAAGCGCGCTCGAACTGCAATTCGAAACGCACTTCACGCGCTTTCTGATGCCGACGATCCGCGGCACGGAAGAGGGCAGCAAGAAGCGTTACGCCGGTCTCACGCAACGTGCGGACGGCAGCGAAGAAATCATCTATAAAGGGCTTGAGACGGTACGCACGGACTGGACCCCGCTCGCGCAGCGTTTTCAGCAAGAGCTTTATATGCGCATCTTCAAGGGCGAGCCGTATGCGGACTACGTGCGCGATTACGTCGACCGCACGCGGCGCGGCGAACTCGATGCGCTGCTGATCTATCGCAAGCGCCTTCGCCGCAGCCTCGCCGAGTATCAACGCAATGTGCCGCCGCATGTGCGCGCCGCGCGCAGCGCCGACGAGTTCAACGCACGGCAGGGCCGGCCGTTGCAATATCAGAACGGCGGATGGATAAGCTATGTGATGACGCTCGGCGGTCCCGAGCCGGTCGAAGCGCGTTCCGCACCGATCGACTACGAGCATTACGTGAGCAAGCAGCTGCAGCCCGTGGCGGATGGCATCCTGCCTTTCATGCGCGACGATTTCGCCGCGTTGATGTCGGGACAGCAAGAGCTGTTCTGAGCGTAGCCGTTGCTCGCCTGAAAATGCGGGCGCGGCATTTGCTGCCGCATCTCACGTTGCCTGCACCGGGAAAATCGACAATGGAAGCACGCACATGATGATGGCGTCCACGGAAATCAGCCGCTCGCAACTGCGTAACCGCATCGTGAGCGATCTTGCGCAGGCGATCTGGAAGTATCGCCTGCAAACGCTTGCCGCCGTCACGCTGATGATCGCATCGCGGCTCGCCGTCGTGTCGGTCCCGCTGATGCTGAAGCATGTGATCGACGAATTCAGCCGGCCGACGGCCAACGCCGTGTTTCCGGTGTTCGTGATCCTGACGTACGTGCTGATGCGCTATCTGGGCGACGTGCTGAACGAAGCACGCGACATCATATTCAGCATCGTCACGCAGCGCACCGTTGCATCGTTCACCGAACGTACGTTCTCACATTTGCACGGCATGGGTGCGCGTTTTCATGCGCAGCGCGAAACGGGCGGCGTCGTGCGCGACGTGCAGAAGGGCGCGGATGGCATCGGCTTTCTGCTGGGCGTCGCAATCTTCACCATCGTGCCGACGTTGATCGAGATCGCCACGGTCGTCGCGATCATGATGAGCCAGTATGCGCGCACCTTCACCATCGCTATCGGCATCACCTTCGTGTGCTATGCGGGCTATACGCTGATTTTCACGCGCTATCGCATGCGCTTTCAGCGCGCGGTGAACCGGCTCGAAGCGCAATCGGACAGCCGTCTCGTCGATAGTCTGCTCAACTATGAAACGGTCAAGCTTTTCGCGAGCGAAGACGTCGAGCGCAAGCGCCTTTCGACGGTGCTCGACAAATGGGTCACGGCGCGCACCGCGAACCAGCGCGCGTTGACCATTCTGCACGTGGGGCAGAGCACCGTGATTGCGATCGGCATTGCCGCCGTCATGCTGCTGGCTGCGCAAAACGTGGTGGCGGGCACGATGAGTGTCGGCGATCTCGTGCTGGTCAACGCTTATATCGTGCAGGTCTGCGCGCCGCTCAATACGCTCGGCTTCGTTTTTCGCGAGACCAACGATGCGATCGTCAATGTCGAACGCATGTTCGAAATACTGCTTGCGCGCGGGCGTCGCGGCGAGGATGTCGATGAAGTCGATGCCAAGCCGCTCGAAGTTACAGCGGGCGAGATCGAATTTAAGCACGTCGATTTCGGCTACGATCCGGCGCGTCAGATTTTGCGCGATATCGATTTTCGCGCGCATCCCGGCAAAAAGCTCGCAGTCGTGGGCGGCAGCGGCTCGGGTAAATCCACGCTGATGAAGCTGCTTTTCAGGCTCTATCAGCCGACTTCCGGCGTCATCACCATCGACGGTCAGGACATCCGGCACGTCACGCAAAGGAGCCTGCGTGAAGCCATCGGCATCGTGCCGCAGGACACCGTGCTCTTCAACGATACGATCGCGTACAACATCGCGTATGGGCGTCCGTCGGCCACGCGCGCGGACGTGGTGCGCGCGGCGCGTGCGGCACAGCTCGATAGCTTCATCGAACGCCTGCCGGATCACTACGAGACGCGCGTCGGTGAGCGTGGCGTGCGGCTCTCGGGCGGCGAACGTCAACGCATCGCCATTGCGCGTGCCATCCTGAAGGACCCGCGCATCATCGTGTTCGATGAAGCGACTTCCGCGCTCGATACACGCTCGGAGCGGGCGATTCAGAGCGAACTGGACAGACTCGCGCAAGGGCGTACGTCGATCGTGATTGCGCATCGGTTATCGACTGTGGTCAATGCGGACTGGATTCTCGTGATGGAGCACGGGCGTATCGTCGAGCAGGGGCAGCATTCGGAACTGATCGAACGTGGCGGCGTTTATGCGCGCATGTGGTCGCTGCAATCGCAACAGGGCGAACTCGCGCAAGTGCAGCGCAAGGTGTCGGCGCAACCGGTCCATCTGGGCGCGCTGATCGCCGGCGTCGTCGATGGCTTGCACGAAGAGATCGTCGAACATGGTGTGCATCTCTACACGATGCTGCCCGAAGACGATCTGCGCGTGACCGGTGATCCGGGCGTGCTGCAACTCGTGATCGCGGACCTGTGCCGCACGGAAATACATGCGGCGGATCGTGGCGAACGCGTGGAATTGCGCGTGGAGCGTGAAGCGAACCAGGTGCGCGTTTGCGTGCTCGGGCGTCGCGCGCAGCCAGCGCCGCTATCGCAAGAGCAGGCGCGCAGGCTCGAACAAGCGTTGAGCGAAATGGGCGGCACGTTCACCGTCGGCTATGTGGATGGCCACCTCGCGTATGTCGCGATGATGCCTCTGCGTCCCGTCGTCGACGCCGATGGGCAGGCAAGCCCGCAAGCGGATGTCACCGGCAATCTCGACGGCCTCTGCGTGATGGTCCTCGACGATCAGGAAGCCGCGCGCGAAGCACTCGGCGCGGTGCTCGAAACGACGGGAGCAGGCGTGCGCCTCGTGGCATCGGGCAAGGAAGCACTCGAATGGCTCGCAGCTACGCCGACCGAGCAGTGGCCCGATGCGTTTCTATGCGACATCGTGCTTGGCGAGGAAGACGGCTATCAGGTGCTGCGTCGCGTGCGGGAACTCGAGGCGAGCCGGCGCGTATCGCTCGATCAGCGCATGCCTGCGATAGCGTTGACGGGTCACACGCAGACCGAAGACCGCCTGCGCGCGCAGATGGCTGGCTTCCAGATGCATATGACGAAGCCAGTGCCTGCGGAACGGCTGATCGCCGCGATCAGGCAGGTCGCCGTTCGTACCGAAGCGTGAAAGATGACGAGGGCGCATCACATGGACGAGAAGACATCCGCACGCATCGATGAACTCAAGCCGACGCAAGGCGCATTAGGGATGGAGCATGTGCGCGAGAAGATGCGTTTGACGAGCGAGCAGCCCGATGACAGGCGTGCGGCTTTCATGGACGAACATGCGCTGCGCCTCGTGCGCGGCCCGGGCGGGACGCTGCATGTAATTGATCATCATCACTGGGCGCGCGCGTGGCATGAGCTTGGCATCCCAGTCGTGCCGGTATCCATCGCATGCGATTTCAGCGATCGGGACGACGACGCCTTCCTTGCGGCCATGCACGAGCACGGCTGGATTCATCCGTTCGATGCTCAGCGTAACGAAATATCGGTTGAAACGTTGCCGCCTTCCATCGCCGCGATGCCCGATGATCCTTATCTGAGCCTTGCAGCCTTCGTGCGCATGGCGGGCATGTTCGAAGATTCGCCGGAGTTCAACGCGAAGTTCGCATGGGCCGATTACTTCCGCGAGCGCATACAAGGCGACTTCGCATCGACTGCGGGCTTCGCCAAGGCGCTCGCTCAGGCAGTCGCCGCTTCGCGTGAGGACGAAGCGCGCGAACTGCCGGGCTTCAAAGCGTAGCCATCGCGGAGCGCGTTTGCTGCGCCTCGATGATCTGCCGAAAGTACGCGGCTGTGCGCCGCAAGCCTTCATCGAGCACGGTCACGGGCTGCCAGTCCAGCAGCGTGCGCGCCTGCGTGATGTCAGGCTGACGATGCCACGGATCATCCATCGGCAGCGGACGGAACACGATCTCCGACTTCGAACCCGTCAGCGCCACGATGCGCTGCGCGATTTCGAGCATCGACAGCTCATGCGGATTGCCGAGATTCACCGGGCCGGTAATGTCATCGGGCGTGTTCATCAGGCGAATGAACGCATCGACCATGTCGTCGACATAGCAGAATGAACGCGTCTGCGAGCCTTCGCCATAGACGGTGATCGGCTCCCCAGCGAGTGCCTGCATCATGAAGTTGGACACCACGCGGCCATCGCTCGGATGCATGCGCGGACCATACGTGTTGAAGATGCGCGCGATCTTGATGTTGAGCCCATGCTGCCGGCGGTAATCCATGAAAAGCGTCTCGGCGCAGCGCTTGCCTTCGTCGTAGCACGAACGCGGACCGATCGGGTTCACGTTGCCCCAGTACGCTTCCTGCTGCGGATGCACACGGGCATCGCCATAGACTTCGCTCGTCGATGCCTGAAAGATTTTCGCCTTCACGCGCTTGGCGAGTCCCAGCATATTGATCGCGCCGTGCACGCTGGTCTTCGTCGTCTGCACCGGATCATGCTGGTAATGTACCGGCGATGCGGGGCACGCGAGGTTATAGATTTCGTCGACTTCCACATACAGCGGGAACGTCACGTCATGGCGCATCAACTCGAAGTTGGCGCTGTCGAGCAGATGCGCGATGTTGTCCTTGGTGCCGGTATAGAAGTTATCGACGCACAGCACGTCGTGCCCTTGCGCGAGCAGCCGCTCGCACAGATGCGAGCCGAGAAAGCCCGCCCCGCCAGTCACCAGAATGCGCTTGCGAAATGCTTCTTTCATGACGATTCCCTTTGATGTGATTGCATCCTGATGCCCTAGTTGCAGACGTGCCGCAACGTTGCTTCCCATTCGGCGGCGAAGCGGTCGATATGAAAACGCTCGAGCGCGAGCCTTCGCGCGCCTTCACCCATGCGTCGCGCCTCGGCGGGATCGCGCAGCAGGCGCTGCATCGCATCGACGAGCGCGTTCGTATCGGTATGGATGAAGCCGCTGTCGCCATTGCGAATGACGGTGGCAAGCTCCGTCGTCGCCAGGCCGATGATCGGCATGCCGATGGTCATCGCTTCGACGATGGCCAGGCCGAGACTCGTCCAGCGAATCGGATTGAAGAAGAAGCGATATTGCGCAGTGAATGCGGCCAGTTCCAGATTGCCGACTTCGCCAAGACCGCCCGCCGATTCGGCGTCCATGCCGACGAGATCGAGCGGAACGCGTTGCGCCGCATCCGCGAACACGTCGTTACCGAGCCTGCGCCCGCGTTGCCGCAAATGATTAATGACGACGATGCCGCGTTCCTTCTCGCCGCTATAGCGCACGCCTTCAGGCACGACCACGCCATGCTCGATCACGCGCGTGGGCGTCTCGCCGCTGTCCCACATCAGGCGGTTGAAGTGCGTCACGTGCACGAGCAGGGTATTCGGATCGTTGACCCAATGGCGCTGCTCGAAGGGATTTTCTTGCGGCGGATCATGTTCGATATAGACACGCGGCAAGCGTCGTTGCGCATCGGAAAGAAGGTTGATGCGATCGTCGTCCCAGTGCGTGCGATGCTGAAACAGCACGACATCAAACTCCTGTGAAGCGACTTGATCGGCGGGCACCTCATGCACGTTGTCGCCCCACGGCAGCACGCCGACCTTGCCCGCATAGCCTGGCGGATGACCGGGCTTCGTCACGAGATAGAAGTCGTGCTTCGCCTGGCTCAGGTAATACATGTAATTGCCGTGGACATGCCACGTAAGCACGCGCAGGCGTTTTTGATTAACAGTGGGCATCGGTTTCCAGTTTTTCCGCGGGCAATTGGATTCGAGCAGCGTCGAGCACTTGTCCGACGCTGATGTTCAGTGCGCAGGGATGCCCATAAGGGCAATCGCGGAACGCACAGGGGCGGCACGGCGGATAGTCCGCGAGCACGCGATGACGTTCATGGTCGAGCGGCGCCCAGCGTCGCGTGTCGCTGCCCGATGCAATGACGACGCTCTTCGTGCGCATCGCCGCCGCGACGTGGGAAAGGCCCGTGTCGTTGCATACGATGAGCCGCGCACGCGCAACGAGCGCGGCGAGTCCGCCGAGCGATGTCTTGCCGGTCAGATCGATGGCGTGAACGCCAGGCGTGTTGGCGATGCTCGCCGTGATGTCCGCCTCACCCGGGCTGCCGGTAAGCGCAACCTGCCATCCATCGTTTGCCAGCGCGGCTGCAACTTGCGCGAATCGTTCGGCAGGCCAGCGGCGCGACGGCAATTGCGAACCGGCATGAACGAGCACGAGGCGGGATGGTTCGAGTGCGTATCGGTCGATCAGGGCGTCGCACTCACGCGTGTCGTCTCGCATCAGCGGAATTTCAAGCTGGGTATCGCTTGCATCGATGCCGAGCGCATCCATCAGCGCGTTATAGCGAGCGACCTCCTGCAACGCATCGGGCCACGCAATGAACACCCCTTCGCGCGCTGCTTCATCCGGTTTCAGAAAGCCAGCGTTGATGCGCGCATTCATCTGCTCGACGATGTCGTTGGCCACGCCGCCGCTGCCGTGCAACTGGATCGCCAGATCGAAACGGCGCGCACGCATCGCATCGTAAAAAGCGGGTAAGTGCGCGTCCGTTTCCTCTTGCTCGGGAAAACCGATCGCGCCCGGAAACACGATCAGTTCATCGAGCAGATGCGCATATCGTTCGACGAAGCTGCGTGCCCAGGGCAGGCCGATCAACGCAATATGCGCTTGCGGATACGCACGACGCAACGCGCGCAACGCAGGTACGGCGCACAGCATGTCGCCGAGCTGAAGCGCCCTGAAGATGGCGATGCGTCCGACGTTCGCGGGTCTCATACGAACAGCACGCGGAATTTCACCGCGCCATAGAGCCGCCAATAGATCGAGAGGAATGGAATCCATAGGGACGTCCACGCCATTTCGAGTATGTGCGTGCGGGTCAGCGCCGTTGTTTTGAGGCGCTTCAGGCAGAACCACGCACTCAACGCCAACCACACTTCCAGACCCAGCAGCCCAAGTGTGGCGTTGCCGTTGACGAATGCGAGCAAGGCGATCACGACCACCGCGAGTATCGCGTAATAGAGCAGAGGCGGCGTGCTTCTGATGCGTTCCTTGAAGAGCGTGCGATGCTTCTTGTAAAGCAGCGCGTCGAACTGGCTCTTCTTCTGCTGCGAAAGACTCACGCCCCAGCGCGCGGGACGCACGGGATGCAGCACTATCGCGTGTTCTGAACGGACGATGTCCGCGCCGGTGCGCATCAGCTTGAACTGAAGGTCGGAGTCTTCACGCCACGCCGACGTGAAGCGCGCATCAAAGCCGCCAACACGCTTCAACGCCGATCGCGTGACGAAAGTATTGGCCGTCGCGAACTCCGTATGCGCAAGTCCGGCGGCGTCCTGTTCATAATCGGTCGGTCGCGGGCCGAGCGGCACCACGATCCGCCCGGACACCGCATCCGCGCCCGCGCGCAGTTCTGCGACGCCACTGGCAAGCCACTGCGGATCGGGGATCGTGTCGTCATCGGTGAATGCGATCCATGCAGCGCCCGATGCGCGCCATCCCGCGTTGCGTGCGCCGGCTGGTCCCTGCGTCGCCGTCACCGGCACATAGCGGATGCGCGGACCCTGCTCGCATTCGCGTGCAAGCGATGCGACGCGTAAGCGCGTTGCATCGTCAGGACCGTCGTCGCACACGATGATCTCGTAGCGCGTCTTGTCATAGTCCTGCGCGATGATCGCGCGCAAACAGCGCTCGAGCATGTCGGGCCGCTGATACGTCGGCACGACGACGGACACGTCGAACGCAGCACCCGTCCCAGTGCTCGCATCTTGCGCTGCGGCGTCGCGTGCAGCATCGCCTGCGCCGTCGTAGGAAAACGAGCCTGAGATGGTGCTCATGCAGGCACCCCCGGCTTCTCGATGAGGAACGGGCCGATTACGAGCGCATCGAGCGGCGACGTCCAGAACGATTCGACCGCATCGCGCGGCGAGTTGACCATCGGCTCGCCACGCGTGTTGAACGACGTATTCACGAGCACCGGCACGCCGGTGCGCGCCTTGAACGCGGCGAGCAGGTCATAGTAAAGCGCATGCTGCGAGCGATTGACAGTCTGCACGCGAGCCGTGCCGTCGATATGAGTGACCGCCGGAATGCGCGCTTTCATGTCTTCGCGCACATCGAAGACGAAGAGCATGAACGGCGCGACGCGTGCGTCCACGAACCAGTCGGCTGCGTGCTCTTCCATCACGACGGGCGCGACCGGGCGAAAATCTTCGCGGTCCTTGATCTCGTTGAGGCGCGCCTGCATCGACGGATCGATTGGCGAGGCGAGAATCGAGCGTGCGCCCAATGCTCGCGGACCGAATTCCGTACGGCCCTGATACCAGCCAATCACGCGGTTCGACGCAAGAATATCGGCTGTTTCAGCGGCGATATCGTTGAGCCTGCGATACGGCGTCTTGGACCACTTGAGGAATGATTCAATGTCCTCTTCGCTATAGCACGGTCCGAGATACGCATGATTCATACTCCAGCGGCGGCTGCGATCGCCTTGCTTCACGCGTTGCTGATAGTCGGTCCAGAGCGCGGCGCCGAGCGCGGTGCCAGCATCGCCTGCGGCCGGCTGGACCCAGATGTCTTCGAACGGGCCGCGATCGCGCAAGCGTGCGTTCATCACGCAGTTGAGGGCGACGCCGCCCGCCATCGCAAGATGCTTGAGGCCGGTGCGTTCGTGCAGCCAGCGCGCCAGTTCCAGCGCGGTCTCTTCGAGCACCGCCTGCAGCGAATGCGCGATATCGTAGTGATGCTGCGTCAGCGGTCCGCCGCGCTCGCGTCGCGGGCCGAAGCGTTCGACGAGACGCGGTGCATCGACGGTATAACTGCCGTCATTGCGATACTTCACGATCTCGCGGAACTGATCGACGTAGGCGGGCTTGCCGAAGGAAGCCAGCGCCATCACCTTGTACTCGTCGGACGAGTGCAGAAAGCCGAGATAGTCCGTCACGGCTTCATAAAGCAGCCCGAGTGAATGCGGCAATTCCACTTGCTTCACGCGCTGATATTCGCCAGCGACGAATTGACCAAGGCTCGTCGTCACGCCTTCGCCGCGTCCGTCCATCGTCAGTACAGCGGCGTTTTCATAGGGCGCGGCGAGAAACGCGCTGGCTTCATGCGAAAGATGATGGTCGACATAATGCCATTCGAAGCGCGGCGCACGGCCGCCGCTGACGAAGCGCTTCTTCAAATGATGCGGCGCGCCGTCGATCAACTGGCCGCGCGCATTGGCGATATAGCTCAGAAAGAGCGGGTCCCACGGCGACTCGGAAGGGTTGGTGCTGACATGCTCGGACGGCATGAAGGGCAGCGTGATGGTCGCCTTCGCCTGCTTCGGCATGCCCGAGAACAGATGCGGATCATACGAGTAGGCAATGTGATCGACATCCGCCAGTTCGATGCCCGCTTCCTTGAGGCAGTAGTCGATGGCGTCGAACGGAAGCTGCCACGTCGAGAAGGGCACGGGACGCTTTGCGTGCTTCACGTGCGTGAAGCGCTCGTCTTCCGCTGCCGCGATCACGACGCCGTCGTGAACCAGCGCCGCTGCGCTGTCGTGATAGACCGCATTGATTCCGAGTGTGTACATAAGGCGCGTCTCTCAGGGTAATGTCAGATGAGCAGGATGGTGTTCGGTGCGGGCATCGAGGAGCGAGAGGGCGGCATCGACGACTTCATCGACACTCACGCCAAGCAGGCAAAGATGATGCCCTTCGGGACATACGCTGCGATAGCACCAGCGGCAAGGCACATCGTGATAGAGAACACGATGCGTCGTCTGCCACGGCATGTGCTGCGGATTCGTCAGCGCGTAGAGATCGACGACGGGCGCGCCGAGCGCCGACGCGATATGCACCGGACCACTGTTGTTCGAAATCAGCACGCGGGCCTGCTTGATGAGCGCCGCGAGTTCGCCGAGCTGCAATTCGCCCGCGAGATCGACGATGCGCGCATCGCCCGCACTCACTGATTCGCACAGCGCCGCTTCGCTCGACGAGCCGGTGACGAGCACGGGCCAGCCGGTTCGCGTTGCGAGCTCGCGTCCGGCTTGCGCAAAACGCTCCGGCGGATAGCGGCGCGATGCGGCGGTCGCGCCGGGATGCATGACGAAATAGGGCGCGTCTATATCGATGCCGCGCTCGGCCAGCTTGCGTTGAAGCGAGGCTTCATCGGCTGCGCGCAAGTCGAATCGCATGCGCGTATCGCTCGCATGTGCGCCGACGCTTGCAACGAGCGCAAGCTGGCGTTCCACTTCATGCCGCGTGCCTTGCTGAGGCTCGCATTCCACCACCCAATCCGTCAGTAGCCCGTATGGATTCTCCCGGCAATGCGCCAGTCTTCGTGGAATGTTCGATAGATGGCACAGCATCGCAGCGGGCAGCGGATTCTGGCTATAGACGCTGAAGATCACCGCGGCATCGAAGCCAAGCGATTCAAGACGCTCGCGCATCGCGAGATCGGCGGCTGCGTCGATCGGCTTGTCGTGCTTGACCCACGGCGCGTGATATTCGATCACGTCATCGATATCGTCGATGAAACGCGCCGCCTGCGCGCCAGAACCCGACGCCAGCAGCGTGAGATGCCGTCCCGGATACGCATGCTTCAACGCATGAATTGCGGGCGTGGTCATCAAGACATCGCCGAGGTTGTCGGGGCGGATGCAGAGAATGCGGCGGACCTCCTCGCCCCACACGCGCTGCACGGACGTGGCCGGTGCGCGTGCATGTGCGATGGCGGGCTGGATCGTGACCGGAACCTCGCGCTTCATGTCGACAGCTCCGTCTCATGCCACGCCCGCTCGATGATGCGCGCGGCTTCATGCATGTCGCTCGCGACTGCATCCGGCTCGCGCAGCGGGCCGCGCTGCCACACCGTCTCGTTGCCGTTATCGATGAGCACCGCGCGGCAGCCCGCGCGATGTCCTGCCTCGATATCGTCGAGGATATCGCCGACGAACCAGCTTCGTTCGAGATCGAGTCCAAGCTCACGCGCGGCGCGTTGGATCATGCCCGGTGCAGGCTTGCGGCAATCGCACGCCAGCGCATAACGCGCCACCGTCCCTTGCGGATGATGCGGACACCAGTAGACGCCCGCGAGCGTTGCGCGCGCCTCCGCGGCAAGCGCATGCAGCTTGTGTTCGACATCGATGAGCGCGGATGCATCGAACTTTCCCAGCGCGACGCCGCTTTGATTGCTGATGACGACGATCGGCGCCTTCATTCGCGCGAACGTCGCGAGCGCATCGAATGCGCCGGGCGCCAGACGCATCCTGGCGGGATCGACGTTATAGGGCACGTCGTCGAGCAGGGTGCCGTCCTTGTCGAGAAAGACAGCAGGCTTCATGCGCTCGCACCGCCGTAGGCCGCGCGGCGGCTTTGCACATCGCTGGCCGTATCGACATTCGCCACGCGCGCATAGACGCGCTCCAGCGATTGCGCAACGCTCGCCCACGTGAACATCGCACGCGCGCGTTCGAGTCCGGCCTCGCCCATGCGTTCGGCGAGCGCGGCATCGCGTTTGATGGCGGCGAGCGCATCAGCAAGCGCGGCGGGGTCTTTCGGCGGCACGAGCAAGCCCGTCTCGCGATGCGCGACCGAATAGCGAATGCCGCCCACGTCCGCGCCAATCACGGGCCGGCCGCAAGCCATCGCTTCGAGCGGGGTGATGCCGAACGGTTCATACCACGGCGTCGTCACGAATACGTCCGCCGCGTTATAGAAGATTTTGAGGCGTTGGCGTCCATGACGGCCAAGGAAGTTCACCTTGTCGGCGACGCCGCATTCGTCGGCGATGCCGCGCAAACGGCCGATCTCCGGCGTCGCGATCTCATTGGCTTCGTCGGAGTTGCCGCCGATGACATACAGGTGCGCTTCTTCGTTCAGCTCACGATTGCATATGCCGATGCCGCGCACCACGTTATCGATGCCCTTGCGTGGAACCATGCGCCCGAGCTGCAGCACGATGAAGCGATCCTGCGGCCAGCCGAGGCGTTCCCGGGCTTCGGCCTTCTTCATCGGATGAAACTCGGTGCTGTCGAAGCCGCACGGCACGAGATCGATGCGCGACGCATCGGCGTGATAGAGCGAGAGCAGATCGGCTTCGTCCTGCGGGCATTCCGCGATGACCGAGTCCGACTCGCGCACGAGCGCGTCTTCGATATCGAAGCGTTCATCGGGAAAGCCGTCGCCCGCGCCCTGATGAATGCGGCGCACGCGGCCAAGCGCATGGAACGTCGTGACGAGCGGCGTGCCGAGCGCTTCCTTGATGCGCATCCCGACGAGCCCGGACATGAAGAAGTTCGCATGCACGACGTGATAAGGCGTCGCCTGCTTCTTGAAGTAGCCGATCATGAAGCGCGCGAACTCGTCCATGTGCGGCAGAAGCTGCTCTTTGGGCAACTGCACCGGCGGTCCCGCCGGAACATTGATCACGCGGATGTTCTGGATGCCTTCGAAGCGTGATACGAGCGGCAGCAGCGAGCGGTCGCGGCGCGTAAAGACATCGACTTCATGGCCGTTGCGCGCCAGATGACGCGCGACGTGCGCGACGTATATGTTCTGCCCGCCGCTGTCGACACCGCCCGCCACCGCAAGAGGCGACGCATGCTCACTGATTAGTGCGATCTTCACGTGATGGCCCCTTGATCCGCGTTGTTTGGAATGAGCCTGGAAGCGCTCGCGGCTCAAGGATTGCGGCGCGCTTCGAAGCCTTCACGGCTTGGAGCATTCGTTGTGCCACGCTTGAAAAAATGCGCAGAATCGTTTGTTCGTCGGGAGACGAAAGCAATTTCGTTGAAACGCTTCTCAGCCAAGGCGGCGGTTTTACACGCTGCTTGTAGTTATGCGTGCATTCGTGCGATGGCCCTCATCGTGCATCGCGGCGGCGGTCGTCATCACGAACGATCGCGCGCATCATCTGAACATGGCGGCCTACTACACGCCGCCGCGTCAAGGCCCAGGGCAGCGCGCGCAGCATGTCCAGCGCATCGCGCGACAAGGTGCGTTCACGATGCATTACGTTCAACGCACGCAGGCTTGCGCCGATGGCTTCGCGCAACGGCAGCCGCAGCCATGCGACCCACGCCGCGTTACGCGCAAGCAGCCGTCGACGCAACGCGCTGTCGCGTATCGGCGAAGGATGATGATGAAGCACCAGCTCATCGGCATACACGAGCGCGTGGCCCTGATCGAGCATGTCGAGCGCGAGCAGGGATTCCTCGCCGCCGATGAAGAGGCGCGGTTCATAGCCGCCCATCGCTTTGAATACGCTCGTGCGAAAGACGCTTGCGCCGGCCATATAGCCGACGAGCGAAGGCCCCGGCAAACCACGCGCGCCGAGCGGGCTCACGCGCATGCGTTCGCATGTTTCGTCGGCAGCGCCGTCTTCACCGACGACCACGCGCGCACTCAGCACCGCGACGCGCGGCGCGGCATCGAGCATCTCGACTGCGCGAGAGAGCGAACCCTCGCCCCACCATGTATCGTCATCGCAAAAGGCGACGTATTCGGTGCGCACGCGGTCCACGCCGAGATTGCGGCCAGCGGCACCCATGTTCGACGGCGCGACGACGAGTTCTACGAACGGAAAGGCCTGGGTGATGCGTTCGGCCGTGTCATCGGTGGAAGCGTTGTCGACCACGATGATGTCGATGCGGTCCGGCAGCGCGGCGAGTCTCGCCAGCGTGTCGAGCACCTGATTGACGCGGTTATACGTGAGCACCACGACGCTGATGCGGGGTGCCCGCGCGTCGTGCGAAAGCGGCGACGGTTGCGGGACCGCGCTCATCGGCGGTCCTCTGCGAGTTTCAGTGTCCAGTAACGTTCGGGCATGAAGACGTCGTCGTAGCCATCGTCGCCGAAGGCTTTCAACTGGCTAGCGTAGACGCTCACCGCTTCGCGCTTCAGCGCATCGCGGCGCTGCATCTCGGCCGCTGCGGGAAGCGGCGGGTTGAACGGCGTGGCTTCGATGCCGCGTTCGAGAAGATCGGCCATGCGTTGCTGCACGATGCCAGGCATCCGGCGATACAGCCCTTCCTCATATGCATAGCACGGTACATCGGGGCGCTTCAGCCATGCATCGCAAGCGGCTTGATGCACGAGGATATGATCGGAATGAAAGAGGCCGAGCGGCATCAGCATTGCATCCGGGCGATGCTCGTCGATCTCATCGATCAACGCCTGCGCAATCGCGTCGCGCGTCGGCCTGGCGGACTCGGACGCATCGGGAACGTATTGCGAATCGAGAAAACCGAGATGGAACGGCGCGGCGCCGAGGACGCCGAGCGCACGCTTGTCCTCTTCGATGCGCGCGGTCATCGCTTCGAGCGCGCCGGTAAAGCCGCATTGCGCGTCCCAGTCGGTATGGAGGTCGTTGGCGGGAAGGGCGGTGAAAACCGTGCAGACGCGCGGCCGGGACGCGCCCGCGAGCGACGCGCCGCAACCGAATACGGCGTCATCGAGATGGGGCGAAATCACCAGAAGTCTGGGCGTGGCTTCGAACATGGGCGAGCGTCGAGTGCTGGGAACGGCTCGTTCTTGTGCAAGTAACGGGCCACGTCCCGTTGCACGCGAAAGCCGGCGCGTTAGAAGCGCATGCCGACGCCCGCCGCGATGATGTCCGCATCGCGGTCATATCGCGTCACCATACGGTTCCACGTGACGCGCGCGAGCCAGCGGTTCGTGAAGCGATAACTCGCCGACAGCGATACCAGCCCCGCGAAGCGTCCGTCGCCGGTGCGACTCTGTGGAAGATCGTCATTCTGCGTGATGGACAGATACGGCCCCGCGCCGACGCCGAGCGTGAGATGGTCGTCGAAGAATGCGCGCGTCGCCCAGAGTTGCGCCGCCACGCCATCGCGCCGCGACTGCACATGCCCGCTTTCATGCAGATACGACGCGGTGAAATCGACATAACGCCAAAGCCCGCGACGATACTCGATACCTGCCGCGAGATTCGTTTCCGAGTCGAGGCTGTTCAGCACGGTTGTGCCGAGCATGACGGTGACTTCGTTGCCGGTGACGTTGGTCGTGCGCGAAGGCGCACTATCGCGCGGGCCGCGACCGTTCGGCGCATCGAGCTGATAGCCGATGCCGAAGAGAAGGGCCGTGGTGTCCGGGCCGCCGAACGCCTGCACGTGATTGAGCTTTACTTGCGCGATCCATCGATTGTCGAAGTAATACGCCGCGCGCAGCGTCAACATCGCGCCCCAGCCGTGCGTGTTCGAATAGTCGCCGCCCGCCTGCGCCTCGCTGGTATCGAAATACCGATACGGCCCCGCGCCCGCCGACAACTCCAGCCGGTTGTTCATGAGCGGCAGCCGGCCCCACAACTGCACCGCCTGACCATCCCGATGATGATTCGGAATATGGCCTTCGTTGAGCCACGAGAAGCTCCACGCGGCATAGGGCCCGAGGCCTTCGCGATAGTTCGCCTCCCATGAATACGTGTTCTGACTATTGCTTTTGAGCGGCCCGGCGAGGACGGAGAATTCCTGAGCGTGCGCGTTGGCGCTGATGAAGGCGACAGCGGCGCAGGCGAGTGCCCAGCCGATAGTTTTATGTTGTCGTTGCGGTCGAGTTGGGGTCATCGAGCAGGGATTCATGGCGAATGTGGAGCGTCCTCGTCCTGGACGCCAGGTCGAGCTTAGCGGCTAAATGAGAAGCATGCACAAACGGGCCTGTCCGGTCGCGGCGAATGTTCGTCGACGCACGGGCGGATCGCGCGATCGGCGCTACAAATGAGGCTTACCGACCCGCTTCGCGAAACCGCGCAGGCACGCTCATCCGACGAGCGGCCTTCGCGTCGAATGCCTGCTTGGTTCGGCCACATCAATCGTAACGAGGTCAGCAATGGACTCCATTCCAGTCGACTATCAAGGCTGCGAGTTGTCGGCGGTCGTCGTGCATGCGGCAGGCGAATTCGTATCGACGGTATTGATCGAGCGACCCGGCGGCGTACGGCGCGCGGTCGGGCCGTTCCGGCCTTTCGACACGGCGCGGGCCGCCGAGCAGTTCGCCATCCAGTATGGGAAGGACGAGCTGGACGGCCGGCACGTGCCGAAAGCGCTGCATATGGCGGCGGGGTGATCGCGGCGTCCACGTTCAGGCTCGACGGGCGCCGCCAAGGGCGCTATCGAGCCACGCCATCAGCGCGACAGCCGAGCAGTCGCCGCTTCTGAAGCCGATATGTCCGTCGGGCCGCACGGCCCACATCATGCCGCTTTGCGCGCCGAATGCGCCGGCGAATTCTCCAGCCGAATCGGTGAGCACGCGATACGCCTCGCTCGCGTTCCACGCCGTCCCCGGCGCTGCGATCAGCACCGCATTCGATGCCGCGCCGAGCGCGCCGCGCCACGCATCGGCGGCGGCGTCGAACGAGGCAGCGGCGCGATCGCCGGTATCGTCCGCGCAATAGCCGATGAGCGTGTGTCGTCCGTGGCCGATATGCGCCGCAAGCCGCTGTCGATGGCCGATGAAATCCTCCGACAAGCCGCCGATCTAGGGCACGCGATCGCCCGGCGCGGGCAACTCGGGCGCGAGATGGTCGCACGCATCCGCGACGATCGGGCTGCCGCGATAGCCAACGAGCAATTGCGTCTCGCGCATCGCGGGCCGCACTTCGCCATGAGCGAGCACGGTGTTGAGCGCGCGGCTCGTCGATTCGACCACGTCCAGCCCGACCGGACGCCGTTCCGCCTCGTAACTGTCCAGTAGCGACCGGCCCGCGAGTCCGCGCGCTGCGAGCGCCAGTTTCCACGCGAGGTTGTGCGCGTCCTGCACGCCCGTGTTCATGCCCAGGCCGCCGACCGGCGGATGAATGTGCGCGGCATCGCCGGCAAGGAAGACGCGTCCTTGCACGTAATGCGCCGCGATCCGATGACTCACGCGATACACCGACGACCAATGCATCGACGATAAGCGCGTGCCGCCCGGCAAGACCGGCAGCATGATGCGTTCGATCTCCGCGAAATCCGGCGCGGCGACGGCTTGAAGGCGGGCGGCGTCGTCGGGCGGCAGCACCACCGACATGCGATACCGGCGCGGCGATCCGCGCACCGGCACGGCTGCAAGCGTCGCCGCGCCGCGACCGTCGGCAGCCGCCGACCGACTGATGCGGATCATCGGGCCGCGCGGCAGATGCCAGTCGACATCGAGATCGGCGAGCATGAACGTCTGCGGATAGCGGTCGCCATCGAATGGGACATTCAGATGACGGCGCACGGTGCTGCGCGCGCCGTCGCAACCGACGAGCCATCGGCAGCGCAACACGCTCGCCGCGCCATCGGGCGATTGCAGGTTGCATGTCACGCCGTCCGCATCTTGCGCGAAATCGACGAGCGTCGTGCCGTACTCGACGCACCCGCCATGCCGCGCAAGCGCGCGCTCGAGGATGCGCTCCGTCTCATGCTGTGCAAGCGACAAGGCCCCGTACGGCAGACCTTCGCGCGGCACCGGCGTGCTCGACGCAAGCTCGCCGTCACGATAGGCGTCCGCGCCGGTCAGCCAGATGCCAGCATCGATCGCCTCCTGGACGACGCCCAGATCCTCGAACAGTTCGAGCGTGCGCGCAGTAACGCCCAGCGCCTTCACGAAGAAGGTGCGCCCGGTATGGGCGTCGATCACGCGGACATCGACGCCATCGCGGCGCAATTCGGCGGCGAGCATCAGGCCGACCGGGCCTGCGCCTGCAATCAACACGTCGGTCGTATCGGGCATGCGCGGGCTCCTTGTCGAATGGAGAAGGATGTCGTGTTCGAAGGATAACCGCGCGGCGGACAGGCGTGGGCGCTTTTTGATAGCCGGGAGGCAGCGCTCGGCGCAGGCCCGCGTCCGTTGCCATGCGTGCGCCGCAAGATGTGACGGAGAGATCGGCGTGATCGGCGGAAACGAAGAAGGATGAAGACGCAATGACGCTGCGTTGCGCGTCACATCGCGTCCTACAATTCTGTGCGGGACGATTGCGCCGCTGACTATCAATGCTTCGAATGACGCAATAATTTGCAAGTCGGTTCACGCTGACGGATATGCTGAGTCCCTCTTGCGCGGCGGCATGCGCCGCGCGTCACGCTTTCGCCTATCCGATCCTGATCCGACATGGTCACACTCCATAGCTGCTTCTCCAGCCGCCACGCGATCCACTCTCGCGACAATCACGTCGAGTTCTGCCGCAGGACGCATGCGGTCTACGTCGAAGAACTCATTTCCAGCAGCGCCGATTCGCTTGAACTGGGCGTGCTTTTCAAGTATCAGATGATCAGTGACCGTCTCGCCCGCGCGGCAGACGGCGAGATTCTCATCTTCGCGACCGAGCACGCGCTCTTTGTCCGATTCGAGGATTTCGCGCGAATCATGGAAGGACGCGACAGTCTCGTGACTCAGGGTCACTTCGGTATCAATACAGAAATATTCGGTATCCGAAGCAATGATGAAACGCGGCGCATTGCTCGCGACATGGCCGCGAAATGCCGCGCGTACTCTGAGTTCGGCAAGTTCGTGACGGAGAAGGAACTGCTCGAAGCGTTCCCGACGGTGCCGGACTGGGACTATCTCAACGGCGTGATTCCGCTTGCATCGATGTGGTCGGGTCAGCATCCGGATCTTCTTGGCATGCCGGTCGTTGCGGTGTCGCTGATTTATACGCCGCAGCTCTACAGCAAGTATGGTCCGCGCTGGCGTGCCGTGTTCGCGCGACACGTCAACGAGTGCCATGCAGCGGGCGATCGCCGGCTCTTCGACATGCCGCCGCCCGAGCACGTGACCGATGAGCCATTGACGGTGTATCAGCCGGGGAGACCGATTGCCGTCGTCTCGTTATACACGCCGAATATCGCGAGTTATGCGCGCTATGGAGAGGCCAGCCTCCGCGCCTATTGCGAGCGAAACGGCTATACGCTCTATCAGCATCGCGATGTTCCCGCTGATTTCCCGCGCGAGGCATGCGGCAACTGGTCGAAGCCATTTCTGCTGGACAAGTATCTGCCACATCATGAGTGGGTTTTCTGGGTGGACGCCGACATTCTCGTGACGGACCCTGCGGTCAGGCTCGAACGGTTCACCCAAGGCCGCGACCGCATCTTGACGGCCGATATCTGCGGCTGGCGTTTCAACTCCGGCGTGATGGGTTTTCGTCGCACGGAAGCCAATCAAAAAGTCTTGCAAAGCGTGCTCTCACGCGTGCTTCAGATTGACGACGTTAAATACACGTTCTCCAGCCACGGCGACCAGTTCATATTCCTCGAGGAAACGCTCTCTCACGGTCTGTGCCCCGAGCCGGACTCGCCCGACCTTCTGAGCTTCCATGAACTGAATACGCCGTGGTACTTCGCCAATCCGCGCACCTTCATGTGCCACTTTCACGGATTGAGCACGGAATTGCGGACGCTGTTCATGTCGATGGGCGCGGTGCCCGAGGGCGGCTTCGAAGCAATCGAGGACCGCGGGCGATAACGACGGGACCGGGGCTTGCTGCGCTATACGGAGAACGTTGTCTCAACCGAAGGAGGTCAGCATGACTCAAACGCCGGGCGAAAACGCCGTGCCCCGCACCACAGCCGATGACATGGACGAACCGCGCAACGAAGCGACTCCCGCGGGCGATACGCGTCAGGAGCACCTCGACGCCGAAGAGAAGCGCAAGCACGAAGCCAGCGAGAATGCGCTGCCGTCATCGCAGGACAAGAATCCGGTCCCGCCAGATTCGACGCAACGATAACGCAAGGAGTGAATGATGAGCGATTACATCGACTGCATCGAGAAGCTGGATCGCTGCGCGGCGGCCTGTCACAACTGCGCATCCGCGTGCATTGCGGAAGGGCATCTTCCGGAAATGGAGAAGTGCATCCGGCTCGATCTCGACTGCGCTTCACTGTGCCGCTTCACTTCGGAAGCGCTCGCACGCGATACCCAGTTCATGCGCGATTTTTGCGATCTGTGCGCGCGAATTTGCGATGCTTGCGCCGACGAATGCAGCCGCCATCCCGCCGATCACTGTCAGGCGTGCAGCGACGCCTGCCGTCAGTGCGCGGAAGCCTGCCGCGCGATGTAGCGGGCGGGACGGACCGCAGTTCCGTCACACCGCTTGCGCGATGTCTTTCAGCGCGGCGTCGGACGAGCCTTCGAACGCATGGCTGCGGGCGCGCACGCGTCTTGTCGGCCGCATACTCTGACGCTTGCGCACGAGCGTTCGAACCGCGCGGGCGAGAGCGAGATCGATCGCGCCTCGCCAGTCCCGTGCGATGGACGTCGCCACAACCTTGTGGTCGCGAGTCACTTGCAGTTCGACCTGGCATCGCTTGTCGATGCCGCCGCGCGGTCCATTGATGTCCGACAGGCTGACTGTGGCCCGCGAGATGAGCCACGCAAGACGGCGAAACACGAATTCGCTGCGCGCCTTGGCGAGGTCGTGCATCGAAATGGCTTCGGGATCGCGCGATTTGAACAAGAGTTTCATGTATGCCTCCGTGTTGAACGTGAGTCCAGCGTAGAGGTAGGTGTTAATAGGAAAAAGCAGACGCTTTCGAAGCGGTACTTCGGAAAAAACGAAGTTACTCGTCCACGCCTGCAAGCACGCGCTGCGTCAGCGGATGATGCCGCCCACGACGCGATACGATCGCGTGCACTTCTTCCTTGACTTCCGGCGATCGTCCAAGCCAGCGCAGGCCGCGCAGCAGCGGGACATCGCCGGCGCCGAACTCCGCGAGTGGAAAGACGCCGAGACCGCGCGCGCCGAACACCGCCATGAGCGCGCTGTCTTCGAATTCGCCGACGACGCGCGGCGCGATGCGCTGCGTTTCGAGCCATCGATCGAGCCGTGAACGCAACGATGAATGTCCTGTTGGCAAGAGAATTGGCAGCGAGGCGAGGCTCTTCGGGAAGTGATCGATGGCGCTCTTGCGCACGATCGACGCGGGACCATACCAGTCCACGGGCGACGCAACGAGTCTTTCGCTCGTCAACCGCATGTTCTGGTTATGTGGCGCGGGCTGACTGGCGAGCACGAGATCGAGACGATGCAGCGCCAACTCACCGAGCAGTTCGTCCGTCTCGCCTTCGTGACACAAGAGGCGCAACGATGCATCGCCGAGGACGGGCGCGAGCAGGGCTTGAGCGGCGAGTTTGGAAATGCCATCGGAGAGGCCGACGGCGAAGCGCGCGAGCGTGCCGCTTGCCGCTTCGCGCACTTCATCGTGGATGAGCTGGCCGATTTCGAAGATTTCTTCCGCACGTGCGAACGCGGCCTGGCCTGCGTCGGTCATCGTCACGCCGCGCCCGGCGGGTTTGAGCAGTTGATGACCGAGAGATTTTTCAAGTTCGCGGACTTGGGCGCTGATGGTCTGGACGGCCATGTCGAGGCGCTCTGCTGCGCGGGCGAAACCGCCTTCTTTTACGACGACCCAGTAGTAGTGGAGATGGCGGTAGTTGAGCATTTTTCTGCGCGCCTTGGCCGGTTTGGATTGGTTCCGAGAAACCGAAGTTTTGGGGCGATTATCGCTGATTTTTCGGGGGCGCTGGATGGTGATGGTGGTGGTTTAGTGCACGGTAGGTTTGCACAGGCGAGGAGCCAAAGCATATCGACGTGGCATTGCGTCGCGTGATCTCGAGCGTGTCCGCCACCTTAGGCGAAGGGTCTTCACTGTGAGGCTACTTCTCTCGACCATGCAGGTGTTAAAGCGCTCGATGAGCGTCGGCACTTGCACGCTCAGGTATTTGATGTGCTCACCGTCTCTATGTTCGCGAAGAAGGAACCGCAAACTCATACAAACGCTTGCGGTGAATGTTGGCTCGCGCTACGTTCTTGCCGTGTTTTCGCTTGTCTTCGCTTGTTTTCCTTCCGCGCGGGGAGTTCAAAAACAACTGCACGTTCATGGCGAGCCGCATACGACCAGTCTGAAGCGTCGAGCACAGAAAACTATCCACAGTTTCCGTGCACAAGCCTGTGGACAAACCGGGGACCCAAGCGCTATCCAATTGAACCGACAGCGAAACTTCGAAGCGCACTCCAATGCGCGCCCGCACACCGACAGCCTCACGTTTCGCTGATACAGTCACGCGCCTGGGCCAGGTCCAACAGCATCGAAGGAGCAAGCATGAAAAGCAAATCGTCGGGCGTGGCAGTGGTCGCGGTGCTGATCGGCGTCGCGGTGGCGGTGACGCTGTATATCGCGAGCTACGGCAAGTCATCGGTACACGCGGACATACCGCCCGTTTCCAGTCCAGTCGTGGCGACTCAGGATTTGTCCACGAGCGATGCCGCATTCAGCGCCGCGCCGATGCAGCCAGCATCCGGTCCGCACCAACAATCCGCAGGCCGCTAGTTTCAGACGGAGATCGACGGGTATAGCCCTTGCTTGACCGCTTGCCAAAGTCAAGCCGGAGCACGTCACTATGGGCCACCCGTCTCAGCAAGTCTCACACGCCCCATTGCCCGTCGATGCGCGCGGCGTGATCGGTAACATGAAGACGGCTGCGCTCGTTTCGCTGCGCGGTGCGATCGACTTCATGTGCTATCCGCGCATCGATTCCCCAACCGTTTTTGCGTCGCTCCTCGATAACGAGCACGGAGGCGCCTTCTCCATCGCGCCGCAAGAGGCCGGGGCGAACGTCAAGCAGATGTATCTGCCAGAAACGAACGTGCTGCTTACACGCTTCATGACGGGCGACGGCGTATGCGAGTTGCTCGACCTGATGCCGGTGCCGTCATCCGATGCACGCGTAGAGGATGTGCCGAACTGCGTGATGCGCATCGTAAGAATCGTGTATGGACGCATGACGGTCAACGTGCGATGCGATCCGCGCTTCGACTACGCGCGTGCGACACATACCGCCCATGCAGTGGAGAAGGGCGTCGAATTCAGACAGACCGGTGACGCTCCGCCGTTGCAGTTGCGAGCGAGCGTGCCGTTGTCGATCGAAAACGGCGGTGCCCGCGCGACGCTCGAGATGAGCGAAGGCGACTCGGCGTGCTTCGCGCTCGGTGCCGTCAATGAAATGTCGAAGCTCGACTCGAAAGAGAAGTTCGACGGCATGCTGCAGGAGACGATCGATTTCTGGAAGGCATGGTCGTCGAAATCGACGTATCGCGGACGTTATCGCGAAGTCGTTCTGCGATCGGCGCTTACGCTCAAGCTGCTCAGTTCCGATGAGTTTGGCGCGATCGTCGCTGCGCCGACCTTCGGCTTGCCCGAAGCGCAGGACGGTTCGCGACGCTGGGATTATCGCTTCACGTGGATACGCGACGCCGCATTCTCTGTCTATGCGCTGCTGCGGCTCGGCTACACGGGCGAAGCAGAGCGCTTCATGCGATGGATCGCCGAGCGAAATCGCGATTGCAGTTCGGACGGCTCGCTTAGCGTGATGTATGCGGTAGACGGCGAGCCGGCGATGGAAGAGACTGAGTTGTCGAGCCTCGCACCATCGTCGTCGCCGGGTAAGGTTTTTATCGGCAATGGTGCGCGTGACCAGACGCAACTCGATGTCTATGGCGCGCTGCTCGATTCGGTCTATCTGTACAACAAGTACGGCGCGGCCATTTCTTATCAGGGCTGGCGGCATGTGACGCGCACTGTCGATTTTGTCGTCGCGCATTGGCGGGAGGCGGACCACGGCATCTGGGAGTTTCGCAACGGCACACGGCCGCTGCTGCATTCACGGCTGATGTGCTGGGTGACGGTGGATCGCGCGCTGCGGCTTGCGCAGAAGCGTTCGCTGCCCGCGCCGCTCGCGACGTGGTTTCAGACGCGCGACGACATCCATCGAGACATCCACGAGCAATTCTTCAACGAAGAACTGCAAGCGTTCGTGCAGACGCCGGGTTCATCGACGCTCGATGCATCCGCGTTGATGATGCCGCTCGTGCGCTTCATCGGGCCGAAAGATCCGCGCTGGACCGGCACGCTCGATGCAATCGGCCGCGATTTGCGCGTCGATCCGCTGGTATTCCGGTACACGCGCGGGGATGAGCTGGATGGCTTGCCAGGGATGGAGGGCGGCTTCAGCGCGTGCTCGTTCTGGTATGCAGAAGCGCTGGCGCGCGCCGGCCGTGTCGATGAAGGGCGGCTCGTGTTCGAGAAGATGCTGGCTTATGCGAATCACGTCGGGCTTTTTTCCGAGGAAGTCGCGACGAATGGCGAGGCGATGGGGAATTTCCCGCAGGCGTTGACACATCTCGCGTTGATCAGTGCTGCGTATCAATTGGACAGGGATCTGGATCGGACGCATGTGGCTTGGACTTGAAGTGTTCCGGGAAAGTGCAGTAGTGGACATCGCTTCTTACCTCGTTTTCGCCGTACCCGACGACAAGGCCGGACACGCCACGACACCATTCTCCGGGTAAGTTCGAGTGAACTTCAGCGCGTGCAGTTTCTGCTGTCTTCGTAGAGCGCCACTCAGCGCTAATGAGAGAGCCACCGTCGTCCTTTGCTGCGTTCTAAATAGACATCGGAATCAGAGAGCCTTGAATGACGCTTCGATTCCGACGTCTTACGTATGCCAGAAATTCGCTCACGCGTCAGATGGTCAAAAGGCGGCGAAACCGCGACCACATCACTACGAATAACCACGTTGCCTGGCGTCGTGCCGAGTTAGCCGTTGCATGACGTGTGCGTCGTTGCGCGCTATCGCTGACCTCTTGACCGCCGAGGGCAACGCACACGCCTTCGGAAAATGGCAGATCCGGGACAAAGCCGATTAGATCAGACTGCGCACGCGGCCAAAGCTGGCTCCCGCCTGAATAGGTTTTCCCCTTTCCTCCGCGCCCGATCGTGAATAGACGGCAATCCGTCATATGTTTCCCGGATTGAGCAAACCGCGGCGCATACAACATGCATCTTCTGGAATACATCCGTATTGCCTCCGGCAATGGCCCTATTAAAGCCATTGCATTGCCGACATGTCCAGAGCGTCGTATCTTCGTCTTCAGTTCAAGGAGACGCAAATGAAGATCGCATTTCTGGGCGCTGGCGCGCTGGGTTGCGCCATCGGCGCCGCGTTGACCGAAGGCGGCCATGAGACGTGGCTCGTCGACCGGTTCGCCGCGCACGTCGAGACCATGTCCCGCGACGGCCTGCAAGTCGACGACGAGCGCGGCACGCGCCGCGTCAAGGTGCGGGCGACGATGAACCCGGCCGAAGCCGGTCCTGTCGACCTGGTCATCGTGCTGGTCAAGTCCTTTCACACTGATCAGGCGATGCGCGGCGCACTCGATCTCGTCGGTCCTGAAACGGTCGTGCTGTCGTTGCAGAACGGACTTGGCCACGAAGACGTGCTGAGCGGCATCGTCGGACGCGAGCGCGTGCTCGCGGGCAAAACGTATGTCGGCGGGGTGCTGCGTGCGCCCGGTCATATTCAGTCCGGCGTCACGGGCAAGCTGACGATCATCGGCGAACTCGACGGCCGCATCACGAACCGTGCGCGTGCGATCGCGGACGCGTTCAACAGCGCAGGTCTGACGACTTCCGTCAGCGACAACATCATGGGCACGATGTGGGACAAGCTGCTGATCAACGTTGCGACCGGCGCGATCACGGCTATCACGCGCCTCACTTACGGCCAGCTCTACGACGAGCCGGTTCTGAAAGCGACGTCGCTCGCGGCGATTGAAGAAGCAATGGCCGCCGCCAAAGCCGCCGGCGTTACGCTGTCCATCACCCATGCTGAAGACGCCTGGAACATGGCCGCCGAAGGGCTTTCACCCGCATTCAAGACGTCGATGCTGCAAAGCATAGAGAAGTCCTCGATTACCGAAATCGACTTTATCAACGGCGCTGTCGTGCGCTGGGGCGAGCGCCTTGGCGTGCCGACGCCGGTAAATTCGACGCTCGTCGCCTGCATCAAGGGCATCGAACGCGCGATGACGGATCGTCAGAAAGAAGAAGGAGCCGCAGCGTGAGCCCGCCGAAAGCCTATCTTGAGCACGTCGCCATCTGGGTGAAGGACATCCACTGGCATATCCGCTTCTTCGAAGACGTGCTCGGCATGACGATGCGCGAAGTCGACGGCACGCGCGAAAAGCCGCGTCAGTATTGGACGCTCGGCGGTCTGCAGTTCATCAGCGCACCGCAGCACGAAGAGCCCGAGGGCCGGCTCGCGCATCTCGGCGTCATGTGCGAAGACCTGGAAGCCGCGCTGGCTGCCGCGCAAGCCTTTGGCGTGACGGAAATGCCACAGGGACGCAACTGGCTGCGTCTGCCCGACGGACTCGCGGTTGAACTCATTCAGGCCAAGCCTGCCACATGCGTCGCGCAGGCGCTGGCGATCAACCCACGCGCGGAGGCGTGAGCATGAGCACCATCACCACCACTGAGAAATACTGGGACGATGCGCGCGAAGGGGACGAGTGCGTCAGCCCGACCTACACCGTCACCAAAGAACGCATTCTCGCCTACGCAGATCTCACAGGCGATCACACGCCTGTACATGTCGATGAGGAATACGCGAACGCGAGCCACTTTGGTTGCATCGTCGCGCACGGGCTGTTCGGATTGTCGATTGCCGATGGCCTCAAGACGCAGAGCGACTATCGCTTCCTGCCCGGCATGTCGCTTGGCTGGACATGGGACTTTCTGCTACCGATCAAGGTCAACGACGTGCTGCACGTGAAGTTTCGCGTCGGCGCGATGCGCGCAAGCAAGAGCAAGCCCGAGTGGGGCATCGTCGTGTTGCCTTCCGAGTTGATCAATCACAACGGCGAGGTCGTTCAACGCGGGGAGCATCGTCTAATGATCCCGCGTCGGCCGGGAGCGAACTGATGCAAGCCCGTCCTTTAGAAGGTATCCGCGTCGTCGATTACAGCCACTTTCTCGCCGGTCCCTATGTCGGACGATGCCTCGCCGCACTCGGCGCGGAAGTCATCAAGGTCGAGCGCCCCGGCAGCGGCGATGCAGGCCGTCAGCACGCCACGATCCTCGACGATCAGCAAAGCGCCTATTTTCTGCAGCTCAACATGGGCAAGCGCGGCGTGAGCGTCAACATGAAAGATCCGCGCGGCAAGGCGTTCATGCAGCGTCTGTGCGATTCGGCGGATGTGTTTATCGAAAACTATCGGCCGGGTGCGCTGGACAAGCTCGGGCTCGGATATGCCGCGTTGTCCGAGCGCAATCCGGGCCTCGTCTATTGCTCGATCTCGGCGTACGGACACACTGGACCCGATGCGCATCGCGCGGGCTTCGGTCTCATTGCCGAAGCGAAGAGCGGCATCATGCAGATGATCGGCAATCCGGGCGAGCCGCCGCCTCTCATGCGCATTTCGCTCGGCGACATGTACACGGGCATTCATGCCGTTGCCGCCATCAACGCAGCGTTGCTCGGCCGCGTGAAAAGCGGCCGCGGCCAGCATATCGACATGGCCTTGTACGACACCCTCGTGTCGATGCACGAATACGCCGTGCAGTGCTACACGATGCAAGGCGTGGTACCCGAGCAGACGGGCCATGACATGCCGACTTCGACTTTGTACGGCGTATTCCGAGCAGCCGATGGCGATCTCGTCATCGCGGCGCAAGTGGATGATTCGTGGAAGCGCTTCGCTGCACTCGTCGAGCAACACGGCGGTCCGGCTGGCTTCGGCAACGACGAGCGCTTTCATAGCCTGAGCGGACGCAATGCGAATCGGGAGGCCATTCTTGCGGTCGTCAAACCGTGGGTGGCGGGGCGGCCCGTCGCGGATGTGCTGGCTTTGCTCGACAGTGTCGATGTGCCTTGCGCCAAGGTGCAACGCATTGACGAGGTCGTGGCCGATCCGCAGATCGTCGCGCGCGGCATGGTGATCGAGCAGGAGCATCCGCGCTTCGGAAAACTGCGTTTGCCGAATTTGCCGTTCCGCTTCTCCGACTGTGATACGTCGATCCGCGAAGTCGGACCCGACCTCGGGCAGCACAACGAGGAAGTGGCGCAATCGCTGGGCTTCAGCGCAGCCGAAATCGACGCGATGCAGACCGACGGCGTGCTCTTTTCGAAGCCGGGTGCGTGATGAAAGATCGATACGCGGTAATCGGCAATCCGATCGGGCATACGAAATCGCCGCTGATTCACGGTCTTTTCGCGGAGCAGACCCAGCAGGACATGACGTACGTTGCCATCGAAGGACCGCTGGAACCGGCCGATGCCTTCGACGATACGGTGAGAGCCTTCATCGCAGACGGTGGCAAGGGCATGAACGTCACCGCGCCCTTCAAGCTGCGAGCGTTCGACATGGCCGACGAACGCAGCGAAAGAGCGTCGCTGGCGGGCGCCGTCAACGCGATGAAGTTCGAGAATGGCCGCATCGTCGCGGAGAACTTCGACGGCGTCGGCCTCGTGCGTGATATCGAAAGCAACCTGCATCAGCCGATGGCGGGCAAGCGCGTGCTCATCCTCGGCGCGGGCGGGGCGGTGCGCGGCGCGTTGCTACCGTTCATCGCGGCTCGGCCTGCAGAAGTAGTTATCGCAAACCGGCACGTCGATAAGGCGAGGGCGCTCGTCGAACAGGTTGGCGCCGAAGGCTCGCTTACCGCGTGCGGTTATGCGGAACTCGAATCGATGGGACAGTTCGATCTCGTCGTCAACGCGACGTCCGCGAGCCTGACGGGGCACTTGCCGCCTGTTCCGCCGAGCGTTTTCAGCGCGAACGGCACAGCCTATGAACTCGCCTACGGCAAGGGCCTCACGCCGTTTCTGCGGCTCGCGCGTCACGCGGGCGTGCAAGGCATCGCCGATGGCGTCGGCATGCTGGTCGAGCAGGCCGCCGAGGCGTTCGCATGGTGGCGAGGCGTGCGTCCGCGCACGCGCGCCATCATCGACCAGCTCACCGTTCCGCTCGATTGACGCGACGAGGAAGCGCCGGATGCAAACCGAGACTTATCGCTATTGCCGCTACGAAGTTGAAGGGCCGTTGCTCACGCTGACGATCGACCGGCCCGAGGTGCTCAACGCGCTGCATCCTGATGCGCACCGTGAACTGGCCGATGCCTTCGACCGCTACGCCGCCGATCCGACATTGCGCGTAGCCATCGTGACCGGCGCGGGCGAGCGGGCGTTTTGTGTCGGCACGGATCTGAAAGCACTCGATGCCACCGGGGATCACACGAAACCATCGACGGGATTCGCGGGCATCACGCATCGCTTCGATTTGTGGAAGCCGTTGATCGCCGCCGTGAACGGCCTGTGCCTTGGAGGCGGCATGGAGATTCTCGCCGCATGCGATCTCGCGGTTGCAGCCGATCATTCGCAATTCGGCTTGCCTGAACCGCGCGTCGGTCTCGCCGCGCTGGGCGGCGGGCTCTTGCAGCGCTTGCCGAGGCAGATCGGCATGAAGGACGCCATGGCGCTCGTGCTGACCGCCAAGCGCATTCCTGCCGATGAAGCGAGGCGCATTGGATTGATCAACGAGATCGTGCCCGCTGGTGAACTGATGACCCGTGCCCGCGCGCTCGCCCAAGAGGTTCTGGCGTGCGCGCCCCTTGCGATTCAGGCATCGAAGCAAGTGATGTTGACGAGCCTCACGCACGCGAGTCTTGCATCGACGATGCACGAGGACTATCCGCTCGCGCAACGCATGCTCGCAAGCGACGACGCTCGCGAAGGCCCGAAGGCATTTGCGGAGAAGCGCCCGCCGAGGTGGACCGGGCACTAGGCACGTATTCCTTTATCGAACCGCTCGAAGAAGCGGCCTTTGACAGACAGGAGACGCAATGACGCCGCAAGAAAACACGATGAACGGCGATGCCGCCGTTCGCTCGCAGCATTCCGACGAGAAGCAAATGGCGAACCGGGCGGCGCTCAGCAGCATCGCCGGTTCCGCGCTCGAATGGTTGGATTTTGCTGCTTACGGGGCCATCGCGGCCACGGTTCTGCCTCAGCTATTCTTCTCCAAGACAGACACGACGACGGCCGCGCTCGCTGCGTTCGCGACCTTTTCCGTGGGTTTCATCGCGAGGCCGCTCGGCGGTCTCATATGCGGCTATCTGGGCGATCGTGTCGGCCGCCGCAACATGCTGGTCTTTACGTTTCTGCTGATGGGCATTTGCTCGTTTCTGATCGGCATTCTGCCCACTTATGCGTCGATCGGCGTGCTCGCGCCCATTGCGCTCGTGGTGTTGCGCTTCATGCAGGGCTTCGCGCTCGGCGGCGAAGTAACGGGAAGTCAGTTGCTCACGATGGAGCACGCGCCTAAGAACCGGCGCGGCTTCTATAGCTCGTTCATCGCGATGGGCTCGCCGCTCGCACAAGTGCTGGCGAATGGGGTGCTCTTCGGCGTTGCCGCGCTCGCGACCAATGAGCAGTTCCTGCGATTCGGCTGGCGCGTCCCGTTTCTCTTCAGCTTCTTGCTGGTCGCGATCGGCCTGTTCATCCGTATGCGCATCTCCGAGACGCCCGCGTTCGAAGCGCAGTTGAAGCAGAGACGTTCGGGCCGGGTGCAACCGGCGTCGGGTTTCTCCAAACACACCGGAACGATTCTGCGCCTTATGATGGTATGGGCCGCTGTGTCGATCGCGTACTTCATCGCGACGGTGTTCATCCTGTCGTACGTGACGAGCAAGCTCGGCGTATCGAAGCAGACGGCGTTTGCGATTCTGATCGTCGCGCATCTCTGCTCCATGGTCGCCATGGGTTTTGGCGGGGCCTTGTGCGATCGCATCGGACGCCGCCGCGCTATGCTCATCGGATCGCGTTCGATGCTCGCTGCATTCATCGTGTTCTTTCCGTTGATCCTGAGCGGGCACGTTGTGTTGATCGGCGTCGCTATCGTGTTTCTGCTTTGCGCGGCACAGTTTCATGCGGGCGTTCAGCCTGCCTATTTTGCCGAGGCTTTTCCGACCGAATTCCGTTATCGCGGTTCAGCCGTGGCTTATAACCTTGCAGTCGTCATCGGGAGCAGCGCGCCGTTCGCCGCGACGTTGATTCAGGCGCATACGAATGGCGCGACCTGGCCGATCGTCGCATTGGGTATCGTATTCAACCTCATTTCGATGTGGGCGATTCACGCTGGCCCCGAAAGCCGTGGAGAGTGACATGGAGAAAACGCGTATCGCCGTGGCGGGTGCCGGCTACATCGGTCTCGAACATATTCGTGTCGTCCGCGAAAGCGCGACGTGCGTCTTGTCGGCGGTGGTCGATCCTTCGGATGCAGCGGCCGGCATTGCCGCGAAAGCACACGTGCCGCACTACCGCTCGCTCGATGAACTCTTCGAGAAAGATCGTCCTGACGGTGTGGTCCTTGCAACGCCGAACACACTTCACGTGCACCACGCTCGCTTGAGCATGCAGGCAGGCGTGCCGATGCTGCTGGAGAAGCCCATCGCGCCCACGGTGGAGGAGGCGGAAGCACTCGTCGCCGATGCGGATCGCTACGGCGCGCGCGTGCTGATCGGTCATCATCGTGCGCATAGTCCGATCATGGCGCGCGCGAAGGCGATCATCGACGAAGGCCGGCTCGGCTCGCTCGTCGCGGTCATGGGCAGCGCAATGTTCTTCAAGCCCGACCAGTATTTCGCGGACGCGCCCTGGCGCAAGCAACCGGGCGCGGGCCCGATTCTGCTCAACATGATTCACGAGATCCACAACTTGCGGATGCTGTGCGGCGATATCGTGGCGGTGCAGGCGTTTTCGTCGAACGCGACGCGCGGCTTCGCAGTCGAGGACACCGTCGCCATCAATCTGCGTTTCGCGAGCGGCGCACTCGGCACTTTCCTTCTGTCCGATACGGCCGCCAGCGCGCGCAGCTGGGAACAAACCTCGCAAGAAAACAAGGCCTACACGTCTTATGCCGACGAAGACTGCTATGTAATTGCCGGCACGTTCGGATCGTTGTCCATTCCCACGATGCGCCTAAAAACCTACGGAAACGCCGAGGACAGATCTTGGTGGAAGCCGTTCGATGTCAGCGTGGCGGACGTGACGCGCGACGATCCGCTCAAGCATCAAATGGAACACTTCGGGCAAGTCGTGCGCGGGGAAGCGAAACCGATCGTCACCGCGCGCGACGGCTTGCAAAACCTTCGCATTACCGAAGCGATCGTCAAGGCCGCTAAAACCGGCACCGTCGTCGAAACGGCTACCTCCTGAACATCATATGGATAACTGATGAAAACATTCCTCATGCTGCACGGCATCAATCACAACATGTTCGGCAAGCGCGATCCGGTTCAATACGGGACGGCTACGCTCGCCGACATCGATGCTCAACTTCAGGCACTAGGCAGGGAGCTTGGCGTCACGGTAGAGAGCTACCAGACAAACAGCGAAGGGGACATGTGTGCGCGAATCCATCAGGCGTTCGTCGATGAAGTCGACGGCGTGCTGATCAATGCCGGCGCATGGACGCACTACAGCTATGGTATTCGCGATGCGCTCGCCATATTGACGGTACCCATCGTCGAGATTCATATGTCGAACATCCACGCGCGTGAAGCGTTTCGCCATCATTCCGTGTTCGCCGAAATCGTGAAGGGACAGATTTGCGGCTTCGGTATCGACAGTTATTCGCTTGGACTGCGGGCGGCAGTGTCGGCTGTTTCCTGAAACTCATGCGTCGGCCAGTGACGGGACGCATTTACATGCGCAATGCAATGAATAGAATGGCGATATTGCCTTCCACAATACCGCCATGAACCGGTCTGAACTGCCCGATCTCAAGCTGCTTCAGCTTTTTGACCTCCTGTACGACTTGCGCAGCGTGACACGCGCGGCAGAGCAGCTTGGGCAGAGTCAGCCCACGGTCAGCATCTGGCTAGGGCGTCTGCGCGAGCATTTGCAGGACCCATTGTTCGTCCGAACGCCGGGCGGCATGACGCCGACGCCTCAGGCGGACGCGCTGATCGGACCGTGCCGGGAAATTCTGGAATCGATTCGCCGGTTCTCGGCTTGGGAAATTTCATTCGATCCGAGTACGGCAAAGCGCCGCTTCCGTATCTGCATGACCGATGCGAGTCACATTACGTTGCTGCCAAGGATGCTGGCGCACGTGCGCTCGCATGCACCGGGCATTCGGCTGGAAGCCGCAAGAATCGATGGAAACACGGAGCGCGCGCTCGAATCCGGCGAGGCCGATTTGGCGATAGGACATGTGCCTTGGCTCGGCAGCGGCATGTATCAACAACAACTCTATATGCAGGATTGGGTCTGTCTCGCCAATCCTGATCATCCGCGAGTGCGTGCGAGGCTCAGCACAAAGCAGTACGGTAGCGAGGGGCACGTGATCATCGCCGCCGGGACGGGCGCGCAATTGCTCGAGCAGGCGCTATTGCGCGAGAACATAGAACGCGACGTCGTGCTCGAGCTGCCGGGCATGCTCGGGCTTGGGTCGATCATCAAGTCCACCGATTTGATCGCCACGTTGCCGAGAAACATCGGGGAAACGCTGGCGAGAGTGAACGGCCTCTCGGTCCATTCGTGTCCATTCCCTGTCGACAGATTCGCAGTGCGGCAGCATTGGCATGCGAAGTACCATCACGAGGCAGGGAATCGCTGGTTGCGATCCGTTGTGGCCGATCTGTTCTCGACCAGAAGCTAGTGTCGCGTTCCGCACACGACGTGGCGTGTCGTGTTCGGGCAGGCACCGCTTCGCAAAAAGGCAGGCGGCGGCGATAAAAGGCATTCCCTTAGGGAATGAGCGGCGGGTCGGATTGATTTTTGATCAGCGTTGACAAGCAAAAATTCGGCGCTTTAGACTTAGTCATCCCACGTGGCCTGACAAAGATGTCCGCCCGAGGACCCGGCACAGAAGCCCCCTGACGAACCAGCGGTTCGTCAGGGGGCTTTTTTTTGTCCGCGTTTTTCCCCTTGTTCTAGCGCTCACTTCTGGAGAATCCGCATGTTGCTGAAGCCGTCGGGCTGGACGCGTCTCGCCCTTACCGCAGGACTTGCACTCACTTCGCTCGCATCGAGCGCCGCTGATCCCGTGAAAATCGGCCTGCTCGAAGATGCCTCGGGAAACTTCGCACTGGCGACCATTCCGAAGATTCACGCGACGCAGCTGGCAGTCGATGAGATCAACGCCAAGGGCGGCATTCTCGGACGTCCCGTATCGCTGATCGCCTACGATACCCAGTCCGACAACACGAAGTTCCAGGAACTCGCGCGGCGTCTGGTTCAGACGGACAAGCCGGACGTGATCTTCGGCGCCTTCTCGAGCGCCTCGCGCGAAGCGATCCGGCCGATCATGGACCGCGCGCATCAGCTCTACTGGTACGACAACCAGTACGAAGGCGGTGTATGCGATACCAACACCTTCGTGACGGGCGCCGTCCCCGAACAGCAATTCTCGACCCTGATCCCCTGGATGATGCAGAAATACGGCAAGAAGGTGTACACCATCGCCGCCGACTACAACTTCGGGCAGATCTCGGCGGAATGGGTGCGCAACATCGTCAAGGAGAACGGCGGCACCATGGCCGGAGAGGAATTCATTCCGCTTTCCGTATCGCAATTCGGACAGACGATCCAGAACATCCAGAAGGCGAAGCCCGACTTCGTGGTCACGCTGCTGGTCGGCGCGAACCAGGCGTCGTATTACGAGCAGCAGGCTTCGGCGCACCTGAACCTGCCGATGGCGAGTTCGGTGAACGTCGGTCAGGCGTATGAGCACAAGCGTTTTAAACCGCCTGCATTGAAGGACATGTATGTGACGGCGAACTACGTCGAAGAAGTCGATTCACCGGCGAGCAACGACTTCAAGAAGCGCTTCCACGCGAAATTCCCGAACGAGCCGTATATTAATCAGGAAGCCGCGAACGCTTACGACGCCATCTATCTCTACAAGGCCGCCGTTGAAAAAGCGAAGACGACCAATCAGGATGCGGTGCGCAAGGCGCTCGAAACCGGCATCTGCACCGAAGGCGCGCAGGGCAAGGTCTGCATCGATCCGAAGAGCCATCACGCAAGCCACACCATCTACCTGGTTCACGTGAAGGAAGATCATTCCGTCGAGATCCCGAAGGTCTGGGACGATGTGCAGCCGTACTGGCTCGGCAAAGTGGGCTGCGATCTGCCCAACAAGCCGGATCATCGCCAGTACACGCCGTCGAACCTGCCCAAGAAGTCCTGATCCGGGTCTGCGCGCTCGCTGAACGCCGCGAGCGCGCGGTTGCCCCTCGAACGTGGAGCATGCATGGCCACCTTTTCGGTTCTCTATTCGCTGATCTATCAGTTCGGCGACAGCTTCGCCTATCTGGTGCTCGCGGCGCTCGGTCTCGCGGTGATCTTCGGCATGATGGGCGTCATCAATCTCGCGCATGGCGAGTTCATCATGTGCGGCGCGTACGTCACGATCATCACGGCCAAGCGCGGTGTGCCGCTGCCGCTCGCGATGCTGCTCGGCGCGGTCGCGGCGGCGCTTGCGGGTGTCGTCATCGAACGGCTCGTCATCCGTCATCTGTATAACCGCCTGTTCGATTCCGTCGTCGCGACCTGGGCGATCAGCCTCATCGTGCAGCAGACGATGCTGCTCGTCGCCGGACCCTCGATAGAAGGCATCGGCACGCCGTTCGGATCGTTCTCGCTCGGCGACTACTCGTTCTCGACGTATCGCGCGGTGCTGCCGGTCATCGCGCTGGCGATTCTGTTCGGCCTCTATCTGCTGTTCTTCAAGACGAACTACGGCGTCTGCGCACGGGCGACGATCCAGAACGCAAACATCGCGCAGTGCCTCGGATTGCGCACGTACCGGCTCTATACGCTGACGTTCGCGCTCGGCGCAGGACTGGCCGGGCTGACCGGCGCGCTCTATGCGCCCACCATGACGGCAGTCCCGACGATGGGCAGCAACTTCATCGTGCAGGCGTTCGTGTCGGTAGTCGTCGGGGGCGCGAACGTGATCGCGGGAACGACGCCCGCAGCCGCGGTGCTCGCCGTCATCCAGACCGGACTCACGGCGTCGTACGGCCAGTTGTTTGGGCAGATCGGCTTGCTGGTGACGGTCATCGTCGTCATTCGGCTGATGCCGCAAGGCCTCGGCAATCTATTTTCCCGCTCGCGCTAGGAGGCAGACGTGAATCAAACGAATGTGTCCCCTAACGGCGCTGCCGCGCGTGCGCTGCATTGGGCGCCCTGGCTCGTCGCGCTCGGCTTGCCACTCGTCGTCGATGCGAACACCAGCGGCAACCTCGCATACTGCCTGCTGTGGGCGTTCGGCGCAGTGGGGCTCGCCGCGATGTGGGGTTATGGCGGCATCCTGTCGTTCGGGCAGACCGCCTTCTTCGGCCTGGCGGGCTATAGCTACGGCATCTTCACGCTCAACTACGGCGATGCCTGGTTCGATTCATGGCTCGGTCTCGCTGCGGGGCTGGCCGTGAGCGTCGTGGTGGCGGCGCTGATCGGCTACATGATCTTCTACGGCCGGATCAAGGGCGTGTTCATCGGCATCGTCACGCTATCGGTGACGCTCGTGCTTGAAACGTTCATGTCGCAGACGGCAGGACCGCAGTGGGCGGTCGGCGAGGCGCGGCTGAACGGCTACAACGGCATGGGCGGCATGCCGCCGCTGACGATTCCCTGGCCGGGCGGACCGCTCACGCTCGAGAACGCGAGCTTCTATTACCTCGTGCTGATTCTGTTGATCGTGGTGTACGCCGTGATGCGCAGGCTGCTCGACGGCCCCTTCGGCCTGACGCTCATCGCCATTCGCGAGAACCCGCAACGCGCGGAGATGCTGGGCGTCGACATCCGCCGTCATCAGTTGCTCGTGTTCGTGCTGGGCTGCACGCTCGGCGGGCTGTCGGGCGCGCTGTACACCATCTGGGGTTCCTACATCACGCCGTCGACGATGGGCCTCACGTCTGCCGCGATGCCCGTCATCTGGGTGGCGACGTCGGGCCGCAAAAGCATCGGCGGGACGATGATCGGCACGGCCTTGCTCGTCTGGCTCTCGCAAAATCTCGCGGTGTACGGCAGCCAGTACGCGCTGATCCTGCTCGGCGCGATTCTTCTGATCGTCGTGCTGGCGGCGCCGGAAGGTCTGCTGCCGTTCGTCACGCGGCATCTGCGGCGGGTTCATCGCGGGGCGAACGAAGGCGCGCATCGAGGCGGCGCATGTCTCAAGCGAGAGGAGGGCAAGTCATGACCACGCTGCTCGAAACGCGCGGGCTGAAGAAGCATTTCGGAGGCGCGCATGTCATCAACGGCATCGACTTCAAGATCGATGCAGGCGAGATTCGCTGCGTGATCGGCCCCAACGGTGCGGGCAAGAGCACGTTCTTCAAGCTCATCACGGGGGAACATCGGCCGTCGGAGGGCAGCGTGATGTTCCTCGGCCAGGACATGAGTCATGTGCTGCCGCACGAACGCATCCGCATGGGCATGAGCATCAAGTTCCAGATTCCGGGCGTGTTTCCGGATCTGAGCGTGCGCCAGCATCTGCAACTGTCGCTGCATCGCGCGAAGGACGATCGCCCCGAAAGCCTCGACGAGCTGTTGCATCGATTCAATCTGGAAGACGAAGCGCCGGTGCTCGCGCGCAATCTCTCGCACGGCAAGAAGCAATGGCTCGAGATCGCGATGGCCGTTTCTCTTCGTCCGAAGCTGCTCTTTCTCGATGAACCCGTGGCGGGCATGTCGGTCGAGGAAACGCATGCGACCGGCGAGCTCATCAAGCGTCTTTCGGCGGCCGGTCTCACGATGATGGTGGTCGAACACGACATGACCTTCGTCAAGCAGATCGCGTCGCGGGTGACGGTGCTGCATGGCGGAAGCCTGCTCGCCGACGGCCCGCTCGACGAGATCCTCGCACGCGACGATGTCGCCGAGGTCTATCTGGGGAAAAAGAAATGAGCGCGTTGCTTCAGGTGTCGGGCGTGGAAGCGGGTTACGGCGGCGGACGCGTCCTCAACGGCGTGTCGTTCGGCGTCGAGCGCGGCGAAGTGCTCGCGCTAATCGGACGCAACGGCGTCGGCAAGACAACGCTGATGCGCGCGTTGATCGGCCTCGTCGGCCTCGATGCAGGCAGCATCGAACTCGAAGGCGATCCGATCGGTCACGAGAAGCCCTATGTTCGCGCCCAGAAGGGCATGGGCTATGTGCCTCAGGGCCGCGAGATCTTCGGCGCATTGACGGTCGCCGAGAACCTTCAGGTCGGCGCGCAGGCGAATCGCGCGCAGGCGGCGCAAATGAGGGATAAGGTGGTCGGCTACTTTCCCATTCTGAAAAAGCGCTACGAGCAAAAGGCGGGAACGATGAGCGGCGGCGAACAGCAGCAGCTTGCCATCGCGCGGGCGCTGATCAGCTCGCCCAAGGTGCTGCTGCTCGACGAGCCATCCGAAGGAATTCAGCCTTCCATCGTCGATCTGATCGGCGAGACGCTGCAGCACATCGCCCGCGAAACCGGCATCGGCGTGGTGCTGGTCGAACAGGACATGGGGATGGTCGAGCGCATCGCGACGCGCTGCTGCGTGATGGACAAGGGCCGTATCGTCGACACGCTGACCCCGGCGCAACTCGCCGACGAACAACTGATTCGCCAGTATCTGGCACTGTGACGGAGAACGGAAAGATGAAATGGCTCGAAGACTCGATCATGATGAAGCGCGGCGTCGGCGCCGGTCGTGAACCCGTGGAACATCATCTCACCGAGGAGATGCAGAAGACCTATCACTACACCATCGGTCCGTACTCGCAGCCGGTGCTGCACGTGAAGCCGGGCGATCGCGTCGTGGTGGAAACACGCGACGCCTTCGAAGGCAAGATCAGGGAAGAGACGGACAAGCCCTCCGAAGTTTTGCAGGTGCCGTTCCTGAATCCGCAGAACGGGCCGATCATGATCGAGGGTGCGGAAAAGGGCGATGTGGTCGCTGTCTACATCGAAAAGATGGCGCCGCGCGGCGACGATCCGCATGGCTTCTGCTGCATGATCCCGAACTTCGGCGGACTGACGGGCACGGACTACACCGCGCTGCTCAACGAGCCGTTGCCGGAAGTGGTGCGGAAGATCAAGATCGACGAGGAAAACGTCTACTGGAGTAAACGCAACACGCTGCCGTACAAGCCGCATATCGGCACACTGAGTCTTTCGCCCGAGATCGATTCCATCAACTCGCTCACGCCCGACAATCACGGCGGCAACATGGATGTGCCCGACATGGGGCCGGGCAGCATCACGTATCTGCCGGTGCGCTCGCCAGGCGGGCGGCTTTTCATCGGCGACGCGCACGCCTGCCAGGGCGACGGCGAAGTCTGCGGAACGGCCGTCGAGTATCAGAGCACGACGACCGTGCGCGTCGATCTCATCAAGCAGTGGCGCATCGACTGGCCGCGGCTCGAGAACGAAGATGCGCTGATGAGCATTGGCAGCGCGCGGCCCCTGGAAGACGCGACGCGCATCGCCTATCGCGAACTGGTGCTGTGGATGGCCGCGGAGTACGGCTTCGACAAGTGGGACGCCTACATGATGCTGAGTCAGGTCGGCAAGGTCCGCCTCGGCAATTTTGTCGATCCAAAATACACCGTTGGCGCGATGGTCGCGAAGCATTACCTGAAGTAAGCACCGGCCAATAGGAAAGCGAGAACAGTACAACCCGCGGGGCGTCCGCTCCCCGCGCATTCGAGAGCGTGTTACCCATGGCTTTGTCCGATCCCATCCGAGTGGGTCTGCTTTGCTCGACGAGCGGCTCGACCGCCTTGCTCGAGCAGTCTCAATGGCGCGGTGCGCAACTCGCCATCGCGGAGATCAATGCGCGCGGCGGCATCGGCGGCCGCGAGCTGGTCGCGATTCACTACGATCCCGCCTCGGACCCCGCCGCGTTTCGCGAGCTGGCCGAGCGTCTGATCGTCAAGGATGGCGTGAACACCATCTTCGGGGGATACACGTCGACCAGCCGCAAGGCGATGCTGCCTGTCGTCGAGAAGCACAACCGGCTCCTGATTTACGGGCAGATGTACGAAGGCTTCGAGTATTCGGACAACATCATCTACAGCGGCGCGTCGCCGAACCAGAACGGCGTACAACTGGCGGACTTCATGACCGAGACCTTCGGCGCCCGCGTGTACTTCGTCGGTTCGAGCTATGTGTATCCGTACGAATGCAATCGCACCATGCAGGAGTTGCTGCTTCAGCATCCCGAAGGCGCGATCCTCGGCGAACGCTATCTTGCGCTCGACGCCACGCGCGAGCAATTCGAGCAAGTGGTCGCGGATATTCGCCGCAAGTCGCCGGACTGGATCTTCAGCACGGTCATCGGTGCGACCGTGCCTTATCTCTACGATGCCTTCGCCCACGCGGACCTCGATCCGTCGGGCATGCCGATCGGCAGCCTCAATACATCGGAGACGGAGATTCACGCGATGCAGCGCGGCATCGCGGCGGGGCACTACACGGCAGCGCCTTACTTCCAGAGCCTCGACACGCCAGAGAATCACCGCGCGGTCGCGCATCATCAGTCGCGCTTCGGTTCCGACACCCCGACGGACATGAACTGGGAGGCTGCGTACTATCAAGTGCACATGTTCGCTGAAGCATTCGCACGCGCGGGCTCGGACGAGATCCGCACCATCATGCCGCAGCTCCTTGGCTCAGAGTTCGCCGCGCCGCAGGGCCGCGTGCGTATCGATCCCGTCAATCATCATATGGCGCTTTATCCGCGCATCGGCCGCGCCAATGCGGACGGACAATTCACGATCCTGCGCGAATCGAAGTTCGCCGTCGGCCCCGACCCGTACATGACGCGTCAGACGCTCGGCGACTGGGTCACGAAGTTGAGCACGCGAGACTACTGACGTGAGCGCGCGCACGGACAGAGGCCAGCGAAGCCTCACAAGCTCCATCCTCGAGCGCAATGCGCGGGTGGTCGTCTTTCATCCGGACGACGACGACGGGCTGACGCTCACCAATCACCTGAGACGCATGGGTTTCGACGTCGAGCGATGCTGGCCGCCGACGGACACGCTGCCCGAGAAAACCGATCTCGTGTTCCGCGCATTGCTGCCCGAGGAACGGGCGCCGAAGGGCGAATGGTCCGGGCCGGATGCGCCGCCCGTCATTTGCGTGGTGGCCTACGAGAATCCAACTTTCATCGATCAGGCCATCAAGATGGGCTCCGACGGCATCGTCACGACGCCGATCCGCGCATCCGGGCTGCTGTCCACGGTGGTGATGGCGCTCTATCACTCGAAGCGTGCGCGCCAGCACGTGCAGCGCATCGCGAAACTCGAACAGAAGCTGCTCGACAGCCGGCACTTGCAGGAAGCCAAGAACATTTTGATGACGATGCATCGCGTGAGCGAGCGCGAAGCGTATGACATGTTGCGCGCGCAGGCGATGGAAAAGCGCGTGACCATCGACGATATCTGTCACTCGGTCATCCAGGCGGGGGAAGTACTGCAGATTGCACGCGGCATGCCGCCGGAGGATGGCCGCGAGAAGGGATGAGCGCCGCCGCGCGGCCGCGTTTTCGAATCATCGACAAACAACGGAGCAACGGACATGGACCTGCAACTGAAGGGCTTGAAGGCGATCGTGACCGGCGGAACGAAGGGCATCGGCCTCGCGATCGCGCGGACACTGGCGGCAGAAGGCGCGGACGTGGCCATTTGCGCACGCGACGAAGCGGCTGTCCAGTCAACCGCGAGCGCACTGGCGCAACTGAGCGGCGCGCGGGCGTCGGGTGAGCGCGTCGATGTCTCGGATGGCGCTGCGTTGAAGGCGTGGGTCGGGCGCGTCGGGGCGGAGTGGGGCGGGCTGGATATCGTCGTGGCCAACGTCAGCGCGCTCGCAATCGGCAACGACATCGAATCGTGGCGCAAGGAGTTCGAAACGGATCTGCTCGGCACGGTCAATCTCGTCGATGCCGCCATGCCGTACCTCACATCGAGCAAGGCCGCTTCGATCGTCGCGATCTCCAGCGTCTCGGGGCGCGAGATCGACTTCGCGGCCGGACCTTACGGCGTCTTCAAGGCGGCGCTCGTGCATTACATGCAGGGTCTCGCGAATCAACTGGCGTCGAAGGGCATTCGCGCGAACACGGTCTCGCCGGGCAACGTGTATTTCGAAGGCGGCGTGTGGGACTGGATCGAGCATAACGATGCGGCGCTGTTCGAACGGGCGCTGGCATTGAACCCGACGGGCCGCATGGGCACGCCGCAGGAGATCGCCAATGCGGTGGCCTTCGTTGCGAGTCCGGCGGCGAGCTTCGTGAGCGGCGCAAACATCGTCGTCGATGGCGCGCTCACGCGCGGCGTGCAGCTTTGAGGAACAGGTCAACTCGACAAGGGGCATCGAATGAATACTGGCAGTGCAATGGACATCGATCTCGCGGAACTCACGGTCGAAGCCGTGCAGGAAGGCTTTCGGACCGGCAGCTTCACGGCGGAGCAATTGGCGCGCGCCTGCTTCGAGCGGATCGAGCGCTACAACGCGAAGTACAACGCGCTGATCTTTTTGAATCCGACCGCCATCGACGATGCGCGCAGGATCGACGAGCGGCGCGCAGCCGGTGAAACGCTGGGGCCGCTCGCTGGCGTGCCGGTCGTCATCAAGGATCCGATGGACATGGTCGGCTTCCCGACCACTGCGGGCTGGGCGAAGCTGTACAGCAAGACAGGCGGCGTCGACCTGATGCCCGAGCGCGATGCGCCGGTCGTCGCGCGGATGCGGCGGGCGGGTGCGATCCTGCTCGGCAAGACGAACGTTCCCATCCTGAGCCATACCGGCTCGCACGCGAACGACAGTTGGGCGGGTCCCACGATCAACGTCGCGATGCCGGACCGCGTGCCGGGTGGCAGCAGCGCGGGGACGGCCTCGGCGGTGGCAGCAGGCATGGCCGTGCTCGGACTCGCGGAAGAGACGGGCGGCTCGATTCAGAACCCGGCATCGGCGCAGGATCTGGTCGGCATCAAGCCGACGATCGGACTGGTGCCGAACGCGGGTGTCGTGCCGTTGTCGGCCAATCGCGATGTCGTCGGGCCGATTGCCCGCAACGTGCGCGATGCCGCGCTATGCCTCGACGCGCTGGCAGGCTATACGAGCGAAGATCCCAAGACGCTCGCGAGCGTCGGCCGGCAACCCGAAGGCGGCTATGCGGCCGCGCTGGACCGCAACGCGCTGAACGGCAAGCGCATCGGCCTGTATGGTCCGGGCTGGCGCGCACAGCCGCTCTCCGATGAAGCGGCGGCGCTCTATGAGCGCGTCAAAGGCGAACTGATTGCGCTCGGTGCGACGCTCGTCGACGATCCGTTCGAAGGGTCGGGATTCGCCGAACTGCGCGAGCCGACTCCGCCATTGAAGAATTTCGATGCGCGCGGTCTCGAATCCATTCCTTACGATCTCGAGAAGTACCTTCAGCGGCTGGGCAAGCACGCTGCGCTCAAAACTTTCGCCGAGTTCGCCGAGGCAACGCAAGACGAAGACGCATTCGCACCGCAAGGCGTGCTGCGCTACATGCATAGCTTGCGGGATTTCGGGGCAGCGCTTGCCAATCCGTCGCTGCCGCCGGAGATGCCCGAGTTCGTGGAACTGAAAGCGCGCTATCTGCGTATCTTCGAGCAGGTGTTCGATGAGCAGCGGCTCGATGCGCTGGTCTTTCCGCAGATGCGGTGCGAGCTTCCGCCGCTGCACGGCAACGACACGATCCAGGAGACGACGGTAGGCGAGATCAACATCGCGGGGCTGCCTGGCATCGCGGTGCCGGCGGGCTATTACGAGTCGGGAGCGCCGTTCGGACTGATCTTCGTGGGCCGGCAGTGGGATGAAGCGGCTTTGCTCGGGTTGGCTTTCGCGTATGAATGTGGCGCTGGCAGGCGGAAGGCGCCGGCGCTGGATTGAAGCTCGTTTGGAGTTCGGGTTACGTCTCGGAGTAAGTCGTTTGTAGACGAGCGGGCCCGACGTACGCGGGTTGCGGCACGCGACGCGACGCGCGCGGCCGTGCGCCGGCGCATTCGCCGTTTTTCGACGAAGGCACAGGAGCGCGATGAGGATGTCGAGATGGGCAGGAAGAAACAACGGGTGGACGTTCTCTGCGCCGCCGACGTCTAACAGGAGGCGCGGCACGCCGGGCTGGGGTCGTCGCTGGCGCCTGCTCGAACATGATTTCGATGGCGGTACAACGACAGAAGCCGGTCTCGTCGTGACGTTGGCTTCGTGCTCTGGTTTGGTGTTAAGACTGACGCGGGCAAGCGATGGCAAGGCAGGCGTTATTCGATTTCAAGGTGGGGTTGTGGGGAGGCATTGGTTGGGGTCGTAGGTCAAGTAGTCGTTCGCAGCCGCTTGGGGACATCGCATAGTTGACATAACGCAAATTAGCATAGTTTTAATTGTCACGGCTAAGTTGAAATGTCCGCTTTTAGGCCAACTTCAAATGTCGCGCTCGCCGAACCGAATCGTAGCTCCAAGGCCGGCGAACGCATCGCCGGCCCGATGCCTCAAACTACGCCTTCCTCCAAGGCCCAGCCGGCGCACGCACCGTGATAACCGGCTGCGGCGCTGGCGCATACGTCTCCTTGCACACGCTCTCACACAGCGCGATCACTCGCGCAGAACTCGCTGGATTGAACAGCGAATGATCGATATCGCCGAAGGTCATCACACGTACGCTTTTGTAACGCGCGAGCCGCGTGCCAAGCTTGCCGCAATGTGCCGCAAGCACATCCAGACCCGCGTCATAGCTCCCATAAACAAGCACCGTCTTCACGCCCTTAGCGTCCAGCGCCCGGGCGATGCTTTGAGGCGTCGTCGCCTGTTCCGGCGGCGTATGACTCAGACTGTCGAGCCTGAATGCATCAGCGATACGCGAACGCGCACGCGTCGTCACATAGTTGCCGATAAAGCCAAGCACGCGCAAAAGGTTCTTGTCGCCGCGCAGGATCGCTTTCCATTTATCGAGTTCGAACATCGAGGCTGCATAACCGGCCATTGAATTGCGCGTCGATTCACGCATCGCTTCAGCAGTCTTGTTTTCGGGCTGCTTGAACGTGGGGATATTCACGGCGACCACGCCGGTGATAGCGGTTTCGATCACCGCGGCCTTGAGCGCGTGATAGCCGCCCGAGCAAATGCCGAACGAAACGATCGACTTGTAGCCCTGGCGCGATAACCATCGTGCCGCGGCAGCCGTGTCTTGCGTCGCTATGGGGTTATATATGCGGTGATAAGGGGTGTCAGATTGCGCGATACCCGGCACAGCGGGACTGTCGCCACGGCCACGCGCATCGAAACGCAACGAAGCGATGCCGCGTCTCGCCAGATCCCGCGCAATGCGCACGGACAATCTACTGTCGCCGACTCGCGAGCTCGACGAAGTGTTCGCAAGTAAGTACACCGCGTTGCGCGACGCTGCCAGGCGCGGCTCACACAGAATGCCAAAGATGCCCTCCTCGCCGATGCAAACCGGCCGCTCGATCGCTTCGGGCGTTTCAATGCGCAAGTCTTCTTCAGGCCACGGCGAAAATGCCTTGACCGGTTGTCGAGGCTGATCTTCCGCGATCCATTCGACCACCTTGGCAAACGCCGCATGAGGTGTCACCGTGAACGCGGATTCCTGAATGAAGCCCGTCATGTCATCGAAGACTTGCGACTGTGCATCGACGCCCACTTGAACGAGTGCATCGCGCAGCGGATCTTTCGAGCCGATCCGTCCGTGCATCAGCAACGCGCGGCGCGCCGGTGCAACGCCCGCGCGCTTGACGCTCGCCGCCAGATCGATGGATTCGAGCGAACGTTTGAGATCGTCGCCGTACGCCTGACCGAGCACATTGAGCGGTCCGTCCTGCGGCTGTATTTCGCGAAGCGGCGCAGCGAGCTGGTCGAGCCACGTCTTGCGCGTCACGCTCAGTTCGCGCATGTAAGTGCGTCCGCTGACGACAGGTGCAAGCAGCACGAGATCATCGACTGGACGCTTTAGCGCCGCCTCCACCGCGAACGCCGTGCCGACGCGAAAGCCGCATAGCGTGACGTGCTCGATGCCCGTTTGCGCCTTGAGAAAATCGACGGCAGCGCCGATATCGTCGATCGAGGATTCATACTGTCCCGGCGCTGCATCTTCACCGCACGAGTCCCCGGTGCCGCGATAGTCGAAACGCAACACCCAGACGCCACGCGCTGCGAGCGCTTCCGCAAGCACACGCATGCCGCTATAGGTCCATACATATTCGTGGCCGTATGTATTGCACAGCACCACGCCGCGCTTGCTGGCCCCCGCATGCAGCCATCCGAAACGACTGCCGAATACCACCGGTTTCATTGTTATGTCCTCGTCTCTGGCGGCGTACAAAGTAAGGGATGCCCCCGCTCCCTCTGCCTTGACTTTGCGCGCAATCGGGAATGACGCGATGCATTCCCGACGCCTAACCCGCCTTCCGAAATGAAAGCGATCGACGGGCTATTCCGTGCAATGATAGGAATCGAGACGGCCTTTCAAAGTCGCCTTGCCAACATAGCGGCATAAACGACGATTGAATCGTTAATGAAGCGACTCGTTTTTTCTGGTTGATTCGTGCAACACCGATACGCAGGCGCGTACTTGCAAGCGCGTATGTGCGCTTGCTAACGCGCCACGCAGCGAAGCAGAAGCGCAATTGTCGCAGGCATATGCAAAGGTCTCATTGAGCAGGACGGAAGTGGCCTACGCAACGCCGCCGAGGCCCGTCGCAGTCACGCGGCGATGCTTACCGTCGCAGGTTGCTCGTCGGCTGTGCGGGCGTGCGCGTAGACACGCGCCCGCTCACTCGCCACGAGCGCCTTCTTTCGGGCGAGTGTCTGCGGTTGATATTTGGGATCGCCCATCGTCTGAACGTATTCGCTGTGACGATAACGAAGATAACGCTGGAAAAACTCTGTGCCGGGTAGTCCGCTATCGAGCGCGAGAAGCACGCCATAATCAATATCACGCAAATCACCTAGCGTTTGCACGGCGGTTTCAAGTGCGGCATACCTTTGCACCAGTGGCACGCCTTTGTCACATAATGAATGAAAACGCTGATAGGTCAGCAATTGCCGATGAGACGCACAGCGTCGCAATGCTTTCGCAAGCCGTTGGCTGAGTTCCGTTTCCACGTTTCCTCCGCAAGGTCTCGGATTACAAGCGCAAAGCTTCCTCTCGTCATTCGCCATTCGAACGACGTCAATGTATATGTATGACACCTGCAAGAAGCCAGGAATAACGGCGACCCTGACCGTGCCCGTCGCCTGTGAAGAACCAAGCAAGAGGTCAGGATCAGTGGGCATGTTGTACACAATGCACGCCAGGCGCATTGCATCGGGAAGCGGTTGTTTCGCGCGAAAAGCGAGGTTCGAAACCGTTTGCGCGCCGCTCTTATGAGTACATGCTAGCAAACATACAGCATCAAACCAAGAAATGTTTGCTGTCTTACACTGCCGTAGCTTTCAGGCATTTGAACAGGGCGGAAGTTATTTCCGGCGGGCAACTCTGTCGGATCAGGTGAGCGGACCGGCGCTGGAAAGAGAAGAGTAACGTGCGGGCGCAGTGTGCTGAAGACGGCTAGACGAAATTGGCGGACATAAATTCCGCATCAATGAACGCGCCGCTTAAGCCGGGTTTAAGTGACAGCATCTAAAACTATATGGACGATTATTTCGATTTCGAATGTGTCCACGCGGATGATCAGACCGGGCAACGCCTTTAGCGACGCAACGGCGTTTGAGGCGCAGGCGACGATCAGCCCCTGTTGGCCCGGCAGTTCTGCCGGGCCCTTTTTTTATAGCGTCAAGCACTGACAGCCGTCGACGTGCAGTGCAACTCACTGTCCAAAATAGACGGACTGATTGCGGTCGTTCATCGGGCGCATTGAACGCATGCCGGCTGCCGAACTCCCGCCGTTGGCGCCTCCGTATTCGCTTTCGTCGCCTCTCATGGCCCCGTTCTGCTGAGAAGCGCGGCGCTCGGCGGCTTGTACATCATTCGGGTAAGTGGTGCGGTCCGACTGTGCAGGGTTATAGCCAGCGGCTTCCACCTGCCGCAGATCCTGCTGCACTTGCGCACGCGTCACCGACGAATTGTCCTGAGCGATACTAATTGCCGGCGCCACCAGAACGGCAGCGGCGGCCACAGCTTTCACGAATGACTTCATGGCGAACCTCCGGTTTGTGAGGCAGCACGTCTTAAATACGTGCTTGCCCCAAAACTTTAGCATCGCCCGTGCCCAGCCTTAGCGTTTCTCGCGTTCGGCTTCCAGTAGCTTGACGAGCACATGCAGCATGCGATTAGCCGGCGTCGGCACGCCTAGCGCCTCGCCGCGACGCACGATCAATCCATTCAAGTGATCGATCTCACTGCGTTTGCCGCGCGCCATGTCTTGCGCAGTCGACGAATACTGATTGGGCATCGTCAGTGCGATCCCGCGCACTGCTGCGTCCACGTCGCCGGGAATGGTAACGCCATCGGCGTTCGCCACAGCGAGGCATTCGTCGACGATATCGCGCATCGCCCGAGTGACGCCCTCGCCCTGAACCAGGCGTCCATACGGCGTCTGTGCAATCGCCGATAGCGCGTTGTAAGCGCAGTTGAGGACGAGCTTGGCCCAGAGCGCGCCTCGCACATTGTCGGAGATTTCGGTGGGAACCGAGGCGGCCGACAGCGTGCGAGCTACTTCCTCACTCATGCTCGAAGGCTCGATCACCAGTTCACCCCTGCCGTGATGCCGGACATGCCCCGGCCCCGCCAGTTCCGTCGCTACATAAACGACGGCCGCGGCGACTTCCTGCGGCAACAGTTCACGCAAGCGTTCCGCATTCTCGACGCCGTTTTGCAGCGACACCACGAGCGTGCGTTCATTCAGATACGGTTTGAGCGCAAGCGCCGCGCTGTTGGTATCCGTCGACTTCACGCAAAACAGCACAACATCCGCGCCTTCTGCAGCCGAAGGTTCGGTGCTTGCGGACAGACGTACGTGCTCGTCGAATGACTTGGTGTCGAGCCTCAGACCATCACGTTGAATGGCCTCTACATGTTGCCGCCGTGCAATCAGCACGACATCGTGACCCGCGCGGGCCAGCATGCCGCCGTAATAGCAGCCTACCGCGCCCGCACCCATTACCGCGAATTTCATAGCCTGTTCCTCGTAGCGTTGTGACTGCATCGGCGGCATCAACAATCGATGCCTTCATCCATGCGACGAGAAAATAACATAACGCTTGCCTCTGCACGCGTTGCGGCGCCTGTCAGGCGCAAACGCTTGCGCAAATGACGATGCCCTTGCTTTGTGGGCGGACGCACGATAGTCAGTCGAATTCGCCGTGAACCATATTGTTAAACCGTAGCGCGGGACGATACGCTTGCTTCAGCGGATCGACGGGTGGTTTCCAACAATGGCCGACCGCTATGGGGCATGTGCTGCGCCGGTCCGATATTGGCAACGATTGTCGAACGGCGATCGCGGCACAGGAGACCAACTCTCGACGCACCGAGGCGTCACATCAGGAAAAACAAAATGCGGCGCGGCCTGTCGACGGGCAACGCGCAGCCGAAGCGTGGGCGTTTTCACGAGAACAAAAAATGAACCATGGATATGAAGCATCGCTCGTCAAGCGCGTGGTCAATCAGCTTGTCGCGAGCATCGTCAACGGAGAATACAAAGACAATGTCCTGCCCCCACAAGTAATCCTCTCGAAGAAGCATGGCGTGTCCCGCACCATCATGCGCGAAGCATTGAGCGTCCTCATCTCGCGACGCATGCTCGATGTACGACCCAAGACAGGTACACGAATCAGGCCGGCAAGCGAGTGGCTCATCATCGATGCCGAAGTCGCCGAATGGCGCCTGCGCGCCCTGCCCGAGCCTGATTGCATGCGCCGGCTCATTCACTTCCGTTCACTTGTCGATCCTCCCGCCGCCGAGCTTGCCGCGACGCGTGCAAACCGGCATCAGCGCATCGGCATCAATGCAGCTTTTCAGCGGCTCGTGCACGCCTCGCCGTCCGAGGACTTGCAGTCGCAGGCAGAGGATGCATTGCTGACGACCATCATCGATGCAAGCGGCGATGAAATCTTGCGGCAGATGGGAAGCGTCGTGCGCGTGGGCCTTAGAGCAATAAAAGCGTCCTTGCGCGTGCAGCCGCATGCCCTTGCGCGCGTCTCCGAATCGCAACTGAGCGACTATGGCCGCGTCGTGCGTGCAATCGATACAGCCGATGGCGGCGGCGCTCGTCTCGCGATGTCGCAAGTGCTCGGGCGTGCGTCGATGTGGGTGGAAGAACCGGTTTGAGCGCGTCGAGCGCGCCAAGTGAAATCAATGACTACAATGTTCGAGTGTCCTGACTGGCCGTAACGCGCTTTGCAACGCAATGACGGAGGCAACGATGGCGGAACTCGACAAGGAAGAGGTCGTTGGCGTATTGAACCGGATTCTCGAATCCGAACTCGCTGGCGTCGTGCGCTATACGCATTATTCGTTTCTCGTGTTCGGCTTCGGCCGCATTCCGATCGTGTCATGGCTGCGCGCGCAGGCGGACGAATCGCTGACGCATGCGCATCAGGCGGGCGAATGGATCACGACGCTAGGCGCTTATCCGTCACTGGAAATCGGCCCGCTTCTCGACAATCACACGTTCGACATAGCGACGATTCTGCGCGAATCACTGCAAGCGGAAAACGTCGCGCTCGACCTGTATCGCCAATTGCTTAAGCTCGTCGAGGACCGTTCGGTGGCGCTGGAGGAGTACGCGCGACAGATGATTCAGACCGAAGAAATGCATGCCGGCGAGGTCGACAAGATGCTGCGGCGCCCCGGCGAAGTCGAAACGTCGCCCGAGAGACGAAACGGGCATGTATGAAAAAAAGCGCGCAGCCCTGAGACGGACAGCGCGCTTTCAGAAACACAACGAGCTTACTTGGGCTGCGCCACCGTGCGGAGATAAGGCTTGAGCGTCTTGAAGCCTTCCGGATACTTCTTCTTTGCGTCTTCGTCGGATACGGACGTCGGAATGATCACGTCTTCGCCCGGCTTCCAGTTCACGGGCGTCGCAACCGTATGCTTCGCGTTCAGTTGCAGCGCATCGAGCAGGCGCAGCACTTCGTCGAAGTTGCGGCCGGCGCTCATCGGATAAGTGAAGGTCGCCTTGATCTTCTTGTCCGGGCCGATGATGAACACCGCGCGAATGGTCGCATTGTCGACAGCGGTACGCGGGCCGCCGCCGCTCGCGTTCGGATGAATCATGTCGTAAAGCTTGGCCACGTTAAGGTCCGCATCGCCGATCATCGGATAGTTCACGGCTGCGCCCTGCGTTTCCTCGATGTCCTTCGCCCACTTCGAATGGTTATCCACGGGATCGATGGACAGCCCGATGACCTTTGTATTGCGCTTGTCGAACTCCGGCTTCAGCTTCGCCATGTAACCGAGTTCCGTGGTGCAGACGGGCGTGAAGTCCTTCGGGTGCGAGAAAAGAATCGCCCATTGGTCGCCGATCCATTCATGAAACCGGATCTGGCCTTGCGTGGTCTCTGCGGTGAAATCGGGGGCTTCGTCACCAATACGGATGGACATATTTGATCTCCACGTTGAAATGTAATCGGAGAGCGTTCCGCGCCGTTGCGGAACGGATTCCGGCTGTGAGAGCGCAACAGACAAGCCGATTATAGTGCGCCGCGACCGCCCGGCGGACCGGCTTGCGAATTCCCCCGCTGGCGAGAGGGTCAGGGGCATAAGAAATGCTGGCGCGAACGGGCGTTCAGCGCAGACGCCTCGTGCAAACTCGTATTCCTCGGGGAAATCTGCTATCACGGAACAGCGTTTATCTCGACAGCCAGCGGCTGTCACCCAGGAGGCGATCGTGACCGTCATGCGAAAGAAATCCGTTGCTGCGCTGCAAAGCGAGGCGGCAGAAACCGATGAGGTGCTTCAGGAGACGCATGGCGGACATGCACTGAAACGTTCGCTGTCTTCGCTCGATGTCACCTTGCTCGGCATCGGATGCATCATTGGCGCGGGGATTTTCGTGCTGACGGGTCATGCGGCGGCGACGAATGCGGGCCCCGCGATCAGCATTTCGTTCGTGCTTGGCGCAATCGTATGCGCGCTCGCCGGGCTCTGCTACGCGGAGATGGCATCGACGGTGCCGGTGTCCGGCAGTGCCTATACCTATGCGTATGCCACGATGGGCGAACTGATCGCCTGGCTCATCGGCTGGGATCTGATACTCGAATATGCGGTTGGCGCAACGACGGTCGCGATCGGCTGGTCAGGCTATGTCGTGAGCTTTCTACATTCTTTGCATATCGATATACCCCCGCAACTGTCTCAGGCCCCCTTCGCTTACGAACCGGGCAAGGGATGGAGTCACGCGGGCGCGATTCTCAACGTGCCCGCCATGGTGATCGTCGGGCTCATCACGATGTTGCTAGTCATAGGCATTCGCGAATCGGCGCGCGTCAACAGCATCATCGTGGTGATCAAAGTGCTGATCGTGCTCGCGTTCATCGCGGCGGGCATCGGTTATGTCGATACGAGTCACTGGGTGACGGCGAGCAATCCGACTGGCGCATTCATTCCACCGAATACGGGCGAATCCGGTGTGTTCGGCCTGAGCGGCGTCTTGCGCGGCGCGGCGGTGGTTTTCTTCGCGTACATCGGTTTCGATTCCGTGTCTTGCGTGGCGCAGGAAACACGCAATCCAAGGCGCGACATGCCTATCGGCCTGCTCGGTTCGCTTACGATCTGCACGATCCTTTATGTGCTCGTCTCATACGTGCTGACCGGCATCGTGTCCTATGACAAGCTGAACGTCGCCGACCCCATCGCTGTCGGTGTCGATGCAATCGGCATGCGCTGGCTTTCGCCCATCGTCAAGCTCGGCGCCATTTTCGGCCTGACTTCGGTGATTCTCGTACTGCTGCTCAGCCAGCCGCGCATCTTTTATTCGATGGCGAGAGACGGCTTGCTCCCGCCGTTTGCATCGAAGATTCATCCCCGTTTTCATACGCCATACATCACCACGGTCGTGACTGGATTCATCGTAATGATTCTGGCCGGCTTGCTGCCGATCGGTCTCGTCGGTGAACTCGTCAGCATCGGCACGTTGTTCGCATTCGCGGTCGTCTGCATCGGCGTGCTTGTCTTGCGCATCACACAGCCGGAACTCAAGCGCGCGTTCAAAACGCCTGCCGTATTCATCGTCGCTCCGCTCGGCGCGCTTTCATCGGTCTTTCTGATGACGGGACTGCCTGCCGATACGTGGATACGTCTCATCGTATGGATGGCCATCGGCATCGTCATTTACTTCGTCTACGGCATCCGCCACAGCAGACTGCGCGACGCGCGGCAGACGCCGCCGGGCCACACTGCGAGAAACTGACGATAGCCTTAGCCGGAGCGTCGCGTGCTGTGCTCGCGCGCTTCTTGCGCGCTTTCATAGATGTACGGCGCGACGCCCCGCTGCTTGAGCGCATCGCCGAGTTTCATGCGCAGAAAACTGCTGGTGGTATAGCGCGTAACGCCATCGTATAGACCGCTGACGAGTCCCGTGACCATTTCCGAGTAGGCATCGAGCATCTCGGGGCGAATCGAAAAGTTGTCGTAGTTGACGATGACATGCGGCTTCGTCTTCACGTCCGCGAGTTGCTTCTCCACTTCGCGGCGTATGTCGTCCACGTCTTGCAGCGTGGCGACTTCGTGCCCTTCGAAGTTGATGAAGAATAGATTCTTCTCCGCGTCATAACTGAAGCGTTCGGCCAGGCCGAGTCCGAGCAGCACGTCGCGCAGGCCCATCGGCGCATCGTGGAAAATGCGCTCGTTCATCAGGCGCGGCGCCGACTTGATAACGGGCCTGAAGCCCATCTGCGCGACGATATCCCGCTCGATATCGATGCCCGGCGCTACTTCGGTCAGCACGAGCCCTTCTTCAGTCAGCTCGAACACGCAGCGTTCGGTGACATACAGCACCGTCTGCCCGCGCTCGACAGCGTAGCGGCCGCTAAAGGTGCGATGCTCGACGGCATCGACGAACTTGCGGCAATCGCCGTCGCGACGAATGTTCAGCTTGCCGGCGTCGATCGCTATATCGAGCTTGCCCGCGTTGAACGTGCCGACGAATACGACTTTTTTCGCGGACTGACTGATATTGATGAAGCCGCCGGCGCCCGCGAGCTTGGGCCCGAACTTACTGACGTTGAGATTGCCTTCGCGGTCCGCTTGCGCAAGCCCGAGAAAAGCGATGTCGAGGCCGCCGCCATCGTAGAAGTCGAACTGATACGGCTGATCGATGATGGCCTGCGTATTCGTCGCCGCACCGAAATTGAGTCCGCCCGCGGGAATGCCGCCGATCACGCCGGGCTCGGTCGTCATCGTGAACAGGTCGATCACCTGTTCCTCGTTCGCCACACTCGCAATTCCTTCGGGCATGCCGATGCCGAGATTCACGACGCTGTTGGCCATCAATTCAAACGCGGCGCGGCGTGCGATGACCTTGCGTTCATTGAGCGGCATCGGCTGCACGGAACTCGCGGCGACACGCAACTCACTGGAAAACGCCGCACTGTATTGTTCGCCGAACGTCTGCCAGTGATTCTCCGGACGTGCGACAACGACGCAATCGACCATCACGCCGGGAACCTTCACTTGTCTTGCACTGAGTGTGTTGGATTCCGCAAGCCGTTCCACTTGCGCAATGACGATGCCGCCTGAATTGCGCGCTGCCATCGCGATGGAAAGTGCTTCGAGCGTAAGCGCCTCCTTCTCCATCGTGACGTTTCCGTTGAGGTCCGCAGTCGTGCCTCTCACGATCGCGACATCGATGGGAAAAGCCTTGTAATACAGGTATTCGACGCCGTCGATCTGCATGAGCCGCACGATATCCTCGGTCGTGCGCGCATTGAGTTTGCCGCCGCCATTGCGCGGATCGACGAACGTGCCAAGGCCCACGCTCGATAGCTGGCCGGGCCGATGCGCGGCGATATCGCGAAAGAGTTGAGAAATGACGCCCTGAGGCAGGTTATACGCCTCGATGCGGTTCTCCATCGCGAGCTTTTGCAAGCCCGGCACGAGTCCCCAATGTCCGCCAACGACTCGCTTGACCAGTCCTTCATGCGCGAAGTGGTTCAGCCCTTTGCTGCGGCCATCGCCCTGCCCTGCGGCATAAACGATCGTGAGATTTTCGACTGGCTCGTGTGAATCGGATGACGCCTTGTCTTTGCTTTCGAGGAACCGTGCTTCGAGCGCAATGGCCACTTCTTCCGCGAAGCCGACACCGACGAAGCCGCTCGTCGCGATGGTGTCGCCTGAACGAATCAACCGGACGGCCTCACTCGCGGAAACGATCTTGCCGCGTTCCACGAGGCGCGCCGACGATGGAAACGGATGACGAGGCGTGGCGGTCATGGTGTCTCCTTTATTCGATGCTCGTGATGGTCACGCTCACGATGCTTCGCATCACGGTATCACCAAATTGCAATCAATGACTCGCGCCGAGATACGCCGCCTTGACCGAAGGATCGTTGCGCAACTGCTCCGCCGGCCCATGCGTCGCGACGCGACCGTTTTCGAGCACATAGCCGTAATCGGCGACATTCAGCGCAGCAGCGGCGAACTGTTCGACGAGCAGCATCGTCACGCCGTCCTGCTTGAGGCGCTCGATGATACGAAACACCTCTTCGACGAGGATCGGCGCAAGACCCATGGATGGCTCATCCAGCAGCACGAGATCGGGATTGAGCATGATGGCGCGCGCCATCGCGAGCATTTGCTGTTCGCCGCCGCTAAGCGTCCCGGCGAGCTGGTGCCGGCGCTCCTTGAGTCGCGGAAACAGCTCGATCGCCCGTTCGAGATCGGCAGCGACGTCGCCTTTGGGACGCGCCCACGTCAGGCGCGGAAATGCGCCCAGCAGCAGATTGTCCGTGACGGACATCGTCGCGAATACGCGTCGTCCTTCGGGCGAATGCGCCAAACCCAGACGCGCGATCTTGTGAGAATCCAGTGCGTCGATACGCTTTGCCGCATTGCCGACGCCCATGGTTATTTCGCCGTCAGTCGGCTTGATCATGCCGGAGATCGCGCGCATGGTCGTCGTCTTTCCTGCGCCGTTGGAGCCGATCAGCGTGACGACTTTCGCCTTCGGCACGTTGAGCGATATGCCGTGCAGCACTTTGACCTTGCCATAGCCCGCGTGGAGGTTATTGATCGTTAGCATCGGTGATCCTTCTCGTGGCGTTGCTCTGCGATTGCCTGAGCGTATTCATCAAGCCGTTTCCGCGGCCTTGCCGCCCAGATACGCTTCAATCACTTTCTCGTTAGCCTGAATGTCGGCAGGCTTGCCTTCCGCGATCTTTTGCCCGAAGTCGAGCACCGACACGGTATCGCACACGCTCATCACCACATCCATATGATGCTCGATCAGCACCAGCGTAATGCCATGATTGCGCACCTTCCGAATGATCGCAACGAGCTCGCGAATATCCGGCGCAGTGAGTCCGGCGGCAGGCTCATCGAGCAGAAGCAATTGCGGATCGAGCGCGAGTGCCCGCGCGATTTCGAGCAGACGCTGCTTGCCATAAGGAAGATTTCGCGCCTCTTCGCCCGCGACGTGCTCCAGCCCCACGAAACGCAGCATGTTGAATGCGCGCTCGCGTGCGGCCTGCTCTTCCCGCCGATAACGCGGGCTCATTGCACCGACATCCGCGAAATTCGAGCGAAACGTATGATGCAGGCCCACGAGCACATTCTCGAGCGCGGTCATCTCGCCAAATAGCTGCACGTTCTGGAAAGTGCGCGCGATCCCCGACAGCGCGATCTTCGATGAAGTACGCCCGCCCAGCGACTCGCCCTGATATTCGATGACGCCCGAGGTCGGCACATAGATGCCGGTCAGGACGTTCATCATCGTGCTCTTGCCCGATCCGTTCGGTCCGATCAGGCCGTGAATCGTGCCGCGCTTCACCGTCAGGCTGACGTTGTTCAGCGCTTTGAGGCCGCTGAACTGCATCAGTACGCTGCGCACATCGAGAATGGCATCCGCGCCTTCGCGTGCGACGGCGGCGACTGCATCGTCTTCGCGTGTATCGCTTGCAAGGGCGTCCGTATCGACCTTGGTGACGCGCACGCGCCCGAGGTGCAGCGTCTTTCGCACGAAGCCGACGATGCCGTCCTGCAAGTAGTAGACGACGAGCAGAATCATCAGGCCGAAGATCGTGAGACGCCAGTCGGTCAGCGCATCGATCCAGAACGAGAATGCGGCAAGGCCCGCAGTTCCGATCACCGGGATCGCCACGCGTTGCGGCGTCGTTGTCTTGCGTGCCAGCGCAAGCGCGGCTCCTGCAACGACGAGCACGGCAAGTGCGGTAGCGACGATCCGGAAGTTCGCTATGTCGTCGAGCAGCTTGGGCAACAACACGATGACCGTCGAACCGACGATCGCGCCCGTGCGAGTCTTGCGGCCGCCCATGATGATCGCGAGCAAGAAGAGAATCGTCAGCTCGAAGTTATAGGTATTGGGCGAAATGTATTGCTCGGAATAGGAATAGAGACAGCCAGCCAGTCCGGCAAAGCCCGCACTAATCACGAACGCATACACCTTGTAGCGATAAACCGACACGCCCATGCAATCCGACGCGATGGGGCTATCGCGCAAGGCTTCGAAAGCACGCCCGAGATGCGACTTCAACACGCGATGCACTACGATCAGCGATGCCACCAATAGCGCGGCAACAAGCCAGTAATACTCGACTTCATCGAGCTTGTGACCCGCCAGTGTAGGCTTGGGAATCTTGAGTCCCATCGGGCCGTTCGTCAGGAAGTCCATCTCGTTGATGAGAATCTGGATGATCGTGCCGAACGCGAGCGTGACCATCGCGAGATAAGGACCGGACACGCGCAGCGCGGGCAACGCGAGTATCGCGCCGAATGCGGCAGTCACGGCGATCGCGAGCGGCGCGGTCACATAGAACGGCATGCCGAGCTTCGCAAACAGAACCCCCGCCGTATAAGCGCCGACGCCAAAGAGGCCCGCGTGACCGAGCGATACCTGACCGGTGTAACCCACCACGATATCGAGCCCGAACAACAGGATCGCGTAAATCATGATGGTTTCGACGAGATGGATGTAATACGGATTTCCCGAGACGACCGGGAACGTCGCAAGCGCCGCCAGGCCGATCAGGGCCGCAATCCAGTTCTTCGCTTTGTTCATGGCCGCCTCAGACTTTCTTGATCGCTGTCTTGCCGAACAGACCCGCAGGCTTGACCGCAAGCACGATCAAAAGCAGCACGAGGCCGGGCACATCCTTGTAGCCGGTGGAGATATAAAAGCCCGTCGTCGTCTCTGCGATGCCGAGAATCATGCCGCCGACGATGATGCCCATGCCGCTCGACAAGCCGCCGATGATCGCCACCGCGAAAGCCTTGAGGCCGAGCACCGCGCCCATTGTCGCGCCTGTCAGCGTGAGCGGCGCAATGAGGACGCCCGCGAACGCCGCCGTCAGCGACGACAACGCATACGAGAACGTGATGACGAGTCCCGTATTGATGCCCATGAGCGCAGCGGCATCGCGATCGTTCGCGGTTGCCACGACGGCCTTGCCGAAAATCGTTTTGCGATTGAAGAATTCCACCGCCAGCATCATGACGAGCGCACCCGCTACGACAAGCAGTTCCATCGGCAATACATTCGCGCCGAACACGTGAAGCGGCGATTCGGGCAGCGGCGAAGGAAAGCGCAGATCGTCACGCCCCCACACGTTCTCCGCCACGTTCTTGAAGATGATGCCAAGCGCAATCGTCGACATGATCCAGCCGAATTCCGACTTGATCTTGATCGCCGGCCGCACGCCGATTCGCTCGACCAACGAGCCTTGCAGAAGCCCGAACAGGCACACGAGCGGAATCATCAGCCAGTAGTTGACGCCTGCCGATACGAGCGTCAGGCCCACGAGTGCGCCGAGCATGAGCGCATCGCCCTGACCGAAGTTCAGCGTGCCGGACGTCGCGAAAGTGAGCTGATAGCCGAATGCGATCACCGCGTAGATCATGCCAAGCGCGATGCCGCTGTAAATGAGCTGAAGAAGAATCATCGTCTGGACGCCTTTGGATCGGAACACCAAGCGCATGCGTCAAGCCGCGCCCGCCATCTGCGGCGGGCGCGGCTCTTACCCTCGGAATGGAACTCGTGCGTCAGTTCGAAGCGGTCGTCGTCTGCTTGGTGCGCAGCGTGCTGCCGCCTTTCTTGTCCGCGTCGTATGCGTAGACGACCCGCCCGGCCTTCACTTCACCGATCACAGGCACGTTCGGGCTGATCGCTTCGTGGTCTGCCTTCGTGAAGGGCTTGTCGTAGGACATCACCACGCCGTCCACCTTGGTGCTCAGGTTTTCGAGCGCTTCCTTTACCTTGGGGCCATCGGTGGAACCGGCTTGCTTGATCGCCGCTGCGAGCAGATAAACCGAGTCGTAGCCTTGCGCCGCCGACACCGGCGAATCGATGCGATCGTTCTTCGGCTTGAATTCCTTCAGATACGCTTCGATAAAGGCTTTACGCTTCGGCGTATTCGCGTCCTGAATAAAGGTCTGCGGCATGCGCGCGCCTTCGCCATTCGCGCCGGCGTTGTCGATATAGTTCGCCATCGAAAGCGTCCAGCTGCCGATCAAAGGCACTTTCCAGCCGAGCTTCGCCATGCCGTTCGCAATCTGCGCAAGCTCGGGTCCGATGCCATAAGTAAGGACAGCTTCCGCGCCCGCCGCCTTTGCCTTGAGCAATTGAGCGGTCATGTCGACGTCCTTGATATTGAATTTCTCGACCGCGACAGGCTTGATGCCCTTCGACGAGAGCGCCTTTTCAAGGTCTTCGCGGCCAAGCTGACCGTAGTTCGTCGAATCGGCGAGGATCGCGACTTTCTTGAAGCCGCGCTTGGTGATGGCTTCCTCGACGATCATCGGCGCCTGAATGCGGTCGGCTGCGGCGTTGCGGAAGACGTAGTTGTCGGGCTGATCGTCGAACTGCTTGGTGACGACCGAACCCGTCGCGACATTGTTGAAGACGGGAATCTTCGCTTCCTGGAAGAAACGCTGAGAGGCGAGCGCAACGCCGGTATTGATATAACCGACCACGGCTACGACCTTCTCCTTGTTGATCAGCTCTTGCGCGATCTGCACGCCGCGTTCGTTCTTGGCTTCGTCATCGCGTTCGACGAGCACGATCTGCCGCCCGAGCACGCCGCCCGACTTGTTGATTTCCGCAGTCGCGAGCCGCACGCCATCGCGCATGCTGACGCCCATCGACGACGAGCCTCCCGTGAACGGGCCGTCGACGCCGATCTTGATCGGATCAGCCGCATAGGCCGACGAAAAAACGCCGAACGCGAGCATGCCCGCGATGAGCTTCATCTGCATTCCCATTTCTGTCTCCGTCGCTTGAACCGCTTTGTGAAAGCCTGACCGCCCGATTCTTTTAGCTGTCGCTCTAATTAGGCGCTTGGTGACCGAGTTTAGAAAAATGTAAGGATCAGACCATATTCGGACATACCCGAACGGCAGGAGCGTTAGCGCACATCGAGACGCAAAACGGCGGCATCCCGAAGCGGCCGCTTCGGGATGCAAAGGAACAGCGAAGGAAGCGATGCACTGTTTTAGCGCGGCGTGCCCTGCTCGACGGCGTGCGTGAACTGGCGCAAGACCGAGGCGGAGGCGTCAGTCACGGCCCAGAACGTCATGCCGTCGCGATTCCAGCGAGCGAGCGCATAGCCATCGTCGGACTGTGTGACGACGATCTGTCCATTCTTGAGCGGCGGCTTCTCGGGAAACACATAAACGTCGATGGGATGCTTCAGATATCGATAAACAACGACAGCGACCGGCCGATGCCCGACGTAATCGAGCCGTCCCCCAACGAGCGCGAAGCCGGGTCCAGCCGGATCGACCACGGGCGGCGCATAGTCGATGCGGCCGTTGAACCACGGCTTGACCGTGTGCTTGTCGCTGGACAATACATCGATGGGCCGATCCGACATCAACGCGCGCACGTGGCTCGACACGATCTCCTGCGCGAGTGGTGCATCGCTCGCAGGACGCGGCACGGTCTGGAACCACAGCATTGCGCCTAGCACTATCGCGGAGAGCGTCGCGCCCGTGAATGCGCCGCCGAAGAACGGCCCCGGTAAAGCAAGCCCCAGACGCCACGGGCGGCGACCTTGCTCAGACTTTTGCGAGCGCTGACTTTCCTCGCGCACGCGCGCCAGCACTTGCGCGCGCAAATGCACCGGCGCGTGCTGATAAAGCGAGCCATCGTTGAGCCTCGTATCGAGCGAAGCGGCTTCGTTATTGTCCATTGCCCGACTCCTCGGAATGACCCGGCCCCGACTTGCGCACGAGCCTGACGCTCGGTCTGTCGCATTGCGCCGCGCGCACGGCCCCGGCCAGCATCTTGCGGCCTCGCGCAAGCCGCGACATCACCGTTCCTATCGGCACGCCCGTGATGGCGGCGACTTCCTTGTAACTCATGTCTTCTAGTTCACGCAGCACCAGCACCTCGCGAAAGGCGAGCGGCAACGCCTCCAGTGCGCGATGCACGAGGTGGACTTCGTCCTTACGCACTGCAAGCGTCTCGGGGTTCACGCCGGCTTCATCGGACCAGCCAGGCAAGGCTTCATCCCCGGCGATGTCTTCATCGTAGGGCGTCCCATCGGCCATGTGCACGCGCTTGCGCCACTCGGTGAACCAGGTGTTGCGCACGATAGCCAGAAGCCATGCACGCGCATTCGCTTCTTCGCCGCCTTCGAAGCCGCTAAAGAAGCGGAATGCGCGTAAATAGGCTTCCTGGACGACATCATCCGCGTCGCTCGCGCTGCCGGATAGCCAGCGGGCAAGGTTGTATGCGGCGTCGATATGCGGCATCACGGTCGCCTCGAAACGCGCATGCGGGGACTTCTCTGCTCTCGACCTGCTGGGCCACATCGCGCGGGTCTCCTCAAGGCGGATCAACGCACGCCCGGTGTCGCGCGTGCACATCCTCCTTTACTTGTTGCAGGACCGCTTTATTCCCTTCCCCCGAAGAAATTTTCCAGGAATATCGCGCCGCGTAAGCCGGTTCGATGGACGGATGCCCGCTGCGTCATTCATTGCCTTTTACGTCACTCGCAAAGGAACCGTCATGAATACCGAACCCAGGGATTTGCCGCCCGCGTCCGAACTGGACGATCACGGCAAGCGCCGGCGCACCGCTCTCTCCTGCATGGCGTGGGCGGGCGCAGGCGTGTTGTGGACGATCAGCGGCGGCGTGCCGCGCTCCAGCCTGATTTCCTCGGCTCATGCCGAGGAAAGCGCGCATTCCTTCAGCTTCGTGCAGATCAGCGATAGCCATATCGGATTCAACAAGGACCCGAACACGGAACCGGCGAGCACGCTCGAAGCAGCCATCGGCCGGGTGCGAAAGATGCCTCAGCGCCCCGCTTTCATGATTCATACCGGCGACATTACACATCTCTCGACGCCAGCCCAGTTCGATACCGCGACGCAGATCATCGGCAATGCAGGCATGCCGGTGCATTATGTTCCCGGCGAACATGACGTGCTCGTCGATAACGGCGACCCGTTCTTTGCGCGCTTTTCCGTGCAGTATGGACGCGGCAGCACGCGTCACTGGTATAGCTTCGACGAAGGCGGTGTGCATTTCATTGGCTTGACCAATGTAATCGACCTGAAGGGCGGCGGCCTCGGCTTCTTAGGCGATGAGCAACTCGCATGGCTCAAGCAAGACTTGCAGGGAAGGACGAGCAGTACGCCCATCGTCGTATTCGCGCATATACCGTTATGGGCGCTGTATCCGGCATGGGGCTGGGGCACCGACGACAGCGCGCAAGCACTCGCTCTACTGAATCGCTTCGGTTCGGTGACGGTCCTGAATGGACATGTGCATCAGGTCGCGCAGAAAGTAGAAGGCGACATGCGGTTTTATTCGGCGATGTCGACCGCGTTTCCGCAACCCGCGCCGGGCGCGGCAACTGGCCCCGGACCAATGAAAGTCGGCGCAGACCGCTTGCGATCGATGCTCGGCTTGCGCGCCGTGACGCACGTTGCGGGACGCGAGCAGTTGGCTATCGTCGATACATCGCTGGCGGAGGCAGGAGCATGAACATCACGCTCATTCGACAATGCGCCCGGCAGTTTGCAATCGCACTCGCGATCAAGGGCCTCGTTGGCGCGATGCCATCCGCTTGCGCCGAAGAACCTGCACAACAAGTGGCGGCTGTGAGCGCGCCTGTCGTGTCCATCGACAATTTCGCGTTCAACAAGGACACGCTGACGGTCCCTGCCGGCACGAAGGTGACATGGACGAATCACGATGACATGCTGCATACCATCGTCGACGAGACAAAATCATTCAAGTCCGATCCGCTCGACAGTGGCGACAGCTTCTCGCATGTATTCGATAAGCCGGGAACCTATAAGTATTTCTGTTCGCTGCATCCGCACATGACAGGAACGATTATCGTGCAATGAACGCGCGACGCCACGGCGCGGTCTGTCAGCTTCGCGCTTTGGCGATCGCATCGAGATTGCCTTCGCCGAAGCCATGATGTCCGCGCCGCTCGACGATTTCGAAGAACATGTCGCCCGGCTCGCGTTCGATGAAGGTCTGCAAGAAGAGTTGCGGCGTGCCGTCGGGAAGAATCTCGCCATCGACGAGAATTCCGCGCGTGCGCAGCTTATCGATATCGAGGCCATGACCGGGCAGGCGGGCGTCGATCTCGTCGTAATAGCGTTGCGGCGGCATGAGAAAGCGCACGCCCCGCGCGCTGAGGGCATCGACGGAAGCGAAGATATCGGCGGATGCCAGTGCGATGTGCTGCACGCCCTCGCCTTCATGATCGGGCAGATATTGCTGCATCAAGTCCGTGCGATACGTGCCCTTCTCGTAGACCGTAATGCGAATGGAGCCGCATGGCGAGACCGTGACAGCGGAATCCTGCGACACGTGCCAGTCCGGATGCACTTGATGAATTTCACGGAAATGCAGCACGTCGTCGTAGAAATCGAGCCATTCGCGAATGCGGCCAGCGCCGACCGTCTGCGTGAAGTGATCGACTTCGAGCAGGCCCGCGCCTTTGAGATCCGCATGCGCATCGGGAATCGCGCGGAAATCGATGTCGTATATCGATGTTTCGCCGCTATTCTTGCCCGGCCAGTGATCGACGAAATAGATATGTGAATCGCCAATGCCTTGAATGGCCGGTATTGCCAGTTCGTTGGGGCCGATCTTCTCGCCTTCGAAATCCCATGCGCCGTAATCGACGGCGCGTTCATGCGCCGTTTGCGCATCCAGCACGCGAATGCCGATGGCCGCGATGCCGACGCCATGCGTTTGGGCGAACCGCGTCGCGAATGAATCCGGCTCGGCATTCAGCAAAAAATTCATGCTGCCCTGCCGATACAGCGTGACCGCCTTGCTGACGTGCTGCGCAACCGGCGTGAAGCCCAGCCGCTCGAATAATGCGGCGAGCCCTTGCGGGTCGGGGCTCGAAAACTCTACGAACTCCAGCCCCGCAATGCCGAGCGGATTCTCGCCGATCTGAGATTCGGCGGCCGTGCTGGCGGACGGAGAAAAGTCAGCGGAGTCAGGCTGGGTCATCGGCAATACCTCGAATTGTACGAACTGGTTCACGGATGCGAAAACTACCATGACTGCCGCATCGCGTGCCACCATCGCGTTTGCGTGGCTCATCTTTGCAGCTAGAGTAGCGGCAGCGTGTCGTTCGTGTCAAAGCGGGGCCCGCCCGCGCCTCAGGCGGCCAGCCGCGCGGGGCTCATCGAGAGACGCCTGACCTGCGGCGGAAATACATTCCAAGTGCCATCTTCGTGGCGGAAAAAGATGATCGCAATGGAGCCGCCTGCATGCCACGCCTCGATGCGAACAAAGCGCATGCCCGTGAGATGCGAACGGCACAGTTGCACGACGCGTGCCGGATGCGCCGGCGATGGTGCGAGCCATTTATCGACGGCCCAGTGAAGCGAATTTTCGGGGTTGTCCATGATGGTCTCCTCACATGGCTAAAGACGTATTCAGTCCGCTATTTGCTAACGCGTTTGCACGGCGGCGCCGTTCGGCCAAAACATAGGCCTTCAGCAGTCCCTTGAGCGCATCGAGCGCGACGCCTGGATGAACGAGGCACGCGCGCACCTGACTGCTGCGAGCTTCACCGAACAGGCACCATGAAACGAAGTGCTCGCAGTTATTGGTCAACAGGCGGTAACGATCCTCGCCGAGCCTGCTGCGTGCGCGCCGCACCGCTTCCATGCCGATGAAACGCGCAGCCGCGTGCTGGCGCACCGTCACGCCATAGCCGCCCGCAAACTGCGCGAGCGTCACTTCCTCGATGGGACCGCGATGCAGTGACTTGGCGAAGCCGGCATAGTGGATAACCATGCCGTTACCCGCATAAATTCCGTGATGCTCGTACCCGGAGCGGCGCGTGACGACTTCGGCGCCGAGGGAAAAGCCGTGCTCGGCGGCTGTTTCATCGAACGATCCGGACGTTTCGCTGCTTGACATGACTCGCTCCGTTTTGAGTTCTTCGGCTGGCGCCAGGTGTTCGTGCGACGCCTGATTGCGATGTCATTTGCAGCTTTCTTGCCAGTTTTATAATGTCTTGATTTGATTGAGTTTATTGATTTTCGTCGACTCGGAGTAATGGCGTAGTGTTCGGGTCAAACAAACGGCGTTGGTCCATTTCTGTTGGGGTTTGGCCATCTGTCGGTAAGCGCCCCGGGTGTTGGTAGAAAACTGACGGGCGGATCGCGAGTGTCGGTGCGCGCCCAACGCCATTCGACGTAAGCCCGCGTCGAATGGGCCTCGAGCGCCCGCCACGACGTCGGCATACGACTTGCATTGGCTCACGCGTCCCTCAAAGCGCTTTGCGGAGAACCAATATGAGCGTCCTATCCGTCGCCGATCTCGAATGCAGTCGCGAACTCGACGACGCGGCGATTTCGGCCATCAGTGGCGGCGGCGGCGGCGCGCTGTGGATCTTTGGCTGGATCACGCCGTACATCTCGGGGCGTCAGGAAGGCTTTGGCGGCGTCGTGAATATCTACGACATCACGAACAACTTCACTGCAGACCAGATGATCAATCAGTTCCAGTCGGTCGATGTCCATAATTCCGGCAACGGCGCGAATCTCAACGTTAGTCCGAACGCAGCGTCGGCAAACAGCGCGGGATAGCGCCCAGCGCGTTTAGCGCGCGCGCTTTCTGGCGCACAATCGGCGGATTGCGTGCGCGCTTCAGGACCAAGGGAGGTTGTCGTGACCTTCACAGCTGAATTTAAATGGACATCGGCTGCCCGCTCCGATGTCGGATGCGTTCGGCAAATCAACGAAGACGCCCTTCTCGATTCACCCGAGCGCGGTCTGTGGGCCGTCGCCGATGGCATGGGCGGACACGCTGTCGGCGATCTGGCAAGCCGTATGGTCATCGAGAGCCTGTCGGCTATCTCGTCCAATGGCGGGCTTGCCAGTGTCATCGCGGATGCGCGCGAACGTCTCATCGACGTCAACGGCAAGCTGCGCGTGGAGGCCGCCAGACGGCTGGTATCGCGCATCGGCAGCACAGTGGTCGTGCTGGCCGCTCGCAATGGCGCATGCGCTTATCTCTGGGCCGGCGACAGTCGAATCTATCTGCTCAGGAACGGAAGGCTCGTGCAATTGACGCGCGATCATAGCCACGTCGAAGAACTCAAAGCACGCGGGCAGTTGACCGCGGAAGAAGCGCTGCATCATCCGGCGCAGCATTTGATCACACGCGCAGTGGGCGCGCTCGACGTTCTCGATCTGGATGAAAGCACCGTCGCGCTGAACGACGGCGATACCTTTCTCTTGTGCAGCGATGGCTTGTCCAACGAGATCAGCGAAGAGGAAATGGCAAGGGAACTCACTGCGGGCAACTGCGAGCTTGCCGCGCAAAGACTGCTTGAAAAAGCGCTGGAACGCGGTGGGCGCGACAATATCTCGCTGGTCGTCGCGCATGCGGAAGACGTGATGGCGATGGACAGGACGCAAGTCAATCCGTCGATCTAGCGTCCCTTGCCTTTTGCGCTGCAAGCCGGAAATCCTTCGAGTGCAGCCCGTGTTTCTTCAATAGCATCTGCAGGTGCGACCGGTTCATCTCGTAGCGCCGCGCGAGTTCCGCTACCGTGCCGCCCACTTCCTGCAAGCCGCGTTCGAGGAAGGCGCGCTCGGCTTCGTCGCTCGCGACGCGCTTGGCTTCGCTCAGGGAACTCGCTGTAGCAATTCCGTCGCCGCTTGCCGATGCTCCGCCAATGGCGAGTGACAGCGACGACTTCGGCCTGATATCCAGCGGAAGATGCTCGATATCCGCCATTTCTCCGGCTAGACAAGCGAGCCGGTACACCACGTTGCGCAGCTCGCGGATGTTGCCGGGATAATCGTAGTGGCGCAGAAAATCGCGCAGCCTGGGCGACATTTTCACGGGCCGGCGTTTGAGCGTTGCCGCAGCTTCGTCGCCGAAATAAGCAAGCAAAAGCGGTATCTCGTCGCGACGCTCACGCAGTGCCGGCAAGGTCACATGGATCACACTCAGGCGATAGTACAAGTCTTCGCGAAAGCGCCCTTCATCGCAGAAGCGCCGCAAGTTGCGGTTGGTCGCGGCGACGATGCGCGTGTCGACCGCTATCGGCTCGTCGGAACCTACGCGCTGAATCTCATGCGCTTCCAGCACACGCAGTAATTTCACCTGGCCTGAAAGCGGAAGCTCCCCAATCTCGTCGAGGAAGATAGTGCCCGTATGTGCGCTTTCAAATTTCCCTTTGCGGTCGTTCGTTGCGCCCGTAAAAGCGCCTCTGCGATGCCCGAATAACTCCGATTCGAGAAGATTGTCCGGAATCGCGCCGCAGTTGACGGAGATATAAGGCTTGTCCGCACGCGAGCCGTTGGCGTGAATGACTTTAGCCATCAGTTCCTTGCCGGTGCCGCTTTCGCCATCGATCAAAACGGGAAGGTCGGTCGGCGCAGCTTTCTCCGCAATTTCCAGTGCTTCCAGCAGTTTCGGGTTGTCGCCGAACGTACCTTCGAAAACGAAGCTGCGTTCGATCAGCGCCTGCCGCCGGGCCGCAGCCGATAGCTCGCGCTTCGGCTCCGAAGCTGCGGCTTGCACGAAGCGCTCCTTGTGCGAAAGCTGCATGACTTCGTCGCGCAATGCGCTCGCCTGACGCAACAGCTTTTCGATTTCCGGGCGCTCGAGGCGGGAAGTCCATCGCAGCGTCGAGCGCAATATCTCGATCTTCTCGATGATTCCCGCATACGAGATCGCCGATGCGGGCACGCTGTCGCTTTCAGGCTGGTCGAGTATTTTCATGCTGCGCTCAGTTGCTTCTGCACGAGTTGGTAATACATGCCCTTTCTTGCGACGAGTTCGTCGTGCTTGCCTTGTTCGACGATGCCGCCTTCATAGAGCACGAGAATTTTGTCGGCGCGCATGATCGTGGAGAGTCTGTGCGCGATGATGACCGCCGTGCGTCCCTTCAATATCTCCTGCATGTTGCCGAGGATATTGCTCTCCGATTGCGTGTCGAGTGCGGAGGTGGCCTCGTCGAATACGAGCAGACGCGGATCGTGATAAAGCGCGCGTGCGATGCATAGCCGCTGAATCTGTCCGCCCGACAGCCCGACGCCCCGCTCGCCCACCACTTGCTCATAGCCGAGCGGCATGCGCGTGATGAACGCGTGGGCATCGGCCATCTTGGCGACTTCCTCGATGCGCCGGCGGTCCGGCGCTTCGTCGCCGCTCGCGATATTATCCGCGATGGTGCCCGAAAACAGCAGATTGCTTTGCATCACATAGCCGATCTGCGCACGATAGAAACCTTTGTCGATCACGTTGATATCGTAGCCATCCACCGTCATCTTTCCCTCGCCCGGCGCATAGAAGCCGACCAGCAATTTTGCAAGCGTCGTCTTGCCCGATCCGCTGCGGCCAACCACTGCAATTAATTCACCCGGCTTGATATCGAAACTGATGTTTTCAAGCACGTAGGGCGTGTCGCCATCGCCATAACGGAAGTACACACCGTTGAAGCTGATATTGCCCTGAAGGTCCGGCAACATCACGCGCTGCTGCATTTCAGAAGGTTTCTGCTCCGGCTCGATGTCGAGTACATCGCCGAGTCGCTCCATTGCGACGCCCGCATCGTTGAGCAGGCTCCATAGGCCGATGAGCCCCATGAGCGGCGACAGCACGCTTCCCATGAACGCGTTGAATGCAATGAGTTGTCCAATGGTCAGTTCGCGTGAAAGCACGAGATTCGCACCGACCCATAACACCGCGATGGTCGTCGCAGCATTCAATAGCTGACTGCACAGCCCCACGACGATATTGAATCGCTGCGACTTGTACTGCACTTCCAGGGACTTCGCGTACTTCTTCTCCCATTTCAGGCGCACCGCCCGTTCGATGCCCATCCCCTTCACCGTTTCGACGCCGCCCAATGCCTCCATCAGATAGGAACGCGCGTCCGTGCTGGAAGAGAACATCTCGCGCGCATTGTGTTTGATGCGCGGCGTCGCCAGTACCGTCAGCGCCATCAGCGGAATCACGAATGCGATGAGCAAGAGCGTGAGCTTCACGTTGTAGAGAAACATGATCGTGAAGTAGATGAACACCATCAGCAGATTCAGCACCGTCGTGACCGTGGACTCGGTGAGAAACGCGCGGATCGTATGGTTTTCCTGGAAGCGCGCGAATATGTCCCCTGTCTTGCGCTTGGCAAAAAAGCTGAACGGCAGCGAGAACGTATGCTTGAAGAACTGCGACATCATCGAGAAGTCCATGTTTCGCACCATGAAGTTCGCGAGATAGGCGCGTATGGTGGACATGAGTTGACAGAAAATGTTGGATACGATGAGCCCCGCAATCAGCACATGCAGCAGCCCGACGTTCTGATGCACGATCACGCCGTCGAGAATGTTCTGGATGATGAGCGGCGGAACGACGCCCAGCATCTGAATGACGAACGTCGCAAGAAAAAGGTGCAGCAGTATCTTGCGATAAGGCTTCAGATAACCGACGAAGCGTATCCACGGCGAATTGGACACTGCCTGTTGCACGAGGTCTTGTGCAGGCGTGAAGAGCAGGCACGTGCCGCTCCAGCCACGTTCGAACTCGCCCGCTGTCATCTTTTTGAAGCCGATAGCCGGGTCCGCGACCCAGACGTTCTCGCTCGATATCCCATAGACGACGATGTAGTGATAGCCCTCCCAATGCGCGATGAACGGCAGCTCAAAACCACGCAGCGATTCATAGGTGCACTGCATGCCGCGCGTCGTGAATCCGAGTGCTTCGCCGGCGCGCGCAAGGCTGTCGAGTGTCGCGCCTTGCGTCGTCACGTTAGCGAGTTCACGCAGTTTACCGAGCGTCATGCCGATGCCGTAATGCCTGCATATCATCGCGAGGCACGCTGCGCCGCAATCCATTTCTTCGGCCTGCTCGACCCATGCGAAGCGCTTGATGACGCGCTCGCCGAATTCGGGCTTCGACTGAAGATCGAGCATCGCGGGCAGCTTGCGCCGCTCCGCCAGCTTCCTTTGCCGCTGCAGTTCACGCTCGATGTATCGGATGCGCTCTTCGAGCACCTCGCGCAGCTTGACATTGCGCTCGATGATGAAATGCACGGTCTTTTCAGGTATGACGAGCAGGCGCGTATCGACGCTCGCAATGGCCGACGCCATCTGCTCCTGACGCATCACGCAAGCCTTCTCGCCAAAGATCTCGCCGGGGCCGAGCGTCGCGATCACATGTTGTTGGCCGCCTTCATCGCGCACGAGGCGCACTTCTCCTTGCCGCACGACGTAAAGGCGTCTGTCGTCGCGCGTGTCCTGCTTGAAGATTTCCTTGCCTTCGCCGATGCGCTTGACGCCGACGCTGCGCACGCACTCTTCGAGTTCCGCCTTGTTCAGCTTGCCGCGCAAATCGAATAGCTTCGCGACGAAACCTCCGGCGGAAGCAATGGCGACATAGCTCGTGACAAACGCGAGTGCGGCGGGATTCCTCGCGATGACCGGCTCGATGACCTTGCGCGGAATGAACAGCAATTCTGTCTTGCCCGAGGAACGCACCGACGACTCATGCCGATACTCGCGCAACATGGCGATATCCGCGAACGTCTCGCGCTCCTTCTTGACCCCCATGCTGATTTCCTTGCCGTGCTCCTCCGTGAAGATGCGCACGGAGCCGGCCCTGACGATGAACAGGCCATCGGCCGGATCGCCCGCATTGCATACGGTCTCGCCGAAGGCATAGCGGCGCGACTCGGCGTGCGCGGCGAGTTGCTCCGTTTCCTCGCGTGAGAACGGAGAGAGTATCTCGACTGCCGCAAGAAACTCGGCCGTCGAATCGAAGGTGGAAGGAGCGTCCATTAGCGTGGCGGCGCTTTAACGCGCTTCGATCACGTGCTCTTGCGCACGCGCAAGCAGCCATTCTTCGCGTAACAGCCGGCGTATTTCGGCGGTCACGTCTTCGTCGAGCGTCGCGGGATAGGTGGCCGTCACCGCGAAGATCTCATAGGCAGAGCCATCGGCGGATACGAACGGGCCAAGAAGATCGCCGGGCGCGGCGTTGAAGACTTTGGCCTCGATATCCGGCTTGAGCTGCCCACGCATGACACGTCCAATGACGCCGCCACTCTCGCGCGTATCGGCCAACGAATGCTCGCGCGCCATGTCTGCGAAGCTATCGGGGTCGTCGCTGAGATACGAGATCATTTCTTTGGCGCTGCCCTCTGTGTCGAGCACGATATGACTCACTTCGATGCTGTCGAACTTCGGCGAATTCAGTTGAAAGTACTCTTCGATGGCCGGCTGCGTGCCGACGTTCTCCAGCATCTTTTCCTGATAAAGCGTGTCTGTGATGAAGACTTCGAATTCGTCGAGACTTACATTCAGCGCATCGAGATAGTTATTCATATCCGCCGCGCGATGCAGCCCGCGTATGCGCCGGAACTGATCGGCGCGCGTCTGAATCTCATCGGCCGTCAGTTCGATCCGTGCTTTCTTGGCCGCACGTACAGTGAGCTTGTCGCGTACCAGTTGCTCGATGAGTCCGTCGAACTGACCATTGAGTTTGAGAAGCCGAATGAATTCGCCCACATCGACCACTTCATCATCGATACGCACAATTGCCGTCATATCGTTCTCCGTTTGGTTTAGCCAGCCACGTTGCGGAATGGATCGAGGCCCATGTCGATGAGCCGCCGTTCACGCACGACGACTTCCGCTGCCGCGGTCATGCCGTAGCGCAGCGGATATCGCGTGCCGCCAATCTGGTAGTAGTCGCGATCCAGCGTGACGCGACCTTCGTACACCGGCTGTTTCGTCGCCGGGCTTGGTTTGGCAGCGGGCGAGATGAACGCGAGCGTGCCGTCGATTACGCCATAGCGCTGATAAGGGAATGCATTGAACTTGATCTTGACGCGCTGCCCTTCTCTCAGAAACGCGCGATCATGCTCTGCAATTTCAATCTTCAAAACAGGACGGGCATTGGCGGGCGCTATGCCGCCAAGCGGCGTATTCGCCTGAATCTTGTCGCCGGGCTGCGTGGAAGTCACATCCGTGACGACGCCCGACACCGGGGCCAGGATCAACAAGAAATTGTCCTTGTCGATGTTCTCAAAGCGAATGCGCGCCGCGGCGTCCGCGACGAGCCGCGCCGTCTGCAATTGAAGACGCAACTTGTCTTCCGTGCTTGCGACTTCCCGCATCGCCGCCTCGTATTGCAGCCTGAGATTCGTCGATTCCTGACCGCTCGTTTCGAGTTGCGCCTTGGCCTGAGTGAATTCATGACTCAAACGGAAGTCTAGTTCCGCGAGCTTCGCCTGCTCGACGCGATAGGCCCCGTCCGCTTCGAGGTAGATATTGCGCTTGGCATCGACTTGCGATTCGGACACGCCGCCGCCGCCCGGCAACGCGAACAGGCGCGTGAAACGATCGAGTTCGTTCTTCGCGGCATCGCGTGCGCGCCGGGCATTTTCGAGCGTGCTGCGCTGTTCCTGCAATTGCGCCTTCTGCCCTTCGGCGAGCTTGCTGGTGCCCTCGGTCACGCGCTGTTGATGTTGATGCTCTTCCACTTCCATCTGATTCCTGAGGGCCACGATCCTGCGTTCCATGAGCAGCTTCTTTTCCGGAAATTGCTTCCACTCACGCTCGGCATCGTCGAGCTTGAGTTGCGCTTCGAGCGCATTCGTGGCCGCTTCGATCGCGCCGCGCGCGTTGAGACGAGCGACGACATCGTCCTTGCGCACGGGTTGCCCTTCGGCAATGTACAGGTCGGCGAGTTCGCCATCGATCGGCGCATAAAAGCGGCGCACTTCCGACTCCGGTGCGAGCGTGCCTTGCGCCGTCACCATCACATCGGCATGACCGACGAAGGACCACACGAGCGCGGCAGCCACGAGCGATACCATCGCGTAGATGAGCGCCCGCGTCAGCTTGAGCGGTTCGGCCGTGAGAATGGCGACGCCCTCCGCGCCGTGATCCTCCAGCGCCTCGGAGAAGGGCTTAAGGGGCGCGTCGCGCTTCATCGCCTTCTCCTTTGAGCAACGCGAGCTTGCTTTGCAGCAAAGCCGGTTCGAGCACCATACGGAGGTCCTGCAGCGAACGCCGTTGCAGATCCACTTCGTTGTCGATATCGCCTTTGAGGGCTGTCCATTTCTCAGGATCGCCGTTGACCTGTTTCAGGATTCGCATGCCACGTGCGGCGGTGTCTTGCGCATCCAACAAGAGGCGCGCCTGCGTGCGGAATGTGTCGGATACGCCCGATTCAAGCCGCTGCGATCCGCCAATGCCGCCGTTGGTCCGATAGTGTGTCCATAACGCTTGCGCCTGATTCATCAACGATTGCGCGCGGGACGCTGCCTTGTTCTTCAGCGCAGCAATGTCAGGTGCGACTGCTTTCGCGAAATAAGCATCACTCTGTGCATCCAAAGTTTCGTTGAAGGAGAGCACTGAATCTTCGTACTGTTTGGAACCGCGCGCTTTTTGCAAGTCCGCGAACTGCGCGGCAACCGATTGCTTATGCGCGATTTCCTTTTGAACGATTGGCGTCCACTTTCCTTGCCGGAGCCTTTGCAAAGCATCAATGGCGCGTGCGCTATTTCCATTCGCCCATGCGGCCGACACCGCCGCGTACTGCGCAAGCACATCCGCCGGTGGCAACTGGCTCGCGCTCATTTGCGCGAAGCGCGTCTGGAACGGCGGCGTCCAGAAATTCGCTTTGCTCAAGGCCGCAACCACTGGCGCAAGGCTCGGCTCGCTCATTGCGCGCTTGAGGCTCGCGTAGGCGCTTGCATCGGCGCGAACGCGATCGAGGCCGCTGAGGCGTGGATACTTTTCCGCGTATTCCTTGAGAGTCGCGTCGATGGCATCGGGATCGTCATCAGCGAGACTCTTGACGATGTTCGCATTTAGCCGGTCGATGGCCGCCAGATAAGCTGAATCGTCGCTTTGCAGCTTGCGCATGTGACTCAACGCGAGCCCATAGGGTTCGCGAAACTCGGGCACGTATCCCGCAATGCGATCGAGATCGCGTTGATGACCCGTCGCGTCCGCTTCCCAATGCTTGAGAATGCCTGCGATGCTTGCTTCATCCACGTACATGCGAATAGGCGCATCGGGTCCGCCGCGCCCAATGACGAAGCGTTCGAGCTTGCCTATCCAGCCGAGTTCGTCGAGCATCGAACGCACGTCCGGATTGTGCGCGCCCAGCGTTTGCATCTGCGCGAGGATGACATCGGCATCGGCGTATTTGCCTGCACGCAACGCGTCTAGCCAGCGCGGCACGCCAGACTTCAGCACGGCCTCCGTGTTCATCGCGGTGAAGCGTGCGTCATCGGGATGCGCTTTCAGATATCCGTCGCTGAAGGCGGCCGCTTGCGTATAGTCGCCACTTGCCATCAGCGACTTTGCGCGACGTTCCGACGACCCTCCATAAAAGAGCGCAATTCCGGCCGCGATCAATGCGACGACGATGGACGCAACAACGATGCGTCTGCGTCTGGCGGCGCGCGGGTCGTCGGGTGCGAACGCCTTGCGCAATTCGGCCATGAAAAGCGCGACTTTCGTGCGCTTGCCCGAATGTTTTACCGAGTGCGCGTCTTTCGCGGCGGCGTGTGCGTCCTCGTTGACTTCGTCATCGGCGGGAGCGGCTTGGTCGATGCAGAAGATATCGAGGAACGAGTGCGCTGAGCCGACGAACGTCGTCTTGTCGTTGTCCTGCTCGGCCTCGGCTTTTGCGGCCGCGGATGGCCGGACCATTTCGGTGAGCGTCGATTCGCTCTCGTCGCCAGCAAGATGAACGCGATAAGCGAAGTGCGTGCCGCCGAAAGCGACCGTGTCGCCGTCCTTCAACTCGACCGCATGATCGGCGATTCGCTGTCCATTGACGAACGTTCCATTCGTGCTGCCGAGGTCTTCGACGAAAGGCGCACCGCCTTTGACGAACAAATGCGCGTGGCGGCGCGATACGTAGTTCACCTGATGCGGATATGCGTCGCGATACCGCGCGAACGTTTCATCGCTCTTGCTGAACAGAAACGGAAACCGCACGACTTCGATGGGCAGCAGTCCGCGATCGTCGTGTTGCGGCACGAGCGTGATGCCGAGCGGCTTGGAAACGCGCGTGCGGCGTTTGCGTGGCACGAACTGCACGCGATACGCGAGCCGGTTGCCAAAGGCGATTTCGTCGCCATTTCGCAGTCGCACGGGCACGTCGCGAACGGGCGTGCCATTTACCGACGTGCCGTTTTTGCTCGCGAGGTCCGCAATATAGGCGTCGCCGTGTTCGATGAAAATGCGCGCGTGCCGGCGTGATAGTTGCGCGACAGCGTCAGGCGGGAATTCATCGAAAGGAGGCTCCGCGCGGCCAATCGCGAAGAGATTTTCATCGATGCGTATTTCACTGAGCGAATCGCCCGCATCGCCGCGCGACACGGGCTTGAGAAGGACGTCGAACGCCTCGCCCACGCTTGGCTGCTGTTCCGCTATCGGATCGCCTGGGGCCATGTTCACGTCGCAAGGTTCGTCCAGCCGCCCTCGGTGCAAAGCGCATGCGGCGGCAGTCTTGAGTTTAAGTCACGCATCGTCGTAGTCAATTGGCAGCGCTTTGCACATCGACTGCGGGCCATCCGCCGCCGAGCGCCTTGTATAACGTCACCGTGTCCGAGAGCATCTGTTGATGATTCGCGAGCAGCGCAAGCTGCGCGGCCAAAAGCGTACGCTCGGTCTCGAATACCTGAAGTTGTGAAATCACGCCTTCCTTGAGTTGCGCATCGATTTGCGCCGCCACGATGGTCAGATGCGCGACTTCCTGCTGCAACTCGCCGCGCTGCTTCGTGTGCGCATCCAGATTGACGAGCGCATTCTCGACTTCTTCAAAAGCGCCCATCACGGTGCTTCGATATTGCTGTTCGACGACGGTCGTTTGCGCCTGCGTTGTCTTCACGTGAGCACGCACGCTCGGGTCGAGTATCGGAATGTTGATGCTGGGTAGAAAGCTGAACGTGAAGGACTTCAATAAGTCCGTTAGTGCAAAGCTCGCCGTTCCGCCGCGCCCGGTGAGACTGATGGTCGGCAGTTGCGCGAGCTTCGCCTGGCCGACTAGATCGTACGATTCGAGCACGCGGTATTCAGCGGCGATCAAATCAGGCCGACGCGATAACAATTGCGACGGCAAGCCAGACGGCACGGGCGGGATCTGCACGCGCTTTTGCAGTTGACCATCGGGGACCTTGAACTCGCCCGCCGGAACGCCGGTTAGCGTTGCCAGCGCGTTGTTCGCAAGATCGCGCGAGCGGCGCAAGTCGAGCAACTCCCGCGTCAGGCGGTTGAGCTCCGCTCGCTGTGTCAGCACCTGCGTATGAGGCACGAGGCCATTCTTCTCCATCCCTTCGAAGATCGTCAGTATCTGCTGATTCGTTGCGATGGTCTGCTTCTGCTGGTCGATCTGATCATCGAACTGAAGAATCTGGAAATAGGTCGTGGATACGCTTGCGACGAGTTGCAGATAGCCCGCGCGCCAGTCGGCCTCGGTCGCGTGGAACTCGGCTTTCTGCGCCTGCACGCCTTTTTCCACCGCGCCCCAGATATCGATGTCCCAGTTGACCTGCGTGCCGAGGTTGTATTGCTTCGAGAACGGCTGACCCGTGGTCTTCTCGAAGCTCACGCCCGCGCCGACATCCATCGTCGGCAGCGCGCCCGCTCGCGCCTCGCCGATTTGCGCGCCTGCAACTTGTATGCGCGCGGCCAGCACCTTGATATCGAAGTTGCCTTGGATCGCCTTGTCGACGAGCGCATCGAGATAGGGATCGCGAAACTGCTTCCACCAGTCGGGCTGGATAGTGTCGGCGGCGGCCACCTTCGGGGCATCGAAAGTCGTAAAGGCGGTTTTCTCAGGCGTATCGGGACGCTTGTAAACCGGCACTTTCACGTCGATACACCCCACCAGCAGCACGGACGCGCATACACTTGCGCAGCCGATGGTGCGGCACAACGATGACAACAGAGCTGGCACGATCGACTCCGGCGCTCACGTTGATGATGGGACCTGCGCGCCAGTGACGCAGCGCGGTCACGATGCGGATCGCTCGCCGTCTCGGGAACGACGAGCGATCCACGCCGCCGTTCAAGGCGGTTCATGCGACGGAGTTCCCCGTACTCCGCTTACCGAGGCCGCGTCGCTGCGCGGCCTTCTTCTTCCGGCACGATCACAGCACGTACGGCCCGTAGACGTTGATGCTGCTGTCGTTGTGCGCCTTTTGCTGCGGCTCGACTTTCGACTTGATGTCATGCGCGAAAGCGTCGTTCACGCCGTTGACGTTGAACGTCTTCTGCGCCTGATCCGCAAGCTGTTGCGTGTTCGCGCTGAGGCTATAGCTCGAGTTGTAGCTCGGGAAGTACAGGCCCATGCCGCCACGCACGGCGGACATTTCGGCGCCGTTCAATTCGGCGTGGTGAACGAGATCGTGGATGCTTAATGTGGACATGATTTCAGGCTCCTGGCTAGGCGTAGGCGGGTATGGAAAGCACGCGCGTCGATTAGCGGACCATGAAGCCCGAACCGATGTTGATGTTGCTGGTGTTATGCGCTTCCTGCTTCGGCTTCACATTCGACGTGATGTCCTCGCCGAACGCGACGTTCACGCCGTTATGGTTTTCAGTGCTCTGCTTCTGGTCGATGAGTTGTTGTGTGTTGAAAGTCAGGTCGTACTTCGACACATAGCCGGGAAAGTAAAACGAACTGCCGCCGCGCACGGCCGACATCGCACGGCGGTCGAGTTGTTCGGTGACGGGAAGGTCCAGGATGGTCAGCGTCGTCATGGTGGTTCTCCTTGGGTGCGCATCGCGCGTTCGGGTGGATTCGAGCATCTGTCTGCTCGGGCCACTTAAACGCATGAGGTATGCCATGTTTCGCGCTTTTGGCCGTCTTCCTTGCTGCACAAGCATGAGAGCGATTCGACAGGTGTTTCGCTTAATATCGCACTGACGTCTCGCCACCAACACTTCGCAGTACAACTGTTTCTTAATCACAGACAGCGTTCACTTCACGTAGATGGTGATCTTCTTCGAGTAGATCGGCGGGTTGTGCGGAATATGGCGGTCATCGCCCATGAGCAGCTGAAGCGTGTGCTTGCCCGGAGCAAGTTCGATCATCGCTTCGGTTTCTCCTGCTCCGTAATGCAGATGATTGCGGTCCGACGGAATTTCCTGATCGAGTGGCGGCAAGTCCGTATCGACCAGAAGATGGTGATGGCCCGTGTTCGGAAACTTGACGCCGCGCGGCGCGACGCCCATGAAGCGCAAGCCGAACCACACGCGAAACGGCTTTCCCGCAGGCATCGTCTCGCCGTTGTTCGGATAGCCGATATACGCATAAGCGTTTGCGGGCGCGGGCGTCGGTCCGCCTTGCGCAAAGCTCAAACCGAACGGCGCCGCGAGCAGCGCGACGAGCAGAAGCGAACGGGAGCGCGCAAGCGCGCCAGCCTTATGCAGTTTCATGTCGTTAGCCCTCGGCGTTACGCGTTACGCCCGCCTCACGTCACCGTGATCGTAATCTTCTTCGAATAAACGGGCGGGTCGTGCGGTACGTGGTTGTAATCGCCCATCAGCAATTGCAGCGTATGTTTTCCGGGCGGCAATTCGACGCGCGCATCGGTTTCGCCTGCGCCGTAGTGCAGATGATTTCTGTCGGACGGAATCTCCTGATCGAGCGGCGGCAAATCCGTATCGATCAGCAGATGATGGTGGCCGACGTTCGGCATGTCGATGCCCTTCGGACAGACGCCCATGTTGCGCAAGCCCATGCGCACCCATAGCTTGCCGCCGCTGATTACAGCGCCGTCGGACGGCCAGATGACGTAGGCCTCCGCATTCGCCGGCGCAGGCGTGCGGCCACGCCCCGCCGAGAGAGACCTATCGGCGGCCAGGGCGGCAAGCGAAGCCAGTGCGCCCAGCACGGTTCTTCTCAGCATGTCGTGGATGCCTCTTCATAAAGCAGCAGGAGATCCGGCAGTCGCGCGTTTTCGCGATGAGACGCACGTCCGTGCTCGACATGCCGCGTGGAGTTCGCTTCCAGATTAGGACGTAACGTTTTAAAAAGATACGTGCGTCGGAAGGGATGCGTATGCCGCATTTGCATACCTTCTTTTAGGGGATTAAACGCCGAAAGACAGCGTGCTATCGTTGTTGGGTAGGTCAGCGCAATACGTTGCAAGGTGTTCGCTGCGCTTGCCGCTCACTCCAGCCGGACGTAAAGAATATGAAGATGTGGCGAATTCTATTCATCGCAGGCATGTTCTTGATCGGCGTGGCGTTTGCGCGGTCTCCGTCGCCACCCTCTCCGCCTGCCGTGCGTAACGTCGCGATTGTCATCGGCAATGCTGATTATGCGGAGCGTGCGTTGCCGGGTGCGCAACATGATGCCGGGGATGTGAGCGCTGCACTCTTGTCGCTGGGCTTTGACGTGACGCAGCTGACGAACGTCGACGCAGACGCAATGCAGCATGCGATCGATTCATTCATCGATCGTCTCGGCCCCCGTGATAACGCGCTTCTCTATTTCGCGGGCCACGGCTTTCAGGCTGGCGGCGACGCAATGCTGCTGCCGATCGACGTTCACGAGAATGCGCCGCTTCAACTGATGACAAAAGGCGTTGCGGTGCAAGATCTGATCGCGAGACTGGCGCATGGAAGGCCGCTCGCGAATAACATCGTCGTGCTCGATACCTGCCTCAATGATCCCTTCGGCAAGACGCCCCCACGCACGCTAAATTTGCCGCAGCGTACGCTCGTCGCGTTTGCCGCATCGCCGGATACATTCGCATCCGAAAGCGAACATAACGGCGTCTTCACCGCAGCGATTCTGCGGCAACTGCGCGGACAACGGCATCTATCGCCCGCATTTTTCGATGCTGCCGCTCTCGACGTCGCTCGCCAGTCGCATGGCGGTCAGCAACCGTGGATCGCATCGACTTTACGCAACGAGGTCTCGTCCGGGCGGCACGTATCCATCATGCAAATGACGGCCGCCGACGAAACACCGGTGCGCACGCGCGGCATTCTTCCGAAGGACAGCAACGAGCAATATGAGTTGACCTTCTGGGATTCGATCAAGGACAGCACGTATCCCAGCGATTACGAGGCCTATCTGAAGGCGTATCCGAACGGGCGCTTTGCGGCGCTTGCGAAGGCGCGCATCGACCGGTTGCGTGCGAGCGCAACGGCGAAGCCCGCTGCGCCGCCGCCCGGCAAGCCTGCCTCTCCCGCAGTGACGGCAGACAAGCCACGTCAGGATGCCGCCGCCTCTGCAGCGGTCGCGACAAAGCCCGCCACTAACGCGAACACGACCGTCAAGGCCGCCGCCAGCGAAATCAAGGACTGCCCTGCGTGTCCGCTGCTCATCGCGATTATGCCCGGCAGCTTCACGATGGGCAGCAACAACGACGATCCCGCCGAGAAGCCGCCGCATCACGTGACGATTGCGCGGCCCTTTGCTATTGGCAAATACGAAGTGACCGTCGAGCAATGGAACGCCTGTGCGGATGCGGGCGCATGCACGCGCATCGCTCCGGACAGCAGCGCCGCCGCGCCGGTCGCCAATTCTCCGATGCGCAATGTCAGTTGGGACGACGCCCAGGTCTATGTGAAGTGGCTGAGCAAGGTGGGCGGCAAGCCGTATCGCCTGCCAACGGAAGCCGAATGGGAATACGCCACGCGCGGCGGGACGCAGAGCACTTACTGGTGGGGCGAGCAGATGAAAAAAGGCACCGCCGATTGCAAGGATTGCGGCGAGCCGTATCGCGCCGACGCGCCGACGCCCGCCGGCTCGTTCGCCGCCAATCCATTCGGTCTATACGACACGAACGGCAGCGTATGGGAATGGGTAGCCGATTGCTGGCATAGCTCGTACAAGAACGCCCCCGCCGATGGCCGTGCATGGGACGACCCTTCCTGCTCGGTGCGCGTGATTCGCGGCGGATCGTGGCGCGAAGGAGCGGCCTATATGCAATCGGCGACGCGCTTCAAATACAGCGCAAGCGTGCGCCAGTCGCAGAACGGCTTCCGCGTAGCACGCGATGCGCAATGAAGTCACTCATCGTACGGATGACTTAACAATGATCTGCGCTTGCGTATCGCGCTCTATTTTCTTGAAGGCGGGCAACGCCGCCTGAAAATCGTCGGGCGAACAGACCTGCTTGCCAAAGCGCGCATCGAGCGTGCGCGACACCTGAATCACGTTCGTCGACGCATCGAACACATAGCGCGAACGATACTGAAAGAATTCACTCGTCACGTCGACATCGTCGGGGACTTCCACAACTTGCATCGCCCTGGGAAGCGCAATCTGCGCGACTTCGTCGTAAGCGCCGCCGACGCACAAGTACGGCTGCGTGCGCGTGCGTTCGGCGAGCCAGTTGCGCGTTTGCGTTGCGATGCCGCCTGACAGGCTCGTCAGCGCGGGCAGCGCGGTCGTGCCGGTCGGCCATACGATTTCGTCGAGCGTGCCGCGCAGCGTCGTCGCGAACGGGCCGCTGGTGGCGTCGACATCGCTCGTGGTGAGCGCGCCCGCACCGCGCAAGTTCGTGTATCGCAAGCGGTCTGCCGCAATCTGGTCGCGCCGCTGGCTGCTCGCGAGCCGAAGATTCATGCGCTCGATTTCAGCGCTCCATCCCGCATCCTCGACCCAGTATGCGAAGTTCGCCACGCCCTCCGGCGCGACATCGATCTGCAGCCGCGCCGTGCGAGAAAGCGGCTGCGTCGGTGGCGTGCGCGACAGCACGCCCGATGCGACGAGCACCGTCGGCCTGTCCATATCGGCGAGCGGCAGGAAACCGAACTCGACGCTCGACGCCGTGCTGTCCGCATACATGCCGAGATCGGGCAGATACGTGATGACGTGATTGATCGCGCCCGCTCCGTAACCCGGCACCGATGGCAGCGCATACACCGAGCCGAGCCCGATCAGCGCGGCTTCGTTGCGCACGCCGACGGCATCGAGCAACGCACCGTACAGCGCCACGTGGTCCTTGCAATCGCCATAACGGTTCGCGAGCACTTCCGTCACGCGATGCGGCGCCGCCGGGCTCTGGCCGATGAACATCGCCACGTAGCGGATATTGCGGCGCACCCAGTCGTACAACGTTTTGGCCTTCGCGCGGGCATCGGCGTCGTTGGAGGTCAGCGATAAGGCGAGCGCGCGTATCGCCGGATCGGTTGCGGTGGCGTCGACGGCCGGCCCGCGATAGCTCGCCGCAAAGGCCGCGTAGTCCGCGAACGTGGAGACCATCAGCCGGTCGCCGTACTGCGCATAGCCGACGGAGCCGCTCTCGATGCGCGCCACGCGCTCGCGGCGATAACCGAACGCATAGCGCGTGCGGCCGTTCGCGGTCACGGGCGGATCGGCGGTAAAGCCGCGAGCATCGGCGTAAAGCGGTTTGGCCGCGGGAAGGTCGAACACGAGGCGCTGCTCCAGCACGGGCCGCTGCCCCGGCTCGACGAAATAATTGAACTGTCCGGGGATGACCGGGCTGGCCTGGCTCTTTCTGAAATGCAGATGCACCGTCGAGCCGACGCCTACCGCCGGAAAAATCACCGCGCGCAGTTTCGCGTCCTGAAACGTCGGCGCGCCCGCCGAACGCGGTTCCTGAATGTCGCGGATCTGATCGGGCGATACATCGTGACGCGCGCCGTTCGCATCGACGGAATACGCCTCGACGATCTCCACCTTCGACACGCTGCGGTCGTACCAGACATATCGCTGGGCGATTTCGTCGATGCCCGCCGGCGTGTTCGCGCGCAGCACGGTTTCGTCGTCCTCGGTGACGGAGCCGTCTTCCGCGACGATGAACTCGTGCACGTCGCTCACGATGGTCGAAGGATCGTCGCCTCCCTGCGCGACGGGAGGCGCGGCGAACGCGGGCAGTGCGGCCATCAGCAACGCCAGTGCATGCGGGAAGCGCTTCATGGCGGATCGACGAAAGGAAACGGTGCGAGCGTCCATCGTACAGGAGCGGAACCGGTCGCGACAATTTGTATCACGTTGCGATATAATTTCACGCTTTGGCGAGCGCCGTCCGGGCTCGCCGTCCAAATTCGACACCTTCAATCTCACGATCAAGCAACGTGACGCGCCCCGTTTTGCTCCGCTGGTTACACGGCTTTCTCCCCGCTCCGGTCACGCTCCGATGGACCGAGCGCCTGCGCGCCGGCGTCGGCGCGCTTATCGGCATTGCGCTGACGGGCGGCATCGCGCATCTGCTGGTCGGCGATGCATCGGCGATTCCGTTCCTCATCGCGCCGATGGGCGCTTCCGCCGTGCTGCTGTTCGCGGTGCCGGCGAGCCCGCTCGCGCAGCCATGGCCGATCATCGGCGGCAATCTCGTCTCGGCGATCGTCGGCGTGACGTGCGCCGCATTGATCCACGATCCCGTGGATGCCGCCGCCCTCGCCATCGCGCTCGCGATCTGCGCGATGTTCGCGCTGCGCTGCGTGCATCCGCCCTCGGGGGCGGTCGCGTTGACGGCGGTGCTTGGCGGGCCGTCGATCCACGCGCTCGGCTACGGTTTCGTGCTGGCGCCGGTCGCGATTCAATCGTTCGCGCTGCTGTGCTCGGCGATCGTGTTTCATGCGCTGACGGGCCACCGCTATCCGCACGTCGCGCAGGCCGCGCCGAAATCGCCCGATGCGGCGTCGTTCCTGCGCGCCGATCTCGAAGCCGTGCTCGCGCGCCGCAGCGAAATGCTCGACATCGATCCTGACGATCTCGAGGCGCTGCTGCGCGAAACGCAGTTGCAGGCGTACGCGCGCCGCTTCACCGAGTTTTCGTGCGCGGACATCATGTCCCGCGCGGTCGTCGCCGTATCGCCGGAAACGAGTGCGCAGGAGGCGCTTGCGCTGCTCGCCAGGCATCGCGTGAAGGCGCTTCCGGTGATCAATGCGACGCGCCGCGTGATCGGCATCGTGACGCGCGCCGATCTCGCACCGGCGCACCGTGCGACGCCGCGCCATCCGTTCAGACGCGCCGTCGAGCGGTTGATGCGCGGGCCATCGGCGACGCCGCCGCGCATCGCCTCGCTGATGACCACAGACGTGTGCACCGTGAACGCGCGCACGGCCATCGCCGACCTGGTGCCGATGTTCGCGGACTTCGGCCATCACCACATTCCGGTCGTCGATGGCGACGAACGGCTGCTCGGCATGATCACCGAAACCGACCTTATTTCCGGGCTGTATCGCCAGAGCTTTGCGGGCGAGCGCCGGAGCGCCTGATTCAACGATGAAACCGCCCCGCACCCTCGCCAAGCCCGACTTCGAGCAGCTATCCGAGTTCCGCTATCAGATGCGGCGATTCGAACGATTCTCCGAGCGCGCGGCGCAGGAGGAAGGCATCACGCCGCTGCAATATCTGCTGCTCCTGCATATCAAGGGCTATCCCGGCCGCGCCTGGGCGACGGTCGGCGAGCTGGCCGAGCGGCTGCAATCGCAGCATCACGGCGTGGTGGCGCTGGTCACGCGCTGCGAGGCGCTCGGGCTCGTGCGGCGCGAACCGAGCGCGGAAGACCGGCGGCAAGTGCTGGTGCATCTGGAGCCGCGCGGCGAGCAAGTGCTCGCGCGGCTGGCGGCGCTGCATCGCGCGGAGCTGAAGTCGCTGGAAGGCGCGTTTCGCGTGCCGCAGATCGACCTCTGAGTCACCCGCAGTTTTCTGGTTCGGGAGCGAAGGCATGAATCATCACAAACGCGACTTCTCCGTCAACGACCGGCTGCTGCGCATCTGCGGACTCGCGGCGATCATCGGCGGCATCAGCACGCTCGCGGCGGTCGTGCTGCTCGCGCTCATCCACCTGTTCACCAACCTGTTCTTCTTCGGAACGTTGTCCATCGCGGACCGCTCGCCCGCGCTGAACACGCTGGGCGCGTGGGTCATCGTGATTCCGGTGATCGGCGGGCTGATCGTCGGCATGATGGCGCGCTTCGGCTCCGAGAAGATCCGCGGACACGGCATTCCCGAGGCGATCGAGGCGATTCTCTTCGGCAAAAGCCGCATGTCGCCGAAAGTGGCGGTGCTCAAGCCGCTGTCGTCGGGGATCGTCATCGGCAGCGGCGGACCGTTCGGCGCGGAAGGGCCGATCATCATGACGGGCGGCGCGCTCGGCTCGCTGATTGCGCAATGCATCGACGTGACCGCCGCGGAGCGCAAGACGCTGCTCGTCGCGGGCGCGGCGGCCGGCATGACGGCGGTGTTCGGCACGCCGGTCGCAGCGGTGCTGCTGGCCGTCGAACTGCTGCTGTTCGAATGGCGGCCGCGCAGTTTTCTGCCGGTCGCGCTGGCGTGCGCGGTGGCGGGCTTCGCGCGCGCGATGGTGTTCGGCACCGGCGCCCTCTTTCCGATGCAGACCGAGCCGCCGCAGATGCTGTCGCTCTTGTCCTGCCTCGTCGCGGGATTGCTGTCGGGCGCACTCGCGTCGGGATTGTCCGCGGCGCTCTACAAGCTCGAGGATGCCTTCGGCAAACTGCCGCTGCACTGGATGTGGTGGCCGGCGATCGGCGGAGTGGTCGTCGGGATTGGCGGATTCATCGAACCGCGCGCCCTCGGCGTCGGCTATGACGTGATCGGCGATCTGCTGCATCAGCACATTGCGATTCAGGTCGCGCTCGCGATTCTCGCCGTGAAAGCGGTGATCTGGGTCGTCGCGCTGGCGTCCGGCACATCGGGCGGCGTGCTCGCGCCGCTCCTGATGCTCGGCGCGGGACTCGGCACGGTGCTCGGCGCGGTCCTGCCCGGCCACGATGCCGCGCTATGGCCGCTCGTCTGCATGGCCGCGACGCTCGGCGCCACGCTAGGCGCGCCGCTGACCGCCATCGTCTTCGCGTTCGGCCTCACGCACGACAGCAACGCGCTCTTACCGCTGCTCACGGCGACGCTCGTCGCGCACGGCTTTGCAACGGTCGTCATGCGGCGTTCGATCATGACGAAGAAAATCGCGCGGCGCGGCTATCACATTTGTCGCGAATACGGTGTCGATCCGCTGGAGCGTCATCACGTCGATGAAGTCATGACGCGCGATGTGCGCACCATCGACGCCGCCACGCGGATCGACGACGTGCTCGCGCAGCACTTCGGGCCGCAGCAGGCGCACCGGGCGTATCCAGTCGTACGCGATGGCACGCTCGTCGGCATGCTGGATCGCGCGGCCCTGCTCGATGCGTCCGGTGCGGCGACCGCCGGCGAAGTGCTGTCGCGCCGCGCGGATGCGCCGCCGGTCGTCGCGCTTCCCGGCGAACCGTGCCGCCTCGCCGCGACGCGTCTCGCCGTGCATGAACAGGAGCGCCTGCCTGTTGTGACGGACATGGCGTCGATGCGGCTCGTGGGCATCGTGTCGCGCAGCGATCTGGTGAAGCCGGCGCGCGCGCACTTCGACGAGGAACATCGGCGGGAACGGTTCAGGACGTTTCGACGCGCTCAGGCGCTGAAGAAGTCCTAGGCGCGCTTTGCCGTGGCGAGTTGCGCGAGTTCCGCGGACATGTCGGCGAGCGGAACCGACCAGTCGCCGAGACGTTCCTGGCGATAAAGCCGCATCGACGCGTACCACGGCGTATAGCGCCGGCAGTCGTACCAGCGGTGGTCGCATGCCTGCGACAGCAGCACCCATACCGGACGATTCAGCGCGCCGGCGAGATGCGCGGCGCCGGTATCGATCGAAATGAAGAGATCGAGTTGCTCGTACGCGCGGCCGGTGTCGCCGAAGCTGTGCAAGTACGGCCCGAGATCGACGACGTCGTGTGCCTGCATCAGCGCGCGCTCGTCATCGTTCAGGTCGCCGATTTGCAGCGAATAGAACCGGCAGTCTCGATTAGCCAGCAATCCCGCGAGTTGCGCCAGTTGCATCGAGCGATACGGCTCGTGGCGCGCGCCGCTCGTGCTGCGCCACACCAGCCCGACTTTCAGGCGCGACGATTCCTCGGCTAGCAGCGCGGCGGCTTCGGGCGGCAAGGGCCGAACGGCGTCGAGCGAAATGAGCGCGGCGGGGTTTTCTTGCGGGAAGTACGGCGAAGACTGATAGCGCGCCCACAGGTGGAACGGGCTGGCGACGCGGTCGCACCGCTTTACTTCGTTCGTGCGCGCCTCGGCAGTCATCCGGGCGAGGCGCAAGCCCGGACGAGGACGAATGACATCGGCCCAGAAGTCGAACGCTTCGAGCGTCACTTCTCGCGCGCCCTCGCGGAACAGGGCGTCGATGTATCGGGAGAAGAGGACCATATCGCCAAAACCGCCTTCCGCCAGGAGCAGAATGGATTTGCCGGCGACCGGCTCGTCGATGCCGAGCATCATCGGTTTCAGCAAGTCCACCCAGGGCTGATTGCCGCCGAACAGCGTGGCGAGAAGCGCCTCGCTGCGCGGCTGATCGCGATTGATGCATTGCAGTGCATGCGCTTCGTGGTGTTTGCCCTGCGAGTACAAGGACATGAAGAGTTCTTCGGTGATCGTATAGCGCACGAAATCGCTCAACGAACCGAGCAAGCCGCGCCTGAGACACTTTTCTGCTTCGGCGTGCATGCCGAGGTAATTCAAATCGACGCCCAGTTGACCCGGCCAGATGCCGCCCTGATTCGGCGAATTGACGATTTCCCGTAGCATCGTTTGCGCTTCCGCTGCCCGGCCCGATAGGCGCAAGACGCGAACATTGTCGATGGTGATGGGCAGCGTTAAATTCATTTCGGGCGTTCCGGCCGGGGCGATGGCCGACATGTTAATTCGGCGTATCAGCCCGAATGCAACAAAACGTGAAAAACGGGTTCTGCGATAGTGACTACACGTCCGGCGTTGTTGATTGGGTCGCTGCGCGGTTCAAGCGGTATTTTCAAGGGCTTACTTTGCGTTGCATCACTGAAACTGTTTCTCTTTCGCGCATTAACGGCATTTGGCTTAATCGATTCCTTCAATTAGCTTAATCCGATTGCTCGAATCTCTATGCGGCCGAAAGGAAAATCACAGAGAAGCGGTTGAGAACTCATGTCGCACTATCTCGCCACTTCGTTATGGGTATCATCGCGATCATCGTCAGATAAACGGTGACGCAACTTGCTCGATAACCACGAGGCCGACCGTGCTACAGTCTCGCCCCGCCAGCGACTTAGTAGTACCGATTCATGATGGAATACCTGCGTCAACGCGCGCCCATTATCGCGGGCACAGCGGCCCTCTTTCTCGTCACGCTCGTCGCGAACGAACTGCTCTTTCCATCTTCGGAGTATGTGCGAGGCGCAAACTGGATTTATCTGCCCGCAGGCATGCGACTTTTGTGCACGCTGCTTTTCGGTGAAGCAGGTGCAATCGGCATGTTATGCGCCGCATGGATCAGTTGCATCTTTCTTTATTTTCCGGACGATCCGGTGCGCTCGTTCATGTACGGCACCATCTCGGCGCTCGCCCCTTACCTGATCTATCTTTTCGCAACGCGCGTGCTCGGCTTGCGTACGTCGCTATCGAATCTCACCGCGCGCAGGCTGCTTTTGCTGATCGTGCTCTATGCAATTGCGAGTCCATTGCTGCATCAGTTGTGGCTGGCGATGCAAGGTGAAATCGCCGGGGCGGGAAAGCGCTTCGTCGTGATGGTCGTCGGTGATTTATCCGGCAGTCTGATCGTCATCTATACGATCAAGGTGACCTTGTGGCTGATGGTCAGGCTTGCACCCTTGCGCCGCCGCCCGAGCGATTACTGACCGCATGAAGCCGCATTACACCAAGCGAGCATGCAAAAAAAGACGCCGCCTCGCTCGAAGCGAGGCGGCGTCCAGTCCACCACTTTCTCTCTGTTCTCTCAGGTCCTCGCGTAGACGATCATGTGTGAACATCATCGCCAGACGGATCAACGCATGATAACAGTTGCTTATCAGTTTGATAAGTTATTTTGTGTCGGGGCGCGAACGAGTATGATGAGCCGCACCCGCAAAGCAACGAAACGCAGCGCCTAAGGAAGCGCAAGATCATGGCGAATAAACACCTTGTCGACGCCTATTTCCGATTCCTGAACCTCGCGCAGGCGGTGCAGGCCTTGCCGTCCGTACCGAAGCTGGATGCCGCCGAAGAACGGCTGCTCGAAGCGCTCACCGCCGCGTGGCACGCGGGCCGCGCGCTGACCGTGACCGAGACGATGGCGCTCTCGACGGCGGGCGCGCCGGCCACCGTGCATCGCAAGCTCACGCGGCTGAAGGAGCAAGGCCTCGTCACGCTGGACGAAACGGCCGCCGACCTGCGCACCAAGTGCGTCGTGCCGACGCGCAAGGCGCTCGCGTACTTCGAGCAGCTTGCCGCTTGTCTGGAAGAAGCGAAGAAGAAGTAGCGCGCCCGGTCCGGCGTGGCGGGTTATGCTGAGGTTCGACCGCGAACGAACCTGACGCCATGAGCCGCGCCGCAAAACCGACCGCTTGCAACCGAACCCAGGCCGCCCGGCGCGGCTTTCTGCGCGCCGCCACCGGCGCGGCGCTCTATGCGCAATTGCCCCGCCTGTCGCCGGCGGCGTCCGCCGAACCTTCGCTCATGCACAAGCGCCCGATTCCATCGACGGGCGAAGCGTTGCCGATCGTCGGATGCGGCACCTGGCGCACGTTCGACGTCGGCGACGATCCCGCCCGCCGCGCCGAACTCGCCGCCGTGTTGCGCGTGCTGTTCGCGGCTGGCGGTTCGGTCATCGATTCCTCGCCGATGTACGGCACTTCCGAAGCCGTCGCCGGCGCGCTGCTCACGGAGCTTCACGCGCGCGAGAAGGCGTTCATCGCCACGAAAGTCTGGACGGAGGGCCGCGAGGAAGGCATCGCGCAGATGCGGCAATCGATGCAACGCCTCGCCGCCCCGCGCATCGACCTGATGCAGATTCACAACCTGCTCGACTGGCGCACGCAGCTTGCCACGCTGCGTGACTGGAAGGCGGCGGGACACATCCGTTACATCGGCGTGACGCATTACACGTCGAGTGCCTTTCCGCAAGTCGAAGCGGTTTTGCGCTCCGAGCGCGTCGACTTCGTGCAGATCAATTACGCCGCCAACGACCGCGACGCCGAAGCGCGGCTCCTGCCGCTGGCGGCGGAACGCGGCGTCGCAGTCATCGTGAATCAGCCGTTCGGCGGCGGCTCGCTGCTGTCGAGCCTGCGCGGCCGGCCCTTGCCGCCGTTCGCGGCGGAACTCGGCTGCACGAGCTGGGCACAGCTTCTGCTGAAATTCGTGCTGGGCCATCCGTCCGTCACGTGCGTGATTCCGGGCACGGGACGGCGGGAATACATGATCGACAACGTGCACGCGGGCATCGGCGTCTATCCGGATGCGGCGCTGCGCGAGCGCATCGCGCAAGCGGTCGCGTGAACGAACGCACGCGTGACGGGAGACATACGATGAGCGATCCGTTCAACCTGCAACGCTTCGTCGACGCACAAGCCAGCGTCATCGACGACGTGCGCGCCGAACTCCAGGCCGGCCGCAAACGCACGCACTGGATGTGGTTCGTGTTTCCGCAGATCGCGGGGCTCGGGCATAGCCAGATGGCGCAGCATTACGCGATACAGTCGTGCGCGGAAGCCGAGGCCTATCTCGCGCATCCGGTGCTGGGCGTGCGCCTCGTCGAGCTGACTGGCATCGTCAATGGCGTGCGGGACCGCAGCGTCGACCAGATTTTCGGGTATCCCGACGACATGAAGTTTCATTCGTCGATGACGCTCTTCGCCCGCTGCGCGCCCGACCCCGCCCCGTTCCAAGAAGCCCTGGAGCGATACTTCGGCGGCCGCCCGGACGAGGCGACGCTCGCGCGGCTGCGCTGACAGGCACGGCCGTTGCGCCGGCTGCAGGGTCACGATCATCCTGGGAAAACGTCATGAGTCACAGCCTGAAGCTGCACGATCACGTGAGCTGGAACACGCCGCAGGGCGAAACGACCGGCCGCATCGTGCGCGTGATTTCCGAGCGCACCAAGGTCGACGGCCACACGGTCAACGCATCGCACGACGATCCGCACTACGAAGTGGAAAGCGACAAAAGCGGCAAACACGCGGTGCACAAGGGCGATGCGCTGAAGCGAATCTCGCACTGAGCCTCGCCGCCGCGCCCGGTGCGGTGCGTCACATTTCCTGCAAAAGCCACGGTAAACGGTCACACTGCTACCGCGCTACAGGCTTGCTCATCGATGAAGCGTGGGCGAGCACCGGGCGCGTCAAGTCGAGAACCGTCTGCCAAATCTTTTGAGGAACAACAGATGAACTTGAAACTCGTGGCATCGCTCGTCGCATCGTCGGCCATTGGCCTCGTTTCCACACCCTCCTTGGCTCAAGTTGCAGGCGCACAGCCGCTCGGCGTGTCGGTCGAAGTATCGACCGCGATCATCGACGGATGGAGCGTCAGGAAGTCCATTCTCAACAAGCCCGTTGTCAACGATCAGGGCGCGCGCGTCGGCGTGATCCACGACATCATCGTCGCGCCCGACCGTTCGGTTTCTTTCGCGATCATCGCGGCGAACCAGTTCCTCGGCGTGTCGCGCCACGATGTCGCGATTCCGATCGAGCAACTCGACTTCAAGAACGGCAAGCTCGTGCTCGCGGGCGCGACGAAGGACGCCATCAAGGCGCTGCCGGAATTCGAGTACACGAAGGTCAAGGCAGCGCCGGTCCCGCGCGCGCAATTCGAGCATCATTGATACGCACGCGATGTGTGCGGGCAGCGGCGCGGGTCGCCGCTGCTTTTGCATCGCTGTCCTTCAATCGCCAACCGGAATCTGTTCATGTTCAACGCACTCTTGCTCGACAAACAGGAAGATCGCACGGTCGCGTCCATTCAGTCGATCGACGAATCGCGGCTGGGTACGGGCGACGTGCTCGTGCGCGTCGAGTATTCGACGCTCAATTACAAGGACGCGCTCGCGATCACCGGCCAAGCGCCGGTCGTTCGCACCTTTCCGATGGTGCCGGGCATCGACTTCGCGGGCATTGTCGAGGAAAGCACGCACGCGGACTACCAGCCGGGCGACGCGGTCGTGCTGAACGGCTGGGGCGCGGGCGAAACGCATTGGGGCGGGCTCGCGCAGAAGGCGCGCGTGCCGGGCGATCATCTGATCCCGCTGCCCGCCGGCATCACGACGCAACAGGCGATGGCCGTCGGCACGGCCGGCTATACGGCGATGTTGTGCGTGCAGGCGCTGGAAAAGTACGGCGTCGCGCAGGATGGCGACGTGCTCGTGACGGGCGCAAACGGCGGCGTCGGCAGCTTCGCGGTGGCGATTCTGGCGAAGCGCGGGTATCGCGTGATCGCATCGACGGGACGGCCGGAGGAAGCCGTGCGGCTGCGCGAACTCGGCGCGGCGGAAATCATCGATCGGGCGACGCTCTCGAAGCCAGGGAAGCCGCTACAGAAGGAGCGTTTCGCGGCAGCGGTCGATTGCGTCGGCAGTCACACGCTGGCGAACGTCTGCGCGAGCTTGCGTTATGGCGGCGCGGTTGCCGCGTGCGGACTCGCGCAAGGGATGGATTTTCCGGCGACGGTTGCGCCTTTCATTCTTCGCGGTGTCGCGCTGCTGGGAGTGGATAGCGTTTATGTGCCGCGCGCACGGCGCATGGCGGCCTGGAATGCGATTGCGAATGAGCTGCCGGTGGCGGTGATCGAAGGCGTCGCTGCGACGATCGGGCTGTCTCAGGCCGTGGACGTCGCTGGACAGTTGTTGCGCGGGGAGATCAAGGGGCGCGTCGTCGTCGACGTGAATCGTTGATCGGTTTCGGGCTGCGGGCGAATCGCGCTTCTAGCAATGCGGCGCGGCGCGGAGGAACGGTCAGAGACCTCGTGTGCCGAAACCGGTTAATACCTAGCTTATGGCGTTGGTAAATCGCTCGCCAAACACAATGGCCAACTGATTGACGGCTTGCCGCCCGCTGACAGGCTCGCTTCGGGCGAATGGGTCGCCAACGAGCCTGTCCGCGTAACTCCCCGTTCTCAAAACGCGGCGCGGACAAAAAATCGTCCGCGCCGCGTCTCGCAGGCCGTTCCCGCGCGCCCTCAAACCACGAACACCTTCACCACCTCGTTCAGCTTGCGCCCCTGATCCTCCAGGGCCTGCGAGGCCGCCGCTGCCTCTTCCACTAGCGCCGCGTTTTGCTGCGTCACCTCGTCCATCTGGGTGATCGCCTGATTGATCTGCTCGATGCCGCGCCCCTGCTCCGCCGACGCCGCCGCGATCTCCTCCATGATGTCCGTCACGCGCGCGATTGCCTTCGTGACCTCGCTCATCGTGTTGCCCGCTTCGCTCGCCAGCGTCGATCCGCCGCGCACCTGATCCACCGAGTTCGCGATCAGTTCGCGAATCTCCTTCGCCGCCGTCGATGAACGCTGCGCCAGACTGCGCACCTCGCTCGCAACGACCGCAAAGCCGCGTCCCTGTTCGCCCGCCCGCGCCGCTTCCACCGCCGCGTTGAGCGCCAGAATATTCGTCTGGAACGCGATGCCCTCGATCATTCCGGTGATCTCCGCGATCTTCGTCGAGCTGGCGCTGATGCCCTGCATCGTCGATACCACGCGGTCCACGACATCGCTGCCCTTTCTCGCCACCTCCGACGCATTCGATGCCAGCGCGCTCGCCTGCTGCGCGTTCTCGGCGTTCTGACGCACCGTCGACGTCAGTTCCTCCATGCTCGCCGCCGTCTGCTCGAGCGACGCGGCCTGCTCTTCCGTGCGCTGGCTCAGGTTCGTGTTGCCGCTCGCCAGTTCCTTCGCCGCACCGCCTACCGCACCGCTGCTTTCGCGCACGCGGCCGACGGTCTCGGTCAGGCGCGCGTTCATCTCGGCCAGCGCACGCAACAGGTCGCCGGTTTCGTCCTTCCTGCGCGCATCGATGCGGCTGCGCAAATCGCCGCGCGCCACCGTCTGCGCGATATCGACGGCAACGCCGATCGGCGCCGTGATCGAACGCGTAATCGCCATTCCAGCGAGCACCGCGAACAGCGCGCCGAGCGTGCAAAGCGCGATCAGCATGTTGCGCTGGGTCCGAAAGTTCGCCTCGTAGGCGCGGACCATCTCGTCGCGGCGGTGGTCCGTGTAGGTCAGGTAATCGTCCGTGGCTTTCACCAGTTGCGCGAGCAGCGGCCGGCAGGCTTCGTCGAGCTTGACGATGGCTTCCTCGCGATGCCCGGAGAGCGCCAGATTCGCGATGTCCGTCGCAACCGGCCCGTAGAGCGCCTCGACACGCATCATCTCGGCGACCATACCGCGCGCCTGCTGGCTCGCGTCGGGCGCGGCCGCGATCATGTCGTCCAGTTGCTTCAGGCGCGTCTTGACGTCGTCGTGCGCGCGCAGCGCTTCGGCCTCTTCCATGTCGATATCGGCGGGCTTCGTGACGAGCACGAGATTGCGCGCCGCGATCGCGCGACGGTCGACGGCCGTGCGCACCTGGACCGCCATATTCGCCCGCGCGGTGATGCCGTGGACATAGTGCGAGAAGTCGTCGGTGGCGACGGACAGCGCGTGCAGGGACATGCCTGCGACCGCCATGACGAGGACGGCGAGCACGCCAAAGCCGGCAATCAGCTTGTTCTTGATCGTAACGTTCTGCAGATTCACTTGTGGCCTTTTCCCTGGATGGGTCGGAATGGACTGGCGCCAGTCGTCCCCGGACACGCGCAACTGCATGCGGTAACGTTTGCCTGTACGGGGACGCGGGACGCTCTTCTTTTCCCTATTACGGCGCGTTCGCGTCGCTCTTGATGCCTCACCGCGCGAAAGAACAGAATTTGTCCAACCTTCGCTTCTGCGCATCGGCGCTTCGGAGATTAGGCGATACTGGGCGACTTCCTCTTCCAGACAACAGCTCATGTCCGATTTGCTCGACATCCGCACCCCGGAATTCGAAGCCGCCATTGCCACGCTTCCCCCTGCACCCGCGCTCGCCGGCGACGAAACCTATTGGGACGCCGTGCGCGGCCTGTATCGACTGTCGGATGCGCTCGTCAATCTCGAAAACGGCTACTGGGGCGCGATGACCGAGCCGGTCAAGTCGGTGTTCCATTACTGGACCGACCGCGTGAACCACGAAACGACGACGCTCGTGCGCCGGCACTGGTCCGCCATCCACGATGGCCTGCGCGAGCGCGCAGCCGCGGCGATGGGCTGCGGCGTCGACGAGATCGAGCTGACGCGCAACGCGACCGAGGCGCTGCTCGCGCTCATCAGCGGCTACAACCGCCTAGCGCCCGGCGACACGGTGCTCTATAGCGACCTCGATTACCCCTGCGGCAAGGACGCGATGGAATGGCTGCGCGAGCGGCGCGGCGTCACGCCGGTGCAGATCACGATTCCCGAACCGGGCGCGTCGCAGGACGAATTCCATCGACGCGTGATCGACACTTACGCGGCGGCGCTGCGCGCGCATCCGCGCACCCGGCTCGTGCTGCTGTCGCATGTCTGCTTTGCGACCGGGCTGGTCATGCCCGTGGCCGATATCGCAGCGATGGCGAAGAATGCGGGCGCGGACGTCATTGCGGACGCCGCGCATTCCTGGGGCATGCTCGATTTCGACGTGCCGTCGCTCGATGCGCCGTTCGTCGCGCTGAATCTGCACAAGTGGATCGGCGCGCCGCTCGGCTGTGGCGCGATGTATATCCGCCGGGGACATGTCGACGCCATCGATCCTTATCTGGGCGACCGCACCTGGCCCGCCAGCGACATCCGCGCGCGCGTGCATACGGGATCGCCGAACTTCGCGGCGTGGCTCACGCTGCCGGCGGCGCTGGAATTGCATCGGCGAATCGGCGCGCATGCGAAGGAAGCGCGTCTGCGCGCGCTGCGCGATGCGTGGGTCGAACCGGCGCGCGCGCTGTCGGGCGTGCAAATCCTGACGCCGGACGGACCGTCGATGACAGCGGGCATCAGCGCGTTCCGGCTGCACGGCCAGTCGCCAAAAGCCACGTGCGATGCGTTACGCGAGCGCTTCGGCGTGTTCACGGTGACGCGGCCGGGGCCGGATGCGGGCGAAGTCGTGCGTGTCACGCCGGCGCTGTTCACGCGCGTCTCCGATGTCGAAAAACTCGTCGAAGCGCTGACCGTGCTCGCGCGCGAAGCAGGTTAGCGGACCGCTGCGGCCCGCGCGTCGAGACGCTCGATCAGTTCGCCCAGCGCCTCCGAGCAAGGCGCTTCGACCTTCAGCGCGAGCAGCGAATCGGCGCGCGTCTTGCCGATGTTGATCGCCGCAATCGGCTTGCCGCGCTTCGCCGCCCATTCGCAGAAACGAAAGCCCGAATACACCATCAGCGACGAGCCGATGACGAGCATCGCATCCGCCGCGTCAAGCGCGCTCGCAGCGTCGTGGACCAGTTCGCGCGGCACGCTCTCGCCGAAGAACACGACATCGGGCTTCAGCATGCCGTCGCAATGCGTGCAGCCGGGGACATCGAAGGCGGCGAAGTCGAGATCTTCGATCAGCGCGTCGCCATCCGGAACTGCGGGCGCGGTGTAGCCGACGAAATCCGGATTCGCCGCTTCGAGCCGACGCTGCACCGCCGCGCGCTCGTGCCGCGCGCCGCACGCCATGCAGCGCACCCGGCCGATGTTGCCGTGCAGCTCGATCACGTCGGGATTGCCGGCGCGCGTGTGAAGTCCATCGACATTCTGCGTCACCAGCCGATGCACTCGCGAGCGCGCCGCGAGCGCCCGCACCGCATGATGCGCGGCGTTCGGCTGCGCGTTCGCCACCACCGGCCAGCCGATCATGCTGCGCGCCCAGTATCGCCGGCGCGCGTAGTCGGAATCGAGAAAGTCCTTGAGCATGATCGGCGCGCGGCCGGTGCGCTGGCCCTCGCGATCGCGATAACACGGAATGCCGGATTCGGTGCTGATGCCCGCACCGGAAAGCACGAAGAGCCGCGGATGGCGCTCGACGAAGTCATGAAGTGAAAGCACGTGCGGTCCCTGAGGCCGAAGTATCGTGAAAATATACGGGCAAATGCGCGGGCGCGCTCGGCGGAGGCTTGGCGTCGAAGTGGCCTTACCAATTGCATCAGGGGAATAACTGGCTTGACCAAACTCCGGCACACCGTTAGATTGATACGCTCCCCCGCCCTCACACAGAAACGAGACCCACGATGCTGACCGTCATCTGCGAAACCCCCGGAACCCTGAAGGCCGAACAGCGCGACAAACCGCAGCGCGGCGAGAACGAAGTGCTGCTGCGCGTGAAGCGCGTCGGCGTGTGCGGCACGGACCTGCACATCTTTACCGGCAATCAGCCGTTTCTGTCGTATCCGCGCGTGATGGGCCACGAGTTGTCGGGCGTGATCGAGGAAGCGGATGTATCGAGCGGTCTCAAGGCGGGCGACACCGTCTATGTGATGCCCTATCTCTCGTGCGGCAAGTGCATCGCGTGCCGTCAGGGCAAGACCAATTGCTGCGTGAACATCCAGGTGCTCGGCGTGCATCGCGACGGCGCGTTCACCGAATATCTGAACCTGCCCGCGCAATTCGTCCACAAGGCGGAAGGCGTCACGCTCGATCAGGCCGCGATGATCGAATTTCTGGCGATCGGCGCCCACGCGGTGCGTCGCGCGGACGTGCAGCCGGGCCAGCGCGTGCTGGTCGTTGGCACCGGGCCGATCGGCATGGCGGCGATCACGTTTTCGCGGCTGCGAGGCGGGAACGTCACGGCGCTCGATACGCGCGAAGACCGGCTGGCGTTCTGCCGTCGCGAGCTGGGTGTCGATTCCACGGTGCAGATCGGCGAGCGCGACAAGGAAGAGCTGTCGCAACTGACGAACGGCGAATTTTTCGATGTCGTCTTCGATGCGACCGGCAATCCGCGCGCAATGGAGCGCGGCTTTGAGTTCATCGCGCACGGCGGGAAGTACGTTCTGGTGTCGATCGTGCCGGATCGTCTCTCGTTCGCCGATCCCGAATTCCACAAGCGCGAAGCGACCCTGCTCGCGAGCCGCAACGCGACGCCCGAGGACTTCGAAACCGTGCTCGCCGCGATGCGTGCGGGCAAGGTTCCGACCGATGCGCTCAACACGCACCGCCTCACGCTCAACGACGTGCCCGAGAAGTTCTCGACGCTGCTCGATCCGAAGGCGGGCGTGGTGAAGGCGATCGTCGAATGCTGAAGTTCGGCGGCTGAACGGCGTTAGTCAGGGCGGCTGTGCGGATAGCGCGGCCGTCCCTGAGCGTCGTGCCACGGCTCGGCCGTCTTGCACCATATTTCATAGGCGGGCGGATAGAGCCCGGCTTCATCGAAGATGCCAGCCGGCACTTCGATCTCAGGGACGCCGTCGAAGACGAGATAAACGGGCGAACCGCAGGCCGGGCAATGATGGCGCCGGCCTGTCGGCGAGCTTGCCCAGGCGATGGTGTCGCCACTGACTTCCACCGCATCGCGTTCGAAGATGGCATAGACGGCGAACGGCGCGCCGTGAATGCGGCGGCACGTCATGCAGTGGCAGAGATTCACGTCCTTCGGCTCCACGAGGACGCTCACGCTGACTGCGCCGCATGCGCAGTGTCCCTGGTGAATCGGCGTTCGGTTCATGCGGGGCTCCCGATGTTGCCGCCCTCGCAGGATAACCCGGCCTTAGCGCACGAAATACCCCCTGCCCTGCATGCAGTCGCCATAGGCGCGCCAGTAGCGGACCATCGGCGGTTCGGGCGGCGGCAGCGGCGGCATCTTCATGTCGCCGCCGAGCATGGCATCCGATGCACCCGAAGGCATTGCCACATCCGACGACGGCATCGCCGCCGATGCGCCGTGCGGCGCGGATGCGCCCGCAGCCACCGTGGCCGAAGCGCCCGATGCCGCGACCGCAGCCGAAGCGCCGGATGCGGCGAGCGCGCCTGACGGAACCGCCGGCAGCGGCGGCTCGACCGGCCGCGGCGAAGCCAGCGTGCGCGTCTCCGTCGCGCTGTGCTTCGGCGGCGTCTGCGATTCGCGCGCTACGTTGACCTTCGTCGTCTGATTGGCAAAGGCGTAGCAGGCGGCGGTGTCGACGGACTGTTGCCACGTGCTTTGGCTGCGGCCGGGCAAGGTCAACGGCTGCTGTGCGAGCGCGGTGCAGGACACCGCGAGCAACGCGAATCCCGCGTAAGTGGAAGGTTTCATTGGCGTGCGTTTCCCCGATGCGGTGTTTTTAGTCGTTGCAGTCCCGCCCGCCGTTCGCTGTTCAGCGAACGGCCGCGAACCTGCGCCGGGCCTACTTTCAAGGATACCGTGCACGCCGTTGCGCGCGCCACGCCAGAAGCACCGGCTTCTTCCGCCAAATTCGTCTTACGGGGAAACGCGCCGCGTCAGAACTTCATGCCGAGGCCCAGACCGAGCACCCAGGGATCGATCTTGAGCGATCCGAGATCGGCCCCGCCCGCCGACGCGCTCGTGCGCATCCAGATCTTCTTGAGGTCCGCATTGACGAAGAGTGTCTTCGTCACCTGCACGTCGACGCCCGCCTGCAGCGCGGGGCCGAAGCTGCTGCGCTTGATCGAGACAGGCGTATCGCCGGCCTTGAGCTTGTCGTTATAGAAGTACGTGTAGTTGAGACCCGCGCCGACATACGGCCGCACGCGTCCCTGATGATTGAAGTGATACTGCAGCAGCAGCGTCGGCGGCAGCACCCCGACGCCGCCCAACCCGCCGATATTCGACGTCACCTGATGCCGCGACGTCCCGAGGATGAGTTCGACACCGATGTCATCGCGGATCATGTACGTGAAGTCGAGCTCGGGAACGATGGCGTTGTTCACATCGACGCCCAGCGAGCCGAGCGCACCGCCCGCGCTGACTTGCGGCTGAATGCTGATGGCGCGCAATCGCACGAGGACATCGCCGGCGTGGATGCCGCCCGTCGTATCGACACTGGATGGGCCATTGTCCGCATGCGCCGCACCGGCGAAGAGTGCTGCGCAGGCCAGAAACATTGCTCCGAGACTTCTTCTCATTTGCTTTCCCCGTTGAAAGCCTGATTGTCCGGGGGGCAAGCGAACGAGCTTTTGATGGCCGACAAAACACCGTTTCAGCCGATAGACGCACAACGCGCAACATTGCGCAGCGACAAACAATAGGCGCGGCAGGACCGGTGTTTGCTTCGAAACAACAAACCGCAGAACATAGGGAGGACGAGATGAGACCCATATCGACAATGCTCGGCGGCGTCGCGGCGATGTTCGTCGCCGGTACTTTCGCGATGACCGCGAACGCACAGAATCCGACCGCCACGCCGACGCCGAAGCCGTCCGGGCAGCAGCAAACGCAACCGAATTCACCGAAGCCAAGCCGGCTCGATACCGACAGCACGCCGGCTTATCAGGAGCGCAACGTCACGCCGCCGGGCCATGCGGCTACTGCCGCAAGCGGTGCGTTGAAAACAGACCCGGGAAAGACATCGGCGGGAAAAGAGCCGCCGCCGAAGCGGCCTAATGGCATCGGCTTCGACACCGATGCGGGAAGCATGGGCAAGAAGCCCTGAGCCTTAATCGATGCAAGCGGCGCGTTGCCGCTTGCGCTTACTTCTTTTCCGGCCAAGGCCACGTCGCGTAGCGCGACGGCTCCGTCTTCGCGTTCACTTCCTTCTTGACGCTCGGCTCAACCGGCTTGCGCTTAGGCGCAATCGCGTCCGTCTTCGCTTCGGCCGATGGCACTGACGCGGGCGTTGAAGATGACGATGGCGATGGCGATGGCGTCGATTCAAGCGCCGCCGGATGCGCAGGCGCGGCGCTCTCGGCGACTTCGGGCACGTCCTCGCCGAACCACGGCACTTCCGCGCGCCGCTCTTCGACGTAAGAGCGCCAGCCCGCCGCGTTGTCATCGAAGAGATCGGATTTGACCGTGCTCGCGAGCATCGGGCGATTGAGCGTTTCGTCGAGCAGCGCCTTCGGCCAGATGAAGAACGCACCGGATGCGCGCCGGATGAAATCGCGCGGCGTCATGCGCTGATCGACGAAGCCGAGCAGCGTGAAGCTCGCGAGCGCGTCGTTGCCGCGAACCGCATCGCCGATGCTCGCGTAATCGTCGGCGCATTGGCTCAGGCAGAAGACCGTCTCAAGCACATCGCCGAGATGCAGCAGCAGTGCGCGGCGTTCGTAGGGTTCTTGCGTGGCGGCCTCTTTCGTCATTCGCTCTTCCGTTTCGTAAAGGGTGAACAAGGGCGAGCGCCGGTCATGCTCGAGCGCCGCATTCATGACGATTCTAGCGAACCTGAAGCCGCGCGCCACGTGACGCGTTTCAACGGCAGATTCGATACGGTCCCATGTCCACGTGAAAGTGCGTTCTGTGCAGCGCGTTGTAGTCGGGACCAAGCGTCGTATCGAACGAACGGCACGCGCCGTCGTGGACGCGGCGCAGAAAGTCCGCGTCGAGCGAGCCTGCGTCGTTCCAGTCGTTGAGCGTGATGCGCCGGCCATCCGCGAGGACGAAGCCTGTCAGGTCGATGGCGTTCGCGCTCGCATGCTGGCTCAGCGCCGCGTCTTTCTGATGATTCACGTTGCGGCACGCATAGCTGCCGACATGCTCGATGCGCGCGACGCGCTTGCCGAACACTTCGATCGCTGCGGGCTGAAGATACTGATGCTCGAAGAACGCCATGCCGACCGCGAGCGGACACGTCGCGAGAAAAGGCGCGCTGAAGCGCACGTCTTCCGACTGCGAGACGCGCACCACGTCTTTCAGTTCACAGCCGCCTGCGCCGGTCGTATCGGCCATTGGCCGATAGGCGAAGCCGGATTGCGCGAGCGCGGCGTCGCACAGTTGCGCGTCGTGCGTCGTGCGCCAGAGCTTGTACGTGGTGAGCGGCCCGCGCGGGGCGCGCACATCGAGCGGAGCAAACGGATCGTATTGCTCGGGCACGGCGATGCGCCGCGAATACACCGCATACCCGAAGCCCAGCGCCGCGACGAACGCCAGCAACAACAGCCATCCGGCGATTCGCGCGATCATCGCCGGCACCGTGTTTTATCCGGCTGCACTGGCCTGCACGCGTTCGGCGAGTTTGGCGTCGTAACTCGAATGGACATGCACGCGCTTCTTGTCGGGATACGCGTACGCATAAGCCTTGCGCAACGCAAGCGATGCCTCGTGGAACCCCGACAGAATCAGCTTCTGCTTGTTCGGATACTGCGCGATATCGCCGACTGCGAAGATGCCCGGACGCGACGATTCGTAGTTCGAAGTATCGACTTCGATGCGCCCGCCGCGTATATCGAGATTCCACTCGGCGATCGGCCCGAGATCCGCGACCAACCCGTACAGCACGAGCAGCTTGTCAGCGGGGATGTCCGTCGTCCCGTCGATGTGCTTGATGCGCACGGCGCGCAGCGCGTTGTCGGGCGCGTCGAGCGAATCGATCATGCCGACGACGAAGTCCATCTCGCCCGCTTCGACCTTGCTTTTCATCGCCGCCACCGATGCCGCCGCCGCCGAGAATCCGTTGCGCCGATGCACGAGCGTCAGCTTGCGCGCGACGCCGCATAGCGCGAGCGCCCAGTCGAGCGCCGAATCGCCGCCGCCCGCGATCACGACGTCGCGGTCGCGGAAGTCGTCGATGCGCGGCACGCTGTAATGCACGTCGCGATCTTCGAGCGCATCCGCCTGCGCCACCAGCAGGCGCTGCGGCACGAACGCACCGTTGCCCGCCGCGATCAGAATGGCGGCCACATCGAATACGAGGCCCTGCTCGGTATGCACGGTCCAGCGATGATCTTCGCGCTGAACCACCGTCTGCACGCGCTGCGAGAGATGGATCGGCACATCGAACGGCCGGATCTGCGTCATCAGCCGATCGACGAGTTCGCGCGCCGTGCATGATGGAATCGCCGGAATGTCGTAGATAGGCTTGTCGGGATACAGCTCGATGCACTGCCCGCCGATACGCCCGAGCGCATCGACGATATGGCACGAAAGCCCGATGACGCCCGCCTCGAACGCCGCAAAAAGGCCCACGGGGCCCGCGCCTATGATCAATACGTCGGTGCGAATGGGGCTGCTTTGTGGTTCCATGTGATCGTTTTCCGTAAATGCGGCTGTGCACGCCGTTTCGCTTTTGCACAGCATTCTTCGGTCACGATACAGAAAGCGTTCGCACCGGGCAACGAAGCCCCTGCCCGCCAAGCGGCGATTGCTTGCTCGCTTTAGCTAGCGGCGTTCAAAGCGGCGTCGAAAGAGACGATGCTAGAGGGCGTCGCGCCGTGGAATCGGTGCGCCTGGAAGTACCGCGCGGGAATGTCGGGCAGGATCAGCGCCCTCCTTCCGTGCGAAGGCCGAAGCGCTCGTAATACGCGGGATCGTCAAGCACGACGCATCGCGCCGCGCCCGATGCCCGCAACCGCGAAAGCGCGTCTCGTGCCAGCGCACTGCCGATGCCCTGCCGCTGACGCATCGGCGCGACCGAAAGCGGCACGAGCCCGAACCATCGTTCATCGCGGCCGTCGATCAGCACCGGCGACAGCGCCACCATCGACACGGACAAGCGCCCGGCTGCACGAAGCGCATCGACGATCGAGAAAAGCGCCCGCCGTCACCGCGGCGACGGCCGCTCGCATCGGATATCGAACCCCATGCTCACTGCTTGGTCAACTCTCGCGCATAGTAGGTCGAAGCCGCGTCGATTTCTTCGGGCGTCATGTTGCGCGCGACGTTGCGCATGACTTCGTTGATATCGTTCGTGCGCGTGCCGTTGGCGAACGCGATCAGTTGCGACTTCGTGTAAGCCGCCGGCAGGCCATCGATCCACGGACTGCCCGCCTTGTTGTCGATGCCGCCGTGACACGCCGCACACGGCGCGATGTTGCGCATCGGCGCACCGTGCGAAACGATCGTCGGCGCGAGCGCATCGCTCACCTTGCGCTGCGCGGGTGGCCTCGGCAGGCTCGCGTAATAGGCGGCAAGATCGCGCATGTCCTGATCGCTCAGGTTGACGGACATCGGCGACATCACCGCGTTGTTGCGCGCGCCCGTCTGAAAATCGATCAGTTGCTTG